>Ga0335074_10000203_pt1 | contig 93184 bp, 93 predicted proteins | sample Lox_Sample_23_FD_206715 | JGI IMG/M metagenome (GOLD analysis project Ga0335074, IMG submission 206715) | Soil microbial communities from Loxahatchee National Wildlife Refuge, Florida, United States - Lox_Sample_2.3 | ecosystem: Environmental > Terrestrial > Soil > Wetlands | place: USA... | reverse complement strand
ATGTCAAACTGCCAAAACGGAAGGGCAGAGCGGTTAGACTTGGCGGGAAATCCTGTTGAAAAAATACTAAATCCTTGCAATCAATCAGTTGCGACTATTTATGTTTGTCAACTAGACAATCCCAAAAAAATTTTGAAGGCGGAAAATTGCCAGTTTACGGCTCGATTTTGATCTCGTCGCCCGGCTCCAGCGGAATGTCCGTGCCATTCAGCAAAACTTTCGGGGCGAGCGTGGCGCTTTCACCCTTGCGCGTGATGGTGATTGTTTTTGGCGGGCGTGAGTCGAGGTAATCCGCCGTGGCAATGGCCTGCGCGAGCGTCAGGCCAGCCACCCACGGCACATGCGGGTTTTTCACCGGGCCGTCCACCGTCACGCCGGTGGTTTGATCCTGCAACTGCTGCCGTAGCGCCGCGTTTTGTCCCGCGAGGTAAGCCGCCTGCGCCTGCGCCCGCGCGTGCGATTGGGTCGTGCAACCGCTGGCCAGCGCCGCCATCAAAATCGCCGGTGCAATCCAAGATAATTTTCGCCGCCAGTCCATTTCATTCCGGCGGCTTGAGAATTTTCCCAAACTCGCCTTCCACCGGCTCGATTTCAATCCGTCCGTCCCCGCCCGCACGCGGCTGTGGATTTTTTTCCTTTCGATTCTGGGCGCGCCGCCGGCGGCGGTGCGCAACGGCGGCGGCGCAAAAACAGGCGCGGCTTCCGCCGGTTCGCTGTCGGGCGGCTCCGGGCTTTCGCCGGGAACAAAAAAATTGCCGCGCGTCTCCAGCCATTTGGCGTAGCGCTGAAAACTCCACATGCCGTGGTCCGCGCCGGTTTCGACGGCGGAAACAATTTTGAAAAAATCGCGGTTGCGGATGAACGCCTTCACCGCGTGCGTCGCCATGAGAATTTCACATTCGGGGACGCGGATTTTCAAATCGTCCCGGAAACGGAGCCGCTGGGAAATGACGGCGACGAGGCAGTCGGCCAGTTGCGCGCAGACGCCGCCCTGGATTTCCGGCGAAAAGGCCGACGCGACGCGCTGCAATGCCTCGGCGCAGGTCGAGGAGTGGACTGTCGCCAAAACCAGATGGCCGGTCTCCGAAGCGCTCAACGTCAGCCGCATCGTCTCCGGGTCGCGCATTTCTCCGACCATCAGCACATCCGGGTCTTCGCGCAATGCATCGAGCAGCGCCTGCTCGAAGCTCGGCGTGTCGCGCCCGACTTCGCGCTGCCGGATGTAGGCGCGGCGCGGACGAAAGGAGTATTCAATCGGGCTTTCGACCGTGACGATGTGCCGCGTTTCGGTGAGATTGATTTCCTGGATCAACGCGGCCAGCGTCGAGGATTTGCCGCTGCCCGTCGGCCCGCTGACCAAAATTAGGCCGTGCGTGTTTTTGACGATTTTTTTCAGGTCGGGATGCAGGTTTAATTTTTCGACCGTCGCCTGAAACGAGCTTAACAAACGAATTGCCAAACCGATGCCGCGCGCGGTCTGGAGCACATTGATCCGGCAGCGCACGCCGTGGATGGTTTTGGACAAATCAAACGAGCGCCGCTCCAAGAAAACCGGCCATTGTTCCTCGCCGATGAGCCGCCGCGCCGCTTCCGCCAGCGATTGGGGCGCGACGGGTTCGCCGGAAACCTGCAATGCGCCGCGAACGCGCACCGCCGCTGGCATCCCGGCTTCGAGGTGCAAATCGCTCGCGCCGCGGCCCGCCGCTGATTCTATCAATGACTCCAATTCCATTTGCCTAGCCTACTTTAATCAAAACCCAAGGCGATAAAAAGTTCCGGTCAGGATTTCGCGATGGACGCTTTCCATTCCGCCGCCGCCCGTTTGATTTCCGCCGCGCAGTTCGCGCGCGACTTCACAAATCGCGGCGTGAACCACGGAAAGGTTCCAATCAAATCGTTCGTGACCAGAATCTGCCCGTCGCAATCTTCGCCGCTGCCGATGCCGATGGTGGGAATGGAAATTGCCTCCGAAATTTCTCCGGCCACCGGCGGCGTGACGAGTTCCAAAACAATGGCAAACGCGCCCGCGGCTTCCAAAAGTTTTGCGTCATCGAGCAATTTCCGGTGCTCGGCGTTCTTTTTGCCCTTGATGTGATAGCCGCCTTCTTCAATCACGCTTTGCGGCAACATTCCGAGATGACCGCAAAAGGGAATTCCGGCGGAAATGATGGCGCGCACCTGCGGCAAAATTTCCGCACCGCCTTCGGCCTTCACAAATTCCGCACCCGCCGCGACAAGTTTTTTTGAATTGGCCACCGCGCTTTCAACCGTGTCGTAGCTTTTGAACGGCAAATCCGCGCCGAACAGTGCGTGCGGTTTCGCGCGCGCGGCGGCGCGGACGTGATGTTCCATTTCCGCCATCGTCACATGCGTCGTGTCGGGATAGCCGAGCACAACCATGCCGAGCGAATCACCGACGAGCAATAGCGGGATGCCGGCTTCATCTAGCAATTTCGTCATCGGATAATCGTAAGCCGTGAGCGCGGCAATTTTTTCGCCGCGCACCTTCATTGCGCCGATGGTTTCGACTGTGATTTTGGAATTCATTTTGCAACCACGGATGGACACAGATTAACACGGATAAATTTATTTACAAAATCCGTGTCTATTCGTGTTCATCCGTGGTTAAAACGTTTGAGAAGTTCTTCCGGCGTCGTGGTCGCCGTGCCAATTTTGCCGACGACAATTCCGGCGGCGTGGTTTGATAAGATCGCGGCTTCGTGCGGCGACGCGCCTGCCGCAATCGCCAGCGTGAACGTCGCAATTACCGTGTCGCCCGCGCCGGAAACGTCGAACACTTCCTGCGCCACCGTCGGAATGTGAAACGGCTTTTGCCCGCGCTGGCAGAGCAGCATTCCCAGTTCGCCGAGCGTGATGAGCAACACCGCCGGGCGCAATTCGTCGAGCAGTCGGTCAGCGGCCAGCATGAGATTTTTATCCGCGAGCGGATTGGCGTTTTTTGTTTCGTCCGGCAGATTCGCCAGTTCAAATGTTTCCTTGCGGTTCGGCGTGATGAGCGACAGGCCGCTCAAATTCAAATGATGCACCGGCTTGGGATCGAAACTCAACCAGGTGCCGCGTTCGCGGCAAAGCGATTTGATTTCATCGAGCAACGACTGGGTGACGACGCCTTTGCCATAATCGCCGACGATGACGGCAGCGGCGCCTTTCAATTTTGGTTTCAGCGCGTCCAGCAATTTGCCCGTCAATTTCGCGTCCAGACCGTCGCGCGTCTCGCGGTCAATGCGCACGACCTGTTGTTTGTGCGCGACGACGCGGGTCTTGACGCTCGTGTGCCGTGCGGGATTCGCGACCAGCCCGGCGCAGCCGATTTTTTGCCCGGCGAGAAGCTTTTTCAATTGCTGCGCCGCGCCGTCGTTGCCGATGGCGCCAAAAAGTTCCGCCGGCACATCAAGCGAAACCAGGTTGCGCGCGACGTTGGCCGCGCCGCCGGGCATGAAACTTTCGCGCTCAAAATCCACGACCGGCACCGGCGCTTCCGGCGAGATGCGCGACACGCCGCCCCAGATGAAATGATCCAGCATCACGTCGCCGAGGACGAGCACGCGGGTTTTGTCCGCGGCGGACAGCAATTGTTTGACGCGGCTGGCCGACAAGGTTGTGCGATTCACAACCCATCTTTTAACCGGAGTTGGGCGGCGAGGAAATAAAAAAGCCGCCGGCCCTTTTGGGGAGACCGGCGGCGTGAGTCAAATGCGCTTAAAACGACAAAGTGAACGTGGCATAGACGCCGTGAACATAGACGCCGCTCAACGTGACGCGATCATCAATGCTTCTCAAGTTATAGCGCTGGTCAAGCGTGCCAAAGAATTTGTAGGCAATGCCGATGGCCACGTGCTGGCTGAACGAATATTTCAATCCCGCCTCGGCCTGAAAAGCCGGCGTGACATTGGCGTCGGCGTAAGTTGAACCGCTGTCCTTGAAATCCATGATGCCGACATTCGCGCCGGCGCCGATGCCCAGATAGGGCGTCCAGGCACTCTTGGTCGGAATCCTATAGACGAGATTCGCCAGGACGGGCACGGAATACATGTCAAGGGTTTGATCAACCGAACTCAAAGACACCCCGCCGACTTTGTCCATGGAATTCCACATGAAGCCGAGTTCGAGTTCCAAGGCCAGTGTATCATTCAGATTGGCGCCTATCATCATATCGCCGCGAACGCCAGGGTGGAACGTGGCAGTATAAGTAGGGGTCGTCGTTTGACGAAGCGTCGTGTCCTGTTGGAAGATGGCGCCGGCATCCTCCACAAAATATAAGTTTGAAGCCAGGTCTCCCGCGCGCACACCTGCGGCGGACATCAGGAGAGACGCGATTGCGATTGAACAAGCGATTGTTTTCATAATTTTTCAATGTTTTGAAGGTAACGCACCCGCGTTGTCACATTTGTTTGCAGGTTTCCTGAATGGAAACTTGCCCATTCATGTAAAACTCCGTCGGGGTTGTCAACAGAAAAACTTTCGTGTCGGCAACATGCGTCAAGCCTGATCAAGAAACGCCGTCAACGGACTCGTCGCCTCGGCGGTTTCGCTTTGCGCGGCCAGGCCCGATTCAAACGCCGCGCGTCCGGCTTCCACCGCCATCTGGAACGCGACCGCCATTTTATTCGGATCGGCGGCGACGGCAATGGCCGTGTTCACCAGCACCGCGTCCGCGCCCATTTCCATCGCTTCCGCCGCATGGCTCGGCGCGCCAAGGCCGGCGTCCACGACCACCGGCACGGCGGCCTGCTCGATGATGATGCGAATCTGGTCGCGCGTCTGGACGCCGCGGTTCGAGCCGATGGGCGAGCCGAGCGGCATCACCGTCGCCACGCCGACGTCCTGCAACCGTTTCGCCAGCACCGGGTCGGCGTTGATGTAAGGCAGCACGGTGAAACCTTCCTTGACCAGAATTTCGGCGGCCTTGAACGTCTCGATTGGGTCGGGCAGCAGGAAGCGCGGGTCGGGATGGATTTCGAGCTTGATCCATTTGGGCAATCCGGCGGCGGCGGCGAGGCGCGCGAGGCGGACGGCCTCGTCGGCGTTCATCGCGCCGCTCGTGTTGGGCAGCAGCAGATATTTCTTTGGGTCAATGAACTCCAAAATGTTCGCGAACGGATCGCCTTTGCCGGACAAATCGGCGCGGCGCAGGGCGACGGTGACCATTTCCGCGCCGCTGGCATCCAGCGCGTCGCGCATGGCTTCCGGCGACGAAAATTTTCCCGTGCCTAGAATCAGGCGCGACCGGAAGATTCTTCCCGCGATAATCAGCGATTGGTTGGCAAACGACATCGCATCAATTTAGAAAATCGCCGCGATTTGTCGAGGCGCGAAGGCGAAAGTAATTCTGGGAAATCGTCGTCAAACCTTCAGCGGCAGAATCCGCGCGCGAACGCTTGCTTCATCGAGGACAATCAACGCGCCCTTTTCCAACTCCGTTTGAAACTGACGCAGCGCATTGACCGCAAGCCTTTCAATCGCGGCCGGTGTCACGTCTTGTGTGCGGACTTGGATCACGCTCGGTCCCTCGGCTTGCGTCAGCGCCAGCAACGTTCCGAAATCCAAATCGTGCGTGAAAACGATATGGCCATTTTGTCTTGCCCAAGCCATGATTTCAGAATCAGCGGCGCGAGGATTGCCGATGGCCGACCAATGAACCGCTTCCCAACCCGCTTGCGTGAGAACCGCCACCCAGTCGGGCGACAGATTCATGTCCACCAGCAGCTTCATGCCGGTTGCAGCGGCAATTCGACTTCTTCCGCGCGCCACGCGGCATATTTGAGCGCCTGGGCGATGTCCTCCTCTTCGAGATACGGATACAGCTTCAAAATTTCCGCGCGCGCGTGGCCGGTGGCAACCAGGCCCGCAATCGTTCCCGCCGTGACGCGCAAGCCGCGCAGACAAGGCCGCCCGCCCATGACCTGCGGGTCAAACGTGATTCGATCCAGCGTTTTCATGGCAACAATTTAACCGCCTTGCCGCGCCAATCCAACTTTTCTTTTGCCGAGGCGCGACCGGAAGATTCTTCCCGCGATAATCAACGGTTGGTTGACAAACGACGTTCTGGACAATTTAAGAAAAAATCCGCCATTGTCGAGGCGGGAAGGGGGAATGTTCAGTGGAGATCGAATGAAGCAAATTATTCCTTGCCGCCGTGCTGGCGAAGAAAATCTGCTGCTTCTGTATAGCCTTCAGCAATCGTTATGTGTAAAGGCGTATTGCCTCTGTTGTCCTTGGCGTTAACGTCGGCTCCGTGGTCAAGCAGCAATTGCAGCATATATTTGTGACCCCCTTGCGCCGCCGCGAGCAAAGGCGTCCAGCCGTTCTTGTCCCTAGCGTTGACATCAGCTTTGTTAGCCAACAGTAATTCCGCCACATCTTTTTTGCCCATATACGCTGCCGCAATCAAAGGCGTCCAATCGTTGCTGCACTTGACATTGACATCAGCTTTGTTGGCTAAGAGCAGTTCTACTACGTCTTTGTTACCTTGATTCGCCGCAATTTCTAAAGGCGTGTTGCCAAAACCATCCTTTGCATTGACATCGGCCTTGTTGGTTAGCAGCAACTCTATCATATCCTTGTGCCCTCCCTGCGCTGCGTAAAATAGAGGCGTCCGTCCAATATAATCTTTGCTGTTAACCAAATCAGGATTGGCTTTAAGCATTGCCTTAACCTTTTCTAGTTCACCACTGCCCGCCGCTCTATGAATAACGGGCGGAGCAGGCGGCGGCATACTTGGCGCGGGCGTGCCTAAAACGCACCCACTACTCCAAGCAAGCGTGACCAGCAAGACGGCAAACTTCCAATTCATGTCTTGGGAATAGTCCCTTTGCGGGAAATTGCAAGCGCCGCTTTTCAATTTCAGATTGCGGAATGTGGATTGGGGATTGGGGAGCGCACGCGCCTCGCGTGCCGTGTTCGACGCCTCGTCGAACACATTTCTCCACCTGATGTTTCCAGCGGGGCGCTGGAAAACGCACCCGAGGCGGGCGCGCTCCCCGCTACGGTTCCATTTCCTTGCCCACCAAAGGCAGTGTGATTTTGATTTCATCGGGGATGACCAGCGGACGGCCGGTTTTGGCGTTCACAAACACCCAGTCGGTTTCCGCCCGCGCCACGACAGCCTGGTCAGCGGCGCGGATGATTTTATATTTGCGCAGCGAACGCACCTTCTGAAAGTTGGCCACCCACGTCAACATCGTGAGCGTGTCGCCGGCAAATGCCGGGGCGAGATACTCGATGTGATGCGTCCGCACCACCCAGCTCGCGCCGAGCGCCGTCGTCGCCTGCACGCAGCCGGTGGACTGCGCGTGGCGGACGGCGGCGTCCTGAAGCCATTGGATGTAAGCGACGTTGTTGACGTGGCCGTTTCGATCCACCACTTCGGCGGTAACTCGAATGTCAAATTGGTAGATGGGATTCATGGCACGCTCGAAGGCGGGGATAGCCCGTTTGCGGGAAATTGGCAAGCGCGCAATTGGCAACGGCAGATTTGGCAGGGCGGTGCTGCTGCGCCGTCCCTGATTTGCAGGCTTTTTGAAAAAAATCGCGACGTTCTGATGCAAATTAGCTTAGGGGGAGCAGTTTATGCAGGCGGAGGAGCGCGAATTGATGCCGGAGGAGCTTAAAAGGGCGTCGGAGGAGGAGTTTATTGGCCGGAGGAACGGCAAAAAACATCGGAGGAGAGCCAAAATTTGCCGGAGGAGCAGGTTTTCAGGCCGAAGGAGAGGTAAAACATATCGGAGGAGCGGTTTTTAAGACCGAGGAGTGGCAGCCAAAGCGGGAGGAGCCGCAAAATCAATCGGAGGAGTGTCGAAAAAAACCGGAGGAGCCCTTCAATAAAACGGAGGAATGGCAAAAATAGCGGAGGAACGATTTTGGATATCGGAGGAGCAGCGGGAAAAGGCCGAGGCACGGCATTTGAAATCAGAGGGGCCATTTTCAAAATCGGGGGGAATGGCGGAAAAGTCGGGGGAGGCGTTTGAAGTTTTGGAGGAGCGCCGTTGGAAACCGGCGCGGCGGGTCACGGCGAGACGGCGACATTATCGAACAACGCCGAGTTCAACGCTGCATTGTTGTGCGAGGTGAGCGCCAGGCCGACGTAAATCTTTTTCGCCATCGGAACGGTTTCGCTATCCACGCGCTGCCAGTTTTTGCCGTCGGCGGAAACGTAACCGTTGAACATATCGCCCTGGCGGACCAGCTTGACCCAATACGGAAATCGCGTTGACGCCTGACCGGTGGTGCGGCTCAAATCGCCGGCTTGGGGACGCCATTGGAACGCGGAATCGCCGGCGGCCGTCAGCACCATCATGGCGTGGCGGGAATCCGGCGCGAGCGTTTCGCGGAACATCACGCCCGCCTTCGCCCACGGGTCGGTGAATTGCATGGAAATGACGCGCGCGACAATCTGGCCGTCGCCGGTCAGCGGCGTGCAGGCGAATTGAAATTCGTCGTTGGTGTCCCAAATGTCCGCGCCGGAGGCGATGAGATTGAACTGCCCGTCCAAATAACTCGCGTCGCCGGCAAGCCCGACGTCGCCGATGTCCGCGTGCAGCCAGTTTTCCGGCAGCGTGGCGGAAATGGCCGGCAATGATTTGATCCAGTCCGCGACGACGGCCACGGCTTGTGCGTCCACGACATTTTTCGCCAGCGGCGGCATTTGCGAAGCGCCGAGCACGCTGATGCGCCGGAACAAAACGGATTTGTCCGTGTCGCCGGGCACGATGATTTTCGCGCCGGAAATGCCGAGCGCGTCGGCAATCGGGCCGTTGATGAGGTTTTGTTTTGCCAGCGGCGTGTCGAAGCGCGCGTCAAAGAACGACTCGACGCCGCCGGGGCGGTGGCATTGCGCGCAATTGGCGTCGAGATAAGATCGGACGCGGAGTTGCAGCGGCGCGGCGGTGTTGGTGACGGAAACCAATCTGGCAAAATGCGGAATTTCATTTTCGTCCAATGTCGCGTCGAAAAGGCCGGCGTGGTTCCACGCGCGGAGCTGGTTGTCGGTGACGCCGTTCGGGTAGGTGTAATCGCCGTTGAGCTGCCGCGTTTTGACGCCGAGCACGCCGCCGGACGCGGGCGTGTGGCAGGTCAGGCAATCCTGCCGGCCGGGATAAAACCAGTTTTGAACGCGAATGCCGGTGGCGGTCTTGATTTGAACCGGCTCGGTGATTCCCGCCGTGACCAAATCCGCGTCGGAACCGTCAGCGCGCCATTTGTAACTCGCGCCATAGACGTAGCCGTTCGTGTCGCGGACGAGCAGGCGCGTTTCAAGGCGGCGGAGAATCTGCGGGTTCGTGTCGTCCACGGGCAGTTGAAACGTTTTGACGAAAACGGTTCCGGCGGGAAACTGCCATTCGCCGGTGGGCGAGAAATGGATTTGGGAATTTTCCGGCAGCGCCATCCAGCGCGATTTGACCGCGCCATCCGACCACAACGGCGTGTTGACGTTGTAAGGAATCAAACCGCCTTCCGGCTGCATCGTCTTCAAGTCGCTGAACACGCCGGTTTGCGAAAGGAGTTTGGGCATCGGATGGCTCGGCGGCGGCGGGCCGCCGCGCGCGAGCGTAAAAATATATCCGCCGACACTGCTCATCTGGCAGAAATAAATTTCGCCGGCGGCGTCCGTGCCGAACGCCGAAAGACCGGTGTAATCCGAGCCGGAATTCGGCCCGGCGCCCTTGGGCATGATGCACAGCAGATTTTTCTTCACGGGCGTGGTTGTTTCGTCCATCGCCCAGACCGTGTGATAAACGTTGTCGCCAAAAATGTATTTGCCGCCCAGGTCGGCGGCGAATTTTTTGCCGCGATAAACGTAGCCGCCAATGACCGCGCGGCCGTCGCTGTGCGGATAATCGAGAAGCGGCCCGCGGCTGATGCCGATATAGGACGCCGGCATCTGGCCGAGCGTGCCTTCGCAATAGGGCCATTGAAAATTCAAACCTTTTTCGCCCGGCTCAATTACGTCAATTTCCTCGCGGGCGCTGCCGCCGACGTCGCTGATGAAAATCCGGTCGGTCGGCGGGTCAATCGTCATGTGGTCCGGACTGCGCAGGCCGAGACAGAAAAATTCCTCCAGCACATTCGACTGGCCGACGAAGGGATTGTCGTTGGGAATAAAATAATTTGCCGTGCGGCCATCGAACGGCTGGCGCGGAATGGGATGGCTGATGTTTCCGCCGCGGCAATCCACGTCAATGCGCAGCACGCCGCCCAACAAACTTTTGTTGATGACCTGGTCGTTGCTGGCGACGGAATTGTCACCGATGGTCAGATAAAGAAATCCGTTTGTCGGATGAAAGAAAATTCCGCCGCCATGGTGCCAGACGGTTTGGTCGGTCTGGTCAATTAAAACCAGTTCCGAGCCGGGAATCGCGACGCCGTTCGCGTCGAGCGTGAAACGCGAGAGCCGGTCGTGATAAGTGTCCGGTAAAACCGGATTCGGGCGCGTGTTCGGGTCGCCGGCGACCGTGCCAGACTTGACCCAGGTGTAAAAGACAAAGATGAAGTGGTTCGTCGCGAAGCCGGGATGAAAGGCCACGCCGAGCAGGCCGGAATCGTCCCAGCCCTGGCATTGGTTGTGGATGTCGAGGACGAGTTTTTTTTGCGTGACGCCCGGAGAATTTTCAAACGTCCAGATGCGGCCTTCGCGTTCCCAGACGCACAGTTTGTCCGTGCCCGGCACGAATGTCAGACCGACGGCGTTGGTAAACAGCAGATTGGGAAACGCGACGACGGCCGACCAGTTTCCTGAAATGCCCGGCGCGGTTTCGGGCATCGTGCCGTTCAGGAACGCGCCGATTTGCGGACGCGAGTCGAGGCCGTAGGGTTGGGCGTGCGCCATGAAGACGGCAAAGCACAGCGATGCGAAAATCGAAAGCGGACGGCACTGTTTCAAAAACGGCATTTGCGAATAAAATCCGCACAAGATTCTCTGTTGCGCGGTCGCCGTCAATTTTTTAAGCAAAAAATGTTCGCCCCGGCATCTTTTTAATTTTAGCTTTGCCACATGTTTCGTCCCTGCATTGACCTGCATGAAGGCAAAGTGAAGCAAATCGTCGGCGGCACGCTCGGCGACGACCACGCGCAAACAAATTTTGTCTCGGAAAAACCGGCGGCGTGGTTTGCGGAACTTTACAAACGCGACGGCTTGACCGGCGGCCACGTTGTCATGCTCGGGCCGGGCAACGTGAACGCGGCCTGCGCGGCCATCGCCGCGTTTCCGGGCGGATTGCAAATTGGCGGCGGAATCAATTTGCAAAATGCGCGCGACTGGCTCGAAGCCGGCGCGTCGCATGTCATCGTCACCAGTTGGGTTTTCAACAAAGGCCGCGTGGATTGGGATCGGCTTGACGAACTGATCAAAAAAATCGGCAAAGACAAACTGGTCATTGATTTAAGCTGCCGCAAACGCGACGGGAATTATTTTGTCGTCACCGATCGCTGGCAGAAGTTCACGGAACTCATCGTGAACGAGGAAACGCTCAAACAATTTTCCAATTATTGCGCCGAGTTTCTGGTTCACGCCGTGGACGTGGAGGGTTTGTGCCGAGGCATTGACCGCGAACTGGTCGAGAAGCTTGGCAAATGGACGCCGCTTCCCGCTACTTACGCCGGGGGCGCGAATTCAATTTCCGATTTGGAAGAAGTCACGAAGTTGGGGCAGGGCAAAATTGATCTGACCATCGGCTCGGCGCTGGACATCTTCGGCGGCAGCGGCGTGAATTACGAGGACTGTGTAAAGTTCAACCGCCGCCAGATGGAAAAAACCGGCGGCGGTTGAGCACCGAAAAATCAGGATTTGTTCACGGCAATCTTGGTCGGCGTCATCACTTCCTTGCCGTCCTTCTCCGCAACGGTGCCGGTGACGGTGACCTTTTCAGAATTACCCGGGTCGCAAATAGGCTCATGGGCGTTGTTGCTCACGTCATTTGGCGTCAGAAAATAGTTGACCGTTTTGCCGTCTTTTTCGACCTGGACAACATCCTGGCATTCTTTGGTGAGATGCAGCGTGCATTTGCCGCACACCATCGAACCGGTGATGGTGACTTCGTTTGTGCTGTTGTCCGCGAAGAGCCGAGGCGCGGCAACCATCAGCAGCAGACCGGCGGCGAGAGCGGGAATTAACTTTGATATTTTCATAGGTTTTATAGTGCGGTTAATCGAATAAATAAGACAATTCGATATAAAATCGCGTTCAAACCGAATTTTGCAAGCTCAATCTGCTTTCGCGGCCGCAAACAATTCCACAATGACCATTTGAAACTCGGGAATCAATTGCTCGGACAAAATTTCGCTGCCGGCCAGAATGCCCTGCAATTTCAGCCCCCACTCGGTGCTGTGATAAATTTCAACGTTGTCGTAGCGCGGATCCACCATCCACAGGCGCGGCACGCAGATTTGCTCATAGATTTCCTTTTTGACGACCGTGTCAGCATTGTGGTCGCCGCGCGTGATGATCTCCACGGCCAGAAAAAGTTTTTGCGTCGCCGTCGTGAGCAGCGCGAGATCGGGGCGGATGGCGGTGGCGCGCGAAACCTGGATTCGGGTCCGTGGCGCGAGCAATTGCGTCGTGGACAGATTGGCGACACTGGCCATCATCGCCGCATGCAGCCGGTCACAGATCATTTCGTGCCGCACGTCGGGCGCGGAACGCGGCAGCGACATGCCGTCCAGAATCTCCTCGTATGGTTTGCTCACAGGATTCAGTTTCAAGTCGCGGGTTGAAAGTTGCAAGTTTTCAATTTTATCGGCGCGCTTGGCGCGGCTCATTGCCGGGAAATTCGCGCGCAAAGGTTCCGCGCGCACTGCTCCGGCGGTTCGCCCGGTGGCAACTCAATCCATTCCAAGTCAAGCTGGCGGCGGAACCAAGTCAGTTGCCGCCTGGCAAATTGCCGCGTGCGGATTTTCACCTGTTCAATGGTTTCGGCCAGATCACGTTCGCCGCGCAAATGCTCCACCGCCTGCCGGTAGCCGATGGCCTGCATCGCCGTCCGGTTTTGTTCGAGGCCGCGCCCGAGCAATTCGCGCGTCTCGTTCACCAGCCCGCGCTGGAACATTTCATCCACCCGGGCGCTGACGCGTGCGTGTAAATCACCGGCTAGCCGCGAAAGTGCAAAAAAGTTTTTCGGCTTCTGACCTCCGGCTTCCGATTTCCACTCCGCCCGCTGTTCGGAAAACTTTTTTCCCGTCAGCCGGATTACTTCGACCGCGCGGATGACGCGGCGCGGATTTTGTTTGTCAACTTTCCCGTAAGCCGCCGGGTCGCGTTCGCGTAATTCCTTTAGCAATGATTCAAAAGACGCGGCTTCCAGCTCAGCGCGGAGTTCGGAATTGGCGGCGGGCGCTTCGCCAAGTCCGCTCAAAAAGGCCTTGAAGTAAAGTCCGGTGCCGCCGCAAAAAACCGGGATTTTCCCCCGCGCCTGAATTTCCTCGACCGCCTTTTGCGCAAGTCGGATGAATTGCGCGGCATCGAAAGATTCCGTCAAATCGCAAATGTCAATCAGGTGGTGCGGGATTTTTTTTCGCTCCTCCGCACATGGTTTCGCCGTGCCGAGGTCGAGCCCGCGATAGACCTGCATTGAGTCCACGGAAATGATTTCGCCGCCGATTTGTTCGGCGAGCGCGAGCGCGATGGCAGATTTGCCGGCGGCGGTCGGCCCGGCGATGAAGATCGGCAGATTCATTTTGCGGGCGTGCGCCGCGACAAAATCGCCGCGAGCGCGAGGCCGGTGATGAAAATCGGCACGCCGATCCATTGCGCGGGCGTGAGACCGAGGTGGTAATGGAGATTGGTGTAATCACCGCGAAAACATTCGACAATTCCGCGCGCGACGGCGTAGCAAAGCAAATAGGTCGAAAAAATCTGGCCGTCGAATTTTTTGTGCCGGAACAGCCACGCGAGAAAAAAATAGAGCGCCAGGTTCAAGAGGCCGTCGTAGATTTCCGTCGGATAAACCGGCAGCGACGGCGTGCTCGGCCCAACGCCCGGGAGTCCCTGCTGGAGTTGCTGGTCCCACGCGTAGGAACCATTGGGAAATTGAATCGCCCACGGCCACGGCAAATCGGTCGGCTTTCCGTAGCAGCAGCCGTTGAGCAGGCAGCCGACGCGCCCCAAAAAACTTCCCAGCGCGATGCTCGGCGCAAGAACATCTGCTGTTTTCCACAACGGCATTTTTTTCCAGCGGATATAAATCATTCCCGCGACAATTCCGCCGATCAGCCCGCCGTAATAAACAAGCCCGCCGTGCCAAATCTCAAAAACTTCCATGAACGGCTGTCCGGCAAATTCCTCGCGCCAATACGTCGTCACATAAACAATTCGCGCGCCGAGAATCGCGCCGACCATGAGCCAAAGGACAATGTCGGCGATGTGTTCGCCGGAAATATTTTCGCGCCGCGCGCGCAACGTCGCCGTCCACAGGCCGGCAAGGAACGCTAGCGCAATCATCACGCCGTAGGAATGAACCGGAAACGAGCCAAGGTGAAACAAAATCGGATGCACAGAAAAAGATTAAAGCGCGGCGGGGAAAATGGCGAATTTCAAATCGTTCAATTGCGGTTGGTGGCAACGGTGGCGTGAACCGCTTCCGGCGTTGGTGGCGTTGGCGGCGCCGGCATTGTCGCCATAAAGCCGGGCGGCAGCGGCGGCCATTCGGGCACGTTCGCCACCAGATCGCGCCAGGTCTGGCGTTCTTTCGGCGTCATTTGCGACCAGCGCGCGGCATTTTTCAAAAACTCGTCCTTCTCGGACGCGCTCATGGCGGAAAATTTTGAGAAGGCGCGAATGCACTCATCGCGCTGATCCGGCGGCATTTTGCCAAAGGCTTGCAGGGTTTTTTGCATTTGCGCGCGCTCGGCGTCGGACAAGGTGTTGAGCGCTTCCTGTTTCTCGTCCGGCGTGAGTTCAAAAAACTGGTTGAACTGCGCGATCATCTGGCGGCGTTGATTTTCTGGAAGCGCCGCCCAGCGCGTCTGGTCGTCGTTGCTCAACCAAAAATGCTGGCGCGGATCCGGCGGCGGCGGAATGCTTGCCGCATCAACGGTTGCGAAATAACGAATCGCCGATTCGTTGTCCAAAAATTCCTGCTGCAACGGCGGCGGCAAAATAATCCATTGCTCAAGCCGGCTTTGCACGAGTTCACGCAGGTCGTCGGGCACCTTCGCCAGCAGTGTGGCCCGATCCGCCGGTGCCGCGCGCAGCAGTGGCGTCAAATAGTAGCTCAATTCCGTCGCGCGCAGGCGCAACTCGCGCGCGTCCGGGTCGAGCGCTTCATATTCGGCGACCTTGGCCAGGATGCGCTCGCGGATTTCCAGCGGCTTGTTGGTAAGCGCAGTTTCCCGTTCGTCCGGCGACATGGCGAGCAACTGGCGGAAAAAATCCACCGGCGAACGCGGCGGCGTCAGGACATTGGTCGGCGCGGAAAATAATTTAACGGACGACGTAACGTTCGCGGAATTTCCGGCGCGCAGTGGGAAAACGGCCAATGACCCCGCTGCGCAAAGAGCGAGCCACCAACGCGCCTGCCTCAGAAGATTCATCGCAGCAACGCCAGCAAATCCTGGTCCGCGTGCGCGGGCTGGCTCATGCGCTGGATTGCGTCGAAATTTTTCAGCGCGTCCACACTCGGCATCGGCGTTTCGGCCACGAGCCTGACGTCTTTCGCAAACGCGGCGCGTTGCACGTTTAATTCGTGATGTTGGATTGCCAGTCCCGCAAATAAAACCGCAACTGCCGCCACGGCGGTTCGCGGCAAAAAAACGCGCCAGTTGAAAGTCCATCGGCGCGGGCGGCGCGACTCCTCCGCTTCAACCGCCCTCATCAGCCGCGCGGTGAAATTCGACGCCACTGGCGCGTCGGGCAGACGCGAAAGCATTTTTTGCAATTCGTTTTGAAGCTCGTCTTTCATCGCTCAAGATTTAAAAACCGGCGCGGAAACAAAGTTGCGCTGAAAACTCGCTCGCGATTTTGCCGGTTTCATCTTATTCTGCAGCGCAAAATGACCGATGCCATTTCAACCAACCGCCGCCGTTTTCTCGACGCCTGCCATTGTCGCGCCGTGGACCGCCCGCCGGTCTGGCTCATGCGGCAGGCCGGACGCGCGCTGCCGGAATATCGCAAGCTCAAGGCCGGGCACGATTTCCTTGAACTCGTCCGCACGCCCGAACTCGCTGCAGAAGTCACGCTTCAGCCCGTGCGCCGGTTTGATTTCGACGCGGCCATTCTGTTCAGCGACATCCTGGTCGCCGCCGAAGGTCTCGGCCAGGGCTACAAATTCCGCGACGGCGGCGGAATTCAAATGGATTTTGCGCTGCGCAACACAGACGACATCCAGCAGCTCAACCCCGCCGCGCTGCCGGAAAAATTGGATTACATTCCGCGCGCGCTGCAACTCGTGAAATCCGCGCTTGGCGAAAAAACCGCGCTCATCGGCTTTGCCGGCTCACCGTGGACGCTCGCCAATTTCATGCTCGAAGGCGGCAGCGCGGCGGAATTCACACAGGCAAAAAAATTATTTTATTCCGAGCCGGAAATTTTCTCGACGCTGATGAAAAAACTGGTCACCGCCGTCACGCGGCTTCTGCAAATGCAAATACTCGCCGGCGCGGACGCCGTGCAGATTTTTGACAGCCTCGGCGGACTGCTGCCCGGCGACGCATTTGCCGCGGCTTCTGGAAAATGGATCAAGCAAATCGTCGCCGCGCTGGAAAATACCGTGCCGGTGATTGTTTTTTCCAAGGACGTTCACGGGAATTGGGAGACGCTGGTCGAGACCGGCGCAAGCGTTCTGGGCATTGATTCGGATGTCCGGCTCGCCGATGTCCGCAAAATCCTGCCCGAACACATTGGCGTTCAGGGCAATCTTGATCCACATTTGTTGCTGACGACGCCGGAAATCGCCGCCGTGGAAACCGGAAAGATTCTGGCTGAAATGCGCGGCGCGCGCGGGCATATTTTTAACTTGGGCCACGGCGTGCCGCCGGAGGCGAAACTGGAAAACATTTCCGCATTGGTCGAAACGGTAAAACAATTCAAATGAGAATTGAATGGACAATAGCTGTTGGTGGCACCCGCCTCTGGCGGGTCCAATTCGGGGTCCCGCCGAATTGCGTCAACAGATGCACGCTCGTTTGCTGCCGGACAAACAACAACCATCCATCTTCGCCGCCAGTTTCGGGCGCGACGCCCGAAACAACCCGCGGGACGCGGGTACTACAATAAATTTTGTGAGCCAATTAAACGTCAATCTGAATTTGGTGCAGAAATACAACGTGCCCGGACCTCGTTATACGAGCTACCCGCCGGCGACGAAGTTCACCGACGCGATTTCCTGGCCGCAGCTCACCGAAAAAATTTCCAAGAACAACCAGACCGAGCGCGGCCTCTCGCTCTATTTTCACATTCCGTTTTGCGAAACGCTCTGCTGGTTTTGCGGCTGCACGACCGTCATCACACTGAATCACGCACAGGGCAAAACTTATCTCGATCATCTCGAACGCGAAGTCGCGCAGGTCGCGGCGCAGTTGAATCCGAAGCGCAAGGTCGTCCAATTGCATTGGGGCGGCGGCTCGCCGACGTTTTTGCGGCCGGACGAAATCCGCCGGCTCGGCGAAATCATCAAAAAACATTTCACGTTTTCCGACAACATCGAAGCCGGCGTTGAAATTGACCCGCGCCGGCTTTCGCGCGAGCACATCGAGGCGTTGCGCGACATCGGCTTCAACCGCTCGTCGCTCGGCGTGCAGGATTTCGAACCGAAAGTGCAGCAGGCGATTCACCGCATCCAGCCGCGCGAAATGACGCAGCAGGTTTTAGATTGGGCGCGCGAACTCGGCTTCGGCTCGGTGAATTTCGATTTGATTTACGGCCTGCCGCATCAAACCGCCGAATCCTTCGATCGTACGCTCGACGCCGTTTTGGAAATGGAGCCGGACCGGCTGGCGGTTTTCAGCTACGCGCACGTGCCGTGGGTGAAGCCGGCGCAAAAAATTTTGGAGCAAAAAATCCTGCCGACGCCGGAAACGAAATTGCAACTGCTCAAAACCGTCATCGAGCGGCTGACGGAAAACAGCCGCTACGTCTACATCGGCATGGATCATTTTGCGCGCCCGACGGACGAACTCGTCGCGGCGCAGCGGAACAAAACCTTGCAGCGGAATTTTCAAGGTTACAGCACGCGCGGCGAAGCGGACATATATGCTTTTGGCATGAGCGCGATCTCGCAGATTCCTGATGCGTATTGGCAAAATGAAAAGGAATTGCCGCATTACTACGCCGCGCTCGACGGAAACAAACTTCCGCTCTCGCGCGGTTATTTCGTGACCGACGAGGACAAAATCCGCCGCGAAACCATCATGCGCGTCATGTGCGATTTATCGCTGGATTATTCCGCCATGTCGCAAAAGCTCGGCGTTAACTTCGCAGAACATTTTGCGAACGAACTCGCGTCGCTCGCGCCGTTTGAAGCTGACGGCTTGGTGAAGCGTAATTCAACCGGCCTCGAAGTCACCGACGCCGGCCGTTTGTTCATCCGCAACCTCGCGATGTGTTTTGACAACACGCTCGCGCCGGCCAGCGAGCGGAAACATTCGAAGACGATTTGAAAAACTTTATTGAAAATGGAAGTAAACTCGTTTGATAATTTTCAGACACACAAGCAATTGTTTACTGATGCAATTCTCAAAGCAGCCGCAGGTTTATTGTTTCCTTCGGGAACGGATATCCCTGAAAGTTGCATAACTTTGGGGGGCAATTCTTCACAAGCTCGTGTGCGGATTTGGAAAGAATTAAAGGAATGCGGTTATGTTCCAAATGAAATCGACAGCGGCACATTCAGAGATTTTTCAAATGTAGAAAGGATTGATTTAATAATTAAGACTGCTACTCGCGTGGCAAATGGTTTGAGACGGTTTCTTAGCGACCAGACTGATATTGACGAATACCCAGCATGGGAATTGCACTGCGTTTATGATCGCAATCCGCCAGAAAACAATTGGCCGAATTTCTGGCGAGCGGCTGCGAAAGCAGCGCACGATGACGGTGCTCTGCGTGTGCTGGAAAAATATAGACGAATGGTTGCGCTCAAATCTTCCAGTATCTGGCAAGCACTCGGCAATGGCGAAGGTGGGAATGATAAGGCACTTGGCAATAAGTGGCCGCCGTTCGCGGTTGACAGCGGCTTTGATGTGGATGGTGTGCCATATAATGAGTGTGTTAGAGATCTTAATCTGCTTAATGCAGATGGTCGAGTTGAACCAGCGGTCATTCCGTCTCCAGAAAATATTGCGCAGAAATTTACTGAAATATTTAGTCAATATTTGATGCGGCTTGATGAGAATTAGAAATTGAATGAAACCCGTCGCAATCATCGGCGCTGGCATCACCGGGTTGACCGCCGCGTTTTATCTGAAGCGCAAAGGTTTTCCGGTCACGATTTTTGAAGCCGGCAATCGCGCAGGCGGCGTCATCCAATCATCGCGGCAAAATGGATTTCTTGCCGAATTCGGGCCGAACACGCTTTTAGAAACTTCACCGAAAATTCCGCAACTCGTCCGTGATTTGAACTTGGAATCGCACCGGGTTTACACCAATCCAAACGCAAAAAATCGCTACATTGTCCGCAACCGGCAGCCGGTCGCCATGCCGTCCTCGCCGCTCGGCTTTCTGACAACGAAAATTTTCTCCACGCGCGCCAAGCTTGCCGTTTTGCGCGAGCCGTTCGTGCTGGCGCGACGGGATGACGGCGACGAAAGCGTCGCAGATTTTGTCACGCGGCGGTTGAGCCGGGAATTTCTGGACCGCGCCGTGGACGCGCTCGTCGCCGGGATTTATGCGGGCGAGCCGCAAAAACTTTCCGTCCGGCACGCGCTGCCGAGATTGTTTGAGCAGGAACAAAAATATGGCTCGTTGATTCGCGGCCAGATTTTCGGCGCGCGCGACCGGAAAAAATCCGGCGAAGTCGCGCGGAGCAAGGCCAAGATGTTTTCATTCGACGAAGGCTTGCAGGTTTTGCCGGACGCGCTCGCGATGCAATTGGGCGATTCATTGAAATTAAATTCACGAGTAGTAAAACTGGCACAAGCGAAAAATGGCTGGCGCGTGGCGACAGCAAGCGGCGAAGCGGAATTCGGTGCGGTGATATATTGCGGGACGGCATACAAACTGGCGGAGTTGCAAATCGAATCACAAGCGCAACTAAATCTCTCGGTGTTTTCCGAAATCCGCTACGCGCCTGTGGCGAGCATCGTTTTGGGATTTCACCGGGAAGACGTGGCACATCCGCTCGACGGTTTCGGAATGTTGATTCCGAAAATCGAAAATTTCAAAATTCTCGGCTCGATTTTCTCGTCGTCACTGTTTCCAAACCGCGCGCCGGAGAATTTTGTCGTGTTGACCAGTTACGTTGGCGGCGAGCGGCAGCCGGAACTGGCATCGTTGCCGCCGGATGAACTGGTAAAGCTGGTTTGCGAAGATTTGTGGATTTTACTTGGCGCGAAAGGCGGACCGGTTTTCAAAAACGTCGTGCTTTATCCCAAAGCGATTCCGCAATACAATGTCGGCTACGGAAAATTCAAGGCTTTGATGAAGGAAATCGAAGACAGAAATACCGGGTTGTTTTTTACCGGCCATTATCGCGACGGCGTTTCGCTGGGCGATTCGATTGTGTCGGGCTGCAACATTGCGGAAAAGATTTCCGATTTTGCATGAGCAAAGGCATTTTGCTGGTCAATCTCGGTTCACCGGATTCCACCTCGGTTTCCGACGTGCGGCGCTATTTGAACGAATTTCTGATGGACGGCTGCGTGATTGACACGGCGTGGCCACTGCGCCGGTTCATCGTCGGCATGATTCTAATCAACCGACCGAAAGAATCCGCGCACGCTTACGAAAAAATCTGGACGCCGGAAGGCTCGCCGCTGGTCGTCAGCAGCCGCAACATCCGGAAGAAATTGCAGGAGCGTGTCCAGCCGCCGGTTGAACTGGCGATGCGCTATCAAAATCCCTCGATTGAAAGCGCGGTCCAAAAACTGGCCGCGCAAAAAATTGACGATGTGCTTTTGATTCCGCTGTTTCCACATTACGCGATGTCGAGCTACGAAACCGCCGTCGTGCGCGTGAAAAAAGTCGCGCGCAAACTCGCGCCGCAAATGAAAATCACGGTGCAGCCGCCGTATTTCGATTCGCCGGATTATATCGCGGCGCTCGTCGCCAGCGCGAAAAATCATCTGGAAACCGGCTTCGACCATTTGCTGTTCAGCTTTCACGGAATTCCCGAACGGCATTTGCGCAAGTCCGACCCGACGCATTGTCATTGTCTGGCGAAGGAAAATTGCTGCGAAGTTTCGAGTCCGGCGCACGCGACGTGTTACCGCGCGCAATGCTTCAAAACCGTCGCGGCGTTTGTGAAACTGGCGGGCATTCCGAAAGAAAAATTTTCGGTCTCCTTTCAATCGCGATTGGGCAAAGACCCATGGTTAAAGCCTTACACGGATTTTGAACTGGCGGAATTGCCCAAGCGCGGCGTGAAGAAACTCTTCGTGATTTGCCCGGCCTTCGTTTCCGATTGTCTGGAAACGCTGGAGGAAATTGCAATGCGCGGCAAAGAAACATTCATTCAGGCAGGCGGAACAGAGTTCGCGCAGATTCCATGTTTGAACGAGCATCCGTTGTGGATTTCCGCGCTGGGAAAAATGGTGAGCGGCTTTTGAGCCGGTTTCAGCGCGGCGGCTTTCTGCGTGCCGGACTGCCGAATTTCAATTTTACCGTGTCAGCCAGGCTGGCAAAAAATCCTTTTTTCTTCTTCGGTGCTGCGACGCCGGCAATCGGCTCGCATTTTTGGCTGCACACCGGGCAGAGGAACAGCGGCCGGCCGCCTTTGAGGCGCATGACTTTGACACAGTGCTCGCACATCACTTCGTGGCAGTGCGTGCATTTGTAGCGCGCCGGCGTTTGCGAATGGCGGCTGCATGCGACGACTCCGCCTTCAAGCAGCGCCGGCGGTTTGGGATGGTCGCGCTCGAATTGCGGAATCACCACATTGACTTCGGTGGATTCGACGAATAATTCCACATCGCCCAATCGCACTTCTTGTCCGCGCATCAACCATGATTCCTTGATTTGATCCCCGTTGATGAACGTGCCATTGGTCGAGTCACAATCGCGCAGCAACACGCCATCGGCAGAAACGACGATTTCACAATGGTTGGCGGAGATGGTGGGATGAATGATGGGAAAATCGCACTCCGGATCGCGGCCAACACGATTAACACCCAGCCGCAATTCCAATGTCCGGTTTTCCAGACCGTCCGTTTTGATAAGAAGCCTGGCCATGCGATTTCCGAAATTTATCGAACGAAGCCATGCTGCCCTTTCGAAGGAAAAAAGTCGAGTGAAAAAAATTTGCAAATCACCGCAGCGGATTTTTTGCAAAAACGAATTCTGCGACAATTTTTCCACCGATTAAATGCTCCTGAATGATGCGCTCCAAGACTTCCGGCGCGCAGGAATGATACCAGACGCCTTCGGGATAAACGACGGCAATCGGCCCGCGCACGCAGACGCGCAGGCAGTTGGCTTTTGTGCGATAAACCAGCGGCTGCGCGCCAACCAGATTCAATTCCTTCAGACGCTGTTTGAGAAATTCCCAGGCGGCCAGGGATTTTTCGCGCGGGCAGCATTTCGGCTCGGTCGCGTCTGTGCAAAGAAAAATGTGGCGCCGGAATTTTTCAATGCCCAGATTTTCGACGGCGTCTTGCAATTCGTCGTTCATGTCTTGACGTGAAAATGCGCCAAACCCGCCACGCCTGCAACCGCGACGAGCGCGCCGGCGAGCGGGCGAAATCCGATTTTTTCATTTTCGACGATGCGCGTCATCGGCAGCAAAAGAACGGGCGTGAGCGCGGTCACGGTCATCACGATGCCCGTCGGCGTTTTTTCGAGCGCCCATTGCACGCAGGTCACGCCGAGGGTCTGGCCGGCGAAACTGTTGCCAAAAATCCACGGCCAGACGCGCTTCCATTTTTCCCGCGCGACGTGAAAGGTTTTTTCCTCGAACACACCGCCGTGCGAGCGGGCGCCCCGCCACTTCACCGCCAGCAAAATGATTCCGGGAACCAGCAACCCGCCGAGCACGCGCTGGTAGCCGGTCGTGCCCGGATCAGGAAATTCCCCGGCGTCGTGCGCGACGAACCACGCCTTGCGGCTGAAAACAGCGCCCAGCGCGCTGCAAAACGCGGCGAAAATCGCGAAGCCGATTCCCAGCCACAACCGGCGCGCCGGAATTTTCGCGTGGTCGCGCGGCGCGAGCGCAAGGGCCACGCCGAACAAAATGACGGCGACGCAAACCAGCTGTCCGACCGTGAGCGTTGTGCCGAGCCAGAACCACTCGATCAAAATGGCGAAGAGCGGGATGAGACATTGGACGAGCAAAACGGCGCGACGGCTGCCGAGCCGCGGCAATGCCTGAAAATAGCCGGTGTCGCCGAGGCCGATTCCGAAAAATCCGCTCAAGACAAAAAACGGGAGCGCCGCGCCTTCCAACCCGCTGCCAAAAAGGTGCGCCCAGAGCGCGAGGCAAACCGCAGCCATGCAAATGCGCCAAAAATTCGCCTCTGCGCCGCCGATTTGGGTGGAACTGCGGTAACCGCAAACGGCGGAAATGGCAAACAGCAGCGCGGCTAGAAGCGCGGCGGGCATTTACAATTGGTCGTAATAATCGTCCGGCGCGGTGTCCCCGGGATTTTCGATTTCCACGCCGCTTTCCTGAAGAATTTTGGCGATGTCCGGCGAAACCCAGCGATTGCCCTTGTTCTTGTTGGGCACAGGCTTGATGCGATAGCGTCCCTGCGAGTCGTGTTCGATAATGCCGCGTTCATGCATCCGCATCAACAGCGGTTTGGCCCAGTCATTGTCTTGAAAATACTTTTTTTTGCCGCCGGCGCGCCGGCAGATTTCCCGCACGCCGACAAATTCACTTCCCCAGGTTTTGAGGAAATAAAAAATTTCACGTTCGTCTGCATCCATAGGCTCAAGTTCGCAGAATTCGCAGGCCAAGTCGAGAATTAAAGCATCGCCGCGATGGATTGCTCCAGTTTAACCGCGTCGGCGTTGAACAGCCGGATGCCTTCGGCGGTTTTTTCCACGGCCATCGCGTCCTCGTTGAACAGCCAGCGGAATTTTTTTTCGTCGAGCGAAATTTTTTCAATGTTGCTGTCGCGCGCCATTTCGGGACTCAATTTCCTTTCAGCCGGCGCGGAAGATTTCTGCAATTCGCCGAGCAAGTGCGGGCTGATGGTCAGCAAATCGCAGCCGGCCAGTTCCAGAATTTCACCCACGTTGCGGAAGCTCGCGCCCATCACCTCGGTCGCGTAGCCGAACTTCTTGTAGTAGGCATAAATCTCCTTCACCGACAAAACGCCCGGGTCTTCGGCGGGCGCGAAATCGCGTTTCTCCTTCGCCTTGTGCCAGTCCATGATTCGCCCGACGAACGGCGAGATCAATTTCACCTTCGCCTCGGCGCACGCGACGGCCTGCGCAAAGGAAAAAAGCAGGGTCAGATTGCAGTTGATGCCTTCGCGCTGGAGCATTTCCGCCGCGCGGATCCCTTCCCAGGTCGAGGCGATTTTGATGAGGATGCGCTCGCGCCCGATGCCGTGCGCCTGATAGAGCGCGATAAATTTTTTTGCCTTGGCGACGAGCGCCTCGGTGTCGAAGGAAAAATTCGCGTCGGTCTCGGTCGAAACACGGCCCGGCACGATCTTCAAAATTTCGCAACCGAACAAAACCAGCAAATCGTCCATGACGAGCCGGAGCAATTCCTTGCCGCCGGCCTTGGATTTGTTTTCCGCAATCGCCTTGTCCACGAGAAATTTGTATTCCGGCATTTGCGCCGCCTTGAAAATCAGCGACGGATTGGTGGTGGCGTCGCGCGGCGCGTATTGTTTGAGCGTGGCGAAATCGCCGGTGTCGGCGACGACGACGGTGAATTGTTTCAACTGGTCGAGCTGGTTCATAAATTTTCGAGAACCATCGCGCAAGTTTGACGGCGACGCAATTTAGATTCTCCTTCCCTGACTAAACCATGAGGGCGAAGAAATTTCCAGCGGCAAATTCAGGAATTAATAATTGAATTTGCTCCCGCCGCAATTGTAAGATTCCAGTTCAATTTTCATTATGCCCACACATTATCTCGCTTGCGACCTCGGCGCCGACAGCGGCCGGCTCATGCTCGGCACGCTCGACCAGGGAAAAATCACCGTCGAGGAATTGCACCGCTTTCCCAACGGCCCGGTCAAATCCAGCGGCGCGCTGCATTGGAACATAGACGCGCTGTTCGATGAACTGAAGAGCGGCCTCAAAAAAGCCGCCGCGCGCAACCTGCCCATCGCCGGCATCAGCAGCGATTCATGGGGCGTGGATTACGTTTTGATTGATGAACGCGGACTGGTCATGCCGCCGGTCTGGTGCTACCGCGATTCGCGCACGGCCTACGGCGTCGAAAATGTCCGCGCCCTCGTGGACTGGCCGACCACGTTTGCCGAAACCGGAATTCAATTCATGGCGCTCAACACAATTTACCAACTCGCCGCCGAACCGCCCCCGCGCCTCGCCCGCGCCAAGCAGCTTCTGCTCATCGGCAACGCATTTAATTATTTCTGCTCCGGTGTCGCCAAAAATGAAATTTCCCTCGCCAGCACCACGCAACTTTACAATCCGCAAACCAAAACCTGGTCGAAGAAACTGCTCGACGCGCTGAAATTGCGCGAGGATTTGTTCGCGCCGATTTGCGCCAGCGGCACAAAACTCGGGCCGCTCAAAAAAAATCTCGCCGTCGAAACCGGCCTGCCGCCAATCGAAGTCATCGCCAGTTGCTCGCACGACACCGGCGCGGCCGTTGCCGCCGTTCCCGCGAGCGGAGAAAATTGGGCTTACTTGAGCTCCGGCACCTGGTCGCTCGTCGGCGTCGAATGGCCCAAGCCCGTCATCAACGATCAGGCGCGCTCGCTGGCGTTCACCAATGAAATCGGCTATGGCGGCGCCGTCCGCCTTTTGAAAAACATCGTCGGCCTCTGGATCGTGCAGGAATGCCGCCGGCAATGGGAGAAGGAGGGAAAAAAATACACCTTCACCCAACTCGAACAAATGGCCGCCGCCGCGCCGCCGTTCATTTCGCTCATCAATCCCGACGACCCGCGTTTCGTCAGCCCGGACGACATGCCGAAAAAGATCGCGGCCTTCTGCGAAGAGTCCGGTCAGCCCGTTCCGGCGAACCACGGCGCGTATGTGCGCTGCATTTACGAGAGTCTCGCGTTGTTTTATCGGGCGACCATCCGCCGGCTCGAACGGCTCATCGGCAAGAAAATCGAGAAGCTGCACATTGTCGGCGGCGGCAGCAAGGATGCGACGCTCAATCAATTTGCCGCCAACGCGCTGAAAATTCCCGTCGTCGCCGGCCCGACCGAATGCACTGCGCTGGGAAACATTTTGGTGCAGGCCATCGCGCTCGGCCATTTGCCGTCGCTCGCCGCCGCGCGCGAAGTCGTCCGCAATTCCTTTGAATTGAAAAATTTCACATCGCAGGACGCCGCGCAATGGGACGCCGCCGCCGCACGATTTGAGAAGCTACTTAGCTAAGTGCTGCACGTGCCGCTCGATGCGGTTGCTCGCCTCGATGAGCTGTTCGTAGCTCGTCGCGAAGCACGCACGGCAGAAGCCTTTGCCGTTTTCGCCAAAGGCCGAGCCGGGAACGATCGCCACTTTCTCCGCCTGCAACAGGCCGATGGCGAAATCTTTTTCGTTCAGTCCGGTTTTTGAAACGTCGGGAAATGCGTAGAACGAGCCGCGCGGCAGATGACATTTCAAGCCGATTTCATTGAACCGGCGCACAATGAAATCGCGGCGGCGATGATATTGGTCGCGCATCTTTTTCATCGCGTCCTCGCCGCGCACCAGCGCCTCAATGGCGGCTTCCTGGCTGATGATCGAGGCGCAAAGCATCGAGTATTGATGCACCTTCATCATCGCCTCGATAAGCAGTTCCGGGCCGCACGCGTAGCCGATGCGCCAGCCGGTCATGGCAAACGCCTTGGAAAAGCCGTGCAGGAAAATCGTCCGTTCCTTCAGGCCCGGTAAACTGGCGATGCTCGTGTGAACGCACTCGAACGTCAGCTCGGAATAAATCTCGTCGCTCAACACGACCAAATCCTTTTCCACGGCGAACTTCGCGATGGCTTCGATCTGCACGCGGTCGCAGGTGCCGCCGGTCGGGTTGCACGGCAGGTTGAGCATCAAAATTTTACAGCCCGGCTGCCACGCGGCGCGCAACGCCTCGACGGTGAGCGCGAAATTGTCCTTCGCAAACGTCGGCACGGGCACGCCGATGCCGTGCGCGAGCGTGATGCCCGGCGAATAGCTGACGTAGCACGGTTGGTGATACATCACCTTGTCGCCGGGGTTGATGAGCGCGCGGCAGGCGAGATCGAGCGCCTCGCTGACGCCGACGGTGATGAGGATTTCGTTCTCCGGCGCGTAACTGACGCCGAAATTTTTCTCCACATATTTGCTGATGGCGCGGCGCAGTTCGATGAGGCCGAGGTTCGACGTGTAATGCGTTTTGCCCTTTTCCAGGGCGTAAATGCCCGCCTCGCGGATGTGCCAGGGCGTGTCGAAATCCGGTTCGCCGACGCCGAGCGAAATCGCATCCTTCATCTTCGCCACGATGTCGAAGAAATCGCGGATGCCGGACTTGGGCAGGCCGGCGACGTGCTGGGCGATGTAGCGAGACTCGTCCATTTAATTTGTGGAAGATAAAAATTTTGAGCCGCGTTCGCAAACCAATACAGGAACGCAAGAAATGCCAATCAGGCGGCGACAACCTCAACACGTGGAGCAAAACCGAGTTTCTGAAGCAACTCTTCGCAATCTTCCCATGCAAGACCAAACGCGCGCACGTCGGCAACGCCGAGACGGGCGATAACGGACGAAAGCGTCTTGGCATCGCGCTCGGCAAGTTCGCCGTCGAGCAACGCACGTTCCGACCAATCCACCAACTGTGCCAGCGAAATCTCGTGATGAAGATACGCGGCAATCTTGTTGGCGACGGTTTGTTTCGTAATCGTCATGGCCGCACCTTACACTTTTTTGTGGCCTTTATCCACCGGGAATTTCTCATGCGGGAAATCAATTCTGTTCTGCGCTAAGACATTTATCGAAACTTAAATGAAGAGAAATTGTGTGAACTAAAGCCGCCTGCCGATTGTGTTGAAATCAGCGGAAACCAATCTTTCGAGAATTGCGGTTTTTGACAAGCTACAATGACAAACATGCCCAAACAAAATCCAACCGCCAAAATTATTGCGGCACAAAAAATCTTTCGGGCGATTGGTTTCATAATTAAGCCGCTCGCGTAACAACTTTGTTCTTCACGGCGCGACCTTGAGCCGTTCATTTTCCTCGGCCTTGCCTTCAATCAGGAAACCAGCCTCCTTGTAGGAGCGCAGCATGAAATGCGTCGCCGTCGAAAGCACGCCCTCGATGGTGGAAAGCTTTTCCGAGACGAACGCCGCCACGCGCTGCAAGCTCGCGCCGTTGACGAACACCAGCAAGTCGTAGCCGCCGGACATGAGGTAACAGGATTCCACCTCGTCGAAGCGCGCGATGCGGTCGGCCAGGCGGTTGAAGCCGCCGCCGCGTTCGGGCGTGAGGCGCACCTCGATGACGGCGCGGACGACGCCGGAATCTTCGTCGGCGAGGTTCAACACCGGACGGACGCCCAGCAGCACGCCGTCTTTTTTCAGCGCGTCGAGCTGGCGATTGACCTCGGTTTCGGACAAGTTGAGCACCTGCGCCATCTGCGCCGCGTTCAAGCTGCCGCCTTCAAGCAAAAGTTTTATCACCGGATTCATAACTCGCGCAGTTTCGCAAAATTCTTGCGCAAAGCCACACTAAACTCGCCTACCAGGCAAGACGGTAAGCTGACCGTCGCCACCGTGCCGCCCAATTGCGCCGACCGGCTGGATGAAATGGGCAATGGAGAATATTTTCCGTCCGCTTTGAGCAAGGCCAGATCATTCGCCGCATCCACCTGAATCACCTTGGCGTCAATCAAACCCGCAACGCTCGTAAAATCTTTTGAACACAAAACTGCGGACGTTTTTGTAATGCACACTCCCAAATTCGAATGACGCGCCAACCGGCTCGGCGCAGGGTCAAATTTACAAGCCGGTCGCGCTTTTTGTTCGCTAAAAGCTTGCGTCGCCAGAACGCGCGATTACTTTTCGGCTGTCTTGCATGTATAGGGCAACCATGCCAAAAACAACCATCAACGAAAATAACCAGCCGGCGTTTGCGAAAAGAAAAATCGGGTTTCCCGAATAAAGCAACGTGTCTGCGCCAATATCGGATTTTGTTTTTTCGGAATAGCCGGACTAAAACGAGTTCGGTGTCTTTATTTCCCCGACTGCGAACGAGGGACATCACTTCGGAGCGCTTTTTCTTTGTCCAAACGTCGGCCATAAACCCGAAAACGAGCCGTCACTTGGGCTTCAAGTGAGTCGCAACAGCTTCAAGAATTTCCTCTTTAGAACGTCCGGGCTTGAGTTTCGCCGCCCAAGCTCTGCCAGGATGGAGAATATCCCAAGGTGAGATTTGTTGCTCGTAGCGTCCCTTGCCTGGATCATTATTGCCAAATCCATCCAGAACCTTATTCCAAAGCGGGGAAAACATTTCGATCAGCAGCGCTTCGCCGAGCGGAATCCAAATGTCATCGACCGTCAAATAGCGGCAATGAAAATCACCCGGCTGAAGATTCTGAACTTGTTTAATGGAGTCTGCATGATGATTGAGGCGTTGATAAAGAACCCTGCCAGCGGGGGCATCAAGGCCAAAGCCGCCTTTTCGCGCTCCGGCGGGAACAGCCTTGCCGACATAAATCGGGCAACCAAATTTATTGCTCTTGTTCTTTTCGGTAATCGGTTTGTAAGCGGGAAAACCGCCGGTATAGTAAATCGCGTAGATGCCCGCTCCTTCAAACGCAGACGACGGTGGTAGCGGTTCAACCGGCTTTTCCAACATCGCCTCGGCGACGCTGAAACCAAGATTCTTTTTGTTCAGCGGGTTGAATGGCTCGTGAGTATCCATCAATTCTCCCTTTGTATCCGCTTCTCACGTCGTTCAAGAACTTTTGCAACGCTGTTCGCAATGACCTCCGACAAACGCACAGGCACCGCGTTGCCTATCTGTCTCATGCTTTCCGTCCACGAACACGGAAATAAAAACCAATCTGGAAAAGTTTGAAGCCTCGCGCTTTCCCGAACGGTGAAATAACGGACCGTTCCATCAGGGCAGACCAGCATATTCTCGCCGCCCGGCACGCCGTGGTCACCAGCCTTAAGGGTTTTCGCCGGAGAATCCAAGGAGCTTCCCGTATGTCCGGTATAAATCCGCGCACCTGGCTGGAAGCGATGATTGGGAATTTTTTCGCGGCCTCCGTTCGCTGGCGATGGCAAATCGGCAATCGCGTCTCGAACTGTCTGCCAACGCTCAATACCTTCTGGAGGCTGCATTTGCATGACCCGTTGGGCAATTGGGGTCGAAATCAATGGGCGGTTTCTGCGACTGATGCGATGCACGTCCCAATACTCGTTCGTGACCCACTGTGAGAATAACAAAGCATCTTCCGAATGCGTCGCGGTTGGAAAGTGCCAGTCCTCACCGATGTCGGAACGGAATCCCACGATCACCACGCGCTCACGCTTTTGCGGGACACCGTAATCAGCCGCGTTTACCAATCGAAATGCTACACGATAATACAATCCTTGATAGCGACCTTTTGTATGGTGGCGCTCCAAACGGTTTAGATGCTCCGTCCAGCTTTCATCTCTGACAGGAGCAATCTCTGGATAAGTCAATTGCAGCAGGACGTATTCAAAATATTTAGCGAAGGATCGTCGAAGCAGGCCGCGGACGTTTTCAAAAATAAAAGCTTTTGGTCGAACGGTGCGAACCACCCGCGCCGCTTCGGGAAACATATCCCGCGAATCCTTGAACCCACGATGCTTCCCGCCAATCGAAAACGGCTGGCATGGCGGGCCGCCTGAAACCAATTCCGCCTTGTCCGTAAACATCGAGAAATCAAAGTAGCGGATGTCAGTTTCGTGAAGTGGCCACCTTGAATGTCCTTTGCCCGCCTTGCCCAAATTGAATCGAATCGTGGCGCAGGCATCACTATCGCGTTCGATGACAACGGAGTGATCGAACCCAGCTCTCTCAATGCCCAAGCCAAGCCCGCCCGCTCCGGCAAAAAGTTCGATTGAGTTCATGTTCGCCGGTAAGATTTGCCCCGTTTTGATTAGGAGGCAAGATTCTTTTTATCGAACTCACGCCAAATGCCCTATTCGTCCATCCCAAAATGAAAACCGGAAAAGAGCCATGACAAGTGCGAATTGCGAATTGCGAATTGCGAATTTTGAATTGCGGAGTGAGCGACAAGTCCGCCTTTATCTGATTTCCGTTATCGCGCAGCAACATGGAGTTGCCTAACACCGGCTGGAGCCATTTGAACGAGTTGGGAACGAGTGAAAAGAATTTCGCTCTGATGTTTAGCGCGGAAGGCCAAAGGCCGAGGAATGCGGGCGTAGTCCGAGTCCACTGGTCTGACTGACACGTGCGCAAAGCGCATTCGTCATTTATAGCAGCCGGCTGCCCCTTGAGTTTGTGGATGGTTTGAGTTATACCACGATTATCGAGTTTGCGGAGCCACTCGCCCGTCAGCGTGGTTCAGCTTTGGATCGTTAGGCGACTGGCATCACACGTTATGAAATATCTAATCGCTGTCCTGATTGTCATAGCCGTCATCATGGCTTCCACTATCACCATTGTTTCGGTAGCTGGCAGCGGCGACAGCCATATCCAGGTCGTTCCTTTGGGTCGAGTCACCGAGCATGATGGAACAACAAAGTATGAGGTTGCATTGACCAATCAAAACTCATTCCGGTTATTGTGCATTGTTGGGCCCACAACAATTACCACGGCTGCTGACGGGACGCTCATTACCAATTTTTTGGCAACGGATCGGATTGAGCTTGAGCCAAAAGCCGGCACAAACATAGCCGTCACGCCGCCAAGCGAGTCAGCGGCATGGACATTGACAGTGGCCCACGAGAAATTGCTATCGGACACCGGCGTATATCTTAGGGGGCTTGCCGCGCGGCTGCATTTATGCGTGTTTTCCTTCGGTTTCAAGACGACGAGTATTGAGATTAAGAAATGAAGCCGCCTAATTTCGCACTGGAGTCAACGCCGGCTACGTCGCAAAATCCACGTTCGGCACATCCCTGACCGACGGCGGCACGCTGAAGAAATCGCCTTCGGATTTGAAGCCGAACAGGTTCGCCACGAGGTTGCTCGGAAAGGTCTCGCATTTGTTGCGGTAATCGCGGACGTTGCCGTTGTAAAACCGGCGCGCGGCCTGGATGCGGTCCTCGGTGTTGACGAGCTCCTTTTGCAACTGGAGGAAATTCTGGTCGGCCTTGAGCTGCGGATAATTTTCCACGACGACGAGCAGTTGCTTGAGCGCGTCCACAAGCTGAACCTCGTCGCGCGACTGGTCGGCCACCGGGCCGTTGTTGGCGGCGCATTGGTTGCGAAGCTGCGTGACGCGCTCCAGTACCTCGCGTTCGTGCGTCGCGTAGCCCTTCACCGTGGCGACGAGGTTCGGGATGAGGTCGTAACGGCGTTTCAACTCCACGTCCACGTCGCTCCACGATTCGCGGATGTAATTTTTCAGCGCGACGAGCGCGTTGTATTGCGCGAACACGTAAATCGCGGGCAGCACGACAACGATGAAAATGGCAATGAGAATGGCGATCATGTGGTTTGGGTGAACAAATAATCCGGCAGCAGCGACCGGATTTGCGCGAGCCGCTGCAGGTTGACCTCGAATTGTTCGACCGCGATGCGCGTGTTGAACACGAGCGCGATGACTTCGTTCTCGATTTCGACGCGCAACTGGCGGTTGGCGAGGAGATATTCAATCATCCTGGCGTTGCAGACGTCGTAGGCGAATTTCTTGTCGGGCGAGCGCACGCAAAATGCCTTGGAAAATTCCGCCGATTCAAACTTGATGTCCTGGGAGCCGAAAACCTCCGCCACGCGGTCAAAGAACCCTTCCGGCCGGATGGTTATTTGCGGAAACAGGCTGCCTTGCATGATCAGGATGAAAAAACTTAAATTGTGTTCCTGCCGGTTTTTGCCGGAACCGGTCGAGTAGTGATAATCGAACGCGAGAATATTGTCCTGCTGATAATTTCCCGAAATCACATTGGAGGCGTAACGGCTGTCCCCATGTTCAAGCTGGTCGAGAAAGCTGAAGCGGCCGGCCATTCCATAATCCTTTTCCGCGTCAAAATTCAGGTTCAGCCGCTGTGCCAGTTCAAAAAGCCCTTCGCGGCGTTTGCGCGCGGCAATCGAACTGTAAATCACGGCGACGATGGCAATGATGCCGAAGACGCCAAAGAAAATGAGTTGCACCGGAAAACCTGACTGGCTGTGAAAAGTCACACGGCTTTTCTAAACCAAAAACGCGCGGCAGGCGACTATAATTTTGAAGGGCATTTGGAACGGTGCAACCCCGAATTTTAACGTTATGTGGAACATTTTTTGCTGGCTAACCGGAGATGATTGGCACAAATTACGGTTTTTCCAGATGTGAACCCGGCGATTACCCCCCGGATTCCAAATAAGCCGATGCTCTGGTGGACCTATCAACAATTGCGCGTGAGCAGCGCCAAGACCCGGCTGGCAGTCGTTCAGAAACTGGCGGACAGCAGTGATTCTGACGCGATTGGGCCGCTGATTTTTGCCCTGAAGGACAAGGAAGCCGGCGTGCGCTGCACGGCGGCCAGGGCGTTGATGCGCTTTCAGGACCCGCGCGCGGTCGAACCGCTCATCCAAATGCTGCGCGACACGGTGCCGCTGGCGCGGGCGGCGGCGGCGGAAACGCTCGGCCATCTCGGCGACCCGCTGGCGGTGAACCACCTCGTCGGTTTCCTGCGCGACGCCGACCCGGTGGTGCGGACGATTGCCGCGCGCAGCTTGAGCCGGCTGGGCTGGAAACCGGGAACGGATTCGCAACGCGTGCTGCAAATTCTGGCGATGGGCAATCTGCATCAGCTCGTTGCGCTCGGTCCCGAAGGCGTGTCGCCGTTGCTGGAGCTGCTGCGCAACGGCCCGCCGAACAAACAATTTGCCGCCGTGAAGGCGCTCGGCGAAATTCGCGACCCGCGCGTGCGCCCGGCCATGCTTGAAGCGTTGCAAAAGAACAGCCCTGCGGTGCGCATCGCGGCGCTTGGCACGCTGGAGCGGCTGGCCGACCCGACGACATTCGCCGACGTGGAGAAAATGCTGCACGATCGCAGTGCCAGCGTGCGTGGCGCGGCGCTGGAGGCGGCGGCCCGTTGCGGCGGCGAACGCGCGGTGCCGGCATTGATCAAATGTTTGAAGGATTCCTCGTGGGAAGTGCGGCAGGCGGCGGCGAACGCGCTGGGCGTTCTCGGTGAACGCTCGGCGGTGGACAGTCTTTGCAACCTCTTGAACGATCCCGACCGTGACGTGCGTGAAAGTGTCATTGCCGCATTGGGACAAATTGCCGACCGCCGCGCAATTGTGCCGCTGGTGCCGGCGCTGCTGGATGTGGAAAGCTCCGTGCGCACTGCCGCCGCCGCCACGCTCCAAAAGCTGGACTGGCACTGGGAAAAGAATGAAGGCATCCGCCAGGTCGTGCCCAAAATCATCAATGCCTTGAAGCATCAGGATTACTGGGTGCGCCACCACGCGGGCAAACTTTTGGAACAGTTGAAAATTGATCCGCAAAACCCGCCGACGGAACTGAATGTTGCCGCGCCGGAACAACCAGTGGAGGTAGCGCCGCCGCACCCGGCAATCGCCGCACTGGCGGATTTGTTGTTCGACCGCGACCGCGATTTGCGACTGGCTGCCGCGGAAGCGCTGGGCCAGTTGCGCGAAAAGAGCGCCGCTTCCGTCCTGGCCGCGGTCCTGCATGATTCTGATATTGCGGTGCGGCTGGCGGCGCAGACGGCGCTGGCGGCGTTGAATTAAATTTTATGGCCACTCTGAAAACCAACCAGCCGCCGCGACAAGTCCTGTTTGTGGATGATGAGCCGGATTTTTTGCGCGTTGTGCAGGAATCGCTCACGCCGTTGTGCGACGGCCAGTGGGAGATTCACACCGCCAGCACCACGGATGTTGCGCTGGAAACGCTCAAGCAGCAAAAAATGGACCTCGTGGCGGTGGACACCAACATGCCGGTGCTCGATGGCGTCCAGTTTCTCAAACTCCTGGGCAAGCGCCATCCCGACCTGAAAAAAGTTTCGCTCACCGCCTTTGCGACGGAAGCCAACCGGTCGGCGTGCCTCACCGCCGGCGCGGAATTGTTCATCGAGAAACCTCGTTCGCTCGACGGCTTCAAATCTGTTTTTGCGATGCTCGACGACCTGATGAACTGGACGCCGCAGCAGGGATTTCAAGGCATGTTGCGGCGCGTCGGCCTGCAGGATGTCATCCAGATGGAATGTCTGGGCCGTAATTCCTCCGTGCTTGAAGTTTATAACGAGCACGTGTTCGGCCGCATTTACATCGAGAATGGCAGCATCATCCACGCCGCGGGCGGCGACCTGACGGGTGAACGCGCGTTGCAGCGGCTGCTGGCCCTGCCCGGCGGCTCGTTTGAACTCGTGCCGTTCGAGCCGCCGCCGCAAATCACCATCAGCGGCCCGTGGGAATTTCTGCTCATGGAAGCGGCACGCGTGCGCGACGAAATCGCTTCGCAAACCGTCCCCGGCGAACCGGAAGTGGACCCGAAAACACTCGCTGCGCCGGAAGCCCCGTCCGTGCGCGTCTTGGAAACTTTGATTTGCTCCGGCGCGGGCCGGCCGCTTTACGATGCGGACTGCGCCAACGTCGCAGGCCGCGTGACGCTGCTCAAAAACATTGCCCGGCACGCCGCGCTGCTGGCGCAAATTGTCCCGCTCGGAACTTTTGACCGCCTGGAAATGCAGTTTCCCGACGGCCGCACCATCGCCCAAACCCGGCCCGACCGCATGGTTTTCGTGCGCGTCGCCAACGAACCCAGTGGCACATGAAAGATTCCGCCCAACAATGGCTCGTGGACCGCGCCTTGCCGCCGGGGATGCTCGCCTGCGGTCTGCGCCGGCCCGATGGAAAATTCATCTGCCACAGTGCCGAGGAAAGCTGCCCGGCCGAAAAAATGGAAAAAATTCTCGGCCAGTTTGAAAGTTTGCGTGCCGCCGTTTTCACGGACAATCCTGCGCCGCACTGGAGCACCTGGAATTTTGACCGGGGCCAAATCCGTATCGTCGAGCGCGCCGACGGCTGGCTGCTCGGGCTCGTCGTCCGCGCTGATTCCATCACCGCGCCCAACCTCGACCCCTTGTCCCGCGAATTTCTTTCAGTGCAGTTCGGCAACTAATTTTGCTTTTCCTTTTTTCGTCCCGCGTCATCTTGTCCGCGTGGAACTCACCATGGTCGAAATCCAACGTGCTGTCCGCGCCGCGCTGGCCGAGGACATCGGCTCCGGCGACGTGACGACGCTGGCGACCGTGCCGGAAAATTTGGCGGCGCGAGCCGTCATGCGCGCCCGCGAACCGCTCGTGGTCGCGGGATTGGATTTTGCCGGGGTTGCATTTCGCGAACTCTCCCGGAAAATTAAAATTGAAAAGCCGGCGCAGGACGGACAAAGAATTTCCACCGGAAAAGCTTTGCTGAAAATTTCCGGCCCGGCGCGCGCCATTTTGTCAGCCGAACGCGTTGCGCTGAATTTTGTCCAACGGCTTTCCGGCGTGGCGACGCTGACCGCCCAATTCGTTGAAGCCGCTCGTGGAACCCGCGCGCAAATCCTCGATACGCGCAAGACCACGCCCGGCTGGCGGCGATTCGAAAAATACGCCGTCGCCTGCGGCGGCGGAAAGAATCACCGGTTCGGACTTTTCGATATGATTTTGGTCAAAGACAATCATCTCGCCGCGTTGCGAAATGAAAAGCCGAACGCCATTGCTGCCGCCGTCGCCCGCGCGCGCAAAAAATTTCCGAAATTGAAAATCGAAGTTGAAGCCGACAATCTTGCGCAAGTGGCGCAAGCCGCCGACGCCGGCGCGGATTTCATCTTGCTCGACAACATGGATTTGAAACGCCTGCGACTGGCCGTCAAAATCGTGAAAGGCCGCGCCAAAACCGAAGCCAGCGGCGGCGTGAATTTAAAAACCGTCCGCGCCATCGCCAAAACCGGCGTGGATTTCATTTCCGTTGGTGCGTTGACGCATTCCGCGCCCGCGGTGGACATCGGATTGGACTTTGAATGACCACCGACGCCAAAATTCTTTCCGCGTTGCGCCAAAATCCCGAAGGTATTTCCGGCGCGGAACTTGCCGAACAGTTTGGCATCAGCCGCGCAGCCGTCTGGTCGCGGATTGAGGAATTGCGCAAGGTCGGCTACGAAATTGAAGCCGGGCCGCATTTCGGCTATCGCCTCGCCGGCGAGCCGGACGCGTTGCTGGCTGACGATTTGCTCGCGCAGCTCGGCAAAACCAAAATCATTGGCCGCGACATCCAGGTTTTTCAGCAAACGGCCTCGACGAATGACGTGATTGAAAAACTCGCGCGCGACGGCGTGCGTGAAGGCGCCGTCGTTTTCGCTGAATCGCAAACCAAAGGCCGCGGCCGGCTCGGCCGCAAATGGATTTCGCCGGCACGAAAAGGACTCTGGTTTTCGATTTTGCTCCGGCCGGATTTGCGCCCGCAGGAAACGACGCAATTGACCGTCGCCTCGGCCACCGCGCTTCGCCGCGCGATTATTTCCGAAACAAATTTGCAGCCGGAAATCAAATGGCCGAATGATATTTTGCTTGGCGGGAAAAAGGTCGCCGGCATTTTGACGGAGTTGAGCGCGGAACTGGACCGCGTCAAGCATGTCGTGCTCGGCATCGGCATTGACGTGAATCTGGATGCGGATGAATTACCAGCGGAACTAAAAAAAACGGCGACCTCGTTGAAGATTGAAACCGGCGAAAATGTTTCGCGCGCGAAGCTCGCCGTCGAAATATTGCGCGAACTGGACGCAGATTATTTGCGCATTTGCGCCGGAAAATTTTCGGAAGTCGCCGACGAATGGGAAGCACATTGCACGACAATTGGCAAAAATGTGATTGTGCAGACCGGCAACCGGAAAATCCGCGGCCGCAGCGAATCGTTGGACGACGACGGCGCGCTGCTGTTGCGCACCGAGCACGGACACATTGAAAGAATTATTGGCGGGGACGTGACTTTGGAGAAATGAAACCGCGGATTACGCGGATTGAGTTTCTGGATCATTTGCCTTTTAATAATCCGCGTAATCCGTGGTTAAAATGATTTTACTTTTCGACATCGGCAACACGCACACGCACGTCGGCTTGGCAGACGACAAGCGCGTCGTCAAACAATTCGACATTCCGACGCGCGGCTGGTTCGACGGAAAGGCCGCTGCACTTGTGAAAAAATTCATCGGTGCAAAAAAAATCGAAGGCGCGGCCTTGTGCAGCGTCGTTCCCCGCGCGACGCCGGAAGTTCGCAGCACAATTTTCAAGATTTGGAAAATTCGTCCGCTGAAATTAAATTCAAAAACCGTTCGCGGTATCGGAATTGACTATCCAAATCCAAAATCCGTCGGCGCTGACCGGCTGGCCAATTCTGTCGCGGCGAAATTTCACTTTGGCGCGCCGGTCGTCGTCGTGGACTTCGGCACCGCGGTGACCTTTGACGTCGTCAATTCCGCCGGTAATTACATCGGCGGCATCATTGCGCCGGGCCTGGCGGCGATGACGGATTATTTGCACGAAAAGACCGCGCTGCTGCCGAAGATAAAAATCCACGAGCCGAAAAATGTCGTCGGCAAAAGCACGGAACAGGCGATGCTCATCGGCGCAGTGCACGGCTATCGTGGCCTGGTGCGGGAATTGATTCGCGAATTGCGCGGCGAATTGTGCGCCAGAAAACTGCCGGTCGTCGCCACGGGCGGTTACGCAAAACTCATCGCGGCAAAATTGCCGGAAATTTCCGCCGTGGAACCGGGCTTGACGCTCGAAGGTTTACAGCTCGTTTGGCAAAGCCATTTCAAAAATTCCTGAATTGCCCGCGCGGAATAATTCTCGCAAAATCGTTCACTCAATGTCGCAACGCCGCCAATACCCGTTTCACTTGATCGAACCCAAATGGCAGAAAATCTGGGACGAACGGCAGGCTTTCCGCGCCTTCAATCCCGGCGAGGAAATTCCGGCGGACCATCCGTTCGCGCAGCGACACAAACTTTCCGGCAAACTTTCGGCGAAACAATTGCCGGAAAAATTTTACATCCTCGACATGTTTCCGTATCCGAGCGGCGCGGGTTTGCACGTCGGGCATCCCGAAGGTTACACCGCCACGGATATTCTCGCCCGTTACAAGCGTGCGCAGGGATTCAACGTGCTGCATCCGATGGGCTGGGACGCGTTTGGTTTGCCCGCCGAACAATACGCCGTCAAGACCGGCCAGCATCCGCGCAAGACCACCGAGGAAAATATCGCCACGTTCAAGCGGCAGATAAAATCGCTCGGCTTCAGCTACGACTGGTCGCGCGAACTTGCCACGACCGCCCCGGATTATTTCAAATGGACGCAGTGGATTTTTCTGAAGCTTTACAATTCGTGGTTCAATCCGAAAACGAACAAAGCCGAGCCGATTGAAACGCTCGAATATCCGGCTGATTGCAAAACCGAAATTGAAAAAAGAAATCATCGCGATTCAAAACGTCTTGCTTACGTCAGCGAGCAACCCGTCTGGTGGTGCGAACAACTCGGCACAGTTCTCGCAAACGAAGAAGTCGTGGATGGAAAATCCGAAGTCGGCGGCTTTCCCGTCGTCCGCAGACCCATGCGCCAATGGATGCTGCGCATCACCGCCTACGCCGAAAAACTTTTGACCGATCTGGACACCATTGACTGGACCGATTCGCTCAAGGAAATGCAGCGCAACTGGATTGGCCGCAGCGAAGGCGCGGAAGTGGATTTTCAAATCGCCGGTTCGACCGAAAAAATCCGCGTGTTCACGACGCGACCGGACACTTTGTTTGGCGCGACTTACATGGTGCTCGCGCCGGAACACAGGCTGATTGACCGATTAATTCCCGCCGAATGGCCTGCAAACACGCCCGAAAGCTGGAAAATCGGCGTTGAACCTTCAGGTGCCGCTACTGAAAAATTTAATCCACAGTTGAAAGGTTCAACCGCCAGTTTGCAGAATAAACCCGCAGTTGAATCAAATAAATCTTCGCCTGAACAAATAAACTCTGGATTAGAAGGTTCAACCGGAGGTTTGAAGATTCAACCGTCAATTGCTTCGAATAAACCGCCAGTTAAAAAGACATTTGCCAAATCGCCTCGTGAAGCCGTCGCTGCTTATCGGGCATACGCCGCTTCGAAAAGTGATCTTGAGCGCACGGAATTGGCAAAAGAGAAGACCGGCGTGTTCACTGGCGCTTACGCGATCAATCCCGTCAACGGCGAAAAAATTCCAATCTGGATTGCGGATTATGTTTTGGCGAGTTACGGCACAGGCGCAATCATGGCCGTGCCGGCGCATGACGAAAGAGATTTTGAATTTGCTTTCAATAAGAAATTACCCATCGCACAGGTCGTTTGCGCTGGAAACGCAGATTACCAAGCAGTCACAGTAATATTAAAATCTGGAGCATACCGAAATCCCGAAGCATCCGAATATGGGCACATTGTCGAACAAGCATTCTACAGCAACGGTCTGCCGCTCGCCAATCGAGTTACTTTCGGAGCGTATGAATCTCCGGGCATCGCCGTCAACTCAGGCTTACTCGATGGGATGATGACAACAGAAGCTAAAAAGAAAATCACCGATTGGCTCGAATCAAAAAATCTCGGCAAGCGCACCATCAATTACAAATTGCGCGACTGGCTGTTCAGCCGCCAGCGTTATTGGGGCGAGCCGTTTCCAATTGTTTGGAAAAAGGACGCTACTGGAAATCTTTATCACGAAGCGTTGCCAGAAAAAGATTTGCCGGTTTTGCCGCCATCGCTCACGGATTACAAACCGACCGCCACCGGCGAACCGCCGCTCGCTCGCGCCAAAGATTGGGTGTATCTGCCGGACGGTTCGGCGCGCGAAACGAACACAATGCCGCAATGGGCCGGCTCGTGCTGGTATTATTTGCGTTATCTCGACGCAAAAAACAATTCCGCGTTCGTCGGCAAGGACGTTGAAAATTATTGGATGGGCGGCAAATCCGCCGGCGTGGATTTATATGTCGGCGGCACGGAACACGCGGTGTTGCATCTGCTTTACGCGCGGTTCTGGCACAAGGTCTTGTTTGACCTCGGCTACGTTTCCACGCCCGAACCATTTTTCAAACTCGTCAACCAAGGACTGATTCTTGGTGAAGACAGCCAAAAAATGTCCAAGTCGCGCGGCAATGTCGTCAATCCCGATGATGTGCTGCGTGAATTTGGAACCGATGCCTTGCGCCTTTACGAAATGTTCATGGGCCCGCTCGAAATGGTGAAGCCGTGGAGCACCAAAGGCGTCGAAGGTGTTTATCGTTTTCTCGGACGCGTCTGGCGTTTGTTTGTGGATGAAAAATCGGAAACGGCGTTTGAACAGGCGGAGACGACTGCGACTGCCAAAGATGAATTGCTCGATTTGATTTTGCTCGACGGCGCAATCACGGATGTCGCCGCGACGCCGACGCAATTGAAGACGCTCCACGCTTGCATCAAAAAAGTCACGGAAGATTTGGACGGCATGCGTTTCAACGTCGCCATTTCCGCGCTCATGGTTTTCGTCAACGAAGCGATGACGTGGGAAACAAAACCCGTTTCCGTCTTGCGCGATTTTTTGATTTTGCTCCAGCCCTTCGCGCCGCATTTGGCGGAAGAGCTTTGGGCGAAATCAGGTTCGCAATCAGAAATTGCGCTCGCCTATCAGCCGTGGCCGAAATTTGATCCGGCGCTGCTCATCGAATCGGAAATTGAAATTCCTGTGCAGGTGAACGGCAAATTGCGCGACGTCATCAAGGTTCCGGCGAACGCCGATAACGCCACGCTCGAAACCGCCGCAAAAGCTTCAGAAAAAGTTCAGCAATTCATCGCGGGCAAGACAGTCAAGAAAGTCATCGTCGTGCCAAAAAAATTGGTAAACCTGATTGTCGGCTGAACAAAATTTGTCGCGCGAAGGCGACGAAGGCAAAGATTTTCTTCGCAAACATCGCGGTCTTCGTGCGAAATTATTTTTCTCCGCCTGCCAGAATCGTCTGGAAATGCGGCGGCTGTTCTTCGGCGGCAACGATGCTGATTTCGATTTTTTTGAATCCCGCGGCTTCGAGCCAGCGGTGCAAATCGCTTTCGGCAAAACCCGGCCAGCGGTCGCCGTAAAGCTCGCGCGCCTTCTCAAAATTATGCCTGAGCAAATCGAGAATCAAAACCTGTCCGTGCGGTTTCAAAATTTTGTGCGCCGCGGCAATCGCGTTGGCGGGAATTTCCGCGTGATGCAAAGCCTGGCTTAAAATGACGAGGTCAACGCTGTTCGGTTCAATCGGCGGAGTTTGCAAATCGCCGAGACGAAATTCCAAATTCTTTAAGCCGTTCTTTTTTGCCTTGGTTTTGCCAAATTCGACAATTTTCTCGGAGTTGTCCACGGCGATGACCTTTTTGCAGCGGCGCGCGAGCAGTTCGCTCAACAAGCCCTCGCCCGCGCCCAAATCCGCCACGACGAGCGGCGGCAAAACCCGCAGCAGCAAATGCCCGAACGCTTGCCACGAACGGCCCGGTCCGTAAACGCGATCGAACCGTCCGGCGATTTGATTGAAATAAACCTGCGCCTGCTCTTTGCGGCGGGCGAGCACACGCTTCAGATTGATTTCGTCGCCGGAATGTTCGGGCAATTCCTTTGCGCCGCGAATCGCCAGTTGAATGAATTCGCGCGCGCTGGCGTCCGCACTTTCGTTCAATTTGTAAAACGTCCGCTTGCCTTCGCGCCGCGATTCGACGAGTTCGGAATCCAGTAACAAGCCGAGGTGCGTCGAAATGCGGGATTGTCCGAGCCGCGTGATTTCCTGCAGTTCGGCGACGGACAATTCGTCGCGCTCCAGCAATGCGACAATCCGCAACCGCGTCGGATCGGACAGGGCGCGCAATGATTTCAGCGTGGCAGGCATGGTTTTTTTTGTGCGCCAAAATTATTTTGGAAAATCCGTTTGACGCATGTTTAAAATGTTATATCATCAAATCTTGATATGTCAATACGTTAAATGATATGAGCAAAAACTTTATCTTTTCTTCCGAGTCTGTCGGCGAAGGCCACCCGGACAAGGTATGCGACACCATTTCCGATTATGTTTTGGACGCATGCTTGGCGCAGGACAAGCACAGTCGTGTCGCCTGCGAAACTTACGCCAAATCCAACCTCGTCGTCGTCGGCGGCGAAATCACGACGAAGGCGAAAATGGATTTTAACGCCATCGCGCGCCAGGCGATCCGCGACATCGGCTACACACATGAAGACGATGTGTTTCACGCGGACAAGGTTTTGATTTTGAACGCCATCACGTCGCAATCACCGGACATCGCGCAAGGCGTGGACGCGCGCGAGGCGGAAGGCAAGGACACCGCCGAGCAGGGCGCGGGCGACCAGGGTTTGATGTTCGGCTACGCCTGCAATGAAACGCCGGAGCTGATGCCGGCGCCGATCATGTATGCTCATTTGCTCGGACGCGCGCTGACGAAAATCCGCAAGAGCGGCAAGGTAAAATGGCTTCGACCAGACGCGAAGTCGCAGGTTTCGGTCCGCTACGAAAACGATCAGCCGGTGGAAATCACCAACGTCGTCATTTCCACGCAGCACGCGCACGACGCGAAGCACAAAACCATCAAGGAATTTTGCATCGAGGAAATCGTCAAAAAAGTTTTGCCCAAGCATCTACTCACGAAGAAAACGCAGTTTCTCATCAATCCCACCGGCCGTTTCGTCGTCGGCGGACCGCAGGGCGACACCGGTTTGACCGGCCGCAAGATCATCGTGGACAGCTACGGCGGCATGGGCCGTCACGGCGGTGGCGCGTTTTCCGGAAAAGATCCGTCGAAGGTGGACCGCAGCGCGGCTTACATGGGCCGTTACGTTGCGAAAAACATCGTCGCGGCGGGAATTGCCACGAGCGCGGAGATTCAATTCGCCTACGCCATCGGCTATCCCGAACCGGTCAGCGTGTGCATCAACACGTTCGGCACGGCGGTGGACGGCATCGCCGACACGATGATTGAAAACGCGGTGCGCGAAGTGTTCAGCTTCAAGCCGGCGAACATCGTCAAGCAATTGAATTTGCTCCGCCCGATTTATTCCAAGACTACGAACTACGGCCATTTCGGCAAAACGGATCCGGACATCACCTGGGAAAAGACGGACAAGGTCAAGGATCTCAAGCGCGCGCTAAAATTGAACTAACTCTCAACACTCAACTTTCAACAAGTTATGGCATCCATCAAACTTTCACCGACACGCCGCACGGTCATGAAAACCAACGGCAACGGTTCATCCAAACAGGACTTCACCGTTCGCGACCTCTCGCTTGCCGAGTGGGGGCGCAAAACCATCCAGGTTTCCGAGCACGAAATGCCCGGCCTGATGGCCATCCGCAAAAAATACGGCCCCACCAAGCCGCTCAAGGGCGTGCGCATCACCGGTTCGCTGCACATGACCATCGAGACGGCGATCCTCATCGAGACGCTCGTCGAGCTCGGAGCTTCCGTGCGCTGGGCCTCGTGCAACATCTTTTCGACGCAGGATCACGCCGCCGCCGCGATCGCCGCCGCCGGCATTCCGGTCTTCGCGCACAAAGGTGAATCACTTGAAGAATACTGGGATTTTACGCTCCGCGCGCTCACGCATCCCGGCAACAAAGGCCCGCAGCTCATCGTGGATGACGGCGGCGACGCGACGCTTTTGATTCACAAAGGCTACGAACTTGAAAACGGCAGCGGCTGGGTCAACACGCCCAGTGACAATCACGAGGTGGCCGTCATCAAGGCGCTGCTCAAGAAAGTCGCCAAGGAACGGCCCGGTTTTTGGCATTCCGTCGTGGCCGACTGGAAAGGCGTTTCCGAGGAAACGACCACCGGCGTGCATCGCCTTTACCAGATGCTCGAACAGGGCAAGCTCCTCGTTCCTGCCATCAACGTGAACGACTCCGTTACCAAGTCCAAGTTCGATAATCTCTACGGCTGCCGCGAATCGCTCGCCGACGGCATCAAGCGCGCGACCGACGTGATGGTCGCCGGCAAGGTCGCCTGCGTCTGCGGTTACGGCGACGTCGGCAAAGGCTGCGCGCACTCGCTCCGCGGATTCGGCGCACGCGTCATTGTCACGGAGATTGATCCCATCAACGCGCTTCAGGCCGCGATGGAAGGATTTGAAGTCACGACCGTCGAGGACACGCTTGGCACCGCCGATCTTTACGTCACTACCACCGGCAACTGCGACATCATCACGTTCGAGCACATGGCGAAGATGAAAGACCAGGCCATCGTCTGCAACATCGGGCACTTCGACAACGAAATCCAGGTGGACCGCCTGAACAACGCCAAGGGCGTGAAAAAGCTGAACATCAAACCGCAGGTGGACAAATACACCTTCGCCGGCGGCAATAGCATTTACATGCTCGCCGAAGGGCGGCTCGTGAACCTCGGCTGCGCCACCGGCCATCCCAGCTTTGTGATGAGCAACAGTTTTACCAACCAATGCCTCGCGCAACTGGATTTGTGGAAGAACAAGGACACGAACAAAATCGGCGTCTATCGTCTGCCCAAGAAACTGGACGAGGAAGTCGCCCGCCTGCACCTCGAAAAAATCGGCGTGAAGCTGACCAAGCTCTCCAAGAAACAGGCCGACTACCTCGGCGTGCCGGTCGAAGGGCCTTACAAGCCGGAACACTATCGCTACTAAATAAATTCAAAACTGAAGCAAAAAAGGCGGATGGAAATTCCCATCCGCCTTTCCGCTTTTCTCAAATCTCGTGCTCTTTACTCCGTGGTGATCAGTTTGTCTTCCGTCGGATTTTCCTCGATGCGAATGTTTTTGTATTCGTCGAACAAGTTGGCCTGATGCATCTGTAGCGCAAACGCGCCGACGCGTCCTGCGGTCGGATCATTGAAGTCGAGGACCTCCACGGCTTTGGTTCCCGGTGGCTGCGCGACAGCCATGCGCGCTGTGCCGTTGGTGTTGACCAGAATTTCGACCTGGCTCCATTCTTTGACGTCGAACCTGCCTTTGTTCACAGTCGTGAATTCCTTTCCGCCGCCGGTGTTTTTGCCGGGGCGATAATCCCAATGACCGCCGTTTGGCACCTGGAATTGAATGCCCCCGAGCGCGTCGAGCGCCTTGTGCTCGTCCGTCGGTTCGATGCAATAAATCAGAACGCACGCCTGATGATCCTTTTTCTCAAAATTATGCCGCATGTCGAAAATGATCCGATAGTTGCCGTATTGTTTCGTCGTGTAGAGCACTCCCCGTCCCGCACCCAAGCTCGCAAGAGCGCCATCCTTGACCGTCCACTGTGTCGCCACATCCATTTCATTTATCCCCTTCTTGCTGGCCTTCCAGCCATCGAGCGTTTTGCCGTCAAAAATCGGCGTCATGGCCGCGATTTTGTCCAGCGTCGCCTGCGACAGCGGCTGCGTCGCTTTTGCGGGCGCGGCGGGAGCATTGGTCATCTCCTGCGCGAAGAGACTTGTTGAGAGTGTCAAAGCCAGAACGAGCCAGCATTTTGTTTTCATGGAGGAATTTGAATTTGTGTTCGTGTTTTATGCCTGATTAATTCACCGAAGTGACAAAAATTTTTGTCACAAAGGAAAATGGCATTCGGCAACAGACGGAACTGAACAGGTACAGGTTACGTCCAGCGTCGGCTTTTTCTATGGCAGCGCAAGTGGATGAAATTAGCAGTTGCAATTCTTGACATTGGTGCTAGTTATTTCACATGCGCAAAGGTGATCCATCAAAAGGCGGTCACGGAGTCAGCCGCCGGCAATTTCTCCAGACTTCAACCGCGCTGGCGGGTGCAGCGCTCTTCTCGCCCCTGGCATTGGCGGACGCACGGGCGGCAAGCGGGACAACGACCGTCCGCACCGCCACGGATCAAGTAACACTCGGCAGTACCGGCATCAAATTGAGCCGGCTCGGCTTCGGCACCGGCAGTGCCGACGGCAGCGCGCAGGCCGCTGCCGGCAAGGACGGGTTTATCAGTCTCATTCATTACGCCTACGAACACGGCGTCACCTACATTGACACGGCCGAGGCGTATCAGACTTTTGACTGGATTGGTGACGCTATCAAGGGATTGCCACGGGAAAAACTTTTCATCCAATCCAAGGTGGACGGCCAGCCGAATGATGTGCTGGGGGTGATTGACTATCATCGCAAAACGCTTAAGACCGATTACATTGACAGCCTGCTTATCCATTGCATGACAGATGGAATGTGGACGGATGATTTCAAGCGCGTCATGGACGCCTTTAACCAAGCCAAGGAGAAGAACTGGATTCGCGCCAAGGGCGTTTCGTGCCACACGTTGCCGGCGCTGCGCGCAGCGGTGGCATCGGACTGGCCGGAAGTCCATCTGGTGCGCGTCAATCCACAGGGCAGTCACACCGACACCGAAAACGGTGGTTGGGGAGGCGGCAATGACATCGCGCCGGTGATTCAGCAAATCAAAATCATGGCCACGAAAGACCGCGGCGTCATCGGCATGAAGATTAACGGCAATGGCGATTTCACCGATCCGGCCGACCGTGATAAATCCATCCGCTTCGCCATGAGCCATCCGGAAATTGACGCGGTGGTCATCGGCTTCACCGAAAAGTCGCAGATTGATGAGGCCATTGAACGCATCAACAACGCGTTGAAGGCTGCTTGATAGGCAAGGCAGTTTAATTGCAAACCGAGGCGAACGGACAACCGTTCGCTTTTTTGTTGTTCGTAAAAAAATTTCCAATCATCATGGAACGTATTTTTTGCGACCATTGCCCGCATGAGCCGAAGTTCCAAATCAACGTTCCGCATTTGTCTTCGCCGGGGGCTGCTGGTTTGTCTCGCGTTTTATGTCATTGTTTGCCTGGGTTGCGCTTCATTCCAGCGACGGTTCATTTACTTTCCACCTAAGTTCACGCCACAACAAGTTGACCAACTAGCGCAGGAGGTAAACCTCGAACGCTGGACCAATTCGTCCGGCGGATTCATCGGATTGAAACGCCCGTCGCCCCGGCAGCCGGCGGCGGGCAGCGTGCTGATTACTTATGGCAACGCCAGTTACGCGGCTGGCTGCGCCCGTTACGCAAATGGAATTCAAAGTGTCGCCGCGTTCGACGTTTTTATTCTGGAATATCCCGGCTACGCGGACCGGCTGGGTTGGCCGAGCCAAAACAGTTTATTCCACGCGGCGAACGAAGCGCTCCAACTGCTGGACACGAACAAGCCGATTTACCTCCTCGGCGAATCACTTGGCTCCGGCGTGGCGGCGCACCTGGCCGGCGCTTTTCCTGATCGTGTTACCGGCATGGTTTTATTGTCGCCTTTCAACAAGTTGGTGGACGTCGCTCAATATCACATGCCGATTCTTCCCGTTCACCTGCTGCTCGTTGACCGCTTCCCATCGGAGGATTACCTGCACAATTACAACGGGCCGGTTGGGGTGGTCGTGGATGGGCAGGACACCGTCGTCCCGGAAAAATTTGGCCTTCGCCTTTACAACAGCTACACCGGACCAAAACGGCTTTGGCAATTTCCACAGGGCGAACATACTCAAATCATGGAACCGCCGGCGGAATTCTGGAGCGAAGTCGTTCAATTCTGGCAGGACAATCAAAAATAATGTTTCGCATCGGCATAGACCTTGGTGGCACAAAAATCGAAGGCATCGTTCTAGACGGCGATGGAAAGGAATTTTTCCGTAAGCGCATCGAAACGCAGCAGGAAAACGGCTATCGCCACATTTTGAACCGCATCCAAGAACTGTGCGACGAACTGGCGGCGCGAATCGAAAATCAACCGCACACACTCGGCATCGGAACGCCCGGCGCAATTTCGCCGCGAACCGGCCTGTTGAAAAATTCCAACACAGTTTGTCTCAACGGCCAGCCGTTGAAATCAGACTTGGAAAATCTGCTCGGACGAAAAATTGAAATTCAAAACGACGCCAATTGTTTTGCCATGGCCGAGGCGTTGCACGGCGTCGGGCGCGGAAACAATCTGGTTTTCGGCGTCATCCTCGGCACCGGCTGCGGCGGCGGAATTGTTCATCGCGGCGAAGTCATCACCGGGCGGCAGGCCGTCGCCGGCGAATGGGGACACACTTCGATTGATCCGAACGGCCCGGCCTGTTATTGCGGCCAGCGCGGCTGCGTGGAAACGCTCATCAGCGGCGGCGGCGCGGAAGCGCGCTATGCGGAAAAATTCGGAATCAAAAAATCCTTCCTCGAAATCGAAAAGGATTTTTGCGCCGGCGACGCCAAGGCGGACGAGTTCATGAAAATTTACTTCCGCCATTTCGGCCGCGCGCTGGCGAACTTGATTGATGTGCTCGATCCGGACATCGTCGTTCTAGGCGGCGGCGTTTCCAATTTTGCCGCGCTTTACACCGACGGCGTCGCGGAAGTTCGGAAATTTATTTTCAGCGACTCGCTCGAAACGCCCATCGTGAAAAACCAGCTCGGCGATTCCGCCGGCGTCATCGGCGCGGCGCTAGTGGGAATTTGATTCACCACTTCACCGGCACCGTCATTTTTTTGCCGAAGCGGTTGGTGTAATGCAATTGCTTGTGCCGCTGGCCGTATTCGTGGACGAGCTTCGTGATTTTCACGTCATAACAACAATACTCCGCGATTTCCGCGAGCTTGCCGTCCTTGAACCAGCGGATGGCCTGCAAGCCTTCCGCCGTTTTTTCCACGCCGAATGTCGCCGTCGCAATCGAGTCGAGCGACAGCCGGTGGTTCAACGTGTTCTGCAATTCCACCATCATGTCTAGCGTCGGCAACTGGCGCAAATCGAACGACGTGTAACCGTGCAGCACCTCGTAATCGAACCGCAGATTGTTGAAGCCGACGACCAAATCCGCGCGCTGTAAATCCGTGATCAATTCGCCGACGGACTTTTCGTGATAAATTTTGTATTCGCCGCGCGCGGTGCCGAAGGTCACGCCCACGCTCATGCGCATTTTGGCAATGTGATTCCAGCCGCCGACTTCCTCGGCGGATTTTTGCGTTTCCAAATCGAAATAGACGATGTTTTTTGACACGGAACACAAATCCTAAATCGTAAATCACAAATCGTAAATAACTTTGGACTTTGAACTTTGGACTTTAGATTTATATTTCACGCATGGCCAAGACACCATCCACCATGCTGCCGCTCGGCACGGCCGCGCCTGATTTTCGGTTGCCGGACACGAATGGGAAAACGGTTTCGCTTGCGGATTTCCGCGGCAAGCCGCTGCTCGTGATGTTCATCTGCAACCATTGCCCGTTCGTCAAACACATCCGCGCTGAACTGGCGAAGCTCGGACGCGATTACCAGTCGCGCGGCGTGGGCATCGTTGCCATCAGCTCAAATGACGTGGCGAATTATCCCGACGACAGCCCGGCGAAAATGAAGGAGGAAGTGAAATCGGCCGGCTATGTTTTTCCGTATCTTTACGACGAGTCTCAAGCCGTCGCCAAGGCGTATCGCGCCGCCTGCACGCCGGATTTTTATCTGTTCGACACCGAACACCGGCTCGTCTATCGCGGCCAGTTCGACGACAGCCGGCCCAGCAATGCGCTGCCGGTGAACGGAAAAGATTTGCGCGCCGCGCTCGACGCGGTTTTGGGCGGCAAGGAAATTTCCACGCAGCAAAAGCCCAGCATTGGCTGCAATATCAAATGGAAAACCGGCAATGAACCGGATTATTTTTGACACGGATTACACGGATTTTCGCAGATTGAAAAATAGGAAATAAATCCGTGTTAATCGTGTCTATTTCTTCGGCAGCTTTTCCTCCACCATTTCGCACAAAACGTGGTAAAGCAATTTCTGCGCTTCCTGAATCCGCACCGTTGAATTTCTACGCACCAGCAAATCAATTGTCGCCGCGCCTTTCGTGAAACCGCCGTCGCGGCCGAGGAAACAAATACTTTTGATTTTTCTACGCTTCGCTTCTTCCAGCGCGCGCAGAACATTTTTGGATTTGCCGCTGGTCGTGAACGCGATGAGCACGTCGCCTTTTTCGCCGAGGCCCCAGACCTGCCGCGCGAAAATTCCGTCGGCGTGATAATCGTTGCAGACGGCGGTCATGAACTCGCCGTTGGCTGTGAGCGAAATGGCCGGATATGGCCGGCGATCGGCGCAAAAGCGGCAGAGAAATTCCGTGGCGAAATGCGTGGCATCCGACGCGCTGCCGCCGTTGCCACAGACGAGCAGCTTGTGGCCGGAAGTCAGGCAACTCAAAACCAATTTCGCCGCGCGCTCCAGCGGTTTTTCCAAGACCGTCAATCCGCGAAACGTTGCGATCGCTTCGTCAATCGCCATTTGCAAATGTGCCATGCGCGAAGATTAAATGTTGGCCGTTGAAAGAAAAGGCGAAATGCGGTATTGCTTGGATGTGCCCAACCCGCGCAAAAAGTCAGCGTTCAGCCTGATTGAACTTCTGGTCGTCGTCGCTATCATCGCAATTCTCACCGCGCTTTTGCTGACGGCAGTTTCTCAAGCCAAAGCAAGAGCTTTGCAAATTCAGTGTGTCAATAATGTGAGACAATTGGGAATTGGTCTGCAAGCGTTTCTGGCTGACAACGATGTTTATCCTTTGAGGGTGAATCCAGAATTTTACCATGGAGCTTATTTGGAGCACAACACGATGTGGATGACAGCGCTTCAATACACTGAATTTTCGTTTCCCGGAAACACAAATCGAATCCGTTTTTCTCAATGGTCGGGCGAAGGCGTTTGGAAATGTCCTGCCGCAAACCGGCCAAATGATTGGCCGCAAAATCGCGGGTATGAGAGTTACGGTTACAACGCTTTTGGCTTAAGCGTAAACACAGATACCAATTCTCTCGGACTTGGCGGGCATCGCGGTTGGTTCGACTCGAATGGCATGGCACCGCCCGTAAGCGAGTCAGAAGTTGTCAATCCGAGTGAGACGATCGCAATTGGCGACGGATTTTTTGGAAATAACGGTCTTATCGGAGATGGCAGTTGGAATTTATGGCGATCCAAAGCTGCAACAAAATACTTGGGCGATGCGGAATACGCCGGAAGCACGAAAAGAAGTTATGCGCGTCATCAAGGCAAAGCCAACGTGGTGTTTTGCGACGGCCATGTCGAATCGCCGACGCTGGAATATCTTTTCGAGGACACCAGCGATGAAGCGTTGTCCCGCTGGAATCGCGACCATCTGCCGCACCGCGAAAAATTGTTGCCTTGAAGTTTTCACGTGCCGGAATAACTTGTTGTCATGCCGGTTTACGAATTTCACTGCGAGAAATGCGGGCGGGACAGCGAAATCCTCGTTCGCTCGACCAATTGGAAAAATTCCGAATGTCCGCATTGCGGCTCGAAGAAGTTGTCCAAGAAATTTTCCACTTTCGCTTCCGCCAGCGCCGGCGATTCGGGGACTCGTGGAACTCGTCCCTCCGGCGGCGGGCATTCGTGCGGTGGCGGATCCTGCGGCTGCCACTAGCGCCCGCAAATTTCCCCTGCGTGGATTTGCGTCAAATCTTCCACGAGCCAGTCGGGTGAATGAGTCTTCAATTCGTAAAATTTCGCGCCGCCGGTCGCCACGGCCAGAACTTTTGCGCCGATGAACCTGCCGCAGCGAACATCAAACGGCGTGTCGCCCACCACGACAATTTCCTGTGGCTGGAGATTTTTTCCGAGCACGCGCCGTCCACGTTCGAGCGCGGCGACGGCGATGTGATTCCGATCTTCGTGGTCATCAGCGAACGCGCCGGTCTCAAACCTTTCCCACAAATCGTAATGCCGCAGCTTGATTTCCGCGCCGAGCCGGATGTTGCCGGTGAGCAGGCCGAGCATCGGCGACTCCGGCAGCGCGAGCAAATCGCCGATGAATTCGCGCACGCCGCGGCAAGCAGCGCCATCAGTCTGCGCGAAAATCAGGTCGAGCCAGAAGACGTAGCGTTCAAAGAAGCGTTGAAAGTTTTCCGGCGTGGCGGGGATTTGATTGTAGCCAAAAAATTCGCGGACGAGATTTACGTCGGTGCGCCCGGCGAATTTGATTTTCTCAAATCCGTTGACGGCTTTGAATTCCGTCGCAAAAGTTTTTGCGAAAGCCTGCGAGCCTGCACGGCCCGTATGAACGAGTGTGCCGTCAACGTCAAACAAAACGAGTCGAACCATGCGGCGGGAAAATTAGCGGCTGCGATGCGTGGAGGCAATTCCGTTCACGGTGCGTGGTCATTCGCCTTGAAGAATGAAAAACCTATGCGGCGCGGTTATGTCCGCCGCGTTGGTCGCGGTGAACGCGAAACTGTCACTGCCCGCCGTGTTGGTCGCGATGGCAATCCAGTTCGCCAGCGGTGACGCGACGTTGGTGGCCATCAGCAAGGTGTAGTTGGCGTTGGTAATGCCGTTGGTAACGGTGAGTAGCAAATTGCTTCCGGCAAAACTGATGCCGGTAATGACTGGCGCGGGCAGCGGGATAGTGTAATCGGCCACGACGGGCAAATGGTCGCTGGCACCGGTCAGGTCCACCAGCAATTGCGCGGCGTTCATAAAAACAGGACCATTCGTAACCAGGCGATTGTCAAGGGCGGTGTTGGTGGCATTGTTGACCGAGGCTTGATAGGCAATTGAGCCGTTGTTGCCGAACGTATGGCAGGTCCCGGAAACATATTTCAATCCGCCGGGCGCGCCGGAATAAACATTGGTCGTCATGGTCTGCAAATCGTCACGGTATTGAATGAATTCGCAGTTGTCGGATTCCTGCGCGAGCACATTGGTGTTTGTCGTCCGACTATGCCAGTTGATGAACTGATTGTTGTCCGGATAAAACGGATCAACTCCCGCACCTTGCTGGACGCCGTTGGGTGCAGTATTGGAAAGAATGATTTGATACGAGGCCTCACTGTTTGATGTGATGTTGAAATCGCCGACGTAGAGCACGCGCGCGGTCGCGGGCAAATCAATCGCCTCATTTGTGCGGATAATTTGCGCCTCGCCGGTTCGCGCTATCTCATCACTGGTGCTGCCGCCGGATTTGTAATGACTGACATAAATGTAAAATTCATTCGACATCGCGGGCGCGACGCCTGCGGGCGCAAATTCGTAGCGCATCACCTCGCGATATTCGCCGTAAGTTGAACCTAAACTGTTCGGTCCGCCCGGCGGATCCACCGGCACGGATGCGAGCAATTGCAACGTGCGCGTGTTGAAAACAATTGCATTTGGTCCGTTGCCGTCGCCCGGATCGCCGCCACTTTCTGTCGCCTGATAAGTGCTGTTGGTGAACATCCCCGGCGAATTGTAAAAGGAATTCAAACCGTTAACGATGGGCGCGATGGTGAGAGGATTGCTTGTCGTTTCCTGCAACGCCAGAATGTCAATCGCCTGCGCCGGATCGTTGCCGACATTTTCTTCGCCGATGCCTTCGAGCACGCCGCCGGCTTGCACATTTGTCGGATCAGTCGGCGGGGCAACCAATCCCGGCAGCGGCGGCCCTTCCTCGGATGATGTCACGATATCGGTAAAAGTCGGTTGTTTGTTTGTTACGCCGATGTCTGCCTCGATGTTGTAAGTGACGATGCGCAAAGTCCGCGTTTGGGCGGAAACGTCAGGCCCGGAGAAAAGCAATGCAACCAAGACGCCAACGGAAATGAAAAAAAGTCGTTTCATCAAAAAATCAGAGACAAAATAACACAATCACCGTTTCTGATTGTAACTCTTTTGTGAATACTTTTGGCGGGCCAATTCTTTTGCGCGAGCGCTCATATTTTCATCCGGCAAAAATTCATTCCATTCGATTTGAAGTTTTTCCCTCGCGACGGCACGCATGGCGCTTTCAAAATCTGCCCGCGCGATTTTTATCGGCGGCGGCTGGACCGAGCCTTGAATCAGCAGACCGGATTTGTTCCGCCGCTGCGCCGCGCCCGCAATTTTTTTGCCGTTCCAAAGCAAATCAAATTTCTCATGGCCGATAAAACACTGTCCCGGCTCGGATTTTTTGCAGCTTGGCGCGAGTTCGGTTCCAATTTTCAATTTCGTGAACGCATTCTGAATCCATTCATGGATTCGGCGGTAGCTTTCAATTGCTTTGAGCGAATACCATTCGGCGGCAGGCGGAACAACAAAACTGTAAGTCCAGTCCGTGTCGTGCGGCACAACGCCGCCACCGGTCGGACGGCGAACCAACGGGCGCAACAACGTGGCGCGCTCAACCTCGGCGATTTTTTGGAAATAGCCGAACGTTGCCGCCGGTTCCGTCCAGCCATAAAATCGCAGCACCGGCTTGCCGATTTGCGAAACATTTTCGAGCAATGCTTCGTCCATCGCCATGTCGAATGCCGCGTCGCATTTGCCGGAGTTGAGAAAGAACCAAAAATTCATTTGAGCCACAGATTAAAACAGATGGACACAGATAAAAATTGCGAAGATGAAAACTTGCTCATTTGTGGTTATTTGTGTGCATCTGCGGCTAAAGTTTCTTTTTCACGCCGATTTGCGGGCACCATTTCAATACTTCACAATTCATACAATCCGGTTTGCGCGCGAAACAGCGGCGGCGGCCATGCCAGATGAGCCAGTGGCTGAACAGCGTCCACTGTTTCTGTGGTACCAGCTTCATCAAATCCTGCTCGATTTTTTCCGGCGAATTATTCTTTGCGAGCCCGATGCGAAATGAAAGCCGCGCGACGTGTGTATCCACAACCACGCCGACGTTGATACCAAACGCGTTTCCCAACACGACGTTCGCGGTCTTGCGCCCGACGCCACCAAGCTGAAGGAGTTCCTCCATCGTTTGCGGAACTTTGCCGCCGTGTTTTTCCACAATGTCACGGCACGCAGCCTTGATGTTGCACGCCTTGTTCTTGTAAAAACCGGTGGAATAAATGTCGTTTTCCAATTCGGAAATTTCCGCATTCGCGAAATCCTCCGCCGAGCGGTATTTTTTGAACAATATTTCTGTGACGAGGTTGACGCGCTTGTCGGTGCATTGCGCGGAAAGAATCGTGGCAATCAAAAGCTGCAGTGGATTTCCGTGGACCAATTCACAATGCGCGTTAGGATATGTTTTCTCCAAGCGGGCGATGATTTTTGGGGTCCGGACAGTTTTGACCTCTGAAGTCTCGCGAAACATTTCAGACGAATTTAATCACCAAGTCGCCAGGATACGAAGAATATATTTTCAGAAACCTGGCGCCTATAGCTTCAGCATTTGCAAAGCTCCGGTTCTTCAATTTTTCCCGGCGGCTTGCAGCAGGGCGTGCCGTCATCGGCTTCGGGATATTCAAAAATTTTTCCCTCATAATTGCGCAACAGCACGCGGTCGGCGTTATGGCTCAAAACGTATTCGGGATTGACCGGAATTTTTCCGCCGCCGCCGGGCGCGTCAATCACGTATTGCGGCACGGCATAGCCGGTCGTGTGCCCGCGCAGTTGCCGCATGATTTCAATTCCCTTGCGCACGCTCGCGCGCAAATGCGCCGAGCCGGAAATTAAATCGCACTGGTAAATATAATACGGCCTCACACGGCACATGAGCAGCTTCTGCACATGCGCCTTCATCACCGCCGCGTCGTCGTTGACGTGCTTGAGCAAAACGCTCTGGTTGCCAAGCGGAATGCCGGCATCGGCGAGGCGGCCCAGCGCATCGCGCACTTCCGTCGTCAGTTCGCGCGGATGGTTCGAATGGATGCTCATGAAGAGCGGATGAAATTTTTTCAGCATCGCGCACAGCTCTGGCGTGATGCGCTGTGGCAGAAATGTTGGAATGCGCGAACCGATGCGCAAAAATTCGACGTGCGGAATCGCACGCAGGCGACCCAGAAGATTTTCCAGCTTCTCGTCACTCAACAGCAACGGATCGCCGCCGCTCAGCAGCACGTCGCGTACTTCGGGATGCTGCGCGATGTATTCGATTTGCCGGTCGAATTCGGGATGAAAATCGTAGCCGCTGGCGTTGCTGACGAGCCGCGAGCGAGTGCAATAACGGCAATACGCGGCGCAGCGGTCCGTCACCAAAAACAAAACGCGGTCGGGATAGCGATGGACAAGTCCGGGCACGGGCGAGTGTGAGTCCTCGCCGCACGGGTCGCTCATTTCCCACGGCGCGGTTTGAGTTTCGGCGACCTTGGGAATGACCTGCAGCCGCACCGGACAATTTTCATCCGCCGGGTCAATCAAATTGAAAAAATAAGGCGTGATGGCAAGCGCCAGTTTGTGGTTAGCCAGTTTCGCGCCGGCGAATTCCTCCGGCGTGAGCGTCGGCAGAAATTTTTGCAGTTGCTCCGCGCTCGTGATGCGGTGTTTCAACTGCCAGCGCCAGTCGTTCCAATCCTGTTCCGATACGTCGCGCCAGAAGCCGCGCCCGGCAGAGTGGAATTCCTTCAAAACCTGAAGTTGGTGGCCCGAAGGCGGCTCCTTGCCGCCCGCCATTGATTGTTCCTCATGCATTATGTCAGTAGCGAACTATAAGTTCGATTTGCATCCTGTCAAGTGAACCGCAAGCACCAATCAAGGCGACACAAAATCCGGCTTGATGGCTGCCTCGATGGCCCGTCGTTCCGTATCAAGCGCATCCAGTTTTTTCAACGTGTCGGCGGCACTGGCTCTTTGGGGCGCGACCCGCAGGTGCCTAACCCAGCGGGTCGCGGCAGGCGTGATCCCATCACGCGAACCGAGATAATCGGCAATGGCACGGCGATAGTCATAGGTCAAAACTGCGAGCCGCGGAGTCATCCGTAATTGTGCCAGTTCGAGGTCATGCAATTTCGCCTGAAGAATGGCTGTTTGCTGCTCGGAATCAAAATTGCGAATCACGTCTTGCAGGGAAACTTCCAGGTGAGCAGGCAAATTATTCGACGCGGCGCGCGTGTCCACCGGCACGCTCAAAATCTCGTTGAGATTGTCGCGGCTGACAACAGGTGTCCATTGCGGGCCGGGGTCGCGGGCGGCAAAGCTAACAGTTTGCAGCGCCCACCATTTTTCCACGTCGATCGGCCGTGGAAAATTTTCACGAAACGCCCTTTGGAACGCGGTCTGCCAATTATAAAATTGCGGCAGAATATCCAGCATGGTGCGCAACTCTGCGGCGCCGTTTTTCAAGCCCAATAACTCGCTCACAAACAATTGCGCGCTGGCGCGATAAGCCCCGCCATCCGCGCCGGATACTTGCGCGTCGGCCGGCCAGCTCAATTCTTCAAACGTCAGCGCGGGATGATCCAGCAACACACGCCGCACGTCGGCGAGCGGGTCAAAGCCGCGCTCATTGACTTCGGTTCGCGTGACCGCCACACCGTCCACGATTTTGTTCGGCAGCGACAAAACATCCTCCGGCGAATCGGCGGCGAGCAATTGTTGCGAGAAACCGTCCACGAGCCACGCGGGAAGGTCGGCAGAAAGAGTGGTGGCGTTGCGGTTGGCCAGTTCCAGCAGCACCACGCCGGTCAGCGCGCGCACGAAACGGGTACGGGACAAAACATCAGGCATTTCGACGCGATAACTCCAGCCGTTGACGGAAGGCGTGGAGATAACGACGGGATTTTCGTCAAGCGATTGCGCCGGGTGCAAGTCGAAAAAAATTTGTCCGCGCCACGGCGCGTCCGCGGAGATTCCCAGCTTGCGCCAAAGCGAATCTTTGAGGCGTTCGGCGGAAATGGCGAGCAAGGCGGGTTCGAGCCGGACGAGATCGGCGTTGGTGGCAACGGTGGGCAGGTTGGCAAACCACGAAACTTGACGCGCACCGGTGATGACAAACTGGCCGGAAATGCTGTGCACGGAAATCACGCCGGGCGGTTCAAATTGCGCACGCGCGGACAACGAAAAAAAAAGCGCGAACAAAAGCATCGCGGCGTGGAACCAGTGAACCGTTGAACTGTTGAACCGGTTCACCGGTTGAGCAATTGAACGAGTCTGCCGCCGTTTCATTTTTTTTCGCTTTTGGAAGCGGGTTTCGTTTGGGGCTTGGCGTCGGATGATTTTGCGGGAGCTGATTCTTTCTTGGCGGCTTCCGTGTAATTTTTACTGCGATAATCCGTGATGTAAAAGCCGCTGCCCTTGAACAACAAACCAGCGCCAGCGCCGATTTTCCTTTTCACCCGGCCGTGACCCCATTTTTTTTGCGCACACAATTCTTCGGGGCAGGACTTCAACGGCTTGGCGGAAATCGGCTGGAAAGCTTCAAATTCGCTCCCGCATTTTTGGCAAATGTATTCGTAGGTCGGCATGAACAATCGCGAACTGCTTCGCGCCGTGCCTTAATGCAGGAACGAAGGCGGGGTGGCCGCCGGCGGCGGATTGGTCGGCGGCGGAATGACATGCACCGAACCGTCGGAACCGATTTCGACATTCAAATCGTAATACGAATTACGGGCGGGCGTTGCGTTGGTGGGGGGCGGGCGCTGCTGCACCAACAGTTCGGCGCCTTTGGGTTGATTGGCGGGATCGATGCCCTCGCGCATCCATTGGAGACGGCGGGCGACAAAAAGCTCGTCGCGCAATTTTTTCACCTGGTCGCGCACTTCGGCAAGGTCGTTGAACTTGCGCTCCAACTCGGCTTTTTCCGCCATCTGCCGTTTCAATTCATCAGTGAGGAAGCTGTTGTTCGTTTCTGAATTGGCGAGTTTCTGTTCGGTGTCGGCAATTTGGGAATTCAATGTCTCAATCGTGTTGCTTAGCGAGTCCGCGCGCTGGTCGAGCACCTGATTTTGCGCCGTCAGGCTGGCGATGCGGTCGTCGAGATTGGTGATTTGATTCTGAAACGAAGTTTCAGTGGTGGTGAGCGTGTTGGAGGCTTCAATCAGATTGTTGGAAAGCGTCAAAGCCGTTTCCTGGCTGTTGTCAAGTTGGTTGCTCAACACGAGGTTGACCTGATCCAAGCCGTTGATTTGTTCATGGGCATTCACCAACTCGTTGGAAAAATCTGTAATTGTCTCCGTGTCCGTTATGTGCTGGGTACCCGCCCCTTTCTTGACGGCAATCAAGGCAATGACCAGCCCGACACACGCTACGACGAGCACGACAATTCCAATTTTCGTTTTCATAACTTTCCGAACATGGCCGGAAACAGGGCCTTTGACAAGCCTGCGTCAATTTTCCGGCACCGCATCCGGCGGCATATTGGTTGCCGCGGCATCCGCGGCTTCCGCCGCCGCCTTCAAATCCGGGTCAAGGATTTCAACGTCGGCGTTCTTTTTCAAGCCGGCCAGATAATCGGGCGCGCGCTTGTCAATTTTCTGCTGCGTCAGAAAATTTTTGATTTGATCGGCGACGGTCACGTCGGTCGGCGGCACCTTGTCCGTCAACGCCAGTTTTTTGGCCGGCGTTTTGCCCAGCAACTGGATGATGTCGTAACCATATTGCGTGGTGACCACGTCACTGATTTGGTTGTTGGTCAAGGTGAATGCCGCCGCTTCAAATTCCGGCCCGAATAAATAATCCATTTGATCGCGCGAAAGCGGCTGTAGTTCTCCGCCGTTGTCCTTCGAGCCGGGGTCTTCGGAATATTGTTTTGCCAGAGCTGCAAAATCCTCGCCGGCGCGAGCGCGTTTGAGAATGTCTTCCATCAGGTTCTTTTTGGCCTGGACTTGGTCGTCGGGCAACGCCTCGTGCGTGGTCGGGTCAATCGTCATGAGCAAAAGGTGACGAACATGCGCCTGTTCCGGTTGTTCAACTTCAGCCGGATGGTTGGTGTAATATTGTTCCACCTCGGAATCTGTCACTGTCACGTTTAGTTCGCGTTGCAAAGTCGCCATGGCCGTGGCTTCTTGAGTGACTTTGGCGCGGAGTTCATCCAGCGTAGTTCCAACGGCCTTCAACTGAAGATCGAGCGTTTCCGATGAACCGGCGCGTTCGCGCAACGTGGCGATTTGTTCATCGGCTTCCTTTTTGCCTTCAGCCTTGTCCGCATCCGTGGCCTTTTGTAATAAAAGTTGAATTTGAATGAGCCGGTCGAGCATCTGGCTTTCGATGGCGGGCAACTGCTCCGGTGGAATCGTCTCGCCATGGGCTTCAGCGGCAGCCCGAAAGCTGACCATCACCTCGTCCAATGCACTTTGCTTGATCTCAAAACCATTGCCCTTGGCAATCACCGGGTCGCCAAATAACGCAGTCATCGAGTCCGCAGACGTGGCGTTGGTTGTGGCCGAGTTTGTCATGGCGTCGGGCGAGGCATCGGCCGGCGCGGCCGCTGGTTCCCCGGAATTGGCGGCCTCGGCGCGCGGCAACACCATCAACGCCGCCGCGAGCGCGGCGGAAAAAATCAACTTCGTTTTGAAATTCATGTTTTTGTTTGATTCAATTTTATCAAATCCGTTCACAACTTTAACACTTTCACATTGCTGATGTCAGCGTCTTTTTGCAGTTCATCCAGAACTGCTTGCGGCGGAGCACTATCCAAATTCAAAACCGTCAGCGCCAGACCACCCGCCGTGTCGCGCGATAAACTCATGTTCGCGATATTGACACCATGTTTTGCCAGCAGCATTCCAAGCTGGCCGACTATCCCCGGCCGGTCCTTGTTGTTCAAAAGCAGCAACGTTCCCGAAACTGGGATTTCCACCGGCGTACTGAACAGCCGGACGATGCGTGGATTGTTCGGTGAACCAAAAAACGTCCCGCCCGCTGAAATCAATTTCTTGCCATTGCTGAAAACCTGCACGTGAACCCATTCGTTGAACGTGACCGGCTCGTCGGATTTCTTTTCCTCAACGGTAATGCCGATGCTTTGCGCGACGGAGCGGACGTTCACGTTGTTCACGTCCTTCAAATTGCTGGTGGACAAAAATCCGAGCACCACCGCGCGTGTGACCGGATCAATGTTCGGCAGCAACCGCGCATTGCCGCCGTAGGTGATGTAAAGCCGGTCCGCGCCGGCGGGCGAAAGCTGCGCAAGCAATTTCCCCAGCGCCGTGCCCAGCGGCAGATACGGTTTGACCTGCTCATAAGTTTTCGCGTCGAGGTAAGGCAGGTTGACCGCGTTGCGGACTTCCCCGGTGAGCAAATAACCCGCGATGACTTCGGCGACTTCGATGCCGCATTTTTCCTGCGCCTCATTCGTGCTCGCGCCGAGGTGCGGCGTCAAAATCAAATTCGGTTGCTTGCGAAATGGATGATCGGCAGGCAACGGCTCGACGGAATAAACGTCCAGCGCCGCGCCGGCGATCTTGCCGGATTCGAGCGCGGCAATTAAATCGTTCTCGGAAATGATTTCGCCGCGCGCACAATTCACGATTTTCACGCCCGGTTTCATTTTCGCGAACGCAGCGGCGTTCAGCATGTTTTTCGTTTCCGGTGTGACCGGCATGTGAACAGTGATGAAATCCGCCGCGAGATAAACCTGGTCCACGCTCGCGGCAAATTCTGCGCCGACGGCCTTGGCGCGGTCCTCGGTCAAATACGGGTCGTAGGCAATGACGCGCATTCCGAAGGCGACGGCGCGCTTGGCGACTTCCGTGCCGATGCGGCCCATACCGAGAATGCCCAGCGTTTTGCCCTGAAGTTCCGCGCCTTGAAACAATTTCCGGTCCCATTTGCCGGCGATCATCGTGGCGTGTGCCTGCGGGACGTGGCGCGCGAGCGCCAGCAGCATTGCAAAGCTCAACTCCGCCGTGGTGACGGTGTTGCCGCCGGGCGTGTTCATCACGACCGTGCCGTGCTGCGTGGCGGCTTCGATGTCCACGTTGTCCACGCCCACACCCGCGCGACCGACGACGCGCAGTTTCGGCGCGGCTTCGATGACTTTGCGCGTGACTTTGGTTTCGGAGCGGACGACGAGCGCAACGGCATCAGCGACGACCGGCAGCAGTTCGGCCTCCGGCAAACGCTTTGGCAGAACGACGACCTGAAATTCCGGGCGTTGCTGCAAAAGCGCAATGCCCTTTGGCGAAATCGGATCACAAACGATAATTTTCATTTGAAAGAAAATCTAGTTTAGTCACTCGTTGGCGGAAGGTCAATCAATGAAAATTCAAGCAAGGTTCCCTTCTCAGCACAATTTTTGTCTTCCACAGAGCAAAATCTCTCTTATATTGCGCGCACAAAATTCGCTGTCCGTCCCCGCCCAAATCCGCTATCCTCGCGGCAAAAATGAGCAATAAACTTCTGCTGATTGATGACGAAGAAGACGTGCGGTATTCCTTCCAGCGGATTTTCGATTCGCCGGAAATTGAATTCACCACTGCGTCGTCCGGCGAGGACGGGCTTAAAATCATTCCCAAGTTCAAACCCGACCTCGTGCTCATGGATGTGCGCATGGGCGGCATGAACGGCCTCGAGACGCTCCGCAAAATCCGCGCCAGCAATCCCAAGCTGCTTGTGATTTTGATGACCGCCTACGGCACGACGCAAACCGCCATTGAGGCGATGAAGCTCGGCGCCTATGATTATCTGCTCAAGCCGTTCGACGCGGTGAAAATCAAGGAGCTTGTCGGCAACGCGCTCAAAGCCGCACGCGACATGAAGCAGGTCGTCTCGTATCAGCCGTTGCTCGAATCGGAGGATTACGAACTTGGCATCGTCGGCCGCAGCGAAGTGATGCAGCAGGTTTTCAAACTCATCGGCCAGGTCGCCGCGAGCGACGCCACCGCGCTCATCACCGGCGAAAGCGGCACGGGCAAGGAACTCGTCGCGCGCGCCATTTATCATCACAGCAACCGCAGCGCGCAGCCGTTTCTTGCCGTCAATTGCGCCGCGATTCCCGAACAGCTTTTGGAAAGCGAATTATTCGGCCACGAACGCGGCGCGTTCACCGGCGCGACCAACCAGCGCATCGGTAAATTCGAGCAGTGCAACCACGGCACGATTTTTCTCGATGAAATCGGCGACATGACGCCGGCAACGCAGACAAAAATTCTGCGCGTGCTGCAAAGCGGCACATTCGAGCGCGTCGGCGGCAACCAGCCGATTTCCGTGGACGTGCGCATCATCGCCGCGACGAACAAGCCGCTCGAAGCCGCCGTCGCCGCGAAACAATTCCGCGAGGATTTGTTTTACCGGCTCAACGTCGTGCGCATTCCCATGCCGCCGTTGCGCGAGCGGCCGGACGACATTCCGCTGCTGGTGAATTATTTTCTCGAAAAAAATGCGCGCGAACTCCAGCGCCCGCCGAAATCCGTCGCCGCCAGCGTTATCAGGACTTTGGAAAAATATCATTGGCCCGGCAACGTGCGCGAATTGGAGAACGCCATTCGCCGCGCGCACGTCATGGCCAAGAGCGATGCGATTTTGTCCGGTGATTTGCCGCCGGAAATTGGCGGCAATGGCACCGCGCCGCCAACCACCGGCACCACGGGCGAAACAGCAGCGGGCGACGCCGCCACGCTCGCGCGGCAATTATTTCAGTGGGCCAAGCGCGATCCGAAATTGAAAGTGATTCCCGCCGTCGAGCGCGAGTTGGTCGTGCAGGCACTCAAGGAAACAAACAACAACCAAATTCAGGCGGCGAAACTGCTGGGCATCACGCGCGCGACGCTGCGCAAACGCATCGAGAAATTCGGCATTCAGCGCGAGTTGAATGTGAAATGAGCGAGTTCGACAAAGGAAGCGCTGCGCCGCCGCGAAATTTGATGCCGGCGGCGTGGACTGTTTTTGGCGCGTGGATTGTGCTGGCCGTTTTTTCCAGCCGTTGCCTTTACGCGGACGGATCGCACGAATTCATCCGCGTGTTGGAGGCGCGTAATTTCGTTTCCCTCATGTGGTCGCGGCATTTTGCATTTTACCTCTACGAATTTCCGCTGGTCATCGCCATCAAGCTGGGCGTGACGAAGATGAGTTGGTTGCGCTTTGCCTTCGGGCTGGGCTGTTTTCTTCCGTGGCCGGTCGTTTTGCTGTGCTGCCGGTGGATTTCGCCGCAACACTTCTGGATTGCCGTTGTCGGCTGCGCGGCGGGTTATCTCAACGCCTGCTACATGGCGGTGGGCGAACACATCCTGGCCCACGCTTTTTTCTGGTCGTCGCTTTTCGTGATTGTGTTCGGACGCCCGTTGAAGCCGCTGGCGGCGGTCATCCTGCTGGCTTCGGCCACCGCGCTGTTGTTCAGTTATGAATCGCAATTTTTACTCTGCCTGCCGCTCGCCGGCTTGAGTTGCTGGCGGATGGTTGCGGAAATGCGGGAACGGCCCCGCCAACCTAAAATCTGGTCGTGGATTGTTTTGGCGGTGGCCGGTGGATTGTTTTTCACGGCATCGGGCATCGGCCTTTATGCAATTCTTAACCCGGAAATTCCGACGAACTACGCCGGCTTCCGGGCCAACGTGGAAGCGATTTTGTCCAATCGCGGCTGGACCTTGAACTGGAGCCTCGTGTGGGGCGGCCTCATGCTCGCGATCGCGTTTTCAAAAAAAATCTGGGAACTCATCTGCCAGCGGACCGGCATGGCCATTTTGTTTTTCGCGCTGTTTCTCTGGGGAATGGCACCGTTGCTGGCGCCAAACGCCTTGGAACCCGCCCGGCAATACAACAACCGAATCCTCGATCTGGTCGTACCGCTGGTTTTGCTGCCGGCGGTTTTGATTTTGAAATACCGTCCGCTTTGGATTGGCGACAAAGCCGCCGCCCTGTCACAAATGGCGGCGATCTTTTTGATGGTGCAATCCGTCTGGCAAATCAACGCCACCTGGCAATGGCAGCGGGATGTCGGAAAATTACAGGGCATTTTGACCTCCTGCCGTGGAGTTGTCCCGCTGGATTCAACCATCATGGCCGGCAGTTCCATGGAGAGCTGGACGCGCGAATTCGACTGGACCTGGCCGTGTTTGAGTATTGCCTTGAACCCGGGCCCGCAAATCCGCTGTCTGGTTTGCTCCAAATTGTATGTCGCGCCGGAATATCGGGACCGGTTCCATTTCTGGCAGCCCTTCGACCCGCTCGACTTCAAAGCCCTGCCTGATTTGCGGCACTACGGCATAAATTTCGACGACTACATCGAAACCCTGCAGACAAACTCAACTCCGCCGGAACCCGGCTTGGGTCGCTGAACAAAACAGATTCCGATTGAGAAAAGCCTGCGGCATTCACGAGCCGCGCCTTGACACGAGTTGTTTCATTGTTATCCTGTACCGCTCCAACAATGGAGTTTTCCAAACGGAACCAACGGAAATGAATTTATGAAACGCCAGTATCAACCGTCAAAAATCCGGCGCAAACGGCAGCATGGATTTCTCAACCGCAATTCCAGCAAGAGCGGCAAGGCCATTCTGCGCAACCGCCGCCGCGAAGGCCGCAAACGCCTCACGCCGGTTTGATTTTGCGCGCATGACCGCCGAATTGCCGAAACGCCTGCGGCTGAATCGCGCCTCGCGCCTCGCGCAAAGCCGCGATTTTGCGCGCGTCCGGCAGCAGGGCGAACGGCTCGCGCAAGGCTGCCTGATTGCCAACTGGAACAAACTGCCCGACGGCGCGCAGCCGAAACTCGGCGTCGTCACGAGTAAAAAAATCGGCGGCGCGATTGTGCGCAGCCGCGCGCGGCGATTGCTCCGCGAAAGTTTCCGGCAGCACCAGCACGAATTCGCGCAGCCGGTCGAACTGGTTCTGGTCGCGCGCAATTCCATCGCTGGAAAAGAGTTTGCCGATGTGGAAAAGGATTTTCTGGCGGCGCTGAATCGCGCGAACCTGCTGAAATGACATGAAAAACATTCTTGAATCCATTTTAATTTTCGCAATTCGCGTTTATCGCTGGGTAATTTCGCCGGCGCAAACATTTTTGTTCGGCCCCACCGCCGGCTGCCGGTTCACACCAACTTGTTCGCAATACGCAATGGATGCGATTCGTGAACACGGCGCGGTCACGGGAACAATTCTGGCGGCAAAACGTATTTGCCGTTGTCATCCTTGGGGCGGCTGCGGACACGATCCGGTTCCAAAAGAAAAATTGGGAACCCGGAATTCGGGATCCGGAATTTGATTTATCATGGACCGCACTGGAATCATCGTAGTTTCGCTTTGCGCCGTGCTGCTGGTATTTTGGTTTTACGAGCAGCGAAAAGAAGAGGAGCGTTGGCAACAACAGCAGGCGCAAATTACCGCGACCAACATCGTTGAGATGGCGCCGACCGCGACGGCCAGTCCCGGCGGTGTTGGACCGACTTTTACTTCGCCCTTCGACACAAACATTCCCGAAACAACGATTGTGCTGACGAATGCCCATGCTCGTTACACCTTCACGTCTCGCGGCGGCGGATTGGAATTGGTGGAACTGCTGGATTATCCCGAAACCATTTCGGCACGCTGGAAAACGCAAAACACCAGTTCCAGCAACGGTGTTGCCACGCTCAACACACGCGCGCCAGTTCCCGTGCTGGCGATTCTGGGAAACACAAATCTGGTCGGCGACGGCAATTTCGATCTGGCGCGAACGGATGACGGCGTGCGCGCGGAAAAATTATTGCCGGACGGCTTGCGGCTGGTGAAGGAATTTCATTTAAGCTCGAATTATCTTGTCGACGCCAGCGTGCAGTTGGAAAACACCACCGACAAACCGCTCATGCTGCCGGAGCAGGAATGGGTCGTGGGCACGGCGACGCCGATGGACGTGGACGACTCCAGCTTTTCCTACTATGGAGGCGCGATGTGGTTCGATGGCAAAAGCGTCGTCAATCGCGGGGTTTCCTATTTCAACACAAACACGACAACCCTTTTTGGAATCATTCCGCGGACGCCAACGCCGGAGTATCGTGCGGGCGACGGGAACGTCGTCTGGGCGGCGGCGCACAACCAGTTTTTTGCGCTGCTGGCCATGCCCGAAAAACCGGCGCAACAGGTCTTCGCGCGCCCGGTCGTGCTGCCTCCGCCCGCGGAAAATCCCCTGGCGCGATTGGTCGGAATTGAAACCGCTTTGATTTATCCGGCGCAAACGCTCACGGCAAATCAGGCGGTTGAGCGGAAGATTGTTTTTTTCGCCGGGCCGAAGGAATATCGTGTGCTGGCTCGCGTCGGCGAGGAATTTCAAAATCGCGCCGACCTGGCGATGCAATTCGGTTTTTTTGGATTTTTTGCCAAGGCGTTGTTGGTGGCGATGAACTGGCTGCACGACGTGACCACGCTGGGTTATGGCTGGGTGATTGTCGTGCTGACGGTCCTGCTTCGCGCGGTTTTCTGGCCGTTGACGGCGGCGAGCACACGCTCGATGAAGCGGATGCAGGCGCTCGCGCCGGAAGTAAAAGCCCTCAAGGAAAAATACAAGGACGACCCGCAGAAATTCACCCAGAAACAAATGGAACTTTGGAAGAAAAACAAAGTCAATCCGATGAGCGGCTGTTTGCCGATGGTTATTCAAATGCCGGTGTTCTTCGGGTTTTACGCGATGTTGCGCAGCGCGATTGAACTGCGCGGCGCGCATTTCCTCTGGGTGGCGGATTTGACGAAGCCGGACACGTTGTTCATGATTCCGGGGCTGGATTTCCCGTTTAACCTGCTGCCGCTGCTGATGGTCGCGGTGATGGTGTGGCAGGCGCATCTCCAGCCGCCCTCGCCGGGCATGGATCCGGCACAACAAAAAATGATGCGCTACCTCCCGCTCATGATGCTGTTGTTCCTTTACAATTATTCGTCAGGCATGGCGCTTTACATGACCGTCAGCACGCTGATGAGCGTTGTGCAAAACAAGTTGACGCGGACAATGCAAAAAACCGCCGCTCCAGTATTGACGCCGCCGCAAAAAACTAAAAAATGATTCCATGAGCGCGCAACCGAAAGAAACCCTCGAAAAAATCCTCGCCTCGCTCGGCTTCGAAGCCGCCGTCGAGGAGCACCCAATGGATGACGGCGTTTTGCTCGACGTGAAAACCGACGATGCGGGACGATTGATCGGCCGCCAGGGGCAGACGCTCGCCGATTTGCAATACATCACCAACCGTCTCTTGTTCCAGCAGGACGCCAATTCGCCCAAAGTAATGGTGGATGTGGGCAGTTACCGCGCGCAAGCGCGCGAGGCGCTGGTGAAACGGGCCAAGGAAGCCGCCGACAAAGTCCGCCGCTGGGGCGATGCCGTGGAACTGGAACCGCTCAACGCCTTCGACCGCCGCGTCGTCCATCAGGCGCTCAAGGATGATCCTGATGTGGAAACACACAGCATTGAGGTGGACGGCACGGATAAAAAAGCGATACTGCTCCGGCCAAGGCACTGACAAAATTTAGCAATAAAAAAGGCGCGGATAAAATCATCCGAGCCTGAATTTTTTGGACATGCGCCGCCAGCTTTCACGGCGACGATGATCCCGGCTCCACAATTTCCAAATGATACAACGGCGAATAGGCGCTGTTGGGTTTCGGCTCCGTGCCCATGTTGTTGTAGAGATAATCGAACTTGAAACGAAATGCGATCTCGTTGGTTCCCTGCGGCACTGGCACATAACCTTCCCAGCGGTTGTCCATCATCGGCACCTGGCGCAGCGGGTAAGATTCGCTGCCGACCAGAACATAAGGCTTGATGCTGTCCCAGCGCAGTGACTGCTGGTCGGAATTGAACTCGACTTCGACGGGATAAAGATTGTTGGCATTGCGCGGTTGCTCCAGCGGCGTCAGACGAGTGAACGTCGTGGCGCAGCCCGTCAGCAAGAGCACCGGCAACAGCGGCAGAAATTTTTTCCAATTCATGCGGACAACTTTGCCCAAACGCCGCCATTTTGTAAAGTTGGATTTGAAGGCTTGAAACGAAGCCAGTTTTTCACTAATTTTCTCGCACCATGAATTCCCCAAATCAAGGCACGTCGGGCTTTTGCAACTATCGCTGGATCATTTGCGGACTGTTGTTCTTCTCCACCACCTTCAACTACATGGACCGGCAGGTCATCAGCTATCTGAAGGACTATATCTTTTGCGTGCCGGCGGCGCAGGGCGGCTTCGGTTGGTCCAACACCGACTTTGCCTTTTTGACCTCCTTTTTCACAGGATTTTATGCCGGCATGACTCTCTTGATGGGTTGGGTCATTGACCGCATCGGCACCAAATTGGGACTGGCCCTGTCGCTCATCTTCTGGTCGGTGTGTGGCATTGTCAACGCCTTCGTCGGACGTTTGCTGATGTCACACGTGATCATCCGTAGCGCATTTGCCGTGGGCGAAGCGGGCAACTTTCCCGCTTCGATCAAAACGGTGGCCGAGTGGTTTCCCAAACGTGAACGCGCCCTAGCCACGGGCATTTTCAACGCCGGTTCGAATTCCGGAGCGATGATAGCGGCGCTAGTCGTTCCGGTGATCTTGATCAGTTTTAGCCACCAACTTGGATGGAAAATGGCGTTCATTCTCACCGGCGCGTCGGGTTTTCTCTGGTTGATCTTCTGGTTTTGGCTCTATGAAACGCCCCAGAAACAAAAACGGCTGTCCAAGGCGGAATACGACTACATCCACATTGACGATGAGGCCGCCGCCACGGATGCCAATGGGGCCGCGGCCAAATTTTCCTGGTGGAGGCTCTTCAGTTATCGTCAGGCTTGGGCGTTCCTTTTCGGCAAGTTCATGACCGACGGCATCTGGTGGTTTTATCTGTTCTGGCTGCCGGATTATTTGGAAAAACAATTTGGCATGACCACGCGGCAGGTCATGTGGCCGACCTTTATTGTGTATGGCATCTCCATCGTCGGCAGCATTTATGGCGGGAGCATTCCGCTGACACTCATCAAGAAAGGAATGCCGGTCTATCGGGCGCGCATGACGGCGATGTTTCTCATCGCCTTGGCTCCGTTGACGGTGCTGTTGACGCAATTTTTTGGCAATGTCAGTGTCTTTGGACACGCCGCCGCCGTGCTGGCAATTGCCATGATCTCCATCGGAGCCGCCGCTCATCAAGCTTGGTCGGCCAACCTGTTCACGACGGTTTCCGATATGTTCCCGAAGAAAGCCGTCGCCTCGGTCACTGGAATCGGCACCACGGCCGGAGGCATAGGTGGTGTGATTGTGCAAATGCTGGCCGGCAGGCTGACAGATCACTTCAAGCAAACCCCGCAGACCGCTTACCTTATCATGTTCGTCGTTTGCGCACTGAGCTATCTGATTGCCTGGGTGGTCATGAAATTGCTCGTGCCGCGGCATCAGCCCATCACAGATTTGTAAAATCTTCTGGCAGAAAATCAAAGGCCCGTTGAAGCCAAAATTACTTCAACGGGCTGAATTTTTTGCGGATTCAATCAAACCGGAAACTGGAAATAATTCTTCGCGTTCCGGTAGCAAATGTCTTCGACCATTTCCGTCAGCCACTCGCGGCGGTCGGGCAGCCGGCCGCTCTCAACATCACTGCCGAGCAAATCGCACAGGATGCGCCGGAAATATTCGTGGCGCGGATATGACAGCAGCGAGCGCGAATCCGTCAACATGCCAACGAACCGGCTCAACAAGCCAAGGTCCGACAGCGCGTCGAGCTGGGCGCGAATGCCATTTTCCTGATCGAGGAACCACCACGCCGCGCCGTATTGCAATTTGCCGACAATCGTGCCGTCCTGAAAACTGCCCGGCATGCCCGCAAACAAATACGTGTCCGCCGGATTCAAATTGTAAATGATGGTCTTCGGCAATTTGCCAATGCGGTCGAGCCGGTCCAGATATTTCGCCAGCGCCTCGCCCTGCTTGAAATCGCCGATGGTGTCGCAGCCGGTGTCCGCGCCAAGCTTGGCCGCCGTGCGCGAATTGGGATCGCGCAACGCGCCAAGGTGAAGCTGCTTTACCCAGCCGCGGTCCGCATCCAGCACGCCGAAATATTCCATCATGAACGACGCAAACCGGTCGGTGTCCTCCGGCGAAGCGACCTTGCCTTTCAGCGCCGCCGAAAAAATCGCGCCGGCCTTTTTCTCCGTGCAATCCAGCGATGGCATCTGGTTCATGCCGTGATCGGAAAGCCGGCTGCCGTTCGCGTGAAAGAAATCATGCCGCTGCTTCAGCGCCTTGAGAAATCCATTGAACGTCCCCGTGCTCGTGCCAGAAGCGTTGCTCAAAGCTTTCACCCATTTTTTGAACCGCTCCGGCTGACTGACGCGGAGCGCGTTGTCGGGCCGGAACGCCGGGAAAACTTTCACCTTCCAGCCGGATTTCTTGATGGCCTTGTGATATTCAAGATTGTCAGCGGGATCGTCCGTCGTGCAAATCACTTTGACGTTCATCTTCTCGACGAGACCGCGCACGGAATAACCCGGCTGTTTGAGCAGACGGTTCGTTTCGTCCCAGATTTCCTGCGCCGTGCTTTCTTCCAGCAATTTGTTGATGCCGAAGTAGCGCTGCAATTCCAAGTGCGTCCAGTGGAAAAGCGGGTTGCGCAAGGTCTTGGGAACGGTCTTCGCCCACGCCTGGAATTTTTCGCGCGGCGAAGCCTCGTTGCCGGTAATCAATTTCTCCAGCACGCCGTTCGCCCGCATCGCGCGCCATTTGTAATGGTCGCCGCCGAGCCACGGCTCGTGGATATTCGCGAACTGCCGGTTCTCCGCCAAATCTTTTGGCGAAAGATGGCAGTGATAGTCAATGATGGGTTGTTTCGACGCCGTGCCGTGATAAAGTTCGCGAGCCACGCCGTTCGACAGCAGGAAGTTTTCGTCGCAGAATTTCATAAATTAAATTGTCATCGGTTCCGGTGGCCGGCCGAAACGTTCGCAAAAAATTCACCGACTACTTGCCGGTTTTATTTAGACACCGCTGAACGAAGCAAAACCGCCGTCAATCGGGAGCACGATGCCCGTAACAAAACCGGACGCTTCCGTCGAGGTCAGCCAAAGCAGCGCGCCGACCAAATCTTCGGGCGTGCCGAACCGGCTCATCGGCGTGTGCGCGAGGATAGTGTTGGCGCGCGGCGTCCACGAGCCGTCCGGCTTGGTGAGCAGCGTGCGGTTCTGGTCGGTGACAAAAAATCCGGGCGCGAGGGCGTTGACGCGGACGCCGACCTTCGAAAAATGCACCGCGAGCCATTGCGTAAAATTGCTGACCGCCGCCTTTGCGCCGCTGTAGGCGGGAATTTTCGTCAGCGGCCGGAAGGAATTCATCGAGGAAATATTGATGACGGTGCCGCTGCCTTTGCCGGCCATTTCGCGCGTGAATGCCTGCGTCGGCAGCAGCGTGCCGAGGAAATTCAGGTTGAAAACAAATTCAATTCCTTTCGGATCGAGATCGTAAAACGTGATCAAATCCTTGGTCGGGCCGGACAAATCTTCCTTGCGCAAATGCTCTAAGCTGGTCGTCCCTTTGGGATGATTGCCACCCGCGCCGTTGATGAGAATGTCAATCGGGCCGAGTTCCTTTTTCACCTTGTCATTGGCCGCGTCGAGGCTGGCTTTCTCCAGCACGTTGCAGGCGACGCTGATGGCCGTGCCGCCTTCCTTGCGGATTTCCACCGCCACGGTTTCCGCAGCTTCCTGTTTCAAATCCGCCACGGCGATTTTCGCGCCGCACGCCGCCAGCGCGCGCGCCATGGTGCTGCACAAAACTCCGCCGCCGCCCGTCACGAGCGCGACGTGATTCTTCAAGTCCACTTTGAATGGAACATTCATTCTATTTTCCTGTTGGTTGTTTGGTTAGTTTTTGAACCGATCACGGAACGCCCACAAACCGAGCGCCGGATTGGAGATGTAGAAAATTTTCTCGCCGTCAGCCATCGTGTTCCAGCCGTCCTTCAATTTGGCCGGATCGTAACGCTGCGTCATTTGCTTCAAGTCAGCGTATTTGAAATTGACGCTCTCGATTTCCTGCTGCGTGAGGTGGCCGGGACAATACGTGATGTTGAACCGGCCTTCCGACGAGCCGTGGATGAAATGCGCCGCCGCGCTCAAATTATTTTGCAACTCGGCGTTCGCCTTCACCGCCGCGAGCGTCGCGGGCGTGCCGCGATAGCCGTATTTGCGGATGAGCCGGTCAATTTCCTTGTCCTCGCCGAATTCCTTCAGGCCCGGCGCCAGCACAATCAATTCGCCGCCATCGGCCATGGCCATGCGCGTGCGATAAATGCTTTTGTTGCCGAGCCACGTGCTTTTGAATTCCGACGGGTCGAGATAAACGACGACTTTCTTGAGCGGCGCGTCAACCATTTCAAAATTGACCTTGAGCGAAAGCTCCGCGCCTTTGTCAAAACCGGAAATGTCGTCGCTGATGTAAAGCCCGCGAATGGCCAGCTTGCCGTCCTCGGCGCGACTGACGACAGTGTGGACATAGACGAGCGGCAAATTCTTCGTGAAATTTTCGGAAGCGTAATTGAGAATACGCCGCACCGGCGTGTCCGCGCGTCCCATCATCCGTTCCATGCCGTAGGCCGCGCCGACGAAATGGCTTTTGTTGATGCCTTCCTGCCCGCCCGTGCCGACGAAAATATTTTTGTTGTAGTTCGCCATGCCGACAACTTCGTGCGGCACAACCTGCCCGACGGACAAAATCAAATCGTGTTTGCCGGTCCAGATGAGATTCGCCAGTTGCGCCGGCCACGGAAAATCCACCGCGCCTTCGGAAACTTTTTTGACAAATTCGCCCGGCACTTCGCCGACGGTGGTGATGCCCGTGCGCCAGTTGTGGACGCGGAACAAACTTTCCGGCACGTCGGCATACATCTCGGCGATTTGCGGCGAAGTCATGGCCGTGTGCGTGCCGAGCGCGGGCAAAACGTCCACCAGACGCTTCCCGTAGTAATCGTAAATGAGCTTTGTCAGGATGCCCGCCTGGGAATGGAACCGCGTGAAATCCGGAGGAATGACCAGCACGCGCCGGCGCGGGCCAAGCTTGTCGAGAGTCTGAAAAAGCCCCTTGCGCAAGTCGTCCAGCGACAACTTGTCAGTCACGGAGCCGCGTTCAAAATAAAGCATAAATCCATTCCAATTTAACACTTAAACCGTGGTTGCCAACTGATTCAAGCATGGCTTCGTCCACGTTTGGAAACTTCAGAATTTCTCCAAAGGCGCGTGGATTGTAAAGAAATTTCCAATCCATTTTGTGCGACCGCGCGTCTTTCTTTGAAAAATACAAAAAAGCGCCTTGCGCCTTCCGCGCATTTTGGAATCCTTTTCGGGAAATTTAACCGCAAACATCACATCATCAAAAACACCATGAGCAAAGGCCTGAACATCCCCAAAAAAGGCGCGCTGGACTTTTTGTCCCTCGGCGCGCTCGTCAACCGTCTCGACCCCGGCATCGTCCCGTTCCGCAAGGCGACCCGTTGCGACATCCACGTCAGCGGCGGCGAATTCAACTGCGCCGCGAATTTGTCCGACTGTTTCCGCATGAACACCGGCATCGCCACGGCGCTCGTCGAATATCCCATCGGCGACCTCATCGCCGAGCGCGTGCGCGCGATGGGCGTGAAACCGTTTTACAAAAAATTCAAGCACGACGGCGTGCGCGGCCCGAACCACGCGACGGTTTACAGCGACCAGGGCCACGGCGTGCGCGCCCCGGTGGTGTTTTACAACCGCAGCAACGAGGCCGGCGGAATGCTCAAGCCCGGCGATTTCGACTGGAAGGAAATTTTCGGCCAGGGTGTGCGCTGGTTCCACAGCGGCGGCATCTTCGCGGCGTTGTCCGAAACGACCGGGCCGTTGATCATCGAAGCCATGAAGGCCGCCAAGGCCGCCGGCGCGGTGACGTCGTTCGACCTGAACTTCCGCCAGAAACTTTGGGACATCTGGGGCAGCGACAAAAAGGCACTGGCGGTGATGAAAGGCATTGTCGAGTACGTGGACGTGCTGGTCGGCAACGAGGAAGACTTGCAAAAAGGCCTCGGCTTGAAAGGCCCGGACGTGCAGGCCAAATCCAAGCTCGACCCCAGTGTGTTCTTTGGGATGATTGACTCGGTGGTGAAACACTTCCCGAACGTCAAATCGGTGGCCACCACGCTGCGCGAAGTCCATTCAACCAACCGCCACAGTTGGGGTGCTGTGGCGTGGCTGGACGGCAAGACCTACGTCTCGCCCGCTTGCGAACTGGATGTCTATGACCGCGTGGGCGGTGGCGACGGTTATGCCGCGGGCTTCTTTTACGGCCTGCTCACCGGTGAAACACCGCAGGAAGCCGTCAACCTCGGCTGGGCGCACGGCGCGTTGCTGACCACGTTCCCCGGTGACACGACCATGTCCACCGTGGAACAGGTCCGCGCGTTTGCCAAGGGCGGCTCGGCACGCATTCAACGCTAAAAATTCAAAGCTTGAACCAAAAGGGCGCGGAGCAATCCGCGCCCTGAATTTTTTCCGGCGGCCAATTTGGAAAAATCATTGCACGACGCGAATGGTCCAGAAATCGTCCGCCAGATTGCTGCTGGTGACGTAGGCGTAGGGCAAAGTGAAATAGCCGTTCATGCCCCACGAATTTCCCCACGAGTTGCGGACGATGAACCAATTTTTGAAATCGTCATAGCCGACGCCAACAACCGCATGCCCGCCGATGGAGCGTTCGCCGGATTTGGGCAACGAAGCGTGGCCGGTTTTGGCGACCTGCGCGCTTTCAAAACTTTCATAAACGGTGAACCCAAAAACGAACGGATAGCCGGACGCGAGACAGCCTTTCAATTGTTCCGGCGTCTGCGTCACGCGTTGATACAGCACGGCCTTGTATTTCAGCGCGTCGGAGTAGCAATTTCTCGGCGGCTTGGTTTTGAACTTGGAAATCACATAAGGCCATTCGGTCTCCGGGCAATCGCCGAGCTGGCCGACGCTTTTGATGCCGTCGCGGATTTGCGCGCCGCTGTCGGAATCAACCGTGTGTTCCATCGCGCGCTCGTTGTAATAAATGAACAGGCGCGACGGCGTGAAATCGGAAATCTTTTGCCTGAGCCGGTCGAATTCAATCGCGCCGGCGATGGCGTTGGCCGTGCAACTGCCGAGCTGGCCCTGGTCATAAACCGGCGGGCATTGCGCGCGCAGGTCAACTTGGGCGGGCAACGCGCCGGCCATGGCCACCGGCGCGGCGTAAAGATGGTCGCGGCGGTCCGGCAAATCCGGCAGCCAGCCGTAGCGGGCGATTTTGCGCTGGGCGGTGATATTTTTTGTGTTCATGGTTTTTAGTTGGTTGAACAGAAATGTTGGAAAATTTGCCGCAGCAGGTCAAAAAATAAACCCCGGACAAATGTCCGGGGTTTTCAATTCGTTTGAAAAAGCGCGTCAGCCCGCGCCCAATTCGGAGTGCGCCATCGAATCCAAGCGCGTCTGCGCGTGCTTGGAAACTTCCGTGAAGACCATCGAAACGTTGTAGCCGGTGTGTTTGTTGCCGGAGCAGGCAACAACAACGCCCGCGCACTGCAATCTGCCGCCTTCGCGTGGCGATTGCAGCGTCACGGTCATTTCGGCCCATTCATGGAACGGCGCCGGACTGCGAAATTCAATGCCGTTTTTGTGGATAACCACGGTGTCGGCGGACAGTTCCAACTTTGCCTGCCGCGCTTCGACCGTGACCTGTTGATGTAATGAACTAAAGCTTCCGAGAGTTCTTGCACTCATAAATTTGGTTTCAACATACCACGTCGCCGAATTTCGTCAAATCGGACGCGGCAAATTTTCAAATTAATTTCACCACTCAATCACGGCCGCGCCCCAGGTCAGGCCCGCGCCAAAAACGACGAGCAAAACCAGGTCGCCCCGCAAAATTTTTCCCGACGCCACGGCTTCATCCAGCGCAATCGCCACCGACGCGGCGGACGTGTTGCCGTATTTTTGCAGGTTGATGAAAAGCTGCTCCGGCTTCGCGCCGAGCCGCTCGCCGACGGCGTCAATGATGCGGCGGTTGGCCTGATGCGGGATGATGCACTTGATTTTGGAAATATCAATTTCGCATCGGCGCAAAACTTCCGTCGCCGCGGATTGCATCGCCTGCACGGCGTTCTTGAACGTTTCCTTGCCTTCCATCCGCAAAAAATGCTGCCGCGTGTCCACCGATTCCTTCGTGGCCGGACAACGGCTGCCGCCGCCGGGCATGAACAGCAAATTTGCCTTTTCGCCGTCCGCACCCATCACCGCCGTCAAAAGGCCGTGGGAATTTTCGCGGTTCTGCAAAATCGCCGCGCCCGCGCCGTCGCCGAACAGCACGCAGGTGTTGCGATCCGTCCAGTCGGTGATGGCGGAAAGTTTTTCCGCGCCGACGACCAGCACCGTGTCGTACGTCTGCGACATGATGAATTGCTGGCCGATTTCCAAGCCGTAAATGAAACCAGAGCACGCGGCCTCCAAATCAAACGCTGCCGCCCGTTTCGCGCCGATTTTTTGCTGGAGCAAGCACGCCGTCGCCGGAAACGGCATGTCCGGCGTGATGGTCGCGACGATGATCAAATCAATCTGCGCGGCGGTGACGCCGGCCATTTTCATCGCGCGCTGCGCGGCCTTGGCCGCCATGTCCGAGGTGAATTCGCTCTTGGCCGCAATATGCCGCTCCTTGATGCCCGTGCGCGTGGTGATCCATTCGTCGGAAGTGTCCACCATTTTTTCCAAGTCGGCGTTCGTGAGAATTTTCTCCGGCACATACGAGCCGATGCCGGTGATGGAGCAGGTGCGGCCCTGAAAATTGTGACTGGCGCGCGGATTTTTAAATTTGGGGCTCATGCTTGAACTGCACAATTGGAATCGCCTCCATCATCTAATTTCTTGTTCGCCTTTGCAATATCACGGACGATAATTTCGTTGACGCGGTGCTGCACGGCGTTGGCGGTCACGCGGATGGCGCTGGCGATGGCGCGTTCGCGCGCGGAGGCGTGCGCCTTGAAGACGAGCCCGTTGAAACCGAGCAACGGCGCGCCGCCATAAACCTCCGGGTCCATGCGCTTGCGAATCGTCTGGAACGCGCCTTTGGCCAGAAACGCGCCGATTTGCCGCTGCGCCGAGTGCATCAATTCGCGTTTCAGCATCGAAAACATCGCGACGGCGAGGCTCTCGGAAGTTTTCAAAACGATGTTGCCGACGAAGCCGTCGCAAACAACGACGTCCACGCGGTCCTTAAACAAGTCGTGTCCCTCGACATTGCCGATGAAATTCAAATCCAACTTTTTGCAAAGTTGAAACGCCGCGAGCGAAAGTTCGTTGCCCTTGGAATCCTCCGTACCGACGCTCAAAACACCGACGCGTGGATTCTTTCTTCCGAGCACCTCGCGTGAATAAACATTTCCCATCACGGCGAATTGCGCGAGGTGAAACGGCTTGCACTCGACGTTCGCGCCGGCGTCGAGCAGGACAAACTCGTTTCCCTGCCGCGGGATGACCGTGGCGATGCAGCCGCGATCCACGCCCTCGATGCGCCCGACCTTGAACGTGGCGGCCGCGAAAATTCCACCGGTGTTGCCGAGGGAAACGAGCGCGTCGGCCTCGCCGTCGCGAACCAATTGCGCCGCGCGGGCGATGGAAGAATCCTTTTTCTTGCGAAGTGTGATGGCGGGCTTGTCGTCCATTTCCACGACTTCGCTGGCGTGAACGACACGGACGCGGTGGTCGCGAAATCCCCGCGGCGGCAGCGCGGCGTGGATGGCCGCCTGGTCGCCGACAAGAAACAACCGGGAGATTTTTTTGCCGGCCTCCAGCGCGAGTTTTGCGCCTGCGATGACCATGCCGCAACCGTGGTCGCCGCCCATGACATCCACTGCAATTCGCATCTAAAATTTCAGTTTTGAGTTGGAAACAGCATCCTGTTTTTCAACTTAAAATTCAAAACTCAAAATTAAAAACTACGTCCCCGCCGTGACGCTGATGACCTGCCGGCCCTTGTAAAAACCACACGCCGGGCAGACGCGGTGCGGCACATACGGCGCGTCGCACTGCGGACATTTGCTTAATTGCGGCAGTTTCAGCACGCTGTTGTAAGCGCGGCGCATACGCTGCCGGCTCGTTGATGGTTTGCGTTTTGGGACACCCATAAATTTTCAAGTCACAGTTTCAGTTTGTTCAATTCAGCCCACGCGGACGCTTCCCGTTCGCCGCGCGTTTTGTTTTTGGGGCTGATTTTTTTCAATCCCTCACAATCCGGTTTGCACAGCGGATGCCGCGGAAATTCAAGCAGCATATCCTCCCGCACAAACGGAGTCAAGTCCACGCAATCGTTGTCCACGGACACTTTTTCCTCGCCTTCCAGCGGCAAATGCAGCGTCCAATCGGGCAATTCGACCTTCCTTTGAAATGGTTTCAAACAGCGAACGCACTGGCAGTCCAGCGTCATTTCCAGCCGGCCTTGGACCAAAATCGCGTTGTTCAACTTTTCAATATGCAAATCGTAGCACAGCGGCTGTTCGGCGCGCATCATCTCGTCGCACAAATCGAAATCCAGATCACCGGCGGGCAGCTCGCCTTGCAAATGAATTTCACGCGCTTCCAGATGGCGGAGATTGACCGAAAGTATCATGTTGAATTTAGTTTTGAGTTTCGAACCGCCAAAACTGTTCAACCAAAAATCACTGTTGCGATTTCAACTTTTTTTTCAAGGCCGCCTCGACATGCGACGGCACGAACGCGCCCACATCGCCGCCAAGCCGCGCAATTTCCTTGATGATGCGCGAACTTAAAAACGTATAGGTGTCCTTGGGCATCATAAAAATCGTCTCGATGTTTTCGTTGAGCTTGCGGTTCATTAACGCGAGCTGGAATTCAAACTCGAAGTCGGAGACGGCGCGCAGCCCGCGCACAATCGCCCGCGCTTTCCGGCTCGCGACGTATTCAACGAGCAGGCTGTCGAACGAATCGGCCTCAACGTTCGGCAAATGTTTGACGGCCCGTGTCACCAGCGCAAGCCGTTCGGCCAGCGTGAACAGCGGGTGCTTGGATTCATTTTCGGCGACGGCCACGACGACGCGGTCAAACAATTTCGCCGCGCGCTGAATCACGTCCAGATGACCGTTGGTCAGCGGGTCGAAACTGCCGGGATAAATCGCCATGCGCATTGAAGCATTTTAACGCCGCCGCCGAAATTGACGAGGAAGAAAAATTATGGCGTCGCCGGCAATTGCCACGGCACTTCATAAATTCGCACGGCGGCCTTGATGCCCTTGACCGTGACGGGAAACATTTCCACGCACGCCGAGGCCAGCGCCGGGTCGTCGCGGAGCAGATGATTGTAAGTTGTGTCGCTGATGATGATGCGGCCACTGCCGGAAACGCCTTCGAGCCGGCTGGCAAGATTCACTTCGCGCCCGAAAATCGTGTAATTCAAAATGTGCGCGTCCGACCCCATCAACCCAACGGTCACGAGGCCGGTGTTGATGCCGGTGCCGAGTTGCAACGCGCGCAACGGCGGCTTGGGCGGCAGCCCGGCGGACAGCCGCGCGGAATTTTCGATTTCGCGCGATGTGTTTTGCGCGAGGCGCTTTTCATTCAATTCATAAATCGTGCGTTGCGACTCAATGGCGGCACGAACGCAGGCGAGCGCGTGCTTTTCGTTCGCAATCGGTGCGTTCCAAAACGCCATGACGCAGTCGCCGATGTATTTGTCGAGCGTGCCGCCGTGTTTTTTCACCGAGTCGGCGACAACGGCGAGATAGAGATTGACCGTTTCAAGCGTCTCTTTCGCGGACTCATCAATGCATTTTTCCGCCGCGTCGAAATCCAACTGGCGCTCACGCACAAATTCGAGCACGCGTTCCTGCATTTCATCCGTCAGCGTGGTAAAACCGCGCACGTCGGCAAAAAACACGGTCACTTCGCGTCGCGCGCCGCCGAGGGAGAGTTTTTCCGCGCCGAGCAATTCATTCACCACGTCTGGAGAAACGATTTTTGAAAAGACGGATTTGATTCGGCGCTGCTCGCGTTCTTCAAACACGGCGCGATAGGTAACGAGGCTGATGTGCTCAACCAGCATTGCACCCGCAATCGGAAAGACCAGCGGCAGCCAATAAAGAAATTTTACAAAGACAAGAAAGGCGATCACGACGTAAACCAGCACCAAAAGCGTCGTGGCGAATGAGGCTGAAAACGCGCGCAGTTGCCAGGTGAGAAACGCCGTGAGCGCGCCTAGAAAAACGATCAGTGCGAGATCGACGGCCAGCGGGGCGCGCCGGATGAACTGGCCGGTGATGATGGAGTTGGCGACGTTCCAGTGAACACTGGAAAGCAGAGTGTGTTTGTCGAGCGGCGTGGCGCCTTCGTCAGTCAGGTTGTTTCCCTGCAAATCATAAATGACTGTGACAAGTTTGCCACGGAAGAGGTCTTGCAGCCCATTCGTCTGGCCGAGCAATCGTTGTTGGTCCTGCGAAAGCAAAGCTTCAATCGGCGCGCGTGTCAGGATTGGATTGTTCGGCTCGATCCGCCAATCAACGTAAAAATTGCCGTCGTGGTCAACCGGGATGGCCCGTTCAATTCCGTTTGTCCCCCGCAAAATAATTTTGCCGTGCGGCAAATCCACGTCGGCATGGGCCAAATCCAATTTCAATTCCTGTGCGGCGAGGACGATGCCCATGTGCCAGACGCGTTGGTCGGTGAAGGCCTTGGCCTTGGGAGCGACGCCAGGTGGAAGATTTGTCCCGATAAGATCAGCCAGCGTAAAATTGGTTTTGGCGTCAATGGGGATCTCAACGTCATTCGTTGTTCCAGTTTGCGGTAAAATAATTTCCCCCGGCTCGATTTTTGCCTCCGTCAAATCCAAGTTGAATTCATTCGCGGCTTCTTGAATAAGCGGATTCCAGCGGCGGATGGTTTGGAATGCCTTCACCCGCCGGAAAACGCCGTCGGAATCTTTAACGGAGGAAATGTCACCGAGCGCGAGCGCGTTGGTGGCAAAAAGTTCTGGCAGAACCGTTTCGGGCGTGGTGGCAAGAATGACGTTGCCGGCACGGCGCATTTGCAGCGCAAAAAATGCGTCGGACTCCATGAAGCTGCCGTTGGCCATTTGCACGGGCGGATGGTCGGGACGCAAGTCGGCAAACAGGGTGTCGAAGGCGACGGCTTTTGCGCCTTGCGCAGAAAGTTCCTCGACGAGCCGACCGTAAATCTGGCGTGGCCATTCGAGTCCGTAAGGCCGGCCAAGTAGTCCGTGCTGGACAGCAGCGATGCTGGCCTCATCTATTGCGACACAGGCGAGATTGGTGGCGGCAGGCGCGGAAAATTTCTCCGCCGCACGGACGCGCCAATCGTAAGTGATGCACTCCAAGCGGTCGGCGAAATCAGGATTCCACAGCCGAACGCCGCAAACGAGCGCAAGAACGACGAGCGCGAGGACGACGGGCGTGCGTTTGGGTCGCTTGAATTGCACGCCGTTGGATAAACAAAAAACCAGAGCAACTCAAGGCTGCTCTGGTTTGAAAAAAATTGGACTCAAACCCTTCTAGTCAAAATACATTGCCGGAATGGCCAGTGGTTGGTGAAATAAAGCAAGTTGTTCTGTCAAAGGAAAATGAAACCAGTTGATAATATAACGTGTCGAGCGAAGTGGCGATTTGCTGCAACAGAGTGATGATGTCGGGCGGCAATGGGGTAATCTGGCCGGTGTTAGGATTAAACTGGTTGCCTTGATCCACTTGAACCGTGAAGGGTTTGCCATTGGCACCGACTACGGAAAGAAAGACGGAATCTCGCAACACGCTCAACCAACCGTCGGCTCCCAAGCCAAACAACGTACCACGGACACCAGCAATCCCATTTGGAATTTTAATGTAGTATTGGGACGCGGCAGAAAGTTTTTTGACGCTTGCAAAAACCTTGCCCTTCTGCAAATCCAGTTCCGTGTCGCTGACAGTATCCACTCCCGTGTCTGAAACGGTGAGTTTGTCAATCGCCAAAACCGTGTCTCCGAGCAAGCGGATCACGTTTTGTTCGGTTGAAGGCTGGTAGTCAACCGTGCCGACCACCGGCGCGTCGGGCGCAAGGGAAATGCTGTCCGGCGCTGTTTGAGCCTGTGGCATGGCTATGCTTTTGCCCAATACAACATCCACCATGCCATCGGGTCCGGTGCTGATAATTGAGCCGGCAGCAAGAATTTTACCCGCTACCAGAGGATGCCATCGCCCATCGCCCAAGGCATAACTGGCCTCACCCTTAACACGGACAACCGTGGCAACACCCTGCTGAACGGATTGAGCGGGCGAACTTGCGGCCAGCATAAAAACAAGACCGCAAACCGCAGCGCAAATCAAAGCTGGAACGGATTTCATAACAAAAATTTCAAGAGTATTTTCTGTTCCCGCCCAATATAAAGAACGGCGGCCAAATGTCAATGTTAAATTTCAGCGCTTTTGCATCAAAAAACAGCCGGCAAATTGTCTTTGCCGGAGGCGTTTTCGACCAGCCTGCGCTTGACCAAATCGAGGTAGGAATGGGCAATTAAATTGTTATTCCACTCCAGCCGCAACGACCGTTCCAGCCACGGCCTGGCGGCGGCATAATCGCCGGTCTGAACGTAATGCCAGCCGATGTTGGCGGCGGTGAAATAGCCGTTGGGATCCAAGGCGTCGGCGGCGTTGTAGAATTTTTGGGATTCGCCCTGCCGACCGAGCCAATCGAGGCACATCCCGTAACGCAAATAAGCGTAACCGTCGAAGCGGTCGAGCCGCCATGCGCGGTGATACCATTGCATCGCGGTATTTGCCAAACCCGTGTAATTTTCCCCGCCATTGAAACTTTCCGTGCGACAACATTCGCCGATGTCATAGGCGGTTTCAAAATTTTCCGGTTCGGCGGCAAAGGCCTTTTCCAAAGCCGCCGTGCATTCCGGCGAAAAAATCGGCAGTTGCTCCGCACGCGCGAGCCAGAAGCTTTCATGGCCGCGCCGCCATTCCTGCCAGCTCAAATAAGCAATGCCGCCCGCCAGGACGAACGTCGCCAGAATTTTGAGCGGTTGCCGGAGGCGCAGCCAGCATTTATCCGTGGCGAACCGCAGGTTGCTGCTCAAAAGCGCAAGCAGTGTGACGCCGAGAATTGCATTGGCCGGAATGTGCAGGTTGAAATCCACAAAGGAATGAATGGCGAGCGCAAACAGCCCCGCTGACGCGCCAAGAAAAAAGGCGAGGCGGTTGCTTCGGCCGCTGCCAAAATCTTTTTCCGCGTGGCGCAGATATTTCCGCGTTCGCAGCAAACCGGCGGCAAAAGTGGCCATCCCCGCGAGCACGATGATTCCACCGACGGTTCCCCAGTCGGCCAGCAAGTTCAAATAGTCGTTGTGGGCATGGCCCGGGCGCATTTGCACATACGTGGACCGATAAGCGCGGAAACGATAATCATAGTGCCCGGGGCCAACGCCAAACCAAAAGTTATCCAGCCACATTCGCTCCGCCGCCAGCCACAAATCGCGTCTCATGTCCAAGTCATTCGCCGGCTGGCTCTGCAAAATCCCCTGCACCCGCGCGATGTAAGTGAACGTCCGGGACAGATACTTCGTCACAAAAACAGTCCCCCCGGCCATTAAAACAACCAGAAGCAAAAGTGCCGGAAGCCGATGCTGCCGGTGGAAAATCAGGATTCCCAAAAGCACGAGCAGCGCCGCCGCCAGCCCGACCCAGCCGCCGCGCGAAAAGGTCACCGCCATTCCGGCCAGCATGACCAGCGCCGAATAACCCAGCAGCGTCCGCAACACCGGTTTCATGCGTCCCGTCAATGTGTAGGCGACGGCCAGCGGCACGAGCATTTCCAGAAATCCCGCCAGGTTGTCCGGCGAAATGTAAGTGCCCGAGGCGCGCCCGGGATAAAGCGCTTCGTAATTCCAGACGTGCTTTGAGTGCGTCAAAAATTGGAAAACCGCATAGCACGAAATGCCCATCGCCAGAAAAATCAGCGTGAAGCTGATGACCTGCGCGAATTCCTGCCGATGCAGATTGTTGACGATGGCGAAAAACAGAAACGCGCAAATCAAAACCTGGATCAACTCCTGCCGCGCGACGTATTCGATGTCCGCCGTCAAATACTGCGCCACGGCATAAATCACGAACGCGAGCACGACCCAGCAAATCGGTGGCCAGAGCAATTGCGGTTTCGGGCTGGCCCAAATTCGCAGCGCCCACAAAAACATGACGCCGACTGTCAATCCTTGGACGACCAGAATCGCCCACGCGTCCACCGCGCCCAGCGCCAGCGGGCCAAAGACCAAGATGGCGAGCACGAGGCCAAGAATTCCCCGCTGGCAAAAGCGATCCAATTTTTCCCGGTTCATCAGTGGGCGCGGATGGTTCCTTCGTGGTTCAATGGCAGAAAAATTCCGTTGCCGGCGTAAATCAATTCAATTGCGCTGTGCTGCGCGCCGGACAGATAACCAGCCGTGCCAGGCGTCGTGCTGCTTTGCGACGAAAGATAAATGTTGCCGCCGTTGATCGTTGCGGCGAGCAGGCTGCCGTCGGCGGAAGAAACAATGCCCGACCACGAAGCCGCGGGTGCGCCGCTCAATTGCATCCAAGTTACGCCTGAATCGGAAGAAAAATAGATTTGTCCCGACGAACCGCCGCTGACCGCCGCCAGCCGCGAGCCATCAGCCGACGAAGTCACGCCGGTCAACTGGCCGGAAATGCTCGTCTGCTCAACCCACGTCGCGCCCGAATCCGTTGAAAGATAAATCTGGCCGTTGGCAGTCGCTGCGATTAGCCGCGTGCCGTCCGACGAAGAAGCAACCGCCGACACCGACGTTCCATATGTATACACATTCGTCCGGGCAAGCCACGTCGCGCCGGAATTGGTAGAGGTGAAAATCCGGCCGTTGTTTTCTCCGGCAACCAGCTTCGTTCCGTCCGACGACGAGGCGAGCGATTCCCAATTGTAACCCGTCGAGGTAGGAGACGGGCCCCAGCCGGAACCGGAATTGGTGTAAATTGATCCGCCCAGCACCGCCGCGAAGAGTTTGTTCCCGTTCGCGGACGAGGCGACACATGACCAACCGGCGGAAGTGGAATACGATGTCGTCCAGTCTGCACCCGAATCCGTCGAAGCATAAATGTAACCGCCATTGACCGCCGCAATCAGCTTGGTTCCATCAGCGGACGAAGCGATGCAGGACCAGTTCAGGTTGCCGTAGCTGGTCGCCCGCGCGGTCCAGTTGGGAGCGGAATTGGTCGCGGTGTAAATATTGCCGCCGTTGACCACCGCCGCGAGCTTCGTACCGTCGGCGGAAGACGCAATCGCCGACCAGTTTTTTGACGGCCCGTTCGACATCCAGTTTTCGCCGACGGTGGTCGAAAGATTGCCGGCGAAAACATTCTGCCCCGCATTTTGCGCAATGATCCAGCCCGCGCCGCCGATGCCGCAAACCTTGAACGTGTCGCCCACGCTCGGCGACACCGGCAGTGTATTTGTGACCGGGGAAACGTCATTGGCACAAATATATCCGACGTTCGGTTGCATTTGGACACTCGTTCCCGCGATTGTCACCCAAAAAAACGCGCCCGGCACGTTGGTCAATCCGTGGCCGGCGCCGGTGAAAAGCGCGGCGGTCACACTGCTGGAAAAATTATTACTGATGTTGAGCAGCGGTACGTTCGGGGACAACCGCGCATCCGGCACCGTGCCGGTGAGATTGGTCGCCGGCAGGCTGTTCAGGCCGCTGCCGCTGCCGGTGAATGCGCCGGCAAAAACATTTGCGGGATTGGTCGCCGTGACCGCGCCTGTGAAAATGTTTGCGCCGCCGAAAGTCTGGTTGCCGTTGAGCAGCGCCACGTTGGTGGACAACTGTGCGTCGGAAATCGTGCCGGTGATGTTAGTCCCCTGCAACGGCGCGGTCAGATTGGCCGCGGCCATGGCATTCGACGCGTTGATGGCTTGGATGGCATACGGCACGGAATTCAGCGGCTGGCGTGGCGAAAGAATCGTATAAGCGTTCGTGTCGCCGTAAGCGCGCACACCGATTTCCAGCGTCAGCGCGCTGCCGTCAAAAACCGCGCTGCCAAAATCCAGCGTGGTCGTGAACAGGCCGTTCGTGACGCCGACCGGCGCGTTCGTCAGCGGCCCGGCGACCACGTTGCTGGCCGCGTTGTAAATCTGAAACTGAAAATCATAGACGCCATTGGCCGGAGCATTGCTGCTGCTCAACTGTCCCTGATACATGAACGCCGTCGGCTGCGCGCGCGCGGCTAGCGCAAAAAGCAGAAGCGCGGCGGACACGGCGGAATAAAACTTCATGGACACGAGCTTATCAAAACCATGCGTCGGGACAAGTTGCACGAAGGTTTTAATTCTTAATTCGTGATTCTTCATTGGTTAAACCGTCAACTCCTGTTCCTCACGGATTTTCCGCGCCTCATCAATTAGCCAGCCGATGAAAAAGATAAAAAAACCTGTGAACAAATCACTCAGTCTTGGCTTTATCAAAAGAATTTGGGCCACAGATTTTCACAGATGAACACGGATGAAAACAAATGGTTGAGCCGCCCGCCCGCAATTATCTACTTGTGTTCATCCGTGGCCATCTGTGGCTTCTCCTGCTCCGGTTCCGGGCGGAACTCCAGGATTTCCCCCGGCTGGCAGCCGAGCGTCTGGCAAATCGCTTCGAGCGTGGAGAAGCGGATGGCCTTGGCCTTGCCGGTCTTGAGGATGGACAGGTTTTGCGGCGTGATGTCCATGGCGGCGGCCAGATCGTTTAGCCGCATTTTGCGCTGCGCGAGAACCACGTCGAGATTGATGATGATAGGCATATCAAATTGAGAATTCTGAACGACGAATTACGAATGATGAAACAGGAACGCATCCGGCGTAACGGAGAGTTTTGGACTAGAAATTGGAAAATCAATTCGAGGAAAAATCTCACGAAGTAAACACCGCCTAAAATTTGGATGCAACGCACCGTTTCAGCCGTGAAAAGAATTCCCTTTTCAAAAAAACCGAACAATTTGACGACCGTTCGATACCAAAAGAGAAATACAATTAATAGCAGACACCAATAGAGCGGAAAGATTGTGAGCAAGTCATTTCCAGCAAGCACGGGTGTGGAGCTAGTGTTGGAAAAAGTCGGAATCTTGATTCCGTAGTCCACCAGCAATCCCTGCAATAAACCGAAAAGAATCCACAGCGGAATTCCATATTGCAAAATTAGCCGGAGATACTTGCTGATTTTTTGGATTCGGTTCATCCGGTCATTGGCCTTTGGAGTCATTTCATTCGCATTCATAAATTCGAAATGGTGATTTGGTTAAACCGTCAATGCCTGTTCCTCCTGAATCTTCCGGCCTTCGTCCATGATCCAGGCGATAAAAATGATTAAAAATCCGACAAAGACCGGCGTGCTGCTCAATTGCATGTCTTGGAGCAAGCCTTGCATCTGATAATCAATCACCCAATCAATGATGAGCCACCAGCCGAGAAACCGGATGCAGGTGACATTCCTAGCCGAGAACAGGATGCCGCGCGCATAAAGCCGGAACAGCCGGAGCATCACGCCCGCGCAAAAAACCCCCAGACACATTTTGACAATCCACAGCGCCAGAATCGTCGTCGGCATTTCGCCCGCCGACTCGTAAATGTGATGTTGCGAAATGACGATCCTTATTTTGTCGCTGACTGGAGCCGGCCAGCCGAACAAGAAAGCCAGAAACCAGTAGGCGCCTCCGACAAGACTCACCCATGTCACGGCTTGGAAGATCCGGCTCGCCTTTTGGATTCGGACTTGCCGGGCTTGTGGGGTGGTTTTGTGAGCATAGCGCCCGAAGGCCAGATAAATCAGGAGAAATGCTGGAATTAGGATGGGTGCATAAACATTCATGTGCTCATCCTAATTTAAGAAATCGCAAAAGTCAATAACTTTTTATCGAAATACGATAAAAGATTGCTGCTTTGCGTTTAATAATGCCTTCCGCGCCCGAAGGACTGGCAAAAAAAGCCTTTTTTGGTCTTCCGTGGCGAGCGGAAGGCTGTCGGAACGTTCTTTTGTTCATCCGTGGGCGGCGGAATGGCAAAACAAACTTGTTTTGGTCGTCCGCGCCAGACGGAAGACTTTCGAAACGTTTCCCCGGTCGTCCGTGGCGGACGGAGTCCCGGCGGAAGCTTTGGAAGGTCTTCCGCCGCTGGCGGGATAGCGGCGGAACCTTCCGGCGGTCATCCGTGTCGGACGGAACCGCTGCGCAGACTCACCCTATTTTGCCAAAATTTATAACAAGATAGGTGGAGACATTTTTTGATTCGGGGCGATGATGGCCGGGATAGTTCAAAATCAAACCAGCAACCAAAAATCAATATGATGGATCTCCATAAATATCTCGCCAATCCATTCAACGACCCAAACATCAGCATGGACGAGCTGGTGGCCTTCGGCACCGACCATCTGGCGCGGCTCATCGCCAACAATCCCGCCGCAATCTTCACCGCGCGCATCACGGCCACGACCGCGGCGCTAAACGGCGTCGGCTCCGCGTTCACAGACGACAAGACCAAGCTGGCGCTGCGCAAATCCAAGAAGCAGGCCAAGGACGCCTTCCGCGCGGCGTTGCCGGCGGCCATCGGCAAAATTTACGGCGCGGTGGAAAGCCAGTTCGGCGACAACGGGGCGGAGCTGACGGAATGTTTTCCGTCAGGCCGCTCGGTGTTCAGCAAATGCACGGACGGCGCGCTGGCGGAGGAATTGCAGACGCTCGTCAATGGCGTGACGGATTATCAGGCGCAACTCGGCGCGCCGGTGGTCGCGGCGACGGCGGCGCTGCTCACGAACTGGAACACGGTCTATCAGACCAGCGAAACTTCCACGGGCAACAAGGCCACCTCGCAGACGGCCAGGAACGCGGCGCGCGCGGCGCTGCAACTGGAGCTGTTCAAGAACCTGCTGACGCTGGCGTTGAACTTCCCGGACCAGCCGGCGCAACTGGACATTTATATGCAACAAAGTTTGCTCTCGCCGCACACGCAGACGGCCACCGCGCCCGCGCCCGCCGCCGGCAAATGATTTTCGCCGCCGGTTATGGTACGGAGGAGGACATCGTTCCAACGGAGCGTAGGCGGCGAATGGAACTGGGTGACGCTTCGTTGGCATTGTAAACGCCGCGGGCGACGGTGGTAATGTCCTCATCGCCCAAACTTCCCCGCCGCCGGGGAGCACGGCATTTTTCTGCTGTGGTAAATCCCGGCAATTTATTTTATCCTATCCAAAATTATGACCGATCCACGTTACACCAAACTGGCCAAACTGCTTGTCAACTATTCGACCGAAATCAAGAAGGGTGACCGCGCGCTGCTCGACCTGATTGACGTGCCGGATGAATTCTCCGTGGAACTGGTCCGCGCCGTCCGCGCCGCCGGCGGCACCCCGCTGGTCGAGGTGCGCCACACGCGCGTCTCGCGCGAGCTGCTGCTCGGGATGAACGACAGGCACGCCGCGCTCGTCCGTGACATTGAGATGTTCCGCATGAAAAAGGTGCAGGCTTACATCGCCATCCGCGGCAGCGCCAACGCGAGCGAGAATGCCGACGTGCCGGGCGACCGGATGCAGTTGTATTCGCGCATCATACGTCCGGTGCTGGACTGGCGCGTCAACAAGACGCGCTGGTGCGTGTTGCGCTGGCCGACTCCAAGCATGGCGCAGGCGGCGGGCATGAGCACCGAGGCGTTCGAGGATTTGTATTTCGACGTTTGCACGATGGATTATGCAAAGATGGCGCGCGCGATGGTTCCGCTGGAGCGCCGGATGAAGCGCGCGGACAAGGTTCATTTGAAGGCGCCGGGCACGGATTTGATGTTCAGCATCAAGGGCATTGGTGCGAAAATGTGCAAGGGCGACCGGAACATTCCCGACGGCGAGGTTTTTTCCTGCCCGGTGAAAAATTCCGTGAACGGCGTGATTCAGTTCAACACGCCGACAATTTATTCGGGGACGAAGTTTGAAAATGTCCGGCTGGAATTCAAGGACGGAAAAATCATCGCCGCGACGGCGAACAATTCAAAACGGCTGAACGAAATCCTGGACACGGACGCCGGCGCGCGTTACGTCGGCGAATTTTCGCTCGGCTTCAATCCGTTCATCCTCTCGCCGATGTGCGACATCTTGTTCGACGAGAAAATCGCCGGCTCGCTGCATTTCACACCCGGCCAGGCTTACGAGGAATGCGACAACGGCAATCGCAGCGCGGTACATTGGGACATGGTGTTGATCCAGCGCAAGGATTGGGGCGGCGGCGAGGTGTGGTTCGACGGCGAACTGATTCGCAAGGACGGAATTTTTCTGCCGAAGGATTTGAAGCCGCTCAATCCGGCGAATTTGAAGTGAGGCATTCATGACCAATCTTTTACAACAATTTGCTAGAATTTCGGGGGGATTACGTCGGATAATCCGTCAGACACGATGTTATGAAAAAACTCGCCTGCTTTGTCATCGTTTGCGCCTTGATGGGATTTCACCGCGCCCAGGCCGCGCCTGACGGCGCCAGTGAGTCCGGTTTTCAACTGACGGTTGAACTGAAGGATGGCTCGCGCGTCGTCGCAAAAACGCTCGACGACTCCTTGAGCTTCCACTCTTCCGCGCTGGGCGACATGAAACTCCCCTGGTCCAGCATCCGCTCCCTCGAATACACCGACGACAACACCGCCCGGCTGACGGCCACCAACGGCGACGAATTTACCGTTCAACTCGCCATTGACACCCTGCCCGTGCAAACCGGCTTCGGCAAAACCGAACTGCCGGTGAAATTGATTCGCAGCATCAAAGTCTCGCCGCCGGCCAGTCCAACTCCCGCTCCCGCCCCCGGCGAAACCGGCTGGCGGCTGACGATTGCCCTGCGGGACGGGTCGCACCTTGTCGGGAAAGGATTGGATGACACGGTGGATTTCCATTCGGCGGGGATGGGGGACTTGAAGTTGAGTTGGGCGGGCATCCGCTCAATTGAGTATGCGAACACTGGCAGTGAGACGGCGCGTTTGACGACGACCAATGGGGATGTGTATGAGGTGCAGTTTGCGGCGGCGACGGTGGGGGTGGAAACGAGTTTTGGCAAGACGGAGTTGCCGGTGCAATTGATTCAAAGCATTCAAGTCTCGGCGATGACAGGGCCGGGGCAACTGCCATCGGGCTTGGTGGCGTTGTGGTCGGGCGAAGGCAACGGCGACGATTCCGTCGGCGGCAACAATGC
>Ga0335074_10000202_pt1 | contig 93683 bp, 87 predicted proteins | sample Lox_Sample_23_FD_206715 | JGI IMG/M metagenome (GOLD analysis project Ga0335074, IMG submission 206715) | Soil microbial communities from Loxahatchee National Wildlife Refuge, Florida, United States - Lox_Sample_2.3 | ecosystem: Environmental > Terrestrial > Soil > Wetlands | place: USA... | reverse complement strand
GGCTTAGACACCTTCCAGGGCATTTTGCGTTCCCCCGCAAAAGCCCGATTGTGTTACCCATGTGTCCGGAATGAACTGTCACCCTTCTCTCAGGAAGGGCAACTGCTTCGCAGCCGTCTCCACGCCATGCACATATCTGAGAGCGATGCGGCGCAGATACTCTTCGAAGCCGGCAGGACCGAGGAGGACCGGTAAAGGCTCGGGGGACCGGCCGCGGATCACTCGTCCCTATACTCGCGGCTGAGCTGCCATCTGCGGAGGAACGACACGACGACGACAGCCGCGCTGATGGAAAAAATCCACGGCACGCCCTTGGAAGGCTGCGGCACGAACACGGCGATGACGATGATGGCAATACCGGCCAGCACGAGCATCCGGGCGGAGAACCGTACGAATTGTGCGCCCCGCGCCGGATCAAGATTGAGCATAGTGAAGCGCGATTGAAGCAGGGGTAGCTTCGGCATGTAATTGGCCGAGACGACAATCAGGCACGCCAGCAGCACGAGCGCCGCGCGTCCAAAATTCGTGGGGTTTATCGCCAGCGCCAGTCCCAGCGAACGCGCCAGGATGAAGAACTGGAGCGCGGCGCAAATCACGCCATAGATGATCAGCAGAGAACTTCCCCAGCGCGTCCACGAATGGATGGCGTCCGGCGATTCTTTGATGCGCTGTTTGTTCAGCGCCAGCGTTCCCCCGACGAATACGAGGCACAGCGGTGCGACGAGAAGCCAGAAGGAGCTTCGCATCACGGCTGTCTTATCCGGCAAGAACGCAGGGAAATGTGTCCAATCGGGCAGAAGCGCGAGACGCCACGCCGTCGCCGCCAACATGAGGACAAGCAGCGCACACGAAATGAGAGACGCTTTGCGGTCGATCATGGTTTTTGCCCCTTTGCCGCTTTGGTCAATCCCGTGAGGGGGATGCCGACGCCGACCGTGTCGGCAAAAGCGAGCAGCGCATCCTCAAGCACGGACAGCTTCAGCCTGTAGATGATGATGGTGCTCTGCCTTTCGGCTTCGATCAGATCGGCTTCCTTTAATGTCGCCAGATGCGCCGACAAGGTCGGCTTTGCGATTTTGAAGTTCTCAGCGAGTTCGCCTGCCGTCAGCGGTCGCTTCCGCAGCAACTCGAGCACCCGGCGCCTGGTCGGGTCGGACAGCGCTTTGAAGACCTTATCCATAGTTTTATATTTAGCTAAATATAAAACATGCGTCAAGCACCGTTCCGCGCGGCTGCCTCACAGCTCCCAGCACAGGCGCGCTTCGATCTTCAGATGATAGACCGGATAGTCTTTCACGACCGGCACGCTCACTTCGAGCGAGGTCAGCAGATTTCCGAAGCTTCGCCCGCCCGATACGTCGAACGGCAAAAACAGCCGGCCCGTCTGGCCGCTCGCCCTGGCGCCGAAATTCCAGCGGACGTCGGGGGAGGGAAAGAGCGTCACGAACCAGGCGTCCGCCAGGTCGATCTTGAGCTCCGGTGAAACCTGCAGATTGCTGGCGGGCCGGCTGTTCGGATAGCTCTGGGCGAATGTCTGCGCATAACGGAACAGGGGCACGAAGAAGCTGCCCTCGCTGATTTCGGGCAGCATGGCGCGCACGGCGAAGAGCGGGCGCACATCCCAATTGCCGCTTCCGAACTCGGTGCCCGAAGCGGCCGGACCGTGGACCTGGCCGCCGAAGGCATAGGCCCAGCGATCGCTGACGATATTGGCGAGGTAGGCCGAGACAAGCGGGCGGCCGACGCCGTATTCGTAATTGCCGCCGGGATCGGTGCTTGTGATCGCGTTGCTCGCGACCAGCGGCAGGTCGAGCCGGTAGCCGAACTCCCAGTCCTCGCTGATCCCGACAGTGCCGTTGCCGCGAAAGATGGTTTGCACCTTGTCGCTCTTCCTGGTCGTCGTGCGGTCCTGGTAGAGATCGCGCAGATCGAAATAGGTCGTCGGCCGCGTCGGGTCATCCGGTTCGGGCGCGGGCGACGCAGCGCTCTGCGCGTTCGCGCTTTGCGGCAACAGTGCCGCGATCATCAGACGCGCGGCGAGGGCCAGCGGCGCGCGCATGCTCGGCTCAAGGAAACTTCACGAAGACGGACACAAGCGCCGCGATGCCGATGAACATCAGCACGACGGCCGCGAACAGGGCGGGCGTCCGCTGTTCGGTCGTATCCATGCCGGCGATGCTGCGGAATTGCGGGCTCCACAGATAACGCAGGCCGCGGCGGTATTGGATGGCCGCGACGACAAGACAGCCGAGGCCGGCGGCGATGAGCGCGAGCCCCAGGTCGCGCGGTGCGCCCGGGCGCAACCGGTTGGCAGCGGGTTCCATCGTCTGCAGATGCTGAAAGAACTGCACGATCGTGAAGCCGAAACCGATCAGCGAAATGCTCGAGCGAATCCAGGCAAGGAACGTCCGCTCGACGGCGAGGCGCGTGTTGAGCCACGAAAAGTGATTGCCGACGCTCAGCGTCACGTCGAAACGCGCGCCGCTGTTCATCGCCTCTTCAGCCATGACGGTGATCTTCGCGATGGCCGCGATGCAGAATGTAGCGCTCGATGCGTGTGACCGGCCCGCGCACGATCATATAGGGCACGAAGGCCAGAAAGACCGCGATGACGACGGTCTGGAGCGGGCGGAACCCGCCGAGCACGGCATATTGATAGATCACGTCCATCACGACGCCCAGGATGAGCACGCGCGAGACCGCCCTGATCCCTCCGACAAGCCTTTTCCGTCGTCGCGTCGGATCGTGGACGATTGTCCAGAAGTAAGGTGTGCGCTCGAGACGCGCGTCCTTCAGGCCGTCGCGGATGGCCAGCGCCGATGCCATCACCGGCTGCAGCACGAAGCGAAACTTCATAGGACCTGCCGGCCGCGCGATCATCTCATCCCAGAAGCGGAGGGCGAGGTCGACGGCATGGGACACGGTCAGCGCTGCTTGTAATTGATGGTCACGGCGTCCGCGCCCAACGAAAGCCCGATGCCCTTGCTTGCGCCCTGCAATTTGATCACGACCCCGTCGCCGTTCTTGAGCCAGAGTCTGCCATTGCCCTGGTCTCCGATCGTGATGCCTCTCCGTAGCTGCGAGTATACGCCGGGAAACTGCAAACGATCTCTCATGTTGTAGACCGTGCCGGTCGCTTCCAGCTTGGTGACCCCGATGCCGCCGATGCCCAGTCCGCCGATCGAGAACGGATAATCGTTGCCGTGGAAGTGGAGCGTGCCGCCGCCGGCGTGGGCGCTGACCAGGAAGCCTACGCGGGTCTGCGAAATCGTCACGGTGGCGGACTGCACGAGTTGATCGTCGGCGCGGGCGATCGCGAGGGCCGCGATTGCGGCCAAGGCGGCGACGGCGAACGCCGTCAAACGCAGCCGCGTATGTGCCGCGAGATCCAGTCGGGCCATGGTCGTATCCTCTCTGACAATGGCGCGCATTTTCCCCCCGCGGGTTGCGATCTGTCTGTTGGACTTTCGTCCAAGGCTGCGGCGCGGCTTGGGCTTAAGTCCAATTGCGGGACAGGCCGCCTGCGCCTAAGCGTTGCTGCCGAATAGCAGCGGAATCCATCTCCGCGCATTCCTCAATCGAAGGGACCTGCGATGTTCACGCAACGCCCATTTACGGTCGCGCTCGGCGCGATGCTGCTGTTGATGTCCGGCGCGGCACTCGCCGAGCCCCAATCGAGCGATGCCGAAATCAAAATGGCGCTCGACGCGGCCTATGCCAAAGCGAGCGGCGTCACCGGCGGCAAGAACGCGGATTACATTCCGGCGCTCGCCAAGGTCGATCCCAAAATCTTCGGCGTGGCGCTCGTTACGACGGACGGCCGGGTCTTCACCAAGGGCGACATAAAGTCGGAAGTGTCGATCCAGTCGATCTCGAAGGTCTTCACGCTCGCGCTCGTTCTCGATCAGCGCGGCTCCCGGGCGATCGAGGACAATGTCGGCGTGGACGCGACGGGAATGCCCTTCAATTCGATCGTCGCTATCGAGCAGCATAAGGGGCTGGAACAGAATCCGCTCGTCAATCCGGGCGCTATCACCACGACGAGCATGGTCAAGGGCGACAGCCGCAAGGCGATTTGGAAGAGCATCCTCGACGAATACAGCGCGTTTGCGGGCCGCCCGCTCAAGATCAATGCCGAGGTCTACAAGTCCGAAGCCGACACCAACCAGCGCAACCAGGCGATCGCCGCGCTGATGTATGCCTATGGCCGCATCAAGGACAATCCGGCGCGTGCCACGGACATCTACACCGAGCAATGCGCGGTCAGCGTCAACGCCAAAGACCTGGCCGTCATGGCGGCGACGCTCGCCAATGGCGGCAAGAATCCGGTCACCGGCAAAGTGGTGATGAAGTCCGAAGACGTGCCGGAGGTGCTGGCGGTGATGGCGACGGCGGGCCTCTACGACGATGCCGGGAAGTGGCTTTACAAGACGGGTCTGCCTGCCAAGAGCGGCGTCGGCGGGGGCATCATTGCGGTCGTCCCCGGCAAATACGGCATCGCAGCGATCTCTCCACAGCTCGATGCCGCCGGCAACAGCGTCAAATCGCAAGCCGTCATCGAGCAGATCGACGCGATGCTCGGCGCCAATCCCTATGCCGTGACGCCTGCAAAAGCCTATGGCGGTCGCTGAGAGAAAGGCGCCGGCGATGCGCAGTTTCGCGGCCGCCGTTGCGGGCGCGATGCTGGCTGGCGCGGTTTTGCGGCCGCTGCCGGCTCTTGCTGCCGAGGACAGCTCTCTTTTCTACGACGAACATTTCCATCTGACGAACTACATCCAGAAAGGTCCGACGGCAAAGCAATACCTCGCCATCATGGGCGACAAGATCGGCCGCTCTGTCTTGTTCGGCATTCCGCTGCAGCAGACTTGGGCGTATGGGAACTCCGGTGATTTCGCTCCGACCTATTATCTCGAGTCAGACGCGCCGCTCTATTACTACTCGTTCACCGACGCCGTCATCGCGACGGAATATCTGTCCCTGCCGCCGAAGGACCGCGCCCGTCTCGACCCGATGATCACCGGATTCAATCCAGCGGACATGTATGCGGTCGATCATATTCGCCGCGTGCTTAAGACGTTTCCTGGCGTCTTTGAGGGTATCGGCGAGTTCTCGATCCACAAGGAATTCGTGTCTTCGAAGATCGCCGGGAACACGGCGAGCCTGCTGAACCCCGCACTCGACCGCATCCTTGATTTTGCGGCGGAAGCCGGACTTCTCGTGCTCGTGCATTGCGACATCGACACACCGTTCGATACCGACCGCGAACCCGTCTACCTCACCCAGATGCGGGCGCTGATCAAGCGCCACCCCAATACCACGATCATCTGGGCCCACACCGGACTCGGGCGCGTTGTGGCGCCGGTCGGGGCGCAGGCAACATCTACGCCCATGCGCAACAAGAACCACATCGAAATATTGGACGAGCTCCTCGCCGACCCGTCGCTCAAGAACCTTTACTTCGATATTTCCTGGGACGAGGTCGCGAAATACGCTATTTCTTCGCCATCCGTGGAGAAGCGGATCGCGGACCTCCTCAACAAATATCCCGATCGCTTCCTCTTCGGCACCGATGTCGTGGCGCCCAAGGATCAGGCAGCGCAATTGCGCGTCTTCCATCTCTGGGACCCGGTCTTCGCGCAGTTAACACCGGAAGCCAGTCTTGCCATCCGCAAGACGAATTACGTACGCCTGTTCGATGCCGCGCGCCGTAGCGTCCGCGCGTGGGAAAAGAAGAATCTCTAACGGTTCAAATCGAAGGCGCGCGTCCGCCGCGTGGACACGCCTGCGCATGCATTCGAACTGGTTAATGATTTTCACGCTGACGTTGGACCTAAGTCCAATTGTTCGCCGCACACTCTCGCGATGAAATGAGGAACGTCGAAAGCGTTCAGCGCTGCGAGCGGGGGCCGTGGGGGCTTCTTGAAAAGAGCGATGCGGCGCGAACAGAAAGTCGGGGGAACGCCATGAAGCGCGCACAGCTGATCTTGTGTCTGCCGGCCATCGCAGGCTTTGCCGCCACTGCCGGTCCGGCTCATGCCGATACAGCCACGTCGATGCAGATCTACGGTTTCGGCGAGGCGGACTACATCTACGACAGCAAGCGCCTCGATCCCAATTGGGAGAGCGCCTTCCGCCCGTCGAAGATCGCCACGCCGGATGGAGAATTCGGCAGCGACGGTCAGAGCGACGTCTCCGTCAAGCAGAGCCGTTTCGGCGTGTCGGGCAGTCATCCGACGGACACCGACTTCGGCGACGTCAGTTTCAAGTTTGAATTCGATCTCTTCGGTGTCGGGGCCGACGAGGGACAGACCACGTTCCGGCTCCGGCACGCCTATGGCGAGTGGGGGCCCCTTCTCGCAGGTCAAACAAACAGCGTCTTCATGGACATCAACGTTTTTCCCAACGTCATCGACTATTGGGGTCCCGCGGGAATGGTGTTCCTGCGCACGCCCCAACTCCGGTACACGCCCTATCGCACGGAGCACAGCCATTTCGCCTTCGCGATCGAACGTCCCAGCAACGACATCGACCCCGGCACCATCCGCGAACTCGATCCCGATCTCGGCAACAACATCGAGAACGACGAGAAGATGCCCGACTTCACGATGCACTACTACACGAGCGACTCCTGGGGGCACGCGCAGCTTGCCGGCATCCTGCGCCGTGTCGGCTACGACACGCTCGGCACGGCCGACAACGAGCCGAAAGGAGCCCAACTCGGATGGGGCGTCAATGCGAGCGGGCATTTGAATGTCTTCGACAAGGACAAGCTCATCGCCCAGGTCGTCCACGGCGACGGTATCGCGAGCTACATGAACGACGGCGGCGTCGATCTCTCCGCAAAAGGGATACCTGGCGCCATCGAACCCGAAGCCGTGCCGCTGACCGGCGTCGTCGCCTATTACGACCGGACATGGAACGACAGCTTCACGTCGTCGCTTGGCTACAGCTTCACGCGGGTCGACAATGCCAACCTGCAGGAACCAAGTGCGTTCCACGAGGGCCAATACGCGTCGGTCAATCTTCTTTGGACTCCCACCAAGGACATCCTGATCGGTGGTGAACTCCTGTGGGGCAAGCGGACGAACTTCGACGGCGCGACCGGCGACGACGTGCGCTTCCAGTTCTCCGTCAAATACAGCTGGGGCAAGTCGTTCGACATTTGAGCGCCGGCGTGGAGGGACGAGCGTGCTGACGGGAGCAAAGCGGACAAGGCTTCTCGCGCTGATCTGCGTGCTCGCGGCCGCGCCCGGCGTCGCCTCGGCGCAGACCGCGCCCGGCCACGGCCAAAAGGCGACCGAGAAACGTCTCGACGAACTCAAGGCGATGAAGAAAGAAATGCTGCGCACGATGCAGGACTTCGATGCGCGCATCAAAAAGCTCGAAGCCGAGATAAAAGCGACGCCACCGGCGAAAGTCGCATCTGCAAAGGCTGCACGCAGTCCGGCGGCCGATACGCCGGCGGACCAGAGCGCCGCCACCGTAAATTCGTTGGACGCGGTCGCCCTGATTCCGGTCGGCGACGTGGCGAAGCAGGACACAAAGCCGTCTCAGAATTCTGACGCCGCCTGGGGCACGTATCAGCCCGGCAAAGGCTTTGTCGCCGTGCGTAGCAAGGACGGCGAACTCGATGTCAGCCTGATCGCCTATGTGCGTTATCTCAACCAACTTGGGCTGAAGTCGAGCTACACGGACAGCTTCGGCCGCTCCTTCAATCTCGATCTACGGCAGGACGTCCTGCTCAACAAGATAAACCTGAGCTTCAAGGGTTGGCTGTTTGATCCCAACTTCGAATATCGCGTCTGGATCTGGACGCAGAACCCGGCGATGGGAGATCCCGCGCAGGTCGTGGTCGGCGGGCATCTCGGCTACCACTTCGCCGACTACTTCAACGTCTTCGGAGGTGTCGCCCCGTTGCCGACGACGCGTAGCACCAACTGGACCTATCCCTTCTGGCTCAAGATGGACAACCGCACGATTGCGGACGAGTTCTTCCGCGGCTCCTATACTTTCGGTTTCTGGGCCAATGGCGACATCACGGACACGCTGGCCTATCGCGCCATGATCGCCAACAACCTCTCGGCGCTCGGCATCGACGCAGCGCAGCTCCCTCCAACCTTCTCCACATACTCCGTTGCACTCTGGTGGATGCCGACGACAGGAGAATTCGGCACGGGTCTCGGCTTTGGCGACTACGACTATCACGAGAAACCCGCCACGATGTTCGGCATCCACTACACGCAGAGCCCCGAGACCAAACAGGAGCAGCCCAATGTGAACGATTTCGAGAACAGCCAGATACGTTTATCAGATGGCACGCTGTTGTTCTCCGCCAACCCGTTCAACACCGGCGGCACTGTCGAGAAGGCCGACTACCACATGGCCGACGCGAATGCGGGGATCAAATATCTGGGCTGGTCGCTCGAAACGGAAGCCTATGCACGCTGGATAAACAATTTCGAGACGATCGGGCCAATTCCGGTCACCAGCCTGTTCGACAAGGGCTTCCAGGTGCAGGCCTCGGCCATGGCGGTGCCCAAAGAGCTGCAGTTTTACGCCGCCGGCTCGAAGATCTACGGGCAATATGGCGATCCGTGGGACCTGACGCTCGGGCTGAACTGGTATCCCTTCTCGCGGCGTGAGATGCATATCAACACGGAAGGGATCTATCTCTGGCATTCGCCGGTCGGCGGTCCGTCTTATCCTTACGTCGTCGGCGGCACGGGCTGGATCTGCAACACGGATTTCATCGTCACGTTCTGATGCAGACCGGCCTTCCCGGACGCATTGGCCGATCAAGTCGTTTCCCACCCACGGTCGGCACGAGACAGTAGCGCACTATTCGCGCAAGTTTGCGGTTTTCCGCATCAATCGAGGCGACGCGCTCGATCATCGTAAAGATGATTATTCAATCGGACCCTGCGTAATCACGTAGGGCTTTAGTCTAATTGATGGCGGGCCACGTCGGCGCAAGAACCAGTGCCCACTCATTCGGGAGTGTGTCCCGTGAAAAGAATTCTCGCCGGTGTCGCCATTCTCGCCGCGTCGCTTCTCGCCTCGAGTGCGCTCTATCCGGCATTGGCGCAAGCGCAAACACAAGCACCCGCTACGGCTGCTGCGCCCGCCGCGCCGCCGCTCAGCGCAGGCGAGCTCGATGCCATGATGGCGCCGGTCGCGCTTTACTCCGATCAGCTGCTTGCGAAAGTGTGCATCGCGGCCACTTATCCGCTTGAGGTCGTCGAAGCGGAGCGCTGGGTCGCGAAACATCCCGATCTCAAGGGCGATGCGTTGGACGCAGCGCTCGCAAAAGAAACCTGGGATCAGAGCATCAAGGATCTCGTAAGAGTACCGACCGTGCTCAAGATGATGAGCGATCGGATCGATTGGACGCGCAAGCTCGGCGATGCCTTCCTTTCGCACCAGGCCGATGTCCTGGCGTCTGTGCAGCGCCTGCGCGCCCAGGCACAGAATACCGGCGCCCTCAAGAGCACGCCCGAGCAGACGGTCTCCACCGAGGACAATGCGATCGTCATCGAGCCGGTCCAGCCCGAAGTCGCCTATGTACCTTATTACGAATCGTCCGTGTACGGAGATTGGGCCTATCCGTCTTACCCGCCCTATTACTGGCCGCCTCCTGCCGGCTACGGCGTTGCCGCGGGAATCGGTTTCATCGCCGGAATCGGGATCGCGGCTGGCTGGTGGAACAACGGCGTCAACTGGGGTGGCGGCAGCCTCTACGTCAACCACTTCAACAACTTCAACAATTTCAACAACTACAACTTCAATCGCAACAACGGCCAGGTCTGGAACCATCGCGTCGAGCACAGGAAAGGCGTCGGCTACGGCAATGAGGGACTGCGCCAGCAATATGGAAACCGGCGCACCGGCTCCGAAGCACGGCAGAACTTCAAGGGCTTCGGCAGCGGCGGCAGACACAACACTGGCGGCAATTTGGGGAACAGGGGCAATCACGTCGCGCACCAGGCGGGCAACGGCAACCGCGGCAATTACGGCGGTCTCGGCAATCGCGGTCAAGGCAACTTGGGCCAAGGAAGTCGCGGTGGCTTAAGCAATCGTGGCGGCGCAAGTCATTTCGGTCAAAGCGGACGTCGTGGCTCTTACGGCGGAATGAGTGGCGGCCATCGCGGCGGCGGACGCATGGGTGGCGGCCATCGCGGCGGTGGTCGTGGCGGAGGCGGACGGCGTCGCTAAGCAGGCGCAGGTTCTACCGGCCCTACTTCGCAGCCGCACAGTGTCTTGCCTGACCGTCCAGCCGACAGACATGCAGCAGCGCGACCGTGACGCCGTTGGTCCAGCCGAAGCCGTCCTGAAGTTTGTATTCGCCACCGCCGCCTTTGCGATCGGGATCGTCGACGTCGTATTTCTCCACAAGGCGGCCCGACGTGTCGTAGGCGTGCAGGACGGTTGCGAGCCAGCGCGTGGCGATGTCGTCGGCCGGACCTGTCTGTCCGTAGCGGAGCAGACCTTCCACGGCGATCCATTGCAGCGGCGCCCAGCCGTTTGGTTCGTCCCACTGCTCGCCGGTGTGGTTCTCGGTGGTCGCCAGGCCGCCCGGCCTTAAAAGCTTTGCGCGCACGATGTCCGCGACCGCGTGCGCCTGCGTGTCATCCGCCTCGCCGACGAAGAGCGGATAGAGCGTGGCCGCGCTGAGGACTTCGCGCCGCGCGCCGGTGACCCGATCGTAGTCGTAGAACGTGCCCGCTTTTGCATCCCACAAATAGCGATTCATCGCCGCGCGGCGGCGCTCGGCACGCGCCGTGAAGTCGGAGACGCAGGGGTGGTCGTTCGTCTCGGCGCAGCCGGTCGCGATGGCGCGTTCGAGGCCGTAGAGCAGACTGTTGAGATCGACAGGAACGATGTTCGTCGTCTCGATGGTCGCGAGCGTTTTGTCGTCCGCGAACCAGCGCGAGCTGAAATCCCAGCCGCTTTCGGCCGCCGCGCGGATGTTGCGGTAGAGAACATTTCTCGGCTCTCTCGAGGTTTTCGCAACCGCGACGTCGGCCGGGAACATCTCGTCGCGTGGTGTATCGCGTTCGTCCCAATAGCGGTTGAGAATGGACCCGTCCGGCATGGCGACCACATTGCGTACCGCATTGATGCGCGCGACGTCGCCTTCGCCTTCCATCCAATAGGCGTATTCCGCCTTCATCTCGGGAAGATAGCGCACGAGGGCATCACCACCCTCGAGCTCGACCATCTTGAAGAAGAAGGGCGGCTGCGAGCGGCTCAGATAATAAGTGCGGCTGCCGTTGGGTACGTGTCCGTAGGTGCGGATCATATAGGCGAAGTCGTCGACCATGCCGTCGCGCAGGGTCCGCTCACGGGCGCCCAGGCCCAGCATGGTGAAATAGGAATCCCAATAATAGATCTCGGTGAAGCGTCCGCCCGGCACGACGTACGGCTCGGGCAGCGGCAGTGCCGACGAATAGGCGGGAACCGTCGGCGTCGAACGCGTCAGGATCGGCCACAGCGCGGCGATATGGTCTTCGATAGAAAGGCCGGGTTGCGGCGCGGGCGTCGCGGCGGGCTGTTGCAGCGCGAAGTAACGCCGGACGAATTTCGCCAGCGCCGCTTTGCTTTTCGGCATCCGCGCACGATAGGCTGCCAGGATTTTCTCGGGCGCTTCGCGCGGCACGGCATCGACGAAACTCTTGAAATCCGCAAACTCGCCGCTTGCCGCGACGCGGACAAAGAGACCGTCGAAGGACTGCGAAGGCGGAGGCGGCGGGACGTCCGCGCCCGCACGGCGTACGGGTTCATCCAGCGGGGATGTGGCGGCGAGCCCAAGGGCAAGCGCGCCGATGGCGAAAGCGCGGAGGATTCTCCTGCTCATCATGCCTGCGATGCCGGGCGCCACAATTCCTGGATCTCTTCGAGGCGTCGGCTTTTCGTCTCCGGCACACTGCGCCAGACGAAGATCGTAGCGAGCAAACTCATCGCACCGTAGATCAGATAGGCGAAACCGTGATGGAAGAGCGCGTCAAGCGCCGACGAACCGTCCAGAATCTTGAAGCTCCACGAAACGAAGAGGTTTGCGATCCATTGCACCGCGACGGCAATCGCCATGGCCCGATCCTTGATGGAGTTGGGGAATATCTCCGCCAGCAGAACCCACACCACGGGTCCCCACGACACGGCGAAGCCTGCGATATAGACGAGGATGGCGGCCAGCGCGAAGATGCCGGTCGAACCGGCGGCGAAGGAAATGCCGAGTGCCGTCATCGCCACCGCCATGATGACGCCGCCCAGGATCAAAAGCGGCTTTCTTCCCCAGCGATCGACCGTGCGGATGGCAATCAGCGTCGCGACCATGTTGACCGCGCCGACCAGCACGGTCTGCAGCAGGGCCGAATCCGTGGCGGCGCCCATGTTCTTGAACATCAAAGGCGCATAGTAGAGCACCGCGTTGATGCCGACGAATTGCTGGAAGGCCGAGAGTAATATGCCAACCACGATCACGCCGGCGCCGAAGGCGAAGAGCGGTTCCTCGCGCACGACAAGGCTCGCTTCGATCTGCATGAAGCTCACGCGCGCTTCATCTTCCGAGACGAGCCGGGCCAGGACCATACGCGCCGCATCGGGGCGGCCTTTCATCACCAGCCAGCGCGGCGTATCGGGCACGAACAGCAGCAGCATCAGAAAGAGAAAGGCCGGAATGACCTCCGAACCCAGCATCAACCGCCAGCCCGTCGTCAGCACCCAGGTTTCCGTTCCCTGCGCCGCGATCGCCCAGTTGACGAAATAGACGAGCAGAATGCCGCTGACGATTGCCATCTGATTGTAGGCGACGAGACGACCGCGAACCTCGCTCGGCGCGATCTCGGCAATGTAGAGCGGCGACAGCATCGAGGCGATGCCGATCGCCATGCCGCAGAGGAAGCGATAGGCGATGAAGGGCTTAAGCGCGGCGGGGCCCATATGGCCGATGGCGCCCAAGCCAATCTCGGGCAGCGCCGAGCCGATCGCCGAAATGACGAACAAGGCCGCGGCAATCATCAGCCCACGCGTGCGCCCGAGCCGGTGGCCGATCCACCCCGCGATCGCGGCGCCCGCCACGCAGCCGGGCAAGGCGCTCGAAACCGCCCAGCCGGAAAGACTGTTCCGCGCGATCTCGGAAAGATGCAACGGCGTGATGAAATTGGCGTCGATCGCGCCCACGGCGCCCGAAATCACAGCCGTGTCATAACCGAAGAGAAGGCCGCCCAGCGTGGCGATCAGGGTCAGACGGGTGGCAAGGGAGGGGGCGCGCGCAGGCAAAACGTTTTCCTTTGATGCCCCGGCCGTGCCGAGTATTGACCGGGTCGGCTGCGCTTCGCCAGCCGCCCGCGCAGAGTCCAATAGTGAACGGATACTCATGTTTCAAAGTCACGGAGCTTGGCAAAGTTCCGCGTCCGGCGGAGTAGTCAAGCAGCAAAATATCTCCAATAATCGGGTTCCTGCGATAAACGGACATATGTAAAAAGGGGGCGGGCGCCCCCGCCTTTCCCAGGGGTCTTCAAGCTTGTTTTCTCCACGCGTTTTGGCCGCTCTTTCGGTACCGGTCTTCATCGTGCTCGCGGTGATCGCCGGGCTTGCGCTGCGACTGGCGCAGGACGAGGAGGCCGCGCAGAGATGGACCGATCACACCTATCAGGTGATCGTTTCCACGCAGGCGATCCTCGCCGATGTGCAGACGGCCGAGATCGCCGAACGCGGCTATCGTGTCGGCGGCGGCACGGCCTTTCTGCAGCGCATTCGATTCCAGCTGGCGAAAATTCCGAAGGACCTCGAGCATTTCCGGTTTCTGACAACCGACAATCCGCGTCAGCAGGCGCGCGCCGTCGAGCTCAAGACGCTGTTGAGCGACTGGACGACGCTGATCGCGAAAGACGTCAAGGAACCTCTGACGCCGACAAACGCAAGACAGAGCAGAGCGGACCTCGCGCGCGCGGTCGATACGCGCCGGCTCGTCGCTGCGATGGTCGTGAAGCTCGATGAAATCCAAGGCTTGCTCGACGCCGGCGACAACGAGGAATATCACCTGCTGGTTGTTCGCGCCTCCGATACGCAGGCCCTCGAACGCTCGACGCTGGTCACGGCCCTGCTGGGTGCGCTGTTCGTGCTCGCGGTTCTTGGCGCCGTCGTCGCCCTTCTGATGCGCAGCAATGTGCGCCTCGGACAGGCGGAAGCCGAACGCGCGCAGCAGGCGAAAATACTTCAGGCGACGCTGGACAGCATCCGCGACGGCATCGTCGTGTTCGAGTCCGACAGGACGCTTGCGGCCTTCAATCCGAATTTTTTCCGGCTGGCCGGCCTGCCGGCTTCGCTGGCGGAGATCGGCACGCCGTTCGAACGCTTCCGGGCCTGCGAAGCGGAACGTTCGGCAAAGCTTCTTCCGCCCGACCTGTTCAGCGGCGAAGGCAGCGCGACGCGCCGGATCGTCATCGCCGACCGCAACCTCGACGTCTATTCCACGATCGTTCCGAACGACGGAATCCTGATCGCCGTGTCCGATGTGACCGCGCGCGTGCGCTCCGAAGAAGCGCTCCGCCAGGCGCAGAAGATGGAAGCGATCGGACATCTGACGGGCGGCGTGGCGCACGATTTCAACAATCTCCTGCAGGTCATCAGCGCCAATCTCGATCTTGCGAGCGGCGATGCGACCTCCAATCCGCGTCTGTCTGCGAGGCTGAGGAATGCGGAGGCTGCCGTCGAGCGCGGGTCGCGTCTGACGGCGCAGCTGCTCGCGTTTGCGCGGCGGCAGGCGCTCGAGCCGCGCGCCATCAATCCGGGCCGCCTCGTGCAGGAAATGACGGACATGCTCCGGCGCGCGCTGGGCGAACGCATCGAGGTCGAATCCGCGGTCGCGGGCGGGCTCTGGAACACCTTCGCCGATCCCAACCAGGTGCAGAACGCGGTCCTCAATCTCGCCATCAACGCGCGCGATGCGATGCCTTCCGGCGGCAAGCTCACCATCGAAGTCTCGAACGCCTTCCTCGACGACGAATACGCCGCGCAGCATGCCGAAGTGGCCGCCGGTCAATATGTGATGGTCGCCGTCAGCGACACGGGCGTCGGCATGACGCCGGATGTCATCGCGCGCGCCTTCGAACCGTTCTTCACGACCAAGGGCGAAGGGCAGGGCACGGGCCTGGGTCTCAGCCAGGTCTACGGCTTCGTGAAGCAATCCGGCGGCCACGTGAAGATCTACAGCGAACCGGGCGAGGGCACGACGGTGAAGATCTATCTGCCGCGCACGCGCAAGGCGCAGGAGGACGCTGCCGTTGCGGCCGAGCAGCCGGCACGGGGCGGAAACGAGACCATCCTCGTCGTGGAGGACGACACCGATGTGCGCGACGCCGTCCGCGAAATGCTCGTCGATCTGGGTTACGCCGTGATCGAGGCGGAACATGCGCAGGGCGCGCTCGACGTGCTGCGCGGCGGCACGCCTGTCGATCTTCTGTTCAGCGACGTGGTGATGCCGGGTGACGTGCAGACGCGCGAGATGGCGCAGGTGGCGCGCGAGATCAACCCGGACATCAAGATCCTTTTCACGTCGGGATATACGCAGAACGCCATCGTGCACAACGGCCGGCTCGACGACGACGTCTTTCTGCTGAGCAAGCCCTATCGCAAGCACGACCTCGCACGCAAACTGCGCAGCCTTCTGGGGCCGCCGCGCGCCGCCGGCACGGCATCGCCGGCCGCCGAACCTGCCAACGCCGCCGGCACGCGCCGGAAAGTGCTGGTGGTCGACGACGAGGCGCTGGTGCGCATGGCGACGGCGGAGATGGTGGGCGAATGCGGCCTCGCGGCGGAAGAGGCCAATGACGGCGCCGAAGCGCTTCAGAAGCTGGCGGACGATCCGGCGATCGACGTGCTGGTGACGGATCTGGGCCTGCCCGGCATGCCGGGCGCGGAACTGATCCGGCAGGCCCGCCAGGCGCGTCCGTCGCTGATGATCGTGGTGGCGAGCGGCTATTCGCGGGACAGCACGGTCGACGCCGGCATCCCGCAGGATGCGGTGTTCCTGTCGAAGCCGTTCGATGTGGCACAGCTTCGCCGCGCCATCCTGGAAAGCTGATTCTCACGCTATCGCGTTGGCCCTCGCGATCGCGCCCAGCCAGTAGGCCGAGGGTTTCGGCTTGCGCGCCTGGGTCCGGCGGTCGATTTCGATGAGTCCGAACTTCGGACGATAGCCTTCCAGCCATTCGTAATTGTCGAGCATCGACCAGTGGATGTAGCCGCGCACGTCGATGCCGTCCTTGAGGCATCGGTGCACGCCTTCGAGCGCGCGGGTGGTGTAGGCGATGCGGCGTGTATCGTCTTCCGTGCCGATGCCGTTTTCCGTGACGATGACGGGCGCACGCGCGATTTCGCTCGCGTGCCGGATCGTGGCTTCCAGCGCGTCGGGATAGAATTCGTAGCCCATCTGCGTGCGTTCCGCGCCGGGCTCGGGCGGCAGCGCGCCGTTCGGACCGAAGCGCATGCGCGTGTAGGTTTGTACGCCCACGAAATCGTCGCCGCGGGCGGATTCTAGGAAGCGGTCCTCGGTCAGGTGTTGCGCCGCATCGCGGGCTTTCACGCCGCCGTCCTCCGCCTGCATGTCGTGCAGCGAGAGCGTGACGCCGATGGGCGCTGTGATGCCCACCGATTTCAGCGTCTCATAGCCCTTGCGATGCGCCGCGATCAGGTTGGGCGAGGCGATATGGCCGTCACTGTGCAGATAGGGCGCGAAGCGTTCCGCGCTGCCGCCGACGCGCCGCGCCAGCTCGGCGAAACGCCGCGACTTCGCGCGGTCGAGCCGGCCCTGCACCGTCTCGCGCATGGCGGTGACGATCATCGGGATGTTGGCTTCGTTGATGGTGCAGACCACCCCCGCGAGATCGCCGAGTGCGGAGCCGGCGCGTTCGCAATAGCGCGCGAAGCGGTCGACGGATTTCGCATCTTCCCAGCCGCCGTCGCGCGTGAACCACAACGGCGCGGTGAAATGATGGAAGGTGACGATGGGAAGGATGTCGATGGCGCGGCAGGCCGCAATCATGCGGCGATAGTGATCGCGCGCGGCCTGCGAGAAGAAGCCTTCCTCCGGCTCGATGCGCGCCCATTCGATGGAAAAGCGATAGGCGCCGAAGCCGAGCCCCTTCAGCAGCGCCAGATCGTGGGGATAGAGATGATAGTGGTCGCAGGCATCGCCCGACGGTTCGGCGAAATAGCTGTCCTTCATCATCTCCATCGGCCACAGATCGCTGGCCGTGTTGCCGCCTTCGACCTGATGCGCGGCGGTCGCCGTTCCCCAGATGAAGCCGTCCGGAAAGGCGCGCATGCTCAGCGCCAAGTTCATCGTCCCCGCGCCAGCGACAGATGCATGCCCGCATCCACCGACATGAGCTCGCCCGTGATGTGGCGCGACATGGGCAGGCAGAAGAACAGAATCGCGTCCGCGATGTCTTCCGGCTGGCCTGCGCGCTTCAGCGGCGTCGTCTCCGCCTGATCCTTGCTGATGAGGTCCGTCCGTTCCTGGCCGAAACGGTCGGAGAACCAGCGCGTCGCCACATAGCCCGGACACACCGCATTGACGCGGATCTCGGGCGCCAGCGCGCGGGCCAGTGACAGGGTCATGGTGTTGAGCGCGCCTTTGGACGCGGCATAGGCGATGGACGAGCCCACGCCCGCGATGCCCGCGACCGAGGAGACGTTGACGACCGCGCCATGACCGCTCGCCTTGAGCGCCGGCGCCGCCGCGCGGATCATCTGGAAAGGCCCGACCACGTTCACCGCATAGATCGACGTGAAGTCGTGCGCCGTCAGTGCCTCGAGGTTTTCATGGGCCGCGAATTTCGTCGTGCCGGCGTTGTTGACGAGAATGTCGATCCGTCCCCACATTTTTATCGCCTCGTCGGCGATCCTGCGGCAGTCCGCATCGTGGGCGACGTCGCCCTGGACGACCAGCGCCTTGCCCCCGTTGGAGAGGATCGTGTCGGCCGTCTTGTCGGCTTCCGCGTGGCTTTTCGAGTAGTTCACGATCACCTGGGCGCCGCGGCTGGCGAGCCCGATGGCCGCGGCCGAGCCGATCCCCGTCGCGGAACCCGTGACGATCGCGACCTTGCCGGTCAGTTCACCCCGTTCCATCTCATGTCTCCTGATCGTAATGTTGGGCCGATAGATTGCGCCGGATTCGCGCCTTTGCGGAAGGCGCGTCCCATCGTATGGCGTGCGTGCGGGCGTGCAACCTTTGGGTGTGCGAAAGTGACCACTGCGAATATGGCCGTGCGGAGCACGATCCCGGCGGCGGCCGATGCCGCGGCGAGCGACGCGCCCATGCGGGTGATCCTTATCCGCCACGGCCGCCCGGACATCCCCACGGCGCCGCGCACGTCGCACCGCGAATTCCGCTCCTACATCGACGCCTATGAGGAAGCGGGCCTCGATCCCGACAGCATGCCGCCGGAGGAGCTGCAGGATCTGCTGGGCGAGATCGACGCGATCTTCACCAGCGAGCGCAAGCGCTCCGTCGACAGCGCCCGGGCACTCGCGCCGCATGCCGAGCTGATCGCCGATCCGCTCTTCGCCGAAGCGCCGCTCGCCTCGCCGCCGATCCCGCTCCTGAAGATGAAGGTGCCGAAATGGGCGGTGGTGGCGCGCATCCTGTGGCACGCGGGCTATCACCCCGAGATCGAGAACTATCGCCGCGCCAAGCACCGCGCCGTGCAGGCGGCCGACATTCTGGTGAAACGCGCGCGGACCGACGGCGCCGCGGCGCTGGTGGCCCACGGCTATTTCAACTACATCATCGGCCGCGAATTGCGCCGGAGAGGATTCCGCAAATCCGGCTCGCACCGGGCGCAGTTCTGGAATTCTGTGGTCTACGCCAAAACCTGAAATCCCTGCGAACAGCGACTTTATCAGCGGTGCCGAAAACCGCAGCCGCATCACGCGCGCGAGAAACGCCGACAGTTGCGCGTTCAAACGCACGAGTCCGCCCGCGACCATGGACAAAAACAGGGCCACGCAGCGATTTTTCCCTCTGTGTACGGATGATCTGGAGCCGGCGGCGGGACCCTTCGCGTCCTCTGCGCTGAAAATGCGCCGCACCGGCCCGTCGGCAAGGACACCCGCCTCCTCGGCCGGGACATCGAGACGTCTTCGCCGCCGCAGGCCGGCAAGATTTTTCATGGCGCCCTCTTGAGCCGCTGCAACATCGCCGCGATCACCTCGCGGTCGGCCGCCTCGAACCCGTCCTGCACCGCCGGTTCTTCCGCTGTGCGTTCCTCCGCCTCGCGGATCCGGTCGAGCAGGAGCTTCACGACCCGCGCATCGCCCTGGACGGCCATGTCGGCCAGCTTGCGCGTCATGGCTTCGAGCTTGGTCACCTTCCGGGCGCGGCCCCGGACGCGGATGGTCGTGCGCTGGCCCAGCGCTTCCTCCAGCAGGTCGGCGAGCGAAGGCTTGGCCTTTGGCCGCCCGCTGGGATTGCCCGACTGCCCCGGCTTGAACTGATACGCCCTGGGCGGGCGGCGGTAGCCGATTTTGTCTTCGGAAGCAGGCGGTTGCGGCGGATTTCCAAGGGATTTGCGGGGCATGGGGCTGGTCCTTCTGTGTACCGAAAAGGACTATGATAACCGAACTGGTTCATTGAGGCAAGAAAAAAGTTCTCGTTATGTTCCTTTTGGTTCCTGACGACAGGCGGGTAGCTTGCCGGGCGCATCATGAGAGACTATATTTGGTCTCATATGATATAAGGATGAGGATATGGGCGAGTTTGCAGAAGTAGCCCGCGTATTGGGTTTGAAAAACGAGCCTGTCTCCGGCGTGGGCTATCTTGAGCTCGTCGACAAAGGCTTCCCTATTAAAAGCCTCGATCTGATTTCGACATTCCTGGCGCCAGGCGACGTCACATTCAAATACAGGATCGTTTCGAAGGCCAGCCTTGCACGCCGCAAACCGCAGCATCGTCTTAGCGCAGGCCATAGCGTAGTCATCAGCCGGCTGGCTTCCGTTTGGGCAACAGCGCTCCGTATCTGGAAATCGGAGGAAGCCGCGCGCGACTTTCTTTATCGCCGCCATCCATTGCTCGATCAGCGGAGGCCCATCGATCTGGTTTTGGAAAACGAGATCGGGGCCGAACTGGTCAAGTCCGTTCTCGGCCGCCTGGAATACGGATCGGCCGTGTGACGGCGCAAATTCTCGATCGGACGTTGAAGGCTTATCGGATCGGTGACCCGAATGGGGCGTATCCGATTTTCGATGCAACAGGCTCCGTTAAAGCGCCTGGCCGTTGGAACACGGCATCGAGCCCGATGATTTATGCGTCCGAACATTATTCCACGACCATGCTTGAAAAGCTTGTGCATGGCAGCGGAGATTTGCCCCCTGATCAGCATTTCGTCGAGATCACCATTCCTGTAGGGATCAGCTACGAGATGCTCAACGAGGCCGAGGTGCCGGATTGGTATTCGGAAGCCGCAGCCAGCAGCAAGGCCTTCGGCGAAACCTGGCAGCAAGCGAAGCGCTCACTGATCCTGATCGTGCCGAGTGTTGTGGCACGGCCTGAATCGAACATCCTTATCAACCCGGAGCATCCGGAGTTTCCGAAGATCACGACGAGCCTGCACAAGCCGGTATGGTGGGACAAGCGATTGTTTGCAGCGTGAGAGAACAGGGCCTATCGATGGCCAAGCCGGACGGTATCACACAGCCAAAGAAATGGCGTGAAAGAAATAGCGTCAAGGAAATAGCGTGACAGGACCAATGTTCCCTCGTGGTCGGCCGACCACGCTACGACTGCGCCCGCTCTTTCTTTTGCAAGACGCCACGACGACAAATGCCCGCGCGATTGCCACACTTGCGGCAAGAACGCCTCGCCGCGCCGTGCGATGGGAGTGCATGTCCCGCTTCAAACCCAAAATCGCCCGACGGGCAACAAGGCTTGTTTTCATCGCAACGGTGAACATTGGTCCTGTCACCATTTTCCCAAATCCAAAGAATCACCCGACAAAGCTTGTTTCATCGAAAGGGTGAACATTGGTCCTGTCACCGTTTTCGTCGCTTCATGAGCGAGTGCGGATCGCGCGCGGACGTCGCCGTTTCGGCAACGAGGCTGGACCTTCGGTGCTGCGCTTGATCCGGCATCGATGCCGGCGGCCCCGGCAAGACACGCATCGGCGTCGGCGCTTTAGCGGCACGATTTCCATTCGCTTCGCCAATGCTGCCGTCCAGGAAGACGCAAGCGGTCCGTGTTTCTTTCTGGGACCGCCGGCGTCCCGCCGGCATGGGTGGTCAAGCGATTGCGTTCGTCGACAGTGAGTCCGGGTTCAATAGCGAGAAATGCCGGCAGGATGCCGGCGGTCCCAGCAAGATGCTTGTCCAACGAGACCGAATCGTCGGCGGCGCGCGTTGCGGGAGGCGGGCGAGGCGCGCGACATCGATCAAGAGCTTGTCGCAATCGGCAGAAAATTCGGCACGGTGTTGCCAAATTCTAAAAAAATAGCGTGACAGGACCAATGTTCCCTTGTGGTTTAGCGACCACGCTGCGGCCGCGCCCACTCTTTCTTTCGCAAGATGCCACGACAAATGCCGGTGCAACGCCGCGCTCCGATGCCATTGTTTGTTCGGCGAGATCTATTTGCGGACGTGGCGCGCGTCGCGCGATGCGGACGAGACGCCCGCAGTCCCGGTGAGACGCCCGCGGGGAAGCCCATGCAAGAGCATTCCCCGCGACGGCTGTCGCATTTTATTCGTGCGTGGTCTGGCCGGCCGGTGTGCCGCCGATGCCGGGGGTGGCGAGGTGGGGTTGATCGACCTCGACCAACTCGGTCAGCCCGTCGGGCTGCGGTTTCGCGATCTTGGGTTTGGAGTCTGGCGATAAGGCCGGCCGATCGTTGCGCAGGTCGTGAACTTTCTGGTCTTCGGCTTTGGTCACAGCATCACTCCTTGGTGTTGTGGCGGCCCTTTTGCGTGTCGGCTTTGCAGAGCGACGGGTTTCGCCGATGGCGGCGCTCGAAAGAATGCCGCGTGCAGAATATAGGGACAGGACAACACAGGCGGTAGATCGGGAAAGTGCTTAGCGCACGCGCCGATTCCCGCGGCAGCGCGCGATGGATTATATTTAATGCCCGCGCATGCGGATTGCAGACGCGCGCGCGCTCGCGATTTCCGCGAAGCATTGATACGTGGCGCCCGCGTTCGGACATGGCCGGCGGCTCGCTTGTCCCCGCGCAGGCGGGGACTGGCCGCCATGACACGTTCTACAGCATCGCCGGAATGACTCTGTCCGGCGGCTTGTGGCCGTCGGCGAACGTCTTGATGTTGATGATGACCTTCTCGCCCATGTCGATGCGGCCTTCGATGGTGGCCGAGCCCATATGCGGCAGCAGCACCACATTCTTCTGCTTGAGCAGCTTCGGGTTCACCGCGGGTTCGTGCTCGAACACGTCCAGGCCGGCGCCGGCGAGCTGGCCCGCTTCCAGCATGCGCGCCAGCGCATTCTCGTCGATGACTTCGCCGCGCGCCGTGTTGACGATGAAGGCGGAGGATTTCATCAGCTTGAGCCGGCGCGCCGAGAGCAGGTGATAGGTGCCGGGCGTGTGCGGGCAGTTGACCGAGACGATGTCCATGCGCGCCAGCATCTGGTCGAGGCTGTCCCAATAGGTGGCCTCGAGCTCGTGCTCGATCGCGGAATGGACGGGCTTCCGGTTGTGATAGTGGATCTGCAGGCCGAAGGCGCGGGCGCGGCGCGCCACCGCCTGGCCGATGCGCCCCATGCCGACGATGCCCAGCCGCTTGCCCCAGATGCGATGGCCGAGCATCCACGAGGGCGACCAGCCGTGGAAATGTTCGGCGCGCAGTTCCTCGTTGCCTTCGACGAGCCTGCGCGGCACGGCGAGGATGAGCGCCATCGTCAGGTCGGCCGTGTCTTCGGTCAGCACGCCCGGCGTGTTGGTGACGGTGATGCCTTTGTCGAGCGCGGTCGCCACGTCGATGTTGTCGACGCCGGTGCCGAAATTGGCGATCAGCTTCAGGCGCGGACCGGCGCGGACGATCACCTTGGAATCGATGCGGTCCGTGATGGTGGGCACCAGCACGTCGGCCTTCTGCACGGCCTCGATCAGCTCGGCCTGGTCCATCGGATGGTCGTCGACGTTCAGCCGCGCGTCGAACAGCTCCCGCATCCGCGTTTCGATCGCGTCGGGGAGCTTGCGCGTGACGATCACCAGAGGCTTGGAGGCGGCCATGTCTTTTCCGGAATCTTGGGGTGTGAAAAGCCCTTAGAGGCGTCTTAGCAGATGCGTCCCCCGGGGCAAATATGGATAGAGTGGTTGGAAGACTTGAGGCTCCGTCTCACCTCCCCGCAAGGGGGAGGTGAAGAACGGCACTTGATGCGGATTTTTTTCCTGTTCCTCCTAGGCAGCGTCCTGCTCGCCGCAACCGCCCGGGCGGTTGAGCCTTCGCCGGCGGTGCCCCGCTTCGCCAGCCTCGCGAGCGACAAGGTCTATATGCGCGAGGGCCCGACCTATCGCCATCCGATCCTCTGGGTCTATCACCGCCGGGGCCTGCCCGTCGAAATCGTCGCCCAATATGACGTGTGCCGGAAGGTGCGCGATGCCGACGGCACCACGGGCTGGGTGCACGCCTCGATGATCGCGGAGCGGCGGACGGTTGTGGTGACGGCGGACAAGCCTGCGCCGGTGCGGCGTTCGGACGATCCGCGCGGAGCCATAATTGCCTTGGCGGGCAAGGGCGTAATTGCGAAGCTCGACGCCTGCGAGGCAACCGCCTGCGAGATCGAAGCCGGGGAGACCCAGGGCTGGATCGACAAAAAGAACATCTGGGGAGTGCGCGTTGGCGAAGTATTCCGGTGACGAGCTGTTGCACCGCCAGGTGATCGCGGCCTCGAGCGAGGCATCGTTTCCGGACGCCGTGGCGGGCGGGCTCTCCGGCGATCCCGCGGCGACGGCCGCCGAGGATGCGCTCGGCCTCTCGCAACTGCTCCACGCGCCGCACGGGATTTCGGCGACGGGCGACCATGCCGCCTCGGAGCTCGGACAGCTGTCGTGGGCGATCTACGAATGGGGCCGCACGCCTTACGTGCTTCTCGTCACCATCTATCTCTTCTCGCCCTATTTCGCGCGCGTCGTCGTCGGCAACAGCGTGCTGGGGCAGGCGCTCTGGGGCTACATCGCGGCGATCGGCGGGCTGATCGTGGCGGCGCTTGCGCCGTTCCTCGGCGCGATTGCCGATGCGGGCGGGCGCAGGAAACCGTGGATCGCGCTCTATACGGTGATCATGTCGATCGCGATGCTGACGATGTGGTTCGCGAAACCGCTTTCGACGGGATGGATGCTGGTCGCCTGCGGCGTCAGCGTCGCCGTCGCCAACGTCTCCTTCGAATTCTCGGCCGTGTTCCACAACGCGCTTCTGCCGACGATCGCGCCGCCCCGGCGCGTAGCCGTCCTGTCGGGGCTCGGCCTCTCGCTCGGCAACGCGGCGGGCATCATTCTTCTTCTTTTCATGTTGATCGCGTTCTCGCTGCCGGGACACGTGCACTGGCCCTTCGTGCCCGCACATCCCCTGTGGGGCATCAATCAGGCGGCGCACGAACCGGAGCGGCTGGCGGGGCCTGTGAGCGGCATCTGGCTTCTCATCTTCAGCCTGCCGCTGTTTCTGTTCACGCCGGATCGCGCCGGCACGAAAGTGTCGCTGTGGCACGCGATGATCGCGGGCATCCGCAGCGTGATCGCGACCGTCAACAGCCTCAGGCGCTACAGGAATGTCGGCGCGTATCTTCTGGCGCGTCTGTTCTTCAACGACGGCATGACGGCCGTGCTCACCTTCGGCGGCATCTACGCCGCGAGCACATTCCACCTGGGCCCCATCGACATGCTCGTCTACGGCATCGAGCTCAGCATCTTCGCCGTGCTGGGCGGCTTCGTGGGCGGCTGGCTCGACAATCACCTGGGCTCCAAGCGCGCCATCTTCGTCAGCATCGGCGGCACGTCGATCGCGGGGCTTGTGGCGCTCACGATGGCGCCGGACCGCATCCTGTGGTTCATCCCTTACGACGCGCACGCGCCGCATATCTGGTCGCTGCCCTTCTTCAACACCTGGCCCGAGATCATCTATCTGATGATCGTGAACTTCACGGCGGTGCTGATCACGGCGGGTTACGCCAACAGCCGCACCATGCTCGCGCGCATAGCACCACCCGAGAAGATGACGGAGTTCTTCGGTCTTTATTCGCTGTCCGGCACGTCGACCACGTTCCTCGCCACCGGCTTCGTCGCGTGGCTCACCCATATGTCGCAAAGCCAGCGCATCGGCCTTCTGGGCGAGACGCTGTTTCTCTGCATCGGCCTTGCGCTGATGATCTTCGTCAAAGAGCGCCGCGATGCGTGACGAGGAGCCGCTCGTCGTCGCGGCGTCGCCGGTCGAGACGTTGATCGCGGATGCGGCGGGCGTCGGCGGGTACCTCCGCGAGCACGAAGTCAATGCCGACGGCGGGCGCGCGGCGTCCAAACTGGGGCAGTGGAGCTGGGCGCTGTTCGAAGCGGCGCGCGATCCCAACGTCATCTTCCAGATCTATGTGATCTCGCCGTTCTTCGCGACGGTGATGATCTCCGACGCTATCCGCGGCCAGGAAATCTGGGGCGAGACGGTCACCTATAGCGGCCTGATCGCGGCCGTCTTCGCGCCGTTCCTGGGCGCCATCGCGGACAAGGGCGGACGGCGCAAGCCCTGGCTCGCCTTCTTCGCGGCCTTGATGGTCATCAGCTTCGCCGGCACCTGGTTCGGCGTCGCCAATTCGTCGGCCACGCAGATCTTCATCGTCGCGGCGATGCTCGTGCTCAACAACATCGTCTTCGAGTTCTCGAACGTCTTTCATGCGGCGATGCTTTCGGGGGTGGCGCCGCGCGCCCGGCTCGGCGGGTTGTCGGGGCTGGCTTTCGCCCTCGGCAGCGGCGCGGGCGTGCTGCTCCTGATTTTCTTCTTTCTCTGTTTCATGCTGCCCGGCCGCGTGCACGCGCCGTTCATCCTTGCGCATCCGTTGTTCGGCGTCGATCAGGCCACATACGAGCCGCAACGGCTGTCCGGTCCCATCTCCGCGGTCTGGATGCTCCTCTTCGCCATTCCGCTGTTTCTGTGGACTCCCGATCGCGCAACGGGACTCGGCTGGCGCGAGTCGTTGCGCCAAGGCACGGCGGCCGTCATCGCCACGATCAGAAGCCTCAAGCACTACAAGAACGTCGCGCATTATCTGGGCGCGCGCACGCTCTTCAACGACGGTCTCACCGGCGTGCTCAACTTCACGGGCATCTACGCGGCCGGCACGTTCGGCCTGGGGGGATTGGAAATGGCCGCCTACGGCATCGAGATCTGCATCTTTGCGGCCTTGGGCGGTCTCGTCGGCGGCTGGCTGGACGATCGCTTCGGATCGAAGACGGCGCTCCTCATCAGCATCGGCGGCTGCACGCTGTTCTTCACGCTTGGACTGACGATGGCGCCGGATCGCCTGTTCTGGTTCTGGCATTCGCCTGCGCTCGCGCGCCCGGTGCTGCCGCTGCCGATCTTCAACACCTGGCCGCGCTTTCTCTATGTCGTGCTGGGCGATCTCATGGCGATGTGCGTGGTGGCGGGTTACGCCAACAGCCGCACGATGATGGCCCGCATCGCGCCGCAGGAAAAAATGACGGAGTTCTTCGGGCTCATGTCGCTGTCGGGCACGGCGGCGACCTTCCTCGCTCCCGTCGCCGTGACCGTGATGACGAGGTGGACGCACAGCCAGCGCGGCGGAATGATCGCCATCGCCGTCCTTCTGGCCGCGGGTTTCAGCTGGATGTTCAAAGTCAAAGAAGCGCGCGCGACCGTCGCTTGATCGCGCGATCCTCCCAAATTCAGTGGGGCGGCGGTCCCGGCGGCGGGCCGAAATCGCCCGGTCCAGGGCCTGCAGGGCCGCCGGGCGGAGTCGGTCCGGAACCTGGCGGGGGCGGCGGAGCGGACCCGCCGGAGCTGCCCGGGCCGGGACCGGATGCTGGAGGCGGCGGTCCATAGCCGTCATGTCCCGGTCCCGGAGGCGGTCCCGGGGGGCCGTAGCTGCTTCCCGGCCCGGGGCCGTAGGCCGCACCGGGTCCGGGGCCGTGATCCGGGCCGTAGCCGCCACCCGGAGGAGGAGGCGGACCATAGCTGCCGGGGCCATGCGGGCCATCGGGACCATGCATTGGCGGCGGGGGCGGCGGGCCGGGCGGCATCGGCGGCGGTCCGTCGTGGCGATGCCAGTCGAACAGCCGCTCGAAGAAGCCGCGGTGATCGTCCATCACGTGCTCGAAATACCAGCGCGACTGTTCTTCGTATTTGCGCGCCTCTTCGGCGTGGTGGGCGAGCGCCTCCTCGTATTCGTGGACGAGGCGGCCGTAGCAGACGTCGGGGCATGCATCGCCCATCGGCGGCACCGGCCCGCGCTCGCGGCCGTAGCGGCGTCCGGGTTCGTGGATGAAGCAGTCGTGGTCGCAATGCCAGCCCTCGAGATGGCAGTCGTGATCGCACCACCAGTCGCCGTCGCGGCATTCGTTGGCGCAGCGCCACCAGCCGACATTGTAGGCGCCGTCACGCGGGCGGTTGATGTCGTAACAGGCGTGTTCGCAATACCAGCCGTGCCAGCGGCAATTGTCATGGCAGCGGAAACGCTCGCCGCAATCGCGGTAGGCGCAGTCGCGCCCGCATCCGTCCCAATCGCAGCCGCCGTCGCGGAAATGGATGGACGGAACCGGATCGAACGGATCGAGCAGAACGGAATTGTTGATGGCGACACCGCCATATTCGTCGGTGCTGCCCGTTTCACCCGCGATCGCGCGCGCGTTCAGCATCAGGCAGATCGCGATGGTCAGGGCCCCCAGCAGCCAGAACCATGTCTCCTTTTGGCGCGCCGCCACGCTACGCTTCATCACGGCGTTCTCCTTCAATGATGTCCTTCTCGATGCGGCCCGGCGTCGGCGTTATCGAGAAGTTCCGTCAATTGATTCATGGTCGGGCGGAAGCCCGCGAGCGCCGAAGCGGTGAAGTAGTCGTTCGCCTTGGAAAGATCCTGTTTGATGCCTTCCGGGCCCTTCTTGTAGAGGACGCCGAGGTGATAGAGCGCCGCCGCATAACGCTGGTCGCCCGATTTGCTGAACCAGTAGGCGGCGCGCACATAGTTGATCGGCACGCCGACGCCTTTGGCGTACATCACGCCGAGCGTGTTCTGCGACGAGGCGTCGCCGCGGATGGCCGCCACCTGGATCAGACGCACGAGCTGGACCGGCGTGATGTGCCCGTCCGGCGCGTCGCCCATCGTCGCCTGGAAGCGCGCGATCGCCCTGAACTCCACGGGTCCCGCTGCGGTCGCCCAGCGCGGCGCACCGGTCAGGCCCAGGAACCACAGCGCCTGCTGCACGGCGCGGAAGGGGATTCCGCCTTCGGCCAGCACCAGCGCGCGCTCGCGCTCGAAGCTCGGCGTGCATTCGTCCGTGTACGGAACGCCGCTTGCGGAGTCGCCCATCGGATAGAATTCATAAGGCGGAAACCAGGATTTCGCCTTCTCCACCGCTTCCTGCGAAACGCGCGGACCTAGCCAGCGTGCATTGCGCACCGCCTGATCGAGGCTCCTCAGATATTCACGCGCCAGCGGATGCCCCATGTTGTCGGCGATGTGGAAATAGACGAGCGCTTCGCCGTCGCTGGGCACGATGACGGAGCTGTTGGAAATGCCCATCATCTGGCGCGCCGCCGCCGCGTCGCCTGAGTCGTATTCGTGAAGCGCGCGGTTGCGGAAATCGCGCTGCGCATGCCAGACGCCGGTGAGCCCGCCAAAGGTCATCGGGCTGTCGTTCGCCGAATCGCCGGAATCGCCGCCGGCGCGCCAGGGCTGATCGGAGGTCAGGAGCGTCGAATGGATCTGTCCCAGGCGGATGAAGCCGTCGGCGCCGCGGCAAGAAAGGATATAGACGATGCGGTTGCGCGCCTGCTCGCGCTGGTCGGCGTTCAGCAGCAGCATCAGCTTCTGCTGTTCGTTGAGCGCACGATGGAAATCGTTGGAGATCACGCGGCGCGCATTGGGATCGCCGATATGGTCCTCGATGCGCATGCTGACGGACGCGAGGTAGTACCAGACATAGGCCTCGACGGGATCGGCGAATTTGTTGTCGCCGCGCTCGTCGCCGTAGATGTCGCCGAGTTTGATTTCAGACAGGAAATCGTCTTCCTGCCAGGCGGCCTTGCGCCAGATGCGGATCGCCGTCTCGAGGCTGATCTTGTTGGCGGCGATCACGCCGTCGGTATAGTCCGCGCGCGCGGCCTCGATGCCTGAAAAACTCAGACAGGCGACGGCCAAAAGCGCCAGGAGGAATACGGCCCCACTACGCAACCGGCCCTTCGGCCTTGTATCCCCGCTCTGCACGGCCAACTCCCCCGACCGTAGTACCCATTGGAATGGGCAGTTTCCCGGTCGTCGGCGCGACGCCCATCAGCCCCATTAACGAGTCTTTTACCATTAAAGTTCCCATGGGGGGAGTGGCCGATGGCGGCGTCAGTGCCGGAAGTGGCGGATACCTGTGAATGCCATCGTAAGTCCGGCGTCGTCGGCGGCCTGGATTACTTCGTCGTCACGTATTGAGCCGCCCGGCTGAATCACGGCGGTCGCGCCCGCCTCAGCGACGGCGAGCAATCCGTCGGCAAACGGGAAGAATGCGTCGGACGCAGCCGCCGAACCTTTGGTTAATGGTTCAGCCCAACCGGCTGTTTGCGCGGCTTCGCGCGCTTTAATGGCAGCGACGCGCGCAGAGTCGACACGGCTCATCTGGCCGGCGCCGATACCAGCTGTCTGCATGTCCTTGGCGTAGACAATCGTGTTCGACTTCACATGCTTGGCGACAGTGAAGGCGAACAGCATGTCGGCGATTTCGCTTTCGCTGGGTTGCCTTTTTGTCACGATCTTGAGGCCGGCGCGGTCGGTATGCGCGTTGTCGCGCGTCTGCACGAGGAAGCCGCCGGCGACCGTGCGGTACGTCAGTCCCTCGGCCGCGGGATTGGGCAGGCCGCCTGCGATCAGAAGGCGGAGATTTTTGCGCGACGAGAGAATGCGCCGCGCCTCGTCATTGGCATCGGGCGCGATGATCACTTCGGTGAAGAGCTTGGCGATTTCTTCGGCTGTCGGGCCGTCGAGCGTGCGGTTGAAGGCGAGGATGCCGCCGAAGGCGCTCACCGGATCGCAGGCCAGCGCCTTGCGATAGGCTTCGGTCAGGTTCGCGCCCAGCGCCACGCCGCAGGGATTGGCGTGCTTGATGATGGCACAGGCCGCGGAGGCTTTCGTGTCGAATTCGGCGACAAGTTCGTAAGCCGCATCCGTGTCATTGATGTTGTTGTAGGAAAGCTCTTTGCCCTGCAGCTGTTCCGCCGTGGAAACGCCGAAACGCTTTTCGCCCGTCGTGTAGAACGCCGCCTGCTGATGCGGGTTTTCGCCGTAGCGCAGCTTCTGGCGCAGATGGCCCGCAAAAGCCCGCCGGCGCGGCGCTTCGGTGTCGCCCGTTTTCGCAAGCTGTCCGGCAAGCCAGTTGGAGACGGCGGTATCGTAAGCGGCCGTGCGCGCATAGGCCGTCTGCGCGAGCTTGCGCCGCAAGCCGTCGGTCGTGGCGCCGTCATACGAGGCCAATTCCGCGATCACGAGCGCGTAATCTTCGGGATCGACGACCACGGTAACGAAACCGTGGTTCTTCGAGGCCGCGCGGATCATCGCGGGCCCGCCGATGTCGATGTTCTCGATGGTCTCGTCGTAGTCCGCGCCGCGCGCGACCGCCGCTTCGAACGGATAGAGATTGCAGACGAGGAGATCGATGCCCTCGATGCCGTGCGTGCGCATGGCTTCGGCGTGATCGGGCTTGTCGCGCAGCGCCAGAAGTCCGCCGTGGATCTTCGGATGCAGCGTCTTCACGCGGCCGTCCATGATCTCCGGAAAACCGGTGACGCTCGACACGTCTTCCACGGCGAGGCCTGCTTCGCGCAATGCCTTGGCCGTTCCGCCGGTCGAGATGAGGGCGATGCCGCGGGCGGCCAGCGCCGTGGCGAAATCAATCAGTCCTGTCTTGTCGGAAACGGACAGGAGCGCGCGGCGGACGGGGCGAAGCGACATGGCATCCTCGAAACAAGCCGGGCTGTGCTTACTTCCGGAACAGCCAAATGAGAAGCGTCAGAACGACGCTGATCAGAAGACAGGTAACCCACGGAAAATAGAGCCGGAAATGGGGCCGCTCGATGGCGATGTCGCCGGGAAGCCGGCCCAAGCCCAGATGTCCGAGCCAGGGCCACAAAAGTCCGGCCGCCAGAAGAATCGCGCCGAGCACAATCAGGAGGCGCTGGATGTCCATCGGCGAGCGCTATTCGGCCGGGCCCGCGTGGGCCTCCGGATCGCCCATCATCCCCAGATACCAGCGCTGCCACAACCTGCGGCAGCGAAGGCGGAACCCGTCCATGTAGAGATAGACGATCGGCGTCGTGAACAGCGTCAGCGCCTGGCTCACGATCAAGCCGCCGACGATGGAAATGCCGAGCGATTGCGAGAAGGCGGTGCCGAAACCGAGCGCCAGCGGCAAGGCGCCCAGAATGGCGGCGAAGGTCGTCATCATGATGGGCCGGAAGCGCATCAGGCAGGCCTGATAGATCGCCTCGCGCGACGTGAGCCCCCGGTTGCGCTCCGCCTCGAGCGCGAAGTCGATCATCATGATCGCGTTCTTCTTCACGATGCCGACGAGGAGCAGAATGCCGATCAGCGCGAGCAGCGTGAACGTCGTGCCCGTGACGATCAGCGCCAGGACGGCGCCCACGCCCGCGGAAGGCAGGGTCGAGAGAATCGTCAGCGGGTGGACATAGCTCTCATAGAGCACGCCCAGCACGATATAGACGGCAACGATCGCGGCCAGGATCAGCAGGGGCTCGCTGCCCAAAGACTGCTGGAACAATTTGGCGTTGCCAGCAAACCCGCCCTGGATGGAAACGGGCACGTGCAACTGCGCCATCGTGCGCTGAATGGCGTCGGTCGCAGGCCCGATCGCCGCACCCGCGGGCAGATTGAACGAGAAGGTCGTGGAGACGAACGGGCCCTGATGATTGACCGTGAGCGGCGTGGTGCCCGGCGCGTAATGCGCGACGGCGGACAGTGGCACCATGGTTTCCTGCGCGGTCGACACCGAAGCGCCGCTCGAAGCGCCGCGCGAACTCGTCGCGATGCTGTTGAGCTGCAGGTTGCGCACGGAGTCGGCGGCGATCTCGGCCGCGGTCGGCGCGGTCGACGTCGAGGCGCTCGTGTTGCTCGACACAACGGTTGTGCCGATGACGGCGTTGGTTGTCTGCGTGCCGCTGGCAGGGCCGCCCGAGGTCGAGATGTAGATGTCCTTGAGCGTATCCGGATTCTGCCAGAATTGCGGCGCCACACCCATCACGACGTAGTACTGGTTCGTGTCCTTGTAGATGGTGGAGACGAGGCGCTGGCCGAAGGCGTCGTAGAGCGTGGAATCGATCTGCGCGACCGAGATGCCAAGGCGCGCGGCGGTATCGCGATCGATGGCGAGCTCGACCTCGAGGCCGTGCGCCTGTTGATCGGAATTGACGTCCTGCAGCTCCGGAACGTTTTCCAGCGCGGTCGTGATCTTTGGCACCCAGGTGTTCAGGTCTTCGAGCGTGTCGCCGAGGAGAGTGTATTGATATTGCGAATTGCTCGACCGGCCGCCGGCGCGGAAATCCTGCGCGCTCTGGAGATATAGGCGCGCGCCGACAATCTTCATGAGGTTCTTGCCTATGCGTTCCCGGACCTGATCGGTCGAGATGCCGCGCACGTTGATCGGTTTCAACTGGACGAAAACCGATCCCGTGTTGGTGGCGCCGCCGCGTGGTCCGCCGCCGCCGCCGCCCGTGAAGCCCACCACGTTCTGGACGGCCGGGTCTTTCTGGATGATATCGACGAACTGCGTGAACTTCTGCTTCATCAGCTGGAAGGAGATGCTCTGATCCGCCACGATGTTGCCGTAGAGGTCGCCGGTATCTTCGTTGGGCAGGAAGTCCTTCGGTACTTGGTAGAAGAGATAGAAATTGAGCCCGATGGTGATGAGCAGGATCAGCATGATCGTGCCCGGATAACGCAGCGCCCACAGCAACATCCGGTCGTAGATGTCGCGCGCCCGCGTGAAGGTATTTTCCAGCCTTTGCAGGAACGGACTTTCCTTGCGATCCGGCTTGCGCTCCGTGAGGTAGCGGCACAGCATGGGCGTCGTGGTCAGCGAGACGACGAGCGAGACCATGATCGAAGCGCCGAGCGTGACCGCGAACTGGCGGAAGAACTCGCCCACGATGCCGCCCATCAGGAGGATCGGCACGAAGACGGCTATGAGCGAAAGGCTCATGGAAATGACCGTAAACCCCACCTCGCGCGCGCCGGTCAGCACAGCGTCCATCTTCGGCATGCCGTCTTCGATGTGACGGGTGATGTTTTCGAGAACGACAATCGCATCGTCGATCACGAAGCCGGTCGTCACCGTCAGCGCCATAAGCGACAGGTTGTTGAGCGAGAAGCCGAGCAGATACATGATGCCGAAGGTTGCAAGGAGCGACAGCGGCACGGCGACGCTCGGAATGAGCGTGGCGCGCACATCGCGCAGGAACAGGAAGACCACGGCGATGACGAGAAGAATGGAAACGATCAGCGAGCGTTCCACGTCGCTGAGCGATTTGCGGATCGCGCCCGTCCGGTCGTTGGCTATGACCAGATGGATGGCGGGCGGAATCGAAGCCTGAAGCTGGGGAAGCTGTGACTTCACCAGATCGACGGTCCGGATGATGTTGGCGCCGGGCTGCTTGTAGAGAATGACAAGGATGGCCGGCTTGCCGTTGCTCATGCCGAGATTGAAGACGTTCTCGACTCCGTCATAGACGTGCGCGACATCCGAGAGCCGGACCGGATTGTTGTTGCGGTAGGCGACGATGAGCGGCGCATATTGATCGGCGCGCGTCTCCTGATCGTTGGTGTAGATCTGGAGGGACCGCCCTTTTTGATCGATCAATCCTTTCGGCGCATTGGCGTTCGTGCCCATTAGCGCCGCGCGGATGTCTTCGAGCCCGACGCCGTATTTGAAGAGTGCCGCGGGGTTGAGATCGATGCGCACCGACGGCAGCGAGCTGCCGCCGATCTGTACCTGGCCGATTCCGCTTACCTGGCTCAACTTCTGCTGCAGGATTGTCGAAGCGGAGTCGTAGATCTGGCCGGGCGACAGCGTATCGGACGTGAGCGCCAGGATCATGATCGGCGCATCGGCCGGGTTGAGCTTGCGATATGTGGGATTGGAGCGGAGCGAAGTCGGCAGATCGGCGCGCGCCGCGTTGATGGCCGCTTCCACGTCGCGCGCAGCACCATCGATGTCGCGGCCGATGTCGAAGACGAGGACGACCTGCGTGGAGCCCACCGAACTCCGCGACGTCATCTCGTCCACGTCGGCGATGGCGCCCAGATGCCGTTCGAGCGGCGTGGCCACGCTGGTCGCCATGGTCTCGGGGCTCGCGCCCGGCATCGTCGCCTGCACGAAGATCGCCGGGATGTCGACGTCCGGCATCGGCGAGACGGGCAGGAGAAAGAACGCCACGAAGCCCGCAAGCGCCAGTCCGATCGTGACCAGCGTCGTCGCAATCGGGCGGGCGATAAAGGGCGCCGAAATATTCATGGCGCGACCGTGTCCTCAGGAGGTTCGCCCCGCATCCGCCGCGAAAGGCGGTCGAAGTAGAGATAGATCACCGGCGTGGTGAAAAGCGTCAAAAGCTGGCTCATCAGGAGGCCGCCAACGATTGAGATGCCGAGCGGATGGCGAAGCTCCGAGCCGGTGCCCGTTCCGATCATGAGCGGCAATGCGGCGAAGAGGGCGGCAACAGTGGTCATCAGAATGGGCCGGAAGCGCAGGAGCGACGCCTGGTAGATCGCGTCCCGCGGCGCCTTGCCTTCATTGCGTTCGGCGGCCAGCGCGAAATCGATCATCATGATCGCATTCTTCTTCACGATGCCGATCAGCAGAACGATGCCGATGATCGAGACGATGTTGAGATCGTCGCCGGCGATCATGAGCGCGAGGAGGGCTCCGACGCCGGCGGACGGCAGCGTCGAAAGGATGGTGACGGGGTGGATGTAGCTCTCATAGAGCACGCCCAGCACGATATAGACGGTCACGATGGCGGCAAGGATGAGGAGCAATTCGTTGCCGAGCGAGGACTGGAAGGCGAGCGCCGATCCCTGGAAGCTCGTAAGGATGCTCCCCGGCCAGCCGGCGATGTTCTTCTCCACGTTCTGGACCGCATCGACTGCGGAACCGAGCGACGCGCTTGAGGCGACGTCGAAAGAAACGGTCGCCGACGGGAATTGCGCGAGATGATCAATCTCGAGCGGCACGGGCGTCTGGACGACCTTCGCGATTGCGTCGAGCGGCACCTGTCCCTGCGCCGAAGATGGCAGATAGATCGTCGAGAGCGAGTTGATCGAATTCTGCAGTTCCGGGCTCGCTTCCAGGATGACACGGTACTGGTTCGACTCGGTGAAGATCGTCGAGACGATGCGCTGGCCGAAGGAATCATAGAGGGCATTGTCGATGGTGGCCGGTGTGATGCCGAAGCGCGCGGCCGTGTCGCGGTCGAGCGTCAGCGTGGCCGAGAGGCCGCGGTCGAGATAGTTGGTCGACACGTTTTCGAGCTCGGGCGCGTTTTGAAGCTCCGTCATGAGCTTCGGCACCCACTGATCGAGCGTCGCGCTGTTCGGCGCCTCGAGGATGAACTGATATTCGGCCCGGCTGATCGTCGAATCGATCGTCAGGTCCTGCACCGGCTGCAGATAGAGCGAGATACCGGTTACCGATTTCCCGATCGCGGTCAGCCGGCGCACGATGGTCTCGATATCGTCGGAGCGGTCGTCCTTCGCCTTCAGGTTGATCAGGAAGCGGCCGCTGTTGAGCGTGTTGTTCGTGCCGTCCACGCCGATAAACGAGGTGAGGCTCGTAACGTCGGGATCCTTGAGGATCGCCGAGGCCAGCGCGGTCTGGTGCTGCGCCATCGCCGAGAACGACGTATCGGGGTTCGCACGCGTAATGCCCTGGATGAGGCCCGTGTCCTGGACGGGGAAGAAGCCCTTCGGAATGACGGCATAGAGAAGAACGGTGAGGGCGAGCGTTCCGACCGCGACCGCGAGCGTCAGCGGCTGGTGGTCCAGGACCCAGTTGAGGAGTCGCCCGTACTCGGAGATGACCCGATCGAAGAACTCCTGCGAGCGGCGGCCGAATTCGGTCTGCTTCTGCTCGGAGCGATGCCGCAGGAGCTTCGCGCACAGCATCGGCACGAGGGTGAGCGAGACCACGGCGGAGATGAGAATGGTCACGGCCAGCGTCACCGCGAACTCGCGGAAAAGGCGGCCCACCACTTCCTGCATGAAGAGAAGCGGGATGAGCACGGCGATCAGCGATACGGTCAGAGACACGATGGTGAAGCCGATTTCACCGGCGCCCTTGAGCGCGGCTTCGAGGGGGGATTCGCCCGCCTCGATGTAGCGGGAGATGTTCTCGATCATCACGATGGCGTCGTCGACCACGAAGCCCGAGGCGATCGTGAGCGCCATGAGCGAGAGGTTGTTGAGCGAGAAGCCCATCAGATACATGACGGCGAAGGTGCCGACGATCGAAAGCGGCACCGACAGGCTCGGGATCACGGTTGCGGGCACATTCCGCAGGAAGACGTAGATCACAAGCACGACGAGCACGACGGCGAGCCCCAATTCGAACTCGACGTCGCTGACGGACGCGCGGATGGTGTTGGTGCGGTCGGTCACCGTCGTCACCTTCACCGACGCCGGCAGTCCCGCCTTGATCTGCGGCAGGAGCTCTTTGATGTTGTCGACGACCGAAATCACGTTGGCGCCCGGCTGGCGCTGCACGTTGATGAGGATCGCGGGATCGGTGTTCATCCAGCTCGTGAGCCTTACATTCTCCGCACCTTGCACGACGGTGGCGACGTCGGAGAGCTTGACCGGATTGCCGTTCTTGTAGGCGAGGATGATGTTCTTGTAGTCGTCGGCGCTTGTGATCTGGTCGTTGGCGTTGATGGTGTAGGAGCGCGAGGCGCCGTCGAAGCTGCCTTTGGGCGCGTTCGCGTTCGCATTGCCGATGGTCGTGCGCAGGTCGTCAATGTTGAGGCCATACGCGGCCAGCGCCTGCAGGTTCGCCTGGATGCGGATGGCGGGCCGTTGCCCGCCGGCGATGCTGACGAGGCCCACGCCCGCGAGCTGCGAGATTTTCTGGGCGATGCGCGTATCGGCGAGATCCTCGAGCTGAGGCAGCGGCATGGCGCTCGACGTCACGGCGAGCGTGAGCACCGGCGCGTCGGCGGGATTGACCTTGGCGTAGATCGGCGGAGCCGGCAGGCTGGTCGGCAGAAGCGAGTTCGACGCGTTGATCGCGGCCTGAACTTCCTGCTCCGCGACGTCGAGGCTGAGGCTCAAGTCGAACTGCAGCGTGATGACGGAGGCGCCGCCCGAGCTGATCGACGACATTTCGTTCAATCCCGGCATCTGCCCGAATTGCACTTCGAGCGGCGCGGTGACCGTCGTCGTCATCACTTCCGGGCTGGCGCCGGGAAGGAAGGTTTGCACCTGGATCGTCGGATAGTCGACTTCGGGCAACGCTGACAGCGGCAGATAGCCGAAGCCGACGAAGCCAACAAGCATGATCGCGATCATCAGGAGCGATGTCGCGACAGGTCGTAGGATGAAGGGACGCGACGGGTTCATCGCCGCTCGTTCATGCGCAAGAGTCCGAAATCATTGGCCGCCGCCGCTGTCGCTGCTCGTGCGATGGTGGTGGTGTCCACCGTGCTTGCCTTTCCATTGGCCTTTTTGGCCGCTCCCCGACATGGCTGCATTCGTCGTCGGCACCTTGTCGCCCGGCAAAAGCACCGTTGCGCCGTCCTTCAGACGGTCGGCGCCGTCGACCACGACCGTCTCTCCGGGAGAAAGGCCGCTTGTGATCGCCACCTTGTCGCCGTCGGTCACGCCCGTTGTCACCGCACGCATATTGGCGGAGCGATCCTTGTCGATCACGTAGACATAAGAGCCCTGCGCGCCATGCTGGATCGCGGCGGCCGACACGAAGGTCTGGTGGTGCAGCGTGTCGATCAAGAGCCGGATGTTGACGAATTGCGCCGGGAAGAGCTTGAAGTCCTGATTGTCGAACATGGCGCGCATCTTCACCATGCCGGTCGTCGGATCGACTTCGTTGTCGACATTCGACAGCGTTCCTTCGGCGAGCTTCGTCGTCATGGAGCGGTCGTAGGCCGTCGCGGTCAGCGTGTCGCCGGCGTTCACGTGGCTCATGACCTGATTGATGCTGTCTTCGGGCAGCGAAAAGAGGACGGAGATCGGCTGCAATTGGGTTACGACGATAATGGACGTCGAACCTGAGACGACCAGATTGCCCGCATCGACTTGCCTGAGGCCGACGCGACCGGGTGTGGGCGAGGTGATGCGGGTGAAGCCCAGGTTGATGGCCGCGCTTTCGACGGCCGCCTTGTCTGCCACGACGGTGCCCTGGTCGTTGCCGACGGTCGCGATCTGCGTCTGCAGGATCTGTTGCGAGACGGCATTCTGCTTCCAGAGCGACTGATAGCGGCCGAGGTCGATCTTGGCGTTGGCGAGCGAAGCTTCGTCACGGGCGAGCTGGCCTTTGGCCTGGTCGAGTGTCGCCTGGAAGGGACGGGGGTCGATTTCGGCCAGCAACTGGCCGCTTTTGACCATCTGACCTTCGGTAATGTCGAATTTGTTCAGGTAGCCCGTTACCTGCGGGTGGACCGTTACGGTCGCAAGCGGCGTTACGGCGCCGAGCCCGTCCACGGTCACACGGACATCGCCGTTCATCACGCGGGAGACGCCGACCGGCACCGGCCCGTTGGCGCCAATACGACCGCTGCGGGGTGCCGCGCTATTAACCCTCAACGCCACCCAAACGATGAGGAGAACCAGAAGGAGCCCCAAAACAATCCACAGATAGCGCCGCCAGGCCGGCGTGTGTGGCACGGTCCAGCGCTGGCCGAGGCCAAAAGGTGTGTCCACGTGTCTCTCGTCCATAAAATAACCGTCTCGCCAACCGAGCAGCCGATTTTGATATTTTATTATGTGCCAGTTTGGCACCCAAGGGGCCGGCCACAGAATAGCAGCCCCGCGCACTCATGCAGCGTTCCTTAGCAAAGGCAAGGGCGGCAATTTTGTCGGAATTGTCGCGACTCCGCGCAAAGGAACACGCAGGTACGATCTTGCTGGCATGTAACCTGCTGCTGGTAGGGCTAAGCCCGACACCGGTCCTCATTCGAGACGGTCAGGGCGCCGTTATGCGCAAAAACGGGACGCCCTATGACCCTAGAACGCACCACTGTCAGAACCGACGCCTCCGAGCTTCTGGAGCGGATCCGCACGCGTGACGCTCGTGTGACAATCATCGGCATGGGCTATGTCGGCCAGCCGCTGGCGATCGCCGCCCATGCGCAGGGCTTCACCGTGTCCGGGTTCGACATCGATCCCGAGCGCGTGGCAGGCCTCAACAACGGGCATTCCTCGATCCGCACCATTTCCGACGAACGCATCGCCGCCATGTGCGCCAGCGGACGCTTCCGCGCGACTGCCGACCGCCAGGAACTCGCGCGCGCCGATATCATCGTCATCTGCGTGCCGACGCCCTTGAACCGGCATCGCGAGCCCGATCTCTCCTTCGTGCGCGCGACCGCCTCGGACATCGCCCGCACGCTCCGCCCCGGCCAGCTCATCTGCCTGGAATCGACAACCTATCCGGGCACGACGGTCGAGGTGGTGAAGCCCATTCTCGAGGCGCGCGGGCTGGCGGTCGGCCGCGACATGTTTCTCGCCTTCTCGCCCGAGCGTGAGGATCCCGGCAATCCCAACTTCCACACCTCGAACATTCCGAAGATCGTGGGCGCCGACGACGACGCCAGCCGCACGCTGGCTGAGGCGTTCTATCGCACACTGGTCGAGCGCGTGGTGCCGGTTTCCTCGTCGGCCACGGCCGAAGCGGTGAAGCTCACCGAGAACATCTTCCGCTGCGTCAACATCGCGCTCGTCAACGAGCTGAAGCATGTCTACGGCGAGATGGGCATCAATGTCTGGGACGTGATCGACGCCGCCGCGACGAAGCCGTTCGGCTTCATGCCGTTCTATCCGGGCCCGGGCCTCGGCGGGCACTGCATCCCGATCGATCCCTTCTACCTGACGTGGAAGGCGCGCGAACACGAGGTGCCGACGCGCTTCATCGAACTCGCGGGCGAGATCAACACGGCCGAGCCGCGCCGCGTCTGCGACGCGCTCGCAGCCGCCTTGTCCCATCGCAAGCGCCAGAGCCTCAACGGCGCGCGGATTCTCATGATGGGTCTCGCGTATAAGAAGAACGTCGACGACACCCGCGAAAGCCCGGCGCTCGTCATCATGCGCACGCTCGAAGCGCGCGGCGCCGTCGTCGAGTATTACGATCCCTGGATCGCCGAGGTGCCGGAAACGCGTGAGCATTCCGAATTGGCCGGACGCAAATGTGTGGAATGGCGCCCCGCGACGTTCCGGGACCGCTATGACGCCGCCCTCATCGTCACCGACCACGATGCGGTGGACTATGCCGCCCTCGTCGACGGCCTCGATCTGGTCGTCGACACGCGCAACGCCACACGGCGCGTGGAAAAAGGCCGTGAACGGATCGTTTTGGCCTGAAAATCGGCTGCCGCGATACGGTTGTGTTGCCCGGACCCGCTTCCTAGATTACTAGGCGATCCTCTCGCGGGCTTTTGTTGGCAGACATGGCAGAACTCGACAGGTCCTCGGCGCCCTCTCACCTGAAGCGCCTGGAGGCCGAAAGCATCCATATCATGCGCGAAGTTGCGGCCGAATTTCGCAATCCCGTCATGCTTTACTCCATTGGCAAGGACTCGTCGGTGATGCTTCACCTGGCGATGAAGGCCTTCTATCCGTCCAAGCCGCCGTTCCCGCTCCTCCATGTCGATACGACATGGAAGTTTCGTGAAATGATCGAATTTCGCGACGCGACGACGAAACGGCTGGGCCTCAACCTGCTCGTGCATATCAACGAGGATGGCGTCCGCCGCGGGATCAATCCGTTCGACTCCGGCTCAGCCCTGCACACGCAGGTGATGAAGACGGAAGGCCTGAAGCAGGCGCTCGACAAATACGGCTTCGATGCGGCCTTCGGCGGGGCGCGCCGCGACGAGGAAAAGTCCCGCGCCAAGGAGCGCATCTTCTCGTTCCGGACGGCGACGCATGCCTGGGACCCGAAGAATCAGCGGCCCGAGCTCTGGCGGCTCTACAACACGCGCGTGCGCCCCGGCGAGTCCATCCGCGTTTTCCCGCTCTCGAACTGGACCGAACTCGACATCTGGCAATACATCCTGATGGAAAACATCCCCATCGTGCCGCTCTATTTCGCCAAGAAGCGCCCGGTCGTGCAGCGGGACGGCACACTCATCATGGTCGACGACGAGCGCATGAAATTGCGCGAAGGCGAGACGGTGAAGGAATTGCTCGTGCGCTTCCGCACGCTCGGCTGCTATCCGCTCACCGGCGCCATCGAATCGCCCGCCGACACGCTCGAAGACATCGTCAGCGAGATGCTGACGGCGCGCACGTCGGAGCGGCAGGGCCGCCTCATCGACAGCGACGAAAGCGCCTCGATGGAGAAGAAGAAGCGCGAGGGCTATTTCTGATGACCAAGGCCTCCGCGCTCACCGAATATCTCGCCAGCCAGGAAAAGAAATCGCTCCTGCGCTTCCTCACCTGCGGCAGCGTCGACGACGGAAAATCCACACTCATCGGGCGGCTGCTCTACGATTCGAAGCTGCTGTTCGAGGATCATCTGGCCGCGCTGGAGAAAGACTCCAAGAAACACGGCACCACCGGCGGCGATATCGACTTCGCACTTCTGGTCGATGGCCTCGAGGCCGAGCGCGAGCAGGGCATCACCATCGACGTCGCCTATCGCTTCTTCGCAACCGACCGGCGGACGTTCATCGTGGCTGACACGCCGGGCCACGAACAGTACACGCGCAACATGGCGACCGGTGCCTCGAACTCGGAGCTCGCCGTCATTCTCATCGACGCACGCAAGGGCGTGCTGACTCAGACGCGGCGCCACGCCTACATCGCCTCGCTGCTCGGCATCCGCCACGTCGTGCCGGCCGTCAACAAGATCGATCTCGTCGATTTCTCCGAAGACGTGTTCCGGGCCATCGTCGAAGAGTTTTCCGGCTTTGCGGAGAAGCTGGGCTTCGCGAGCCTCGTCTCCATCCCGATCTCCGCGCGCTTCGGCGACAACGTTACGGCCGCGAGCGCGTCCACGCCTTGGTACAAAGGGCCGTCGCTGCTCGAGCACCTGGAGGCCGTCGACGTCGAGACGGCGCTGGGCGAACTGCCGTTCCGCATGCCGGTGCAATGGGTCAACCGTCCCAATCTCGATTTCCGCGGCTTCTCCGGAACGGTCGTGAGCGGCCGCGTGAAGCCCGGCGATCCGGTCGTCGTTGCGAAGTCGGGACGCACGAGCAAGATCGGCCGCGTCGTGACGATGGACGGCGATCTGGCCGAAGCCGTGCCCGGCGATGCGGTGACGCTGACGCTGGCCGACGAAGTCGACATCTCGCGCGGCGATCTCCTGAGCACGCCGTCGGCGCGGCCGGAGGTTTCCGACCAGTTCGCGGCGCATATCCTCTGGATGGCGGAAGACGAAATGCTTCCCGGTCGTCCCTATCTTCTGAAGATCGGCACGACGACCGTTCCGGCCACCATCACCGAGCTGAAGCACAAGGTCGACGTCAACACGCTCGACCATCTGGCCGGGAAGACCTTGCATCTGAATGAAGTGGGTTACGGCAATATCAATGCCTCGCAGCCCATCGCCTTCGATCCCTATCACGAGAACCGCGACACAGGCGGCTTCATCCTGATCGACCGCTTCACCAATGCGACCATCGCCGCCGGCACGATCGATTTCGGCCTGCGCCGCGCGACGAACGTCCATTGGCAGGCGCTCGACGTGAACAAGGTGCTGCGCGCGGAGTCCAAGGGACAGCGGCCGGCCGTGCTCTGGTTTACCGGATTGTCGGGCTCCGGGAAGTCGACCATCGCGAACCTCGTCGAGCGCACGCTCTTTGCGCAGGGCCGCCACACCTACCTGCTCGACGGCGACAACGTCCGCCACGGCCTCAACCGCGATCTGGGCTTCACCGACGTCGACCGCGTCGAGAACATCCGCCGCGTGGCGGAAGCGGCGAAGCTCTTCGTCGACGCGGGCCTGATCGTGCTCGTCTCGTTCATCTCGCCGTTCCGCTCCGAGCGCAGGCTGGCGCGCGAACTCATGCAGGCCGGCGAGTTCATCGAGATCTTCGTCGACACGCCGATCGAAGTCTGCATGCAGCGCGACGTCAAAGGCCTCTACGCCAAGGCGCAGCGCGGCGAGATCAAGAACTTCACCGGCATCGATAGCCCGTATGAGGCGCCGGAAGCCGCCGAGCTCACGCTCAAGACCGTCGACAGCGATCCGGTCATGCTGGCCGAAGACGTGGTCGCCTATTTGCGCAAGGCGGGAATTGTTCCCTGACGTGACTGATTTTGTTACGCTGGCCTCGTGCGAAATTCCAAGAGGACGGTGATGCAGCCTGTCGTTCGTATATCGATCTTCCGGTGTGCGCCGGAACGGTTTGCCGAGCTTCGCCAGATGATGCTGGCGGCCGATCCTGTCTTGCGCCCCGGGATCGAGGCCATGCGCGGACTGCTTGCTTTCTATGTCGGTGCCGACGAAGCGACGTCGTCATTGTCCAATGTCAGCCTTTGGAGCACGCTCGCGGATGCGAAGCAATTGGACACATTTCAGCCGATGCTGGAACTTGGAAAGACGTTTTCCGCCAAAGGTGCAACGTTCGAACGCCCCATCATGAATTATTCGACCCTTTGGCAGCTTTCGAGCGGCAAGGCGTAGCGCTGAGCGTTATCGACCGTCGTGTCGTAGCTTCGTTGAAAAGAGATGCTCATGACGACTGTCCGCCCACTCCTGATGTTCCAGGGTCGCGCCGAGGAGGCGATGGATTTCTATTCCACGCTGTTCGCCGAAGCCGAAATCGATGCGATCGAACGCTATCGCGAAGGCGAACCGGGCCGGCCCGGCGCGATCAAGCGCGCGACGTTCACCATCGGCGATCAGTCGATCATGCTGTTCGATAGCCCCGTGCGCCACGATTTCACGTTCACGCCGGCAATTTCCTTGTTCGTCGAGTGCGACTCCGAAGACCAGATCCGCTGGCTGTTCGAACAACTCTCCGAAGAGGGGCGTGTGTTCATGCCGCCGGAGAGTTACGGTTTCAGCCGGCTGTTCACCTGGGTTGCCGACCGGTTCGGTGTGGCCTGGCAGCTCAATCTCTCCTAAAGGAATAGAGCGATGGGCCAACAAACTATGCAGGGCGCCTGTCACTGCGGCGGCGTACGCTTCCGCGTCAAGCTTGCGGAGGGTCTCGAAAATCCGCGCCGCTGCAACTGCTCGCTCTGCCGTATGCGTGGCGCAGTCGTCGTGACGGCGCTCCTCGACGATCTCGAGATCACGGCGGGGCGCGAACTGCTCAAGCTCTATCGGTTCAACACGATGAAAGCCGAGCATTATTTCTGCTCCGCCTGCGGAATCTATACGCATCACAGGCGCCGTTCGAACCCAAGCCAGCTCAGCGTCAACGTCGCGTGCCTCGAAGGCGTCAGTCCGTTCGATTTCGCGGACGTGCCCGTCTATGACGGGATCGTGCATCATACCGACAGGCCTGGCGGCCCTGCGTACCGGATCGCAGGGCATTTGCGCTACGAGGATGTCCGTCCATGACACCAGCGCCGATCAAGCCTTCGATAAGCAAAGACCTGCTCGACCAGATCGACATCCGCGTCGGAACGATCGAGGCCGTGAGCGACGTGCCCGGTTCGGACAAGCTGCTCGCCCTTCGCGTGAACTTCGGCGATCACTCGCGCACCATTCTGTCCGGCATGAAGAAGGAGCGCGCCGATCCGCAGGAGATCGCCGGTAGGCAGGCGCTGTTCGTGGTCAACCTCGCGCCGCGCAAGATGGCGGGCGTCGTGAGCGAGGGCATGCTGTTCGACGCTATGAGGACGGCATTTTGCCCGCCCTGGCCACGCCCGAACGCCCTGTCCCCAACGGCAGCCGGGCGGGATAAACCCACGCATTGTCAGCCCACCCCAAAGCTGATTTCCTTTCGAGCAATCCGAAATCGTTCAGGGTGGAACCGACAATGACCGGCATTACCGCATATGGTGCCTACATTCCGCGGCTGAGGCTGCAGCGCAAAGCGATCGCGCAGGCGAACGCCTGGTTCGCGCCGGGGCTCGTCGGCGGGGCCAGGGGCGAGCGCGCCATGGCCAATTTCGACGAGGATGCGGTGACGATGGCGGTGGAAGCCGGTCGCGCCTGCCTGCCGGCGAATGATCCCATCAAGGACCGCGACTTTGTCGACGCCGCCTATTTCGCCTCGACCAGCATGCCGTTCTCGGACCGTCAGAACGCAGGCATCGTCGCGAGCGCACTGAATTTGTCTGACGATATTTCGTCCTTCGATGTCACTTCGTCGCAGCGCGCCGGCGCCTCCGCCTTGATCGCAGCACTCGACGCCGTCGGCAGCGGTCGTGCGAAATCGCCGCTCGTGGTCGCGGGCGAGAAGCGCAAGACGCGCGCAGCGTCTACGCAGGAGCTGGCCTTCGGCGATGCGGCCGCGGCGTTGACGCTCGGCAAGGACAAGGTGATCGCGAAGTTCCTGGGCAGCCATTCGCATACGGTCGATTTCGTCGATCATTTCCGCGGCGAGTCCGAAGAGTTCGATTACGGCTGGGAAGAGCGCTGGATCCGCGACGAGGGTTACACCAAGATCGTGCCCGCGGCCGTCAAGCACCTCTTCGAGAAAACGGGCGTTTCGGGCGCCGAGATCGCGCATTTCGTCCTGCCGTGTCCCTTCGCCAAGCTCGACCAGCAACTGGCCAAAGCGTGCGGCATTGATCCCGCCAAGGTGCGCGACAATCTCGCGGCGGCGGTCGGCGATTCCGGTTCGGCACACGCGATCCTGATGCTGGCCCATGCCCTGGAGCAGGCGAAGCCCGGCGAGAAGATCCTCGTGGCGCAATTCGGCCAGGGCTGTGATGCGCTGCTCTTCGAAGCGACCACCGAGATCGAAAGGCTGGAAAATCGCGGCTGCGTTTCGCGATCGCTGGCGCGCCGGAAAGAAGAGACGAACTACAACAAATTCCTCGCCTTCAACGGCCTCATCGAACTCGAGAAAGGCATGCGCGCGGAGGTCGACAAGCGCACGGCGCTGACCGTCGTGTACCGCAAGAACGACATGCTGATGGGCCTCGTCGGCGGCAAGTGCCGGGTCTGCGGCACGGCGCAATTCCCGCGCAGCCGCGTCTGCGTGAGCCCGAACTGCAAGGCCATCGACAGCCAGGATCCCTACAGCTTCGCGGAGCAGACCGGCACGGTGTTGTCCTGGTCGGCGGACTTTCTCACCTATTCCATGTCGCCGCCCAATCACTACGGCATGATCACCTTCGGCGACGGCGGGCGTTTCATGGCCGACATCACCGATGTCGATCAGGGACAGATCGATTCCGGCGCCAAGGTAAAGATGAGCTTCCGCGTGAAGGACCGCGACGAGCGGCGCGGCTTCGTGCGCTACTTCTGGAAAGCGGTGCCGGCATGAGGACTCCCATCTTTCCGCGAAAGCCAAACTTCCTCTCCACCATGCCGATCGGTCTTCTGTTCCTGGGCGCTGCGGCGATGGGCGCGCTGGCGATCGGTACAATCGCGATCGGAGCGCTCGCCATCGGCAAGCTCCGTATCGGAAATGTCGAGATCGATAAGCTGACCGTTCGCAAACTGATTTCGAAGGACGGCCCGACCTAAGCGGCCTCATGGAGAAATTCGACGTCCTCGTCATCGGTCTCGGCGCCATGGGCAGCGCCGCGCTTTATCAGCTTGCGAAACGGGGCGCGCGGGTCGCCGGCTTCGACAGGTTTTCGCCGCCGCACGACCAGGGTTCGAGCCATGGCGACACGCGTATCACGCGGCTCGCGATCGGGGAGGGCGAACATTACACGCCGCTGGTCAAACGCTCGCACGAAATCTGGCGCGAGATCGAGAAAGAGACCGGCGCCGATCTCCTCACGCAATGCGGCGAGCTGATCATCTCCAGCCGCGCACGCACCTCTTCGATGCATGTCGAAGGCTTCTTCGACAATACGGTCGGGGCCGCCCGCAAGCACGGTGTGGCGCACGAGCTGCTGGGCGCGAACCAGATCCGCGCGCGCTTCCCGCTTTTCGACGTGCGCGACGATGAGACCGGCTATTACGAGCCGGAAGCCGGCTTCGTGCGACCGGAAGCCTGCATCGCCGCCGAATTGTCGCTTGCCGAACGCAAAGGCGCCGCGGTTCATCGCAACGAGACGGTTCTGCGCTTCGAGGCGTCCGAGAGCGGCGTCGCCGTCGAGACGGATCGCGGCCGCTATCACGCAGATCGGATCATCGTGTCGGCCGGCGCGTGGCTGCCGAAGCTGCTCGGCGGATCGTTCGCGAGCCTTTTAAAGGTCTATCGTCAGGTGCTGTACTGGTTCGCCATCGACGGCGATCCGTCGCTCTATCGGCCGCAGCTTTTCCCGGTTTTCATCTGGGAGCGGCCGGATTGGCCCCATGGCATCTACGGTTTCCCGGCCATCGACAATGCGGGGCTCAAGATCGCGACGGAATATTATGCTGAGACGGCGTCGCCCGAGAGCGTCACGAGATCCGTCCCCGAGAGCGAAATCGCTTCGATGTGCGAGAAACTTGCGGCGCCGCACATCAAAGGTCTCGGCAGCCGCAGTACCAAGGCGGTCGTTTGCCTCTACACGGTGACGCCGGATATGGGCTTCATCATCGATCACGCACCGCAATCGGAGCGGATTATTCTTGCCTCCTGCTGCTCCGGCCACGGCTTCAAGCATTCTGCGGCCATTGGCGAAATCCTGGCCGACATGGCCCAAAGCCGCCCGCCGGCCTTCAACCTCGCTCCCTTCCGGCTCGCACGCTTCGGCTGACCGCCATTGACCCAGATCATGGCGAAAGGGCTCCCATTGTCCTGACGTAGGCGAAGCGCGGCGGAGATGGGTGACGGTTGATGGGCAAGGCAGGCGAATTCATGCTGCCGATCGCCGAGCGGTTGCTCGAAGCTCTGAAGGCGTGCGGCGCACGCGCGGTCTTCGGAATTCCGGGCGATTATGCGCTTCCCCTCTTCGAAACCTTTGAGCGGAGCAGGTTGCTGCCGCTTCACACGCTGAGCCACGAACCTGCGGTCGCCTTCGCCGCGGATGGCGCCGCGCGCGCCGCGGGAGGCATCGGCGTCGCCGCTGCGACCTACGGTGCGGGCGCGCTCAACCTTCTCAACGGGGTGGCCGGAGCCTATGCCGAACGCTCGCCGCTCTGCGTCATTTCCGCCGCGCCGCCGCGCATGCGTCCGCTGCCGGGACTTCTGCCGCATCATCAGGTGCGCACGGCGGACAGCCAGCTTCGAATCTTCCGAGAAGTGACCTGTGCGCAGGCCGTGCTCGACGATGTCGAACAGGCGCCCGGCGAGATCGCGCGCGTGCTCGACGCCTGCAAGCGCCATTCGCTTCCCGTCTATTTCGAAATACCAAGCGACATGGCGCTCGCGCCCTGCGCCAAGGCCGGTCACGCCGCAAATGCGGACGACCTCGGCGCCGCCGCGGAGTGTGCGGCCGAGATCGCAACGCTCGTTCGAAGCGCGAAGCGGCCGGTCCTCATGATCGGCGTCGAAGTGCGCCGCTTCGGCCTCGAAGCCGAAGTCGCCGATCTGGCGCGGCGCGCGGGCGTTCCCGTGGTGACGAGCTTCATGGGCCGCGGCGTCGCGGCCTCTGCCGGCCTCGACCATGCGGGCTGCTATATGGGCCTCGCCGGCGATCCGGCCGTGACGCAACTCGTCGAGGATTCGGACGCGCTCGTCCTTCTGGGCGTCATCCTCTGCGATACCAACCTCGGCGTACAGGCGCATCGCCTCGATCTGCGCCGGGTCGTGCATGCCTTCGGCGGCGATGTCCGCATCGGCCATCACACCTACCCGAACGTGTCGCTCGGGAGTCTGGTGCGCGAACTCTTCAGACTCGCCCCTAGCGACCAGAGCCGCGCGGCGCCTGCGACGGCGAAGGACATCGCAACACCTTTCGTGCCCGATGAGGCACGTATTGCGCCGTCGGACGTCAGCGCCGCGATCAATGCGCTCTTCGCGGACCGGGCTTTTCCGCCGATCGTGTGCGACACGGGCGACAGTCTGTTCGTCTCGATCGATCTGGCAGCGCAGGAGCTTCTGGCGCAGGGCTATTACGCGAGCATGGGATTTGCGGTTCCGGCCGCGATGGGCGCGCAGGTCGTCAGCGGGCAGAGACCGCTTGTCCTCGTCGGCGACGGCGCTTTCCAGATGACGGGCTGGGAGCTCGGCAATTGCCGACGTTGGGGCATCGATCCCGTCGTCATCGTGCTCAACAACCGCAGCTGGGGGATGCTGAAGCTTTTTTCTCCGAGCTCCCGTTTCAACGACCTCGACGATTGGCACTTTGCGGTAGCCGCCGATGCGTTTGGGGGCGAGGGCGTGCGCGTGACCACGCGCCGCGAGCTTTTTGGGGCGCTTGCCCGAGCTTGGCGGACGCGTGGGCGATTCCAGCTGATCGAGGCGGTGCTCGCAGACGGCGCGAGCTCGGAGGCGCTCGGCCGGTTTGTCCGGGCATTGCGCCGCCCTGGGGCCAAGGTTCCCCACGAAGTGGCAATGGCGTAGTCTCTCCAAAAATCCCCGGAGGAATGCCATGGCTTACGTCGAGAACCGCATCATCCACGACGCCGACTCCCATCTGATGGAGCTCGCCGACTGCCTCGACGATTTCCTCGATCCCAAAGTCCGCCCGCTCTACGACGCACTGCCCAAGCTCAAGGCCTGGCCGCGCGACGGCGAATGGGTGAAAAAAGCGCGCGCGCAGCAGGACGATCCCGATTTCCGCTCGGGCGACATCGCCAATCTGATGCTGCGCAAGAATTATGCGGCGCTTGGGTCCTTCCGCCGCGAGGATCGTCCGAAAGCACTCGATGGGCTGGGCTTCGCGAGCCAGCTCGTCTTCACCACGTGGTCGCTCGGCAATTTCGGGCTCGATGAGAGCGGCAATGTGGCACTCTGCTACGGCGTGGCGGAAGCGCACAACCGCATGATGACGCATTTCTGTTCGGTCGACCGCCGGCTTCTCGCGACGGCCTACGTGCCGCTGGTCGATTTCGAGCAGACGCGGGCGATCGCGGCGCGTGCCATCAAGATGGGCGCCAAGGCGCTTCTCATTCCCTCGCGCTGTCCCAAGGGCCACTCGCCCAGCCACATCGCGTTCGATCCGTTGTGGGCGATGGCGGAAGAAGCGGGCCTGCCGATCCTTTTCCATGTCGGCGGCGAGGAGAAGCTCAATCCCGATTACTTCGAAAACGGGCTGCCGCGCGTGAAGGATTTCCACGGCGGCGAAGAGAACTTCACGTCGGTCAGCTACATGCCCATCCCGCATTCGGTGATGAAGACGCTGGCGGTGCTTATCTTCGACCGCGTGCTCGACCGCTTCCCGAAACTCAAATTCGGCGCCATCGAACTGGGCGCTTCGTGGCTGCCCGGCTGGATGCGCTACATGGATTCCGGCGCGCTGGCGTTCGTGAAAAACGAAGAGCGCCTGCAGAAGCTTTCCATGACGCCCAGCGAATTCGTGCGCCGCCAGGTGCGCGTGACGCCTTATCCGCACGAAGACGCGGGCTGGATTATCGCCAATTCCGGACCGGACGTGTGTCTCTTCTCGTCGGATTTCCCGCATGTCGAAGGCGGGCGCAATCCCCTCAAGCGTTTCGACGAGTCGCTCAAAGGGCTCTCGCAAGGCGAGATCGATCGATTCTACTGCGACAATTTCATCGACCTGATGGGCGAAGGACTCGCACCGGACTTGCGCAAACCGAAGCTTTCCGCCGCCGCATAAAAAAGCCCCGCCGAAATTCGGCGGGGCTTCCTCATCCAACTGTGCTTTCCGCGCTTACTGGGGCGGCGGAGGCGGCGGCGGACCCATCATGCGGTTTTCCGGGCCCACATAGTGCAACGTCATCGAACCGATGCCGGCCGCCACGTTCAGGCCGGTCTCGCCCTCGATGCTGACGGGCTGCAGCGTGAACGAACGATGGAAGCCGCCGATCAGCGCATTGGCGCCGACGCCCGGGCCGGCCGCAGCGCTCGCCTGCACGCCGACATACTCGCCGGAGAGCGCGCCACGCTCGGGGCCTGCGTTCGGGGCGAACACATCCCAGATGATCACGGCGCCCGACGTATAGCCGATATCGACGCCGAACTTCGTGACATCGCCGTTGTAGCGTTCGCTGTAGGGACCGTGGTGATAGATGCAGTGCAAGCCCTTGGACGATCCGAAAATGAATCCCCACCCGCTGCTTTCGTGGCAGGTGAGAACGCCGACCTTAACGCCTTCGGCTTTGGCGGGTGCGCCGAATGCGACGGCGGTAGCGGCGGCAAGCGCGAACGCTCCGGTCAAACGGCTCAGATTCTTGGACATGTAAAATCTCCTGCTTATCCCCCGCGTAAGGCGCGGGCTCATGACCCGTTCGGGCGCCGGTTAATCCCGGACGCGAGAACTTGTCGGGGCAGGGAACGTTTGTCGGAACGGGCGGGTTCCCGGGCTCTCGCACATTTGTGGTCGTGTGAAAGAAACTTCACGCGTGCGCCGTGCATCGCGGCCAAATTGCGGCAGTATCGTATTAGCGCCTTTCGGCCAGTGCCCGGGCGGCTTCGACGAATTCGCTCGGCATCATGACGATGGTCATGGTGTTCTGCTCGGCGCCCACCTCCGTCAGCATCTGCATGCGGCGAAGCTCGAGCGAGGCGGGTGTCTTCATGATCTCGTCGGCCGCTTCGCGCAGCTTGCGCGCCGCCTCGAGTTCCGCTTCCGCCTTGATGATGCGGGCGCGCTTTTCGCGCAGGGCTTCGGCTTCCTGCGCCATGGCGCGCTGCATGGATTCCGGAATCTCCACGTTTTTCATCTCGACATTGTGGATCTCGACGCCCCAGGGCTCCGTCATCGTGTCGACGCGTTCCTTCAGGAGCGCCGCCAGCTTCTCACGCTCCTTGAGGACGTCGTCGAGCGTGTGCTGGCCGATGACGTTGCGCAGCGTGGTCAGCGCCGTCTGGATGACGGCGTTGCGCACGTCCTGGACCTCGATGATGGCGCGATCCGGCGCGACGACCTTATACCAGATGACGGCGTTCACCTTGATCGGCACATTGTCCTTCGTCATCGTCTCCTGCTGCTCCACGCCGTCGGTCAGGACGCGCATGTCGACCTTCACGATGGTTTCGGCGAAGGGGATGATCCAGAACAGCCCTGGCCCGCGGATGGACATGTAGCGGCCGAAGCGGAAGACCAGCGCGCGCTGATATTGCTGCGCCACGCGAAATCCCGTGAGGGCGATGAAAATCAGAATGAGGAGAAGGATGATTCCGACGGGCATGGATGCGCGGCTCCCTGCGATTCTTTAGATTACCCCAGAATTAGGCGTAAAATGAGCGCCGTAGCGCAGACTTTACAGCGGGGCGCGGCGGCAGTTAGATGACGGCAAGTCATTATTGGGAGAGACGTATGGCATCGGGAATCCGGGACAAAGTCGCCATCCTCGGCATGGGCTGCTCGAAATTCGGCGAGCGCTGGGACATGGGCGCCGAAGAACTCATCGTCGAAGCCTATCTCGAGGCGATGCAGGATGCGGGCGTCGAGACGAACCAGATCCAGGCCGCGTGGTTCTCCACCGCCATGGACGAGCAGCATGTGGGCAAGGGCGGCACGCCGCTTTCGGTTGCGCTGCGCCTTCCCAATGTGCCCGTCACGCATGTCGAGAATTTCTGCGCCTCGGGTTCGGAAGCGTTCCGCGGCGCGGTCTATGCGGTCGCGGCCGGTGCCTGCGATATCGCGCTGGCGCTCGGCGTCGAGAAGCTGAAGGACACGGGTTACGGCGGCCTGCCGCAACGCGAACAGGGCACGCTCAATCCGCTGTGGTCGGCGAACGGTTCGGCACCCGGCAATTTCGCGCAGCTGGCGTCCGCCTATCGCGCCAAGCACGGCGTCTCGAAAGAAGACTTGAAGCGCGCCATCGCGCATGTGTCGGTCAAGAGCCACGCCAACGGCACCAAGAATCCGAAGGCGCATCTGCAGAAGGCCATCACCGAAGAGATGTGCCTGAACGCGCCGATGATCGCCGAGCCGCTGGGCCTCTTCGACTGCTGCGGCGTGTCGGACGGTGCGGCCTGCGCCATCGTGACGACGCCGGAAATCGCGCGCGCGATGGGCAAGAAAGACATCATCACCGTCAAGGCGCTACAACTGGCGCTGTCGAACGGCCTCGAAAGCCAGCACAATTCCTGGGACGGCAGCTACTTCCACACCGCGCGTATCGCGTCCAAGCGCGCTTACGAAGAAGCCGGTATCAAGAACCCGCGCGACGACGTCTCCATGATCGAAGTGCATGACTGTTTCTCGATTACCGAGCTCGTCACCATGGAAGACCTCCATATCTCCAAGGAAGGCCAGGGGTGGAAGGACGTGATGGACGGCTTCTACGACGCCGACGGCCACACGCCCTGCCAGATCGACGGCGGCCTCAAATGCTTCGGCCATCCGATCGGCGCCTCGGGCCTCAGGATGCTCTACGAGATGTATCTGCAGCTTCTCGGCCGGGCGGGCGCGCGGCAGCTGAAGAACCCCACCATCGGGCTCACGCACAATCTGGGCGGCGCGCCTATGATGAACGTCTGCTCGGTGGCGATCATCGGAGCCGAAGGGGCGTAAAGCCGCGGCTCTGGTTTGAGGCACGAATCGGTCACATTCCCCTGCCATGGTGATGGGCTAGGCTAGAATCCCTATATCATCACTGTGGCTTAGTTCGGGGCGTCATGATCGAAGTTCGCGATCTCGTATACGAGTATCCCAACAAACGCGCGCTGGACGGTGTCTCTCTGACGGTTGCGCCGAAGACCATTACCGCGCTCGTGGGACCCAACGGCGCCGGCAAGACGACGCTTTTGCGCTGTCTCGCGGCGCTCGAACCGCCCTATTCAGGCAGCGTCACGATCGATGGCCTCGATACGCGCGAGGCCCCGCGCCGGATTCACGAGCGGCTCGGCTACCTTCCCGACTTCTACGGCCTCTATGACGAGCTGACGGTCCGCCGTGTGCTGACCTATGCCGCCTGGTCGCACGGGCTGGCGCCGGCGCTTGCTTCCGCCGCGGTCGAGAAAGCCGCCGCCCGCGTGGCTTTGGTCGGTCGGCTGGAGACGAAAGCCGGCGAGCTCTCGCGCGGCCTGCGCCAGCGCCTCGCCATCGGCCAGGCGATCGTGCATGAGCCGAAAGTCGTTCTCCTCGACGAACCGGCCGCCGGCCTCGATCCGCAGGCGCGGCGCGATCTCTCGACGCTGCTGCTGCAGTTGCGCGACGCTGGCATGACGCTCGTCGTCTCGTCGCACATCCTGGCCGAACTCGAGGACTATTGCTCGACGATGATCATCGTCGACGATGGTCACGTCGTCGGCGGCAAGCCGATCAAGGTGCGCGACGACGAGCGGCCGCGCTATCTCCTCGAGCTGGCGGCGGCGCGCAGCGATCTGAAGCAATTCCTGCTCGCCGCCGGAATCGACGTCATCGAGACGGGCGATCATCATGGGCTCTTCACCTTCACGCGCAATCCGAGCGCGCGCGCCAAGCTGATCCGCGATCTCGTCAAGGCCGGTTTCGACGTGGCGAGTTTCGCCGAATCCACGCGCGCCATCGAAGACACCTACTTCGCCCAAGTGCGGGACAAAGCGTCATGAACCCCGAATTCCGCCGCAACATCTGGCTGGAGCTGTCGCCGCGCCGCCTCATCACCATGACGGCGGTGCTGGTGCTTGCCTTCTTCGCCGCCGCCCTTTCGGGCACCGAATGGCTGCCGTCGACGACGGCGGTTCTGATCTACTATTTCATCGTTGTCTTCTGGGGCACGCGCAACGCGGCCTTGAGCGTGGTGGGCGAGATCCGCGAGCGCACGTGGGACTTCCAGCGCCTGTCCGCGCTCGGTGCCGGCGAGATGACATGGGGAAAATTGTTCGGCTCGACCATCTTCAACTGGTATGGCGGGGCGATCTGCCTCGTCGTCATCCTCGCTTACCGCATCGCCCATGACGGCGCGGTCGCAGGCCTCATCAGCCTTGTCTATTTCGTCGTCATCGGATTGATCGCGCAGTCCGCGGCGCTGCTTTCGAGCCTGATCGCCGCCATGCGCCGCCAGCGCCACACCCAGCTCGAAGTGTTCGCCTATCAGGTGATCGGGATCGTCGCCGCGCTCTTCGCCTACGATGTCTGGAAGATGGCCGATCCGGCGGGATCGATCGGCGGACGGCTGCGGCCGACGGATTATATTCCGTGGTGGGGACAAAGCTTCGACGCGCGCGCGTTCCTGCTGACCTCGCTCGCGCTGTTTGCGGGATGGACGCTGCTCGGCTGCTATCGTGCCATGCGCCTCGAACTCAAAATGCCGAACGGTCCGTTCGTGTGGCTCGCGTTTCTCGCGTTTATGGGTGTCTATGTCGCGGGCTTCGACGCGTGGCTGCCGAAAAACGGCGCGATCAGCGTGCGTGATGCGGTCGCGCTCAGGCTCGCGCTCGCCGGCACCACGTTCGCGATCCTCACTTACATCATGGTGCTGCTGGAGCCGAAAGACCGCGTGCTCTATCGCTGGATGGGATCGGAACTCGCGCGGGCCCATTTCGGCCGCATCGCCTGGTCCCTGCAGGGCTGGATGATGAGCTGCAAAGCGGCGTTCATCGTCGGCATTTGCCTGATCGTGTGGCTGGTGAACGAAAATGCGGCGCCGGCCGCCGCTTTCGTCGGTTCGGGTCTGGGCTTCCTGCTGCGCGACGTCGGCATCTTCATTCTGCTTCAGACGCTGCCCGGACCGCGCCGCGGCGATTTCGCGGCCGTCGTCACGCTCTTCGCGCTGTACGTGCTGGCGCCCGCCATCGCCGATGGGCTCGGACTGAAACAGGCGCTCGTCGTGTTCTATCCGCAAGCCTCGACGCCGGTCTGGCTGAGCCCGGCGGTGGCATGGGCGGAAGCGATCGCGGTGGCGGGCCTCACCATCGGACGGCTTGCGAGCGGCGCGAAGCAGGCAGCCGCGACACCTGCCGCGGCTTAAACTTTCCGCTCCGCGGCCTGCTTCAATCCCGAATAGCCCGGCTGATCGATCGCGACCTTGTCGCGGGTGGTCTTTTCCAGGTGCTCGATGAGGCCCGGCGTCTGCATCGTGAACTTGCCAGAGCGGATACGCTTGCAGAGTTCGCGGTTGAGCTCATCGAGCGTGCCGTCTTTCGCGAGGAGCCCGCGCAGGCGCGCCAGTTCTTCCTGCCCGGATCTGGGGCTTTGATCGAGTTCGCGCACCACGATGGCGAGCGCGTTCGCCGCCACGCGGGCATGAAACGCCGTATGGCCTTTCAGCTCCGGCATGGCCTTCGTTTCCAGGAATTCGCGCACCGCATCGACAAGCTCGCGCATCGAAGGCTGGTCCATCATGGCTCAAAGCTTTCCGTGGAAGATGAGATTGACGAGATCGATTTCGGTTTCCGACGAACGCCGGCCGATGGCGGCGCGCTCGACGGAATGGTCGGCGCGGAAGCCCTGGTACATCGACATGCACATGATGCCCCATTTGAGCGAGCCGTAGACGATCCAGGTGCGCACCTCGTCCGGATCGATGTCGCCGCCGCCCGCCGCCTTGTAGCCCTTGAGCAGGTCTTCGAGATCGCCGAAGCCGCCCACCACTTTCTCCGCGAAGCGCCACGAATTGGTGCAGATCCAGCCGATGTCCTCGATCGGATCGCCGATATGGGTGAGCTCCCAGTCGAGCGCCGCCTCGACGCCGTCGGGCGAGATGAGGATGTTGCCGTGGCGGAAATCGCCGTGCACCAGCGTCTCGCGCTTCGAGATATTCATGCGCGGTTCGAGCCACTGGAACGCCAGCTCGAACATGGGATGGGGATAGTCGTAGAGATCGTAGATCTCGCGATAGCGCTTGAGCTGTGCCGGGCCGTCGACGACGGTGAGCACCTTGCGCAGAGGCGCCGTGTTGACCTGATGGATGCGGGCGAGAATCTCGCCGCATTGAAAGGCGAGGTCGGGGCGTATGGCATCGAATGCCGCGTCGCGCAGGATCTTTCGTGCGATCGTCTCTCCGGGCAGCCGGTCCATCACATAGCCGACACCGGCTTTGTCTTCCGGCTTCAGGACGTAACGCACACGCGGCGCCGCCACGCCCTCGGCGCGCGCGGTCTCGATCACGATCGCTTCGGTTTCCAGGGGCACGGAATTGGCGCTCACGCCGCCCGCTCGCGGAATCCCGCCCGGTGCGCGGCGCAGGACCAACGGCAGAACATGGTCGAGCACCGCGACGTCCATCGCCCAGGTTTCCTGGCTTGCGCCGCCCGAAAGCCGCGCCATGTGCGTGATATGCACGACGCCATGGAACGCCCTCAGAAGCGCGTGTTCCAGATTCGCTTTGAAATCGTCGCTCATCGCCTCACCCCGTCCGCAAATACCGGACGGCTTCGTCGCGCCCGAAAAGATAAAGCAGCACCCTCAGCGCTTCGCCGCGGGGGGATTTGAGTCCCGGATCCTGCGCCAGCACCAGTTTCGCATCGTCTCGCGCCGCTGCAAGCAACTCCGCGTGGAAGGCGAGGTCGGCGATGCGGAATTCCACGAGTCCGCTCTGGCGGGTGCCCAGAAGCTCGCCCGCGCCCCTGAGCCGCAGATCCTCCTCCGCGATGACAAAGCCGTCGTCCGTGTCGCGCAGGGTCTTGAGTCGGGCCTTGGCCGTTTCGCCCAGGGGCGGATGCCAGACGAGGAGGCAGGTCGAGCGGCCGGTGCCGCGGCCCACACGGCCCCGGAGCTGGTGCAACTGGGCGAGGCCGAAACGCTCGGCATGCTCGACGACCATGATGGTCGCCTCCGGCACGTCGACGCCCACTTCGATGACGGTCGTCGCCACCAGCACGGTCGTCTCGCCGTTCTTGAAGCGCGCCATGGCGGCATCGCGCTCGGCGCCTTTCATCCGGCCGTGCACCAGATCGACTTTGGGACCGAGAGTGTTCCTCAGCATCGCGGCACGCTCTTCCACGGCGGCGAGATCGACCTTCTCGGAATCCTCGACCAGCGGGCATACCCAATAGGCGCGCGCACCCTTGGCGATGGCGCTTTTCAGATGCTCCACGACTTCTTCTAGCCGCTCGGCGGAGAGCACGCGCGTGACGACGGGCTTGCGGCCGGGCGGGCGTCCGGTGATGCGCGAGACCTCCATGTCGCCATAGGCCGTGAGCGCCAGCGTACGCGGGATGGGCGTGGCCGTCATGACGAGGACATCGACAGGCTTTTCGCCCTTGCCTTGCAGCTTCATGCGCTGATGCACGCCGAAGCGGTGCTGCTCGTCGACCACGGCAAGGCCCAGATCGCGGAAGGCCACGTCTTCGGAGAACAGCGCATGCGTGCCGACGAGGATGTCGATCTCGCCCTTTGCCAGCGCCGAGAGCGTGTCCTCGCGCGGATTGCCGCGTTCGCGGCCTGTGAGCAGAGCCATGCGGACCCCGGCGGTGCGCGCCAGCGGTTCGAGCGCGTTGAAGTGTTGACGGACGAGAAGCTCGGTCGGCGCCATGAGCGCACCTTGCGTGCCCGCTTCGACCGCATCGAGCAACGCCAGCATGGCGACGATGGTCTTGCCTGCGCCGACATCGCCCTGCAGAAGCCTGAGCATGCGCGTGGGTGCAGCCATGTCGGCTTCGATTTCGGCCAGCGCGGATTTCTGTGCGTCGGTGAGTGCGAAGGGCAGGGCCTGCAGCACTTTCTCTTTCAGATGTCCGTCGCCCTTGATCGCCCGGCCTTTGGGCACGCGCAATTGGGCGCGGATGAGCGCCAGCGCCAATTGATTGGCAAGAAGCTCGTCATAGGCGAGCCGCTGGCGCGGCAGCGTCGCGGGCGCAAGATCGGCTTCGCTCTTCGGATTGTGCGCCGCCTTGAGCGCATCGTTGAAGCTGCCCCAACCTTTGGCGCGCAGGAAGGATTTGTCCTGCCATTCGGGCATCGCGGGCACTTTCTCGAGCGCGGCATGGACGGCGCGCAGCATGGATTTCGCGGGCAAGCCTTCCGTCAGGCGATAGATGGGTTCGTGCGCCGGCAGTGCGCCTTCCTCTTCCGGCGGCACGACATATTCAGGGTGGGCGATCTGGCGGCGCCCGTTGAACTCTTCCAGACGCCCGCTGACGAGGCGCTTGGCGCCGCGCGGCATAAGGCCTGTGAGATAGTCCGGCCGCCCGCGGAAGAAGACGAGGTCGAGGATGCCGGTGTCGTCGGAGCACTGCACGCGATAGGGCTGCCGGCGGTCGCGCGGCGGCTTGTGATCGAGCACATTCAACAGCAGCGTTACGATGCGTCCGACTTCGGCCTCCATCACTTTCGGGCGGTAGGAACGGTCGATCACACCCGTCGGCAGATCGAAGACGAGGTCGAGAAGGCGCGGGCCCGCTGCCTGCGTGATCAGCTTCTCGATGCGTGGCCCCACGCCCGGAAGCGTGCGCGTATCGGCAAAAAGGGGAAACAGAATCGCGGGGCGCATGGGGTGATAGAATAATGGGAGGAGCTTGCGGCGCTCAACTTGGCTGTTACCAGACCTCCAGCTGAAGCTTTCGATAGGAGGCAATCGTCTCGAAGTCGGCTCGATTTGAGGTGACCAGGCTAGTGATAGAGGCCGGCGAAGGAAAGCTTTCCAGCGTTCTTGGCCATTAGGGATTTGAACCGACCTGCGGCGACGATTTCCCTGAGAGCGATGTGCACTGCTTCCGTGCGCGATTTGGCGCCCAGAATTTTGGCTGCCTCATCTGCAAGAGCGGTATCCAGCTTGACGGACGTCGTCGCGCGCGCTGCCATGCACGGCTCCAAATCTATGTACATGAGAAAAAAGCATAACCCATTCCGATGCCGACGCAATCACGGCGCCGTCAAGCGCGAGGACACTCCATGATCAAGCTCAGCTTTTGTCTCCACCGGCTGCCGCATCTGAGCCGGGACCAGTTCCAGGCCTATTGGCGCAACATCCATGCGCCACTGGTGAAGAAGAATCGCGAACCCTTGCGCATCCGCCGCTATGTGCAATGCCATGCGATCACGAACGCGCTGAACGATGCCATCCGCGCGGGCCGCAATGCGCCCGAGATGTATGACGGCGTCGCGGAATTGTGGTGGGACAGCCTCGAGGAACTGCAGGTGGCGACGTCGTCGCCGGAAGGCCAGGCGGCCGGCCTCGAACTGCTCGAGGACGAACGCAAATTCATCGACCTTGCGCGCTCGCCCTTGTGGTTCGGAACGGAGTTCGAGGTGATCCGCTGACGGCGTCGATCAGTAGAATCCCGCGCCCTTCAGGAATTCGAGCACCGCCTTGTTGAACGCTTCCGGCTGGTCGATGTTCGCGGCGTGGCCGGCGTCGGGGATGACGACCTTCTTAGCGCCTGGAATCTTCGCCGCCATGTAATCGCTCGCCGCGAGGAACGGCTTGTCTTTGGCGCCGACGACGACAAGTGACGGCACGGCGATATCCGGGAGGCTGCTGATCACGCGCGCGTTCTTCTGCGTGAGCATGCCGCGCGCAGCGTGGGCGAGGCCGGAGGCATCGCGATGCGGGGCGGTGCGGGCCTCGGCACTGCCTTCGCTCAGGCGGCCCAACCCTTCCTTCTCGTAGCGGTCTGCCGTCTGTAGCGCATAGGTGTTCCAGTTCTCGCGCGCTTCGTCGCTCTTGAAGCCGGGTCCGGTGTCGATGATGAGCAGCGCGCGCACGCGCTCGGGAAAAGCGAGCCGAAAGGCGAGGCTCATATAACCGCCCAGCGACAACCCACCGACGATCGCGTCTTTCGCGCCCACTTCGTCGAGCACCGCTTCCATGTCCGTGACGGTCAAGGCTTGCGAATACGCGAGCGGATCATTGGGATAGTCGGAACGGCCGTGGCCGCGCATGTCCCAGGTGATGACGCTGAAATATTTGCCGAACACTTCGCGCTGGCCGGCCCACATATGCGACGAGGATGAGTAGCCGTGCGTGAGAAGAAGTGCCGGCCCTTCGCCGTACACTTCGTAGTAGATCTTGACGCCATCCCGATCGATCAAAGCCACAATCGTTCTCCCCGCTCTACGTGCCGGTGAAATTGCCGGGACGACGCTCGGCCACGGCGCGGATACCTTCGGCGAAATCAGCGGTCTTCCGCAATACGGATTGTTCCGCGAATTCCTTGTCCGTCTGCGCCTTCACCTGCATTGCCAGCTGGTTCCGCAAGGTTGCGCGCGTCGCCTCGACCGCCAAGGGCGCATTCTCCGCCAATTCGCGCGCGAGCGCGAGGGCGGATTCGCGCAAAGCCTCCATCGGAACGACGTTATCGACAAGGCCCCACTCGCGGGCCTCTTCTGCCTTGATGCGGCGGCCCGTCAGGCACATCAGGCTTGCTTTCTGTATGCCGATAAGTCTCGGCAATGTGTAGGTAATGCCAAAGCCGGGGTGGAAGCCGAGCTTCACGAAATTGGCGCCGAAGCGCGCTTCCGGCGCGGCGACACGGAAATCGGCCACCAGCGCGAGGCCCAGGCCGGCGCCGATCGCCGCACCCTGCACAGCGGCTACGATGGGCTTGCGGGTCGAAAAGAGCCGCACCGCCTGCGCATAGAGGCCGCCCGTCCCGCCTTCGCCGACGCTGTCCTGCGCCGAAAAGTCCGCGCCGGCGCAGAAGCTTTTGCCGGCCGCCATGAGCACGCTCGCGCGCAGCCGTTTCTCCGCGTCGATGTCGGACAGCGCATCGGCGAGCTGCGCCATCAGCGCGACCGTCACGTGGTTGTGCGGCGGCCGGTCGATCTCGAGGAGGGCCACGTGACCGTCCTGACGCAGGGTGATTTCGCCGTAACGGTCTTTCATGGCTTTTCTTCCTCTAGCGTTTCGCACCCAGGAGATTGCGCGCGACCACCCATTTGTGAACTTCGGTCGGGCCGTCATAGATGCGCATGGTGCGAATCTTGGACGCCATGAGCTGCAGCGGCAATTCCTTCGTCATGCCCATGGCGCCGAAGGTCTGCATGGCGCGGTCGACCACTTCCCATGCCATCTCCGTCGCATAGGCTTTGATCATCGAGATCTCGAGGCGCACGTCGCGGCCCTGATCCAGCTTCCACGCGCAGTCATACGTCATCAACCGCGCGGCATGGATTCGCGTCGCCGCGTCCGACACCCACCACTGGATCGCCTGGCGTTCGGAAAGCGGTTGTCCGAAGGTGACGCGCTGCGGCGCGAATTCGCACATCATGTCGAGCGCGCGCTGCGCCATGCCGATGGACCACGCCGCCATCTGGATGCGCCGGGTGCCGAGACGCAGCTGCATCGGCGCGAAGCCATTGCCTTCCTGGCCGAGAAGCTTCCAGCCTTCGACGCGACAATCTTCGAGAACGACTTCATACGTCGCAGCACCACCGATCATGGGAATGCGGCGCAAAACCTTGAAGCCCGGCGCGTTCCTGTCGACGAGGAAGGCCGAGATGCCGCCGCGGGCGCGTTTCTCCTTGTCGGTGATCGCCATGACGATGGTGAAGTCGGCTTCCGCCGCGCGGCTGATCCAGATTTTGCGGCCGTTCAGGATCCAGTCCTCCCCGTGGCGTTCGGCGCGCGTCGTCATGGCCGAAGGATCGGCGCCCGCGCCCGGCTCGGAAATGCCGATGGCCGAAATCGTTTCGCCGCGCACGTAAGGCGCCAGATAGGCTTCGCGCTGACGTTCGTTCACCGTCGCCATCAGCATGCGCAGATTGGGCGAATCCGGCGGCAGCGTGTACGGCGTGATGGTGCGGCCCATCTCTTCGTTCACGCCGATCATCGAGACGGACGGCAAATCGCTGCCGCCGATATCCGCCGGCGCGTCGAGGCCCCAGAGCCCCAGCTCTTTGGAGATCTTGTCGAGCCGCACATGCTCTTCGGCGCCGAGCCCCCAGCCTTTGCCGGCGGCCTCGCGCGAAAGCACCTCGGCTTCCAGCGGCATCAGTTCCTTTTCCACGAATTTGTGGACAAGCTCCTTCAGCATGCGGTCTTCTTCGGAGAGCTCGAAATCCATAGGCGTCCCTGCCTTCATTATTGTCGTGTGACAGAGTAATGGCGGCGCGAGGGCGCGCAAGCCCGCGAAAAAGACCACTGGAAGCGGCCGTTTTCCCACGCTATACGACCCGCCATGGGTGACGAGGTACCGGAAAGTCCCGCCGAAAGGCGAAGGGCTCGTTTGCGCTTTCGCGCCGAGCGGCGCGGCTTCAAGGAAGTCGACCTGATTTTCGGCGCGTTCGCGGCGGAATTCCTGCCCCGTTTGACGGACGCGGAACTCGACCAGTTCGAGGCGCTCCTGGCGGCGCCCGATCAGGACGTCTTTGCCTGGCTGAAGAACGAGCTGCCGGTGCCTGCCGCTTACGACACGCCGGTTTTCGCGAAACTCCAATCGCTGTGCACGCGCAAGAATCCCACATGGAACGTCTGAACTATATCGCCCGCACGCAAGGCCGCCTGACGGTCACGGGCGCGCCGGAAGGCTACGACGCGTATCTCGCGGCGGAAGCGGCGAAGCGCCGCAAGGGCCTCGTCGTGTTCGTGGCGCCGGACGATCTCAAGGCCGAGATGACGGTTATGGCCGTCCAGTTCTTCGCGCCCGACCTCACCGTATTGCCGTTCCCGGCGTGGGACTGTCTCCCTTACGATCGCGTCTCGCCCAAATCCGATATCGAAAGCACGCGGCTTTCGACGCTGGCGGCGCTTGCGCAGCGCAAGGCCGATGCGGCGCCGGCGATCGTCGTCACCACCGTCAACGCCGTCCTGCAGCGTGTCCCGCCGCGCGCCGCCATCGAAGAGGCGAGTTTCTTCGCTGAGGTGGGCCACACGGTCGATCATGACAAGCTTGTCGCCTTCCTCGCCGCCAACGGTTATGCGCGCGCCAGCACGGTGCGCGAGCCGGGCGAATTCGCGCTGCGCGGCGGCATCATCGATCTGTGGCCGCCGGGGACGTCCGATCCGCTGCGGCTCGATTTCTTCGGCACGACGCTCGATGCCATAAGGCGCTTCGATGCGGAGACGCAGCTGTCGTCCGATCAGATCAGGAAGATCGAAATCCTTCCCGCGAGCGAGGCGCCGCTCGATCCGGAGTCGATCAGCCGTTTCCGCGCCGGCTATGTCGCGACCTTCGGGCCGGCGACGTCCGATCCGCTCTATGAGTCCGTGAGTGCAGGCCGCAAGCACCAGGGCATGGAGCATTGGCTGCCGCTGTTCCATGATCATCTGGAGACGCTGTTCGACTACGCGCCCGATGCGCTCCTGTTCCTGTCGCACCAGACGGAAGAGTCCAAGAACGCGCGGCTGGAACTGATCGCGGATTATTACGCGACGCGGCGGCAATTCCTCGATCACAAGGGCGAAGGCAAGGAAAACCTCGGCGCGCCGCCCTACAAGCCGCTGAAGCCGGAGCGGCTCTATCTCACGGACGCGGAATGGCGCGCGTCGCTGTCGCACTATCCCGTGCGCGAGCTGTCGCCGTTCCAGGCGCCGGAATCGAAGAACACCGTCGATGCGGGCGGCAAGCAGGCGCGCGATTTCGCGCCGGAGCGCACCGCCGGCGGCACCAATGTATTCGAGGCGGCGGCCGGCCATGTCCGGTCGCTGCTGGCGGCAAAAAAACGCGTGGTCGTGGCGGCGTGGACGGAAGGTTCGGCCGAGCGGCTGGGCGGCGTGTTGTCGGATCACGGACTGGCCGCGATGCGCGCGGTCGAGAACTGGCCGGATGCGCTGAAACTGCACGGGCACGGCGTGGGCGTCGGCGTGCTGGGACTGGAGCACGGTTTCGAGACGCCGGATTTCGCCGTCGTCGCCGAGCAGGACATCCTGGGCGACCGCATGGTGCGCCCGCGCGCCAAGTCGAAGCGGGCGCAGAACTTCCTGACGGAAGCGTCGAGCCTCGCGCCCGGCGATCTCGTCACGCATATCGAGCATGGCATCGGGCGCTACATCGGCCTGCGCACCATCGACGTGGCCGAAGCCCCGCACGATTGCCTCGAGCTGCAGTATGACGGCGGCAAGCTCTTCCTGCCCGTCGAGAACATCGAGCTTCTGACGCGCTATGGCGCAGACGAAGGTTCGGCGCAGCTCGACCGTCTGGGCGGCGCCGGCTGGCAGAGCCGCAAGGCGAAGATGAAGGCGCGCGTGCGCGAGATCGCCGCCGAGCTCATCCGCATCGCGGCCGCGCGGCAGCTGAAGTCGCTGCCCGCCGTCGATCCGCCGCCGGGCCTCTACGACGAATTCTGCGCGCGCTTTCCCTATCAGGAGACGGAAGACCAGGAGCGCGCCATCGCCGAGACCATCGAGGATCTCGCCAAGGGCCGCCCGATGGACCGGCTCGTCTGCGGCGACGTCGGCTTCGGCAAGACGGAAGTGGCGCTGCGCACGGCCTTCGCCGTCGCCATGTCGGGCGAGCAGGTCGCGGTGGTCGTGCCGACGACGCTCCTGGCGCGCCAGCATTTCCGCACTTTCCGCGAGCGCTTCAAAGGCTTTCCCGTCAAGCTCGGCCAGCTCTCCCGCTTTGTCGATGCGAAAGAAGCGCGCGAGGTGAAGGAGGGCATCGCCTCGGGCGACATCGGCATCGTCATCGGCACGCACGCGCTTCTCTCCAAGAGCATCGCGTTCAAGAACCTCGGTCTCGTCATCGTCGACGAGGAGCAGCATTTCGGCGTCGGCCACAAGGAGCGGCTCAAGGCGCTGAAGGCCGACGTGCATGTGCTGACGCTGACCGCAACGCCGATCCCGCGCACCTTGCAACTGGCGCTTTCGGGCGTGCGCGATCTTTCGCTGATCACCACGCCGCCGGTCGACCGTCTCGCCGTGCGCACCTTCGTGACGCCCTTCGACCCGCTGGTCGTGCGCGAGGCGCTGCTGCGCGAGCATTATCGCGGCGGCCAGAGCTTCTATGTCTGCCCGCGCATCGCGGATCTGCGCGAAGCCGAGCAGTTCCTCAAGGACACCGTGCCGGAAGTGAAGACGGCCGTGGCGCATGGCCAGATGGCGGCCGGCGCGCTGGAAGACGTGATGACGGCCTTCTACGACCGCAACATCGACGTGCTCGTCTCCACCAACATCGTGGAAAGCGGTCTCGACATCCCGACGGCCAACACGCTGATCGTCCATCGCGCCGACATGTTCGGGCTGGCGCAGCTCTATCAGTTGCGCGGGCGCATCGGCCGCGCCAAGCAGCGCGCCTACGCCTATCTCACGACGCCGGCGGACAGGAAGCTGACGGAGACGGCGGAGCGCCGCCTGCAGGTGCTGCAATCGCTCGACCAGCTGGGCGCGGGATTCTCGGTGGCGAGCCACGATCTCGACATCCGCGGCGCCGGCAATCTTCTGGGCGACGAGCAGTCGGGCCATGTCCGCGAGGTGGGCATCGAGCTCTATCAGGAGATGCTCGAAGAGGCGGTTTCGCAATTGCGCCTGGGCGACGAGACGAGCGAGCTTGCCGATCAATGGTCGCCGCAGATCAATATCGGGACCGCGGTGCTGATTCCGGACGCTTACGTGCCCGATCTCAACGTGCGCATGGCGCTTTACCGCCGGCTTGCCGGCATCGAAGATCGCGCCGACATCGACCGCTTCGCCGCCGAGCTGATCGACCGTTTCGGACCGCTGCCGGACGAGGTGAAGCATCTGCTCGAGATCGTGGCGATCAAGGCTTTGTGCCGCGCCGCGCTGGTGGAGAAGATCGACGCCGGGCCGAAGGGCGCCACGCTCAGCTTCCGCAACAACACGTTCCCGAATCCTTCGGGCCTCGTGCGATTGATCTCGCAGCATCAGCAGACGATGAAAGTGCGCCCCGACCAGAAGGTCTTCATCGCACGCGACTGGCCGACGCCGGAAGCGCGCCTCAAAGGTGCGCAGGCGGTGCTGAGCCAGCTCGCGAAACTTGCGGAAGCGGCGTAGATCCAAAATTGTCATGGCCCGCAAATGCGGGCCACCCAGTTGCTACGTAGTCTGTCCCGTAGTTCCAACCTCGGAGAAATACGCTAACCTCACCCGGGTGGCCCGCATTTGCGGGCCATGACAATTATTTTTTTGATTTAGGGTCAGAGAGTGACGAGCATTGCTCGCCGTGCGGTTATTTCTGGCATCGCCGCGTTGCCGTTTGCAGCGGCGTACGCGTCTCCACCACGCGCCGATACTCGACTGCTCCAGCACGTGATGGCGCACGGGCGCTTCGTCGCCTATCAGCCGACGGCGCTGAAAGCGGTGAACGGCGTGCTGAGCCATGCCGACGACGCGAGCATCCGCGCCGATCTCGAAACGCTCCGGCCCTGGTTCGACGGGCTCATCACCTATGGCGCCTACAACGGCAACGAGCGCGTGCCGGATATCGCGGCGCGGCTGGGCTTTCACGCCGTGATCGTCGGCGTCTGGGATCCGGCCGACAGGACCGAAGTCGGCAACGCCATCGATGCGTGGCGGCGCAATCCGGAACGCGTGGCCGGGCTCTCGCTCGGCAACGAGATCGTGTTCGGCAAACGCGGCACATGGGACAGTCTCCACGCGCAACTCGAAGCCGTGCGCGCGGACGCGCCGGGACTGCCGCTCGCGATCGCCGAGCCGTTTGCCGAATACACCGACTTCCCGGGAGCGCGGCCCGTGCTCGCCGCCACGGATTTCATGCTCGCCAACATCCATCCCGTGTTCGAGCCGTGGTTCAAATCGGGCACCGCCGACAACTGGACGGATTTCGTGGTGCGCGTGGTGGCGCGGCTCGAGGCGATCTATGCCAAGCCCATCCTGGTCAAGGAAACGGGCGTGCCGACCGGCCCCGCAACCGCCGGCTTCAATCCGGACATGCAGCGCGCGTTCTACGATCTGCTGGCCAAACGCCTGAAGCCGTCGCGCCGAAGGGCCTTCGCCTGGTTCACGGCCTTCGACGAACCCTGGCGGCCGGGCGATTTCAATCCGACACCCGGCGCGCATCCCGAAGAAGCCTATTGGGGTCTGTTCACGGCCACGCGGCAACCGAAAGAGGTCATGGCGACGATTACCAAACTCGCGCGCTGATCCCTTCCAGGATTAGGGGTTTGCACGGCTCGCATGACTCGAACGTCAAATGCCTTCATTATCGCATGGCAGAAAAAATCGGCGCTTTCCACAAGCACGCGCGCATGCGATGAGTCCGTCCCATCCTCACCTCCTGAAGGGATTGCCCACATGTCCGTTTCCATGTTCACGGCCTCGGTGCCCGTCTATACGCAGTTTCTCACCTCGCTTTCCGCGATCCTGAAGAAGGCCGCGGCGTATGCTGAAGCGAAAAAGATCGACCCGTCCGTGCTGATCAACGCGCGGATCGCCCCTGACATGTACGCGCTGGCCCGCCAGGTGCAGATCGCGACCGATCACGCCAAGGGTTCGCTGGCGCGGCTCGCCGGCGTCGAAGTCCCGAGCTATCCCGACACGGAGACGACCTTCGACGAGCTCGAAGCCCGCATCCAGAAGACGCTCGCTTACGTCAAGACGTTCAAGCCCGAGCAGATCGACGGCACGGAAGCGAAGGAAATCGTGCTGACGTTCGGCACGCAGAAATTCCCCTTCAACGGCCAGACCTATCTGATCCAGTTCGCGCTGCCGAACTTCTATTTCCACACCACGATGGCCTACGCGATCCTGCGCGAGAACGGCGTCGAGATCGGCAAGCGGGACTTCATGGGCGGCGTTTGATTTCTCCTGGGACCGCGGACGTCCCGTCCGCATTCCTGGAAAATTATGGGGGCGGCTACAGCAATGTGGCCGCCTCTTTTTGTTTTGTGCGGACAGGATGTCCGCGGTCCCAGTGAAAACGGCCCTTGACTTTCGTCCTCTTCTGACTGATATTTCTGTCATGACAGAAACAACAGTTACGACAGAGAAGCTTCCCGAGGCCGTCCAGCGCTTCATCCTGCATTGGGGCGACATGGGCGGGCAGTGGGGCGTCAACCGCTCCGTCAGCCAGATCCAGGCGCTGCTCTACCTGTCGGCCGAGCCGCTGACCGCGGAGGACATCGCCGAGAGGCTCGGTCTCGCCAGGTCCAACGTCTCCAACTCGATCAAGGAATTGCAGAACTGGGAGCTCGTCCGGCGCGTGCCGGTGATGGGCGACCGCCGCGATTTCTTCGCCGCGGAGACGGATGTGTGGACGATGGCGGCCAAGATCGTGGCCGGCCGCAAGCAGCGCGAGATCGATCCGGCATTGTCTGCGCTCACGGCCTGCGTGGAAGCAGCCGACGGCGACAGCACGATCGATCCGGTCGCGGCCCAGCGCCTGAAGGAGATGCTCGCGTTCACGCAGACGGTCGCCAATTGGTACGAGCAGATGGCGAAGGTGCCGCGGCCGAGCCTGATGATGCTGATCCGGCTGGGGAGCAAGATCATCAATCTCCTGCCGGGCAAGAAAGCCAAATGAGGGGAGGGGCCCATGTTGCCGCAACGCCGCGAAGCACATGCAAGCCCTCCCGAGTCCAGACAGAACGAATTGGGCGATCTGCGCTTCCGCAATCTCCTGTCACGGGAGGATTGGGCGGCGCTGCCCGCGGCCATCCGCCATCGCTTTTCCAGGCGCGTTGCGGGCGGCGCGACCGCCATCTATGCCGGTGAAATCGTCGCAACCGAGCTCGCCTTCGCGGGCTGGATCGCGGCGCAGCTTGCACGGCTCGTCGGAAGCCCGCTGCCGCGTTCGCGCGACGCGCATGTTCCGGCGGTCGTATCCGTCACCGAAGATGGGCGGACGGGTGGACAGATCTGGACGCGCGTCTATGCCCGGAAAAGCGGCTTCCCGCATGTCATTCACTCCGCCAAGCGCTTCGCCGGCACGACGGGGCTCGAAGAGCATGTGAGCCGCGGCGTCGGCATGGCGCTGACCGTGCGTCAGGAGAACGGCGCGCTCGTCTTCCGCAGCACACACTATTTCTTCCGTATCGGGCCCGTGCGCCTGACATTGCCCGCGTGGCTCACGCCCGGCGCGCTCACCGTCACGCATGCGGAAGAGGGCGGGGGACAGTTCAGCTTCCTGCTCGAAGTGGTTCATCCCGCATTCGGCCGGATCATCCGGCAGTTCGCGGTTTTCCATGAGGTGGCGTCATGACCTCGACACTCGTCTGGACCTTGATCGCCGTGCAGATCGGCATGGGCGCGTTCGACACGCTCTTTCACCATGAGCTGACGGAGCGATTGGCCTGGCGCCCGACGCAACGGCGCGAGCTGCTGCTGCATGGCGTGCGCAATCTGCTGTATGCGGTTCTGTTCGTGACGCTGGGATGGTTCGAGGCGGACGGCGCGCTCGCGGTGATCGTTCTCGCCTTGCTGGGCGCCGAACTCGTGATCACGCTGATGGATTTCGTCGAAGAGGACATGAGCCGGAAACTCCCGGCCAGCGAACGCATCAACCACACGCTGCTGGCGCTCAATTACGGCGCGATCCTCGTGCTGATCGTGCCCGTGCTGCTCGTCTGGGCACACAGGGAAACGGGGCTCGTCCATGCCGGCCACGGCTGGTGGAGCGTATTGGCCGGCGCCGCGGCGCTTGCCGTCATCGTCTTCGGCGCGCGCGATCTGGCGGCGTCCGCCCGCACCAAGCATCTCCTGCCCAAGGCGGCCGGTGCACTGGCGACCGCGCTGCCGCGCCATCAGACGATCCTCGTCACCGGCGCCACCGGTTTCGTGGGGACCCGTCTCGTCGAAGCGCTGGTGGCCCAGGATCATTGCGTGATCGTGCTGACGCGCGATTCGCGGAAAGCGCTCGCTTTGCCGCCGCCGTTTCAGATCGTCACCGATCTCGACCAGATCGCGCCGGACACGCGCATCGATGCCGTCGTCCATCTGGCGGGCGAGTCGATCAGCGGCGGTTTGTGGACGGAGGCGCGCAAACGCGCGATCATTCAGTCGCGGGTGGCCCTCACCAAGGCCATCGGACGCCTGATCGCGCGTCTCGCGCACCGCCCGTCCGTCTTCGTGAACGCCTCGGCGGTGGGCTGGTACGGGCTGCGCGACGACGAAGCGCTCACCGAATACGGCGATTCACGCGCCTGCTTCAGCCACGAGAGCTGTGCCACGTGCGAGGCAGCGACATCGGAGCTCGCGGACTTCGATATTCGTGTGGTCAATTTGCGCATCGGCCTTGTGCTCGGAACGGAAGGCGGATTGTTGGCGCGGCTTCTCACGCCGTTCGAGTTCGGCTTCGGCGGTCCTATCGGTTCGGGCCGGCAATGGATGTCGTGGATCGCGCGCGACGATCTGGTGCGCCTGATCGCGTATGTGATCGCAACGCCTGCACTTGCGGGTGCCGTGAACGCGACGGCGCCGGGGCCGGTGCAGAACAGGGAATTCGCGCAGGAACTGGGCCGCGCGTTGCATCGCCCGGCGCTGTTGCCGCTGCCTGCCGCGCCGTTGCGGTGGCTGGGCGGAGACTTCGCGAAGGAACTGCTCCTCGGCGGCCAATGCGTCCTGCCGCACAAGGCGCTCCGGAGCGGCTTCGCATTCCGCCATCCGGAACTGCGCGGTGCGCTGCAGGCGATATTGGGAACGAAAGTTGCGCACAGACCGGCGCGGCATCCGCACATCGCCGAACGGCTGGAACTCAGTTGATGTACCTTTTAGGCGCTGCCGGATATCCGGTAGTGTTCTGATCTGAACCCGGTTGGCAACGCTCAGACCGAACCCGCTCAAAAGGGGAAACATATGCTTTCGCGCGCTCCGCTCAGGACCGTCAAAGATCACGTCCGCGACAGCAAGCACTGGGACCGTTACGCGCCGCGGCCGGGTGATGTCGTCGTCGCCAGCTTTCCGAAAGCCGGCACGACCTGGACCCAACGCATTGTCAGCTTGCTCATCTGCCGTTCGGCGACGCCGGTGCCGATCATGTCGACCTATCCTTGGCTCGATTGCCGCATCCAGATACCGATCGATGTGATGATCCCCATGCTGGAAGCGCAAACGCACCGCCGCGCGATGAAATCGCATTTGCCGTTCGACGCGCTGCCGATCTATGACGAGGTGAAATACATCCACACCGCACGTGGTGGGCTGGACGCGTGCTTCTCGTACCACAATCATTCCCTGAACTTCACGCCGCAGTTTGTCGGCAGCATCCAGCGGATCGCGCGAGAAGACGGTGACGGCAGCCCTCCACCCCCGACCCCGGAAGATCCGCGCGAATTCTTCCTGTCGTGGATCGAACTACGCGACCACGGCGTAGTGCCTGTTGCGAATGCATACTTTGACATCGAACGCAGCTACTGGGCCGAGCGCGAGCGCGAGAATTTGCTGCTGGTGCATTACAACGACCTGAAGGCCGATTTGTCGGGCGAGATGAAGCGGATTGCGGCGTTCCTCGAAATTGAAACGCCGGCAGCGCTGTGGCCGGGGCTCGTCGAAGCGGCGAGGTTCGAAAATATGAAAAACGAAGGCGCGGCGCTCCTGCCCAACATGGACATGGCGGTCAGGGGCGGGCATCAGACATTCCTCAACAAGGGCATCAACGGCCGCTGGCGCGACGTGCTCACGAAGGACGATGTCGCGCGCTATCGCGAGCGCGCTGCGGCCGAACTGCCACCGGGATTGAACGACTGGCTCGAGCACGGCCGCCAGGGCAGCGATCCGAAAGCGATGCAGGATTGATCCATCTCCAACGCGTTGAGCGATCTCAGGGGTGACGACGTTGCGTCTGTCGCGTCGGGGCAAAATCGGGACACGACCCAAAATTTGGTAGTGACGCACGGCCGCTGGCGTCACGGATCGGGTGTGGGATATGACAGACGTGGCGGCACTGATCGCGGCTCAGGAAGCGCCTATAACGCAGCGCGGGCCGTACAAGAAGGTGGCATGAGCGACCGGATATTTGGCCTAATTGCATTTGGCGTTGGGGGATATATTTTCGCACGAGCTCTCATCGGTATCCGTCGCGGCTATCTCTTCGACCGCCGTCTTTCGTTGATCCATCGGACAGACAACCCCCTTTCGTTTTGGTCAGACGTCTTGTCATCGGTCATAATAGGGCCAGCGTTGGCACTTGGAGGAGCGGCCCTCTACTTTGGCTTGTGGCCTTAAAATTCAAAATGCGTCACGACCCAAAATTTGTTTCGCTTGATTTTTTTGATCAAATGGCGTATGCATTTCGTCACAACGGAAACACGCGCCCGGCCCCCGGCCGGGTTTTTTGTTGGGCGGATTTCGCCGCTTCCGTCTTCGCACAAAATCTATGACGTGACGCGCAAGCGTGCGCATACATCTGCTTAGGCCAAAGCAGAGTTTGCGAGCGAGCAATTTGCTGCACCTCCCCCTTGCGGGGGCGATTGTGCACTTCGACGTACAAGGAGTTGAAAACCGCTGGTTAGATTCGCGGCGCTGAGTCGGGCCGGAGGCTTGGGGTCCCGTCTATTGCCAGCCGGGCTACAAGACGCCCCAGTTGCCAGACTTCGACTTCATGAGGGTTGCAAAGTTCTTTCGCGCGCTCCACCGCGCTGAGATCATCCGGCGCATCACAGTCGTGACGGCTTAGGACGTGGCTATCAGCGCCGATGGTGTAGATGTAATAGTTGGGCATACGGCCCTCCCGCACTTGTCGTGAGCGGGAGTACGGGCACCGTGCTGCCGGGTGTCCCTGATGTCTCTCTGTCACCAGCGCCCATTGCCATGCCGGCGATGCCTTACAGTAGACGCAGACAGGCCCTGAGTCTAACCAGTCTTCGGTAGTGTTTCTCATTTCAAATTAGGACATTGCCCGAAATTCGTTTCGCTTGATTTTTCTGATCAAATGGCGTATGCATTTCGTCACAACGGAAACACGCGCCCGGCCCCGGCCGGGTTTTTTGTTGGGCGGATTTCGCCGGTTCCGTCTTCGCACAAAATCTATGACGTGACGCGCGAGCGTGCGCATACATCTGCTTAGGCCAAAGCAGAGTTTGCGAACGAGCGATTTGCTGCACCTCCCCCTTGCGGGGAGGTCGAAATCGCGCGAGCGATTTCGGGTGGGGGCCCCCACCCGACGCAATTCGCTGCGCTCATCGCGTCGACCTCCCCACGAGGGGGGAGGTGGGACGAAATGCGCTGTCTGCGGCGTTTTATCCGACAATCAGGACGTACACGGATGAAAAGATCCCAGGTTGCCCCTGATAATGTCCATGGGCACGGCGGCGGAAACGCGCCGATGCCAGTGAAACATTGGCTTCGGCGCATCCTCGTTGCGGCGTGGAAAATTATTTCCCCCGATAATGTCCCTGATCGCAGGGATTCGGCGCAGGGGCACGTTCCGGCAACATGCGCCTCAGATCATCTCCGGCGCATACGCCATGATCGCTTCGGAACCCGCCTGGATGCGTTCGAAGAGCATCGGGCATTCGGGGATCATGCGCTCCATCCAGTAGCGCGCGCTGACGAGTTTCTCTTCGTAGAATTTCCTGTTGTCGGTGCCCGCCGCGAGTTTCGCCTGCGCGATCTTCGCCATGCGCGCCCACATCCAGCCCGTCACCACGATGCCCATCATGCGCAGATAGTCGACGGCGCCGGCGCCCGCATCGTTCGGATTGGCGATGCCGTGCTGCGCCAGCCACAGCGTCGCCTGCTGCAGCGTATCGAGACCGCGCTGCAAAGGCTTCGTCACGAAGCCGAGCTTGTCGTTGTCCTTGTTCTCGGAAACCCAGCCCGACATGAGCGCGAACAGCGCCATCGGTGCGGCGCCGCCTTTGCGGCCGAGCTTGCGGCCGACGAGATCCATCGCCTGCACGCCGTTGGCGCCTTCGTAAGTCTGGTTGATGCGGCTGTCGCGCACGAACTGTTCGACGCCGTTGTCGCGGATATAGCCGTGACCGCCATAGCATTGCATCGCCATGTTCGCGGCCTCGAAGCCCATGTCGGTGAAGAAGGCCTTGATCACCGGCGTGAGAAGGTCGTGCAGCATCGCCGCGGTGTCTTTCTCGGGCCGGTTGGAGTCCGCAATGGAGCCGTTCAGCATGGTCCACATGGCGACGGCGCGCGCGCCTTCGACGAAGGTCTTGGCGTGCAAGAGCATGCGGCGCACGTCGGGATGGACGATCTCGAGATCGGCCGGCTTGTCGGGCTCCTTCGGGCCGGTCAGCGCATGGCCGACGCGGCGCGTCAGCGCGTAATCGAGTCCGTTCTGATAGGCCACTTCGCCGATGGAGATGCCCTGCACGCCGACGCCCAGGCGCGCCATGTTCATCATGCCGAACATGCCCTTCATGCCTTCCGACGCGGACCGTTTCTCGCCCGGCTTGTACGGCGCAGGCTTGGGACCGAGACGCCAGGCGATTGCGTCGTCGAAATTGAGCACGGCCGTCGCATTCGCTTTGATGCCCATCTTCTTTTCGATGCCGCCGGTGGACACGCCGTTGCGCGCGCCCATCGTGCCGTCTTCCTTGACGAGGAATTTGGGCACCATGAAGAAATTCACGGTCGACAGATCGTCGTGGATATGGCCGTTCTCGTCGGGGATCTTCGCGATCACCATGTGGATGATGTTGTCGGTCAGGTCGTGATCGCCGCCGGAGATGAAGATCTTCGTGCCGGTCATGCGATAGGTGCCGTCGGGCTGCTCGACCGCGCGCGTTTTCATCAGGCGCAGATCGGTGCCGCAGCCGGGCTCCGTCAGGCACATCGTGCCGGTCCACTCGCCGGAGACCATCTTGGGAACGATGTGCTGCTTCATCCACGCAGCGCCCGTCGCGATCAGCGCGCCGTAGGCCGCCGCCGTCAGGCCCGGATACATCGTGAAAGCCTGGTTCGCCGATTGCGCCATCTCGGCGATGGTCAGCGTGATGAGCGAGGGAAGATTCGAGCCGCCATATTCGGCGGGCGCGCCGAGACCGCTCCAACCCGACTCGGCGTAGGTCTTGAAGGCTTCCTTGAAACCCTTGGGCGTACGCACGACGCCGTTCTCGAAATGGCAGCCTTCCTCGTCGCCGGACTGGTTGAGAGGCTGCAGCACTTCTTCGCAGAATTTGGCGGCATTGGTGAGGACGTCATCGATCGTTTCCGGCGAAAGGTCCTCGAACTGGGGCAGGTCGCGGTGCTTTTCGACTTCCAAAAGCTCTTGCATCACAAAGCGATAGTCGTCGAGCGGAGCACGGTAGACTGGCATGAATCGGCCTCCCAAACGTCCCCTCGGGTATAGGGCGAAAGTCCCTTACTGTCGATTGACGGTTGCGCTGCGCCTTTGCTGCGACCGGGCGCCCTATTGTTCGGGGCCGGTCGAAAGCGGAATTTCCGGCCTGTGAAAGCCGTCTTCCGATCCTTCGCCGCGACGCTTGCGTTGAGCGCCATGTTTCTGCGCGCGGCGCTGCCTGCAGGCTGGATGCCCAATCTGACGGGAATCGCCGGCGCGCTGCTTGTCATCTGTTCGATCGATGGCGCACGCCATCTGCCGGGGCACGATCCGGCACATAGCCGGGACGACCACCTGTGCCCGTTTGCGGCCGTCGCACACCTGGCGCCGCCGCAACTGCCGCCTACGATCGTGCAGCCCTTCGCCATCGCCTGGCTTGCGCCGCATTTCGGCGAGTCGCCTGCGGCCTCCCATCCGCATGATTCGGGGCACGCGCCGCGGGGGCCACCCGTTTCCATCTGAACAACCCCGATCAGTCGGCCCCAGGCCGACCGTCTTACGTTCAAATTGGAGATCGCGTCATGCGAAAGTCGAACATCCCATTCGCGCAGCTCGCGCGCATTGTCGTTCTTTCATCCGTGCTTTTGGGTACCGCCGCGCAGGCGGGGTCGGTGACTGTCACCGATGGTTGGATCAGGGCGTTGCCGGCGAAGGTGCCGGCCGGCGGCTACTTCACGCTCGCCAACGATTCCGGCAGACGGATGGTGCTGACGGGCGCGTCCTCGCCTGCCTGCGGTATGCTGATGCTGCACAAGACCGAAAAGGAAAGCGGCATGGCGAGCATGAGCGACGTGACGTCCATTCCGATCGCCGTCGGCGCACATGTCAGCTTCGCACCCGGCGGCTATCACCTGATGTGCATGGATCCGACCGCGGCCGTCCAGCCCGGCAACAAGGTGCCGGTCACGCTGATCTTCTCGGACGGGACGAAGGTGACGAACGAGTTCGTCGTCCGCAACGCCACGGGCCGCTGATCGCACAGCATTCGATTCGGGGCATGTGGTTCCCGCGTGCCGGATAACAATGAGTTGAGCCCCCGATAAACACCGACAACGTGCGTGCTGCGCGCGCGGCCGGTCGTGCCCGAACGGAACTCTCGGGAACTTCCGCACGCCTTGCGCGCTAGTCTTTGACGGTTGGCCGGGCAGTGGAATCGTTCGCGCGGCGATCGGAAGAGATTTCGAACGCATTTCGAACGGCGAGATTTTTGATGTCCGATTGGTCCGGCACGATCTATCTGCTCTGCTTCGTGGCGAGCGCGACATGTGCGGCATTTCTCGCGCGTTCCTACGCGCGCGACCGGATGCGCGCACTGTTCTGGAGCGGCGCGGTATTTTTCGTGCTCGCGGTCGACAATCTTCTGGCGGCGATCGACGCCTTGTTCGAGCCGGCGGCCGATTTCTTTCTCTATCGCGCGCTGACCGCGCTCCTCGCCGTGACGCTCGTCATCTACGGCTTCCTGTGGGAGGAGGCATGATGTCGCCGATCAGCGTCTTCGTCGCCGGCGCCGATGCGTTGGGCTATCTGGTTGGCGCGCTTCTGTTCCTGCGTGCGCAGCGCAGGACGCAGGACTACCTCCTCGCATCCTTCGGCGCGGTATTCGTGCTGCTGGCGCTGAACGAGTTCGCGCTGGTGATGGAGCGGGCGAGCGGCGCCGGCACGACGCTCTCCGACATCCTCCGGCTCGCAGCCTTCGTGTTGGCGCTGGTTGCGATCGGCTATCGCAGCATCGAAAGGCTGAGGCTCTAGCGTCCGAACTGCATCCGTTGCAGCACGCCGTCATGCAACACGTAGCGATGGAACAGGGCCGCCGCGGCATGGCCGGTCGCGAGGAAGACGAGCACATGCGCGGTCCACTCATGGATCGCATGGATTTCCCGCGACAGCGGCTTCGAGCCGCCCGGCATCATTGGAATATTGACGACGCCGAACAGCGACCAGCCGCGCGTCAGCACGATGCCGATGCCGAGCAATGCGAGGACGAGAGGAATCCAGTAGAGCAGCATGTGCATCGTGGCCGTCGCCGTCTTCCAGCCTTCTTCGTTCGAGGTGGGAAGCTTGCGTCCGCGCGTCATGCGCCAGATCACGTGGAACACAACCGCCGCCGCAAAGAGCAGACCCAGCGAAATATGGATCGACCAGTAGAACCGATGCATCGGGCGGGACGTGAAGTCGATCAACTCCGCGCCGAGCCACTGCGCCGCCACGAGGATCATGATCGTCCAGTGAAGCCCGATCGTGACAGCGTCGTAATGTTGAGGGGCGGCCGTGGATTGCCGCGGCGCGGCGACGGAAACGTCCATGTCGTGGGGATCACCTGAGTTCTGGCGATAATCTCGCAGGGCACATCGCGATTGGCAATTGGGCCCGCGCCATGCAGGAGGTCGCAATCTGCCACAAATGTTGACGGCTCCGCGGTTGCGCGAGCGGCCTGCGGCCGTTATCTCCGTGCCATGCCCTTGGCCGGTCGCCAGCTTCTCATCCCGCTCATGGTCGCCTGCGCTCTCTTCATGGAGAACCTGGATTCGACCGTGATCAACACGGCGCTGCCGGCTATCGCGCGGTCGCTGCACGAAAATCCCCTTACCTTGAACATGGGCATTACGTCCTATCTGTTCAGCCTGGCCGTTTTCGTGCCGATCAGCGGCTGGGTGGCGGACCGTTTCGGCGCGCGCATCGTGTTCCAGTCGGCCATCGTCGTCTTCACGCTGGGCTCGATCTGCTGCGGCTTCAGCCAGTCGCTGCTCGATTTCGTGCTGGCGCGCATTTTCCAGGGCCTCGGAGGCGCCATGATGGTGCCCGTCGGCCGCCTCGTGATCCTGCGCAACGTGTCCAAATCCGAGCTCGTGGAGGCGATGTCGTATGTGACCATCCCTGCGCTGGTGGGACCGATCGTCGGCCCGCCGCTGGGCGGCTTCATCGTCACCTATTTCGACTGGCGCTGGATCTTCTGGATCAACGTGCCGATCGGCATTTTCGGCACGATCCTGGCCGCGCGTCTCATCCGCAACATCAAAGAAGACAAGATGCCGCCGCTTGACTGGCGCGGACTGATCATGACCGGCATTGGCTGCTCCGGATTGATCTTCGGGTTCGAGTTTTTGGGCCGCGGCGCCGTATCGGGCGCGACGGCGTTCGGATTGATCGCGATCGGCGCAGTGGCGAGTGCGGTCTACGTCTGGCATGCGCGGCGCGCGCCGTATCCCTTGCTCAACCTGTCGCTGCTGAAGATCCCGACGTTTCGCGCCAGCGTGAGCGGCGGATTCCTGTTCCGCATGGGCGTGGGCGCGACGCCGTTCCTGTTGCCGCTGATGCTGCAGGTCGGTTTCGGCTTCAGCCCGCTGCATTCCGGACTGCTCACTTTCGTCGCTGCAGCGGGCGCGCTGGTGATGAAATTCACCGCACCGCAATTGCTGCGCCGCTTCGGCTTCCGGCCGATCCTTGTCTGGAACTCGATCCTCTGCGGGGTGATGCTGGCTGCCTATGGGCTGATCCGCGCCGAGACGCCGGCGATCTTCGTCTGGCTGCTGCTGCTCACCAGCGGCTTCTTCCGCTCTCTTCTGTTCACGAGCCTCAATGCGGTCGCCTACGCCGACGTGCCGCCGGAGCGCATGAGCCAGGCCACGAGCTTCTCCAGCATGGGCCAGCAATTGTCGCTGTCGTTTGGCGTAGGCTTCGGCGCGCTGGTGCTGCATTTCATGTCGCTGCACGAGGGCGGCGCCAGGCTCGAGACGATCGATTTCGTCGTGGCTTTCGCCGCGGTCGCCGCCGTCTCCATGCTGTCGACATTCAGCTTCCGGGCGCTCCCGGAAGACGCGGGTTCCGAGCTCACAGGCGTCCGCGTCGTGCCCGTGTCGACCAAAGAAGCCGCGCAGCCGGGCGCCTGACCCGGGACGGCCCTTTTCAGATCAGATCGCGGAGCGTGAAGGTAACGTTTCGCGTTTCATCGCCGTGCTTTACTGCAAATGTCACCGCTGTGCCGGGTGGTTCGTCCCGCAGCATCCGGCGCACTTCGGCAAGTTCGAGCGCGGCAGCCGGCCGGCCGTCGACGGCCGTGATGATGTCGTCTTTCACGAGCCCCGCCTGTTCGGCCGGGCTGTTCGTCGTCACATCGAAGATCTTGAATCCGCCGTCGACGGCGTTGATCCAGATGCCGCAGCGGTCGAACGTGTCGAGATCGGCCACCACGCCTTCGATCGGTTTCAGATACATGGTCAAATGATCATAATCGAGCGTGACGACGAAGCGCTTGAGCACACCGCCGCCGACATTGTTGGGGAAGGCCGGCGAGGCGCCCGCACCGCCTTTGTCCGTGCTGATCGAGGTCAGCGGATGATCGATCGTCACGTCGCCGAGCTTGAGGGTCCCGCCATGAAACACGTAGCCGCGCGATGGTCCGCCGACACCCCAGCCGATCACGGCCAGCGTGGTCTGCGCGGCGTCGTCGAGCAGATGGTGCTCGCGGGCGAAAGGTGCCGTCAGCATCAGCGTCATGCGCGAGCCCGTATCGATGCCGAAGCGCGCCGGGATGCCGTCATACGATCCAAGCACTTCCGGGAACTGATGGTAAAGACGGATCGGCACCGCCGTGCCTGCACCGGCCGGATCGAAATGCTTCTTGTCGATGAAGGTCAACGTGTGGTCGCCGTAGTCGATGCGCGTGACGAAGCGCGCGAACAATTCGTAGCCCAGCATGCCCTGCTCGTTTACGCCTTCGACGCCCTTTGGGCTGAATGTGAGGACCGACGCAGCCTGATTTTTGAGCGTGACGCCGCCAACCGTGATGGTATGCAGAGTGGTTTCGCCGCTTTGCGCCAGCGCGTCGCCGCCCCCGCTCGCCGTCACGGCGCCTTGCGCCTTGATGTCGAGCGCCTTCGTCGTCTCGGGCGTCAAAATCGTATGGCCGCCGGTGTCGAAGATGAAGGTCATCGGTGCGCTGCCGTTGACGGACACATCGGCGTAGATGTGGTTGTTGAGGAGACGGAACGGCACAGTCGTTTCGGTCGCGCCGCCGGCGATGGAATAATCGTCGAGATGCTCATCGGGTTTGGCAAAGCGGGCAGGGTCCTGCGCCTTGAGGAAGCGCGCGGATGTCAGCGTCAGCGTCTGCAGACCTTGCGGGCCGGAGCCGTCGTCGATGACCATCTTGTGCGCCAGCTGCACGCCGTCAACGGGAGTGTAGTTCGAATAGAACGTCGTGATCGTCTGTGTGCCCTGCAGCTCGATTGTGCGCGCGAGGAGATGCGTTTTTGCATCGAACCAGCATTCGAGCGCCGCGCCGCCATTGGGCGTGATGCGCAGGACGTCGAAGCTCGCGCCATGGTCCGACTTGCGGCCCAGACTTTCGACCGCCGCGCCGCCGCGGTCCTTGCGCCACCAGAGATTCCGGTCCTGATAGGATTCGGTAATCGCCAATGGAATGGTGTCACCGCCCGCTTGATACGTTACCGTGCCGGACGGCTCTTTCTCCCACGGGCGTTCGCCGTCATAGCCGCTGGCGCCGGTGTTGGGCGGAATGGCGTAGGAGTCCACGAACGCGCCATGCACGAGATCGTCGAGCGACGCCGCCGTCCCCGTCAGGCCCTGGCCGACATAGGCATAGTGGAGGTCGAGGGCCTTTTTGTCGTTCCAGGCGTTACCCGTTGCAACCTTGTTGGCGTCGAGCACCTGATACGGCGTGAACGCCTGGGCTGGAAGGGCCAGAAGGGACGATGCAAGCAGGAGGACTGCAGGGACGAAGCGGTGCATTCGTGAGCCTCGAAAGATGGTGCCGGCAATTCCGCCGTCCGGATGGACGGTCCCGATTGAGTTGGATCGCCGCCACTATGGGGGCAATATGCGCCGCGCGCATAGCCGCCATATTACGACGATTTCACTCCGGCACCGTCCCGCATGTCAGCCCCCGGGAACAAATGATGGATGCAGCATGAGCGATAAAGACGAAAAAGACGAAAAAGACCTGCACGACGCACACCAGCACTACCACAAGCAACTCTATGAGCTGCAGGTGGAACTTGTGAAACTGCAACGTACGCTGATCGCGAGCGGCGCGCGCGTGCTCATCATTGTCGAAGGGCGGGATGGTGCGGGCAAGGACGGTGCCATCAAGCGCCTGACCGAACATATGAGCCCGCGCGAGACGCGCGTCCATGCGCCCGGCATCCCTTCGAGCCGCGAAGAGACGGAATGGTATTTCCAGCGCTTCGTGCCGTTTTTGCCGGCCGCTTCCGAATTCGTGATCTTCAACCGCTCCTGGTACAACCGAGCCGGCGTCGAACGCGTCATGGGGTTCTGCACGGAAGACCAGGTGAGCGAATTTTTCGAATCCGTGGTGCCCTTCGAGGCGATGCTGGTGCGCGACGGTATCGAACTGCGGAAATACTATCTGGATATCTCCAAGCATGAACAGAAAGTGCGGCTCGAGGAACGCGCCGAAGACCCCCTGAAGCAGTGGAAGACGTCGAGCGTCGACGAGGCTGCGCTCAAGAACTGGAAGAAATACGGCGAAGCGCGCGACGAGATGTTCAGGGAGACCGATCATCCGGCGGCGCCCTGGCATGTCGTGCGGGCGGACGTGAAAAAGACCGCGCGGCTGGAGTTCATGCGCGATCTGCTGACGGGGTTCGACTACAAGGGCAAATCGCACAAGCTCGCCAGGCCCGACGGCGATATCGTCTTTCCGTGGTCGCCTGCGGCCGAGAGCGCCGGATTGATCGCGAAATAATTCAGCGCCGGCTTCTGCGCGCCGAAGCGATGGCCGATGCGAGTGTGCGTGACTCCAAAACGTCGGCCGTCGCATCACGCGCAGCCAGTAACACTTTGCGGATCGCGCACGTCGCTTCGTCGAAGCAGTCTTCGCAGCGGTGATAGGCGGTGACGCTGACGCACGGACTGAGCGCCAACGGCCCGTCGATCTCGCGGATGATGTCGGCGAAGGTGATGTCCTGCGGCGGGCGTCCGAGCAGGTAGCCGCCCTGGCGGCCGCGCACGCTGCGTACGATGCCGCGTTTCTTGAGGCCCAGCAGAATCTGCTCGAGGAATTTGCGCGGCACGCCGGCTTCATCGGCGATGTCGGCAATCATCATCGGCTCTTCGCCTTCGTGCTGTGCGAGGACGAGGAGGGCGTGGAATGCGTAACGCGCTTTTTGGGTCAGCATGGACGAATTACAATAAAGACTAGTATCTATGTAGGGTTTCGCCCGCGTGGTCAAGTTAACTGCAAGAACAAGGACTTAGAATGCCGCGCGCAGCCGTACGGCGAGGATCGAGACCGGGCCGCGATCGGCGTTGTAGGCGGGATTGGCCACGAATTGATAATCGAGCGTAGCGGCTAGCCAGGAAGTCGCCTGCGCGCTGTAATAGAGTTCGACGGCGTCTTCCGTGGCGTAGTGGGGAAGCTGCCCGTCACCGACAAGGATGCCCAATCCGCCGGCCACGAGGTAGCGCCGTGTCGCCTGCGAAATGCCGTCGACGACGCCCGCGAGCCCCACGGTATCGCCGCCGCGGCCCCAGCGCGTTCCTTTGAGTGAAAAGCCGCCCGATATTGTCTGATTGATCTCCGTATACTCGTAGACTTCCTCGTCGCCGTTGTTGAAGCCCGCGCGCAGGAAGGCGCCGAGATCGTCGGCGATCGGTTGCTCGACGTTCAGCGAAAAGCCGGGGCGGGAATTGTATTTCCGCACGAGGGCCGTGTCGGGGGTCGTGTTCGTCGCTTGGGCGAGACGCACGGCATCGTCATAGCTTCCCATGCGCGCGCGGTTCAGAAAGCCGAGAAGCTTGAGCTTGCCTTCCCGGCCGAAGAGATCGACGCGCGCTTCGGCTTCGCCGTCGAGCTCGAATTGCGTGAAGTCGGTCTGAAGCTCCCTGCTGTTCGGCACGCGCGAGAGCGCGAAGATGCCGCCACGGAGCGTCCACCAGTCTTGCGTCCATTCGGCGCTCGAGCCGTAAGTATAGCCCCAGGAATCCGCCGCATAATCGAACGTGCCGGCGTCTATGAGCGCCCAGTTCAAAAAGTCCGAACTGGGATCGTGCGCATAGGCGTTGGTATCGAAGACTTCCGTGACGTCGAACTTGCCGAGCGTGATGACGATATTGTCGGCGGTCTCGGTCATGCCGAGCTGGTTCGCATCGGGATCGACGGATTTCTTTTCGCCGCCCAGATCGATCTCCTGCCGGAAGAAGAGCTGCTGGAGGCGGAAATAGGGATCGGATGCGCCGACGCGATAGGCCTCGCCGCTCGGGAACGCCGCGATGCCGAACGTGTTGGAAAGACCGAAGCCCTGGTCGATCTCGGGATCGACATAGACCTGGCCGCCGTCCCACACGCGCAGGCCCGCGGAGAGCGCGGCGGCCACGGTCTCGTCGCCGCGGCTGCCTGGATCGAGGCTGTTGGCGCCGCTGTAGGGCGAACGGAACGCCGGGTGATATTGGTCGACGAAGATGATCTGGCCGTGGATCGCATAGGTCTCGTCGTCTTCTGCCTGCGCGGGCGCCGCCAGCAATACGCCCGCCGCAAACGCGACGCGCGCCGTCCATCGCAGCGACAAGGCAAAAAACTCACTCACGCAGTTCCCCATCGCCGCATGGTTGCGCGCATCGGATGCGTATGCGAAATATACCCTGCCCGGTATGCCGTCAACGCACCGGGCGAGGCCGGGATGTCGCAACGGAAACGGTGTGGGAGCCCGTCCGGTTCAACTTCGGGAAGAGCGCCATGCAGAGGACCACCACGCTGAAATCCCGGCGCCCGAAAGCGGGCGACTCCGACCTGGAGCCGCACGATCATACGCTGCGCGAACAGAACAAGTTGATCAATCGCGTGCGCAGGCTCAGGGGGCAGGTCGATGCGGTCGAGCGAGCGCTGGCCGCGAATGCGAGCTGTTCCGAGATCATCCAGCGGGTCACGGCGGCGCGCGGCGCAATCGACGGGCTGATGGCGGAACTCCTGGAGGAACACGTGCGCGAATATCTCCTGCCGGAAAAGCCGATGGCGGAAGACGCCCGTCAGCGCGCGGCCGAAGAGTTGATCGGAATCATTCATTCCTATTTGACGTAAATATTCAGTTCGTCGCGGCGTTGAGCTGCGCCGTCATGTCCTTCAGGTGCGCCGTGAGCGCGGCGACGTCGCCGTTGTGCGCATTGAGGAAGCCCTGGAAATCGTCGTGCTCGGCAAGCGCCAGCCACACGCCTTCGATGCTCGCATCGACGATATAGAGGTGCCCGCCTTCGTCGACGATGCGGAAATCCACTTCCGGCGGAGGTTTTCCGTTGGCCGAGACGGACGGGTCGACCAGCACGGCGGAGACGATGTAGTCGCCGGGCGCATGCTGGATCGCGCCGGTCACGCGCAGCGTCTGTCCGGCATAGCCGCCGAGCTTGGAGTCGTAGTTGGCCACCATGAAATCGCGGCATGCCTCGTTGTAGGCGGCGACGGCGGCGGGCGAGGCCGTCGATTGCGCGGCGCCCAGCATGAAAAGGGCGATACGCTGCGTGTCGAGCAGCGACAGAAGGAAGGCGTGAATGCGGTCGCGCCGCACCGAAGCCGAGAGGCTCGTGTCCTGGAGGATGCCAAGCGCGGTCTGCACGTTCGACTGGACGTAGCTTTGCGCGGCCGACGTATCCTGCGCGCGCCCGGCGGAGGGCAGCACGGCGAGCGCGAGCGACAGCGCCGCCGCTCCGCAAAATTGAAAGAAGATTTTCGTCGAGTTTGCGGACGCCATGGCGCGGTCCCCTCCGGTCGGCCGCGACTATGCCCGTAATCGCGGCGACACACTACGGGCCTCGCGCCCGATGCCGGATGAAGAAATATTTTTCCCGCTTGACGTTGGCTTCGACTGCCAGTATTAAACCGATCAGTTATTTAACCAGATGGTTTTTCACAAATGGCCGCCGATCCGCTCAGTCTGACCTTTTCCGCCCTGGCGGACCCTACGCGCCGGGCGATCCTTGCCCGGCTCGTGCTGGGCGAAACGTCGGTGCAGGAGCTGGCGGAGCCATTCGACATGTCGCTGCCGGCCGTCTCGAAGCATCTCAAAGTGCTCGAACGCGCCGGCCTCATCGCACGCGGCCGCGAAGCGCAATGGCGCCCCGCCCGCATCGAGCCGCGCCGGCTCCAGGAAGTGGACGAATGGCTCGAAGCCTACCGGCGCATGTGGGACGAGCGGCTCGACCGCCTGGACGACTACCTCCAGAAGCTTCAAGGCCAAAGACCGCAAGGAAGGAAGAAAAGCCATGGACGCAGGAAATAACGAAGCCGCCCGTTCGCTGGTCACGACGCGCCTGTTCGACGCGCCGCGCGATCTCGTCTTCGAGGCGTGGACGCATCCCAACCATCTGTCGCACTGGTGGGGGCCGGCAGGCTTTTCGATCACCACGCGCGCGTTCGATTTCCGTCCCGGCGGCGTTTGGCGTCTCGTCATGCACGGCCCGGACGGCCGCGATTATCAGAACCACATCACGTTCGACGAGATCGTGGCGCCGGAACGGATTTCCTTCCATCACAGCGATGCCGACGGAGCGGAAAGCGCCCATCATCGCACAGTCGTGACCTTCGAAGACGCCGGCGGCAAGACAAAACTCACCATGCGGCTCGTTTTCTCAAGCGCCGAAGAGAGAGATCGGGTCGTGCGCGAATACGGCGCCGCCGAAGGCCTCAAGCAGACGGTCGGACGGCTGGGCGACTACGTGGCGGGCTGGGAAGGCAACGCAGGTCTCGAGAAGCACGTCACGCTGTCGCGCTTCTTCAAGGCGCCGCGTGCGCTCGTGTTCGAGGCTTTCACCAATCCGAAGCATCTGGCGCAATGGTGGGGCCCGAAAGGCTTCGTCAATCCCGTCTGCGAGATCGATGCGCGGCCGGGCGGCGCAATCCTGATCCATATGGAGATGGAGGGCGGCCACTTTTCCCATCCCATGACGGGGATCGTGCACGAAGTGAAGCCGCCCGAGCGTTTTGTCTTCACGGCAGTGGCGCGCGGCGCGCAGAACGAGGCGCTGCTGGAGTCGCACACGACGATCACGTTTCACGAAGAGGGCGGCGGCACGCGCCTCACTGTCGAAGCGCGCGCGAAGGGTCTGGTGCCGATGGCGCGGATGATGCTCGCCGGCATGCGCGAAGGCTGGTCGCAGAGTCTCGACAAGCTGGAAGCGTTGGTCGTGCGCTAAGCCTGCCCTGGCGGCGGCTACGAGGTGACGGCGACCAGGGCCGACTGACGATCGGCTATTGCAGGCCCAGTTCGGGCAGCGGGCAGTCGACGGTCGCGTTGATGAATTGCTGGCTGTTGGCGAGCGCCCCCGTCAGCACGAGCGCAAGTTCGCCGCCGCTCGCGAGTTTGAGCGGGCCGAGCCGCGCCTTGGCGAATGTCGCATGCGAAAGATTGGCGCCCTTGAACGAGGCGCCGCGCAGATCGCAGCCGGAGAAATTGGCGCCGCGCAGATCGGCGCCGTCGAACTTCGCCGCCTGCAGCCGGCAATCCGAGAAATTGAGGTTGAGGGCGGTCGCGTTGCGTAAGGAAAGGCCGGTGAGCCTGCGTCCCGCGGCGAAATCCTGCAACGGCCGGAGGTCTTCGCCGTCGAGCGCCGCCGTTTTGCCGTTGGCGCCTTCGCTCGAAATCCACAGCTCGTGGCTGATGATCATCGCCTTGAGGTCTTCGACCTTGGCCTGCGCTTCGGGCGTGATGTCGAGCACGCAGCCCTCGAACGCTTCCTTCGGAAGGTTCAGCTCCTTCAGATCGACGCCCGTCAGCACCGCGCCCTTGAACTGCGCATTGGTGAGCTTGGCGCCCTTGAATTTCGCGCCGTCCATGATCGCACCGGTGAAGTTCGCATTGTCGAGCTTCGCATTGCCGAACGAGACGTGTTTCATCGAGCAATTGGTGAAATCGACGCCGTCGGGTATCTGCGGCGAACTCGCGTTGGTTTCCTGGCCGCGGCGATCCATGACGATCATCCCGCCGGGACCCACGATCATCATGCGCGCCGCACGCAGATCGCCGCCGTCGACGATGGCGTAGGAAAGATTGGCGCCGCGGAACGAGGCGCCGCGCATGTCCGCACGCGTCAGGTTCGCCGCCTGCAGATTGGCGCCGCGCAGATCGGCGCAATAAAGGCTCGCGCGCTGCAGGTTCGATCCGTAGAGCGTGGCGCCCACGAACGAGGAGCCCGAAAAATCCGCTTCGCTCAGGACACGGTTGGCGAGATTGAGGCCGTCGAGACCCTTGTGGGTCAGCTGCGCACGCTTGCCGCCCTGATAGGCCGCAAAGCGTTCGTGCGCTGCGAGGATCGGATTGAGATCCTTCTGAGACAGCGGCGTGCAGTCTTTATCCTGTGCGTTGGCCAGCATCGCCGCCCCTTCGGCAGACACTTCGGATTTCTTCCCTTGTGTGCACCGTAAGACATAGGGGTTAAAAAACGCTTGGCGGTTGAAATGTCGGCTATCCTACACTCATGAGATGTGGGCGGTGGACGCTGCAACGTGCTCGACGGCCAGGGCCGCGGCGCAAAGCCGGGATTCCGTGCCTGCCGGCGCCGAAATGAGGATGCTCGTCGGCAGGCCCTTCGCGTCCGTTCCGGACGGTATGGCGAAGCCGGGCAGGTCGAGGAAATTGCCGGGCATCGTGTTGCGCAGCGTCTTCAGATTGACGGCGTGGAAGAGTTCGGGATCGGCCTCGAGCGGGGCCACCGGCGGCGCGGTGTGCGGCACGGTCGGGAAGGCCAGGAGCGCGCCGTCCAGTTCGGCGCGAAGCCTGCGTTGAAGTGCGCTGCGCGTCGCCTGCAGGGCCAGGAGATCGTAAGCGCTCATGCTCGCACCCCGCATGATGCGGGCCACCACGCGGGGATCGATGCGCGCGACGTCCGGGCTGTCGATGAGGCGGCGGTGCGCGAAATAGGCTTCGGCAGCGGTGATGGTGCCATGCGCGGAGGCCGCCTGGACTTCGTCGAGCGCATCGACGGCGCGTTCGACGATCCGCGCGCCCGCGCTTTCGAGCTTGGCCAGCAGCCGCTGGAAATTCGCGACGACCGCGTCCTCGGCTTCGTCGAAGACGATGTTCGTAGGAACGACGAAGCGCAGGTCGGAAATTGCGGAGGGCTTCGCCTCGATCGGCGTGCCGCCCCGGAGCGCGGAATAGAGCAGCAGGCAGTCCTCGACCGTGCGGGCCAGCGGGCCGACCGTGTCGAGTGTCGGCGACAGGGCGAAGACGCCGGTCTTGTCGATGCTGCCCTCTGCCGTCTTGAAGCCCACGAGACCGTTGAACGCCGCGGGCACGCGCACCGAGCCGCCCGTGTCGGTGCCGATCGCGACGGGTGCCAGACCGGCGGCGACAGCCACCGCCGAGCCCGACGACGAACCGCCCGGCGCGCGGTGAACTTTCGCGTCGTAGGGATTGCGCGGCGTGCCGAAATGCGGATTGAGGCCCAGTCCCGAATAGGCGAATTCCGAGAGGTTCACCTTGCCGAGGCTCACCATGCCGGCATTTGCGAGATTTCGCACGACCGTCGCGTCGGCACGGGCCTCCGGAGCGGAGCGATAGACATCCGAGCCCGCCGTGGTCGTCGTGCCCGCAAGATCGAACAGGTCTTTCCAGGCGACCGGCACGCCGTCGAGCGGGCCGATCGGACCACCGGCGCGATAGCGCGCGGTCGAGGCCGCAGCGTCGCGGCGCGCACGCTCCGCCGTCACAGTGATGAAGATCGTCCGGTCCGTCGCGGTCGCGATGCGCGCAAGGAAAAAGTCCGTAGCATCCGCCGGCGTGATCGCGCCCTCGCGATAGAGCTGCGCCAAACCTGCTGCCGATATGGCCGCGAGATCGAAGGTGGTCATATTTTCGTCCCGACCGGGCCGGTGCGTCGATGGAACTAGGCCACAGCCGGGCAGGCATGTCACTGGACGGGCGGCCCGACAGCGCCTATGTGCGGGTTGTCCGAATATTTTCCTTCCGCGCGGATGCCGGATTATAAGGGTGTGGTTGTTCTCTGATGGAGGCCGATATGAGCGAAGAACGCGCGATCCTGGCAGGCGGATGCTTCTGGGGTGTGCAGGATCTCCTGCGCAAATATCCGGGCGTGATCTCCACCCGCGTCGGCTATAGCGGCGGCGATACGCCCAACGCCACCTACCGCAATCACGGCGATCACGCCGAAGCCGTCGAGATCATTTTCGATCCGGCGAAGATCAGCTTCCGCAAGCTGCTCGAATTCTTCTTCCAGATCCACGACCCCACGACGGTCAACCGTCAGGGCAACGATCTCGGACGCAGCTACCGTTCGGCGATCTTCTACACCAGCGAAGAGCAGAAACGCGTGGCGCTCGACACGATCGCCGACGTCGAGGCCTCCGGCCTGTGGCCCGGCAAGGTGGTGACGGAAGTGAAGCCCGCCGGCGACTTCTGGGAAGCCGAGCCGGAGCACCAGGACTATCTCGTGCGAATCCCCAACGGTTACACCTGCCATTTCGTCCGCAAGGACTGGGTGTTGCCCCACCGGGACAAGAGCAAGCTCAGCAGCGCAGCGGAGTAGGCGCGCGGCCCGATGCGCGAAGGGGCGACAGGCGCGTAGCCGTCACACCGTTCAGTGATTGGACCTAAGGGCAATCGACGCTGCACGCCGCGGCGGTCTTAATTCATCTCTGCTTTCCAGCGGCTTTGCCGCCGCAAGAGTCATGCGAAAGACGGAGGTGGGGATGAAAGGCAGGAGCCTGCTGATCGGTGCAAGTGTTGCGGTTGCGCTCGCGGCTTTGGCGATCGGATCTGCGATGTCCGCGCAGGACAAGTACTCCCTCAAAGTGCCGAACGGCCTCGCGTTCTCCGAGTTCCGGGGATACGAAAGCTGGCAGGCCATCGCCATCAGTCACAACGGCCCGCTGATCGCGCTGATCCTCGGCAATCCGACGATGATCAATGCCTACAAGGCCGGCCCTCCCGGCAACGGCAAGCCGTTCCCCGACGGCGCCAAGATCGCGAAGATCCATTGGATTCCGAAGAAGAACGAGATCGCTCCCGGCGAACCGCTCGTGCCCGGCACGCTGCACGACGTCGACTTCATGGCGAAGGACAGCAAGCGGTTCGCGAACAGCGGCGGCTGGGGTTATGGCGCGTTCGAGTACGATGCCGCATCCGATACGTTCAGACCCGGCAACACGACGGACACGCCGCCGCAGGAACACGACGCCAAGTGCGGCTTCGCCTGCCACACGATCGTGAAGAACCGCGACTACGTGTTCACGGATTACGGCAAGCGGTAACGCCGGCGTGCGTCCTACTCGCCGAGGAAATTCAGCAGGTCGCCGTTGAGCGCGTTCTTGTGCGTCAGAAAAAGCCCGTGGGATGCGCCGCCGTAAACCTCCAGTCTGGAGCCGGGAATCAGCCTCGCAGTTTCACGCGCCGTCGTGGGCAGCGGCACAATCTGATCGTGCTCGCCGTGGATGATGAGGGTGGGCATGGTGAAGTGTTCCAGGTCGGGCCGGAAATCGGTCTCCGACAGGGCGCTCACGCAATCGAACGTGGCTTTCGCAGACGCCTGCAATCCGAGGGATTGTATCCATCCGGGAATGGCTTCGGGCGCCGTCAGGCTCAGGCCCGCCAGCTCTGCGCCGAGGTAATGCGTTGCGAAATCTTTGAGGAATGCAGGTCTGTTGGCCGTGATCTGGCTTCGAAATCCATGGAAGATGGCCGGGTCGACGCCGAGCGGATGATCCGGCGTTCTGACCATCATGGGCGTTACCGAAGCAATCAGCACCGCTTTGGCGATGCGCGTGCTGCCGTGGCGGCTGATGTAGCGCGCGATGTCGCCGCCCCCCATGGAGAACCCGATCAGGACGATATTCGTCAGCTCCAGTGTTTCGATCAATGTCGCGAGATCATCCGCGAACGTGTCGTAGTCGTATCCCGTCCAGGGGTGATCCGAACGCCCGAAGCCCCGGCGATCATAGGCGATGCATCGGAACCCGGCGGAGGCGAGGGCCGTCATCTGGTATTCCCACATATCGCTATTCAGCGGCCAGCCGTGACAGAAGACGACGGGCTGACCGGCGCCCCAGTCTCGGTAATAAAGCTGCGTACCGTCTTTGGTTGCAATATGCGGCACCGGCGACCCCAACGGGGTTGCGTTGGAATTTCCGTGCATATGTAAGCCGATTTTCGCGCCGCACCAGCCTTCCCCTCGCCGCTGCGACACGTCGCGCGGTGACACCAACGGACCGGACTTATGGAGTTAGCCAAGAGATTGAAGTGCCATGGCTTCTAGGACCAAACAGAAGCGTCCGTATGCCCGGGTCGCTCCCGTTCAAAAACACTAATGTGGCCACCGCCGCCGACGTGCGTACGGGTGCTGCTCAGGACGGGCGCTCAAGGGTGTTTTCTCTTTGCGCCAACAGACCGAGAATTTCTCTCTTACATCCGGCGCACTGTTCGCCTCGCACAAGGCACCGTTGCGTGTCTATCTCGCCGCTATTGCGGTTTTCATGAACGAAGTGAAGGGCAAGAACGCTCTGGCGCTGTCCCGCGATCTCGGCATGTCGCACAAGGCTTGCTGGGTTATGCTGCACAAGGTCCGGGAAGCGCTCGCAGAAGAATTCAAGGGCCGCAAGCTTGGCGGTACCGGCAAAGTGGCAGAAGTGGACGGTGCGTATTTCGGCGGTTATGTGCGGCCGGCCAATCTCGCGGAACACCGCCGCGACCGTCGCAAGCTTGCCAATCAATCCGGCAAGGCCAGTCGGTTATCATCGTGCGCGAGCGCAACGGCAATTCGCTCCCGGCAGTCTTCAAGTCCGAAGGCGCGGCGCTCTCATGGATCAAATCCCGCGTTCTCCCCGGCACGGTGGTCAATGCTGACGAAGCGGGCGGATGGAATGATTTGCAGTCCCGCTTTGAAATGAAAAGGATCAATCACGAGCGGGCGTATTCGGCGGACGGCGCTTGCACCAATCAAGCCGAAAGCTATTTCTCGCGCCTTCGTCGCGGCGAAATGGGCCACTTCCATCACGTCTCCGGCCCGTATCTGCTCCGGTACGCGGTCGAGAGCACTTGGAGAGAAGACGCACGCCGCACGGACAACGGCGCACAAGTCCGCCGCGCGACGCAACTAGCACTAGGCCGTGGCCCATCGATCGACTTCGCGGGCAACTACCAAAGACACGCACAAAAGGCTATCTTTGTGAGCTGATAAGGGGCTCAGATGGTCACACCGCACGGACATCTTGGTTGGGGTGGAGC
>Ga0335074_10000201_pt1 | contig 94267 bp, 92 predicted proteins | sample Lox_Sample_23_FD_206715 | JGI IMG/M metagenome (GOLD analysis project Ga0335074, IMG submission 206715) | Soil microbial communities from Loxahatchee National Wildlife Refuge, Florida, United States - Lox_Sample_2.3 | ecosystem: Environmental > Terrestrial > Soil > Wetlands | place: USA... | reverse complement strand
TCTATCACGCTCTCGACGGCCGCATCGCGCTTTACTATGGCGAAACCAAACTACAACACACCCTGGCTCCGCCAGGGTGACACTTTCATGTTGCTGTTAGGGTGACAAAATCACGTTGCTACAACACATGGGAAATCGGCCACTGGCCTGATTCTGGTTCGATGGGAACCAACACCGCCCCTGCGTTGTTGTGGCGACCCCGGAGGGAGTCGAACCCCCAACCCTCAGTTCCGAAGACTGATGCTCTATCCAGTTGAGCTACGGGGCCGTAATGACGGAAGCGGAGGCCGATTGAGAATTTTGGGGTGGGAAACGGGAATCGAACCCGCAACCGTCGGAGCCACAGTCCGGTGCTCTGCCAGTTGAGCTATTCCCACCACCGAGCTTCAATTATAGCAACTGGGCTGGGCGTGTAGGGGGGCGGAGTTTTCCGGAAGCAAGTACCGTTGCTGGGAGCGATCGTGCTCTGTACGCTGTCCGCTGGGCTTCGCCCTCGCTTGGACGGCCGAGGCGGCCGTCACTCCATGGGCCGATTCTACCCGCGTCCGACGCCGACGTACTCGAATCCGAGGGCGCGCAGGCGCGTGGAATCGAGCAGGTTCTTGGTGTCGACGATCACCGGCTTCTTGAGCAGGTGCTTGATGCGGTCGAAATCGAGCGCGCGGAACTCAGGCCAGCCCGTGCCCACGACCAGGGCGTCAGAGCCCTCCGCGGTCGCATAGGCGGAGTCGCAGTAGCGCACCGAGGACTCCAGCCGCGTCTTGGCTTCGGGGATGGCCACAGGATCATACGCCCGAACCCGGGCACCCTTTGACACCAGCGTTTCGGCCAAACGCAGCGACGAAGATCCGGCAACCGAATTCGTGTTGGGTTTGAAGGCGAGTCCCAGAATGCCGACGTCTTTGTTCTCCACTGAGTTCAGCGCCATGGCGATTTTTTCAACCAGGCGTTCGGCAAGGTTCTGATTCACATCGCGGGCCGCGCTGAGCACTTTCAGCGAGACGCCGTGCGACTGCGCCAGTTCCGCCAGCGAGTTCATGTCGGACTCGGCAAACACACCGCCCATGCCGGCTCCGGGCTGCAGGCAGCGGGGAGCGATTTTCTTGTCCAGTCCAAGCGCCAGCGCCAGGCTGACGGCATCGGCATTCACCCGCTCGCAGAGCGTGGCCACTTCGTTGATGAAAGAAATCTTGGTCGCCACGAAAGCCGTGGCCGACTCGCGAACCAGTTCGGCGGTCGCCTCATTGGTGACGATGACCGGCACCCCGCGCATTACCAGCGGATGAAAAATCTGCTTGAGCACCTGCACCGCTTCGTTCGAAGTGGTTCCCAGGATCAGGCGGTCGGGCCAGTTGAAATCTTCCACCGCGCAGCCATCGGTGAAAAACATGGGCTGAGCCACAATCGTCGCCTGCAGGCCGGCGGCTTGCAAGCTCTTCTCGAGCGCATTCGCCGTGCCCACCGGAGCCGGCGTGACCACCGTCAATATAGGCGGCTTGGGGGCAAGCCGGGCGATGCGCGTGGCGACGTCGCAGAGACCCTCGCACTTGTCTTCCGCCAGGAAAATCACCTGCGTCTTGCGGGCAAACGATTCGATGTCGGTCGAGTAGGCGAGACGGCCGGCGCGCACGTTGCGTCGGATGATTTCCTTCAGATTTTTTTCGAAGAAGGGAATGTTGCCTTGCGCCATCTCCACCATCCGCGAGCGGTCGGGATGGCAGCAGGAAACCGGTGTGCCGAAATCCGCCAGGCAGGCCGAAATCACTGTTCCCAGATATCCTGAACCGTAAACTCCGATCTGCATGATGTCTCCCGTCGTGCCCCGAAACCCGCGTCACAATTGGCTTTTGGCGGTATGACTGGCGGCTGACCTACTCTTTATCTACAGGCACGCGCCCGCCTTTTCAACACACGGGAGGGAGATGTACCAAGGGCCATGCACCCGCGGGCGGGCGTAACTGGACGAACGGTACCTCAGTGTCGAAACAGGAGTGTCGAAACCGGCCCAAAGGGCTTTCGGTCGGCATTTCAAAGGAAATGCGGCTATCTCGAAACCAGCTTGCGGCCGAGATGAACCGGAGCCAGGTCAATCCAGCAATTTTGTGCGTCCTCGCGGACAAAAGTCAGCCGTTCCAGCAGGATACGGCGGCTGCCCGAAAAGCGTGCCCAGCGCTCGCTGGCGATCCGGAAAGCGTCGCGGGCCAGTTGCTCGGACCCCATTTTGGCAATGGTGAGATGCGGGATGTAGGGCCACTCTTCCTTATATTGGAGCGCCTGCGCGTTGAGCTGGCGGTGCAGTTCGCACATGCGCGAGGCCGCGCCGTCGACCCGGATGTATACCGTAGAAGTGACCGGGACGAAGGTTTCCACGCTGCCAAGCGTGACTTCGAACGGTTCGGCCTGCCCGCAAACCCGGTCAAGCATCTGGATGGCGGAAGTTTCCTCACCGTGCAGCGGACGCGGCGGCAGGATGCTTAGATGGGCGCAAAGATGCGGCAGGTCGGGATGCAGCTCGCGGCGAAGGCTCTCCACGAATTCCCCTGCGGAACTTTGCACATACCCCACCAACGCGTAACGCGGACTCAGCATACCTGGAGCAAAATTATACGCCCGCGTCAAGATTTGTCAGCGTCAGTAAAAAAAACGGCCCGCCCGGCTCATTTATAATCGTAACGTCGGGGCGTAGCGCAGCCTGGTAGCGCACCTGCCTTGGGCGCAGGGGGTCGTAGGTTCAAATCCTATCGCCCCGACCATCCAACAACTGTCCGTTCCGGAGACATAGGTTACACTTTTGGCCCGAGGGGGTCCTCCAGGGGCTGCAAGGTTTTTTCCTCCAGATCAATACGGAGTAGTCGGTCACCGTGAGCGGATAGCAATAGCGGCTATCGTTCAGTTGAAATTGGCCCTTGTAATCGGTGCACCAGAGGTCGTTGGGATGCAGTCCCTCGGACAAGAGTGTCCCTTCGGCTCGACTGCGGCGCCGACCCATGGGCCTGACCATGGCCATGGCGATCGACCACGGCGTGCGTGTTACCCGTTTAGGATTTCAGAGAGCGGGATTGCCAGCGCCTCGGATTGCGCCTGCCGTGGAAGCAGGCTATCACCACAATCCGATTGTCTTGCACGTCGAAGAAAATGCCATACGGAAACCGCCGCACTCCCGCACGGCGATGGCTCCGGTAGACTATAGGGAACTGTAACGGATGTTCCGCTAGTGCCTCAACCGTGGCCTCGACCGCCAGCGCAAAACGCTCACCAAGCTCCGGGCGGACGTTGTCATACCAAGCCCGCGCTTCCAGTAAGTCCTCATTCGCTTCTGGTGTCCAGACGACCGGGAGTGTCACGGTTTCTTAAACAGGCCCGCCCTGACTTGTTCCCACGGGATGACATCGGAAGGGTTTTCCTCATGACGAGCGATGCGGTAGTCAAGCTCTGCCCGTTGCGCGTCCGTCAGTGATACTGCGTCCGCTTCCAGGCTTTCCCAGACTGTGTCCAGCAGTTCTGCCTTCTCCGCAGGAGAGAGGCTGTTTATTTGCTCTCGCAAATCGCTCATATGCGTATAACCTAGCGCGGTTTCACCCCTCTGGCAAGCGCCATGCCAGCACTTTATGAAGTGCGTTCCCGAACTCCGATTAGCTTACTTCTGTCCCTGTCCACATTCCATTGTGCTTTGATGAGCTTTGAGATGTTCGTATACGCAGCAGCCAGGCCGACGTTGCCCGGCGTGTCAATCACAGGTTCAACGTCTTCCAAGCCAGGGAATTTCACGCGGCACGCTTGAATGGTTTCACCGATTGAACTCAGCCGGTAGTATGTCCAATCCCGCGTCTGGTTGGAGCCGCGCTTGTCGAGACAAACCAAATCGAGATTCGTCCATTGCGTGTGCCACCAGGCGAGAAGTCAAAATTGTACCCCTTCGCTGGGGCTGATAGCATCTTGCCATGCTACACGCGTTCCTAGACGAAAGCGGGATTCATGACGGAGCCGCCGTGTGTGTCATCGCCGGATATTTCGGCGGACGCGGCCAGTAATCCTTTCGATATACGCTCTGGTACTCACCTGCGACTGGAGCGGGGAATCACTCAAACGAGTGGCGTATGAAGGAAATCATCACGAATCCCGACGCCGAACGCTTCCAGAGCGGCGCGGACAAATACGCTGCCTACCTCAAGACGCCCGAGGGCCGATTGCGTCTCGATCTCGCCTTTGCCAATTTGCAGGACTTCCTGCCGCAAGCCACGCGGTCTCTCGATGCTCTCGATCTCGGATGCGGCACCGGCGCCATGGCGGTGCGCCTGGCGCGGCTTGGCCTTCACCTGACGTTGCTGGATGCGTCTGAGCCCATGCTCGATTTGGCGGAGCGGGCAGCGAGGCAGGCAGGAGTTAAAGACAGAATCGCGCTGAAACACGGCAACGCCGCGCAATCGGCAGACTTCGTCGACGCCGGATCGTTCGATCTGATTCTTTGCCACAATATCCTGGAATATGTCGACGACCCCGGCGCTGTGCTGCACTCTGCGGTTCGCGCTTTGCGGGATCCGTCGAGCATCATCTCGATACTTGTACGCAACCAGCCAGGCGAGGTGTTCAAGGCGGCCATACAAGATGGCGACTTGGCCGCGGCCGAGCGTAATCTCACCGCCGACTGGGGACATGAGTCGCTGTACGGAGGACGGGTTCGGCTATTCACCGCGGAGAGCCTGCAAGCCCTGCTGCGCGAATCGTTACTCGCGGTGACTGCCGAGCGCGGCGTACGGGTCCTGTCGGATTACTTGCCGCCAAGGGTCTCCCGAAATGATGAGTACCAGCGGATTTTTGAGCTGGAGCGCAATCTGGGCAAGCGGCCGGAGTTTGCCGCAATCGCCCGCTACACCCACTGCCTGGCACGTCGCGCAGCTCCAGTCACGGCAGGTCACTCATGAAGTACGGGAGCATGAACCACGCCACAGCTCAGTGCCCGTCGTCCGGAGTTTGCACGATGACCCCGGATGACGGCATTGCGATCGGCCTCGGTCTCACCAACGAATGTAATCTCACCTGCGCTTTCTGCTACCGCGATCCGACTCGCGCCGACCGTCTCTCGCTGGATCAAGTGACGGCGGTCATGGAACGCCTGCCCGTGCGCTCCGTGAATCTCGGCACCGGTGAGAACGGCATGCATCCCGACTTCAAGAAGATCCTGTCCTACCTGCGCACGAAACCCGTCAAGCTCACCATCACTTCCAACGGCCACAGCGTTGCGGTTCTGGAAGACGATGAACTGCGCGCCTTCCATGACATCGAGTTCTCTCTCGATTACCCCACCGAAGCCGAGCAGGATGCCCAGCGTGGGCAGGGCAATTGGGCGCTCATCCACGAGCAGGCAGAACGTTGTCTGAAGCTGAGAATTCCCGTAACCATCATCGCCGTCATGATGAAGTCGAACCACCTGCGTCTGGCGGAGGTGGCGCGAGTTGCCAAACAGTTTGACGCTCCGTTGCGAGTGAATGTCTACCAGTCCGTGCGATCGGACGTTTATGCCCTCAGCTACGAAGAGTACTGGCAAGGGTTTCGTCGCCTCTTTGAGGAAACTGATGTGATCGCGATTGGCGAGCCGCTGGTTCGTGCCATGGCTGGACTGCCCCCGCTGCGCGGCGGTTGTGGCGTGAGTACTGTACGAGTAACGCCAAGAGGCACGACGCAACCCTGCGTCTATTGGCCGGGGTCGGGGGAGCCGCTTGCAGATTTGATCTCCGCCGGTGTCAACATTCTGAGTTCAACCCCCTTTGATCAGGCACGGACACTTCCTGAAACCTGCCATCCGTGCGAGTTCCGCGAGTCCTGTCACGGCGGATGCGCCGGAAGGCGACGCCTGCAGGGCGCGCTACTACAGCCTGATTTTTATTGTCCGATCATTCGCGGCGAGCACCCACGCATCGCGATCCGCATGGCCGCAAATCGCGATCTGCCAAAACTGCGCAGTTCCTGCACCACCGTGGTGATTGCCAGGTCGTCTGACTAGGCAGTCTGACGCGTGACCAACGACATCAGCTAGTCGATTGTTGTCATCAGCTATCAGTGATTGGTTATTGTGCAGCCATCCACTTGTCCGAGCCCGTCAGCTTGACCGCCACATCCGTAAGAAAGATGTGCAGGGGCTTGCCATCGGCCATGCCGCGATGTTCGGTTGAGAACAGTATCGGACCTGCCTTCTTGTAGCCTGTCCACGTTGCCAGGACGCGGCTCGGCGGCTTGGCCCCGCCGCGGTGGTAGTCAAAGAACACCACGCGGTTGTCTTTGCCCACGTAGAGATCCCAGGTGTCGCCGGGCGTGTAACCGCTATCCGCCGGATACTTCACCGGGATCAGTTCGGCCATGCCGCTGCCCAGCGGCAGATTAAACTTGCCCTGATCGATCGCGCTGGCGCTCTTGTCCCAATATGCGTGAAAGGGGAATAGAGTCCAATAATTGTCATTGATGAAACTGGGATCAATCTGACTCTTCACCGCGTCGGACTGGGTGCTAAGGTCGGTGCGCACGTAGGAAACCTTGACCGGCTTGCCATCTTTATCGGTTCCTTCGAAGGTAACCTTGTTGGTCTTGGGTTCCCACTCCCACTTGTGCGCAGCTTTGAAGAGTCCGGTGATTTCCCCATTCCAGGTGTAGCGGATCGCCTCAATTTGATTCCACGAATCGACGCCGTAGGTCTTGGCCACCTGATCGAGAATTGGCGAGCGTTGCGGCGCCTGCGCCCAGGAGCCTGGAGCGACGGCCAGCACGGCGAAAACAAAAAGACTAATCATCGAATGGCGGCTCGATTTTGTCATGGAATTCCCCCTGCGGAGATTTGAAACGCATGTTGTCTGAGACGTCGTCTGAGACGTTGCTTGAGATGTCGGAAGAATACTCTTAGATCCCGGATGGCGCACTTATACTTTGGTCTTAGTAGGTCCCGGCCTCTCAGCGTTCCATCCCCGGCGCCACCAGAGAATCGCGGCCGCGATCCCCACGCATCCGTATTCCACAAGCATCACCCAGCCAGGAAGCGCGCCCCACGGATGCCCAAGTGCGCGCAAGTGCCATTGAACGTATGTGGGGATAATGCTCACCGTCCAGACAATGATCGGCAGCGTCGAGGCCGACGTCAGAAACGGCAGCAGCCAGAGAGGATACCAGGGGAATATGGCAGGTGCGAACAGAAGAGACGCGGCCATGGGCCACACAAATATGGGCCAGGCAGGCATGGGGGAAGCAGATATGAGTGAGGCAGATTGCTGCGCAGAGCGCTCAAACGCTGCGCTTCTCCCTCTCAGCCAACTTGCAGTTCCTAATCCAACCAGCACTGCCAGGGCAACCAGCAACCACGGAGGCGCCACTCGATCGAGCGCCGCAAACACGGGACCATTAAAGCGAAAATTCTGGACGTACGTACCCAGCGAGCCGATCGGAATGCGGCCATGAGTTGCAGATGAATGCCGAAGAAATGGCACGTATAGAAGTCCTACCACGACTACGGCCAGCCCAGCGTCGCGAATGCGAACCCGCTTCCAGTAGAGAGGCAAGAGTACGATCGGCAGAAATTTCACCGCTACCGCCAGCCCAAGCGTGACGGCCGCAGTCGCCCGCCATCGCCGCAGCAGCGCCGCCGCGGACACGACCAGCAACAATGCGCCCACAATGTCGATGTGACCGCTTCCCGCTACCTCAATGGCCAGCAAAGGATTCCAGGCGTACGCCAGAACCAGGTGCGCGTCTTGCCGTGTACAGCGGAACACATCGAGCAAGACGAAGACAATGGCGAACTCGCAAATGACAAACGCCACTTTCAGCGCAAACGTGGACTCCCGGATCGCGGTTACCGCGCGGAAGAAAAGCTGCGCTCCGGCTGGATACGGGCTTGGCAAATCCGGATTGTTCAGGTCGCGGGTTTCCGCGGTATGCAGCCCCTTCACGGCTGGATCGCTGGGAACCACCAGATAGGGGTTGTAGCCCAGCCGCTGCAGGTGGCCATCCCAAACGTATCGATGAATATCGTCATCGGCGCCCGCCGGCAGCCGTAGAAACTCAACATTCCACACCGCAGCCAGAACGAGGCCAATCACGACCACGCGCCGGGAAACGCTTCGTTCAAATTTTGCCGTAGCGAAGAATTCACGGATCGCCAACAGGTACGCGATGCCCGCAAGCGCCAAAGTGAACATGAACCACGGCCCGCCCCGATCGCCGAAGTTGCGGGAGCAGATGCTTAACGCCACGCACAACGTGGCGCCGAGGACGTACACTCTCCACTCGGGGCTGATCTTCACGATCTCCTGTGCGCCTGTTCGCAAGTCTGCCGCTGCAAGGTTTGTGTGCGGAGCGGGCGCCCCTGCCCGCTTTGCCTGTGGTGGCAAGAGCTAGCGGGCAGCAGAGCTCACTCCACATACTCTTTATCTTTCCCACTCTTTCAGCCACGCCGCCGTGCGTGGCGCTCTTGCCGGATGCAGGCGCAACTCCTCTGCGAGCCGATTCAAGTCCTCTGCGACATCGATGTCATAAAAACGATTTGCGAAACCTACGGATAGATCAAGCGCTCGTGTGCGCGCCAAGAGTCTCTCCAGCGCGCTGCTGGTGCCCATTCCATCGCCCTCAAAAAGCGTAGGATGCGCCGCCTTCGCCCCGACAAGATAATAGCCTCCGTCGTGCGTCGGTCCCACGACCACGTCATGTGCGGCCAGGGTTTGGAATGCATCTTCGAGAACCGACTGCGGCAGGTGTGGGCTGTCGCTGTTGAAAGCAATGACGCGTTGGCGATCCCGTGCAAACTGTGCGAATACCGAAGTCAAGCCTGCGGCCAGACCCTCACCCTCCTGCGCAACGAGGCTGACCCCACTGCCCGCCAACCGCGCCAGTTCGTCTACGTCGGCCTCGGGACACATGATCGCGACTTCCACACCGTGCACTTTCAACGACCGCGCCAGCGTCAGCGTGTCTTCGAGAAGGCAGCGATAGAAAGCAGTGACAGCTTCAGGCGAAAGGCTGGGCGCGAGACGAGTCTTGACCACGCCTCGCCGCGGCGCTTTCGCCATGATGACCAGCACACGGCCACTGCCTGACGAACGCACCCCGTCCCGGCTTACGGATTTCATAGAGACGGATTTCATAGACTAAGTTTTGACACGGCCTACTCCGACCGTGGCGTCCCGGCTATTCTGTGCCGGAAATAATAGCGCACGATCAAACTGAGAATGAACCACCCCGCGCCAACCGTGCCCTTCAGCGTGCCGCTGATCTTCGATTTTCCAATGCGCGGGTAGTAGCTCACCGGAACTTCCACGATGCGGCATCCAGCCAGTGCGCCTTTCAGGATCATCTCCACCGCCCAGCCGTAGGTGGTCTCTTCGAGCGCGAGCGCGCGCAATACATCGGCGCGGGCCGCGCGAAACGGCCCGAGATCACTGATGTGTAATCCATACAGAAGCCGGATCAGCCCGGCGGCGAGACGGTTCCCAAACACTTGATGCCAGGGCAAGGCCCCAGCCGAACGCGGCCCCTGCAGGCGGGAGCCGAGTGTGATGTCGGCGCGCCCCTCCGCCGGTCCGTCAATGATTGGCGCTAAAAGAATCGGAAGTTCAGACGGCCGATCGCTGTAGTCGCCATCCAGAAACACAACCACGTCAGGAGAATCTGCCGCGGCCAGACCCGTGAGGCACGCTCGCCCGTAGCCGCGTCGCGGTTCCCGAACCACGCGGGCCCCCATTCTGGCCGCGATCTCGGGCGTCCCGTCAGTCGAATCGCTGTCGACAACAATGACCTCGGTCGTGAGATCAGACGGCAGATCGGCCAGGACGCGTTCAATCGCGCCCGCTTCGTTATGCGTGGGGATGATGACGGACACTCGGACTTGATCGCGATTCAAGTGATCTTCATTCACGTGGCCCAATTTTCAGGTGATCTTCCTTCACGCGATCTTCGTTCAGGCGATCTTCCTGCAGGCAACCCAATCCCAGCCACCGCCCAATCACCAGAAAAGAGAAGACGGCCATCGTTGCGCCAGCCACGCGTCCACGCCCCATTTCCGTCCCGCGCTTCCGATGGCGAGCCCCAGCGATGCCATCACCGGAACCAGCAGTTCCCAGATCCATGCCGTGCCCCACTCCGAAATCCAAAGGCTGCCGAGATACAGAAAAGCGACGAATGCGGCTGGCCGGGTCAGCAGTCCGATGACGAGCAGAACACCGAGACCAATCTCGGTCACGGCCTGCATGGGAGCCGCCATCGCGGCATGGCTTGCCGCCAGGCCCATCACTGCCTTCCACGCAGCCGGCGAGTGGCTCGCCTTGATGTAGTAATGGATGAGCCCCGCGTAGCCTGCCGCGGTATAGAGTCCCTTGCCTAGGTTCTCGAAAAAGACAGACACGAACATTGCGCCGATGGTCACTCGCACGATCGCCAGGCCGTTTCCCGCTGGCGCGGAGCGCTCCATCGTAGTGGCGTCACTTCGCTGTGAGGTTGCGTTCGCCATAGTAAACCTCGTTCCATGCGATGCTATACCACGTTAGGAAGTTTCGTCAGATTCAGATCTCAGCCAATCCATGCTACAAATTATCGCCCGGAGTTTTCTGCGCAGCCGTGACAGCCTGCGCCGCCTGTTGGTAAAATTTTTACCGATGTCTGCCGCTTGATATGTCCGCTTAAGGGGTGCCTTCGTGAAGCTGCGAGTTCTCTCGTCGTTGCTGCTGCTCTTTTTCCCGGTTTGCCAGTTCGCCCAATCCGCATCGCATGTCCAGAAATTCAGCCCGCCAAGCCGCACCTTTCGCTTCACCTACAACTTCACCGTGAAGGATATTCCCTCCGGAGCCAAGCGAGTGCGCGTCTGGATTCCGCTGCCGCAGACTGACCAGCACCAGACGGTGCGGGTTCTCTTGGTCAAGGCCCCGGTTAAGACCGAGATGACGCAGGGTCCCGAGTACGGCAATCGGATCATGTACGCCGAGATTCAGAATCCCACTTCCGGCAAAGCAGAGTTTACTCTCGAGTACAAGGTCACGCGCCGCGAATATTCGCGGGGAGATTACGCCCAACTCCGGCGAAGAGACGAGAAGCCTGGCGTCGTGCCCGCCTCGATGAGCCGATTGATTGCTCCCGATACCCTGATCCCTACCGATGGCAAGATCAAGGAGCTGGCGGTCGAGGTCACCGGATCTCAAAGCGGCACAGTGGCAAAAGCCAAGGCTGCCTACGATTACCTCTTCACGACTATGCGCTATGACAAGACCGGCTCCGGCTGGGGACGCGGCGATGCGGTGTGGGCCTGTGACAGCAAGCGCGGCAACTGCACCGATTTCCATTCTCCGTTCATCGGCATCTTGCGGGCTGATGGAATTCCGGCCCGCTTCGACATCGGCTTTCCACTGCCCGAAAACAACGACAAAGGAGATATCCCCGGTTATCACTGCTGGGCTGAGTTCTATGCGGCCAAGATCGGCTGGATCCCTCTCGATATCTCGGAAGCATGGAAAGCAAAAGAGAAACAGGATTATTTTTTCGGCAGCGTTGACGCCAATCGCGTGCAGTTTTCCACCGGCCGTGACGTGACCCTGTCTCCTAAACAGGATGGCCCAGCCCTCAATTACTTCGTCTATCCGTATGTCGAAGTTGACGGCAAGCCCTACGACAAGCTCGACAAGCACTTCAGCTTTGAAGAACTAAAGCCCGCGGAGTGAGGCTGCCGGCAAACCGTCCTGCGAAACATCTCCGAAGCTGGCTTGCCCTGCAGAGTTCAGCCCATGGCCACGGCCTAATGCCAGGTTTGCCGCGACTGGCCCGCCAAAGTGCGCTAGAATACGCAGGCTGTTAGCGGCCGAGGACTGCAGCGATGATCGACCCAGACGTCGGTCGGACGGGGAAACGGGCGGCTGATGCGGCTTCTGCCGCCATCGATGAAATCGACATTCTTTGGCTCACAGCCGGCCTGGGATGCGATGGCGACACCATCGCCATGACCGGCGCCACCCAGCCCAGCATCGAAGATATTGTGACTGGCGCGCTGCCCTGGATTCCTAAAGTCAACTTCTACAATCCTTTTCTCGCTTATGAAAACGGCGACGAGTTCGTGCGCCCGTTCCGCGAAGCGTCCGAAGGAAAATCCAGCCGGCCCTTCATCCTTATCGTCGAGGGTTCCATCCCCAACGAGCGCAACAAGAGCGAAGGATATTGGGCGTCGTTCGGCGCCGATCCGCTCACCGGCCAGCCCATCACAACCTGCGAATGGATCGACCGCATGGCTCCGCACGCGTGGGCCATCATTGCGGCGGGAACATGCGCGACCTACGGCGGCATTCATGCCATGGAGGGCAATCCGACCGGCTGCATGGGTCTGCCCGATTACCTGGGTTGGAAATGGAAATCGAAGGCGCAGATTCCGATTGTCTGTGTTCCTGGTTGTCCGGTCCAGCCGGACAACATGATGGAGACGATACTCTATCTTCTTTATATGGCCAGCGGCCGTGCCCCCATGGTTCCGCTCGATGACGCGTTGCGCCCGACATGGCTGTTCGGCAGCACGCTGCACGAAGGCTGCGATCGCGGCGGCTACTACGAGCAGGGCGAGTTTGCCGAAGAATATGGGTCGCCGTTGTGCATCGTGAAGCTGGGTTGCTGGGGCCCGGTCGTGCAGTGCAACGTGGGCAAGCGAGGATGGATGGGCGGCATCGGAGGTTGTCCGAACGTAGGCGGAATCTGCATCGGATGCACCATGCCAGGGTTTCCAGACAAGTTCATGCCGTTCATGAACCAGCCGCCGGGATCGTTGCTTTCGTCGCACGCGGTGCAGACTTACGGACGCGCGGTTCACGCCCTGCGGCGCTTCACCCAGGCGTCGCTCAATAAGGAGCCAAGCTGGCGCACGCGCGCGAAAGAAATTCTGTGACTCTTTGAGGAAATCGGTTTGAGATGAATGCATTCTGGCAAATCGGCAGCGCAGCCCACGCGCAGGACTCATCAGCGCCGGAACCGGTGCTCACCCAGCAGGATGCCGAAGCCATCCTCTTGGAACTCGCCAGCACTTATTTCAAAGACCGAGACCAAAACCAAGACCAAGACAAAGACAAAGACAACGACCAGAACAACGACCAAAACATCGCTCGGTCGCCAGCCTCGCTCCATCATTTCTTTCAGCGGCTCGATCAAACCCCGATTGTCGAAGGGCAACTTCCGAATCTGGAGGCAAAATACCGGGCTCTGGTCGAGCAGCTTCCCGCCGTCGTCTTCATGGCCTATCTCGACCGCGGCATCGGCGAGGCCTACGTCAGCCCGCAGATCGAAGCCACGCTGGGATTCTCGCAATCCGAATGGCTGGAAGATCCCGTGATGTGGTACCAGCGCATTCATCCCGCCGATAAAGACCGTTGGAGCGTGGAAGCCTCGGAGATGTTTCTCTCCGGCAAGCCGCTGCGCTCTGCCTATCGCGTGATCGCACGCGACGGCCGCGTGATCTGGTTCCATTGCGAAGCCAAGATGATCCGGCGTCCCGACGGCGCGCCCTGGTTCATTCACGGCGTGGCATTCGACATTACCGACCTGAAGCAGACCGAAGAAGAGTTGCAGGACGAACGCAATGTCGTGTCGGCGATCCTCGATACCGTGGGCGCGCTGGTCGCAGTGCTCGACCGCGAAGGCCGCATCGTTCGTTTCAATCGCACCTGCGAACAGATGACCGGGCAGTCCTTCGATCAAGCCCGCGGGCAGTTGATTTGGGATCTCTTTCATGTTCCCGGCGAGAAGGAACAGTTCCAGGCCTTGTTCCGGAAAATCTGTGACGACCAGGTGCGCGCCGGGCACGAAAGCTCGTGGGTTGCCCGCGACGGCACGCACCGCACCATCGCCTGGTCGGCGGCCATGTTGCCGGCGGTTAAGCAAAGTTCGACCTTCATCATCGCGTCCGGCATTGACGTGACCGAGCAGAAGCGCGCACAGATTCGCTTCCGAGGATTGCTCGAGGCTGCGCCCGACGCGGTGGTCGTGGTGAATCAGAAGGGAAAGATTGTTCTGGTCAACGCGCAGCTGGAAAAATTGTTTGGCTATCATCGTCAGGAATTGCTCGGTGAGGAAATCGAAAAGCTCGTCCCGCAACGGCTGCGGGGAAATCATCCGGCGCACCGCAGCAATTTCGCCGCCGAGCCGCGGGTCCGGCCGATGGGCGCGGGGTTGGAGCTATATGCTTTGCATAAGGACGGGCACGAGTTTCCCGTGGAGATCAGCTTGAGTCCGCTCGAGACCGAGGAAGGCGTGTTGGTTTCGAGCGCCATCCGCGACATCAGCGAGCGCAAGCGTCTGGAAAAAACTGTGCTCGAAATCAGCGAGCGGGAGCAGCGCAGAATTGGCCAGGATTTGCACGATGGGCTGGGCCAGCATCTGACCGGCATCGCCTTCATGACCAAGGTGCAGGAGCAGAAGCTTGCCGAGCGCCAGGTTCCAGAAGCCGCCGACGCAGCCAAGATTCTGCAGCTGGTCAACGATGCCATTCTGAAGACCAGGGAGCTGTCGCGGGGATTGTTACCCGTCGTTTCCGATTCCCAGGGATTGATGTCGGCGCTGCGGCTGTATGCTACCGAGATCGAAGATTTATTCGGCATCGCCTGCCGCTTTCAGTGTGAAAAGGCGGTGCTGATTCACGACGAGTCGATGGCCACGCATTTGTACCGCATCGCACAGGAAGCGGTGAACAACGCCATCAAGCACGGCCAGCCTCAGAACATCGTAATCCAGCTTTTCTGCGGCGAACGCGAGGGAATGTTGATAATAAAGGACGACGGCAAAGGCATGGAGCGGCCACGCACGCCGCATGCGGGCGTCGGATTGCACATCATGAATTACCGTGCCGGCATGATTGGAGGAAATCTGGAAGTGAAGCGTGAGCTTCCGCGCGGCACAGCCGTGACGTGCCGCTTCCCGATCGCCGTCGCGAATGCGACAAGAGGCACAGGCCTATGAATCAAGGTGCTGCGGCGGGCGCTACGGCGGCCAGAAAAAACAGGGTCTTCGTCGTCGATGACCACCCCATTGTGCGCCAGGGTTTGGCGCTGCTGATCAATCGCGAGCCGGACCTGATGGTGTGCGGCGAAGCCGAAGACGCGCAGACTGCGGTTCAGTCGATCGCCACCGCCCGGCCTGACATTCTGGTGGTGGACATTTCGCTCAACGGTCCGGACGGTTTGGACCTGCTCAAAGACATTCGCACCAGAAATCTCGAACTGCCCGTTCTCATTCTTTCCATGCATGATGAGTCGATCTATGCCGAACGCGCCCTGCGCGCCGGCGCCCAGGGTTACATCATGAAGCAGGAAGCCACCGAGAAAGTGCTGGTCGCGCTGCGCCGCATTCTGAGCTGCGAAATCTACGTCAGCGAGCGCATCGCCAACCGCATGCTCCAGCGCTTTATCGGTAGCCGCGGCGCCGGCAGGCCCTCTTCCATTGCCGACCTCACCGACCGCGAGCTCGAGGTCTTTCGCCTGATCGGCGAAGGCCATTCCACGCGCCAGATTGCCGAAGAACTGCACATCAGCGTCAAAACCGTCGAATCCTACCAGGCACACATCAAAGAGAAGCTGTCGCTGCGCAGCGCCCGCGAACTCGTGCAGCACGCCATCCAATGGAGCGTCGGCGAGAAAACGGCGTGAGCCACTTCGCACTCGCTCTTCCGTGATGTCTTACAGCCTGATCGACAGCAGGGAATCCCTTACATCCCCATAGTACTTCATGGTAGGAAAAATCAAGGTTGCGCCCGCTTGTGGAAGTCTATTCATTTCTTAGATTCTGTTGATCGAAATAACTGCGAGGTTTCACATCGCCTCGCGTCTAGGTCTTAGTTCGCCCCGTGGGAGCGGCCGCTCAAGCACACGCGAGGCTTTAGCCGGTTCACATAAGTCGAAATTCGGAAAAGGAGACCAAGGTATGGCCCCAACGGAAGCTGTTCCGTACGGTCGAGTTACGCAGAAAGCGCCGGCCGTCTCAGAAGTACACATTGTCTGGATCACAGCCGGACTGGGCTGTGACGGGGATTCCGTCTCAATCACCGCGGCGACTCAGCCCAGCATTGAAGATGTTTTGTTGGGCGCCATTCCAGGCCTGCCCAAGGTCCATCTGCACAATCCTGTGTTGGCCTATGAGAACGGCGACGATTTCCTCAAGTACTGGTATTTGGCGGAAGAAGGCCGGCTCGAACCCTTCGTTCTGGTGGTCGAAGGATCCATCCCCAACGAGAAGATCAAGAAAGAGGGCTACTGGGCAGCCCTCGGCACCGATCCCAAAACGCGGCAGCCGATTACTACGAACGAATGGATCGACCGCCTCGCGCCCAAAGCAACCGCGATCATCGCCTGCGGCACCTGCGCCACCTACGGCGGCATTCACGCCATGGAAGGCAATCCCACCGGCTGCATGGGTCTCGCCGACTATCTCGGCTGGCAATGGACCTCGAAGGCCGGCCTGCCCATCGTCAACGTCCCCGGCTGTCCGGTGCAACCTGACAATTTCATGGAGACCGTCCTCTACCTGCTCTACCAGGTCGCGGGCCGCGCGCCCATGATTCCCCTCGACGATCAGCTCCGCCCAACCTGGCTCTTCGGCAAGACGGTCCACGAAGGCTGTGATCGCGCCGGCTATTACGAGCAGGGCGATTTCGCCGAAGTCTACGGCTCGCCCAAGTGCATCGTGAAGCTGGGTTGCTGGGGCCCGGTCGTGAACTGCAACGTCCCCAAGCGCGGGTGGATGGCAGGTATCGGCGGTTGCCCCAACGTGGGCGGCATCTGCATCGGCTGCACCATGCCAGGATTCCCCGACAAGTTCATGCCGTTCATGGATGAGCCGCCGGGCGCGAAAGTATCTTCGGCAGCGGTCGGGGCCTACGGCCGCGCCATCAGCGCATTGCGCACTCTGACCCAGGCGACTTGCAATAAGGAACCGAAGTGGCGGCATCCGCGGGCCGAACTGACGACGGGTTATCACCCGAGGTCGTATTAGTTCAGTCTTACTAGTTCAACCCAAGATCGTTCAAAGGCCGAGATCATCGAGACCAACGTTACGAGACTTAACAGGAGCGAGCGAACATGAGCACCATTACCGCACCGACAAAAGAAGCCGCCACCAAAGGCCGGAACCTGGTCGAGATGAACTGGGATCCGATCACGCGCATCGTGGGCAGCCTGGGCATCTTTACCAAGATCGACTTCGCCAACCGCCAGGTCGCCGAGTGCCACAGCACGTCCTCCATCTTCCGCGGCTACAGCATCTTCATGAAAGGCAAAGATCCGCGGGACGCCCACTTCATTACCAGCCGCATCTGCGGCATCTGCGGCGACAACCACGCCACCTGCGCGACTTACGCGCAGAACATGGCCTTCGGCGTGCGTCCGCCGGCCATGGCCGAGTGGATCGTCAACTTGGGCGAAGCGGCCGAGTACATGTTCGACCACAATATTTTTCAGGATAACCTGGTCGGCGTGGACTTCTGCGAGCAGATGGTCAAGGAGACGAATCCGGGCGTGTTCCAAAAAGCGGAAAAAACTGAAGCGCCCCACGCCAAAGCGCACGGCTATCGTACGATTGCCGACATCATGCGCGCGCTGAATCCGTTTACCGGCGCATTTTACCGGGAAGCGCTGCAGATGAGCCGCATGACCCGCGAAATGTTCTGCCTGATGGAAGGCCGGCACGTGCATCCTTCCACGCTGTATCCAGGCGGCGTGGGCACGGTTCCAACCATTCAATTGTTTACCGACTACATTGTCCGCCTCATGAAGTATGTGGAGTTTATGAAGAAGGTCGTCCCCCTGCACGATGACATTTTCGACTTCTTCTACGAAGCTTTGCCCGGATACGAGAAGGTTGGCGAGCGGCGCGTTCTCTTGGGCTGCTGGGGATCGTTCAACGACCCCGCGGCCTGCGACTACACCTACAAGAATATGACCGACTGGGGCCGCAAGATGTATGTGACCCCCGGCGTGGTAGTCGATGGCAAGCTGGTCACGACCGACCTGGTCGACATCAATCTCAACATCCGTATTCTGCTCGGCAGTTCCTACTACGACGACTGGAAGAATTCTGAAACCTTCGTCAAGACCGATCCGCTGGGCAATCCAGTCGACAAGAACCATCCCTGGAATCAGACTACGATCCCCCGTCCGCAGAAGCGCGACTTCACCGGCAAGTACACCTGGGTGATGTCGCCGCGCTGGCTCGACAAGCGCAGCGGAGATCATCTCGCGCTCGACACCGGCGGCGGCCCGATTGCCCGCCTCTGGGCCACGGCGCTGGCCGGGCTGGTCGACATCGGCTACATCAAGTCCACCGGCCACAGCGTGAAGATGTATTTGCCCAAGACCACATCTCTTCCCGAAGTCGAATTCGAGTGGAAGATTCCGAAGTGGAGCAACGCCATCGAGCGCGATCGTGCGAGAACTTACTTCCAGGTGTATGCTGCCTGCGCCGGGCTTTATTTCGCGGAGCAGGCTCTCGAGGAATTGCATTCCGGCCGCACCAGGACCTGGAACGAGTTCAAGGTTCCGGAGGAGGCCATCGGATGCGGCTTCCACGAGGCGGTGCGCGGCGTGCTCTCGCATCACGTCGTCATCCGCAAGGGCAAGATCGCGAACTATCATCCCTATCCTCCAACGCCGTGGAATGCCAACCCGCGCGATATTTACGGCACGCCCGGCCCGTACGAAGATGCGGTGCAGAATACGCCGATCTTCGAGGAGAATGGTCCCGACAAGTTCAAAGGCATCGACATCATGCGGGCGGTGCGCAGTTTCGACCCGTGCCTGCCCTGCGGCGTGCACATGTACCTGGGCAACGGCAAAGTGCTGGAGACGCGGCACTCGCCCATGTTCGGGCTTCAGGAGTAAGAAGCGATTTAATAAATGGCATTGCGAAGCGCACGCCGTTTTGGGAACGTCACGGCTTAACCGGCTGCGGAAAAAGGCACGGACCTGTGCGCTACCGTGGAAGAGCGGCCCTTTGAGGGCCGCGTAAAGCGAGTCTAAACTGTTGGGGCTTCAGCCCCTGGGGGCTCGGTGCGACGAACTAAAAAGACGAGGGGCGGGATTGTTCGTCCGAGCACGGCGGACGAACACGCAGGTTCCCGCTCCTGAGTCGCTGAGGGAGGATTGTGGCCGACGAAAAAGATTTCCAGGATCGAGTGCAGAAAATCAGCGGCCTGGTGCAGGAACTCGAAACCCTCGCCGATCCCGCAGCCCGCGCCGCGTCTAAGCAACTCGTGCAGTATCTGATGGATTTGCACGGCACCGGCCTGGAACGCATCCTGGAAATCGTATTTCAGTCCGGGGATGGCGGCGCCAGGGTGATCGACGAATTGGGAAGCGATCCGCTGATCAGCAGCCTGCTGATTTTGTACGGGCTGCATCCCGACGATTTGCAGACTCGCGTGGAGCGCAAGCTGCACCAGATTCTTTCCAAGCTTCACAAAATGGGCGCGGAAGCCAAGCTGGTAAGCGTGGACGGCGGCGCAGTGCATTTGCGCGTCACCGTCGATGGCCACGCCTGCGGGTCAACCTCGCGCACCGTGCGGGCGACGGTGGAAGAAGAAATCTACAACGCCGCGCCCGACCTGACGTCACTGGTGATCGAGGGGCTCGAAGAGCCCGCGGCATCCGGCTTCGTGGGTGTGGAGAAATTGCTGGGAGCCTCGCCCGCGCCGATTCATGTGTCATCGATTCAAGGGCCCCAGCTGCATAGCGAAGGCATGGACTGAGCGAACCGCGGTAGCGATGATCAAGACCGACCAGCTCCGAGACGCAACCCAAGCTTTCGAGAGCCTGCGGCAGTTCGCCCGCAAGCCGCGGCGCAATACTGAGAAATGCGAATTGTGCAGCGCGGAGTTGTATACGGAACATCCCCACCTCATCGAATTAACTCAGCGCAAAATGCTGTGCGCCTGCGACGCCTGCGCCCTGCTGTTCAGCGGGCGCGCCGGGGCAAAATACAAACGCATTCCCCGCGACATCCGCTTGCTGTCCAACTTTCACCTGACCGATGCCGAGTGGGACGGCCTGCTCATCCCCATCAATCTCGCTTTCTTTTTCGAAAACAGCCGCGACTCGCGGGTCAGTGCCTTTTATCCCAGCCCGGCCGGAGCAACCGAATCTCTCCTGCCCCTCGAAGCCTGGAGCGCGATCGTCGAAGCCAATCCAATTCTGAAGCAGATGGAACCCGACGTCGAAGCGCTGCTCGTCAATCGTGTCGGGCACTCGCGTGGCGCGTCGCAAGCGGAGTACTACATCGTTCCAATCGATGCCTGCTACAAACTGGTTGGCCTGATTCGCATTCACTGGCGCGGTCTCTCGGGCGGAACAGAAGTCTGGCAGGAAATCGGAAACTTCTTCGCGCAGCTCAAGTCGCGAGCCCAAATCGTCGCCGAGGAAATCCATGCCTGACCTGAGCTTCAAGATCGAAGGCGCGGAGGTGCAGAAGTTCGCGGCCTCGCCCGAAATCGTCCTCAAACTGCGCGTCACCAACGCCAATCTCAACCACGCGGAGACGATCCACTCGGTCGCCCTCCGCTGCCAGATTCAGATGGAAGTCACGCGCCGGCGCTACACTCCCCAAGAGCAGGAAAAACTCCGCGACCTGTTCGGCGAACCCGAACGCTGGAGCAAGACCCTGCGCAACCTGCTATGGACGCACGTCAACATCAATGTCCCGCCCTTTCAGAAATCGACCGTGGTCGATATGGCCGTGCCTTGTACGTTCGATTTCAACGTAGCCGCAACCAAATATTTTTACGGCCTGAGCGACGGCGACGTACCCTTGTGCCTGATGTTCAGCGGCACGGTGTTCTATGCGCGAAAGCAAGAGAGAGAGCAAGAGAACGAGAACGACGGCGAGCACCTGCAGGTCGAGCCGATTTCCTGGGATAAGGAAACGCGCTTCGCCCTGCCGATCAAGATCTGGCGCGAAATGATGGACACGTACTATCCCAACAGCGCGTGGCTCTGTCTGCGCCGCGATGTTTTCGAGCGCCTTTACGACTACAAAGTCCGGCACGGCATTCCCACCTGGGAGCAGGCGCTGGAAACAATATTGCGCGCAGAAGAATTGCGCAGGAATGAACTCAGGGACGAAGGGGACAAAGCGAAGGTGCTGCAGTGAATCTCACGCTGGTCGATCAAATCGCGAAGGCCGTCCTCTATGAGGGATACTTGCTCTATCCCTACCGGCCGTCGTCGGTAAAAAACCAGCAGCGTTTTAATTTTGGCGTGCTCTACCCGCAAGCTTACAGCGAGGCGCAAGACAGCCTGGAACCTTGCAGCCTGCAAACCGAATGTCTGGTCGTGACAGACGCTCAGGGAGACGGCGAGCCAACCCTCGAACTGAAACTGCGCTTCCTTCATTTGAAGAGACGAGCTTCTTCCGAATCAAGTTCGTCCCCGCCGGAAGGCTGGCAGGAAGCTGTCGAGCAAGAAGTAAATGTTCCGCGCTCGCCCCTGAAGACGCTTTGCAACAAACCGCTACGGCACACCTTCGAGTTCTCTGATTCTACGGAAGACGGTTCTACGGAAGACGGTTCCACGGAAGACGCTTCGACGGACCGCAGTTCGGCGCCAGACGCAAAGCCGCGCCGGCAGGCGGCCCTCGACGGAGACATCGTCATCGCAGCCGGGAACCTCCGCGACAATCTGTTCAAACTCCGCATCGTAGTTCGCAATACCACCGGTCTGCAATCCGTGTCGACCCGCGACGAAGCCCTCATGCATTCCCTCGTGTCCGCTCACTTGGTCATGGGCGTGGAGTCCGCCGAATTCATCTCTCTGCTCGAACCTCCGGAAGAATTCCACGAGCTTGCGGCGCAATGCCAGAACGTCGGCGCCTGGCCGGTGCTGGTGGGAGATCAAGGCCAGCGCGATACCTTGCTGGCTTCTCCCATCATTCTCTACGACTATCCTCAGATCGCTCCCGAAAGCGCCGGCGACTTGTTCGACGGCACGGAAATCGACGAGATCCTTTCCTTGCGCATCCTGACCCTCACCGACGAAGAAAAGTGTGAGATCCGCCACTCTGACGAGCGCGCCCGGCATATTCTGGAGCGCACGGAAAACATGCCCGCCGAGCAGTTCATGAAACTGCATGGCGCACTGCGCGGCCTGCGGCCAGTTTCCATCCCACCGAAAGAGGACGCCTCATGAACGAGTGGGAGTGGCAGTTGCTCGAAGACAAAACCTGCGTCGATCATCTCACCGTCGGCGACCGCGACCTGCGCGTGGGGGATCGCGTGCGCCTGCGCCCGCGCCGGGGCGGTGACGTCCTCGATATCGCGCTGGCCGGCCAGATCGCCGCCATCGAAAGCATCGAGCAGGACTACGAAGGCAAGAATCACGTCTGCGTGGTGCTCGACGACGATCCAGGCAGGGATTTGGGACTGCTGCGCCAGCCGGGTCACCGGTTTTTCTTCGATGCGAACGAGATCGAGCCTCTGCCCGAGGAGCAACCGCAGGTCAGGACGCACGCGCAACCGGCGAGCATCCTCGTAGCCGGCATCGGAAACATTTTTCTCGGCGACGACGGATTCGGCGTCGAAGTGATCAAGCGCCTGGCGGGCCGAGACCTGCCGAGAGGCGTTAGGGTCGTCGACTTCGGCATCCGCGGATTCGATCTCGCCTACGCCCTCCAGGATGGATATGAAACCACGATCCTGGTAGACGCCTACCCGCATGGCCAGCCTCCGGGCACCGTATCGCTCATTGAGCCGGATCTGAGCAAACTGGAAGAGCCGGAGCAAGCTGTGGTCGACGCGCACGGAATGGACCCGCTCAACGTGCTGCGCATGGCGGCTGCCATGAATGGAAACCTGAAGCAGAAGATTCTGCTCGTCGGTTGCCAGCCGGCGACCCTTGGTGGAGAAGAAGGGCACATGGGCTTGAGCAGTGCGGTCGATAGCGCCGTCGATGTGGCGGCCCAGATGATCATTGATTTGGTGTCGAAATTTTTGCGGGAACGCAATCGACGCGAACCGCAATAAGAAATTTGTTGGACATTTGAAAACCAGACCTGAAAATCAAAGGAGGCAGCCGTGGCCGAGAATGGTAGGAGTTTTGATGACGCAATCAACGGTGCAACCGACAAGGACACTTTGTATATGCTCAGCGGGGTTGCCCTCATGATCTTTGGGGCAGGACTGATTCTTTCCAACCCCCTGGTGCGGCGTTACCTGGGGCAAGTCGGGGTCGGCAACCTGGTGCAGGGCGCATTGCCCGACCTGGATCGCTACCTCAAATTACGATCGATGTAAAAAAAGTCGGTACCTGGTGGGGACCCAATTTCAGGGCGAGAAAAGGGGGGACTACACCGTCGACCATGCGGTTTTGAGCCTGACGGTGGTCTGCAAGATCTATGACACCGCAGAATGGAACTGTCAGATACGCGATTGATCCGAAAGCAAGTCAATTTACCGTACAGGCGTTTGCCAGCGGATTAGTTTCCGCAGTGGCTCACAGCCCCAAGATCGCGATTCGCGACTGGACGGGCACCGTAACTTTTGTTCCGGAGTCGCTGCACGACGCAAGAATGAAGGTGATCATCAGAACGGCGTCGCTCGAAGTTCTCGACGAATTGAGAGAAGGCGATCGTCGAGAACTGCATCGGGCAATGTACAACGACGTGCTGGAGACCAACAGATTTCCCGAGGCGGTATATGAGAGCACGGTGATCCACGCCGAGCGGCTGAAAGACTCGCTCTATCGGGTGAATGTGGAAGGACGGCTCTCGCTTCATGGCGTTTCGAACGGCCAGACGTTCTTGTCCCAGGTCGCCTTTGGAGTCGACACGTTTCGCGCCCACGGCGAGTTTTCGTTGCTGCAGACCGATTACGGCATCAAGATCGCGTCGATTGCCGGCGGCACTCTGAAGTTGCAGGACGAACTCAAATTCAGGTTCTACGTCGTTGGCCGCAAGGAGAATTGAGATAGATCGCCGCGAGATTCGGACGAACTGAAAAAATAAAGAGGATTCTCCTGTGCACGCGACCCGGCCTTTCATGGAAGACGCCACAGTCCGCTACGTAATCGACACCCATGACAGCACATTTGTGGTGCAGGCCTTTTCCGCCGGCCTGCTTTCGGCCTTCGCGCACAGTCCCCGGATCGCCATCCGGGATTTCAACGGAGACCTGGATTTGGTTCGCTCGGGCGCGACCCTGCAAAATGGCCAGCTGAATCTGGCGATTCAGGCCGATTCGCTCGAAGTTGCCGACGATATCGGCCAAAAGGATCGGGAGGAAATTCATACGAGGATGTGCAACGAAGTCCTCGAAACCGAACGTTTTCCTGAGATCGTTTACAAAACTTCGCGAGTCACCGCCAGCGGAAACGGCGATCGCTTCTGGGCCGTGCTATCCGGGGATTTGACGCTGCACGGCGTCACCCGAAGTCTGCCCGTCTCCGCGAAAGTGCTCCTGAACGGCGATTCGCTGCGGGCTTCAGGAGAATTTTCGCTGCGGCAAAGCGACTACGGGATCACCCTGGTTTCCGCCGCAGGCGGAACCATCCGAGTCAAAGATGAACTGAAGTTTACCTTCGACATCGCAGCCCGCAGGCGCGACTAACTCGGCTGTCATGGCCCGTCAGCCTGCGGTTTCCATCTCCTCGGCGAGTTCAAGCATTTTGATCACGCTGGTCCAGTTGCGCGCCGTCCCCGCCGTCCTCACCAGGTTCTCCACTTTCGACCATGGCAATTTTGCGTTCCCCACTCCGTTGGGAAAGTAAATATAGAGTTCGCGGTCCCTGAGGTGAAGTTCCTCATCCGCGTTAAGGCCGGCCAGCGTTGCCTGCGCTTCGGAACTGGGCTCGGCGGCCAGGAAGGTGACCAGAAGCTTGCTCGGCTCTATCCCAACCCTGCCGGCGAAGGGATTGGAAGCGATCGTTTTTCTCAACTCCTGCGTAGTGCGCAGCATAACTTCCGGGCGGAATCCAAACGCGCCCTCGATCCCCTTCTGAATTTTCTTGGCCAGCAGCGTGCCGTTCTTCTCTTTCGCCCGGAACAGCACATTGCCGCTCTGAATGTAGGTGCGCGGCTCTTCCAGCTTCAAAGATTCGTACACTGCCCGCAGCGTATCCATCTTGATTCGGTGGTGGGGGCCAACGTTAACGCCGCGCAGCATCGAAATCCATACCGGCATCGTGCCGCCAATCATAGCTCAAGCCGCACCGTTGCAATCACGCCGTGGCGCCGGACTGTCAGGCGGAAAAAGCCACCGCACTCAAGCATGCACTTCTGGCGCGAACGGAACCAAGAGAAGCACTTTGAACCCTCCCGGCATTCTCCGAGAATCGTAGAAAGTTCGCCGAGCCCTGCCCGCGGCCGTTGCAAGCGGACGGGCGGACGGCCTCCGTTCGGTCCTTCTCAGGAGAAGCGCTATGTCGGGACAAGTCGTTTTGTACTTCGAGGATCAGGCGGACGCACTGCGATTCGCGCTCGCTGCCGGTTCCGTGATGGCTGGAGAAGGCGGAAAGTTCACCAACGACTTGCTGCAGGAAACGGCCAGAGTCACCCGCATCCGTCTCGACGCCGTGAACGCCGGGAACGGAAAGAAGACAAATCCCAGCCGCGTAGCGTAGTCTGGTGCTGCGTCCAACAGCCGCCGTCCCTATCCTTCCGCGTGACGCAAGTAGTCCACCACACTGAAACTGAAAATCCCCGCTGGAATAAACTACGGCGGCCCAGCCTACGCAGTTCCGGCGTTGGTGAAGGCTTCGAGCGCGTCCGAGAGCGTGGGGAACATCAGCAAAAGCGGCTCGACCTTGGTGATTTCGAAGACTCGGCGCACCCGCGCGTTCACCCCGGTCAGGGCAACGCGGCGTCCGGCTTTCACGCAGGAAGTGCAGGCGCTGACCAATGACCCCAGCCCTGACGAGTCGAGATAGGGAACGCCGGTAAAATCCAGGATCATCGTCGGAGCATCCTCGCGGCGAACCGCGTTCATGAATGGGGAGACGTTTTCCATGGTCAACGGCCCACGAAAGCTCAGCACTCCCCGATCCAATCGCTCAACCTCTAGCGGCTCCGATGCCATGGCGAATGCGATTCTAGGCCAGTTGCCTGCGACTATCAAGGCAGGATCACCGCAAGATTGCTTCTGCAGGCCGGAAAATGCGTTTCGTGTTTTGTAATTCTTTTGTGTTTTCTGCTCAGGAGCCGCCGCAATGTGCTTGCCGGCAGATACGATTGTGATAACGGCATGTGGGGAGAATGGATCATGGATAAGTGCAGACTCACACCCGCGGTAGCAGCGAACTCCACCTTCACGCCGCAAGGCATCCCAAAGGTTCCCAGGCCCGCATTCTGCTGACCTCGGTTTTTGGGCCGTACGCGCAGGATGACGAATTCGGCAGCCGCTCCATCAATCCGATGGAGCTCTATCACAATCAGGTTACGCGCGCCCAGGGCAGCTTCTCGCTGCGCATGTTTCACCGCTCCTGGGGCATCATGCTCATTCAGGAGAATATTTCCGCGCCTTGCACGGTCCTCGATTTCCCCACGCGCCAGGACTTCGCGCAAGAACTCGCCGAAAATAACTACGACGTCGTTGGCATCTCCGCGATCATCGTGAACCTGGCCAAGGTGCGCGAAATGTGCCGTATGACGCGCGAACTCTCGCCGCACTCGGTCATCGTCATTGGCGGCCATGTCGCGGCCATTCCCGGAATCGAAAACCTGATCGACGCCGACCACATCGTGCGTGGCGAAGGTGTCTCATGGATGCGCCGTTATCTTGGCGAGGACGAACACGCTCCCATCCGGCATCCCGCCATCGTTTCCGGAATGCGCACGCGAATCATGGGTGTCCGCCTGCCCGAGCGCAAAGGCGCCACCGCGGCGACCATCATTCCTTCGGTCGGCTGCCCCATGGGCTGCAATTTCTGTACAACCTCGGCCTTCTTCGGCGGAAAGGGAAAGTTCGTCAATTTCTTCGAGACCGGCGACGAATTGTTCGACGTGATGAGCCGGATGGAACGCGAACTCGCGGTTCACTCGTTCTTCATCATGGACGAAAATTTCCTGCTGCATCGCGAACGGGCCATGCGCCTGCTGGAGCGCATGAGAGACGCGGGCAAGAGCTGGACCATGTCCGTCTTCGCTTCCGCGAACGCGATCCGCAAATACACCATGCAGGAACTCGTCGACCTGGGTGTGTCGTGGTTGTGGATGGGACTGGAATCTCCGCGGGCCGGCTACGGCAAACTGCAGGGTACAGATACTCGTCAGCTCACTCGCGAATTGCGCGAGCATGGAATTCGCGTGCAGGGGTCGAGCATTATCGGCCTCGAACACCACACGCCCGACAACATCATCGCCGAGATCGAACACGCGGTCTCGCACGATACCGACTTTCATCAGTTCATGCTCTACACGCCGGTGCCCGGAACGCCGCTGTACGAGCAGATGGAACAGGAGGGCCGCATGTTGCGCGACGTGGACTACGCCGACGTTCACGGGCAGTTCAAATTCAATTTCAAGCACGCGGCAATTTCGCGCGACGACTCCAAGCGCTTCCTCGATTGGGCATTCTGGCGCGATTTCGAAATCAACGGCCCCAGCCTTTACCGCATCTCGCGCACTCTGATGGCAGGCTGGAAGCGCTACAAAGACTGGCCCGACGCCCGCGTGCGCGGCCGCTTCACCCGTGAAATGCATCGCCTGAGCGGCATCTACAGTTCCGCGCTGTGGGCCATGGAACGAGAGATGGAACGGGCCATGGAACGCGAGAAGGTACGGCAGTTCCGCAAAGCGGATCACCGCGTCAGCCAGCAGATTCACGCGCTGCGGCAGGAATTCAAGCGCGAGTCCGGAATCGTATCGCGAATGATGCCGGCGGTGCTCGGCCCGGTTCTGTTGTGGACCACGCGGCGCGAAGAGAAACGGCTCGCGCAGGGGAAGACCTACGAGCCGCCTACGATCCTGGAACGCAGAAACTGGGCAGGCGCCTGAAATTCATGCCGGCCTTCCCGGCCTTAGCCTTCAGCGAGGACGGTTGGTCGCAAAGAAAATTCCGAGGCCGAGGATCAGGAGGCCCGCGAACAGCAGGATGAGCCAGCTTCGACGCGAACTCGAATGCAATCGCGTCAGTCGAAGCGATTCCGGATCGACCGTCGTCAGCGAGGAACAGAGCCCGTCCACTACTCCACGGTAGACGTTCCACAGCAGAAGTGCAGGCCCGATGTAGAGCAGCGTCGCGGAAATCGCGTAAACCACAAGGCCAAACCTCAGTTTATAGGCCAGCGGAGCAGAACGCTGGTCGAACGTGAGCGCCTGGGTAAAGGCAAGGCTCGCTATGGTTCCGGTCAAGTTGATGAGAGCGGCCGCAACCCCGTAGACCTTCACGAGCGACTTGAGCTTGTTTTCATCGGCGCTATCGACGAAGTAAGCAGGCCGCCTCGGCCCGCGAGGAAGAAAGACTAATCTTCCACTTTGCTCTTTCGCAAACTGGCGGTCGGCGAAGGTATCCAGCATTCCCATGACGTCTCCCCGCTGTGTTCCCAGGCGCAAGCGAGCTATCAATTCGAGCCTACAGCACTGCCGTGACCGCGCAAGTCACAGAGGTAACGCCGATACCTTGAGTGAATATCAGTAGGAGTCAGCCAGAGTTACAGGAGGCCGCGGGCCCTATCCCGTCCTGCGGGCTGACAGCATGCTTAGAATCTCGCGCAACCCCTGGCGGATGTGCTGAATCTCAGGCGCAGTTTGGGATGGGAAAGGAATAGCGGCCTGCGTCCTGTCGGTCTTGGTTTCCTCCCGCATGTGCTGGCGCGCGCCCGCGATCGTGAACCCTTGCTCGTAGAGCAGCTGCTTGATGCGCAGCACGCTCTCCACGTCGCGCCGGCGATACATGCGCTGCCCGGTCCCGCTCTTGACCGGCTTCAGTTGCGGAAACTCGGACTCCCAGAAGCGCAGCACATAAGCCGGCAGATGACACAACGTGGCCACTTCCCCGATGCGGAAATAAAGCTTGTCGGGGATCAGAACTTCCTCAGCCTTGTGCTTCGCCGCATTTTTCTTGCGAGGCGCCATCTTCGGCTCACGCCGCCAAAGCCGCGTGGTCTGCCTATTGTGACACAGCTGCGCGTGGGCTGCGAGCATTCAGTTTTTGAGCTGAGCTCTCCACCTTTGACCACCACCTGATCTGCAGGCAAACAACTGGGGCTGCCAGAGACTCGAAAACGAAGCCCGAGGCCCAGGGCTCGTAGCTCATAGCTCATAGCTCATAGCCCAGAAAGGAAAAGCCCCTTAAGAGGTGCTTCTCTTAAGAGGCCAGTGAAATTCGTGGTGGAATTGCGAGGTATCGTCCTCGCCGACGGTTAGTGTTTCTTCTTTTTGGCTTTCTTCTTCGTTGCCATGAAGGTTCCTCCGTGAACGATTTTCCCTTGCAAGGACTTCTGAAACTTTGGGCCCGTATTCGGAGAGCCAACCCAACTCGTAGTATAGGAAGACTCTATAACCCAAGATATTGCGGCACTGTTAACGAACTGTCAACACAATTTTGCATTCTGACGCGGATTTCTTCACAGCCGTCGTGGCTCGTCTCTCGTCCGTCGTCGGCCGAGAACCACCACCCGCCAACCAGCCACCAATCACCAGCGACTAATTACTAACGACCAAACGACTGTTACACTGCCCGTCATGCGGCGTGATCCCATCGAACTTGAAATCTTCAAGAACCTGTATCACAGCATTGCCGAGGAAATGGGCGCCGCTCTGCGCCGAACCGCCTTTTCCCCCAACATCAAAGAACGCCGAGATTATTCCTGCGCAATCTTCGACGCGTCCGGCGAGGTCATCGCCATGGGCGACCACATGCCGGTGCATCTCGGGTCGATGCCGATGTCGGTGCGAGCCGCGATCGATGCGGCTGCGATTGGCGGAGGAGCAATGCTGCCAGGGGATGTCGTCATGCTGAACGATCCCTTCCGCGGCGGCACGCATCTGCCGGACATTACTCTCGTGGCCCCGGCGTATGTCGGCCAGCAAGGGACGTCGAAGTCCATCGGGCACGTCCCACGTGGCCGCGGGCGCCTCGCCCGCGAAAGCTTGGCCGATGCACTGGTTTCTTGCGGCCCCGATTTCTACGTGGCCTCGCGGGCGCATCACGCCGATGTGGGCGGCGCATACCCAGGATCGATGGGGCTCTGCCGCGAGATCTATCAGGAAGGTGTGCGCATTCCGCCGGTAAAACTGATGCGCGCGGATGCAACGGGAAAAAGCGCAATGAATCGCGACGTGCTCGCGATGCTGCTCAACAACGTGCGCACTCCGCAAGAACGCGAGGGCGATCTGGGCGCGCAGATCGCCGCCTGCCACACCGGCGCCCAGCGCTTGCGGGAGATTTGCTCGCGTTATGGTGTCGAGCGAGCCCTCCGCGCAGCCTCCGAACTGCAGAGCTACTCCGAAGAGCTGATGCGCGCGTTCCTGCAGGGCGTGCCCCCCGGAGAGTATCGCGCCGAGGATTTTCTCGATGGCGACGGCATCCACGACAGGCCCGTGAAAATCGCGGTAATGGTGAAAGTGCGGGGCGGGATTTCACCCATGTGGGGGCAGCCGTCCTCGGCTGTCCGTCGAGCGCAGCTCGACTTGGGTGCGGCACAAAAGCCGGCGCGTCTTCCACCTGCCGCACAGCCCATAGTCACCGTCGATTTCACCGGCAGCGATCCGCAGGTCGAGGGCAGCATCAATGCGGTCGCTGCGATTACCTGCTCAGCCTGCTTCTACGTTTTTCGCTGCCTGCTCGCCGAAGATGTTCCCGCGGCCGCCGGACTCATGCGGCCGATCAAGGTGATCGCGCCGGAAGGAACGATCGTGAACGCGCGGCCACCCGCGGCCGTAGCCGGCGGAAATGTCGAAACTTCGCAGCGCATTGTCGACGTGCTGCTGCGCGCCCTGGCGCAAGCCATTCCAGATCGTATTCCGGCCGCGGCTTCCGGAACCATGAATAATCTCACCATCGGCGGCACGCAGCCGGCAACCGGACATCCGTTCACTTACTATGAAACCATCGCCGGCGGCATGGGCGCGCGGCCCGGTAAACCTGGCGTTTCCGGCGTGCACACGCACATGACCAATTCGCTGAACACTCCGGCCGAGGCCCTTGAATATGCCTATCCACTGCGCGTGCGGCAATACTCCTTGCGAAAAGGCAGCGGAGGGAACGGCAAGTTTCCCGGCGGTGACGGCATTGTCCGCGAAATCGAAGTGCTCACCGATTGCGACGTGACTCTGCTCGCCGATCGTCGCTCGCGCGGCCCCTGGGGCCTGGCCGGAGGAGCGGACGGCGCGCCGGGCAAGGCTTTCATCACCCATCAAGGCGGATCGGTCGAGCCAATGCCGGCAAAATTCAGCACACGCCTGCGCAAGCGAGAACGAATTAAAATTGAAACCCCCGGCGGCGGAGGCTGGGGCACTGTCATCTAGCCTTTTCATTTTCTCGAAGGAGGCGGCATGTACACGGTCAGATCAGTAGGCATTCTTTCGACCGCAAAAGTGGCGGGCACCCTCTATGGAGCACTCGCGCTCCTCGTCGTGCCCGGTGGAATCATCGGGATTTTGGTTGGACTTGCGAAAAGGGACTTCACAACCCTTGGCCTATCGGTTTTGATGGTCGTAGCTCCTTTGCTCTACGCCGGCCTTGGGTTCTTGGTCGGCGCGATCACCGCGTGGATCTACAATCTCGTCGCAGGCCGAATTGGCGGTATTGAAATAGAACTTGGGGAGACGTCGCAACGCTCGCCCTCGACGATCCAGCTTAATTTAAAGTGAGCAGAGTTATGGCATACGCGTCCGCCGAGATCGCAACCCACTATCTCGAAGAAGCCCGCCGCCAGTTCCGCGGCCACAAACGCATGGGCGAAAGCGCCATGGCACAACTTCGCGACGAAGACTTCTTCGTCACGCTCGATCCGGAATCGAATTCCGTGGCGATCCTCGTCAAGCATCTGGCCGGCAACATGCGCTCGCGCTTCACCGACTTTCTCTCGACCGACGGCGAAAAACCGGACCGTTTTCGCGACCGCGAGTTCGAAGTAACCGCGGCCACCACGCGGGCCGACGTCATGCGCTGGTGGGAAGAAGGCTGGTCCGTTGTCCTGTCCACGATCGAGTCGCTCAAAGCCGAAGACGTGATGCGTACGGTCACAATCCGCAACCAGCCCCACACCGTTCTGCAGGCCCTCAACCGCCAAATCGCCCACTATTCGGCGCACGTCGCCCAGATCGTATTCCTCGCCAAGCATCTGCGCTCGAGTGAGTGGAAGACGCTCAGCATCCCGCGCGGCAAATCCGAAGAGTTCAAAACCGCCCCACCCAGGTCGAACCGAGGCCTGCCCCCGGAGAAAACCTAGCTCTTCTCCATATTGAACTCCATCCAACTCCATTCACCTCCGCATCCAACTCCATTCAACTCCATATTGAACTCCATTGAACTCCGTAAGAGGCGTCCTGAGCGCCGTGGAAGAGCGGCGCTTTAGCGCCGCGTCAGCGCCCAAAACTTTTCGGGCTTTAGCCCTGGGGCTCAAATCCAGGCCATTCGCCGTCTAATGTTTCATGGCGTCTCCGCTTTTCGACTCCGAAGCCGCAGCTTGCGGCCAAACCGGCGCCACCAGCTCAATGCGCCACATGGACCCTCCGATATAAGACGGCGTCTCCGACCGCAAGAACACCGGCGCTTCTCCGCCAGCAATCCAGATCTGCGAATCCGGCGGCCGCTTTCCCACGATCGGCGCTACCACGCCGGCAACGCCGCCAATTTCAACTTTCGCGACATAGTGGAGTGCCTCGCGGCTGAATCCCCCAAGCGAAAAAGTTTCTGTCCCCTGCGCATTCACCACGATCTTCACCAGCCGGGGCTTCGGCGCAGTCACCACCATGGGAACTTCCATCTGCTGCGTGCCGGCTCGCAAATTCGTCAGCAGCGTTGGAATCAACCCATTGGCCAGATCGGCCGGCAACGCCATATGCCTGCTCACCAATTTCTCCTTGCCATCGTCGTCGGTGTAGCGAACCGTAACTTGGCCCGTGGCGCAGATAATCGAGAGATCGCTCGCGTTCTTGAATGCCGGCCCCTTTTGCACCAGGTGATAAGAAATGAGCCGGAAATTACGGCGCTGCGAGAAGACTGTAGTTTCCTCCTGCCGCGAACCGTCCTTGAAGTGGAATGCCAGTTCACTGGTGACTTGATCGCCCCGCGCAACCTGGGTCAGATCCCCCGCCGCGATCGCCACGCCATCCAGCGTGCTGAGCACCAGAAAGCCATGAACCAAGCCTTCTTTGTAGCGCACCGCGACCACAGCCCCTGACGCCGCGACGCCGGTAAGAACAAAAATGGAAACCGTCAGAATAGCAAGAACGCGGAAGCGCAAAGCCGTAACCTCTCATGCCCAAGTTATGGCACTGTCGTTCGATGCGGTTGCCGCTTGCTTGGTTTGTGCCATTACGGACAGAGGTCCCGCGGCAGCCTCTTGCTGCGGTGCTAAAATTGCTTGTTTGTGCTTGAGTCGTTTTTCTTGCTGAACTCATAGGTGGCATTCATGGCTACAACAATGCTGGCGGTCGTCAAGCCCGAGGCAGCCCCCGGCGCCGACGTGCGCGAAGTAAAAATTCCAGCCTTCGGACGCACCGATGTGCTGGTCAAAGTCAAAGTCGCCTCCATCTGCGGCACCGACCTCCACATTTACAACTGGGATCGCTGGGCCCAGAACCGCATCCATCCTCCGCTGATTCCCGGACACGAGTTCTGCGGCGAAGTGGCTGCCTTCGGCGAAGAAGTTACCAGCGTCAAGCAAGGCGACTTCGTTTCCGCCGAGATGCACGTCGCCTGCGGCAAATGCCTGCTATGCCGCACCGGCGAAGCCCACATCTGCCAGAACGTCAAAATCATCGGCGTCGACGCCAACGGCGCCTTCGCCGAATACGTGGTCATTCCCGAATCCAATATCTGGAAGCTCGATCCTGCTATTCCGCTGGAATACGCCTCGATCCTCGACCCGCTGGGCAACGCAGTCCATACCGTTCTCGCGGGAGAAATCGCCGCCAAGAGCGTCGCCATCACCGGCTGCGGGCCAATCGGCCTGTTTTCGATCGCCGTGGCCAAAGCCGTCGGCGCGACCACCGTATTTGCCATCGAAGTCAATGAAAACCGCGCCCGCATCGCCCGCGAAATGAACGCCGACTACGTGCTGAATCCGGCCAGGGAAAATGTCCACGACATCGTCCTCGAAAAAACTGGCGGCCTCGGCGTCGATGTCGTCCTCGAAATGGCCGGCCATCCCGCCTCCATTCGCACCGCTTTCGATATCGTCCGCCGCGGCGGCAGAATCTCTCTCCTCGGCCTTACTTCAAAGCCCATCTCGCTGAATTTTTCCGAAGACATCATTTTCAAGGGCATCACCGTGCAGGGCATCAATGGACGCCGCATGTACCAGACCTGGTACCAGATGACCGCCCTGCTCAAAAGCGGCAAGCTCAACCTTCATCCCGCCATCACCGACCGCATTCCAATGAAAGATTTCGGGAAAGCGATGGAACGCCTGAAAACGGGCGAAGCCAGCAAAATCCTCGTCTACCCCAACGGCGTGCGCTAAAAACGCGGCCGAATGGAAGCGTTCGAAAGAGTACACGGCGCTGGCGGCCTCAACCATCGCCGCGCCTCATCTCAGAATCGGTTAGGATGAAGTCACTCGAAACGCAGTGTCAGTTTGAAAAGCTCACCTGACTGGGATTATGCCCCTACGCAAGGAGGCCGCAAACCTCGAAGTCTACAGTGCTCAGGAAGTCGTTGCTCACTTCGCAAAACTGAGTTATCTCACCGCCTGTGAACGATTCCTGTTCGATACCTACCTGCGCAGGGGAACAGCCATTTTAGATCTCGGGGTCGGCGGCGGACGAACCACCCCGTATCTCTCCGAAATGGCTTCTCGCTACGTCGGCGTTGACTATTCGGAAGAGATGATTCGTGTTTGTCGCGATAAGTTCAGAGCCGCGCGCTTGCAATTTGAAGTCGCCGACGCTGCTGATCTTTCCTCTTTTGCGGACGCCTCTTTTGACGCAGTCGTTTTTTCCTTCAACGGCCTCGACTATCTGGCTCCGGATGAAAAGCGAGAGCAGTGTCTGGGCGAGTGCTATCGGCTCCTCCGCCAAGGCGGAGTTTTGATTTTTTCCTCCCACAATCCGCGCTCATTGTTCCTTGACTTGCAATGGGACCGGGAACGCCTGCGGACGCTGGCGGCTAAGGTGTCTCAAGAAGGCTCCTTCCTGTTCAATCTGACACTCGGAATGCTGACCTGCGGTCGGCTGGCCTTGGCTGTCGTGAGGTCGTTCGTCAAAGCGATTCCGCGGGCTTGCCGAAGGCTGCCGACCGCAGCTTTTTGGAAGGGAGACGGATTTTTGATGGATCCAGCCAACGGCGGGTTGCTCACTCATTGCGCCGTACCGGACCGAGTCGTCGCCGAGTTAGCCAACTTCAATTTCCGGCTGCTGGCGGTCCTGCCCGAAGACCATCCCCGACGGAGTCACCTTTACGGCACCCGTTGGTTCTATTACGCATTTTCCAAGGATTGAAGAATTGAAGAGAACGGCAGGACTGAAGGATCGAACGACTGAACGACTGAACAATTGAACAACTGAACGACTGAACGACTGAACAACTGAACCAGTATTTCACTCTCCGCCCCTGACCCCGGCTCGGCCAGGCAATCCCGGCCAATGGATTAACCGCGGATGAACCATCGATCAGCCATCGACTAAGCCGCCTCAGTCTGTTTGCCGGCCTGCGCCTTTTCCGAGCCTGCGGCACGCGATCTCACCCTGGCTACCAGGTCCAACATGGAACAGATTCGCCGGTTCAAAGGATAAAAGTAACTTGGAGCAAACTGGACTGCTGCCTGGCAGAAGCCTCGTTTGAACGAGGCCGGCCCGGTGTTGACGCCCTCGCGATGCCCTCCGAAGTCGTACTCCTCACAACCGTGCTCTTTCCCCCATCGAATCGCGCTCCATTGCAGCAGGTGGCCGGCAGTCACGCGGTCCGCCTTCACCGTTGCGCTAAAAAGGCCGAACGATCGCTTGGCAGCCCTTGCCACCAACACTCCCCCGAGAGGAGTTGTCCCCAACCAGGCGAGCAGGAGAGCGCCTCTGTCTTTCTGTTTCACCACCCATCGCACCGAGTGCGACAACCGGCCTCGCTCCTCGCCGGGAAAGTTCTTCTTCCTGGCCATGTCGAGATAAATGCGCACAAACTCCTGAATTTCCTCCTCGCTTTGCGCCGGGCGGATCACCACCCCTTCGCGCTCGGAGCGCCGGATATGCAGTTTCGTATCGTGGCGAAAACTGCGCAGCAATTCTTCACTCGCGGGACGCAAATCAAGCCGCAACGAACCCCTCGACTCCGGCAACGGCTGCCATCCCTCGCGGGACAAGCCATTTCCAACCGTCCATTCCGGCCGCTCGACCCACTCCGGTGCAATCGTGACTGACGCAAAGCCCAGCTCCTTGCTTTTTTCTGCCAGCTTGCCAAGTCCGTAGACCGTTAGCTCCGCGTCATCGCAAACCGGCCCTCGGTGGATCGTCAAACAATGCACGGGGAGCCATTTGCCCACGGGAGAAAACGCCCCGCAGTGCGCGAACCATCGGATCTCCCCTCGTTCTCGCACGATCGCACAATGTAGTCTTTCGCGCTGATCGTTCGGTCCCCCACCCGTCCAGTCTGGGAACTGGTAGGGATGGCTAGTGTCCTGGCGGTCCAGAAAGGCCTCGATTTCCCGGCCAATGCCCGGAGCCAATTCCTGCGTCTTGAGAAATTCAAAGTCCATGATGATAGTGACGACGACTACGATGACGACGATGATGATGACGATGACGACGATGACGACGATGGGCAAGCATGACGATGTAGAAACGCCAGACAGCCCAAAAGCCTACGAACCCTCAGCCTCCGTCGATTGCGCTCCCGTCGTTCTTGTCCCGCGCGAGCGTTCCCTCTTTCGGCCGGAACGTTGCATTATATTCGAGTCTCCAGGCCACCGTCGGCGCAACATCGCCATGTCACTCGTCCGCCCTCCGGAGACTGTGATATCCGTCACAACCTTTTCCACATCCGCTGGCTGTCAAGCACAAAATGCCGCCATCCCTCTAACTCATTCTCCTGCAACTGAATTCTCCCCGGCTCCCCGCCTGAAATTCCCCTCTCAACTGTTAAAATAGATATATCCATGAGATTGAACCCTACCTCCGGCAGCCTGAATCCGCCCCGCGGCAGCAGGGCTAACTCCTTATTCCGGAATATTTTACCTATAACCCGTTTATTTTCAATATTCTGTCCGGCATCGGCGGGATACCCCATGCTCAACTCCAATCGAATCAGGATCTTACCGCCGGAGCGCAAAAAAAATCGTGGTATGACCACTTTAGCTGGCAGTTAACATGGCACTTGATGGATATGTCCGCTGTACCTGCATCCGCGACGGCAAGGCCAAGCCCCATCCCTTGCCCGGAAGGTTCACCTGGGACGAAGCCAACGCCCCCTCCCTCACCGGCGATCCCTCCGACGAAGAGTGGGAAGCTCACGACCGCTGGGTGCAGGAATCCTGCGAGCACGAAGGCTTCCTCGTGTCCGAATTTCTGGGCAACATCACCCGCGCCAAGAACGTGCGCGACTTCCTCCGCCATCTGCAGGGCACGCCCGGACCGAAGTTTCCGATCTTGCTGAAGAAGGTCATCTATGACGGCACCCACACCGGAGACTGGATTCCGGTAAAGCAGTCGCCCGCGCTGCTGAAAGAAGTCAATCTGGTCCTGGCATCCAGAGATATTCTGACGCCCGGAGAAAAGGAATTCTTCGAAAGCATGAAGCGCCTGTGCGAGGCCAGCATCAAGACGGGCAATCCCATCATGTTTTAGAGCGTAACCTTGTGTCATGGATTCACGCGGATGAAAGCCGATAGCCGGACCGCTGATAGGCGGATGAATGCCGACAGAAGGATCGCACCCAACGTTGTCATCCTGAGCGCGTTCTTTGCGCGAAGGATCCATGCACTTTCTCTGCCCGCGGCAACAGCGTATAAGCCCAGCTTAGTTCATAATTACAGTCGGACAAATCCGTGCTAATCCGTGGCGAGGTTTCCGATGACACCGACTGCAACCCGCACCAATCCGCTCTCCTATCTCACCGACCAGCTCAACGAACTCAAAACCAAAGGCACCCACTTCAAGCTGCGTGTCCTCGACGACGAACAGGCGCCGGTCTGCACCTTCGATGGCAAGAAGGTCATCAATCTCGCGTCCAACAACTACCTGGGACTGACCACGCACCCCAAGCTCCGCGAAGCGGCGCTCGAGGCCACCCGCAAGTTCGGAGTCGGCTCAGGCGCGGTGCGCACCATCGCCGGCACCATGAAGATCCACATGGAGCTCGAGGAGAAGATCGCCCGCTTCAAGAACGTCGAAGCCTGCGTCGTTTTCCAGTCGGGCTTCGCCGCCAATGCCGGCACAGTTTCAGCAGTGCTTGGCAAAGATGACTTCATCATCTCCGACGCGCTCAACCACGCCTCAATCATCGACGGCGCGCGCCTTTCGAAGGCCAGGATCCTCGTCTTCCGCCACAAAGACATCGCCCACGCCGAAGAACAGCTCGCCAGCATCAAGAACGAGCCCGGCAAGAAGCTGCTGATCACCGATGGCGTCTTCTCCATGGATGGCGACATCGGCCCGCTCCCCGCGCTCTGCGATCTGGCCGAGAAGTACGGCGCCATCATGATGGTCGACGACGCTCACGCCTCCGGCGTGCTCGGCCGCAACGGCCGCGGCACCGTCGACCACTTCAAGCAGCACGGCCGGGTCGACATCCAGGTCGGTACGCTGTCAAAGGCGATCGGTGCGCTCGGCGGCTACGTCTGCGGCACCCGCGACCTCATCGACTTCCTCTATCACCGCGCGCGGCCGTTTCTGTTTTCTACCTCGCATCCGCCTCCCGTAGCTGCAACCTGTATTGCTGCCTTCGAGGTTCTAGAGGATGAACCGGAGCGCATGGAGAAGCTCTGGCAGAACACGCATTTCTGGAAGAAGGAACTCGGCTTACTCGGCTTCGACATCGGCGGCAAGTCCACGCCCGCCAGCGAAACTCCGATCACGCCCATCATCATCGGCGACGGCAAACTCACCATGGACTTCTCCCGCGAACTGTTCAAAGAAGGCGTCCTCGGCACAGGCATCGCCTTCCCCACAGTCCCGGAAGGCAAAGCCCGCATCCGCACCATCATGACCGCCACCCACACCAAGGAAGAGCTGGATCAGGCGCTGGGCGTGCTCAAGAGCGTAGGCAAGCGCATGGGGATTCTCGCTTGAGCCAGATTGGCGCTTCAATCTGCCCGGTATGCGATCTTCCCACCGACAACGGCCGCCACAACCTTGCCGGTGAACTGCCAGCCGTTGAACGGAGTGTTGCGCGAGAGCGACCGCGACTTGGCGGCCTCGAACGTCCAGCGCTTCTTGGGATCGAAGATGGTCACGTCGGCGTGATTGCCCTTGGCCAGCGATCCGCGGCCGCGAAGATCGAACACGCGCGCCGGACCGGCGGTGAACAGTTCGACAATGCGGGCCAGAGGAATCCTGTGCTGGCGGTGAAGTTGCGTGATCGCCAGCGCCAGCGCCGTCTCAAGGCCGGTGATGCCGAACGAGGCGCGTTCGAATTCGACTTGCTTTTCATGCAGCGCATGCGGCGCATGATCGGTGGCGATAGCGTCGACCGTGCCGTCGGCCAGCGCCACCAGGATCGCTTCGCGATCCGTGGCCAAGCGCAGCGGCGGGTTCATCTTGAAGCTGGTATCGTATTCGCCGACGTTTTCGTCGAGCAGCGTGAAGTGGTGCGGCGTGACTTCACAGGTCACGCGGGCCTTGGCGCGCTTGCCGCGGCGCACCGCCCGCAGCGCATCGGAGGTCGACAGATGCGCCACGTGCAGCCGCGATTCGGCGATCTGCTGCGCCAGAGTTACGTCACGGTCTACGATGGCGGCTTCGGCCAGGGCAGGCTGGCCGCGCAGGCCGAGCCGAAAGCTGGTCGGACCGGCATGCATCGGGCAGTTCTCGGTGAGACGAGTATCTTCCGCGTGCTGCACCACCGGGAAGTTCAACTCGGCGCCCAGCTGCAAAGCTGTACGCATCACTTCATCTTCGAGGATGGGCTTGCCGTCGTCGGTCACGGCCACTGCCCCGGCGCGTTGCAGGGCGCCGAAGTCGGTGAGACTCGCTCCCCGGCTGGCGCGGGTTGCGGCGGCGATCGGAAAGACGTTGACCACAGCTCCGCGCTCCGGACTGCGCAGCCAACTGACCCACTCCGCCGTGTCGACCACCGGCGCGGTATTGGGCATGGTGCAGACCGAAGTGAAACCTCCAGCGGCAGCGGCGGCGGTGCCGGTGGCGACGGTCTCTTTATATCCCTGGCCGGGCTCGCGCAGATGTACATGCAGGTCGATGAAGCCGGGAGCGACGATGAGCCCGCGAGCGTCGAACCTCTCGTCGGCGCTGCCGCGGATCTTGTTGGGCAGCGCGACTTCAGCCACACGGCCATCACGCAGCAGCACATCCATGGGCGTGTTGATCTTCGCCGCCGGATCGATCAGGTGGCCGCCCTTGATCAGCAGGCTGGTGCTTTCGTGGCGGGTCATCGGGCTGCCCCCAGAACATTCGGGTTGTCATCCTGAGCCGCGTTCTTGGCGGCGAAGGACCTATGCCACTTGCCGGCAGCAGCGACGCCGCCGGCAAGTGGCATGGATCCTTCGCTGCGCTCAGGATGACAGTGTCGTTGATGATGACAGTGCCGTTGATGATGAGGTGTCCGGTTCATCTCGCCCTCCCCAGCGCCCGCGCCAGGATTGCCATGCGCGTGGGCACGCCGTTGCGAACCTCGTCGACGATCACGGACTGCCCACTCTCCGCCACGTCTGCCGTCAGTTCCAGCCCGCGGATGATCGGGCCGGGATGCATGACCAGGGCGTCGCGTTTGGCGAGCTTCAGGCGCGCGGGCGTCATCTGGTAGCGGGCGATGTAGTCCTGCAGGCTGATCTTTTGGCCGGCCAGGCGTTCGGTTTGCACGCGCAGCAGCATGATCACGTCCGTGCCGCGCAGCGCGTCTTCGAGGTGGCGCGTGATGCGCAGGCCGGGAACCAGCGTCGCCGCCACGTCGGGCACGAACTCCGGCGGACCGCAGAGCGTGATCTTCACCCCAAACTTGGTGAGCAGATGGCAGGCGCTGCGGGCCACGCGGCTGTGAAGCACGTCGCCGATGATGGCCACATGCAGGCCGTGAAACGACTTCTTGTGCTTCAGAATCGTAACCGCATCGAGCAACGCCTGCGAGGGATGCTCGTGCATGCCATCGCCCGCGTTGATCACCGGAATGTCGAGATGCTGGGCCATCAGGTGCGGCGCTCCGGCCGAGGGATGCCGCATCACGATGCAGTCGGCGCCGATGGCGCGCAGCGTGTATCCGGTATCGAGGATGGACTCGCCCTTTTCGATGCTCGAACCGGAGGACTGCACCAGCGTGGTGATCGCGCCCAGCGATTTGGCGGCGATTTCAAAGGAGGTGCGGGTGCGCGTGGAGGGCTCGTAAAACAGAAGCACGATGCGCTTGCCGCGCAGCAGCGGGCGCGCCTTCAGCGGATTCATGCGGCGGGCCAGCTTGAGCAGGCCCAGGATTTCCTTCGCCTCGAGAGGTTCGATCCCGAGCAGCGAACCGCGTGCGGGCTTATTCATCGCCTGAAAGGTAAACGCTGCATGATACGCGGCAGGAGCGGCTGGCTGCAAGGGCACGAACAGGCCGTGGAAGAAGGGTTAGGAAGCCCTCACAAAGCGGCGATCTAACTCCGGTCGCGGCGGCTGAAGATGACTCCGCCAAGCGCTCCACCGAGACTGCCAAGCACCAGGGACAGCAGGAAGAGGGACACTCCAAAGGCGATCGCCGTCATAACAAATCCTTGCGGAGTTTTCAATTGTTCCATAACGCTTTGGATTTTCGGGTCGCCGGGATTCGATCCAGCCCATTTTTGAAGGCCCTCGAAGAGTTGGTCCTGCATTTTCGTTCTGACGTCCGGCACTGTAGCCGCCAAGGCCGCGACCACCGCGGTGACGCCGAAAGTAAACAAGCCGCTCAACGCCCCAAGCCGGCCTCCGGCGCCGGCCTTGACCAGGACGCCGGGATGGCGCTGGCGATAAAACACGACCGCAAGAAATCCACCGCTCAGCATGGCGACGACGGGGTACAGACCGAGAGACATGAGCAAGAAAGTCACAAGGGCGGCCAGTGCACACGGCCGCAGCGCTTCCGACCACCGCATGGGAACGGCGAGCACAGGTACGGTCTGGGCGGCGGGAAGAGCGGCCGCCTCAGACGAGGACAGGGCGGACTCGGCCGGCACGGCAACGCTTACTGCGGGCTCAGCAATCAGGACTCGAATCTGAGGAGCCCCGCAATGAGGGCAGAAAGGAACTCCCTCTTCGACGATCTGTCTGCATTTGTAACACGGTTGCTCCATTTTTTTGTGACCGTCTGTCTTGTGACCGTCTGCTTTGTGATCCGTCGCTATGTGGTCCGTCTTACCGTGGCTCGTGCTGAGCTAATCGAAGGGCGTACCTCTGAAAGTACCGCAGGGGGTTGGGTCGAGGCAAGGAGCGGCTCTCCGGCAGCTGCGTCCCGGATCGCGAAGCTGAACTCTCGAGCGCGAAGCCCGCGAAGAATCCGCGAGGGCCGGCGAGGAAAAGCAAGAATCGAGGTTAAGACCTTGCCGGTGGAGATAGGTCGCAAAGCCGGCAGCGACCGTCTAGATTTCGCCTCTTTTCCCTCTGGTCCGGACATAGACGAGAGCGAAGGTCGATCCCTTGCCGGAATCGTGCGGCTCGACGGCGACCACGTGCTGGTCGTCCTCGGTGCCGACTTTCAGCTCAGTCACCGGACCGGAATTCTCGTCACAGGTCAACTCTTTGTTCGCGTTGGAGTCCTTCTTATCGTCCTTATCCTCGTCGTCGTGAACGTCGACGTCGCCGCCATGCTTGTGCGAATGGCACTCGAGAACCTTGCCATATTTCTTCAGCTTGTCGCGATAGAAGTTGACGATCCGGGCGGGGGCGTCGTCAGAATCATAATTGGCCACCACCAGCTTGAATCCGAAGCTCTCGGTAAATAAGCTGAGATTGGCCTGATTCCTGTCCTCGTCGTCGGTCTTCAGACGGGCGCCAGGATAGACGGGCAGGCCAAGCGAGCGGGCGTTCGCGTCGCTGCCCAGGTGCAGGTCGCCGAGGGAACTGCGTACATCGAAGCTATCGTTGTGCTTGGAAGAATCCTGCGCGAGGGCGGGCAAAACCATGGCTGCGGTCAGGGCGAGCGCAAGCATCGGATGACGAAACATAGATCCTCCTTAACGACCCGCATCAAAAACGACCCGCATCAAATATCCGCATCCTTGCCGTGGGTGCGGATGTACACCAGCGAGAAGCTCGACCCCTTGCCGTCGGACTCGACCTCGACAATATGCTGATTTTCTTTCGTGCCCACTTTCAATTCGACGTTGACACCCGTCGTACCTTCGCAGGTCAAGTCATGGCGGCCGTTGTTGGAGTCCTTGATGTCAGCGTTCACATTCAGGCCGCTGGTGTGGCAGATCAGCACGTTGCCGAATTTCTTGAGCTGATCCTTATAAAAATCCACGACTTTGGCCGGCGAATCGTCCGAGGCATATTCGAGCGCGACCACCTTCAGTCCATAGCCAAAGCCGGAAATATTGACGTTGGCGCTCTTGTCGTCGCCGTCGGAGCCTTTCTCTTTCAGCCGCGCACCAGGATAGACAGCAAGGCCCGCATCGGCCGCATCGGCGTCATTGCTGACATGAATGCCGCCCACGGGAGTGCTGATGTCGACCTGTTTGTCGTCGCCGTCTTTCTCTTTCTTGACATCGATGCTGCAGGCCGGCAGGAGCAGAGTTGCCAGAGCGGACAATCCGAGAACGGTCAGGCTCAAACCTTGAAATCTAGTTCTGCGCATGAGGAGACCCTCCATTTGCAACCTGCGCCGGAAGTTCTATTCCGGCGCCGCGCTCGGCGATATTCGGGATTGTGACCGGGAGATGGCCGCGGATCGGAATCTCGCCGAACAACGCCTTAACCGCAGCCACTTCCGAAACCGTCGCGTTGGAAAACGTACACATATAATTTTCGATCTTCGGGAAATCGCTGGCCAGGTAGGGATTTCCCATGGCGATCACCGCCGTCTTCGCTGCGGCATGATCCAGAAGCTCCTGCAGCAACGTGCCGGTGGCGTCGGCCATGGCCACCGAGTTGCCGACCTTTCCAGCCGTCGGAATCACATAAACCGCCGCGACCACGGTTTGAGCCTCGTCGATGGCTTTCAAAATGTCAAAGCTCATGGGGGCTGCGATGCGCGGGTCGACATAGATCACGCGCGAATCGGGAATGCGGGCGTGAAATTCGCGCCCGAAGGCCCGGCCGGAGTCGGTGCGCACGTCGTCGGAGAAAATTACGGCGACCACGTTGTTATGTGTCACCTCTCTTGTCATATACGGAAGACCGGCCTTGGAGGTTCCAGTGGATTTCAACGGCAGAACCTTGCCGTTATCGCGCACCAGGGTGACAGCTTGATCGGCGACCTGCTGGCCGAAGGCGATGTTTTCGGGTTTCCCGACCACGGTTGCCAGCGCGTTTACGTCGACGGTGCGCGACTGGTTCAGACCGAGAGACGCCTTTGCTTTCAATATCTTAAGCACGGACCCGTCGAGCCGCTTGCGGGAAATCTCCCCTGATTGGACGGCCTTGAGCATGGCATCGTAGGACGCTCCCAGATCGGCCGGAATCAGCAGCAGGTCATTGCCGGCTTTGAAGGCCTCGACGGCGGCACGGCCAATGTTGTTCTGGAAAAGATGGGTCAGCCCGGCCATGTCGAGCGCGTCAGTCACGATGATGCCCTTGAAACCCAGTTGCTTTTCGAGCAGGTCGGAGACGACCAGCGGCGAAATTGTGGCCACGTGGTTAGGATCGGGATCAAGCGCGGGCACGGTAACGTGCGCGACCATCACCGCGTCGACCCCGGCGGCAATAGCCTGGCGGAATGGAGGCAGTTCGATGGAGTCGAGGTGAGCGCGATCGACGTTGACGCTGGCCACGCCAAGATGCGAGTCGGTCGCGGTGTCGCCGTGGCCAGGAAAGTGTTTTGCCGTGGTCATCATGCCGGCTTCATGCGCGCCTTTGATGTAGGCGGCGACCATGTCTCCAACTTCTTTCGGATCTTCTCCGAAGGAACGGGTGTTGATGATGGGGTTGGCGGGATTGGAATTCACGTCGGCGTCGGGAAAGAAATTCCAGTGCACGCCGATGGCGCGGGCTTCCTGGCCGGTGATGCGGCCGAATTTTTCCGCGTCTTCGACTTTGCCGTCGGCGCCGAAGGCCATGGCGTGCGGGAAGACAGTTGTCCCCATCAAGCGCATGGAAACGCCGCGTTCGAAATCGGCGGCAATGAGGAGCGGCAGTTTGGAGTCTTTTTGCAACCGGTTCAGGAGTTCGGCGGCTTCGTACGGTTCGCTGCGCAGCAGGAATGGACCATCCACATGCACGGTCATGGCGAACGACCCGACATGATATTTCTGCATGGCGTCGCGTAACTGCAGGTACTCGGGGTTCTCGACGTTGAGGAAGCTGGCGCGGCACCAGATCATGAAGACCTGGCCGATCTTTTCTTCGACGGTAAGCTTGCGGAGCGTCTTCTCGGCCCACTTGTCGGCGCGGGAGGATGTGGCGCGCGCCCTGGTGTTCTTGGCGAACGATGGCAAGGTGAGCGTCAGGATCAGGAGCAGGATGCGAAAGCTTCGCGGCATAGGAGAAAACGATAGCAGAAGGTGCGGGCGCTGGAGGCTGCGTTTTCGATTGGGATTAGCCGGGGCTCGGCTTTAACAGCCGCACGGCCTCGGTTTGAATTTCAGGATCGTCCCCGAATCCGGCGAGCCAGCGGACCTCAGGCTCGCGGCGAAACCATGTCATCTGGCGCTTGGCGTAATTGCGATGCGCCTGCTGGGCGGCTTGCAGGGCCTGCTCGCGGGTGAGTTCTCCGCGCAGAAATTGCGCGGCCTGTTTGTATCCCAGCGAGGCCAGCGGACGCGCGGCATCGCCATATTTCGCAAGCAGGCGTGCAGTCTCTTCGATCAGGCCCGTTTCGAACATCTGTTGCGCGCGCCGATTGATGCGGTCATAGAGTGCGGCCCGGTCGGGATCGAGCCCGAGGCGCAGGATGCGAAATCCCTGCAGCGCGTCGCGTCCTTGCTGCCAAAGCTCGCTCATTTTCCGGCGCGATGACAGGCAGACTTCAAGCGCGCGAATCAGCTTGGGAATGTCGTTGGCATGGATCTTTTCCGCGGCCGCACGATCGAGACGGGTCAGAATCCGGTGGAGATAGGTTGAGCCGCGAGCGGTGGAGAGCATGCGCAGACGTTCGCGCAGTTCCTCCGAGCGCTGAGGGCCGGGGAAAAGTCCATCAAGCAGGGCCCGCAAATAGAGGCCGGTGCCGCCGACAACGATCGGCAGACGGCTGCGGCTTTTTATCCCGGCCAGCAGTGTGCGCGCGCGGCGGGCGTATTCGCCAGCGGTGAAATATTCCGTGGGCTCGACAAAATCGAAAAGATGATGCGGCAGGCGCGCCCGCTCAGCAGGGCTGGGCTTGGCCGTGCCAATCTCAAACTCGCGGTACATGGCAACCGAGTCGCAATTGACGATTTCTCCCCCGAGATCCTCCGCGAGCCGCAGCGACAACGCCGTCTTGCCACTCGCGGTAGGGCCGAGAACGACCGCCAAAGGCGATTCTCGGTCCGCGATCTGGTCATGCGCCGAGACCACGTTCTGGGCCACGTTTAGCGCAGGCTCCAGTGAATGTAGTGCCAGTAACGAATCAGGGTGAGGACTAACAACAAAGCTGCAATCAGCAGCAGGCCAGTGGTCTCCGATGCATAGACGGCGTGGCGATGGTGCCGGTGCGAATCGTCATGAGGGCCAGGAGAGGACACGCGGATATTGTAGCGCCGCCTTCGGCTTGGAGAGTAACCCGATGCTACACTCGTCGTCGTGCCGCCGGGCAGCAACAGGATCGTGCGTTTCGGAGTCTTCGAGCTTGACCACAGCGCGGGAGAACTGCGCAAGAGCGGCGTGAAACTGCGCCTGCAGGAGCAACCGTTTCAACTGTTGGCCATGCTGCTGGACCGGCCCGGCGAAGTGATTACGCGTGACGAACTGCGGCAGAAACTGTGGCCCTCCGACACTTTTGTCGACTTCGACCACAGCCTGAATACGGCGGTCAACAAGGTCCGCGAGGCGCTGGGAGATTCGGCGTCGAGCCCGCGTTACGTCGAGACGCTGGCGCGCCGCGGCTACCGGTTTATTGCGCCGGTGCAGAAGGACGCGCAGAGCGACTTACAGAATAACGCACAGAATTATGTGCAGAACAATGCAGCGCCTGGCGTCCGCCTTCCTGCCACGGGAGTGACGCCGTCGTCTACATCCCCAGAGCCGGTTCCTGCGCTGCATCCGGAGCTCGAAGTGCCCATCCCGCGCCGGGGAGTCACGCGCGGACTCTTTGCGCTGATTCAGGTGATGTATCTCTGCTTTTATCTTGCCGCACTTTTTCGCCTGCACGCCGTGCAAAGCGTTGCGGATTCGTTTCTGCCGATGTGGGGCGCGACCGCGCTGGCCGGCGCGGTCATGGTTACTGCCGGGGTGGGCATTCCCTTGCGCTGCTATCTGCTTTCGGCCGCCGGATTCGACTACCAGCGCCTGGGCGAAAAATTCCGGTTGATGTTCCCGTTCATTCTCGCCCTCGACGAGTTGTGGGCGGTAGCGCCGTTTCTGCTCACGCAGAAGATCGGCCTGGGCGCAGCCTTCGCGGCCAGCGCCGCGCTTCTGTACCTGCCGTTCTCGGAGCGGACGCTGATTCGCATGGCGTATGTCAGGCCGCTGCCGCATTAGCCGAATATTTCAATGGAACCATCCTCACGATTCGTCCGTAATCTCGTCTAACGTGCGAGGCAAGGGTGTGCTCGCCGGCTGGAGGGTCCCATGATCGATCGCATGAATCACATCGCCTGGAAGCGCCTGTTGTTTATGATCGCCGCCATTGCCGTCGCGACGCTGCCGGCGACCGCCGACGAGTGGTCGAAGACCTATAACATCAGCGCCAAGCCGGATCTGCGGATCGAGACTTCCGACGCCAACATCCGCGTGACCACCTGGGACCAGAACACCATTGAGGCTAAGGTGATCACCGAACGCTACAAGATCGGCGAGGGCGGCATTCGCATTGACGAACATCAGAGCGGCGACTCGGTCGAGATTGAGGTGCGCTACCCGCACCATGGCATCAGCATTGAATGGGGAAATCATCGCGTCGACATCATCATCCAAATGCCGCGCGAGGGCAAAGTTGATCTCAGCACCGGCGATGGCCAGATCGACATCGCCGATCTCAAGGGCGAGATGGACCTGCATACCGGAGACGGTTCCGAGAGTCTTGACGGGGTCGGTGGGAAGCTCCATGCTGCGACCGGCGACGGGCACATTCGGGTGAATGGACGCTTCGATGAACTGGAACTCAAAACCGGGGATGGCCACATCGATGCCCGCGCGGCCGCCGGATCCACACTCGGTGCAGGCTGGATGCTGGAGACCGGCGATGGCAACGTCTCTCTGGAACTTCCCCCCGATATGGCCGCGGACGTGGACCTGCACACCAGCGATGGCCACATCGATCTCGACATACCCGTAACCACTGAAGGCACAATCCGCCAGGGCGAGGTTCACGGCAAACTCAATGGCGGCGGAGGCCCGCTCACCATCCGCACCGGCGACGGATCGATTCATCTGAGGAAAGGGTAGTTTCCGGTGATTTGTCTGACAGGTATGATAATATGTCAGACACCTTATGGCATCGAACCGGATTACCGTGCGGGTCCCGAAAACTCTTGAACAGAGACTTCGAAAACAGTCTCGTGCCAGAGGCCGCTCTCCCTCTGATTTGGTTCGTGCCGCGCTTGAAGCATACCTGGAATCGACAAATCGCAACGGTTCAGCGTTCGAAGCCGCCCAGGCGGCCGGTGTGCTTGGCTGTGTGACTGGCGCTCCCCGGGACCTGAGCACGAATCACAGCTATTTCAAGGACTTCGGTAAGAACAAGTGAGGCGAGTACTGGTAGACACGGGTCCGCTCGTGGCCATACTTTCTCAAGACGACCAATATCACGAAAGTTGCGTTGCCATCCTGAGAGAGCTGTCGCAGCCCCTGCTTTCCTGCTGGCCGGTTATCACGGAGGCGGCTTGGATGTTACGAGCTTATCCAGGCGCGGTACAACGGTTGCTGAAAGGCATCGACGGTCAATTTCTGCAACTTCTGCCGCTCGCCGGCGCGGAGGCGGCAGCGATCGCGTCAGAGATGCGAAAGTATGAGGACCTCAATCCCCAACTTGCCGATGTGGCGCTGGTTTATCTTTCTCAGCGGGAAGGTATAAAGACTATTTTTACTCTCGATCAACGCGACTTTTTTGTTTACCGCGGAATCCGTGCGCGCGCGTTTGAAATAATTCCAGAACCGCGATAGCGGAAGACTTTTGATCGAACTTGTAGACTCAACCGGGAGGTAGTCTCGATGCGTTTAAGGGCGCTGATCGTGGCATTCGCTTTTATGATGATGGGTGGAGTCGTGGGCGCGCAGGAATCGAACTCATCAAAGTATGAACCCGCTCTCGATGTCACTTCGATGGACCGCAGCGTCGATCCCTGCGTGGATTTCTTCCAATACTCCTGCGGCGGATGGATCAAGAACAATCCGATTCCTCCCGATCAGTCGTCGTGGGACACCTACTCCAAGATGGAAGACGAAAATCGGGCCCGCCTGCGCGGCATTCTCGAAGCCGCGGCCGCACCTGACTCCAGCCGCAACGCAGTCACGCAGAAAATCGGCGACTACTACGCCTCCTGCATGGATGAGAAGGCAATCGACGCCAAAGGGAAAGAGCCCCTCGATCCGATGCTGGAACGGATTGCGAATCTTCATTCCAAGCGGGAGATTGCGGACGTGGCCGCGGCCATGATCGACGACAACGTTCTGTTCGATTTCGGATCGATCCAGGATTTTCGCGACGCCAACCAGGTGATCGCCGCAGCCGACCAGGGCGGCCTCGGCCTGCCGGACCGCGATTACTACACGAAAGACGACGCCAAATCGCAGGAACTGCGCCAACAGTATGTGGCGCACGTGGAGAAAATGTTTGAACTGCTCGGCGACCAGCCGGAGAGAGCGGCCGCCGAAGCGCAAACCGTGATGCGCCTCGAAACCGCGCTGGCGAAAGGTTCGATGACGCGCGTGGAGCGGCGCGATCCCAAGGCTCTCGACCACAAGATGACGAGCGCCGAACTGAAGAAGATCGCTCCCAAGTTTCGCTGGCAAGTCTATTTCGCCAAAGTCGGGATGCCGTCGTTGTCGTCTCTCAACGTGGCCGCCCCTGGATTCTTCAAGGCGTTGAATGCGGAGCTGGCAAAAGCGAGCCTGGCCGACTGGAAGATTTATCTGCGCTGGCATCTGGTGCATGCCGACGCGGCGCATCTTTCGAAGCCCTTTGTCGATGAAAATTTCGCTTTCTATGGCAAGACACTGCGCGGACAAGAGGAACTGCAGCCGCGCTGGAAGCGCTGCACCGAGGCGGTCGACGACTATCTCGGCGAGGCTCTCGGCCAGGCTTATGTGGAGAAATATTTTCCTCCTTCGGCCAAAGCGGAAGCTCTGAAGATGGTGAAAGAGATTCAGGCGGCGATGGAACACGACATCGAAGGCCTGACCTGGATGTCGCCGGCCACGAAGCAGCAGGCGTTGGCCAAACTGCACGCCATGGCCAACAAGATCGGCTATCCCGACAAGTGGCGCGACTACAGCAAGCTTGAAATCGTTCGGGGCGACGAACTGGGCAACGTCGAGCGGGCACGCGCATTCGAGTTCAACCGCGAGCTGGCCAAGATCGGCAAGCCGGTCGACCGCGGCGAGTGGGGCATGACTCCGCCGACCGTGAACGCGTACTACGATCCGCAGATGAACGACATCAATTTTCCCGCAGGCGTGCTGCAGCCGCCGGCGTTCGATCCCAAGTCTGACGCCGCGCCCAACTACGGCGACACCGGCGGCACTATCGGACACGAACTCACCCATGGCTTCGACGACGAGGGCCGCCAGTTCGATGCGCACGGCAACCTGCGTGACTGGTGGACTCCGGAAGACGCGAAGGAATTCGAGAAGCGCGCGGCCTGCATCTCGAACCAGTATTCCAACTACACCATCATTGACGACATCAAGATCAACGGAAAACTCACGCTCGGGGAAGACACGGCCGATCTGGGCGGATTGATCCTGGCTTATATGGCGTGGAAAGCGGACACCATTGGGCAGACGCTCGATCCCATCGACGGCCTCACGCCCGATCAGCGGTTCTTTGTCGGCTACGGACAGAGCTGGTGCGGCCAGACTCGCGACGAAACCAAGCGCCTTCGCGCCACCGTCGATCCGCATTCTCCGGAGAAGTACCGCACCAACGGTGTGGTCTCAAATATGCCTCAGTTCCAGGAAGCGTTTCATTGCAAGTCCGACGCACCGATGGTGAATAGGGACCGGTGCAGAGTTTGGTAGGAACGCTTGGCAGGAACCGGCCGGCTACACATCTAGACCGATGGAGCGCATCAGTTCGAGGCCGTTGCTCTTCGTAACCACGCCATCTCGTAGCTTGTAATCGAAAGTCATTCTGCCGTTTTCGAGATCGTCTTGAAAATGGACATTGTGCAGATGGCTATCGGCAGAACCGTCGATATCCGTCAACGCGAGGTCATGCGTGCTCACCAGCCCGATCGCGCCACGCTTCACCAGAGCGCGGACAATTCCCTCGGCTCCCGTGCGGCGGTCTTTCGAGTTCGTGCCTTGCAGAAGCTCATCCAGCAAAAACAGCAGCGGCGGATCGCCGCCTGCAAGATCGAAGATCTGGCGCAGCCGCGTGATCTCCGCATAGAAACGGGAGCTGCCTTCACGCAGCGAATCGTTGATGCGAATGCTGGCGCCTACCTGCAGGGGCGAAAGCCGCAAGCGGCGGGCTCGCACCGGTGCACCGGCCATGGCTAACACAACATTCATGCCGACAGCGCGCAGCAGCGTGCTTTTGCCGGACATGTTGGAGCCGCTGACCAGCAACACCTGCGTCTGAGCATTCATGATTACGTTGTTGCGCACGCAAGTCGCGGCCGGAACCAGAGGATGTCCAAGCTCTTCGCCGTCGAACGATGCCGCACCGCCAGTAAATTCCGGGAACGGATCCGAACGGTGCTCGAAACTGTAAGCCGCCAGCGAGAGCAGCGCCTCCATCTCGCCGACCGCGCTTACCCATGTCGGCAATGCGTCGCCGTGAGCCTGGCGCCAGCGTTCCGCTGCAAATGCCAGTTGCACGGAGTACATGAGCGGAACGTCGATGATGCGGAGACCGATGTTATGCCGCGAGTTGATACGGTCCACCAAGCCTCGCAGCCGCGCGATGGCAACCGAACTCGGAATGCCGCGCGACAGAAGCTCCCGCTGCAACGTCTGCAACCGTGGCGCCTGGAAAGTGTGCGCCTCCACGCGGGCCAGCAAGCCCGCCAGTAGATCAAGGTTGCGAAAAGCGTGCTCCGTTCCGTGGAGAACTTCCTCGAAAGATTTCTTCAGCTTGTAGGTGAGGATAGCCTCGATGACTACGATCACTACCAGAGGCGTCGCGGTTCCCCACGCCGCCAACGCGACGGTAGACCCTATAGCGAGTGCGGCGAGGACAGGCGACAGCCGGCCAATCCATAGCGGTTTCATCTGGTCCGGCGATTCCGCCCATTTCGTCAGCGCTTCGGGATGCACGCCCACGCCGGCATCTTCGCCGAGCACGGCCAGATCCTCTCGCAGATCGAGTTGATCGCGCAATTCGGAAACCGCGGCATGGCGCTCGCGGATTGCATCGACCGAGGACGGAGAAAGCAGCCAGTGCGCAAGCCGGTCTTCTCCCATGCGAGTCCGCACACTCGACAGAAGCTGGAACAAGCTGCCCCGGCCAAACAAATCGAGATCGGCGGCGTAGACGTGGTGAGGATCGTCGAAGCGCTCGCCCGTTTCTCCCGAGCCCGGCCAGCGATCTTCAACCCGGGCCAGCGCCGTCTCATAGAAGGAGCGTGCCCGCTCAGCCAGCTCGCGAGCCCGAAGAATCCGCGCATGATAAGCCGCCACACCCAGGAACGTTGCCGCAGGCGCGGCCAGCCACCAGAGTGAAAGGTAATGTCCCCGCAGCGCTGCCCATGCCATGATCGCCGTGACAAAAGCCAGAAGAAGCCGGATATTCCCCAGACGGATATGAATTTTCTCGTAGTGGGCCACGCGCAACTGGCGGGCGCTTCGCCGCTGTACGTATTCTTCGGAGGGAAGCACTGGCTCAAAATGTAGCAGGAATCTATTGCAGATCGCTTTTATCGGGATTGTAGTAAAAGCGGAAGCGCAGCTGGAGATACGGCCCGGTAAACTGCGACGGCAGCGGCGGAAACGGGTCGGAAGCGGTGATGCTGCCCCACGCCGGACGGTCCAGGGCAACGTCGCCGGAACTGACTGCCAGGGTCAATCCCTGCACGTGACCATCCGGCATGATGGCGAACTCGATGGCCAGCTTGCCCTTTTTCATCTCCGCGGATTCCGGAATCAGGTGATACCAGTTTTCCCGGACGTCCTCGAGAATGCGTTGCAGATAGGGGCCAAAATCCACGCCCTGGGTGTCGCTCAGGATTTCCAGATTGCCGTACTGCTGCCCATGCGCTCCACGGTTCAGTCCAAAGCCGCCGTCCTGACCAGCGCCGCCTGCGCGGCGTGCCGCAGCGGCCTCGGTGGCTTGCTGAATCGCCGAGCCGGCGCTCATGCCATTGGCATATTTGCTGAAGGCATCGTCGGGATGCGCCGGCATCTGTAACTGCGCCGTCTGATTGCTCTCGAATTGCGGTCGAGGAGTGGATTGCTGCGGTTGTTGCCCCTGCTGAGTTGCCGGCCGGTTCTGCGCCATCGCCTGCGGCGCCGGCTGTGGAACGCGCGGGCCAGTTGGCCCGGGCGCGCCCGGTGGCGGCGAAGCCAGAATCTTGCGCAATTCCTTAGTGTCCAGCTGAGGATGCCGCGATGTCGCGATCCGGTCTTTGTCGGACAGCACATTTGTGTTCGGCTTGTGCGTGAGTTTCTGCGCGTCCGGCGGAAGCGTCAGAAAGGTGATGTCCTTGTCTTTGGCTGCGTTGATCGGCACCACGGTCACGGGATGCCAGAGGTGGCCCTCAATCAGCTTGAAATTCCACAGCGCGATGAAGACCAGCAGGTGGACGATGATCGAAATCCACGCCGCTTCCCGCTTGCGCGATCTCTGCAAATCGTCCTGCAACTGGATCAGCAGGTGCGGTACATGCGCGTCGAGATCGCGGTAAGCCGTCTCCCAGTCCTGCCGGTCATAGAGCCCCAGTTGTTCCGGCTGCGGCTTCTCGGGCGGCGCCACCGGATCCTGGAATGGAATTTGTGTGATCGGCATGCCCTGGGGATACGTTTAGCGATAGAGGCTTAGTTGCATCGTGATCCTGAACCTTAGACACGAAATGTACCCCCGGCGTTGCATCCGGCCTTCCAATGCCTTCGATGCAGGCCGCACGGGCGCACAACAACCAAGTTATCTCCATTTTCGCATCTTTCGGCGGTTTCTGCTAAGTGAGATTGAGCCGTGACCTACGTGTGTAAACAAATGTAAAGCCGGATTCGGCAAGGGAATCGCGAAGTGAACGCCCGAGTGAACCCCCGGCGAGGTTTTCCTTCGTGTAACTTCGTGTCCTTCGTGGTTGTTGGGTTTGTTTCTACATCAAGTTGCGCTGCTACCGATGCGAATCAGTGCTTGCCTTTCGCGATGCCGGCCAGATCAATCTTTTTCCCGTGTTCGCGAATGGCGGCGACGATCTCAAACGCCAGAGCCAGGGCCCGGTGGCCATCCTGCAACGAAACGACTGGAGTGGAGCGTTCGCGCACAGCCTGCAGAAAAGCTTTGAGCTCGGCGTGCAACGGCTCCTCAGACGCAACCGGCGGCTTGGAGACCCCGATCTGCGGATTCACCGACGGAGTCGCCGGCGTCTCTCCGCCCTGGCCGACGGTAAACACCAGCACTTCCTGCCTGCCGTAGTCGAGCGAAACATACTGGCGAGGCTGGAAAAAGCGCAGCTTGCGAACGCGCTCCGTCGAAACCCGGCTGGCCGTGAAATTCGCAATGCAGCCGGATTCGAACTCGAGCCGGACGTTCGCAATATCCACTTTCCCCGACAAGATCGGCAAGCCAACGGCGCGCACTTCTTTTACCGGGGACTTGGCAAACGCCAGGACGATATCCAAATCGTGAATCATCAGGTCGAGCACGACATCCACGTCGAGCGAACGCGGCGTAAACACGCTGAGACGATGCACTTCGAAAAACATGGGCTGGGTGAGCAACGGAAGCGTGGCCCGCACCGCCGGATTGAAGCGCTCAAGATGCCCCACCTGCGCGATGCGCTTGTGAGCCGCGGCCACATGAGCCAGTTCTTCCGCTTCCGCCAGTGCCGCGGCCAGCGGCTTTTCAATCAGAACGTCGACCCCGGCTTTCATCAATTCCCGCGCGACGGCAAGGTGATGCACCGTAGGAGCCGCGACCGACGCGGCTTGCAGCTCGCTGTGCGTGGTCAGCATCTGGTCGACCGATCCGAAAGCCTTGCAGCCGAACTCGCGGGCCACGGCGTCGGCGCGGTTCACGTCGGGGTCGACCACCCCCAGCAATCGCACCGGCTCGCCTTGCAGTTCGAGTTCCTTATAAACTCGGGCGTGATTGCGCCCGAAAACGCCCACGCCCACCACGGCGACGGAAATCGGATTTTTAGAGGACAGGAGAAATTCTCGATGGCCGGTTGCCGGAAAGAAATTGTAAACGCAAACCGGGGAAAGAGCATCCTGCATTAAGCCGAAGCTGATTGAAAGGATGAGACCTACGCATGAGAACGATTGCGCTGCTGACCGTTTCCAATATTTTTATGACGATTGCCTGGTACGGGCACCTGAAGTTTCGCCAAGTGCCGCTTTACAAAGTTATCGTCGTGAGCTGGCTGATCGCGTTTTTTGAATATTGCTTTCAGGTGCCCGCCAACCGCATTGGGTCGTATGAGTTCACCGCCGCGCAGCTTAAAACCATTCAGGAGGTCATTACCCTGACCGTATTTGCGGTTTTTTCCGTGCTTTATTTGAAGCAGCCGATCAAGTGGAACTACGCGGTTGGTTTTGCGCTGATTGTCGCGGCCGTAGCTGTGATCTTCAAGAAATGGTGACAAATCAGCAGCCTTCTAAGCCGGCCGCTTCGAGCCAGCCTGAGCCTTCTTCAGGACGGCTATCTGCCCGGCATGGTAAAGCTCGTGCTGCACCACGCCGTGCAGCATGTGGTAGAAGTCATATCGTTTGCCGGGAACGCGGTCGCGCAGGCGCGAGTCGGGCAACTCTGCCACGGTCTTGACCAGAGCGTCATGGGTGCGCTTCGCGGCGGCAAGGGCCTTGCGCCACGCGGCTGCGGTCGGCTTTGGGGTGAGAGGAAAATTCTCCACACCCACAGGCTGACACTTTTCTCCGTTTAAGCGCCGCGAAGCCGCCTGATCCCACGCCGCGATATGCAGCACCAGCTCCCAAATGCTGTGAACGTCGGCCAGCGGCCTGGCCGCCGCGGTTTTCGCATCCACGTCTGCGAGCAATTCAAGCAGAGCCGGCCCATGCCACGCCGCGCCCGCAAAGGCGCGGCGAAGCTGGTTGGCGATAAGAGTAGCTTCCGACATGGCTTTCGCCGGCATGAAAAGTTTTTAGCCTCCCTCCGCCACAATCGCAATCCCAGCCGCATTCGCCGCATTGACGATCTTCCCGCCGTCGCCATCCAGCAGCAGGCACTTGCCTGCGTCCAGAGCGAGGCAAGTCGCGCCCGCTGCATGCATGACTTCAATCGTCTTGAGTCCAACCACGGGCACGTCGAATCGCATGTCCTGATTCGGCTTGGCAATCTTTACCACGGTTAAATCGCGGCTCAGAGTCGAAGCTTCCCCATGCGGCGACAGCGAACGCATGATGCCGCCCGCGCGCTCGATCGTAGCGTCGGTTCCTTCCATGGCCTCGACGGCGACGCACGCCGATTCCGCAATCACCACCGTCTGTCCGATATCATGCTGCGCCAGCTGGCGAGCCACTTCGCGGCCGTATTCGATGTTTCTGCGTTCCTGCTCGCTGGGTGCACGTTTGGTCAGCACCCCCGGTTTTGCCAGCAGCGGCTCCAGCAGCCACGTCGATTTTTCCAGCATGATGCCTTCGTCGGCCAGCACCTTCGCCACCGCGCCAATCAGCGAATCCGTGTTTCGTGTGGTGAGCGAGAGCAAAAGTTTGGCCAGCCGCCAGTCCGGTCGAATGCTGGAAAAAATCTGCTTATGCTTGACCTGTCCCGCCATGACTGCGCGGCGTACGCCCTCGCGCTGAAAGGTCTCAATCAGCTTCGACAATTCGCCCAGCGAAAGCCAGTGCACGGCCGCGCCGCGCGATTCGATTTCCTTAAAAGTCTCTTCCTTGATAGCCGCGACCACTACCTCGTATCCCTGCGCGCGCGCCGCATCCAGCACGAGGAAGGGAAATTTGCCGTTGCCCGCGATGAGGCCAAGTTTTTCCGCAGAAGCCATGATGAAACTCGCCCAGAACCCGGCGCGGAGTCAGTCTAGCATTAGGCGTTCAGAAACAGCCCTTGTGAGTCCGGCCGAATGCAAGGCTGGGTGACGCCAGCGGCGGACTCCGCATCTCACACAGGAGCCGTTGCGATCGGGGCGGCGCCGCCCGGCGAAAGAATTCCACGCTTCATGGCCGCGGATCACTTTGGTGATCTGGAGAGGCAGCGTGGAAAGGGTACACTGAGTCATCCGTGGTTCTTCAATTCAAATCTGGGCTCAAAGTGTTCGCCGTCGTCGCTCTGGGTTGGGCGCTTTCCTGCTTCGCGCAAGGATCAGCCCCAGCCAGCGGCCAGCCTCCCGCTCCGCAATCGACCGCGAATGCCATCTCCGGCAGCATCCGCGGAACCGTAGTCGACAAGAGTGGAGCTATCATCGTCGGAGCGCAGGTGCAGTTGACCGCGAAAGATCAGTCCGCGAAAGATCAGTCCGCGAAAGATCAGTCCGCGCAAGATCAGTCCTCGAAGGACGCAGTCCTGAACCACCAAGCGCTCTCTGGCGATGACGGTCAGTTCTCCTTCGTCAACATCCCTCCCGGACCGTTTCACCTTACCGTCACATCGGCAGGTTTCTCGCCGCAAACCATCTCCGGGGTCCTGCATTCCGGCGAGGCGTGCGTGGTCCCGCAGATCGTATTGGCAATCGCCACCGATATCACCCAGGTGCAGGTCGGGCTTACTCGCGCGGAAGTAGCCGAAGTGGCGGAAGCTCAGCTCAAGGTGGAAGAAAAGCAACGCGTGCTCGGCGCCATCCCTAATTTCTATGTGAGCTACATTCCCGATGCAGCCCCACTCACGCCCAAACAAAAGTTCCAGCTTGCGGTGAAAACCATGGTGGATCCCTTTACCTTCGTAGTGGTGGCGGGCAGCGCAGGGGTGCAGCAGGCGCAAGATCACTTCGTCGGATACGGGCAGGGTACCGAGGGTTACGCCAAGCGCTTCGGCGCCAATTATGCGGACACGGCTTCAGGAACGTTCATCGGAGGCGCCATCTTGCCCTGGCTTCTGAAGCAGGATCCGCGCTATTTCTATAAGGGAACCGGCAGCTTTCAGTACAGGTTTCTCTACGCGATTGCCAATGCCGTCATCTGCAAGGGCGACAATCGACACTGGCAGCCGAACTATTCGAACGTGCTCGGGAACCTGGCCGCCGGCGGCATTTCCAACATCTACTACCCGGCCCAGGATCGCAACGGCGCGACCTTGACGCTAGAAAACGCGGCATTCGGGATCGCCGGGACAGCCGCCTCCAATGTGCTGCAAGAGTTCCTCATCAAGAAGCTGACGCCGCACACGGTTCGGCCTGCTCCGAACCAGCCCTAAAGTCCATTATTTCGCGACGACTGTTCCGCCACGACTGTTCCGCGGCGGCCGCAGGAAACGTGGCAATTCCTTGTTACTTGATAACTCCGCGCTCGGAAGCCTCAATGAAACGGATCAGCATCTCCACATCCTCTCCGCGATCCGCTTCTGACTTCAGTTTCTCCAGCGCCTGCGATGTGTTCATCTTCGACGCCAGCAGAATCTTGTAGGCGTGATGAATTTTCGCAATACGCTCTTTCGAAAATCCGCGCCGCTCCAGGCCGACTTTGTTCATCCCGTAGGCATGGGTATCGCGCGCGGCCGACGTCATCGAAAACGGCAGCACATTCTGCGTAATCGTCGTACCCCCGCCCACATACGAATGCGCGCCGATACGCACGAACTGGTGCACCGGGCAGAGCGCCCCGACCACGGCCCACTCCTCAACCGTCACATGTCCGGCGATCGTCGCGCCATTCACCAGCATGGCATGATCTTCAATGACGCAATCGTGCCCCACATGGGTATAAGCCATGATCAGCAGATGGCTGCCCAGTTTGGTGAGTCCGCCGCCCTTTACCGTGCCACGATTGAGCGTAACGTATTCCCGAATCTCGTTGTGACTGCCGATTTCCAGCCGCGTCGGTTCACCTCGGTAGGTCACATCTTGCGGCGCCATGCCGATCGCGCAAAAAGGAAAGAATGTATTATCCGAACCAATCTTCGTCGGCCCTTCGATCGAGACGTGCGAGATCAGGCGGCAATTTTCTCCCAATTCAACATCGGCGCCAATCACGCAATAAGGGCCGATGGTGCAGGAGGCGCCAACCTTCGCGCCAGGATCCACGACCGCCGTGGGATGAATGTTCGTCGAAGAAGGCTTCATCGGAGTCTGGTTTGTCAGAGTCTGGGCTGTCAGAAACTGGGTTGTTAGAAACTGGTTCAGCCCGCTCGCTGGAGGGAACGGCGACCGTCAGAGCTTCTTATTCCCCCGAGCCGTTGTCGCTGTTGCCCGCCGCCCCGCGTCCGCGGGAACTGTCGATCAGTTGGCACGACACCATGGCCTCGGCAACTTTTTTGCCGTCTACATGAGCGTAACCCTGCATCTTCGCCGCGATCATGCCCGGCACCTCGCGCCAGCCTTTCAATTCCACTTCCAGGCGCAATTGATCGCCGGGGCTCACCGGACGCCGGAAGCGCGCGCGCTCAATTCCCGTGAACACCATAACCTTCTCGCTGCGATCCTCGACTTCGGTCAGCAGCAGCGCTCCGCCAGTCTGGGCAATGGCTTCCACGATCAGTACGCCCGGCATGATGGGCAGTCCGGGAAAGTGGCCGTTGAAGAACGGCTCGTTGATGGTGACATTCTTGATGGCGACAATGCGCTCTTTGCGCTTCAGTTCGAGCACCCGATCGATCAGCAGAAAAGGATAGCGGTGCGGCAAAATCTTCAGAATTTCGTGGATATCGAGCACGGTCTTCGTCTCCCCCGGCGAAGTCTCCGTTACAGGGATGTTGTTCTCAGTCATGACTTTGGGCCAGGCTCTGAGCCAAATGTTGAGTCAAGAGAAATTCGCCCCAAACAGCTTGAAGATTATACTGTACGACTTGCGCCCCAAAGGCAGTTCCTGTTCCTGGGACCGTGAAAGCCCCAAGAAAGCACTAAGAAAGTAGCCAGAGACGATTCGCCAATGCCAGCCGTCAAGAAACCGCGCCCAGCGCCAAGTCGAGCGGAGAATATGTGGCACGAACGACTGCGCTATTTCGAAGCAAAGAACAACGTGCTGGTCGAGACTATCCGCGAATTCGCCGAAATCGAATCGCCCAGCGACCATAAGCCGTCGGCTGACCGTATGGGCCGGTTGCTTGCCCAGAGATTTGAGGCCGTCGGCGGACGCGCGCGTCTGCATCGCGCCGAGGAATTCGGCGACAATCTGCAAATCGATTTTCCCGGACCCGGCGACACCGGTGAGAACACGAAACCGGTTTTACTCCTCGGCCATTTCGACACGGTCTATCCACTGGGCACGCTCGCGAAAATGCCCTGCCGCATCGCCGACGGCAAACTCTACGGTCCCGGCGTGCTCGACATGAAGTCGGGCATCGCTCTGATTTTATTCTCGATTCAGGCATTGCAGTTCTGGCACGGCGCCCTGCCGCGTCCCCTTACCGTGTTCCTGGTTTCCGACGAGGAGGTCGGCAGCCGATCGTCACGCGCAACTACGGAGGCTTTGGCGAAGGAATCCGCCGCGGTGCTTGTGCTCGAACCAGCCGGGCCGGGCGGAGCGGTGAAAACCGCCCGCAAGGGCGTGGGAGACTACACGCTCACCGTCACCGGGGTCGCAGCGCACGCCGGCCTCGATCCCGGCAAGGGGCACAGCGCGATCGTCGAACTCGCCCGCCAAATCAACGTCATCCACAAGCTGAATGACCTGCGCCACGGCCTGTCGGTTAATCCCGGCGTGATTCACGGCGGAACCCGCACCAATGTGATCGCTGCCGAAGCAGCCGTCGAAATTGATGTGCGCATCAAGATTGCGAAGCAGGCCACCGCTCTCGATCGCAGGCTCCGCGCCTTGAAGCCCTTCGACCGCCACTGCAAACTCCACATCGAAGGAGGCATCAACCGCCTGCCCATGGAGCGCAGCCCCGGCGTGGTCGCTCTCTACAAGAAGGCGAAATCCATCGCCAGCCAGATTGATTGGAAGCTCGAGGAAGCCGCCGTCGGAGGCGGCTCCGACGGAAACTTCACGGCCGCCCTGGGAATCCCGACACTCGACGGCATGGGCGGAGCCGGCGCGGGCGCACACGCGCTGCACGAACACATCGAGATCGCGGAACTGCCGCGCCGCGCCCTGCTCCTGGCATGCATGATCGAGAGCGCCTAGCTGCGAATTCTGGTTTTGGGTGGTGCAGCGCTTAGAGCGCCGCGATAAAGCACCTGATGAAGGAGCTTCGGCCCCTGAGAACCGCCGGTTTAAGTCACATGCTCAAATTCATGGTCGTCCTCCATCGCCGCCCCGGCATGACTCCCGCAGAATTCCGCCGTCATCTGGAGCAAATCCACGGCCCGCTGGCGAAAAATCTCCCCGGCCTGAGAAAGTACACACAGAATTACCCCAGCAGCGATCCCGAACGAGACTCGCCCGCGTGGGACGCCATTGTCGAACTCTACTTCGATGACCGCGCCGCGATGGAAGCCGCATGGGCCAGTCCGCAAGGCGCGGCGTCCGATGCCGACCTTCCCTTGTTTGCCGATCTGACCCGCACTACCTGGTCGGTCGTCGAAGAAGTTACAGTTCTGCGCTGAAAACTAATCAGCACTGAACACCAGGAAGTAATCCATCCTGTCGCCCTTCACAAAGTCGTAGCGGCCGATCAGCTTGTAGCCTGCCTCTTTCGCCTCGCGAATCACAACCTCGCTTCCCACCCCGTGATTCTCGCCGTTTCCGTTGCGGTCGATCACCCCAACCTTCGCGCCGGGATGCAGCGCCGCCCGCAAATTCTGCAACAGCACGACCGGCCGCGCCACTTCGTGATACGCCTTGAGCAGCAATACGGCGTCCACGGAATTCGCGGGCAGAAGCGGATCGTCCGGCTTGCTCAGGATGGCCTTCACATTCTGCAAGTCTTCTTTCTTTGCGCGAGCACGAATGTAGCGAATCGCCTCAGGGTTGATGTCGACCGCATAAACGATTCCGTTCGCGCCCACCCGCTTCGCGGCCCGCACCGTGAACCAGCCGCCGCCGGCGCCGATGTCGGCCACGGCCTTCCCAGGCGCGATGCCGAGAACATCCATCACGCGGCCGACCTGAAGCCGCTGGTCGCGGCCGGGAGAGTCGAAGACGGAAAGATCGCCGGTGTAAGGCTCGCTGGTTTTGCGCTGCTCGCCCGGCGCCGCGTCCTGCGCGCCGATGACCGCCGCGCTGAAAACAAGAAGCAGAAGCGCAATCAGGATGACGCGTATTCTCGGCATAGGACTCAGCATTTGGGAACCTCTCCGAAAAAGATTACTGCAACAATGGACTCTGCTGCGTCACCTTGGTGAGCCGGAGGGTTGTGAGCCGAAAGGTCAGCAGAGGCGCTCGCCGCGATCGGCTGTTTTGACTCGCCGCCGCCACTAGCCTAGACTTTCAACTGGAGTCGTTGCTGAAACGCGCTTGCGGCGCTGGACCGCGCCAACGGGGGAGTTATGGGTGAGCTTTCGATCTGGCATTGGTTACTGGTGCTTGCCATCGCTCTGCTCCTGTTCGGACCATCCAAGCTGGGTTCCCTCGGCAAGGGACTGGGCGAGGGCATTCGCAACTTCAAGTCGGCGATAAAAGAAGGCGAAGGCAAGAAGGACGAAAAGATCGAGGAGAAAAAGTCCTAGATACATCGGCAGGACATCAGTCTCCGCTAACCTTCCCCAGTCCGTTCAGCATGCGGTACACCAGCGCCACCGGCAATCCCACCACGTTGCTGTAATCCCCTTCAATGCGCGGAATCCAGCGCGATGCCATGCCTTGAATCGCATACGCGCCCGCCTTATCCATGGGCTCGCCGGTCGCAACATACGCGCGAATTTCTTCGTCGGAAATGTCGTTCATGGTTACCAGCGTAGTCTCCGAGGCAGTTCTCAGTTCGTGCACCGAATCCGCCGGCCTGCCCTGAGCAGAGTTCGCGAGGCACACACCGGTGAGGACCTCGTGCACGCGACCGGAAAGAAGCCGCAACATGCGGGCCGCATCGTCTGCGTCGCGCGGTTTGCCGAGAATCGCCTGATCCACCACCACGATCGTATCGGCGCCCAACACCACATCTTCAGGCCGCATACGCCACACCGCCAACGCCTTCTCGCGCGCCAGCCGCTCGGCACAAGCCCGCGGCGATTCTGCCGCCAGCGGCGTCTCGTCAATATCCGCCGGCTGCACGGCAAAAGAAATGCCGGCGTGGCGCAACAGTTCCTGACGTCGAGGCGATGCGGAAGCAAGAACAAGCATATGAATGTAACTTCAGCGGAACTGAGAGACTCGTCTACGGCGTAACCAGTTCGATCCGGTTCCCGAAAACATCGGAGATATGGCACCGCTTAACGCCGGGGATGCTGGTGTCGCTTCGAACCTCAATCCCTGCTCCGCGCAGGCGGTCGAGGAGCGCGTCGTAGTCACCGCATCGCAAAGCCGGATGCGCTTTCCGCGCGGGCCGGAAATCCGCTTCGACGCCCAGATGAATCTGCACGCTGCCACTCGCAAACCAGCATCCGCCCCGCTTCGCCAGTTCCTCCGGCTTGGCGATCTCGATCATGCCCAGCAAATCGCCGTAGAAGCGCCGCGCGGCAGCTTCTTCTCCAGCCGGCATGGCGAGTTGCACGTGATCGATGCAGGTGAAAGGTCCTGTGCCCATGACGCTATCTTAAGCCGCATCATCTGCAGAAATGAAAGTGATGTGAGTTCAGCTCTTAGGGGCTGACCTTCCCAAGGCCGGCCCAGCGGAGCGCGTCCTTTCGATCGGCAAAGGCATGCATCTCGATCGCCTTTCCATTCCTGAACGTGTAAACATCCGCGAGCCTTATGTCCTGCCACTGGTTGCTGTTTTTGGGAAGAACGCGCGCATGAACGAACACCACGATGCGATCGCCGGAAGGAATGAACCGCTCCGGTTCACTGATTACTTCCGCAACGCCGGCGCGGGATTGGGTTAGATATCGCTTCGCACCTGCCACCCCGTCGTAATGCCCTCCACCGGGAAACTCGGCGGGCTCATTCCAATCGATCTGCGGATCCATGGATGAGACGGCCGCATCGATATCACCTCGATTGAAAGCTGTGTACGCCGCGCGCAGCGCCGTGATCGCGTTCTCGGTCTCTTGAGGAGTCAGCATATTGCTCTGCTTTCGAGCTTGACGGCAGCCGGCAAGCAGCGCCAGCGCGAGAGCAATGCACCAAACTCTTCGCACCTGAATCAGTCTCGCCATCAGTCTCGGGGGATCTCGCGACGCACGGCGTCAGCGGCTGCCCACCACCCCGCGCACCGATTCGATCAGCTTCGCCGAATCGTAACCAATGCCGTCCTTGAAAACAGTCTCGACATTCTCGATGTCTTCGATCTTCGTCGAAGGATCGCCCTTGATCACGACCACGTCAGCCTGCTTGCCCACGGCAATGGTTCCGATACGATCCAACTCGCCGAGAAATTGCGCGCCGTTGTAAGTCGCGATATGAATCGCTTCCACCGGCGTAAACCCTGCCTCAACCAGCAACTCGACTTCCCGCTGATCGCCGAATCCAGCAATCACTCCGCCCATCCCGGTAGGATCGAGCCCCGCCAACAGCAGACCGCCCGCCTTCGAGAACGCGTATTCGAATTCTTCTTCCTTCTTGAATGCTGCTGGCCAGGGCGAAACATCGCTCCCATATCGCTGCCTCAAAAACGCCGCATCGCTCGATCGTACGCGGTTCGCCAGCAGAGCGCTGCGCGCATCGGGCGACAGTGCCTCCAGCAGTCGCTTCTGCAGCGTCGGCCGGCCGGTGAAACTGCCCATCTCAAAAACCGGCAAAGTCGAGGTCACGGCGACATGATGCTGAATCAGATACTGAATGGAATCGTGCATCGGCCCCGAGTTCGCGTCCAGCTTGGCCAGTTCCACCGGGTCTTCGGATTTTTCCTCCGGGCACTCGTCCGGTTTCTTGCCGGTCACGAACTCTGTATCCACGAACCATCCGTGCTCCAGGTCATCAATGCCCAGGTCGGCTGCCTCATGCCACGTTACCGAACACAAATGTCCCGTAACTTTGGCGCCGCGCTTGTGCGCCGCTTGAATGGCCGCGCCGAGTTCCGAGCGCGTGATGAACATATACGCCTTGAAGTTGTCGACGCCCTGATCGAGCCAGAAGTTCACCGTCTTGGTCGCGTCTTCGGGCCCCGTGAGCTGGTGCATCTGAATTGCCCACGAGCCTTTGCCTTCGAGGTAGGGCCCGGTGACGTGCATCTTCGGTCCCGGCATCTGTCCGGCGTCAATCGCCTTTTTCAGTTCGAGATCGGTGTAAGGTTCCAGCGCTCCGGTTGTCCGAATCGTAGTCACGCCCCCGGCAAGATAGAGCCGCGGAAAGCTGTATGCCATCTCACTGAAGATGCCGTTGCCAGCCGGATAAAACATGTGGTCATGCATGCCGACGAGTCCGGGAATAACGGTGTAGCCATGCAGATCGAGCACCTGCGCATCTTTCGGTGCGTACACACCGGAGTCGTCTCCGACCGCAGTGATTTTTCCTCCAAAAAGGATTACGGTCTGATTCTCGCGCGCCGCGGTACCAGTGCCGTCGATCACGCGCACATGAGTCAGCGCGACGATCGGAGCGTCAATCTTGATGAACGGCTTCACCTGCGGAGAGAAGTTCTGCGCCGAGGCAAGCGAACAGCAGCAGGATAGGAAAAGACAGGACAAGAAAAGAACGGTTGCCTTATGCATAGAACTCCTCCACACTGTGAGCCTGGCACCCGAGGGTAAATCAGAAGGGAATGCAGAACAAGGTATACAAAAAAGAAAGCCCCGAAAGATCGAGGCCTCTCAAAACCGTTGGGTCGGAACAGCACCCTGCGACGTAATCAGTATGGATGGTCGATCGGAGTCGGTCAAGTTACTTTTGTTGAAGGAGCTTATCCCTGCCTTTTGCTCCCACAGAACCGGCGCTTCAAACAGAAGCGTGGACCCGACGGGACTTGAACCCGCATCTGCTACCGTCGCAGGGTGCTGTGTTTCCGTTACACCACGGGCCCGGATAAAGCTTATGCCAACGGGAGGCTGGTGTCGGATCAAGCATCGTGCATTTTGTGAGCGTACAGTTCAAAATGGGACTGCCTTCGCCCATCGCGTCAATTTCTAGAACCACGTTCCCGCGCGATATTTGCGGTACTCCTCGCCGAATTCAGCTTCCAACACGGCCGCCTCTTTTTTCGCGCGCTGCATCTGCAAGGGAATAATGGCCACGAAGATCAGAAGCCACACCGGCCTCCCGATCACGAGGATCTTTCCCACAAACACGCACGAACCGAACACATAGATTCGGATTGCGAATCTTTGCATAGAACCCGTGCGTCACCAGGTGTCTGGCCCGTGCCGCAACTGAAAACGATCTGCCGAGTTGGAAGCGGGCGATGCTCCAGCACACGAATGCCACAACTAGCACGCACAAGCCGAGCTCTGCATTGCAGCCCAAACCGGCGGCCTGAGCCGCCAGATCGCCGCTATCGCACCCGCGGCCACGGCAATCGTCAACACAATGTGCGTGCGAATCATCGGTGGTGAGGAGAGTAAATCACCAATTGGGCCCTGACAAGGCCGCGCCGCGTCAGAGAAGCCCGGAAAAATTGACGCCTGTTAAAATCAATATTTATGGTGCTTTTCTCGCCTGGAATCCCTGGGTAAACTTTTTTGAGTAGTACCATCCCAGGCTCAGACTCCACAAGAAACAGATAGACTCCAGCAACATGGCATCCCTAAATAGGTAGTAGCGCATGTTCCGCCAGCTCGAAGTCGGCACAGAGAATGCGATTCCAAAGATAGCCATGCACGCAATCCACACCCATAGAAAAGCGCCCAGCGCGTAGAGGACGAGCAGAATTCGGCTCGGTATCCGATTCCTCGATAGATCCCGCCCTTCGATCTTCTTCCCGATCCAATACCAAATTACGAAAACAAGCACGAAGAATAGAACCGTGCGAGGTTCTATCCTGATCCTTCCAACCTTAAAAGCGAGCCCGAAAAACGGTTGTGCAGGAGCTGAATAAACATAGGCCGGGAAGTTCAAAGAGGCGCTCAGAAAGCTGCCATACCAGTGCCAAGGCGCAGGGGAGTCATCGAACACCCTGACTGACTGCTGATATTGCACCCAGTTCATGATGGACGTGGGCAAGATCAACCCCGGCAACACAAAACGCCATGGCAACTTTCTGATAGTCATCTGAGTTGTACCCACCATTAGACACCACATCCGGATGCTTAGAGCGGACCATGACCGCTGTTCGGAATCCTCGCCTGTTAAAATCAATACTTACCTGCTCTCACCATGGATTCCCAGCACATCCGCAACTTCGCGATCATCGCGCACATCGACCACGGCAAATCCACGCTGGCCGACCGCCTGCTGGAGCTCACCGGATCGCTCACCGCGCGCGAGATGCAGGCCCAGGTGCTCGATTCCATGGACCTCGAACGCGAGCGCGGCATCACCATCAAGGCCCACGCGGTGCGCATGATGTACACCGCGCAAGACGGCCAGACCTACCAGCTCAACCTGATCGACACTCCCGGCCACGTGGATTTTTCCTACGAAGTCTCGCGCTCGCTGGCCTCGTGTGAGGGAGCATTGCTCGTAGTCGACGCGTCGCAAGGCGTCGAAGCGCAAACGCTAGCCAATTCCTATCTCGCCATCAATCACGGCCTGGAAATTATTCCGGTCATCAACAAGATCGACCTGCAAAGCGCCGACATCCCGCGCACCAGGGAAATGATCGAGAGCGCCGTCGGCCTCGACGCTTCCGACGCCGTCCTCATCAGCGCCAAGACCGGCCAGGGAGTTCCCGAAGTCCTCGAAGCCATCGTGAAGCGCGTCCCTCCACCCAAGGGAAGTCCCGAGAACCGGCTCCAGGCGCTGGTTTTCGACTCCTGGTTCGACGCCTATCGCGGCGTGATCGTGCTCGCCCGCGTATTTCAAGGCAGGCTGCGCAAGGGCCAACGCATCCGCCTCATGTGGAACGGCACAACGTTCGACGCCGAAACTCTCGGCGTGCTCACCCCCAAGCCGGTCGAGATCGACGAACTGAAAGCCGGCGAAGTCGGCTTCCTCATCGCCAACATCAAGAATGTCGCCGACACGAAAATCGGCGACACCATCACCGACGACGCCAATCCCGCCATCGAACCGCTCCCCGGCTTCGAAGAAATCAAGCCCATGGTCTTCGCCGGACTCTACACCGTCGATGCCCATGAGCACACGCAGCTGCGCGAAGCACTCGAAAAACTTCGCCTCAACGATTCCTCATTTTTCTTCGAGCCCGAAAGTTCCGTCGCCCTCGGTTTCGGCTTCCGTTGCGGCTTTCTCGGCTTGCTCCACATGGAAATCATTCAGGAGCGCCTGGAACGCGAGTTCGGCCTCGCCCTCATCACCACCGCGCCCGGCGTGCGCTACAAAATCTATAAAACCGACGGCGTGATGGTTGAGATCGACAATCCCTCGCGCTGGCTCGATCCCAGCGAAATCGAAAAAATCGAAGAGCCGGTCATTCTCGCCACCATTCTCACTAACGAAGAATACGTCGGAGGAATTCTCGCGCTGGTCGAAGAAAAACGCGGCAAGCAAAAGACGTTCGAATACGTCAGCAGCTCGCGCGTCATGTTGCACTATGAGTTACCGCTGAACGAGATCGTGCTCGACTTCTACGACCGCCTCAAATCCGTCTCCCGCGGCTACGCCTCGCTCGACTACCACCTCGCCGATTACTGGGAATCGCCCATGGTCAAGCTCGACATCCTGGTCGCCGGCGAGCCGGTCGACGCTCTCTCCATCATCGTGCATCGCGACTTCGCCTACGAGCGCGGCAAAGCCCTGGTTTCCAAGATGCGCGAACTCATCCCTCGCCAGATGTTCGAGGTCCCCATCCAGGCCTCCATCGGCGCAAAGATCATCGCCCGCGAAACCGTCCACGCCATGCGAAAAAATGTTCTAGCCAAATGCTACGGCGGCGACATTACCCGCAAGCGCAAGCTGCTCGAGAAGCAGAAGGAAGGCAAGAAGCGCATGAAGCGCATCGGCCGCGTCGACATTCCTCAGGAAGCTTTCCTGGCCGTCCTCAAGGTCGGCGAAGGCAGCGACTAAGGGCTGCGCCGGCACCTCCATTCGCCCGGCCAGAGATCACCAAAAGCGATGACAGGAATCAGAATTCCGCTTCGCTCCATCCCTGAAAAGCCAGGTAAATCGGGCCGAAAATCGAAAGTGCTGGAACCCCCAGATGTGCAAATCTCAAAACAGACACGAATCCAAACCAGCCGCAGAGGCCCGCATGTTAATGTCCCATGAATTGCATAACTGGTTACTATTCAGAGATTTAAGAGGCAATTCCTCGCCGCTGCGGCACCGACCGAGCGGTCTTTCCTGGAAGGCATTCTGAAATCAGTTTTCAATTCCACAATCTTTTCCACAGGTGCGACGGTGGATCGCACCCGCGCCCGCAAGCCCAACTTCCTTAAGGTACTTACAGTAGCAACTTGCACAGTTCCTTCGCCTTTTCAAGGCGATGAATTTCGCCTCGCCCTGACCGATTCATCGAATCCAATCGTCCTTGCTCAGGCTCTCAAACCGGGTCGAAGATTTCAGGAAAGCGAGCTGAATGGTGTCGGTCGGACCATTCCGCTGCTTGGCGATAATCAGCTTCGCCTTGTTCGTCAAGTCCGCATTATCGCGATCGTAGACCTCCGGCCGGTAAATAAACATCACCACGTCGGCATCTTGCTCAATCGCGCCCGACTCTCGCAGGTCCGAAAGCTTCGGTTCGTTATCCTTCGTCCCGCGAGTTTCCGGAGCGCGGCTCAGTTGCGACAGCGCCACCACCGGAACCACGAGTTCCTTGGCAATTGCCTTCAGGCCGCGCGAGATCGACGACACTTCCTGCGTTCGGTTCTCATATCGCTTCCCCCCGGCGGTCATCAGCTGGAGATAATCCACCACAATCAAATCCAGATTCTGCTGCGCATGTTTCAGCCGCATGGCCTTGGCGCGCAGCTCGCTCAGAGAAATTCCCGGTGTGTCGTCCACAAAAATCGGCGCGGTGCTGAGTTCCTCATAAGCTCGAGTTACCTTTCGGTAATCGTCTTTGGGAAGAAAGCCGGTGCGCATGGCGTGCGAATCGATCTGCGCCCGCGAACACAAAAGCCGCAGCAGCAGCGCCTCGCTCGACATTTCCAAAGAAAACACTCCCACCACTTTCTTGTCCCGCACCGCGCAATTTTCGGCGATATTGAGCGCGAACGCGGTCTTGCCCATGGACGGCCGCGCCGCAATGATCACCAGATCCGAGCGCTGCAATCCGCTGGTCAGATTGTCCAGGTCCTCATAATGCGTTTCCAGGCCGGTAATGCGCTGGCCGCGCTTCAGCAAATCGTCGAGCGACCCGAAATGCGATTTAAAAATATCGTGAAAGCCCTGAAACCCGCGCCCAATGCGCTTTTCCGAAAGCTGAAAAATCGCCGCCTCGGCGTCGCCCAGCACATCCTCGGCCGCATCCGACTGGTCGCTGGCCCGCGCAATCGCCGTGCTCGCAGCCGAGATCAGTCCGCGCAGCAGCGCCTTGTCGCGCACAATTTTTACGTAATGCTCAATGCTTGGCCGGTCCGGCATTCCGACCAGCAGGCTCGACACATAGGCCACGTCGCCAATGGCCTGCAGTTCCTTGTGCCGCTCCAGCTCCTCGATCAGCGTAATCATGTCGATCGGCCGCGAAGACTCCGCCAGATCGACCATGCGGGCATAAATCCGCCGGTGCGAGTCGAGCGAAAAATCTTCCGCCTGCAGATGCTCTGCCGCCTGGTTATAAGCAAAATTGTCGGAAAGGATCGCGCCCAGAATCGAACGCTCCGCCTCCACATTTGCCGGCAGCGTGCTGATCGCGGTGTAATCGATAGTTGCCAAGTGATTGCCCCGCCGGAACTAACTCAATCTCCCAAGTCCGAGTTCCGGATCTCCTCAAAGTTGTTGTGCTGGTATGCGGTCATACTAACGTCGCTGGCCTTGTGAAATTCGTGAATGCCTTTGGAAAACTCCGGCAAATCAATTTTTTCCCGGAGACCGAAGTGCATGAAGGTTCGACTTCCTTCGTGATCCTTAGTGCCCTTCGTGGTTATCGGTTTTTCTAACCAGCAAAATTGAACCGCGACAAACCATCCCTACACTTGACGAGACGCCTTCCACCGGAGTATCTCATAAGGGCGAACGAAAAGAGAACACAAGGGAATGAAGCCCGCTGTAACCGGGGCTCAGTCAAGGAGTGTTGAAAGAAGTCCATGCCCGCACCCGAACTCGCCAAGCTCGACTACTTCGTCGGCGACTGGACCACCGAAGGCTCGATCCTCCCCGGCCCCTGGGGCGCTGGAGGAAAATTCAGCTGGACCGAGCACACCCAATGGATGACCGGGCATTTTTTCCTCGTCGGCCGCTGGGACTTCCAAATGCCCGCCCACCTCGGCGGCGACGGCGAAGAACTCTTCGTCATCGGCTACGACACGCGCCACAGCGTCTATACTTTCGACGCCTTCAGCAGTCAGGGCCTGCACCAGATTTCCCAGGGCAGGCTCACCGGCGACAGCTGGCTCTGGACCAGCGAAGGCCTGCAGCAAGGCCAGCCCGTGCAACAGAGGATGACCATGCAAGTCCTCTCACCCACCACCTACAACTTGCGATTCGAGATTTCAAACGACGGAACCATCTGGAAGACGTTCATGGAAGGCAAAGCCGTCAAGAAGTAGCCAACCTGGCAGTGCCTGCGGTTTGAAGCGCTTGTCATCCCTTACCGGGCAAAACATCCCCGCCTCAGAATGACGATCCGGGATGGGAGAGTTACATCAGCTGGAGCTAGTCATCTTGCCCACTTGGAATTCAAACGGAGGCACTGCCCGCGACCTCAAGTTTTCCCGACCACAGACCGTTTATAATCCTTGGTCTTATTTAATTTTGGTCTTTAATCTTGGTCCGGCATTGCGCCGCATTCTTAACTTGTAAGGACATACTTTGCTCGATTTCTTAGGAGACCTACGACGCACCCACATGTGCGGCACGCTGCGCCCCTCCGACGCCGGCAAAAAGGCCGTGCTCATGGGATGGGTCAACCGCCGCCGCGACCATGGGAGCTTGCTGTTCATCGACCTGCGGGACCGCACGGGCGTGACCCAGGTTGTCTTCAACCGGGAACTCAACGCGGCGGTCCACGCCAAAGCCGACGCGCTCCGCAACGAGTACGTCATCGCGGCGATTGGCAAGGTAAAGCCGCGCGATGCCAACACCATCAATCCAAATATGCCGACAGGCGAAGTCGAGCTGGTCGCCGACGAAATCCGCATTCTCAACGAGTCGAAGCTGCCGCCCTTCCTGCCTTCCGACACCGCGCTGACCAACGAAGAGACGCGCCTGAAGTATCGCTACATCGACCTGCGGCGCGACGCCATGCAATTCAATATCGAGACGCGCCACAACGTCGCCAAGGCGATCCGCGATTATCTTTCGGCGCAGGGATTTTTCGAAATCGAAACCCCGTTCATGACGCGCTCCACGCCCGAAGGCGCGCGCGACTATCTCGTCCCCAGCCGGGTGCAGCCCGGCACGTTCTACGCGCTGCCGCAGTCGCCGCAACTGTTCAAGCAGATCCTCATGATCTCCGGCTTCGACAAATATTTTCAGATCGTACGCTGCTTCCGCGACGAAGACCTGCGCGCCGACCGCCAGCCCGAGTTCACTCAGATCGATCTCGAGATGTCCTATCCGCAGGCCGAGCGTGTCTGGGAAGTTGTTGAAGGATTCCTGACCGCCGCCTTCCGCGCCACCGGCAGCGAGATCAAAACGCCCTTCCCGCGCATGGACTACGACGAGGCCATCCGCCTCTACGGCATCGACAAGCCCGATCTGCGCCTGCCCGCGTTCACCGATGTCCGCGATTGCTTCACATCCGAAAATCTGCAGGAACTGGCGATCAACGCGAATCTTCCAGTGATCGCCGTCCGCACGCCCAAAGTTGGCGAACTCTCGCGCAAGGAGCGCGACGACATCAAACCGATGTTCCACGCCAAGGGCGGCGCAAAAATTTTCGAAGACTTCAAGCGCATCGGCAATAAATATCCCGAGGCTGCGGCCGCGATCTCAAAGAAAACCAGCGCTGAAGAAGGCGATCTCATTGTGCTGGTCGCCGGGTCGGCGCAAGCCGGACCGCAGACGGCCATGCCCACTCATCGCAAGGTCACCCCCGCGGAGCTGGCGATTTACGGCTCCGCCGGACTCTTGCGGCTCGCGCTCGCGCAAAAGTACGCGGACCGCCACGACATCTTCAAAAAGACAGGCGATTCCGCAAAAGATTTTCGCTTCCTCTGGGTCACCAACTTCCCCATGTTCGAATGGGACGAAGGCGAAAAGCAGTGGATGGCCGCGCACCATCCCTTCACCTCGCCGCACGATGAAGATATGGCCCTGCTCGAAGCAGGCGTCGAGTCACTAAACGATCCGCAGTCGCCGCTCAGCGCCGTGCGGGCGCTCGCCTACGACGTGGTGCTCAACGGCACCGAACTCGGCTCCGGTTCGATCCGTATTCATCGCCAGGACATTCAGCGCAAAATCTTCCGCGCTCTCGGCATGACGGAAGAAGAAGCCAAGTCGCGCTTCGGATTTTTCCTCGAAGCCCTCGAATACGGCACGCCTCCGCACGGCGGCATCGCCCTCGGCCTCGACCGCATTGTCATGATCCTGGCCGGCGCCGAAAGCCTGCGCGAAGTAATCCCGTTCCCCAAGACCGCCCGCGCCGTCGACCTGATGGTGGACGCGCCCACGCCAGTCAGCGACCGCCAGCTGCGCGAACTGGGGATTGTAGTGAAGAAAAGCTAAACTGCAAGGCCCGTCGGGGCGGCTCACGGCTCTTCTGTTAACGTTTCCGGGGCCGCAGCTGCAACAAATACTTCCATTGCGGGCTTTTGGGTGGCGCAGCGCTTACAGTGCTGCGATTCAGGCCATCAAGGAGGGTGGCTTTAGCCGCTGAGGTACCTGAAAGCCACGCTATCAGATCGCGTTCAGGAACTTCGCTTTCAAACGCTCAGCAACCGCATCCATCACAAAGCCCGGGTGCGCCGAACTGTAAGGATATTCCTCTGGCGCTTTCGCCAACCCTCTCTTCACAGGGTTCTGCCGGATGTAACATTTAAAATTGATGTACTCCTCAACATCCCTTATTCGCCGGTCATAGTAACTCGGCTGCCAGATCTCACCCGCATATCCCAGCTCCTTTCGGGCTCGATAAGCGAATCCACCTTTGATCAACTGCATCGCCCTTTCCAACGTCAGAGTTGGAGTGATCAACAGATGAAAGTGATTGGGCATGACAACGAATTCGTGCAGCAGATACTTTTTCTGCAGCCGGTAGTGCAAGAGCGTATCGATAAACGGCAGAGAGAGCCGCTCGGACTGAAACAGGCTTTGTTTCTGGAACGTCGAAGCGGTAATGAAGTAAACGCTGTATCCCGTGTTGCCTCTGGGAGGCGCAGCCATAAGTACCTCGGCGGCTAATGCCGGTCTATATGGCTCACTCTATCGCAGCGCTGTAAGCGCTGCGCCACCCAAAACCACTTTATGTCAGATTCCGTTCCGATTTGAACCGTGCGATCTTCGGGTATGCTAGTCTGCCTGCGGCACAGAGGCGTCCGCCATCTGCCCCGTCAACCTACACATGCGAAGACAAATTCCCATCTTCCTGCTGACTGCTGCGGGTGTTCTTTCAACGACCTTCCTCTCCGCGACTACCTCTGCGCAGCAGTTAGCTGATCGACCGGCGCCCGCGATCATCGAACACGGCAAGTTCACCCTCCACAAGATGGAGCAGCCGATCGGCGAAGAAACCTACGAAATCCGCCGCGACGGCGACTCGCTGGCCGTCAAAATCGATTTCAAATTCACCGACCGCGGCTCGCCCGTCCCGCTCACCACGACCTTTCGCGCCGCCCCCGACCTGACGCCGCAATCTTTCGAAATCAAAGGCCGCACCGCGCGGTCGGTCGAGATCGATGAAGCGGTGTCGATTGAAAACAATAAAGTCCACTTCCGCATCCGCGACAGGCAGAGCGAACTCGCCCTGCCCGCCGGCCCGTTCTTCACCATCGCCGGCTACGCTCCCACCACCATGCAGATGCTCATGGTCCGCTACTGGACTGCGCACGGCTCACCCGCGCAACTGGCAACGCTCCCCACCGGCACGGTGAAAATCGAGCCGCGCGGAGAAGATGTGTTTCGAGTTGGGGAAAAAGACGAAAAGCTCGACCGCTTCACCATCGAGGGCCTCATCTGGGGACGCGAAACCCTCTGGTTCGACGCCAATCGCAATCTGGTCGCCGCCGTCACCACCGACGCCGAATTCGATCACTTCGAAGCCATCCGCGACGGCTACGAACCCTCCCTCGGAGCTTTCGTCAGCCGCGCCGGGGCCGAAGGCATGAGCGCGCTCGCCGAAATTTCCAAAGGTATCCCCGGCAGCCACGCCTCCACTCTTGCCGTGGTCGGCGGCACGCTGATTGACGGTACCGGAGCCGCGCCCGTGCCAGACGCCGCCGTCGTCATTCACAATGGCCGCATCGTGGCCGCCGGTCCGCGCGCGAAAATACAAATTCCCAAACACGCCAACGTCGTCGATGCTCACGGCAAATTCATCCTGCCCGGCCTCTGGGACATGCACGCGCACTTCGAGCAGGTCGAGTGGGGGCCGATCTACCTCGCCGCCGGCGTCACCACGGTCCGCGACTGCGGCAACGAATTCGAATTCATTACCGCCGTGCGCGACGCCATCGCGCAAGGGCGCGGCCTCGGCCCTCGAATTCTCGCGGCCGGCATCGTCGACGGCTCCGGCCCCATGACCATCGGCGTCAACCGTGTCGATACTCCTGAAGAGGCGAAGATGTGGGTCGACCGTTACCACGCCGCCGGTTTTCAGCAGATGAAAATCTACAGCTCGGTGAAACTCGAAGAAGTGAAAGCGGTCACCGCCGAAGCTCACCGTCTCGGCATGACCGTCACCGGACACGTGCCCGACGGGCTGAACGCCTATCAGGTCATCGAAGCCGGGCAGGACCAGATCAACCACATCATCTACATCGCCGACATCATGCACGCGCCATTCCCCGCCGGCATGAGCCGCATTGACAAGGCGAAAGCCCGGGCCAACATCGACCTTGATTCCCCCGAAGCTAAAAAAGCGCTGGCATTTCTGAAAGACCATCACACCGTGCTCGATCCCACCATGTCGGTTTTCGAGTTTTCCACCGCGACCACGGCGAAACCTCCCGCCAGCTTCGAGCCCGGCGTGAACAAAGTCGCGCCCGAACTCGCCGAGCAACTCACCGACGTCGGACCGCCGACCGAGCGCTCGGAAATTGGCGAGAAAGTTTTCGAAAAGGAATTGGCGATCGTCGGAGCCCTGCATCGCGCCGGAATCCCTATCGTCGCCGGAACCGATCAGACCGTCCCTGGATTCAGCCTGCACCGTGAAATGGAGTTGTACGTACAAGCCGGATTCACGCCCATGGAGGCCATTCAGGCGGCAACGATCGTCTCCGCCCGCGCCATGGGCCTCGACAAGGAATCAGGCACGGTTGAGAAAGGCAAGCGCGGCGACCTCATCCTCATCAAAGGCGATCCGCTCGAAGATATTCACAACACCCGCAACGTCGAATATGTCATCACCAACGGAACCATGTACCACACCGCCGAACTCTGGCAGAGCGTAGGCTTCAAACCGTAGTGGCCACACCGAATGCGCCGTCAGTTGCCTTTGGGGGGCGCAGCGCTTCAAGCGCTGCGATAAGGTTCCCATGAAACTGACGCGGCTTTTAGCCGCAAGGCTCAGCCCGCGACGGATCTGAAACAATCGCTTTCCCCCTGTGCTAGTCTGCCTTTTATGATGCACGTTTCCACTCACTCCAAAAATTTCCTCAGCGACAAAGTCTCGCACTTCACCGAATCCGTGATCCGCGAGATGACGCGTCAGGCCATGCTGCATGGCGCGGTCAATCTGGCCCAGGGTTTCCCCGATTTCCCCGCTCCCGCGGAAATCAAACAGGCCGCCCAGCAGGCGGTCGCGGCCGACGTAAATCAATACGCCATCACCTGGGGTGCCAAAAGTCTGCGCAACGCGATCGCCCGTCAGATGGGAGTCTGGCAGGGAATCACTGTCGATCCGGAAAAAGAAATCACGGTTTGCTGCGGATCGACCGAAGCCATGATCTCGACTCTGGTCGCGGTCTGCAATGCGGGCGACGAAGTCGTGATCTTCGAGCCCTTTTATGAAAATTACGGTCCGGATTCCGTGCTGAGCGGCGCCCGTCCTAAATTCGTAAAGCTGCGCCCGCCGCAGGAAGACGGCGGCGAATGGACCTTCGACGAAAAAGAATTGCGCCGCGCCTTCGACAAGCACACCAAAGCCATCATTCTGAATACCCCTAACAACCCTACTGGAAAAGTTTTCACACGCGCCGAACTGGAACTGATTCGCGATCTCTGCCTCGAGTTTGACGTGCTCGCCATTACCGACGAGATTTACGAACACATCCTCTACGACGGAGCCAAACACATTTCGATGGTGACGCTCGACGGCATGCGCGATCGCACAGTCACCATCAACGGTATGTCGAAAACATACAGCGTCACGGGATGGCGCGTGGGCTGGGCGGTTGCGCCCGAGAAGATTACAAACGCAATCCGCAAGGTGCACGACTTTCTGACCGTAGGCGCGCCTGCGCCCCTGCAGGAAGCTGGTGAGGCGGCGTTGAGTCTGCCACCCGAGTACTACGCGAAACTGGCCGAGGGCTACCGCGCGCGCCGCGATCATCTCATGCCCGCGCTGACTGCGGCCGGGTTCAAGTGCTTCCGCCCGCGCGGCGCATATTACGTCATGACCGATATTTCCGCGTTCGGATACGACGACGACGTTTCCTTCGCGAAATATTTGGTGCAGGAGATCGGTGTCGCCACCGTCCCCGGCTCGAGCTTCTATCGCGATCCCCGCGACGGCGCAAAGCAAGTTCGCTTCGCCTTCTGCAAGAAACCCGAAACTCTGGACGAAGCCGCCCGCCGCCTCGCAAAACTGCGCCGCTGACTTGCCCCCAGGAATGGCGACAAAAACCTCCCGAGTTCTTCACAAAATTGTGGAGTATACTGCGAAGAAGTTTCGCAATTCCTGGCGGGAAGAGTGCACTTATGGCTTTGAATGCAGCCGAGCAGCTGGCAGAGCAGGTTCCGGCGGACGATTTTCAGGCCCTGGAAGAGAAAATTTATCGCACCATAGAAATGTACAAGTCGGCGCGGCAGGCTCAGGCCGCGGCCGAACGCGACACCCAGCGCTTGCGCCAGCAACTGGAAGATCGCGAAGAGGAATTAGTCACGCTGCGGCGCGAGACGGTGCAGTTGAAAAAGGAGCGCGAGGATATCCGCGCCCGCGTCGAAAAAATGCTGCAGCAGATCGAATCGTTAGCTGAAGCCAGCTAGAGCCGAAGCGAGCCAGGCCGCGGACGGAGCATAGACAGAGCGTATAAAAACGCTGGATTTCTCATGGGAATCTTTATGGCGACGGCAACCAAAAATCAGGCAATCAAAGACGCTCAGAACGCCAGTGTCCGCGTGGAGATTTTTGACCAGGCTTACAACCTGCGCGGCTCCGATCCCGACTACATCCTCAAGCTCGCCGAGTATGTCGACTCCAAAATGCGCGCCGTAGCCGAGGCCACCAACACCATCGACACGGTAAGGCTGGCCGTGCTGGCCGCGCTCAATATCGCCGACGAATTCCATCTCCTCAAGAAAAAGCAGGACAGCGGGGCAACCGATTATCAGAAGCGCGCGCATCTATTAGCCAATGCGCTCGACGAAGTCCTTGAGGAAGATCGCAAGGCAGGCTAGCGCCCGGAGTCTGAAATATCTCTGTCATCCCGGCCGGAGCGCGGCCAAGCAAGCGGAGTGGAGGGACCCGCGCTTGCCGGACCGCATGTCCTTACGCCAGATTTTGTCACGCGAACTTCAGACTCACCTCGTTCGCTTGCGCCGGGCGACCGTAACCCTCTTACTCGTTCTCCTGTTCGTCGCGCCCGCCTTCGCCCAGGAAACCACCATCCGCTCGCAAGCCAACGTCGTACTCGCTCCCACGCTCGTCAAAGACCAGCAGGGCGAAATCATCTACGGCCTCGAGGCTCAGGATTTTATTGTGGAAGACGACGGCGTCGAGCAACTACTTCGTCTGGACGAAGTGCCCGAAGGCCAGCCGATTTCGCTGGTCGTCGCCATCCAGCGCGGCCGCCGCGCCGACTACGAATTTCCTCGCATGCAGGGCCTCAAGACGATGCTCGATCCGCTGTTCGCCCTGGGCACGGCGCGCGTCGCCATCGTCGAATTCGACAGCCAAGTCGAGCTCACCCGCAACTTCACCCAAGATGAAAGCCTGATCTCCGGCGAGCTGGAAAATCTGCGGCCAGGTGATGATGGAGCCGCGATCCTCGATGCCGTCGCCTACTCCATCAACCTGCTCAAGCAGGAACCTGACGGCCGCCAGCGCGTCCTGCTCCTGATCAGCGAAACCCGTGACCACGGCAGCAAGGCCAAAATCGAAGCCACCGTCGCGGCCATCGGACAAAGCAACTCCGTCATGTATGCGCTTGCCTTTTCCCCATCGCTTTCTAACATCCTCGACACCGGCCGCGGCAACAACATCAACGAGATGCATCCCTCGCCCGACCTTCTGGCGCCGCTTGTGATGACCGCGCAGGCCATGCGGAAAAATGCCCCCAAGACCATCGCTTCCATGACCGGCGGCGAATACGAACTGTTCGCGACCCGCAAGAAATTCGAAGTCCGCATGAACGACTTCACCAATCACCTGCACAGCCGTTACCTGCTAAGCTTCGCGCCCAAAGATCCGCACCCCGGTCTGCACCAGATTCGTGTGCGATTAAAAAAGCAGGATTCGGCAACGACCATATTGGCGAGAACCAGTTACTGGGCCGAAGAAACCAAGTGACGATAGAAAATGCTGGAAGAACATCGATCGGCTTCGGGATACCGACCTTAGCGTGACTGGTTCGCTTTCAGCGACATGGAGAACTCTATTCGTCCCGGCGGACGTCTAACCTTCACCGCAAATGCTCCGAGTTCAGTAACAACACCCCTTTTATCGGTCAAATTGAATTGACGACTGAAGCGGAATGCCAGCTGCGCGGCCGGCCTCTCTGGCACCGACTCCCCGATTGTTTCGACGTTGATCCGGTGGCCATTGTGCTCAAAATTAAAACCCTTTAACTTTGTGCAGGCCAGATAGAGAACTTGAGCATCAGGAACAGGCGGCGAATCGCTGAGATAGTGATGCAGCCGCTGTTTGCTAGGCTTCCCGCTCTTCTTGCTGATCAATCCCAGTTGCTTGACCACATCAATTTGGGTCATGCCTGTCCTGTCTAAATAGTCTCTCAAAGCCCCCCCGAAGGCGCGGGCAAAGTCCTTGCCGGAATCGCTATGGTGATCAGGCAACATGCCAGAGGCAGTAAACTATACTTGACCACGTCTAGTAGGTCAAATATAGTTGACCATAAGGCTGCTGAATCGAATTGAGCGTGTTCGTAGTCTTTACGGGAGGAGGTGCGGATGATGGCGGCGACTGTGATCGGTGACGAAGACAAGCTTGCTGAGCTGATCCTCTACATCAGCCAGAAATGCGCGACGGACCCGAAATTCGGTGCGATAAAACTCAATAAGATTTTGTATCTGGCCGACTTCCTGTCCTTCGGAAATTGGGGAGAGCCCATTACTGGCGTCGAGTACCAGCACCTTCGTTTAGGCCCTGCTCCCCGGAGACTAGTCCCAGTCCGCGACGCGTTGCAAAGCGCTGGCAAGCTAGCAGTACAAACATTGCCCCTCAAGAGCGGCAGGCAGCAGACCAGAACCGTTAACTTATCTGATCCCAACCTGAAATTATTCTCCGGCCGTGAGATCGCGCTGGTGGATAGTGTGATTGAGGATCTGTGGAATCTGGACGCAGAAGAGAGCAGCGAACTCAGTCATCGCTTTGTCGGATGGAAGATGACCAAGGACGGGGACAACATTCCCTATGGGAGCATTTTCATATCCGACGAACCACTCTCTCCCGCGGAGATCCTTAGAGGGCAAGAGTTGGCGAAAGAATTGAATTTAGGCTCCGATGACGCTGATTAGTAGAATGTATGGAGATTCTCGAAGACCAGTTATATGCGGATCAGATCAACAGGTACCGGATTAATTGGAAGCGATTAGACGATGCCCTAATGTCGCTGTACCCCGCGCTATTAGGTAGTCCGGAGCTTTTTCCTCTTGTTCCCGGAACTCAAAATCTTCATCGCCTGAAACTGGTCGGATTCCCTGGCGTTCCGCCCCTCTCGATATTCTTCACTCTGGCTCCCAACAAGATAGTTCTCAAGACCGCCGAGCTCATTGACCTTGAAGAGTAGAGCAGAAGGGCCTGTAAGACATTTGTGCGCAAGCAGAGCTACTCCACTTGTTCGCCCTGCATCACATCCGCGCTCGCATCCAGCACTTCGCGCACCTTGGCGATCAGCGCCGACAGCGTGAACGGTTTGGGCAGAAACCACAATCCCGGATCGAGCACGCCGTAGTGCACGATGGCGTTGTTCGTGTAGCCGGAAATATAAAGCACCCGAACCTTCGGCGAAATCTGCAGCACCCGTTCCGCCAGTTGCCGTCCATTCATGCGCGGCATCACCACGTCGGTCACCAGCAGCCGGATGCCGTGATGGTCGGATTTGCAGATATCCAGTCCTTCCTCAGGACTGCTGGCCACCAGCACTTTGTAACCGCAATGGGCCAGCACCGACGAGCTAAGCTGCCGCAGTTGCGGATCGTCCTCCACCAACAGAATCGTCTCCGTGCCGCGCTGCACGCTGCCAATCCGGCGGTCGCCGCCCGTCACTTGCGCCGGCTGGTCGACCCGCGGAAAGTAAATCTTGAAACTCGTTCCATGACCGGGCTCGCTGTAGACCCAGATATAACCGCCGCTCTGCTTGACGATTCCATACACCATCGAAAGCCCCAGCCCGGTGCCTTTCCCAACTTCTTTCGTCGTGAAGAATGGCTCAAACACGCGCGCCTGCACCTCCGGAGACATGCCCATCCCGGTGTCGCTGACCGCCAGCATCACATACGACCCCGGCTTCGCCGGCTGATGATCTTCCGCATAAGCCTCATCCAGTTGCGCATTCGCCGTTTCCAGTGTGAGTTTTCCGCCATGCGGCATGGCGTCGCGCGCGTTGAGCGCCAGGTTCATGATGACCTGTTCGATCTGGCCCGGATCCGCCCTGACCGACCCCAAGTCGTTCGCCGGCATGGTGAGTACTTCAATGTCCTCGCCAATCAGCCGCCGCAACAGCGAGTCGAGGTTCAGCATGGTGTCGTTCAGGCTGATCACTCTCGGAGAAAGCACCTGCTTCCGGCTGAAAGCCAGCAATTGCCGCGTAATCCCCGCGGCGCGGTCCGCCGCCGATTTGATCTGCGCCGTACTCTCGGCCAACCGGCTCCCAGCCGGCACGCCGTCGGCCAGAATCTGGCTGTAACCCAAAATGACGGTCAGCAGATTGTTGAAGTCGTGCGCTACCCCGCCCGCCAGCCGTCCAACCGCTTCCATCTTGTGCGCCTGCCGCAGTTTTTCTTCCAGAGCCACGCGGTCGGTGATGTCGCGGATGCCGCTGGTAATCAGCATGCCCTGTTCGGTTTCGAGCGGACTCAAGCTGACTTCAATCGGAAACTCGCTGCCGTCCTTGCGCTGTCCGTATAGCTCCAGGCCCATGCCCATTTCGCGCAAGCGTGGATGCGCCGTGAACTCCATCCGGTGCGCGGGATGTTTCCCGCGAAAACGCTCCGGCATCAGCATTTCAATCTGCTGGTTCAGCAACTCTTCGCGGCTGTAACCGAAAACCTTCTGGGTCTGCGCGTTCACCAGCACGATCTTGCCTTCCCGGTCCGCCACCACCATCGCGTCCGGCGCCGACTCCAGCACTCCACGGAACTTCGCCTCGGCCCGCTCGCGGTCGGTAACATCCTGCACCAGCGATGCCACGCCGAGCACGCGTCCCGCGTCATCCACCAGCGGCGTGTTATACCACTCGCAAGAAATCACGCGGCCATCTTTGGTGACGTTGTCGTTCGCGCTGCCTCGTTTTCCGCCCTTTTTTGCCAGCAACTCCTGCCAGACACGATCCACTGCCGGACGAACCTCGGGCGGCACAATAAAATGTCCCCGCTGTCCAATCGCCTCTTGCTGCGTATATCCAAAGATCCGTTCCGCCGAGTGATTCCACGCGGACACGCGAAAATCCAAATCCCACTCCACCACCGCCAGCGGAGTATTTTCGATGTGCATTCGCAGTTTCTGCTGCGATTGCCGGATTTCCTCCTCCGCCCGCTTGCGCTCCGTAATGTCCTTGCAAATCCCCAACAGCCCCACCACCCGCCCGCTCGGATCGCGAAACGGCCCCTTGGTCGACAGGTACAAGCGCGTGACTCCTGCCGCCGTGCCGAATTCTTCATAGGTCTGCGTCTTGCCCGACTGCACCACTTCGCGGTCTTTCTGCATGATGGCGCGCCCGACCTGCGGATGAAACAACTCCACGTCGCTCTTGCCCAGAATCTCCGGCGTGCTCCGCCCCAGGAAACCGGCGCCGGCCGTGTTAATCATCAGGTATCGTCCCTCAAGATCTTTGACGAATACCGCGTCCGTCGTGCCTTCGGTGATGCCTTGCAGCAGCGCGAGATTTTTCTCTAGTTCCTGCGAACTTCGCAGCAATTGGTTCTGCACCACATACAGCCGTCCGCTGGCCGCCGCAAACGACGCCGTTACCAGTACCATCGCCCACCAGAACTGTTCCTGCGCGATGCGTAGCACCAGGGCAAACACAATCGCTGGAATGAGAAGAGGCAGGGACTGCGACAAGAGCTGCGCCCCGCGCGATAACGGCGGGATATTTTCAGCCCCGTCCCGCCCCGGATCCCTCCACGTCGCCGCGATCGCCAGCATCAGGCAAAACGCGACCGTCCACCAAAGATCAGGCCAGGTTCCTTGCTGGTAGTTGCCCGCCGCATAGCCGTAGAGCGTAACGTTCGTGGTAACGGCAAACACGCAGAAAAAAGCCGCCAGCCGCAGAAACATCCGCCGCGCCGTCTGAAAACTTGAGAGCAGCCCGCGCGCCAGAAAACTCAGCGTCAGCAGTCCAAAGAAAACAATCCCCGCATACAGCGCCCGCTCCGCCATGGCGTGCGCCGAATGTTCCCACCGCGACGGCACGTACAGCTGTGACAGCTCCACAGCGAGCACCAGCGCGCAGACCTGCACAAAGTCGCAGAAACGCAGCCAGCGAAATCCGCGATCCGGATCCCGTGGTGTCAAAAAAAGCGTCATCATCGCCGGAACCGGCCAGAAGAATACGAGGATGTCGCTCGGCCACAAGATGCTCGCAGGATTCTTGACGATGTCGAACAGGTAGGTGTAAATCACTCCGCCGGCCCCGGCCAGCAGCAGCGACAGCGAAACCAATCGCCAGACGCGTCTGCCAAATGCCGCCGACTCGCGGCCCGCCGCCCACGCGGCAATCGCGGCAAGTAACGGGGCGGCGGAGGCGCCGATCACGTCGCCCCAAAGCGAAGCGGCGGACGTTCCGTATAGCGTTGCCAGGATTACGACGTGTACGCAGACCAGCGTGACGGCCGCGGCCAGCGCCCACATTCGAATTTTCGGCATCTCTGAGACTTCTCCAGCGTCGCGCCGACCCGCACGGCCGCGGCGCATTGTGCCCGCTGTCGCGTATTACTCTTGCAGATTCGCGTTTAAGTGCTAGCAGTATAAACGCATAGCCCGTCAATCGGAATCAAGTACTTATCTGGTCTCATGCCTGCTTCCGCTCTTTGCATCTCCCCACGGCCGAATCCTGGCAAGCTCATTTGTGAACCTGTCATTACTTTGGTTGCAAACTTCCTGCCAACTATTTGTGCTCTTCCACTTGCCAAGCGGACGGAACTTGCCTAGCATCCGAGATGAAAGCCGGCCTGCGGGGTTGGTGATGGCGGGTCACCGATATTTGAACCAATGCAGAATGAACGGGTGCTCGACTCGAACTAGGATCCGGTGAGCGACGCTCCGCCATGCGGAGATGCCTAAAGGGTCTCGGCGGGCGCCCAACGTCTACCGACGGGTTCATTCTCGGCCCCGTCACACGGCACAGCGGGTCGGCTTGATTGCTTACTTGGCAAGCTCCATGTGGGGACAGCCGCCCTCGGCTGTCCGGTCGAGCGCAGCGCGACAAGGTTCTCTTCGCCCTTTCCTGCTAAACTGGCCCTGTAGCGAATCCAGCGCTCCGCGCATCCAACGAACTGATGTTTCCCCAACTTTTTCATATCGGCCACTTCTTCCTGCCCACTTACGGATTCCTCGTCTCCATGGGCGTCCTCATCGGCCTCTGGGTCAGCGTGCGCAACTCCGAGCGCCTCGGATATGACGGCGACAAGGCCTGGAACCTCGGCATCCTGGTCGTGCTGTGCGGCATTGTCGGCGCCAAGATCCTCTACGTCGTCAACGATTGGAGCTACTACACCGCGCATCCCAGCGAGATTTTCAGTATCTCCACGCTGCAGGCCGGCGGCGTTTTTTCCGGAGGCCTGATCGCCGCCTTCGTAGCCGCCGCCTGGTATGTCCGCAAAAATCACATGCCCGCCCTCGGCACCTGTGATGCCTTCGCCCCCGGCCTCGCTTTAGGACACTCCATCGGCCGCATCGGCTGCTTCGCCGCCGGATGCTGCTACGGCAAGCCCACGCATCATTGGTGGGGGGTGACTTTCACCAACCCGCTCGCCGCCGCGATCACAGGCACGCCCCTCGGCCATCCTATCGAACCCACGCAACTGTTCGAATCCGCCGTCGAACTCGCCAACTTCTTCTTCCTCATGTGGCTGCTCAAGCGCCGCAAATTCGATGGCCAGATCTTCGGCGCCTTCATGTTCATCTACGGCGTAGCCCGCTTCTTCCTCGAATATCTCCGCGACGATCCCGGCCGCGGCTCCGTCTTCAACGGCGCCATGAGCGGCACGCAACTCATCGCCATCGGCCTGGTCCTGGCCGGCGCCATAATCTGGTGGCTAAGGCCCGGCTCGAAAACAGTCCCAGCCCAAACCGTAAGCGCCACGCGGTAGACGCTCGTGTGGGTCCGGGTCCCAGACCCGGACAAGCCGAGTAACCCCCGGTTGTAGCCGCCGCTCCACTCGCAGGATGCGCCATTCTTAGCGCACCTTGCCGAGATCCTGCCCTAAGCGGAGCCGAAGGGGTGGGCGGCACACCGATCGCGCTATGGTGCCCCACCCACCCCATACAACCCTCCCGCCCCTGCCAGCAACTAACAATTTAGTTGACGTTTTGGCCTGTACTACGTCTTAATAAATGTAAGGAGGACGCCTTGCCCCGCACCCAGTCCGCAACCCTGACTGAAGCCGAGTTGCGCATCATGAATGTGCTCTGGCAAAAAGGTCAGGCCACGGTGCACGAAGTTCTTGAGGCCATGCCCGAGAAGCCGGCCCTGGCCTACAACTCCGTCCTCACCATCATCCGCATCCTCGAGAAAAAGGGATACGTCCGCCACACCAAAGATAAAGACGCCCGCGCCTTCATCTATACCGCCAGGGTCGCCAAACAAGATGCCACGCGCTCCGAAGTGCGCCGCCTGGTCACGCGCTTTTTCGGTGACTCCCACGAGTTGCTGGTGCTGAACATCCTCGAAGATAAAAGCATCGACGCCGGAGAACTCGACCGCCTTCGCGCCCTGCTGAACGAAGAAACGCCGGGCCACGAATTGCGAAATGAAGAATTGCGAAATCACGAATTGCGAAATCAAAATCAAGAAGGGAGCAAAGCCAGCGAATGACCGCGCCCTTCGATCTCCACCCGCTCCTCCACATCCAAACCATCGCCCAGCTCTCCGCCGCGCGCATCGTGGACTCGCTGCTGGCTGGAGCTTTCATCGTTCTCGTCGCCGGAGCGGCATTGCGTCTGCGTCGTCAGACTTCGGGCACAAGATTTGCGGTCTGGTTTTCCGCGCTGCTGGCAATCGCAGCCGCGCCCTTGTCCAGCGGCCTGTTGCATAGTTTCGGCTGGTCGCAGCGCGCAACTCTGTCCGCTGCCGTCACCCATCCCGCGATTACCCTCCCGGCCTCGTGGGCACTTTATCTTTTCGCTGCATGGGCATTGATCGCAACCCTGTCTTTGTCGCGCGTGCTGGTGAGCCTGCGCCATCTTCGCGCTCTGCGCCAGCATTGCGTTCCCGTCGATTCCGCCCAGCTCGATGCCGTCGTCCGCGCCACGCTGCATCGCGAAAGCTCCCGCCGGCCGGTCGCGCTCTGCACCTCCAATCAAGTGCACGTCCCCACCGCCATCGGATTCTTCCAGCCCGCCGTCATCGTCCCCAGCTGGCTGCTCGCGGATCTATCGCCCGCGGAACTCAATCAAATCCTGCTCCACGAGCTCGCCCATCTCCGCCGCCGCGACGACTGGACCAATCTCATCCAGAAAATTGTGAAAGCCCTCTTCTTCTTTCATCCCGCCGTCTGGTGGATCGAGAAAAAAATTTCACTCGAACGCGAGATGGCCTGCGACGACGCCGTCCTGGCCGCGACTTCCGAGCCCCGCGCCTACGCCGAATGCCTCACGCATCTCGCCGAACGAACTCTGGTTCGCCGCAGCCTGGTTCGTCAAGGCATCGCCCTGGCCCAAGCCGCCCTGGGCCGCGTCCGCCATACTTCGCTCCGCGTAGCGCAAATCCTCAACCCGAATCGCCCCCACGCGACAAAATCCGCCTGGAAGCCGGCCTTGTCTCTGACCGCAGTCTTGGCCGTAGGCGCGTTAGTTTTGGCCTCCAAAGAACCACAACTCGTAGCTTTCCAGAATGCACCCATTGTGCCCACGGCCAGCAGCGCCGGCCCTCGTAGCGCCGCTCTTGGTAGCGCCGGCGTCCCGCCGGCTATCGCGAGCGCGTACGGCGCTCGCACCCCGCTGTCTCCCATTCCCGCATCTTTTGTTCTCCCGGAAACTTCGCGCCTGAAAAATTTTCCGCGCCATCGGCGCACACCCCACGTTGTGAATAAATTCACGACGAACAAAACGGCTCCCGTCGCGCCGCCGCGAATCGAGGCCAGTAACAATGTCCCAGACCGCGTCACAGACCGCGCCACCGACAACGCCGCCAGCTCCACCATCGAAGGCGCCTTCATCGTAGAAAGTCAGATCGCGAGTTCCGGCGCGAACCCAAGCTCGCTTCATTCAGGCCTGGTTAACCCAAGCCTGGTTCACCCAGGCTTGGTTCATCTCGCCTCCACGACCAGTGCATCCACGCCAGTCTCCACCGAAACCATTTTTCTGTTCGTAGAAACCAATCAGTCCGGCCGCCCCATCTATCAGATCCACATGTGGCGCCTGACCGTTCTCCCCGCCGCGATTCCCGCGGCCAGCAAAGCAACTCCCCGGAAGGAAACCTAGAACCATGAGCGACCCGCAAAACAACGCCAGTACATCACCAAAAACTAACGAATTAGTTGTAGATCCATCGCCAGACCGAACGAAACAAGACCAATCCAAAGAGGAAACCAAATCCATGAATCTCCAATCGCTGTTCCACAAACTCAACAACAAATGGACGCGCCGCCTCGCCATGCCCGTGCTTGTAGTCGCGCTGGCCGGCGCCTTCACCACTTACGAATTCGCCAAGCCCGCCGCGGCCCGCGCCGAATCCCGCCCCGCGTTCGCACCCGCAGCCGCGCCGCTCGACGCCGACAGCGTCACCGCCCTGCTCAATCTCGATCATGCCATGGAGACCCTTGCCGCCCACGTCACGCCCGCGGTCGTCAACGTCACCGTCACCTCCCGCACCAAGTCGCAGGACGTCAGCGGCAACGACAGCGGCAACGACCAGCTCCCCCCCGAAATCCAGCGCTTCTTCGGACAGAATTCTCCCTTCGGCGGCCAGTTCCAGTTCTTCGGCCCGCACATGCGCACTCAGCCCCAGATCGAGCACGGCATGGGCAGCGGCGTCATCATTTCGCCTGACGGCTACATCGTCACCAACAACCACGTCATCGACGGAGCCGTCGACATCCGCGTCACTACCAGCAATCGCCGCTCCTATCGAGCCAAGCTCATCGGTGCCGATCCTCTGACCGACCTCGCCGTCCTGAAAATCGACGCCACCGATCTTCCTTCCGTCCCCTTCGGCGCCTCCAAGGAAGTTCGCCCCGGCGAGACCGTGCTCGCCTTCGGCAATCCCTACGGATTCAGTTTCACCGTCACCCGCGGCATCGTCAGCGCCGTCAACCGTCCCAATCCTGACGCCACCGACCGCCGCAAGCCCGGCGAATTCATCCAGACCGACGCCGCCATCAACCCCGGCAACTCCGGCGGACCCCTGGTCGACGCCCGCGGCGAAATCGTCGGCATCAACACCTTCCTGGTTTCGCCCTCCGGCACTTTCTCCGGCATGGGATTCGCCATCCCCACCCTGATCGTGAAGCCCACCGTCGACACTCTGATCCGCAACGGTAAAGTCGACCACGGCCGCATCGGCATCGGCGTCGCCGACATCACTCCCGAAAACGCCAAGTTCTTCGACGAGTCCAACCCCACCGGCGCCGTCGTCACCCAAGTCGAACCTGACTCGCCCGGACAGAAAGCCGGCCTCGAAATCGGCGACGTCATCACCGCCATCGACGGCAACAAAGTAACGGACGCCTCCGAGCTGCAAGTCGTCGTCGGACAGAACACGCCCGGCACGAAGCTCGAACTCACCGTCCAGCGCAACGGCAAGACCGAAACCATTCCAGTCACGCTGACCACGCTCGGCAAGAACCCCAACGACACTTCCTCCGGAGAGAGCAACGGCCAGGGTAAAGCCCGCTGGGGTCTCGGCCTCGAGGACTTAACTCCCGACGTGCGTGACCAGATCCAGGCCCCGCAGACTCTGCACGGCGCAGTCGTCGAGAACGTCCAACCCGGCAGCTCCGCCGACAACGCCGGCCTGCAGCAGGGAGACGTAATCCTCGAAGTCAACCGCCACAAAGTCCACAACGCCGACGAAGTCCAGCAAGCCCTGTCCTCCATCCCCAAGGGACAAGACGCCCTGCTGCTGGTCTGGTCGCAAGGCGGCAATAGCTTCCGCGTCCTCCACGCCCCCGACAGCCAGGGCATGTAGGAAGCAGGTAGGAAGATCCGCGTAGGGACGGCCGTCCTCGGCCGTCCCCTACGTCGAGCAGAGCAAGACCAAGTGAATCGGCAAGAGGCGCAGTACAAACAGAAGTAAAAAAAAGAAAAGACTAGAGGGTGCCCCACTTCTCCCGGGTTTTGGGAGAAGTGGGGATTTTGACGTTTGACGGAAGAAAAAGCGCAGCGATTTGTGACCCTGGATTAATTTGACCCTGGACTGAAAAGAGAAACCAATCACACATCCACTCCGACCGTCACCCTCCCGCCGGATAGTCATGCCAGGGTGCCCCACTTCTCCCCGGTTTTGGGAGAAGTGGGGATTTTGACGTTGACGGAAGAAAAAGCGCAGCGATTTGTGACCCTGGATTAATTTGACCCTGGATTGAAAAGAGAAATCACGCATCCACTCCGACCGTCACCCTCCGCGCCGGATAGTCATGCCGACGCCGACACCCAGCGCAGCGAAGTGGAGAGCGGAGAAAAGCGGAACCTGCTTTTCCCGCCGAAAGCGAAAATCCCCCAAATCCTGTCAAGCCCCCAAACCGCCCCAATTCCCCGCAACCCATTGTCCCAATTCAGGAAATAATCCCTGAATCCGTGTTACATCACCCCCACCCAACTTGATAAAATAGATCTAGAGACAAAAACCACGCGGCCACCACAGGCCGCGTTTTTTATTGCCCAAAAATCCAGTCGTCAATCATGAAAAACCCAGGCATGAACATCCTCCACGCCAAGGCGCGCGGAGAGTGGGCCGAACTGCGCTTCATCACCCGCGCCATCGAACTCGGCTTCCGCCCCACCAAGCCCTGGGGAGACTCTTCCCCCTACGATATCGCCACCGACCACGAGGGCCACTTCGCCCGCGTCCAGGTCAAATGCACCATCTTCCACCGCGGCAATTCTTACAAATGCCATCTCGATTCCAACGGCCAACCGTACTCTCCCGCCGACATCGACTTCATCGCCGCCCTCATCATCCCCACCGACACCTGGTATATCCTGCCCATCCAAGCCACCAACGGCCAGTCCGACATCCTCCTAAGCCCGCACCGCAAAAACGCCAAATACGCAAAATACAAAGAAGCCTGGCCCCTCCTGAAACGCTAAACGCTGATGCAACCGCAGCGCGAGCGAGACTGTGTAGGGCGGACGCCCCCGTCCGCCCGTCGAGCGAAGCGAGACGAACGAAGTGAAGGTTCATGTAGGGACAGCCGCCCTCGGCTGTCCGGTCGAGCGCAGCTCGACTGCAAGCCACTAGCGGTGAAAGAGCGGCCGCTTCAGCGCCGCGTCAGTGTTGATAGAAGAGAACGACCCGTATCAAAAAGAGAACGATCCGTATCAGGGCACGGCTTCAGCCGTGCCGCCAAGCACCAACAAAGCACCCGGCCTCAGCCGCTGAGGAACGCGAGTGTGGAGCGGGACACTCCCGTCCGCCAGGCGTTCGCCGAAGAGAGATCAGCTCTAATGAAGGGGTCGCATCTCTCAAACTCGATCGAATATTTCAGAGCCGTACACGCCGAGATGGCGGCAATAGTAGATGCAGCCCGTCGCGGCGTGTCGGTCAAGGATGGTGTTCTCTTTTGCACGACCTTTCCCTGTCACGACTGCGCCAAACATATCGTGGCAGCAGGCCTCCAAAGGGTCGTGTATATCGAACCCTACCCAAAGAGTCTCGCACCCGAACTTTACCTTGATTCGATCGCAGTCGATCAGCGCAAACCGAAAAATTTAAACGGCGCTGGAGCCGTTGGGTATGTCAGCTTCGAATCGTTCGTTGGAGTCGCACCCCGTCAATATATGGACTGCTTCATCATGGGGGAGCGGAAAACGAAGGAGGGCGACGTGACTGTTCCGAACAAGAGCACCGCAGTGCCGAGGTTCGCAAAAGAGCTCCCTCCCGAATTGGCAATTTTGGTGCGAGAGAACCAAGAATTTAACCAGGACCCCGGCGCGAGGTGCAATCCTCACGACAGCAGCGGTTGCTGTAGCTGGATACATCTTGGCGGCCCTTTGCGTCACTAACGGATCGACGGTGTATCAACTTCGTAAACTTTCGCGCCGTTGAAAAATTTCTTGCACAAACCGACATTCATCTGCTATAAACAATTCATCGAGAGCATCTGTGTGGCTGGCTGGGCGCTTTTCTGCAACTCTCGTGCGCGTCCGGCATCTAATGATTTGAGAGGGAATGAGTCCCTCAAGTTGTCCCGGCCACGGGACTTGATTCGGAAACAACCAGTAGGTTTCTGAAGGGTACCTTCAAAGCAAGGACCTCCAAAAGTTAAGTTCTTTTCTCAATTTTCTGTCTTCCGCCCTCGCGTGCCTGTGATCTCTTGTGCGCTGAAAGTGAGCGCTTTTGATCGCATCGCGAAAGCGGAAGGCCATACCGTTGCGCGCTTTCGAGCTCAACGGCACATGTAGGAACAGCCGCCCTCGGCTGTTCGGTCGAGCGATAGCTCGACGGTGCCGGCAGCTCCTCGAACGCCGCCCCGATTTCCCGATGTGGAAATCACGTGGAAATTCTGTGGGACGCCCGCGTTGACAGGGTCTTGCGCCGCAACGTATGTTTGTAAGGTTTCGGGGACAGCTGGATTCGCATCTGTGGGTTCGCCCGCAGGAAGGAATCCGGACTGGACTGAATTCGCGCCGCTCAGGCGGATCGCGATTCGGTCTTTGACAACTCGGTTGAACGTGCCAGTCGTGAGAGAGCGGATTCGGGCATTAGTCCGAAACGATCTCACAAGATAGGCCACTGCGTTCTTAGCGGAATGCAAGTGGTCGCCAACACATCCCTTTCGAGCGGATGGAGTTGGCAGCCTACCTTCTACCCGTCGGTAGGCAACTAGGTTTCAAACGAGAGTTTGATCCTGGCTCAGAATCAACGCTGGCGGCGTGCCTAACACATGCAAGTCGAGCGAGAAAGTGGAGCAATCCATGAGTAAAGCGGCGACCGGGTGAGTAACACGTGACTAACCTACCTCCGAGTGGGGAATAACTCCGGGAAACCGGGGCTAATACCGCATAACATCGCAAGATCAAAGCAGCAATGCGCTTGGAGAGGGGGTCGCGGCT
>Ga0335074_10000200_pt1 | contig 94269 bp, 60 predicted proteins | sample Lox_Sample_23_FD_206715 | JGI IMG/M metagenome (GOLD analysis project Ga0335074, IMG submission 206715) | Soil microbial communities from Loxahatchee National Wildlife Refuge, Florida, United States - Lox_Sample_2.3 | ecosystem: Environmental > Terrestrial > Soil > Wetlands | place: USA... | reverse complement strand
GTACGGTTCGTCATTCTTCCGTCCCCTGTGACAGTTAGGTCTGCGGGTGCAAGTGCATTGTGAGGAACTCGAGATAGATATCCCAATCGGACGGAACCATGCCGTGTCCCCCCTCATGCATGTAGTACGCGAGGTCATGCAGGATGGGAACCTTAGGCGCCGGCCACACATCCGTGTCCAATGGATCTTTGCCGAGCAGCTTGTAAACGGGACCGGCGGCTACCTCAGCCAGGAATTCACCTTTCGGATCGGACCAGTAGTCGGTGCTGCCCGTCTGCAACAACAGCGGCCGCGGCGCGACGAGCGCGATCAGCATATTTGCGTCCATCGGGGCCTTGTCCGGAAATCCGCCCCACTTTGCGTAGTTCTCTGCAAACTGGTACGGATAACGTGAGGGCGCAGTGAGGTGCGCGATCGTTTCACCATAGTCACGATGGCTAAGCGCGGCGCCGCCTTCGCCGGAACAACTTGCGATCACCGCGGCAAAACGCTGATCGTGTGCTCCCGCCCACATCACCGTCTTGCCCAGGCGCGATACACCCTGAATCGCCACGCGCTTGGCGTCAATCTGGGAGTCGGTTTTAAAATAATCTTCGACGCGGCTCATGCCCCAGGCCCACTGCGCGATTGCGCCCCATGCATCCGGCGCGCGTTCTGTTTGCCCGGGCTTCAGATAGTGCTCGCCAATACCATCTTGAAATCCGCCGAGAAAATCGGGATCGACGTCGCCGTAATAGAACGTTGCGATGCCGAAGCCCGCGTCAAGCAATCGCTCCACTGGAATATGGCCAAAGAAACACCGGTCTTTGGGCGGCATCACCTTCGTCTTCGTGCGCGGGTCCCATGTCTCTTCAGGAATGATGTCGGGATCGTCGGTCGCGCACTGGTTCGCCGCGAAGCTGATCGTGAAATACATCGGCACCGGCTGCTTTGCCGCCGCCGGCAGATACACCAGCAGATGGATCTTCGGCCACGCAGGATCATTCGAAAACGAGATCGTCACCTGCTTGCGGATGGCCTTGCCTTGAAACGCGCTTCCCTTCTCGACCAGTTGGAAGCTTTCGTCCGCCGGTCTGCCGGGAGCGATACCGTACTGTTGCGTCTCGAAGAGCTCGACGATCTGCGGGCGACGCTTCGTCCACCACGTCTTCGCATTACGCACGATCTTGCCGTCGTTGAGCCGCAGGGGATCCGGCAGAGTGTATGAACCCACCTTTGACTCGTCATAATTCACCGGGATGCCCGCAACAATGCTCGGCGGTGAATGCGGCGCCGACGCGGAGCGTTGCGGTGTAGGCGGTGCACTGGGGGCCTGCGCGCCAATCCTCGCCACGACGAGGAACAACGATACCGCACACAAAGACAACACAGTTCTAAACCGCATGGGAGTCGCTCCGATTCATAGCTTTGGTTGGCGGCACTTTTTCTGTGGGAATAAATTGCCATTTGAAAATAGGTTGTCCTCATGCCGTTGTCAAACGCGTCCGCCTTCGATCGAAAAGGATCGGCGGAGGCGTTCGCGATTGACCGGACTTGATCGTTTTCACTTCGATTTCTGCATGTGAAGTAAAGTGGACATACTCTCAACGAGAATCCACGCGACCTTTGGACTGAAATTGCGAGTTGCGGTCGATACCGGCGGAACCTTCACAGATTGTGTCTACCTTGATGACGGCGCTTTGCGCGTGCTTAAGGTGCGCTCAACCCCCGATAATCCTGCGCAAGCCATTCTGGACTGCCTCGCCCGAATCGACAGCACGGATGGCTTCTCGCTTCGTCATGGCACGACCGTCGGAACGAATGCCATGCTCGAACGAAACGGCGCTCGCGTGGCATTCATCACCACCGCGGGCTTTGAGGACACCATTGCAATCGGACGCCAGACACGCCCGAAGCTTTACGATTTTTTCGGTCCTGCGCCCGCTTGTCTCATTCCGTCAGAGCTCCGCTTCGGAATCGAAGAGCGCGTTTCGACAGAAGGCGAAATTCTCATGGAGCCTTCCAAATTTCAGATGGAACTGTTGCGCAGACGCCTGAAAGACGCGGCGCCCGAGGCTATTGCACTCTCCCTTCTCTTCAGCTTTCTTAGACCAGACAATGAGCTCCGTGTAGAGAATGCGCTGCGGAGTCTCGGGATTCCGATATCTGTCTCCCATCGTCTTCTTCCGGAGTTTCGTGAGTACGAACGCGCCTCCACTATCGTTGTGAACGCCTACCTCACTCCAAAGATGAAAAATTATCTCGTCACTCTGGAGACAGAGGTTGTATCGCGCTATCGCGACAGCGCCATTGAGGTGATGCAGTCATCCGGCGGCGTGATCGCATTGAGTTCCGCGGCTGAAGAACCGGTTCGCACAATTCTTTCCGGACCCGCCGGCGGCGCGATTGGAGCCTCTCGAGTTGCTGCGGCGGCCGGCTTCTCTCGGATCATCGGTCTCGATATTGGTGGGACTTCGACCGATGTGTTCCTCACCGCGGATCAGTCGGAACTGCAGCTCATCTCCGACGCCCGGATAGGCGGTGTGCCTGTTGGCGTTCCCATGCTTGATATCCATACCGTGGGCGCAGGCGGCGGTTCGATTGCGAGCTTTGATTCAGGTGGACTTCTCCGCGTGGGCCCTGAATCCGCTGGTGCGGATCCCGGACCCGTTTGCTTTGGGAACGGCGATCAACCGACAGTGACCGACGCGAATCTTCTTCTGGGGAGGCTCGCTGCAGATTATTTTGCCGGCGGGACTGTCGAATTCCATGAACAGCGTGCGCGCGAGCGCTTCGCAGATCGTAAAGGTTCACTCGCCACTGTTGAACAGTTTGCGGCCGGCATTCTGCGTATCGCGGAGTCGCACATGCAGCGTGCCATCCGCATCGTCTCCGTCGAGCGCGGCCATGATCCTCGTCAATTCACACTGGTTGCTTTCGGTGGAGGAGGGCCGCTGCACGCCTGCGCTCTGGCCCGTTTGCTGGACATGCCGCGCGTGCTCGTGCCGGTGCTGCCTGGCGCGCTGTCGGCATTAGGCATACTGCTGGCCGACTCCGTTTCCGACGTCTCTCGAACCGTGATGCTCCCGCAAGCCGCTACGGGCGACCTCGAAGAACGATTTCGGGATATGGAAGAGACCTGCTGTCCGGGCAAAAGCTCCTGCTCAAATGTTCTTCTTGAGCGGAGCTTCGATCTTCGCTATCGGGGCGAGGGTTACGAGCTGAATGTGCCGTACTGCGCCGATACGCTCGAGGCCTTCCATGTCAAACATGAGCAGCGCTACGGCTTCGCAGATCGCGATCGCGACATTGAGATTGTCAATCTCCGTCTGCGACTGAGGAAGTGTTCCGAGGAATTCACCTTCCCTCAACGTGAGCCTCGAGAAGGCAATGGATCACAGGCGATGTCCGGCGAGCAGCAGGTCTACTTCGACGGTGCATGGCAGCGCACGAATATCTATAACCGCGATCGTCTTCATCCCGGCGATACAATTCGCGGCCCCGCACTCATCGCCGAGTACACATCCACAACCGTGCTCCCGCCGGACTGCATACTGACTGTTGACCGCTGGTCCAATCTGTTGATCGAGGTAAGCTAACACAGCCATGTCGGCCTCATCCGATCCGATCGAACTCGCAGTCTTCCAAAACGCGATGCATTCGATCGCCGAGGAGATGGGAGCTGTTCTGCGCCGCACTGGAATATCGCCCAACATCAAGGAGCGCCGTGACTACTCATGCGCAGTATTCGATAGCCCAGGGCGCGTCATCGCAATGGGTGACCACATGCCCGTTCATCTCGGTTCCATGCCGATGTCGGTCCAAGCGGCGATTGACTCTGTTGATATGGAAGACGGCGACATCGCGATTCTGAATGATCCGTACGCAGGCGGAACGCATCTTCCGGACATCACGCTGATCATGCCGGTCTACGCTCACGGTGCCGCCAAACCGGCATTCCATGTGGCCTCCCGCGCGCATCACGCAGATGTGGGAGGAATGTTTCCCGGTTCCATGGGACCTGCACGCGAAATCTTTCAGGAAGGTATACGTATTCCGCCAGTTCGCCTCGCGCGCGCTGGCGAAGTTCAACGCGATTTGCTCTCCCTCATACTTTCCAACGTGCGCACGCCGCGCGAACGCGAAGGTGATCTCACGGCCCAAATCGGCGCCTGTCGAATCGGCGAGCATAGACTGCTGCGGCTTCTCGACCAATATTCCGCTTCTCAGACGGAGCGGCTTTGCGACGAACTGCTGGACTACTCCGAACGGCTCGTTCGCGCAGAGCTTCAGTCACTTCCACATGGCGAATATTCCGCAGAAGACTTTCTCGATGACGACGGCTGTGGATCAGCTCCGATTCGCATTGCTGTTAAGCTGCGAATCGATCAGGCAGACGGTGAAATATCTGTAGATTTCACGGGCAGCTCACCACAGGTGCATGGAAGTGTGAACGCCGTCCGCTCGATCACGCTTTCCGCGTGCTTTTATGTTCTGCGTTGCCTGCTTCCGGATGCAGCGCCTGCGACGGCAGGCATACTCCGGCCGCTCCGGCTCATCACGCCGCAGAACTCCGTCGTGGATGCCGCGCCGCCGGCTGCAGTCGCTGCGGGCAACGTTGAAACGTCGCAACGGATCGTCGACACACTTCTTCTGGCACTGTCTAAAGCAGCGCCCGCCCGCATTCCCGCGGCCAGCGCGGGTACGATGTCCAACCTCACCATCGGCGGCCTCGATCACCGGACACAGCTTCCTTTCACCTATTATGAGACCATCGCCGGAGGCATGGGAGCACGGCCGACTGCGGACGGAGTCTCCGGCGTTCAAACCCACATGACCAATTCGCTCAACACACCTATCGAGGCGCTCGAGTTCGCCTATCCGGTCCGTGCGGTTCGCTACGGCTACAGGCTCCGCTCAGGAGGCAACGGACTGTTTCGCGGAGGCGACGGACTTATCCGCGAACTTCAGCTTCTCACGGATGCCGATGTCACTCTCCTCGCCGATCGCCGCAACCGCGGGCCTTATGGGCTTGCGGACGGAGAAGCGGGAACAGTTGGTTCTGCTACTGCAACAATGCCGGGCGCGCTGCCTCTCGCACTGCCAGCCAAGTGCAGCCGGCAATTACCCGCGGGAACAATTCTTCGGGTGGAGACTCCCGGCGGAGGCGGTTGGGGCAAACCAGAAGGGAAAACGCAAACCACCCCTAGGTCTGACCCTTGAAGGCCCAGTCCTGATACTTCTGAATCGCTTTCTCAGGCTCGCTATTGAACCATGCATAGCCATTTCGTCTTTCGAGCGAAATTTCGTTCATGTCATCGTGGATCGTTTTGTCACGATCGCCAAAAATGGGCCTTTCATTCTGCAGCGAATAGAAGCGCGCCCAGATCGGACCCGCGCCTTGCTTCTCGATCACATGGCGACCGTCCGGCGTATTTCTTCCACCGATGACGGCTTCGTTGTAGATCGCATGTTCACGCAGCCACGCGATGCCTGCGTTCACTGCGGAGCGCACCTGCTCTGAAGGATCCTGCAGACTCATCAAGTACATCAGTAGATCCGCGCTCTCTTCCGAACAAAGCGACGCGGGCTCGTAATTACGCGCTGCGACAGGCTGCAACGTTAGAGGATCGTACTGCTGTCCCCACACTGTCTTGTGTCCACGCAGCACAACCTGAGTGGTCAGGATGCAATGGTTGCCGTGCGCGACTGCCTTCGCCGACTTCGTTCTCAACGCCAGGGATACAAAGTTCACTTCCGGCTTCCCATCAGATATCGCAGTAAGCAGTTCCATCACGTTATACATCGCGTCGTCGTTGAACGTGATCGCGTCGTGATATCCACCTTCGAGAGGCCACACCTGAGGCCAGCCGCCGTTGGGATATTGCGCGGCGAGCAGATAGTTCACACCGCGCAGAAAGGCTGCTCTGTACGGCTCTCCGTCTGCGTGAGAAATACTCGCCTGCACTTTGGCAAGAAACCACATTTCGGTCGTCGTTGCATCGTTGTCGATCGTTCCCACGTAATGCCAGTTGGGATCGCGAGCCGCATCAAAATCGCCCGGGCTCGGAAATCGATTTGCGTTATTTGTCACATAACTCTCGCCCGGTTGCCGGAGCGGTCCGGCCATATTCATGTTCTTTCCCCATCCGCCCGATGGGATCTGGAAGCTGACAATCACGTCTGCGATATGCCTCGCTTCGGTCCCCGCATACCAGGAGGCCTCGCGATCCAACGGAATACTTCGCGCGCTTGGACTCAGGGCAGGCTCAGGAGGAATCGCGGTCAGATGCTTACGCTCGGCCGCAAGCGAGTTCCTATCCATTGCCTCCTGGTCTTCGGATCGCTTCAGGTATGCCATCCACTCCGCTCGCTGTGCGCGCGGTAGGTCTGCGATTCTATCTGCTGTGAGCGACTGAGCCGCAACACTGTGAGCTATCACCGCTCCAAAAGCTGCCTGGCTGGTGAGCGCAGCCGCTGCCATGAGGACCGTTGCCGTCCACGAACGTCTGAACTTTCCCGAAACAACTAAAACTATAGAGAGCATCTTTCCCCTAACGCTGCTTGCGCAGTTCATTGGCTGCCTTCACAGGATCCCATCCGTCGCTGCCCGCCAGAAGTGACCGAGGATTCAACTTTTTCTCCTCGGCCCGCGACAGCTTCGGATAACTCACGATGCGGTGGCCTCCATTCACTCCCGGACCATGGGATTTGTATTCGCGGTAGGTGCTGGTCTTCAATCGACCGTTCCAATCCGACCAGCCATCCGCATCGAGCTTCTTCTCGACATCCGTGTCATAGAAGACGACCGTGGAATAATCCCGCCATGGGCGCCCCAGCACGACCTTGTCTCCATTGTCTTCGCCCGTGATGCTGCAGTGCAGAAAGTAGTAGCCGGAGTCTTCTGCCGGAAAATGTTTGCTCTGCGCGGTAAGCATGACGGTCGGATTATGTCGGGGATGAAGTTCACAATGATCGAACACCGCCTTCGCATCACCGAAGATGAAATCCACGTGTCCCTCGATGTAACAGTCGCGGAAATACTGCCGTGAGGCTTGGCAGGGCGGCGTGTTCACCGGGGGCGCACTTCCATCTCTTGGCAAATTATCGTGACAGGTGCGGCTGTTCGCGTACAACGTATCCTGCGCACCGAGCAGACGCACATGATCGAGCACCGCGCGATCCGAGCTCATCAGCAGCGCCACCGCTTGTGAACCTTCCTGCAAACGGGTGTGCTCATCCTCCCACGTCTTCTCGATGGTCAGGTTCTCCGCCTCAAAGCCATCCGCATTCACAGATACGCTGCCGGATTTGCTCGTTCCCCCGGCATTCACCGCAGCGTCATCCCAACTCAACACAACATCCCGGGGCCGGACTCCTGTGCCGATGAGATGAATGTTCGGCGTGTTCACGTGAATCTTCTCGCGGTACTTGCCGGGAGCCATGCGGATCTCCTCACCCGTTGCGGGCGCGTGATCAATTGCCTCCTGCACGGTGTGAAACTGACCTGACGGTCCTACCGTCACAATCGGCCAGCGAACTGTCTGCGCCACAGAAGGTGACGCGCCCATCGCAAGTGCAAGTGCAAGCGTCACCGCATACCGGCCTGCCAACCGTCTCCTGCTGACGCCACTCGCACTTTGTGTCCACGCTCTCATTGAGGCTCCGCCTTTGTCGGTTGTGACACCGCAAGAGAGGAGGCTACGGGAACACCCTTTACGTTTGGACCTAATTCCACTTCCACACGTATCACCTCGTCCGCAACCATTCGCCCGAACAGCGCCTTCCCCCTGTCGTCCAGATGGGTTCGATCGGGCTTCGTGACGCTTCCGTTCTCTGCCTTTGCGTCAGGATGCCCGACCGCGTCCAACTCATCCGCCTCGGCCTGGGACAACTTACTTAGATAACGCTGCGACAGATGGAACAAATCCACAAACGCCACGTGTTCTTCGTCAGCCACTTTCCGCGCCGCAGCCGCATATTCCTTCAGTCCGTCGTCTACGAGATTTCCATCTTTGTAATTACGGCGCGAGAGTGGGCTAAGGACAATCGGTATAGCGCCGATCGCCCGAACGTCCGCTATATAGCGCCTTAAGTTGTCCGAGTAGCCTGTGTCGGGATCGGTGTGCAGCGCCGGTTTGGGCTTCTGATCGTTGTGTCCGAACTGGATGAAGTAATACTGTCCGTGCTCCGCCAGAGCCTTGGCCCACAATCCCTCATCGATAAAACTTTTCGAGCTTCTGCCGTTGCGGGCATCATCCACACATGTCACATTCGGCGTGAGCATCGCGCAGAATCCAGGTCCCCATCCGCCTCCGGTCGCCACCGTCGAGTCTCCCACAAGTACAATCTTGAACGGCTCCTGGTGCAGCACCTTCATCGCAAGGACACCTTCCGGAGGCAGCTTTGCCGGCGTTCGACGAACATATCGTTGCAGCGCAGGAACTGCTTTGCCCAAATCGACGGCAACAATCCTTCCGAATACATAGCTTCCCTCCCAATTCAAATGAGTCTTGTCCGGGATGGTGTTTCCGTCTTTATCTTTCTTCGTGATGCCGAGTTTCATTCCCTCGGCCTCGCCCACTCGATCCAGGTACGCGATGCTGTCGCTCTGCAGGTCAATCAGCGGAACATGCATCTCCGCTGCAACGCGTTTCATCGTCTCTGCATGCGTCAGTAGATCGCTATGGATCTTCCCATCCGGCCCGTAGTAGCGCCTCGTCAGCGGGGTCACGAGCACGGGCTTCGCTCCAATCGCGCGCGCCTCCTCGACGAAGCGGCGAAGATTGGCCTCATATTCCGCCATCGACGTCTCACGTTCCAGGTGCTCTCCACTCTCTTCATCGTTATGGCCGAACTGAATCAACATGTAATCAGGCTTCGTCGCCAGTGCACGGGTCCATAGTCCCTCTTCACCATAGGTTTTCGTGCTTGCGCCGCCCTTCGCCATGTTTACGCAGTCCACCTGCGCAGTCAGATTGGCGCAGAAACCACGGCCGTATCCGGCATTGTCTGTCTGCGTGGAATCTCCGATCAGTTCGATCTTTACGATCGTGTCAGGGTTTCGCGACGGAACGTTCCCTGCAGAGTCTCGTTGAGCCTTTGCCACCACGCAAACAAACGTGGCGCACATCGCGAGCGCGCAGATCTTCCGAAACAAAAACAGAAACACCTCCGAGGGTGATCTTGCAGCAAATGAAATCGCTTCCGAGAGTACTAATCCTGATACGGAACAAACTTGCCCGCACAGCTGAAAGACATCTTCAACGGCGTACTTGCCGGAGTCGAGGTGACATCGTTCCCCGAAAACTTCAAGTTCGACCCCAGCGGCCCAACCGTTATTTTGGCAAACTGTGCGCGAACCTGGCCGGGCTCTATGCCGCGTATATCCACACCGTTCAGCGTCACTTCGGTCAAGTGATCGGCGTTCAGGCCCGCAATCTGCGCGATTCCCGGCGTCAGGTCAATGACATTCTCAAACGTAATGTCCTTGTAGTCTGGAATTCGATCGCCCTTCATGCCCAGATCAACGATCCCGTCCGTAGTCTGGCCGTTATAGAACGGACTGATCGAAATCGGCACCGCTACATCCCTCATGCAGATATTTTTGTAGGTAACGTTGCGCACCGTACCGCCCCGCTGCACGTTCGCCTTGATTCTGATCCCGCTGGTCGTGTGGTCCAACGTCAACGTGTCGACAAGGATATGATCTTCATCGCGCGCCTCCGACCCCATTGACATCCCATGTCCGCTATAGAAGTGATTGTCGATCACGCTCATGTGCTGAACGTTCGCCTTGATCGCAATATTGTCGTCACCATTGTTAATCCAGCTTTTCGTGATGGTGATATTTTGTGAGTTCCCCGGATCGATGCCGTCTGTATTCCGTGCATCCGTTCCACGGACCGTGGGTGTCAGCAGATGAACGCCCCACGCGGTGAATCCATTCGTGTTGTTCACCGCGACATGAAAGTTCGGGGAGTTGTGCAGCCGGATTCGATACAGAATCAGTCCATCCGCATGGTTCGCGATGATCAGCCGCGGCGCCGAGTAGCGCGCGTTCGTGGGTTCGGCAGCGCGCGACTGCTGCCACCACGTGTAACTCTTACCAATCACTCCGCGATCGCCGCGGCCGTCGATCGCTCCGTCACCCATAATCGCCGCATTTTTTACATCGATCGAGATCAGTGGCTTACAGGGCCGGCTGTCGGGCCCGCTTGTCCCGCAACCTCCGGGCACGACGTCGTAATCCTTCGGGTTGCGCGACGCATACAACGTCACGCCTTTGTCGATCAGCAGCGTTACACCTTCGCGAAGCTGCAGTGGCCCGCTCAGGAATGCATTGTGCTCGCCCGCCTCACGCAGCTCAACCGCCTTGCCGGGCGTGCACGTATCCATGGCGGCCTGGATCCGCTGCGTATCGAGCCTTCCTTCATCTGCTTCCGCAAGGGCATTGTCTGTCGCATGAAGGTCCGCACGCAGAACCGTGCACGTCGGCGGAATCTTCGGCTCTGTCACCTCGCGCGTGTCCTGGGCCATCGCGGCAGTACCCACGGCCACACAAATAAACGCACATCCTCCCACAAGCCTCGAAAGCACGCAGAGCCTCCTGTCAGACAGCTTGGCACCGACTCTAACGACTTCAGTCGACCGCAGTCAAACCAGGTTCATCACGTTCCGGGCTGACGATAATGCGCCTGAGCGGCCAATTCGCGCTCCTTTCCGCGCGGGTCATCCATCACTTGCGGCGGGGTGTTCCATATCATCGTCGCGCGGCTCGTCAGGTCGTACGCCGGCCAATGGGGCAAATTGGAGTGATTCGGATTGCCTGTCCTGCCGAACGCGATCAGCGTTTCGCTCATTGCCGTCGCCAACGGCTGCGCAAGCTGCACATCCTCCGCGCTGGCGCCCACCATTCCCGGAGACATGGCAAGATTGTCGAAAAAGAACGGGATGTCCACCGTGTGCGGTGCGCCGAAGCGTCCACCCGCGACAGGCGAGCACCAGTCCATCTCGTAAACCCAGGTTCGCTGCTGTGCTGGACTCGCAGCTCTGCGTTCCGCTTCGATCACCTGCCCCGGCCACGATCGGAACGCCGTCGTCGCCGCGAAGAACACATCCGATGGGCTGTACTGCGGATACCATTCACGATACTTCGCGACGATCGTCCCTGGCTTCACATCTCCCAGGAAAGAACCCACGTACTTCTCGAGCGCAGCCGGCACCTCTTCCCAGGTAATTGAGAAAAGCTCCGGATGAGCTCCTCCAATCAACCCTCGCGTCTCATCATGCGTATTGCCCAGGATCATCGGAACTCCATTCGATATCGGCGGAGCGTCCGGAGAGAACGGATCGCGCGGCAAAGACCGCCCATCGACGACCGGCAGCCACGCAGAGCTTACACGCGCGGCTTCCTCCAGCTGCTCGAGTGGCATCGCATCCAGCGCCGCACGCAGCTTGTCGGGCGCAACATCGGCGAGGCCAAGCTTCGCGAGGAACTCATTCGTCCGCGCGGTCGCAATTGCTTCCGGCGCTGCAGTTACCTGCTGCCCGCTCATCGTCATCACACGATGAAACAGCCCATGTGCCGGGGGCATCGCCATCAGCGCTGCGCACTTTGCGCCACCGCCCGACTGCCCGAAGATCGTCACACGTCCCGGATCGCCGCCAAACTGGGCAATGTTCTCCTTCACCCACTGGAACGCGAGCACCAGGTCAAGCATGCCCACATTTCCTGAGTCTGCGTACGCCGGATCGTTCGTCAACCCGGCAAGGTAAAGAAATCCGAACGCATTCAGCCGATGGTTAACGGTGACAACCACGACATCACCGCGGCGGCATAGCCGCGTTCCGTCATAGAGCACGGAGTTCACCGTTCCGCCGTTGTAGGCCCCGCCGTGTATGTAAAGCAGCACCGGCCGTCGCTCATGTTCATGCGTATTCGCTGAAGGTGTCCAGACATTCAGGTGGAGACAATCCTCGTTGATCGCGCCTTCGTCCGGCGGCAAATGATATGTTTCCGCACCCGCAGAGCGCGCTTGCCGCGCTCGCGATGTCATGCCATTCCCGCCGAGTTGCGGCGCACGATCTCCCCACGCTAACGCATCGCGCACGCCACTCCAGCGAGCCGGACGCACTGACCTCTGAAACCGGCGCTGGCGCGTATCTCCGCCGTAGGGAATCCCAAGGAACACGGACACGCCATCGTGCATCGCTCCGCGAACCGCGCCCGCCGTCGTGCGAACAACCGGATGCGCCGCTTCCTCCCCAATGCCACGACGAACCGCCGATCCAGCGATCGCAGCCGCACCGGCACTCTTCACAAACTCTCGCCGATTCACTCCCACATCCTCCGCGTCCCGTCGCCGCAAGCAAATGGACCGGCTTGCGCTCGACCTGTTCGTCTTGTTACCGTTCACGAACTCGGCAAAGACCGGTCTAACAGGTTTTCTGCAGACCGTCCACAACCACCGGCTACATGCAGGAGGGCGCGTCACGTTATGCGCATCAGGGCAGCCCATCCACATCGTCACGTTCGCGTCACGCGCATCCTTGCAGCGATTGTCGGATCGCTGCTTTGCGGTTGTCTCTGCCTGGCGCAACAGCCCGGCGGCGGCGCTTCACGAGCTCCGGGCGAACCGGATCTGCTCTTCTATCTGTCCGGCGACCACGGCTTCAAAGCCGACTATGCCGCGGGAGGCAATCCCGATCCCAACTTCCTCTATGACGTGAAGATCCTTCCCGGCGGCGCGAAAGGATCCTACCTGCAGTGCGGAAATAATCAGCTTCTTTCCTACTGGGCCCCCGGAAACATCTATGCGCAGCGCGGAACACTCGCGTTTTTCTGGCGCTCGCGTGATCCCGTTGACGAAACGGAATTCCCCATCTTTCGCGTGGGCTACGGTGATCATTCCAGTTGGGACATGGTCTGGCTCCGCATCGACTACAACGGCCACGGCTTCGATGCCTTTGTTACCGATGACAACCTCGGCAGAACGCGCATTTCCTACACCATGCCGAACTTCCCCAAGGCCGGCGAATGGGTCCACCTCGCACTTGCCTGGGATGAAAACAGCGGCATTCGCTTCTACGTAAACGGGAAGCTCGTTGCGACAAAGGCCGCGACAGGCCCCTTCGATGCTGCTCTAGATCAGTTCGGCCCTCACGCGCGGCTTATCGCTCCCACTGGCGTCGAAAGCTCCTACAACTACGATCGCGGCGGCGACATCGACGAGGTCCGCATCTACGATCGGATGATTTCTGATCAGCGGATCGCCGCACTGGCGAAGGGCGAAGTTGCGCCGGTGACATCCCCTGCCGCAACCGAACAGGCCGAATGGCAGCCCTCGACACAGAAGGAATGGTGGTATCGGTACGGCTGGAATCAGCCCAACCACATCCCGGAACCTTTGCCCGCAGAGCAGACCACGATTCGCAAGGTCGAAATTCACGATGCCTACGATCTCAAGCGATGGTGGTGGAAAGGCACCGACGGAATTCCGGAGACCACATGGCCCGGCGTGTTCAATCGCTCCACGCTCGTCGGCCGATGGGACTACTTCCAGCTTCCCGACTGGGACTGCTACACCGTCTCCGGCCGTTCCGTTACGTTCTATCTCCCCAACGAACCTTGGAACCACCTTGAAATCCGTAGCGGCGCCTGGGGCAAGTTCGATCTGCTGACTCCCGGCAACGGCAACCCCGCCGCCGTCGCCGACCCTGACCAGCACGATACCTCGCCCATGCTGGCAAAACTTCTCTTCGAAAAATCGCGCGACTCGCAGCGCACAACCTTCGACCTCCTACAGCCCATCACCGGCGAAAAAGTCCGCTTCACCAATGCGCAACCGGAGTGGCCCATTCAGGAGTTCGAAGCCTACTACGTTCATCCCGGCGCCGAACCCGAGGGCATCGCGGTCCTTCATTACGTGATGACGGCCCACCGGCCCGCAGACAATCCCGCTCTCGCCTCGCTCGCCGAATTCATCCGCAATCGCTTCCCCGCTGAAGAACGAACCACTATGGTCGCCGTCCCAGGCGTTGCACTGGGCGGAGGAAGAACCTCCATCGGCCACGGCCGTGCTTCAGACGAATCCACTGCGCAAGCGACGGCGCCACTGCCGATTGTGCATCTGCTCATTCCCAGCGACTACCGCGCACTGGAAACCGATATCGGCCATGGCACAACCTACAGCTGGGAAAACATGCACGCCGGCCTCGATGGCATCGCCATCGATCTGCCGCCGCTAAACATTCACCCCACACATGACGAGTACGTCCCCATGAACATCCAGATCAAAGACCCGATCTGGCCCATGCGCAACATGCTCGACTACAGCTTCTCGATTAAGCCCGGCCACCCGTACACTCTCTGGCTCGATACCCGCGATCGCATCCTGCCCAACGGCAAGAGCCTCTACATCACTCTCGCCTCAGCCAGCCCCGAATTTGGGACTCAATCCATCGAAGGCATGCGCGTTCGCCTCATCTTCAAACCTTACAAAGACGCGCTTCCCGAGCACATCTCTGACCGTCTCACGCAGGTCCGCGATAACTACGCCAATCTTGTCGAAGAGTCTGTCAACTCCCGCAAGCTTAATATCTTCAATCGCTTCGACGCCGACATCACCGATCTACTCCGAGTCGACCCTGACAACGATCTCGGCCGCAAGTACTGGAACGAGCTCAACCACGAACAACTCCATCCGCCTTACACACTACCCACCGCTCCCGCTGGCGTGCCCGAGTGGGCCTTTCTGCAGACGCAGGATCTCGCGCAACTCAAGAGCCTCATCAACTGGTACGTTGACAACCGTCAGATCTCGGATGGCGAATTCGGCGGCGGCCTATGCGACGACAGCGACTTCCTCAACTGGTGGCCCGGCCTTGCCATGATGGGTTCAACACCGGACAAGCTGAAGAACTCGCTCCTTCGCACACTCGATGAAATCTATGCGGACGGCATGTTCACCAACGGCCTCGCCACCGGCCAGTACGACGAGCTGCACAGCTACGAAGACGGCATCAACGTCCTGGGCCAGGCCATGCAGATCGACTACGGCAGCCCCAAACAACTCGAGCGCGCCATGCAAACTGCGAAGCGTCTCGAGTGGCTCACCGGCTACAACTCCGCCGGTCAGCGCCAGATTCGTTCTTCCTACTACAGCGCCACAAAAATGGCGACCGGCGGCGTTTGGGGATGGGCCAAGGACCGCTCTTACATGGTGTTTCATCCCGCGCTTCTTCTCGCTGAATACAACGGCACTCCTGAAACCGTGAAAATGATCACCGAAGTCGCCGACGGATTCCTCGCCCATCGCCACCCCGACACACCCGGCGGTCCGGAGCGCATGCACTTCACCGTCAACTTCCACACCAACCAGGATCTTCCCAGCAACGGAATGACGCCGTGGTTCGTTCTCTGGGGAGCCTACAAATTCACCGGCGACCAAAAGTACATCGTCCCCTTCGCCGACAACGGCGCGGACGCTCTCCGCACCATCAACGCTGACGCCATGGACATCCTGCACACGCGCGACACATGGGGCAAACAGCTGCTCGCATCGCACGCGGCGGATCGGCGCACCGACTCCGGCAATTCAACTGAAACGACTGAACAGCTCGCCTGGCAGCTTACCGGCGACACCTCTTATCTCGACAAGGTCTACGCCTCGCAACTCGAGACCGCCTTCGATCGCGAGTTCATCAATCGCCAGGGCAGTCTTTGGATCGATCGTGTTTACTACAACAACGGCGAGCTGCAGCGCGGCCGTCTGGGTGGCGTCGCGCTGATGCGCAACTATGACTTCCCCGGCAATGTCGTCAGCTGGCGCTTCAACGGTGCAGATGACGATACAAAGGTGGCGATCCTCGTGCCCGTCGGCACCCCCGACCACATCCGCATACTCGCCTACAACCTTGCCGACAAACCTATCGCCGCAAAGATGACGGGGTGGGAAGTCGACCCCGGCGAATGGCAGATCACCCGATCCACCCAGGCCAGCGACAACGCTCCACTCACCGGAACCACAACGCGCACCGCAACCTTCGAGCGCAGCCGCAGCCTCGATGTCACGTTCGCTCCGCGCACGACAACGGTTCTTGAGCTCACGCTGAAAACCAAGGGCGTGCCCTATTGGTCGCGCCCCGACCTCGGCATTGATCCCGAAGACGTGACCATCATCGGCCATCGCATGCAGGTCAAGGTGCACAGCCTGGGCGCGGTCGCAGCACCGCCTGCAAGAATTGTCGTTCGCGATGCAAAAGGAAATGTCATCGCGACAGCCCACACGCCGCCGCTCAAACCGCCGACAGATCTCATTCCCAAAACTGCGCTGGTTACGCTTCATCTTCCTTCCGGCGCCGATCTCACCGGTGGCTTGGTGACCATCGAAATGCCCGGCACTCTTCCAGAGACAACGTTGATGAACAACACCGTCCGGCTGCCACCGGTCTCCGCGGCCGCGCCACCGGCATTGCCCATGCGACGGTAAGCTGATATCCAGAGACAAGCAACGATGCCTACAAACGAAATTCTCGTCATCCCCTCCAACGACTCCGTCATGACCGCGCCCGAAGACGGCCTTCGCCGCCAGGTCATGAGTTACAGCCCCAGCATGATGCTCGTGCGCCATCGCATGCGCAAAGGATGGGTTGGCGGGCGCCACAGTCATCCACATGAGCAGCTCGTCTACGTCGTCAGCGGCCACCTCACGTTCGAGCATCCCCAAGGTCGCTTCGAGGCGAAGACCGGCGACTCCTTCCTCGTGCCCGGTGGAGTCGAGCACCAGGCGTCCGCGCTCGAGGACTCCGAGGTTCTCGACGTTTTCACACCGTATCGCGAGGATTACGCGTCTGCGCCATAGCATTTCGCTCCTGATCGGCCATCCGCGGCCGTCTCCTGACAGGCAGGTTGGCAATCAGCCTCTTCCGTTCGTTGCGACTCCGGCACCGCAAGCCCTGCGCACTTCCGGCACTTCTAGAGCGAATCTTCGGACAACATCGAACTGGACCACACCACGACCCGCAACCTCGTGTTCAGTTCCCCAAGCTTGACCGGCTGGTGTGGTTGATCCTCCGACCGGCGAGAAAGCTCAAAATCTTCAAGAAAATAGTGGGGCATCACGATAGAACGCCCGCACAGCGGGCGCTTCTGTCTTCAGTGGACAAAGCCCGCGCCCACCGCATTTTTGGCCATCCTCACGCCCATCACCGGTATCACAGCGGGTCCCGTTTGTTTACTCCACAGCTGGCTTTGCATGGTTTCTTTGTTGACAGATGTGGTCTGACAGCTTCAAGCTTTTGTGCACTGAAAAACCATAAAAGTTTCGGGTCCCAAAAACAGTCCAATCACATTTTCGAGGGGGAGGCTACCTATGGCTTCATCAACTTCACGTCATCTCAGGACGCTCCGAAGGGCGCCGGGCTGGCTCGCCATTTTGTTCGTTCCGATCTTCATTCTGTTCGGCTCCGTCGCAGCGAACGGTCAGCTTGCCGGAAAAGGCCAGATCAACGGCACCGTCACCGACGCCAGCGGAGCAGCGATCCCAGGCGCTCAAGTTATCGTGACGAATAAGCAGACGAACATCGCGACCAGAACCACCAGCACCTCCGCCGGCGACTTTTCGCTGCCAAGCCTCGATCCCGGCGATTACACCGTCACAATCTCAGCCAACGGTTTCCAAAAGCTCGTGCAGGAGAATGTTCATGTCAACGCTCTGGAAACGCAAACCCTGAGCCCCAAGCTTTCCGTCGGCGCCACCAGCGAAGAGGTCACCGTCAGCGCCGCACCGCCGCAACTTGAAACCACCAACGCTACGCTCGGCGCCACCATGGAGCAGGAGATGTACTCCTCTCTTCCCATCGAGATGGGCGCGTACGGTCAGCCTGACCAGCGCCGCGCTACGGACTTCGCCTTCCTCATGCCCGGCGTGCAGGGCAACAATACAAACGGCAATGCGACAACGAACACTGGCATTGTCAACGGTTCCGGCAGCCGCGGCGCGGTCTCCGTGGTCTATATCGACGGCACCCCGTTCGTTCGCGCCGGCGGTAACGGCGACCCGCGCTACGTCTGGACTGCAATTTCCGTCGACGCCGTCGACCAGTTCCAGGTCCAGACTGCAGGCTACTCAGCAATCTATGAAGGCCAGGGTATTCAGAACTACACGGTGAAGCAGGGAGGCCGTGACTTCCACGGCTCTCTGTATGAGTTCCTCCGCAACACCTCTCTCGACACCTACGGCTGGCTCGGTTCCGTGCCGAATCCCGCCACCGGCCTCGTCACGAAACCCATCGAGCACAGCAACGAATACGGTATCGATCTTGGCGGTCCACTCGTCCCATTCGGTTCCTGGCGAGACAAGGTCTTCTTCTTCGGCAATTACAACGGCTTCCGTTACGCCAGCGAGACGCCCACCCAGATGACATTCCCCACACTCGCTCAGCGGCAAGGCAACTTCCAGGGGGCCCTGAACAGCAATACAGGCAGCGAGCTTTCCAGCCCGACCGGTGTTGGCATCTATGACCCCTTCACGCAGGCCGCCTGCACGGCCAACAGTACCAACGGCCCGTGCCGCTATCGCTATGGATACGTTGCTGGCCCAAGTGCGGGTCCCGCTGGAAACCCCGTGCTCGGCCCCGGCGGCACCGCCGCGGTTGACGTAATCCCATCGAGCGAATTCTCCGCAGTTGCCAGCAAGATGCAAAGCTTTCTGCCCACCTCCGGGGTCAGCACCGCACTGCAGAATAACTATGTCTCGCCAAACCGCACTGGTCTGATCAACTGGTCGACGACGGACCGCATCGACTTAAACCTCAGCAAGCGTAACGTCGTGACGATGGTGGCCGCTATTGGCCGCCAGGCAAGTTCGAATCCCGTTGGTCAGACAACGGCAGGTCGCAACACGGGACCCATTCCTTACAACTACGGTCAGACGTATGCGCCGAAGACTGCCGTCGGCGTAATCGAAGACACCTTCACCATCACGCCACACTTGGTGAACCAGCTCAAGTACGGATACGCCCGCTATAACGGACCAACCTTCGACGCCGACCAGCTTCCGGCTTATTCGGCAGCCACGATGGGCATCACAGGCTTACCCGCAGGGGCAGCCTCAGGAGGCTTCCCCATCACCAGCTTCGCTGGCACGAACGCGGCGACCCAATGGGGAGGCACCGGCCCCGGCGTAACACTCGCTGAGAACTACACGCTCCTCGACAACATTCAGTGGGTAAAGGGCCGCCACAACATCACTGCCGGCGGTCAGATCGCGTGGCTCCTCTACAACGTCGTAAACGCCACAGGAGGCACGACGCCTATCACGCTGTCGAATGCGGTGACTGAAACAGCCGCGATTACACCGTCCAGCAACAGCTCGCCGAAATATGCGGCAACTCCCAGCACAGGCCTTTCATACGCCAGCTTCCTGGTCGGCGAAGTCGACAAACTCAGCTTCACCCAGTACCTGCAGCAGGAGTTCGGCGCTCGCTTCCGCGCGATCTCTCCCTACGTTCAGGACAACTGGAAAGTGAGCAATAAGCTGACCCTGGATCTCGGCCTTCGCTGGGATTATTTCCCAACAATTCGGGAGGTGCATGACGCAGGCAGCTTCTTCAGCCCCACTCTCACCAATCCTGTTACCGGGCTGCCCGGCGCGCTGGAGTTCACGGGCCACGGAAGTGGAACTTGCAATTGCGACACGCCGGTAAACAACTACATGAAGAACTTCGGCCCGCGTATCGGCCTCGCATACTCGATTGATAACAAGACCGTGATCCGCGCAAGCTGGGGCGTCATGTTCACGCACGGCAATGCTGTAGGTGGTCTGAATACCAGTCTCGGCACGCTTGGCTATTCGGCAGCTCCCTCGTTCTCCGCCACCGGGCAGTTGCTCAGCAGCGCGCCGCTCACCGGCAGCAACGGTGCAATCCCTGCATTCGCTCCGGCGTGCGGCGTCAATTCCGGTCCCGAGTATGGAACGGGCTATACAACGGTCAGCAGCTTCACCCAGCCCGGTTGCAGTACCGCCAGCTACACCGGTTCTCCTTCGGGCATGGGCTATCCCGATCCCTATCTCGGTAGCCGCGCACCGGAATATATCAACTGGACGTTCGGTTTCCAACATCAGTGGACACCGAGCATCGCCTCCACCATCACCTATGTCGGATCGCAAGGCCACTTCCTGCAAGCCGACGGCTCCAACGCTCGTGGCTACTGGGCTGATCAGCTCGATCCGAAGTACCTTTCGCTCGGCTCGAACTTAAGTCTGACCGGTTCCGCGTTGACGAACTTCTGCGCGGCAAACTCGGGTGTTTGTCCTTCCTACACAAATATCTTCAACACAGGTCAGAGCCTCGCAACACTGCTCAAGCCCTTCCCGTTCCAGAGCGTTAGCGACTCCTTTCCATATACGTCCAACTCCAACTACAACGCGCTCCAAGTCTCTGTGAACATGCGTGCCTCTCACGGTCTCACGTTCATGGCCAACTACACCTGGTCGCGCGCAATCGATGACGGTGGTACCTTCCGTTCGGGCTACGCAATTCCTGCCGCCTTCTCCGGCAATGGCAAGGCATGGGCCCAGGACCGTATCGAGCGCAGCCTCTCCACAACCGACCAACCCGAGCACTTCGTGCTGACCGGCGTTTACGATCTTCCCTTCGGGAGAACGCTCGCGGCCGGCAGCGAATGGGAACGCGCTGTACTCGGAGGTTTCCGGTTCTCGGAAGCCTTCCAGGCCTTCTCCGGTTCGCCGCTGTACATCACAGCAGCAAGCTGCGGTACCAACCCAGCCGCCGCAATCTGCTATCCGACTTACAACCCGACGTACCCGCAGTGGGGAACCGCTCGCATCAACGGAAAGTGGGGCCAAGGTTCCACCGCGACGAACTCGAAGTCATACATCGACTCGACGGCATTCATTCAGACGCCGGCCTACATCTTCGGCAACCTGTCACGCACGGCGCCCTACGATCTCTTCGGCCCCGGCAACTACCAACTCGACGTCTCCTTGATACGGTCCTTCCCGTTGCACTTTGAGAATGCGCATCTGGACTTCCGTGTCGACGTGACCAACCTCACAAACCACACGTTCTTTGCGGTCGCCGGCACGACGTACGGCAACTCAAACTTCGGCACCGTAACCACCAGCTCGAACTACAATCGTCGCGCCGCACAGCTCTCCGCGCGTCTTTCCTTCTAAACTCAACCCGCAACAAAGCGAATGGCCCTCCACCAAGGAGGGCCATTTCGCTTTACACCAGTTCGCACTTGCAGCGCTGCGGCCAGGCTGAGCATCTTATTCGCCGCATCCGTTCGGAACTCGTTCGAGATCGCCATCCATCGCCGTATCGGTGCATTCGTCTTGAACCGCCGATGGAACATGGGCTCTACGCTTCCAGCTTCACGCGTGTCGCGTTTTTTTGCGCCTTGATCGAAAGCTCCACCGCCAGCAGTGTCTCCGTCTGGTCCTGCGCCGTGTGCGTCCGGTTCACAACATCCGACACAAACTGCGGGCCGAACGGCAGCGTCACATTGTTGCAGTCGATATAACGCGCCTGCTTCTGATCCACGATGAACAAGTTGTTGCCCTTCGGACTCACGGCAACATTCGTATACTTGCGAACCTCGATGTAGCCCTCAGTCCCAAGAATGAACAAACGCCCGTCCCCCCATGTCCCCAAACCTTTCGGCGTGAACCAGTCCAGCCGCACATATCCGAAGCCGCGATTCCCGCGCAGCATCATGTCACCGAAATCGTGGAACTCCGGATGATCGTGGTGCGCCACGTTCGCAATCTCTGACGCCACCACCTCCGCCTGCGTGCATCCCGTATAAAAGAGGAACTGATCCACCTGGTGCGAACCAATGTCGCACAGAATGCCGCCCGCCTGCTCGTCGTTCCAAAACCAGTCCGGACGTCCTTCGCCGCCGCCGTTGTCTCCCGCGCCCTGGTGAATCTGGTGCGGTGCAATGTTGATCGTCTGGATCACACGCCCGATCGCTCCCTGCTGAACCAGATCGCCCGCCTTCACCGCGGCCTTCACCTCCAGCCGCTCGCTGTACATGATCCCGTAAATCCGCTTGGTCTCCGCGATCGTCCGCCGAACCTCAGCAAGTTGTTCCAGCGTCGTGATGCCTGGCTTGTCGGAGAGAAAGTCCTTGCCCGCGCGCATCACGCGGCAGCCCAGCGGCGCGCGCTCGTTCGCAATTTCCGAGCTCAGCACCAGTTGAATCGACGGATCGTGAATCACCTCATCCTGCGTCGCCGCCCACTTCACATCCGGAAAGCGCTTCTTGAACGCAGCCACTTTGTCCGGCTGTTTGCCCTGTGCCAGCACAAGCTCGCCGCCTCCGCGCTGGATCGCGCCAACCATGCCATAGATGTGGTCGTGAGCCATACCTGCAACCGCGAACTTGATCTTGTTCTTCGGCGTTTCCATCGCCTGATCGCTCTGCGCAACCTCATGCACGATAGGGCCGCTATACCCAGCCGCCAGCATCTCCGGAGGCAACGCAAAGCCTAGACCCGTTGCTCCCACTCCACTCAAAAACATCCGGCGATCAAAGTTCTTCAGCATCCACATCCTTCCTTACAGTCGATTAATAGTTTGGAGCGCAGACGAAACGGAATATGCCTTGGAAAGTCACCTTACGCCCCGGCAGCCGAAGAACGCAAGAAACGCACTCCGTTTGCCGACAACAATCCAGGCGACAAATCCAACGCACTAAGTCAGCAAATATTTCAGCAGAGCCATCCGCACATACAGGCCGTTTCGCGCTTGCCGAAAGTACGCTGCACGCGCATCCTGATCCACCTCCGGCGAAATCTCCGTCGTCCGCGGCAGCGCATGCAGAATAATCGACCGCGCCTTCAGCGAGTCCGCCACATGAAGATCAATGCGGTACGAATCCTTCACCGCGTCATACTCTTCGGGCGACGAGAACCTCTCGCGCTGCACGCGCGTCACATAAACCACGTCGGCCGGCTGAACGCGCGCCAGCCGCGTTGTCTCCGCGAATCTCGTGTCCGCCTCCTGCATCATCCGCACATACTTTCCCGGCAACCGCAACTGCGGCGGCGAGATCAGTGTCAGCGACACACCCGGCGCCTTGATCAAAAACGGCAGCAGCGAATGAATCGTGCGCCCATTCTTCAGGTCACCCACCAGCGCAATATTCAAATCCTCCAGCCGCCCCAGCTCTTTGCGAATCGTGTACACATCGATCAGTGCCTGCGTCGGATGCTCTCCCGCGCCATCGCCCGCATTGATGATCGGCACCGGCGACGCCTCCGCCGCCATCTCCGCTGTGCCCACCTGCGGATGCCGCAACACGATCGCGTCTGCATATCCGCTCACCACGCGCACCGTATCTGCAATCGTCTCGCCCTTCGACGCCGACGAATTATCCAGTGCATTCTCCGCCGTCAGCACACCACCGCCCAGCTTCTGCATCGCCGCCTCGAACGAGAACCTCGTTCTCGTGCTCGGCTCATAAAACATCGTCGCCAAAATGCGGCCCAGCAGCGGATACTTCAGCGACCGCGCCTTGTCATCACGCTCGAGTTCATCGGCCGAAGCGAACAGCTCATCCAGCAGCACCGGATCAACCAACTGCTCGGCGCGAATCACATGGCGCAACCTGTTCATCAATCCCCACTCCGCGAGTAAACTCGCCCGCGAACGATCGTATGCCGTACGCTCCCCGGAAACGTGAAACCCTCAAACGGCGACCATCCGCACTTCGTCTTCAACTCCTCACGGCGCACCGTCCACGGCGTCCGCAAATCCAGCACGGTCAACGACCCAACATAATCCTGTTCCACTCTCCCAAACCCCTTGCCGTTACCCTCGGGCAGATAGGGCCTGACGAATCGTCCCGGATTCGCCGCACATACGCGGGCGATCTGCTGGGTGGTGAATCCATGATCGGCCATCAGCCACGTTGCAAATGCGCCATAGGTATCGAGATGCGGCACTCCGCTCGTCCCTTTTTTCTTCTCCTCCAGCGAATGCGGCGCATGATCCGTCGCCAGGTAATCGATGTCGCCTTTGCGCAGCGCCTCCATCAGCGCCAGCCTATCCTCGCGTCCGCGCAGCGGCGGATTCATCTGCAGCCACAGCCGGTTTTCCTCATTCAGCATCGTGTCGTCGAAGAACAGATGATGCGGCGTCACCTCGCACGTCACACGCACACCGCGCGCCTTCGCCGCAATTACGTCCTGCAATCCTTCCCCCGTAGAGAAATGGCATAGTTTGCCCCGCAGCTCATATCGCTCGATCAGTTCCAGCGCAAATCTTGTCGCCGAAATCTCCGCTTTCGCCGGTCTGCGCTGCTCATGTGTCGCGGCCCCGCGGCTCGCTTCCAGAATCAACGGGTCCTCGCAATGAAAGCTCACACTGCATCCGCGATAGCGCGCAATCGTCTCTTCCAACTGCTCCGGCGATGAAAAGAACAGCTCTCCGACCGACGGCCCCATGAACGCCTTGTACGGGACGAAGCGCGCCAAAGGCCGGGTACCAGGCCCAATTCCTCCATACAGCGTGATGTGCACCGCCGCGTTCTGCGTGAGTTTCTCCTTCGCCGCATAACTCGCGTCATCAATCGGCGCCATCGGGTTGTTCGGCATATCCGCAAAGTGCGTCACGCCGCCATGAATGGCCGCTGCCGACGCGCTTGCGAAATCCTCCTTGTACATCTCCCGCCCGCTCACGTCTTCGCGCGCGTGCACATGCAAATCGCCGAATCCCGCAAAGATCACGCATCCGCTCGTATCCAGATCACTGCGTCCCTCAGGCAACCCGACGTTTGCAATCAGCCCCGTCTCCGTATCGATCTCGATCGCGCCGTCGAACTCCCGGTCCTCGTTCGTAATCCGCCCCTCAACGCGCAGCATGCATTTTCTCCTGCGCTCGTTTCACAGCGTCACGAATCTCATCACGATGCGCACGCGCCGCCGCTGCAGGATCATCGCTGAACAGAATCGACCGCGACGCCGCGAAGAGCAGCCCCGATCCTTGCGCATCCAATCCCGCTTCGACCACCGCGTTCACATCGCCGCCTTGCGCCCCAATTCCTGGCACAAGAAATGTCGTGCGCGGCGCTGCCTCACGCACCCGCCGCATCTCCTCCGGATACGTCGCTCCTACAACCAGCGCGCAGTTTCCATCCACGTCCCACTCACCACTTACGCACTCTGCCACTCGCCGCCAAAGCGGCTCGCCATCGACGCTCAAGTCTTGAAACTCGCCCGCCCCCACATTTGACGTCCGGCACAACACAATGCACATCTTGTCCCGCCGGCTCAGAAACGGCTCCAGTGCCTCGCGCCCCAGGTACGGATGCAACGTCACCGCATCGAACCCCATGCGATCGAAGATCGCCTCCACATACCCCTCGTTCGTATTCCCAATGTCCGCGCGCTTCGCATCGCAGATCGTTACCAACTCCGGATAGCGCGCCCGCACGTACTCCACCGTGCGTTCCATCTCCGCAACACCTTCCGCGCCTCGCGCCTCATAGAACGCTGCGTTCAACTTCACCGCCGCTGCAAACTCCGCGGTTTGGTCCACAATCCACTCGCCGAATCTTCTCTGCGGTTCCGCATTCCCGCGAAACCTCTGCGGCAGCTTTGCAAACTCAGGATCGATCCCCACACAAAGCAGCGAGCTAGCTGCTTCCATCCGTCGCGCCAGCTTTTCCGCAATCGCGTTCAAGCGATCTCTCCGCCGTCCCGTGGCGAAACCCACCCATGCGGATCATGCAGCCATGCCGCCACGCTGCGCGCGTCTTGTTCACTCAGCAACTCGCGCCTCCTCGCCAACTCCAGGATCTCTCCAAAGCTCGTCAGCGTGTGTAGCTGCACACCCGCTTCTTCAAACTGCTCCACTGCCTCCATAAAGCGATAGCTCACAATCGCCACGCAGTCCGTCACCGTCGCGCCTTCATCCCGCAGCGCCTGCACGCCCGCCAGGCTGCTGCCGCCCGTCGTCACCAGGTCTTCGATCAGCAGCACGTGCCGCCCATACACATCGCCGCCTTCCACGCGTCGTTTCGTTCCATGCTCCTTCGCCGCTTTGCGAATAAACACCGAGGGCGTAGCGGTCACGAACCCCAGCACCGCGCTGTGGGGAATCCCCGCGGACTCGATCCCTCCGATCACATCGAAGTTCAGCCCCGCCGTCGCCATCAGATCCACAAATCCCTCCACCACCTCGCGCCACTCTCGCGGATGGAACGGAAATCTGCGATTGTCGCAGTACACCGGCGACACAATGCCTGACTTGAACGTAATCGGGTCGTTCGGCTGAAATCTCACACCGCCGATGTTCAGCAACGCTGAAGCAATTGCTTCGCTCAATCCAGCGCCTCCTTCATCTCCTTAGCCTTAATATCCTGCGCCAGCCGCGGATTCCACATTGCCGCCGTCGCCATCATCGCTGCATCCGCGCCCGCTTCCCGATACGCCCTGTAGTCATCCGCATCACTCAACCCGCCGACTCCGATGATCGAAAACCTAAGTCCCATCTCTTCGCGCAATCGGGCAAGCCGTCCCGCCATCTCCAGCCCAGCCCATTTGATCGATCGCCCGCACACCCCGCTAGAAAGCCGTCCTTCACCCGGAAGTGCCTGCGTTCCATCCGCATCCACAATTTTCGCCGGCAGCGTGTTGATCGCCACAATCCCATCGACCAGCGGTCCCACCTCGCGCACAAACGCACGCAACTTGTCTTCATCGCGAAAGTACGCCGCCTTCACCATCAGCTTCAGGGCTCCGACCTCCTCGCGAATCCGCTCCACCACCCGCCGCGCGCGCTCAACATCGAAGCACAGCAGATTCGCCGTGCCCTCGTTCGGGCAACTCAAATTGGCTTCAATGATCTGCACGCCCGTCTCTTGCAGCAGCCGAGCCGCCAGCGCAAAGTCCTCGATGTACGCCTTCGCATCGCCATGCCCCGTCAGCGTGCCTTGGAAGCTCGCGGCCACCACCTGCCCGCGTCTCGCATGCTTCACCGCATCCGCAATGTCCGGCTGCCAGAACTCCGGATCGAACGACGGCACGCCAAACGAGTTCGTAATCGACAACGGCGCCGCGTAGTTTTCGTCTCCGACCATAGCCGGCGCATCCAGCGGCAGATCGCCGTTCGGATGCACGGCCAGCACATTCGGCCACGCATGCGCCGCATACCTCCGCGTGCGCACGGTCTTGTACACCGGAATGTCGAATCCTTTATCGAGCGCCGCCTTCACAAAGCGCCCGTTCAACAGCGGACCCGCCGCAATCCCCAGTGGAAGGTTTACCTCATGACCAAGAAATTTGTAGTTGGGTTCGCCGCTCTCCTCATACACCGAGCCGTCAGCGAAGAAAGAAAAAGGGCCTTGCTCAAAGTTCTCCAGGTAAGTCCTGGCCGGGTCGTAGAACGGCTCGGTGAGCATGCGCGGAATCCCTTTCCTCTCAGGGTAACAGACCCTTCAACGCGCGTATCAACGGATCCCTGTGGAGATGCGAATCACCTCCACATCCGATTCGCCTTCCAGAACAAACTCACCATTGTCCCGCCCCGGCAACACCAAGGCATGCCCCGCCGGCACAGCAAATTTCGATCGATCGGCTGCATGCAGTGCTGCCCCACGGCTCAGCGCGATCAGAATTTGCATCTGTCCCACAAGCCCCAGCTCGCGCCCCGCACCCGCCTCCAGCTTGAAGCGGTCGACAACAAAATACTGCGTGCTGATCAGCCGCGTGAAACCATCCATCTCCACCGGCGCGACCAGTCCAGCCTCCGTCCGCGTTTTCGTCACTGCCAGCCCATCCTTCAAATGCAGCTCGCGCGGCCTCCCATAGTCGTAGAGCCGATAGGTCGTGTCGCTGTACTGCTGTGTCTCCAGCACCACCATCCCCGGCCCGATCGCGTGAATCGTTCCCGCCTCGACATACACCATGTCGCCGGCCTTCACCGGCACATAGCGCAACCTGCTCTCGAGCGTTCCCTCGCGGATCGCGCGCTCCATCTCCCCTGTTGTAATCTCGCCCTCAAACCCCAGCGCCAGCTTCGCTCCCGGCTCAGCCGACAGCACGTACCAGCACTCATTCTTCCCGCGCGGCTGCCCGATCGCCTGCGCCTCCGCATCATTCGGATGCACCTGCACCGAAAGCCACTCATGCGGAAACAAAAACTTGATCAGCAGCGGAAACTCACCCGGCTCGTCCGCTCCGAATGCCTGCGGCCAGCGCCGCGTCAGCTCGCCGAGCGTCGCTTCATCGCGGCCCTCCACCTTGCAGTCCACCGCGGTCAGCCACGCCTCGCCGACCGGATGTCCCAGCTTCGGCTGTTCCAGAAAATCCGGCAGCTCCGTCGCTCCCCAAATCCGCTCCGAGAGCCACGGCTGCAGCACCACGAACTGCGGCGCCTGCTCCGGGCGTTCTTCCGCCCTCACGCCATCCCCGCCAGCCCTTGCCTCCGCCATCCGTGCCTCCGCTATCAGTATGACAGCGAAGCCGTTTCGCACTTATTCGCACTTCGCGATAAGCACGCCATTCCCGGGCAGATTCAGGTTCCACCCGTCGGCCGAAGCGCTCACCGAGCCGGAACCTGTCAGCGGCTTCATCAGCCGGCAGCCCTCAGCCCACGTCTCCTTGGTCGGAACATCCAGAGTCGCTTCGCCGCTTCCGCGATGCAGCGCTACGACCACGCGCTCGTTGGCTGCGGACTTTACCGCACAGCTCTCCGCCGGTTCATGCGACGTATCGCGCAGAATCGCCACCCAATCCGCGTTCGCCGCCAACACCTGTTCGCCGCCGCACGCCAGCGCCGGATGCTCCCGTCGCAGCTTCGTCAGCTCTTCAATCCAGGCGAACTGCGCCTGTTGTTCCGGCGTCCGTCCAGCCTCTGTAAATGCATCCTGCGCATCTCCCGGAAACCCTCCCGGAAAGTCCCTCCGATTGTCCGGATCATTGCCGCCCTGCATCGCAATCTCATCGCCCGAATAAAGCTGCGGCGTCCCCCGCATCGTCAGCAGCCATGCAAACGCCACCTGCCGCAACGATGCATCCGTCACCTCGCCCGCAAATCGCTTCTGATCGTGGTTGTCCAGAAACGGTACCAGCCTGTCGGCATGGGGATACAAGCTGTCCTGCCCCAGCAACGCCGTCAGCCGGGTCATCGGCGCGCCCTTCACAAACACATCCTGCATCGCGTAATACATCGGATAATCAAACGGCGTATACAAGCCCGTATCGACACCCGCACGCGTCACCCCTCCGGCAAACGACGAGTTCACCACTGGGCTCTCATCAGAAACCTCGCCAACCTCCGTCACCCGCGGATAGAGCGCATGAATCCCCGCCATGAAGTCATGCCAGAACGCCCGATTCACATACGGAAACGTGTCGATTCGCAGCCCATCCGCTCCTGTCTCTTCAATCCACCACACCGCGTTCTGCCGCAGATACTGCGCCACAGTCGCATCATCCGTGTCCATGTCCGGCAGCGAATCCACGAACCATCCATCCAGCGTGCCCACACGGTCGCGCTCCGGCGCATGCGGATCGATCAGTGCATCGAACCTCGTCTCACCCGCAATGTGATGCGCCAGCGTCCCATGAAACCAGTTCGGTGTCGGTTCATCCGTCACCCACGGATGCAACGGCCCCACATGGTTCGGCACCTGGTCCAGCACCAGCTTCATCCCACGCTCGTGCATTGCCCCTGCCAGCCCCTGCAAATCCGCCATCGATCCCCAATGCGGGTCGACGCGATACATATCCGTCGCGTGATACCCGTGATAACTCTCCGCGCCTAAGTTCTCGTACGGTGGGGTAATCCAGATTGTCGTCACACCCAACTGCTGCAGATAATCCAGGTGCTCTTCGATGCCGCGATAATCTCCGCCGTGCCATCCGCGCGGCTTCGCCCGCTCCGCCGCGGCCGCCGCGCTGTCCGCAGCATCCTGCGCATGTGGCCCATCATTCTTCAGATCGCCGTCCGCAAAGCGGTCCGTCATGATCAGGTACATCACATCCTTCGACGAGAATCCCGCAAATCCCGCGCTCGCCGGTTTCCTTGCGCCGAAGCTGTAACTCGCCTCCGCATCTTGCCCGCCGCGCTCCGCTCGTACTTTAACCGTCTCAGGCCTCGCTGCATTCGCCGCCAGCCACAGCTCCGCCCAGTGCCCATTCGCGGACACAATCGTCTTCTCAATCTTCAGCGAAGCGTCGCTCAGCGAAAACCTCGCCCCACTCAACCCCTCGCCATGCACCAGCAGCATCGGCGCCGGCATCTGTACCCACCAGTTCGGCGGATCGATCTTGTCAATGCGCGGCGTTTGCGCCCGAAGAAGGGTGGCGCAGTAGCAACCGAGAAGAACAGCAGAACGTAACAACATACGGGCTCGCAGAGGTGCAACGGTTTTTGGGAAAAAAGTGGCACTGCAAGCGGTGCCTGCAGTGCCGCGTTGAGCAATACGGTAAAGGTTAGAACTGAATCCGGAACGCGAGCTCCGTCAGCCGCTGGCTGAAGTAGTCGACGTTCGTCAGGTTGGCGAAGGTATACGGCGGCTGGCCGGGCGTCTGCGCCGCAAGGCCGGCCGGCAGCTGCGTGTTCGACGGTGGAGCAAAGGCCGGCGAGTTCAGCAGATTGTAAAACTGGCCCCGCAGTTGCGCCACGATGTTCTCGTGAATGGGAATGTCCTTGAAGATCGACATGCTCAGGTTCGAGTAGCTCGATCCGCGCCACTCGTTCATATGCGTGTTGCCCGGCGCGATGTAGAAGCCCCCCGCATTGGTGGCCGGAGCCGCGAAGTCGTAGGGATTCAGCACGTCGTAGTTGTTCGCCGGGGTCGGCTTCAGATACAGGTTGCCGCGGTTCACCAGGTTGGGGCGCACGGACGGACCGCCGCTCCCCGGCGAGGCAATCGTGACATCGAAGGGCGAGCCGCTCGTCAGCTGGAGGAACGGAGAAACCTGCCACCCGCCGATGAAGTAGTTGGTGAACGTGTTGATGTGAGAGCCGAACATCTTGCCCCGGCCGAACGGCAGCTCCGCCAGCATCGCGAAGGTGAAGACGTTGCGGAGGTCGTCGCCCGAATCGCCGCGGTTGAGGCTGAACTGCGGTCCCGCGGAGGTCGTGGGCACAGAACTCGCACCAGTCTCCGAGAACGGTCCGACGGAGTCATCCGTGGTGTGCGACCACGTGTAGGCGGCCGTAAACTGCAGCCCGTTGGCGAGTTTGCGATCGAGCTTCGCCTGCAGACCGTTGTAACGCGAGCTGCCGGTGTCCTCGTTCAGGGTAATGGTCTGGCCGGATGACTGGCCGAAGTACACGTTGGTGCCAAGCTGCGCCTGCGAGTAGTTCACCGAGTTGAAGAGGTGATCGCTCTTGGTGCCGACGTAGGCCACCGTCAACGCAGTCGCGTTGCCCAGCGCCTGCTCGATGCTCATGTTGTACTGCTGAACCATCGAAGTGGGATCATGCACCGGGTAGGAGATCAGCGCCACGTTCTGCGGGTTCGTCAGACTGACCGTGGGCGTCGCGCTGGGCAGAGCGCCCGTAGCCAGAGTGGGGTTGTTGCCGGCATACGGACCAGGGCTGGTGTTGCTGTTGTTGGAGGCATTCGCCACCATCGGAGCCTGTCCGCTCAGGTTGATGCGGTAGCCCGCATAGGAGCTGTAGTCGGACGTGCCGTTGAAGTCCGGGTTGTTGGAGAGCTGATTGCCGACGCCGCCGCGATCCAGGAAGTAGAAGACGCCGTAGCCGCCGCGCAGCGCGGTCTTGCCGTTGCCGAACAGGTCATAGGCGAAACCGACGCGCGGTCCCCAATTGTTGAAGTTGGTGTCGATCAGCGAACGCGAGTTCCCGTTCTGTCCCGCGACTTCCAGCGTGTTCGTCGCGATATCGTAGTTCGACTGCTGATTGTTCGCCTCGTACGGGTGGGTGTACAGGTCATAGCGCAGACCCAGGTTGAGGGTCAGGCGGCGGCTCACCTTCCAGTCGTCCTGTGCGAAGTATCCGGTCTCCCACGACATCGTGCGGAAAAAGCCCGGGCTGGAGATGTCGTAGTTGTTGACGAATCCGCCGGCCAGTTCGGAGGTGTCGTATCCGGTGAAGGCTCCGTTGTACATGTTGAAGAAGCCCTTCGCGGAGTACGCCGCCTGGAAGAAGTCCACTTCGCGGTGGATGATCATCGTTCCAAACGCGAGGCTATGCGCTCCATGTGCCCAGCTCACGGTGTCATTGTCTTCATAGGAATACTGCGGCACTGAGTACTGGCCGCCGTCCCCCGTATAGGAGAGCTGCGTGTTGTTGTCGCCGATCAGCGAGATGCCGCCCAGAAGGGCGTTGCGATTGCCGTTCGGGATCCCGAGCTGCGTATCGATCGCCGTGCCGTTATCCGGGTTCAGGTACGAGTAGTAGTCACGCGTGTAGCCAAAGCGCACGTCGTTCACGATGTTCTGCGTGAAGACGTGAGTTTCGCCCGCAGCCAGCTGACGCGGGTGCGTATCGTTGTTGCCCGAACCGTAACCCGAGGGAATGCCGGGCAGCGCCGTCGTCAGGATCGAGTCGTAGGTGTCGGTCGACCCGCGAACGAAGAACGTATCGCGGCTGTCGATATGCCAGTCCAGGCGCGCGTCGAACTCGTTGTCCGTTACCGTGCTCACCTGCTGGTTCTGGAAGTTATTAAGCACATTGTTGACCGCTGTGCGATTGGGCGCCGGGAAGTAGTTCAGGTACTTCATCGCGACCGGATTCTGCTGCGACGTCGGAATCACGTTCGGTGCGGAAACCGTGCCGAACTGGGCGCAGGTAAGCGGATTGAAGATGGCGCCGTTGTCGACACTCGCGTTCAGCGCGGCCGTCGGGTTGTTGTTACCCGAAGTGGGCGTGAGCACGATGCCGTGAACGGTGGTGTAGGAAGCGCAGCCGTCCGGGCTGTAGGACCCGGCGCCCGTGTAAAACGCGGGCACGACCGTCTGGCTCGATCCGAGCAGATCGGAGAAGTCGCCGGTGCGCATCTTCACCGTCGGGACCGTGTTGATCGAAAGGCCGGAGTCCGGAATGGCCTGACGCGAGCCGTGATAATCGCCGAACAGGAAAAGGTGGTTCTTCCACAGCGGCCCGCCGAGCGTGGCGCCGTACTGGTTGCGGTGGAAGCTCGGCTCCGGCGTTCCCGGGCTGAAGTAGTTGGGGTTCGCCGAGCCCAGGGCCGAATCGCGGTAGAACATGTAGGCCGAGCCGTGAATCTGGTTGGTGCCGCTTCTGACGGCTGCCTGCACCAGAACGCCGCCCACGCGGCCGAACTCTGCCGGTGCCAGCGAGTTCGTGGCGCGGAACTCCGACAGCGCTTCGACATCCGGATACAGCACGATCGTGTTAACCAGCGAGTCGTTGTCGTCGATGCCGTCCAGAAGGAAGCTGTTGGCCTGCGGGCGCAGACCGTTGGCCGAGAGCGCAGCGCCGCCGGTTTCGTTGAACCGGATCGTTTCGACCGGCTGCTGCCCTTTCTGATATCCCGAAGCCGAGTTGTTGCTCTGGCCGCGCGAGACGCCGGGCTGCAACAGCGTCAATTGGGTGAAGTTGCGGCCGTTCAGCGGAAGGTCCGATAACTCCCGTCCGGTAATGACCTCACCCGTCTCCGACGTCGCCAAGTCGATCACGGGCGCGGCGTCGGTTACCTCGATGGTCGTGCTCTCTGCGCCCGCTCCGAGGCGGAAGTTCATCTCCTGCACCTGCCCGACGCTCAGCTTCAGGATCTGCTGCTGGCTCGAGAAGCCCTGTGCCGCCACCTTCACCTGGTAGCTGCCGACCGGCAGGGCAGAGACGGTAAAGTTGCCACCACCATTCGAGGTGACGGTCTGCACCGCATTCGTTCCCAGGTTTGTCACCGTCACAGTGGCGCCCGGAATCGCGGCTCCAGTCGTATCGACAACCAGGCCGGAGATGCTCGCGTTGTCCGACTGTGCCAGCAGCGCCGGTCCGCAGGTCAGCAGGACGACCCAGACCAGCATGCTGAAGCAAATCGAAAATATTGTCTTGTTCTTCATGAAGCCTCCAAACAAATCCATCCAAACTGGCAACGCGCACGGCGCCTTTTGAGCTCGGCGAGGGAATGCGTCCGTTCCAGAGTCTGACAACCGTGCGCTTGGACCGAACTTAGTCGCAATCCACAGGCTTCCCTTTGTCCCTCAATTTTTTATCTCCTGACAAGTTGCGACTCTTCTTGCACTTAGCCCTAGACCATCAACTGTGGCGAAGCGGCCCTGCGAGTGATACAGTCATCTCCGCGAGGTCTTCGCGCGCATGTCGGCCCCCGTTTCCAATTCGAAACTCACGTTCGGACTTTTCGAGGTGGACCTCGAAAGTGGCGAGCTTTGGAAGGCTGGATTCCGGGTCAAGCTGCAAAGCCAACCCTTCAAGGTCCTGGCCGCGCTCCTCGAGCGCCCCGGCCAGATCGTCACCCGCGAGGAGCTCCAGCTCCGCCTCTGGGGCCGCGACACCGTCGTCGACTTCGACCACTCCCTCGGCACAGCCATTAACAAGATCCGCGAAGCCCTCGGCGACTCGGCCGACCAGCCCCGCTACATCGAGACCCTCTCCAAGCGCGGCTACCGTTTCATCGCCCCTGTCGGCCCGCGCCAGGAGCCCCGTCCACCCGCTTTCATCCGCGCAGCCGGATCTGAGTTCGCGTCGGACGAGATGACACCCCTCACCGAGGCGCCCACTCCGGCGTCCTCACCGATTGCGGCCGCTGCAGCGCCCACTCCCGTCCGGCGGGTCTCCAACGGATCGCTCGCGATCGCCGCCATTCTCGTCCTCTCTGCCATCGTCGCCAGCTATCTCATCGGCTCCGACCGCGCTTCCTCTGTTCCACCGCGAATTGCGCAGCTCACCCACAGCGGCCACATCGCTCCCGGCGTCGACACCATGGAGAACCTCGCCGCCGCCGTCACCGACGGCGTCCACCTCTTCGCCGGCACCATCGACAACGGACACGACGGCATCGCCGCCGTCTCGCTCGTTGACGGCTCCATCACTGCGCTCAACGTTCCCGACGAGGTCGCCGGCCCGGCTCTCGGCGACATCTCTCCCGACGGCTCCCGCCTGCTCCTCCGCGACCACCTCTCGCCCGAATCCGAGCAGCCCCTCTGGGCCGTGCCCACCGTCGGCGGCTCCGCCCTCCGCATCGGCAACGTCCTCGCCCATGACGCCACCTGGATGCCCAACAACGGCGGCATCCTCTACGCCAACGGCAACAATCTCTATCTCTCCACTATTAACAGCGCCTCGCCTTCCCTCTACGCCACGCTCCCCGGCCGCGCCTTCTGGCTGCGTTGGTCGCCCGACGCCAAACTCCTCCGCTTCACCATCATCGATCCCCTCACCCACACCACCTCGCTCTGGCAGCTCTCGCCCTCCGACCGCAAACCGCGCCAAATCCTCCCCGGCTTCAGCCAGCCATCCTCGGAGTGTTGCGGCGTCTGGACCGCCGACGGCCGCGCCTTCATCTTCCAGTCTGACCGCGGCGGCAACTCCGACCTCTGGCGTCTCTCCGGCAACTCCATCACCGACCCCGTTCGCCTCACCAACGGCCCGCTGGAGTTCCGCTCGCCCGTCGCCGCCCGCACCGGCAACCGCATCTTCTTCCTCGGCGTCGACGCCCGCTCCGACCTCCAGCGCCTCGAGCCCAACGGCAATCTCGTTCCCGAGCGCGGCTTCCTCTCCCCCGCCGTCCGTGTCGACTACACCCGCGACGGCCATTGGGTCGCATGGACCGACTCCTCCGGCCAGCTCTGGCGTGCCCGCGCCGATGGCAGCGAAAAGATCCAGCTCACGCCCGACAACCTCGACGTCTTCCTTGCCCGTTGGTCGCCCGACTCCAAACAACTCGCCTTCATGGCCCGCGAGCCCGGCAAGGCCTGGCAGATCTATCTCGTCGGCGCCGACGGTTCCAACCTCGAGCAGCTAACCAAGGAATCCCGCAACGCCGCCGACCCCTCCTGGTCGCCCGACGGCAAGTCCCTCGTCTTCGGCCGCGTCAATGACTTCATGGGCAAAGAGAACGCCGCCCGCACCCTGCACATTCTCCACCTCGACACCCACCAGATCGAGGAGGTCCCCGGCTCCAACAACCTCTTCAGCCCGCGCTGGTCGCCCGACGGCCGCTGGATCGCTGCTCTCACTCTCGACCAGCGCCAGGTCCGCCTCTTCGACGTCAGCACACGCACGTGGACCACGCTCCCCGTCCCGTCAGGCGCCGACCCTGTATGGTCCTCCGACTCGCGCTTCCTCTACATCCACGCCTCGCTCGACCCCGCCCAGCCCATCGACAAAGTCAGCATCCCCGACGGCCACGTCACCGAGCTCGTCCGCCTGGCCGACTCCCGCGAAAATGACGCCGTCGACTTCGTCTTCGGCGGCCTCACCGACCAGAACGAACCCCTCATCCGCGCCCGCGTCTTCACCGGCAACTTCTTCTCGATGGACGTGCGCTAACTTCGCCCGCGCAAGCCGATTGTGCCGCCCGGCCCGCGCCGCAGGATCCCGGCACCACCCAAGCCAAGCAAACCAGTCGCCAGCAATTCAAAAGCACCCGGTTCCGGAGTCGCAGCCGCTGCCGGTGTGATCGTCAGCGTATAGCTGATCGGCGGCCCCGGCGCAGCCGGCGCAATGTTGTATCCGGTCAAATGGAACGTGCCCGTCGCGAAGACCACGTCTACGTACCCGGGATCTCCCGCCTCGAACGAGATGACCGGCGGTCCATAGATTATTCAAGCTAGCCCCGGAAACCCCTCCAGGGCTGTAGAACTCAACATCCTCAACGCTCGGCACGCCATCCGTCGTCACTGTGGTCGAGAAGTAGATCACCGCCATATACGGCTGGATGGCATACGGGTCTGGAGACGGCAGGCTCCAGGTCTCCCTCTGTCCATTTCCCGTGAGCACAAAGTTGTCGATCGTGTTCGCGTGTGCGGCAACTCCACCGGCCAGCACGAAAGGAAGAAACACACCAGCCACCACAAAGCGCATACGCAACTCCATGGGCATCCAGAGCTCTATCGTCGCCAGATTGCCGCGCTCCACCGCCAATGTCAACCGCAAAGCGCCCCGTTTTAGCGCGGCGCAAAACTGCTCACGACCGGTTACTCTTGCATCAGGTTTGCGCCGTCGCGCCGCCGTCATCTATCTTTACGAATCCGCGAAGGAGTCCCTCTTGGCCGTTCCAGTCAAAAATGTCAGTGCGCCCGGTTTCACCGATGACTTCCAGCTCCGCACCGATACCCGCGCGATGAGCGTCGCCACCGCGCTCTTCTTCATGGTCGGCTTTCTCACCTGCCTGAACGACATCATCATCCCGCATCTCAAGTCGATCTTCGACCTCAACTATGCTGAGGTGCTCACCGTTCAGTTCGCCTTCTTCACCTCGTACTTCGTCTTCAGCTATCCCGGTGGCAAGCTCGTCGACAAGTACGGTTACAAGAAGACGATGGTCTTTGGCCTGTTGGTCATGGCCTGCGGCGCCGCCGGCTTCATTCCCGCCGCACACTTCGCGCTCTTCGGAGTCTTTCTCGCGGCCCTCATCATCCTCGCCGCCGGCATGACGGTCGTTCAGGTCGCAGTCAACCCCTACGTCACAGTCATCGGTCCGCCGGCCACTGCCTCCAGTCGTCTCAATCTCGCGCAGGCTTTCAATTCCGTCGGAACCTTCATTGCTCCGTTCTTCGGCTCGCAGCTCATCCTCGCCACCGCGCCCGCAACCGTGACTCCGGAGCGCCTGCGCTCCATGACGCAAATCGCCCGTCAGGCCTATCGCGCTTCGCAGGCTTCCACCGTCCGTCTGCCCTACATCGGCATCGCACTCACGCTCATCCTGCTCGCCCTCGCGCTCGCGGCCATCAAGCTCAAGACCACCACAGGTGTCTCCGAGCATACCCAGGACTTCCGCCCCGGAGCCTTCTCCGAAGCCCTCTCACGACCGGACTCCATCTGGCATCATCCCTGGCTGCTCTTCGGCGCCGGCGGCATCTTCGTCTACGTCGGCGCCGAAGTCGCCATCGGCAGCCTGCTCGTCAACTACATGAAGCTTCCTGACATCGCGGGCCTGCGCGAAGCCACCGCCGCCTACTTCCTCATGTGTTATTGGGGAGGTGCCATGGTCGGCCGCTTCATCGGCTCTGCTGTGTTGCAGAAGATCCGGACCGGCATCGTTCTCGGCGCGGCCGCCATCTGCGCCTGCATCCTCGTGCTCATCAGCATGAAGACCACCTACACAACCGGCGTCTGGATCTACCCTGCCACCTTCTGGCACTGGCACTGGACCTTCTATCTGCCCAAGTCCCTCCCCATGTGGTCCATGCTCGCCGTGGGATTCTGCAACTCCATCATGTTCCCATCCATCTTCACCCTCGGCATCCAGGATCTCGGTCCGCTCACCAGCAAAGGCTCAAGCCTGCTGATCGCCGCGATTCTGGGTGGCGCGATCATCCCGGAGCTGCAGGGAACCATCGCCGATCACATCGGCCTGCATCCCAGCTTCTTCATCCCCGCAATCTGCTACGTCTACATCGCCATCTTCGGCATCATGGCCATCCGACGACCCGTCGCGCGAGACACTCTCACACCAGTTGAACCCATCTAACTTCGTCCGACCGCCCTCGGAACACCCGGACGCTTCATATCGAGTGCCCATTCATGACGACAGCTCCGTCGTCATGAATGGGTCGCTCCCGCCTCACGGCGTTACAGGCAGCGACAGCGACACGAAACCCTGTGTTCCCGTCACCGCCGCAATATTCAGCACGTACGGCTGCCCCGTAATCACCAGCGGCGTCACCGACACGCCTCCGCTCGCATCCGACACAGCGGTGCTCTGCGCCGACTCAAGCACCGGCGCCGCCGCACACTTTCCCGGCGTCGCGCACGTTCCCTCCCAGGCATCCGCTGTCTGATACACCGACACCATCGCTCCCTCCAGCGCATGCCCCGCCGTGTCCGTCACGCCCATCGTCACAGCGGCCAACGGCGCCCCTACGCCCACACTCTGCCCCGCGCCTCCGCTCACAGCAATCCTCCACTGCGACGAATCCACCGCCGTCACCGTCCAGCTCGCACACACGCCCCCCCACACGCATCCGGTCACCGTCGCCGCGCCCGCGCTCATCTGCGATCCGCTTACCACCACGCTCGCGCTCCCGTCCTGCGCCGTTGTCGTTGACCCTCCGCTCAGCGAAACGCCGCCGCTCTCCGTCCAGGTCACCGGCACACCCACAACCGCCGCGCCATCCTGCATCGCGGTCAAAGAAATCGTCCACGTCTCTGAAGCGCCGGCCGCCACATACCCTGCCGCATTTGCCATCGTCACCACGCGCACAGGATTCGTGTCCGTCACGGTCACCTGCTTCAGCGCGCTCCCATTCACCTCACCCGCACTGAGCACCACCTGCCCCGCCGCGCCGCCGGTCACCGTCGTAGACACAACACCTGTTGCATTCGTCTGCACGACGCACGTGTTCGCACCCGAGCATGCACCAAATCCCGCGCTGCCCGACGCAATCGAAAGCTGCACACTCGCATTCGCCAGCGGCGTCACCCCATCCGGCCCGAACAGCTGCACCGCGAACATCGTCGCCGCCGTCGCACCCGTCTCCAGGGCATTCGGCGCCGACACCAGATTCATCACGTCCGGCAAGGTGTTCGAGTACTCGAACCCGTTGCCAATGTCTGTCTCTCCACCCGTTGCGGGATCCGTCACCATCACATCCATCGGCGTCGCCAGTGCAGCGCCCGCGTCCGTCATGCTCGGCGCCCTTGCTACAATCTGGTTCGCGCTCACAGTCACTACCGTCGCCGTCACTCCATTCACGCTCACCTGGTTCCCCGCCCGAAAGCCCTCGCCGGCGATCACAATCTGCCCACCCGCCGCGCTCACCTTCGCCGGCGTCACACTCGCCGCATAAAGCACGCGCGCCTGGTACCCAAAATCCGGACGCCCGCCGCCATACTGATCGGCCACCGCAAACATGTAATTGCTGGGCGTCGAGCCCGCCGGCATCCACAGCTGCGTCACACCCGGCGCCATCGAGTTCATCGAGTACGGCTGGCTCGCCACAGTCGGCAAGCCTGTATCGCCAACGTTCCACACGCCAATCACCGGCTGCGCCTTCGACGTCGTCGCCGCGCCCGTCTCGTCCAAAGCTGTCACCTCCAGCGTCCAGTTGCTTCCTGCATTCACCTGCACGGTCCACCACGAGCTATGCCCCACGGGGCACAGCAACCCGTTCCACCATCCGCTCACCCCACCCGCAGCCGGCGCACTCTGTGTCCCGTCACCTCCCAGCGTGCAGCTCGAGGCCGCATTCGACACGGCTTTCACGTAATACCATCCTGTGCCCGCGTACCCCGACCAATCCGTCATCGTCAGTGAACCTGACGGCGTTACCGGCGGCCGCTCATACGGTCCAACCGCATACTCGCCCGTGTAGAGGGGGTCGATCGCTTCCGTCGTCATGTACACGTTTTCTGTCCCGCTGTCCTCGACGCGCGGCATCGCGTACAGACCCTCGTCTGGGCCCCACGTATTGCCGACGTTCTCCATTGCGGCTTCTGTTCCACTGATGGGATTGCCGCCATCCTGCTGATACTCGTATCCGGTCAGCGCCGAAACGACCTCCCACGGCTCCTCTGTTTCCCTGCCTTGCGTCTGCCTTCGAGCCGTCATGTTCACCCAATCCATCCCTTGCCCCGTCGGAAACGAAACGACGCCTATCAGGTTCAGCGCATTGCTGCCGCTCAACGTCTGCCCCGGCTGAACGTTCGCCGGCGTCACCGGATACAGCAGCGCCAGCGAATCCACATCGTCCATGCGCAGCGTAAACGGATTGGTCATGCACTGATAGCTGTACGAGCTGCACAGCACGTCGATCGGGTGCATTATCGGCCAGTAATCGATCTCACCCGCCGTCGCTGGCGTCGCCCCCGTAAAAATGTTGTCGTTCAGCTGCGACCACGCGATCCCTATCACGCGCCCAAACGCTCTCTCCAGCTGATACTGCATCTGCATCAACTGCTGCGGCGTCGAACCCACGCACCGTCCGTTCAAAATCAGCATCGCGTGGTGAATCTTGCCCTCCTGCCCAATCGAGTCCACACTCTCCACCACCCCTGTGTCCCTGCACCCGCTCGGGTCACTCGCTCCCTCGCCCAGCAGCGTATCGATCACGCTCCCATCCGTGTCATAGATCACCGCAATCGGAATGCTCTGATAATTCGTCGCCGAAACATCCGCAGGAAACACCATCTCGCTGCCATCGAAGTACACATTCGCCGAGCTCACGTGCTCGGCCAGCTCTCCACCCTGCTTCAGCACCAGCTGCGAGGTCGGCACATTCCACGGCGCTGCTGCTGCCGCCACCATCGCGTCCGCCTGCGCGTGCGTCACGTTCGCGTTCAGATCCCCCGGATCCGTGTAGTACTCCGGCGTCGAAGTATAAAAAGGAATCGTAACCCCGCCCCCTACCCACGAACTTCCTCCTGTTATGAAGCGCGGCCCACCCGCGCTCGCGCTCATTGCACAAAATAATGCCGCGCAGACAAGCACCGCGCCCGCCATCCATCGCATATCGTTCCTCACAAAATCCGTGCTCTCCGCTTCACTGCACAATGGGAGTCAGTTCCTCAACCGGCGCCGGCTTCGTCGGATTCTTCGTCCCCACCGGCACAACCGGCGTCACCGCAGGAGGCAGTGGACGCCGCACCGGCCGTGTCGTCGTCAGGCCACGGCTCTGGATCACGGGCAGCGCGTCGCTCAGCGCCATCGCTCCATTGCCATCCACCAGCGGTTGACCCACCTGCCGCAACACCCGCGTCGCCAGCCGCCGCACATCCAGCAGCACCGTGCCGTTCGCGTCCGACATCACCGGCACAACGCCTTCGCCACCATCCACCGCCGAGCTCAGCCCTGCGCTGCTCGCTGCATGCAGAAACACCAGCGCCCGCTCGCCCAATCTGTAGCGCTGCATTCCCGGCGGCCACATTCCCGCCCACTCGCGCAGCGTGTACGTCCCGCCCGCCTGCCCCAGCACCGGCGTGTCCACGCGAAACACAACCTCGACAACTCCAGCCTCGCGCCGGATTGCCGTCACCTGTCCCACAAACGCCGTCGCCGCGCGCGCGCTCAGATTCGCCAGCGCTGCCGTCACGCTCGCATCTGGCGCCACCTGCGCTCCCGCCGTAAACGCGGGCAACAGCAGCAACGCCAGCCACCAATGAACTCGCATCCACCGTCCTCCTCTAAGACACTCTTTCGTCGTCTCAGAGGATTTCCAGCGTCACTGTCGCTCGCCCGAACGCAACTCACCCACCGCATGCCCCAACCGGGTCACGCCGTCCCCAACTCCCGCTATCTAGATCTCTGGATAAAAATCGAAGAACGCCTCGATGCTCGTCCGCAGCTGCGACTCAATCGACTCGCGGCTGCCCTCCAGGATGTGCATCGTCACCCTCGCCTCATTGCCGTTCTTCAGCTTCACCGGAGCCGCATCCACCGCCTCCACCTCATCGGCCGGCAGCAGCCTCATCCCGTACACCAAAACCAGGTCCGCCATCTCAATCTCCTTTTACTGTCTGCTCTCTACCTTCTACTCTCTTCCCTTCTGCACCCAACCCGCACCCTCTACAATCAAATAGCCATGTCTCAAACTGTTCGTGACACCGTCATCCTCGGCTCCGGCTGCGCCGGCCTCACTGCCGCCATCTACGCCGCGCGCGCCAACCTCAAGCCGCTCGTACTTGAAGGCCACGAGCCCGGCGGCCAGCTTTCCATCACCACCCTCGTCGAAAACTTTCCCGGCTGGCCCGACGGCATCCAGGGTCCCGAGCTCATCGACAACATGAAGAAGCAGGCCACCCGCTTCGGCGCCGAGATCACCCACGGCCATCTCTCCGCCGCCGACATCTGCAAAACGCCCTTCGAGCTCACCATCAACGGCGACATCGTCCTCACTCGCTCGCTCATCATCGCCTCCGGCGCCTCCGCCCGCTGGCTCGGCCTTCCCTCCGAACAGGCTCTCATCGGCCACGGCGTCAGCTCCTGCGCCACCTGCGACGGGTTCTTCACCCGCGGCAAAGAGATCGCCGTCATCGGCGGCGGCGACTCCGCCATGGAGGAAGCGCTCTTCCTGACTCGCTTCGCCACCAAGGTAACCATCATCAACCGCACCGAAAACTTCCGCGCCAGCAGAATCATGCTCGAGCGCGCCATCGCTCACCCGCAGATCGACTTCCTCCACAACACCATCGTCGAAGAGGTCCTCGGCGTCGAAGAGCAGGACGTCCGCGGCCTCAAGCTCCACAACAAAAAGACCGGCGAGCGCTGGACGCTCCCCATCAGCTTTATGTTCCTCGGCATCGGCCACGTGCCCAACGCCTCCATGTTCAAAGGCCAGATCGATCTCGACATCGACGGCTACATCAAGACCGAGCACAACGTCTTCGTCACCCGCCAGGGCATCCAGCTCCACGGCGTCTACGCCTGCGGAGATGTCCAGGACCGCCGCTACCGCCAGGCAATCACGGCCGCCGGAACCGGCTGCATGGCCGCCCTCGAAGTCGAAAAGTACCTCGAAGAACTCGGTCGCTGAACCCGTCACCGTGCACGCAAAAGAAAAGCGGCACAGATCGCCCGATCTGTGCCGCTTCCCTCGTTCGCTCTACTTCGCCGTCAGCGCCTTGATCCGCGCCTGCGCCAACAGATACGTCGCCGCCGGATCCACAAACGTGTGGTCGTCGAACTCATGCGCATCCACCTTCCGATACGCCGCCAGCGCAGCGCCCTTCACGCCGTACTGCTCATACAGCAATCCCAGCGCATACCACACCGCCCCATTCGGCTGCGTGATGTTGCCCGCATACATGGCCGCATCCAGCACCGTGCGCGCCTCAGTCGTCTTGCCGGCAGCCGCGTAGACGCACGCGAGCGTGTGCAGATCGGCAAAGTTTCCGTTGCTGCTTAACATGTTGGACTGCTGCGCCGCCTTCACCTCTGCATCGCCAATGTGATCGTCAAACAATCCCATCCACGCATAGTTGTTGTAGTCGTTCGCCGTCGCCTTGCCCGAATCCAGCACCGCCTGCGCCGCCTTCCGCGCGCTGGTCCAATCGCCCGCAAGCTCATACGCGCGTGTCTGCTCGAAGAGAATGTCATGGTCCTTCGGCTTCTTCGCCAGTCGCGGTGCGAGCATCGCCAGCCAGTCCTTCGAATCCCCCTTGATCGCATACGCCGATCCCAGCAGTGACAGCGCCGTAACAGAATCCGGCTCGTCGTCCAGCAGCTGTTTCGACGCCGCAATTCCTTCCTCCGTCTGCTCGGCGCCCACCGACACCTCCGCCAGCAGCAGGTCCATGTCCTCCTTATGCTGCGCTCCCGTCGCGCTCGCCGTCGCTTTCTTCACGTCCGCGATATACGGCTTCGCATCCATCGATCCCGCCAGCAGCGAGATCGCCGCCAGCTTCATCGCCTCCGGCGAATCCGCACGCTCCCGCGAACTTCCCACCGTCCAGAACCGCGGCAGCAACGCTCCCTCCAGCGGATCGTCGCCGCCTCCACGGTGTGTCAGGTCTCGCTTCCAATCGAGAATCGCCTTCGCCGCCGCTGGATCATCGCGCGCCAGGTCATGCAACACCTGGTTGCCCACCTCGACATTGTCCCGTTGATCCGCTGCGATCCGATATCCCTGCGTGTCCTTCACCACGTAATAATGCGTCGGTTGATTGCCCGTCTGCTGCTGAGTCACCGCGTAGCCCACCTTGTCGTCGCCCGTCGCGCTGAACGTCATCGTGCCCACCAGCAGGTCCACCAGCACGGGCTCTGACATCTCCGTCTTTGCCGCAACCGCGCGCAAAAATCCTCCTTCTGCCAGCACCTTGTCGATTTTCCGCTCATACTCCGCGTCCGACACATACGATTCCCGGCTCAGCAGCTTCTCCAGCGACGCCCGCGTGCTCGTGTCTGTCAGCATCTCGTACGTCATCGCCTGCACCGGCCGCACCGGATCGCTCTCCGGACGCAGCGTCAATGTCGCGCGCTGCAGGTTGCGATACATCTCCACCTGCCTCCCTGTCTGCGCCGCATCGTCGCTTCCGCTCACCCCCGCGTTCAATATCTCCGACGCTTCCGCATACTTGCCCAGGTTTGCCAGCATCGATCCCGCCCGCAGCAGATTTTTCGCGCGGTCCGTCGTCGACACATTGCCCTTGTCCGCCTGCGCAATTCCCGCCGCCGCTCCATGCTGCGCCCCCGCCGACGCAATCGCCAGCGACGCGTTCGGCCCGCTCGTCGGCACCGTCGCCAGCATCGCATCCAGCGCCGCATACTGGTGCGCATACAGCATCGCGTACATCATGTTCTCGCGGTCCTGTTGAACCGCTGCCTCGTCATCCTTCACCCGGTTGATCAGATCCGCATAGGTCGCGATGGCCAGCGGAAGGTCCGCATCCTCCGCATATCGCGTCCCGTGGGCGTCATACTCGTACAGCACACCCAAATCGAAGCGCGGATCGTTGTCCGTCGAGTCCAGTTCGATCGCCTTCTTGTACGCCGCAATCGCTCCTGCGCGGTCGTAACCCTTGCCGAACCGCGTGCCCAGCGCATCGAATTCCAGCGCCCACCCCAGCGTCGAAAACGCAATCGATGACTTCGGATCCAGATCCGTCGCCTTCTTCGCCTCGGCCTGCGCCTCTTCGCCCATTCGCGCTTCCAGCAGCATCTTCGAGAGACGTACATGGTTCATCGCATCGGTCGGATGCGCCGCAATCAAGGCCTCATTCGCATCCAGCGCCGGCCGCAGATGTCCCTCCGCCAGCGCCTTCGCTCCCGGCGCATCAAAATACACGCCGATATAGTCGCGCTTGTTCAGCTCCAGAATCGCCGTCCGCATCTCCAGCGCCTGTGCCGCACTCAGCGTGCCCGGCCCGCTGTCGAAGCGAATCACCGCATGAACGACGCGGTCGCTCTCCTTCGTGTACGTCTCGGTCAGCGTCGCCGTACCCAGGTGCGTCACCTTGTTCGCCGGCAGCGACCGCAGCGTGAATCCATCCGGCGCCACAATCTTCACCCGCCGTTCATCCGTGAACGGAAGGAACGCATAGTTCGCCGCGCGTGACTCCTCCGCCATTTGCTGCTCATGCTTGGCATCCGCACTCGCGTCCGGTCCGAAATCCGCGGGCTTGGTCGCAAACCAGTTCGGCAACGAGCTCTCCGCATAGTTCGGAAACAGCACCACCAGCGCCTCGTTCACCGCGGTCGTGCCGCGCTTGGCCCCGTCCATCTCCAGCGTCAGGTTGAATGGCTTCGACAGGTTCTTCTCGTCGCCGTGCGAAATCTTCACCAGCTTCTTCGCCAGGTACGCCGTCGTCGCATACTTCTCCAGTTGCGGCCGGTAGTTCGTCTCATCGGCGCCGCCGAACCACGAACGATAGTTTGCATCCATCGTGCCGTGCGTCTCAGAGATCTCCGTCACATGCGCCGGCCCATACGCCGACAAGTCAAACTCGCGCGTCTCCACCAGCATCGAATCCGTCGGCTGCGCCACCGGAGTCTTCGTCAACGCACTCGTTCCCGGCGCGATCACCAGCGCATATCGCCCCGTATCTCCAAACGGCAGCGTCCCCGGCTGAAAATACGCCGCCGTCGCGTCAATCCACATCGCCTTGCCGCCCTGCTCGCCCGGCACATACACAATCGCGTGGTCGAACAGGTTCATGCCCGGCAGCTCCGGATCGACATCCATCCCCGGGCCCACATCCAGCACCGCCAGCGACGCCGGAATCCCCGCCGCCCTCAGCATCGAAACCAGCAGCGTCGCCTTGTCCTTGCAATCGCCATAGTGCCGTTGAATCACCTCTGCGGGCCGCTGCGGCGTCAGCCTCGCCGCGCCAAACTCCACGCCCGTGTACCGAACCTCCTCGTGCAGCTTCGCCACAATCGCGCGAATCCTCCCATCGCGGTCCGCCGGCAAGTCCTTCGGCAGAATCGTCGCCGCCTCCGACGTCACAGCTTGCGGATCGGCGATCGCCGCATATTCCTTCGCCATCGCGCCCCACGACGCTCCCGTCGCAAACTCCACCATCGGCGTCGTCGCGTCGTTCGTCCACAAGTCAATATCCGACGCGTGCACCGCGGGCATATTCTTCACCACGTAAACAACCCGCCGCACACCGTTCGCCTCGGTCTTCTCTTCCGCGACACCCGGCACATTGAACACTCTGTCCCGATACGGCTTGTCCGCCGGCGTCTCCACCGTCAGCCTCACCTCCGCAATCGGCTGATTCAGCTGGAAGCGGAACATCCGGTTCGTCCCCGCAGCGAAGTACGCCGTCTTTTCCTCCAGCGTCTCCATCTCCTCGACGATCGCGCCCACGCTCATCCCCGGCAACGGTGCTCGCCGCGTGTGTTCGGACGAAAACGTCTCCGCATCCTCCGCCTTCACCGGAGCATCCGTGATCGTCTTTTGGTCGAGCTCCGCAAAACTGCCGTCCGGCTCCAACACTCTCGCGCGCAGATCCGCCGGCTTATCCACCCACGGGTCCCAGCTCATCGCAATCTCCGACCAGCCGCTCACCGCCTCCTGCGCATCGACGCGATACACCATCCGGTGCCGGTACAGCACCGTCCCATCCGCATTGACCTTGTACGTTCCTTCCTCATACAAAATCTGCGCCATGTGGTGCGGGTCCACCGGCACCGCCGCTGACGCCGCGCGCAGCTCCGCCGCGCTCGCGCTAAACGGCTCCCCCGGAATCGACGGCGCCGGCACACTCTGGGCCATCAGCGGCGCGCTCAAGAACGCAAAGAAAACGGCGAAACGGTTCGGGGCCGGAAGCAAACGCAGCATCGTCAGATCCTTGGAAACAGCCTTTCGAGAGGTTCTGGATAAGTTGGCGAAACCATATCACGCCGTGCCCTCCGTTCAATCCCCCTTTCGCCCCGCTGAACCTTATCCATCCGCATCCATCCGCTCCACCTGCAGCGCCCCTCGCATGCTCGCCGCCCACCGCCCGCCATCCCAAATCGCGCGTTGGAGATATCGGCTCATCCCCGCAAAATCCGTTAGCATGTTTCGCATGACCTTCAACCGAGTTGCTCCTGCGCTTCTACTCGTCCTCACTCTGCCCGCATGCGCCCAGCGCCAGCGCGGCCAGCGCAACGCGGAGGACTCGCAGTCCTCCCAAACCCCCGCCGCCGCTCCCGGCGCGCCCGTCCCTCCACCCGGCACACCCAAACAGCCCGCCGAACCCAAAGCTCTCCCCAACCCGCTCCCGCCCGATAAGTCCGTCGAGCAGACCGTCACCGTCAACGGCAAAACCCTCCACTACACCGCCACCGTCGGCACCATCCCGCTCGAAGGCAAGGACGGCAAGCCCACCGCCGAAGTCGTCTACACCGCCTACACGCTCGACGGCGCGCACGACCGGCCTGTCCTCTTCGCCTTCAACGGCGGTCCCGGCGCCGCCTCCGGCTTCCTCAACTTCGGAGCCGTCGGTCCCAAGCACGTCTCCTTCGGCAACGCCGGCGAGTCACCCTCCGACCCCGCCATCCTCACCGACAACCCCGGCACCTGGCTCGACTTCACCGACCTCGTCTTCATCGACCCCGTCGGCACCGGCTTCTCCCGCTCCCTCGTCGACGACACCGAAGCCAAAAAACTCTTCTACGCCCCCACCCCCGACATCGAGTACCTCTCGCTCGTCATCTACAAGTGGCTCGTCAAAAACGACCGCATGCTCTCCAAGAAGTACGTCATGGGCGAAAGCTACGGCGGCTATCGCGGCCCGCGCGTCACCCACTACCTGCAAACCCAGCTCGGCATCGGCGTCAACGGCCTCTTCCTCATCAGCCCCTACCTCAACCCCGACTTCGGCGATCGCAACCTCTCGCCCATTCCCTGGATGATCACCCTTCCGTCCATCACCGCCGCGCATCTTGAAAACGAGCACAAGCTCACGCCCGAAGCCATGAAGGACGTCATCGCCTACGACGAAGGTCCTTACGCCTCCGCGCTCATCGCCGGCCCTGAAAACGCCACCGCCACCGACGACATGATTCAGCACGTCACCGAGATGACCGGCCTCGACCCCGAGTTCGTCAAGTACTCCGGCGGTCGCCTTTCCACCCAGGCCTACCTCCGCGAGGTCCACCGCGCCCAGGGCCTCATCGGCTCCGTCTACGACTCCAACGTCACCGACCCCGATCCCTTCCCCTACTCCGCCGAGCAGGAAGGCTCCGACCCCATCCTCGAATCCGGCATGGCCCAGATCACCCAGGCCATGGTCAACTTCGACACCGTCACCGTCGGCTGGAAGGTCGACAGCCGCTACAACCTGCTCTCCTACGAGGTCAGCCGTCTCTGGGATCGCAGTGGTCCTGACCTCCGCCGCGGCGCCGTCACCGATCTCCGCGAAGCCCTCGCCGCCGACCCCAAACTCCACGTCGTCATCATGCACGGCTGGAACGACCTCAGCTGCCCCTTCATGGGCTCCGTCTTAACCCAGAACCAACTTCCCCCCACCATCGCGCCGCAACTCTCGGTGCACGAATTCCCCGGGGGCCACATGTTCTACACCCGCCCCACCAACTCCGCCGACCTCCACCAGCTCGGCGAACAAACCGTCGCCTCCCACTAACTCGCATGACAAAAAAATCAAAATGCCGAGCCGCGAGGGCTCGGCATTTTGTCGATATATCGCCCAACCCTCACGTGCAATGTTTCAACATCTCAGTCGCGATAGTTCGAAGCGAGGGTAACACCTGAACATTGAAATCTAATTTGTCTGGGTAACGCCCGAAAGAGCGCGCTCTCGTCGAGATATTCTTTAGCTCGGAGAACTCATCGTAAACAGCCATAGTTTCGGCAAACTGAGCCATGTTGTTGTCTCGAGTTCGGTGATCCGCGGAATGCTTTGATCGCGTTCCAAAAAACGCTTCGACGAAATGAATCGACGCATAGAAGGCCATGGTTGAAGCCCAGCCCCGAGCGACGGGCATGTCCGGGTCAAGCTGGGCCAACATTGTCTCGTTGTCTCGGGCGATCGCGAGATGTTCATTCTTAGAGGGCACCGCAAGCCACCTCAATCCTTGAGGTAGACGACCGGAATCCCAGAAACCATCTCCGATGGATTAGCACCAGGTGCCACGTCTACGACGTAGAAGTCGAAGTTAAAACCACGAACCTTCTGAAGTATGTCCTTCTGAATCGCGTATACGGCCTTCCGGGCGGAAGGATTCCACTCGTGGAGAAGCACCCAAACATGGTGAACTTCATTGCTCTCCCCAACCAGAACCGCGCGGACGTTTGGATTAACCTTAAACTTGTCCGCTAGAAACTGAGACATGGTGGTTGGCAGACAGGCCATGTCCAAAGAATCGGCCGTTGAGGCATAAAACGAGAGGCCGTCAAGTTCCGACAGGTCAATATCAGATTTGGAATCCTTACCTGGTTCGACACAAAAGCGATGATCGGGACGAGATATTCGAACCTGGCCGCCTTTGTTCTTGAACCACCGGGGGTCTTCTGAACCCATTTATGCAGATTGGATTTGCACTCACGATGTCTTTCTCCTCATTGTGTCGGGTGCATTTACTGTCAAAATCTGCTGCGCCTGCACCATGTATACTGGATCGCCATTCGGGTTCCAAGCGCCCTCTACGCGCATGACGTCGGTCAGCACAATCTTCACTTTTAGCGTTGAGCCGTCGTGCAAAACATAGGTGTTGAACGCCTCTCGCTCGGTCTCGAAATCTACTTCAAACTCCGCAGCACCTCATTCACCGCCTCGGAGTTCGGAAAGGTAGCAAGCGGTCTGAAGCGATGAGAACGACATTCGTTCCCTCTTGCACCCGCTTGTAAGCAATCAGACGAGCTAGACCAGATTTCATCTCGATCTCATGGCGATATCGGCGTAGGCTCTCGTCTCACGCGAACTTCTTCTTCGCCCGCGATCTCGCCGCAAAGACTATCCCACACAGTCCCGGCATCAGCAGCCACACCGAAGACGGCTCCGGCGTCGGTAGAGCGAAAAGCAAGCCTGGTCCACTTAACGAATAATCTATGCTCCCGAACTGCTCGCTGTCAGTAATCGTCCCCGCAATCGAATACACATCCAGATCGAAGTCGATCGAGAATGGCACCAAATACTCGACCTGCTCGGAGATTGTGCCCCCGCCAATGCCTAAATCAGAAATGCACGATTGCGAAACTCCATTGAAATCGAAAGCGCATCCCCACCTATTTTGGCTATCAGGGAAAACGAACGGAACATCAATCGCAAAGCTTATAGTAGCGGGTCCAAACCCGCCTAGCAGGACGTAGGTCTGGCTCAGGTCGAGCTGACCCGACGCGATAGCTCGTGCATTGGGGAACAGGGTCGAGTCCGAAGTTTCCTGCAAGGTACTGGCAGATAATGAGCCGCTAAACGCATCACCGCTCCCGGCTAAGCTGGCCGACGCCGTCGGATCACTGACCCCGCAGGAAAGGGCTAAGGAGGAAGCGGCTGAACCAGAGCTCTGACAACTAGGCCCGGGTGATGTAGGACCGTTCGACGTCATGACACTTACGGACCCACTGATGATCACGTCCGCACGAGCAGAAGAAACCCCACCCAAAAGCGCAAGCAAAATTACGAGGGCCTTGATCCTCACGATGCTCTCCTTTAGTCGAGGAACGAGAAACCATCAGAGCACCTGACTGGATCAGTTGCAAGAACTCTCTGGTAACCCGCGCAAAGCGTCAGGATCGGGAATATTGCAGCGCCGGTCGCCGCGTCCGCTACATCGCAAACACCACCCAACTTGACAAAGCCGTCCTCCGCCCAGCCCTCAATCTCACCCCCGCACCCTGGCCGATCCTCACCCAAACGCACGAAGTCCACCCCTAAAGTCTCTTCCCTGAAGACTTTTCACAAAAACAGGGGGGAGGGGGGTACCCACCATCAACCCATCCAAAAGCGGCTCATCAGGGCCGCCGTTCTCTCTTGATCCCCTCCGCTGACGCGCAAAATCCCGCCCGCCTCATCCCTCCTCTTCCCCAAAAGTTCGTTCGTCACAAATCGGGAACCGCCGCTTCGATCCCTGCGTAGCGCAAACATCGGCCAGAGCAAGAAGGCCGTCATCCCCGAAGCGGAGTCCCGTCGCCACCGGACCCGCTCTCGAGCCTGACGCCTCGCACATCGCAGCAAAATCGCCACGTAAAGGACCCTTCCATGAAGCGGGTCGTGGTTTGTGTGCTCCTCGGAATCATCGCCTCGGCGCCTCGGCTCAGCGCGCAGCATCCAAACAGCGGCCTCGCCCAACTCTCCGAGCTCAGCCGCCACGGCCCGCTGCCCCAGCTCATCCAGGCCGCCAATTCGCTCCTCGCCAACCAGGACCTCACTCCCGCCGACCAGGGCATCGTCCTGACCTATCTCGCCCATGCCTATCAGCTCAGCGGAGACTTCAACAAGGCGACAGCGAATTACGAAAACGCCCTCGCCATCATCGATCGCGACGGCCACCATCCCGACGAGTACGCCATGGTCCTCGGCGCTCTCGCCACCCTCTACGCCGAAACAGGACAGACCAACGCCGCCAAACACCTCTTGCTTCGATCCGCGCGCCTGCTCGAGCAGCAGAACGATCACGCCCAGGCCGCCATGATCTGGAACGATCTCGCCACCCTCGCAGCCGACGAACACTCACGCCGCGACGCTCACAAATACATGGCGCGCTCGCTCGCCCAGTCCCAACTCGCACCCGACTTCACCTCCGATCAGATCGCCGCCCTTACTTCCACCCAGGCCAGCATCGCCGAACTCGACGGCGACCCGCGCGCCGCCGTCGCCGGCTACCAGCACGCTCTCGCCCTCTGGAAACAAACACATGAAGACCAGCTTCCCGAGACTGCATGGCTCTATGTTCTCCTCGGCGGCGCCTATCTGCAGTCCGGAGACATCGCCTCCGCGCGCGTGACGACTGCCCGCGGCCTCAGCCTCCTCGAAGCCGGCTCCGGCCGCCAGAGTCCGCGCTACGTCAGCGCCGAACTCGCCTACGCAAAAATCCTCGACGCCTCGGGCGCCTCCGACCAGGCCTTCAAGCTCCGCACCGAAGCCGCCGCCGCCGCTCCCGCCGCGCAACGCACCCCAAGCCAGATCAGCATCTTCGCCCTGCGTTAGCCGTCAGCAGCCATCCCAGCCGCGCCTCAACCGCACTTGAACTCCGGCTTGCTCCGCCCCACCTCAACAACGTGTCCATCCGGATCGCGTATAGATACGCACACCGGAGATTTCTTGCCGCCCGCGCTTCACTCCCGCGACTTGCGAACCCTGTATCATCATCTCCCTCACCCTCATACCGGGACCTCCACGAACCTCCCGACGACAGCACACAAAGGAGCACCCCCATGCCCACCGTTACCACCAAAGATGGCCTGCACATCTACTACAAAGATTGGGGCACTGGTCAACCCATCGTCTTCAGCCACGGATGGCCGCTCTCCGCCGACGACTGGGACAACCAGCTCATGTTCTTCCTCAATCACGGCTACCGCGTCATCGCGCATGACCGCCGCGGCCACGGTCGCTCCACCCAGACCGCCGACGGCCACGACCTCGACCACTACGCCGACGACCTCGCCGCTGTCACCGAGCATCTTCAACTCAAAAATGTCATCCACATCGGCCACTCCACCGGCGGCGGAGAGGTCATCCGCTATCTCGCTCGCCACGGCGAGAAAAACGTCGCGAAAGCCGCGATCATCAGCGCGATTCCCCCGCTCATGGTCAAAACCGACGCCAACCCCGGCGGCCTTCCCAAGTCCGTCTTCGACGACTTCCAGGCGCAACTCGCCGCCAATCGCGCCCAGTTCTATTACGACATTGCCTCCGGCCCCTTCTACAACTTCAACCGCCCGGGCGTGAAAACCATCGAGCCGGTCGTGCACAACTGGTGGCGTCAGGGCATGATGGGCGGAGCGAAAGCCCACTACGACGGCATCGTTGCCTTCTCCCAGACCGACTTCACCGAGGACCTCAAAAAGATCACCATCCCCGTCCTCGTCATGCACAGCGAAGACGACCAGATCGTTCCCTACGCCGACGCCGGCCCCTTATCCGCCAAGCTCCTCAAGAATGGCACCCTCAAAACCTACAAGGGCTTCCCGCACGGCATGCCCACCACCCATGCCGACGTCATCAACGCCGACCTGCTCGCCTTCCTCAAAAACTAGTCCGGGCACCCCATTCATGACGGCGCAGTCGTCATGGGTGGGGTCCGCGATCGACCGCCTCACCTACGCCGCCAACAATCCCTGCAAATCCAGCGGCCGCGTCACCATCGCGAGCTCCCCATCCTTGGTCCGCGGCCACTCCTCCTTCGGCTTGTCCCAATACAGCTCCACGCCATTCCCATCCGGGTCGCGCAGATACAGCGCCTCGCTCACCCCATGGTCCGCCGCGCCATCCAGCGGCACGCCCGCCTCCACCAGCCGCCGCAGCGCATCCCCCAGCTCCGCCCGCGTCGGATACACCACTGCCAGGTGATACAGCCCTGTCGTCCCCGCCGCCGGCGCGCCTCCGCCCTGGCTCTCCCATGTATTCAGCCCGATGTGGTGGTGGTACCCGCCCGCCGAAAGAAACGCCGCGCTCTGCCCCATCCGCTGCGTCACCTCAAACCCCAGCACATCGCGATAAAACCGCAGCGCCCGCTCCAGGTCCGCCACCTTCAAATGCACATGCCCAATCCGAGCCTCAGGATGAATGGTCTTCATATCTGTTGGATTGGAGACGCGCGCACAGGATTCACTCCCTACCCGTACTTGAACTCCGGCTTGCTCTGCCCCACCTCAATAATGTATCCATCCGGATCGCGGATATAGCAGCGCCACTCGCCGTACTTGTCCAGCGGCTCCGTGATGAACTCCGCTCCGCGGCTCTTCCACTCGCGATAGCAAGCCTGAATATCCGCCACCCGGAAGTTCATAAAGCTGCTGATGTGGTTCGGGTCCGGCACGCTCAACGTCACCGTCGGCTTGTCCGGCGTCGGCCCGCCCCCGACGTTCATGATCATCCAGATGTTCGCCAGCCGAAGATACCCGGGCGCATTGCCGTCGCCCCGGCTCAGAATCTCCGCGCCGAAAACCTTCGCGTAATAATCCAGCGAGCGCTGAATGTCCTTGACCGTAAGAAAGTGCGCGATGCTGATCCCATCCCGCGGGGGCATCTCATAACTCTGCTGTTCAACATGGACGCTCATGGAAGACTCCTAGCCGACGCCGCTTCCAAACACAGAGCCCGTCCCGCGATTAAACACCCCCGACGCCGCGCTCGTCATGCATCGCCCTTTCATCACCGCCGCGCGCAGCCGGCTCAGTTCTTCAGCGGCGGCCCCGGCGTCCCATCCGACCAGTGCCACACCGGAATCAGGAAGATCGTCACATGCTCCTCCGGATCGTCGGCCGCAATCACCGGCGAGCCCGGCAGATTCGCTCCCCACTCCTTGTCCGCATTCACCGGAGCAAAGAACATAAGGTGCGGATGCCATCTCTTGTCCCGGTCGCCCAGGTACTGCTGCTTCGCCATCATGTAGCACATCGATCCCTGCTCCAGCGCCGGCAGCTTCCCACTCCGGAACGCCGCCTCCGTCGCCTGCACCAGCGCCTTCTTCGACCGCTCACCCGCCAGCACCAATCTGGTCTTCATCAGGTAGATCGGCAGGAAGCTTCGCGACGCCGCCGGATTAAAACAGATCGGCCCGCGCAGCTTCGGGTTCCAGAAGTCCGGAGCGTCCGTGGCATTCGCCCATCCTCGCTCCACCACGCACACCCATCCATTCCCGCCATCCGCCGCGGTCGCATACCCATCCCGCCGCAGCACAATCACCTTGGCCTTCGCCGAAATCGAACTCGGCGCCGCACTCCGCGCCAGCGCAACCTCCGCCGCCTCCGGCATCATGTACTGCTCCAGCGGAGCCATCGCCGGATAGGCCGTCTTCACCACCTGCGCCCGTCCGCTCACTGCACAGAAAACCGCCGCCAGAAGAGCCGGCACAATAAATCCGCTCGACTTCCGTGTCATCTCCACCGCGAAGCCTCCGTAAACGAACAATTATCCGGACGCGGCTTGCCTTTCGCAATCGAGATTATGCAAAAAAGGGCGGGAGGGAATGATCCCTCCCGCCTTCCTTCACTACTCACTACTCACTATTCACTCCCCTAGTGAATATCGAACTGCTCCGGGTGCAGACTCGGATCGGACTTCACGAGAATCGTCTTCCCGCTCATCTCCTCCATCTCCTGCAGCCACTTTCCGCCGTTGGACTTCAACTGCTTCACCACCTCCGGATTCACTCGCATCATAATGTCGCCCTTCTCCAGGCTCCGATGCATCTTCCGCAGCTCGATGAAGATCTCGTTGCACACCGTCACCGGCGACTTCACCATTCCCGTCCCCTGGCAGATCGTGCAAGTAGTCGATAGCGTGCGTTCCAGCGACTGCTTCACGCGCTTGCGTGTAATCGCCACCAGACCGAAATCGTTGAACTGCAAAACCTTCGACGGCGCGCGGTCCTTCTTCAACTCCTCTTCGAGCGCGATCAGCACCTTCTGCCGGTTCTTGCGCTCATCCATGTCGATAAAGTCGATCACGATAATTCCGCCCAGGTCGCGCAGCCGAATCTGCCGCACAATCTCCGGAATCGCATCGAGGTTCGTCTTCACAATCGTGTCCTCGAGCCGCGCCGTCTTGCCCACATACTTGCCCGTATTAATGTCGATCGCCACCAGCGCCTCCGTCTGGTTGATCACAATCGATCCACCCGACTTCAGCCACACCTTGGAGCGCAGCGCCTTGTTGATCTCGTCCTGGATGCCGAACTGCTCGAACAGCGGCGTCTCCTTCGAGTACAGCTTCACGCGCCGAATCAGCGATGGCTGGAACCTCTGCAGGAACCGCAGCACGCGCTCGTACTCCGTCTCCGTGTCCACCCAGATCGCCGAGAAGTTGTCCGTCACCTGGTCGCGCAGAATGCGCTCCACCAGATTCAGATCGTGATAGATCAGCGCCGGCGACTTCGACGACTCCGACCGCTGCTTAATGTCCGCCCACAGATTCAGCAGGAATCGTAGGTCGCTGCGCAGCTCCTCTTCGCTCGCGCCCGAAGCAGCGGTGCGCACGATGAATCCACCGCTCGCCTCGCCCTTCTCGCTCAGCAGAATCTCCTTCAGCCGGCGCCGCTCGCTATCGCTCTCGATCTTGCGCGACACGCCCACATGATTCACCGTCGGCATGAACACCAGGAACCGCCCCGGCAGCGCAATGTGGCTCGTGATCCGCGCGCCCTTCTTGGCAATCGGCTCCTTCGCAATCTGGACCAGCACCTCCTGCCCCGGCTTCAGCAGGTCACTGATCGCCGGCAAATCAGTCGTCTGCATCGAGTGGCGTCCGCTGCGTCCGCCGTTGCGCGAGTGACCCCCGCGGCGATCCCCGCCGCGATCCCGTTCGCGGCCGCGCCGGCGGCTGTCGCGGCGGAACCGGCTGCGTCCCGGCTCGCGCTCCGTCGTCGTCTCGCCCTCGGCCTCAGCGTTCTCCGCGTCAGGCTCGCTTCCATCGCCAAACTCGTCTTCCTCAGCCGCCTGCTCCTCTTCCACTTCATCGATGTCACTCGCGGCAATCGATCCCTCAGCCGAGAGTTCGTCCTCTTCCATCTCCTCTTCGGCGATGTCGAAGTCTTCATCGTCGTCGAGCTCCGGAATCTCCGCCCGCGTCATCTGGTCAATCGACATCTCGCGCAGCATCGTGCCCAGGTCCGCCGCGTTTTCGAGCGTCTCCTCCTCGTAATCCTCGCTCGCGCCCGCGTGCAGCGCCGGCAGATCGCCATCTTCGTCGTCCAGCACCTCTTCTTCGAGCTGCCCTTCGCCGGGAGCAAAACCCTGCTGCGCACCCTGCTCGGAATCCCGCACAATCGGCGCCGCATCCGCATGCGCCAGATCGACCGACTGCACCGCCGACTCGTGCTCAATCGGCGCACTCGGCTCCGACTCAACGCCGCTCGATGTCTCCGGCGTCAGCGGCCATTCCGAGATCATCTCTCCGCTCTGCTGCACATTCGTCAGCTCATGCGCATCGCCTGCGAAGCCATGCGTCTCATCGAAGCGCGGCTCAACAACACTCTCCGCGTCGACAGGCTCCATCGACTCATCAATCGTGCTGCTCTGGCGGAACTCGCTCGGCCCCGCAGGATCGACGCGATACGAAGCCGAAGCCTCTTCGCCCGGCTCGTATTCGGAGACCGTCTCGTGAAACTCCTCAACCGCCTCGAAGACCCTCGCCGTCGCAGCCTCTTCGCTCGCCGGCGCTGCATCCGTCTCCGCCGCATACTCCACATCGCTGGCCGCCTGATGCTCCAGCTCCATCCGCGCTTCGGTCTCCGCCACTTCAAACGACGGAACATCGTCGCTCAGCGGCTGGGCAGCGGGCTCCGGCTCATGTTGCGAGGTCACCGCCGGCAGCACCGCCTCTTCCGGCGACAGCGAACGCTCGCGGCTGCTAAACCGCCTGCGCCGCTCATCACGCTCACGACGGCGATCGCGCCCGTACGCGCTGCTGAAACTCTCCGGCTCCGGCTCTCTGGACTGCCCGCGGTCGTTGCGATGACGCGACAGCGACTCACCCGGCAGCGTTGCGCCACCGTCCCACGCGCTGCTCAGCTCAAACTCGGTCGACGGCCGCGCAAAACCGGCCACCTTCGGAGCTTCGGCCCCACGTGTCTTCGGCTCGCTTTCTTCGCCACGCCGGTATTTCGAGAGCGACTCGCCCGGCAAAATGAACGGCTCCGCCGATGCATTGACATCAATCGATTCGCCCGCGTCCTGCGAAGATCCGCGGCGATGCCCGCGCGGAGCGAACCTCTCGCGCACCGCATCCTGGCGTCCCTGCGTCTCTTCACGATCGCCACGCCCGCGCCGCGGACGGTCCCGTCCACGCTCCGCATCCCGCGACTCCGCGGCCTCGTACGGCGCACTCTCATTGCCCGCCTCGGGCTGGGTTCCGTTGTCCCGCCGCTCACCATTGTCTCCGCGCGGGCGACGCCGTCCACGGCGTCCCCGCCAGCGGCGGCTGCCTTCGTCACCCTCTTCGCCCGCGGCAACATCCGCATCGCCCTGCAGAGTCACCGGCTCATCATCGCCGGCCGCCGGCTGGGCCTGGCGATCGCGCCGCCGTCCCTCACCACGCTCGCGTCCCTCACCACGTTCACGGCCTTCGCCGCGCTCGCGTCCTTCACCGCGCTCACGGCCTTCACCACGTTCCCGCCGAGCTTCGCCACGCCCATTCCCGCGCGAACCTTCGCCGTCGAAGTCAGCGGCGTCGCCCTGCTCTTCCATGAAGTCCGTGATGTAGAGGAACGCGTCGCGCTCCAGGCCGATGTCCACAAAGCTGGACTGCATGCCCGGCAAAACGCGCGTTACGCGTCCGTTATAGATGGATCCTGCAAGGGTGTATTCGTTCTCGCGCTCGTAATAGATCTCCGCGAGTTCGTCCTTTTCGACGATCGCCAGCCGCGTCTCATGCGGCGTGCTGGATATGTAAATTTCTTTCGACATTCGCTGCTCTGCTTTCTGCCCGCGCCGGAATCGAGTCCCGGACACAAGCTGGCAGAACAGGCAGGGTCAACGCCCCCGAGCATCAGCTCGCGAGGACGAACCTCCCCGGTGCGGACAAGGTTTGCGCTGCGAAGTCTGGCGGCGAATTCAAAACCTTCAGCAGACGGCCTGCGAACTCCCAGGCGCTGTCCCGCGACGGCACATCGTCCCTTGCGGGGAGTCTGCTGAATACGATCTGATCTGAATACGAACGACCAAGGTTGGCGCGGCGTGCCCGGAACGCTGTCCTGTTGTCCTCGGGCAGAAGCCTGCATGCGGAGTTTGTGACCAACGCAACCTCTTCCGGAGGCGGGGTCGTTAACCGTCCGCATAACTGCATTCTCAAAACCTGTCCGGCCTTCGGAAGCTGATCCGTGCCTGGCCGGCCTTCTGGTAAATATCTTGTCTGGCCGCATCAGGGGAAATAGGTCGCATCCTGAGAGCGGTCAACTAGTTAGGCTGGACCTCTCGGTCATAGCCTCACTCTAGTATGCACGAAAACGGAGATCGGAGAACAGCGATAAGAGATTGAGATTGAAGTATCTTCACGCCAAACAGGCGGCGATGGCACGCCCAAGTCCTACAAAGCACATCAGTTCCTGTTTCGCCGTTCCAATCTGTGTTCTCTCAACCGAATTTCCCAAACAATGCATCCCGGCACACGGCGCAATCCCACCGCGCCCGCACCTGCTTCGGCCACTCGCCCGATGCGGGCAACACGCCGCTCAGCGAATAAGAGCGCTGTCGCCCAAACGCTCTGTCAGCACTGCGAGCGCAGCCTGCGCCTGCCGATCCAGACTCTCGTTCACCTTTCCAAAATCCGGGATCAGATAGCTCAGGTTCACCGCCAGCAGGTTTTCCTGCACCACCTGTGCCAGCGTGCGCCGCAGCAGACAAAATTCAGCCAACAGCAGGGATGGCGTATACCCTGTGAAGTCGCGGTTCCCCGGGGCAGCGGGCAGCCTCTCGCGTTCGGTCTTCTCTGCTCCCGAATACGATTGAGCAGCGCTCACCACTTCGTCCAAAATCTCCTGCACAGCTTTCCGCTTTTGTTCTCGCGTCGAGGGCAGCCGCGACAAAGCGTCGTCGCCATCCACCGCCTCCAACCACAACTCCTCCACGCGCGGCAGGTTCTGCTGCAAAAGCATGGCGACTCGCTTCGGAGGCGACAGCTGTCGTGCCCGCGGAGGCGCGGCCAGCTTGCTTTCGATCGCCTTGATCAAGTTCGGGATACTGGCCGGCTTCACAAGATAGTCATCCACCTGCTGCCGGATCGCTTCAAGCGCAGTCTCAAAGGCCGGGTATCCCGTGAGGATCATGGTCACAGCCTCAGGCTGCGTTCTGCGCATCGCGCTTACTACCGTCAGGCCATCGCCGGGATTGCCGATGTTCAGGTCCGACAGCAAGACGTCAAACTTCTCGGATGTGATCAGGAACAACGCCTCGGCGACGGTTGCCGCCGCGCTCACTTCAAATCCGTTTTGGCGCAGAATCGCCGGCAGGGTATTGCGAATGGCGGGTTCATCGTCCACGAACAACAGTCTTTTTTGCATGAGGCGCCTGGGTGCTCCTGGACAATCCAAAAAGGGTTATTGAGGAAAATGGTAAAGCCCCTGTCAAAGGCTGTACAGAGAAGTTCTTGCTCTGGCCCGTCCCTAGTTCACAAACCTTCTCATCCGCACGTTCATCACAATCCCCAGCGCCAGGAACGTGAACAGCACGCTCGATCCGCCGTAGCTCATCAGCGGCAGCGGAATGCCTGTCACCGGCATCAACCCGATGCACATCCCTATATTGATCGCCACCTGGAACAGCAGCACCCCGAAGATGCCCATGATCAGTAATCCGCCCGGCGCGTCCGCCGCCGTCTGGGCATTCTGGATAAGTCGTATCAGGATAAGGAAATACAGCAGCAGCACAAGCGTCGCGCCCACAAACCCGTGCTCCTCGCAGAACGCCGCGAAGATGAAGTCCGTATACGGAATCGGCAGGAAGTCGCCCTGCGTCTGGCTGCCCTTGTTCGACCCCTGGCCCCAGATGCCGCCCGAGCCAACCGCAATCAGCGACTGCCGGATCTGATACCCCGATCCCTTCGGGTCGGAGTTCGGATTGAGGAACGCGTCGATGCGCTTCTGCTGGTATGGCTTCAGGTGCTTGCCCGTCGCCAGGCCGATCCCGCCCAGCATCAGCAGCCCCAGCAGGATAATGCCCGCCTGCTTCCACTGCATGCCGCCGAGAAACATCCCGACGATCAGCACCGGCAGATACGTCAGAGCCGTTCCCAGGTCCGGCTGCTTCAGCACGAGCACCATCGGCACGCCGATCAGCGCCACAATCTTCGCGATGTCCCACCAGTCCATCTCCTCGCCCACGCGCGTCCACAGGAACCGCGCCGCGGCAAGGATAAGCACCAACTTCACCCACTCCGACGGCTGAAAGTGCACGCCGCCGCCGAGGTTGATCCATCGCCGCGCGCCCAGCACCTTCTGCCCGATGTGCGGGATCAGCACCGCGACCAGGGCCGCAATGCTGATGCCGTAGGCCCACGGCGCAATGTCCAGCAGCCGGTGGTAGTCGATCACCGAAACGATGAACATCAGCACCAGGCCGACGGCGATGAACTCCATCTGCTTGACCTGGAATCCATGGAACTTCGTCGTCGCCGTGGCGGAGCGAATCTCGATCACGCTGATCACCGACATGATCAGCACGAACACCAGCAGCGTCCAGTCGAAGTCGCGAAGTCGTGTGCGCAGCATGGTTATTGCCCGGTCGGCTGAGCCGTTGAGTTCGCTGCCGTGTTCGACGCCGGTGCAGAGCCGCCGATCCCGGCAGGCTTCGCCGCCGGCGCGTCCGCCACCTTCATCAGATTGCCTTCGCGCCGCCGCTGCTTGGTGATGTACGCATTGATCACCTGCGCCGCCAGCTTCGCCGAGTTGTTGCCCCAGTTGCCGTGCTGCCACAGCACCGCCACGACGATGTCCGGATTGCGCCGCGGCGTCATGCCGACGAACCACGCATTCGGAATGGTGTCGTGCCCGTGCGCAAGCTTCGTGTCATGCCCGACAACCTGCGCCGTTCCCGTCTTGCCCGCAAAGTCCACGCCGTCGAGCCGCGCCTCGGCCGCCGTCCCAATGGGGCTCTGCGTCACGTTCGCCATGTCGTCCGTAATCGTCTCCCAGTTCTCCGGCGTGATGGGAATCGTCTTGTCGCCGGAACCGGGATACGTATCGTGAATCGCAGAGAGCTGGTCCGGCGTCAGCTCGCTCGGGAACACCAGATGCGGCCGCCGCAGCACGCCCCCCGACGCAATCCCGCTCAACGCGCGCGCCAGTTGCAACGGCGTCACCTCAATCGCGCCCTGCCCGATGCCGACCGAGATCGTCTCGCCCGCATACCACTTGTCGTGCTGCGTCTTCAGCTTCCACTCGGTCGAAGGCATCACGCCCGACGCCTCGTCCGGCAGATCGATCCCCGTCTTCTCGCCGATGCCCACGCTCTCCGCATACTTGGCAATCGTGTCGATGCCCAGCCTGTTCGCCAGCGTGTAGTAAAACGTGTCGCACGAGTACGGCAACGCGCTGTGAATGTCCACCATGCCGTGATGCTTGTCGCAGGCGAAGAAGTGACCGTAGAAAGTCGCGCCGCCATTGCAGAAGACGTGCATGTTCTGCGCCACGTTTTCCTGCAAGCCCGCCAGCGTCATGATGACCTTGAACGTCGAGCCCGGCGCCAGCTGCGCCTGGATCGCCTTGTTCATCAGCGGATGTTCCGGGTTGTCGATGATCGACCGCCAGTACGCCGCGCTCAACCGCACTGCAAACTCATTCGGATCGAACGTCGGCCGCGAGGCCATCGCGAGGATCTCGCCCGTATGCGGGTCCATGGCCACGATCGCCCCCGTCTTGCCCTCCAGCGCACGCTCGGCCGCCTTCTGCAGATCGAGATCGATGGTCAGCCGCAGGTCCTTGCCGGGGATGGCCATCTCCTCGCCCATCACGCCGACCTCTTTTCCGTGGGAGTTCACAATCACGTCGCGCGATCCGTCCGTGCCGCGCAGAATCTCGTCGTACGCCTCCTCGATGCCGCTCTTGCCCACCACATCGCCCGGCGAGTAGAACGCATACTTCGAGTTGTTCAGGTCCGCCTCGCTCACCTCTCCCACATACCCGATCACGTGCGCCATGAAGCCGCCCGGAGGATACAGCCGCCGCTGCTCATCCAGCGTCTCCAACTCCGGCAGATCGTCGCGATGCGCCGCAATAAACGCCTGCTCATCCGGCGTGATGTCCTGCTTCAGCGGAATCGGCTGATACTTCGGCGCCGATTGATAGTGCCGTATCGTCGCCTGAATCTGCTCCACCGTCATATGTAGACCGCTCGCGATCAGCGGCAGGTCCTGCTCTAGATGCGCCTGTCCTTCGCGCAGCAAAAAGCAGCTCACCGAAGGATAGTTGTCGACAATAATCCGTCCCTCGCGATCGAAGATCCGTCCGCGTGGCGCCAGCACCGGCACCTTGCGAATGCGGTTCTGCTCTGCCAGCACGCGGTAGTTCGACGCGCCCAGCACCTGCACGCGCCACAGCCCCGCGCCCAGCACCAGCAGCACCAGCGCCACCACATACTGCGTCGCGCTCAGCTTGATCTGCGACAGCTTCTCGCGCCGTCCAAGATTCGGATTGTCATCCATCAACGTCAAGCGAAAATATCCTCGATCCCTCAGCCTCAGAGCTACTCACGAATCTTGAACCGATCCAGCAGCAGGAAAACCGGCACCGCCACCAGAGCATTCACCACAGCGCAAATCAGCTGATGAACCGGCTGTAGATGGACGGCCGGATCGGCCAAAAGTCGTCTCGAAATCAGATACAGCAGCCCGCTCTGCACCAGGCTGAAGCCGAAGTTCAGCAGCACGCGATTCAGCATGTTGTCCACATCCACCGTGAACCCGATGCTTGCCGCGATATACCCGATAATCCCCTTCGCAATCCCGAACACACCGAACGGATGGTTCGTCAGCCCATCCTGCAGCAGCCCGATCACCGTCCCCGTAATCGTTCCCGTAATCGGATTGCGCCGCGCCACCGCAAAGAAGATCACCGCAATCAGCGGCAGGTCCACATAGTTGAACTTCGACCACGTCTTCGGCAGCATCGCCTGCAGCAGAATGCACAGCAGCGGCGCCAGCACCGTAACGACCGGCCGAAACGCGTACTGGTCAAGTTCAGCTCGCGATGTGTAACTATGCTCAGGCATTCAACACGTCATCTCTCAACATCAATCGGCATCCGGCTTCGGTGAACTCTCGCTGTCCTGCAACGCCTTCGGCTCCGGCGCTCCCGGCTGCAAATCCGCCGCCGGCGGCGTCGACCCCGGCGTGTATCTGTCAGGATGAAGCGCAGGCTGCACCTTGGGCAGTCCCGAGTTCGGCACTCCCGGCAGTCCTCCGACTAAATTCTGTCCCGTCGTGTCCAGCGGCTTGCCACTCGCCGCATCGCCCGGCTTCCCGTTCGCGACAGAGCCATTCGCCGCCGTTCCATTCGCTCCCGTGCCGGCCGCATTGGTCGCCGCACTCGGATCCTCAATGCTCGGCAGTTTCTCCGCCAGCACCTCTGCCGCGCGCTTGTTCTCTTCCGCCGTCGCCTCTGCCTGCGCCGCATCCGCCTGCGCCTGCGCGGGCATCGTCGTCGAGGTCCCGGTAATCACCAGCACCTCTTCCAGCCGGTTCAAATCCGCCGCCGGCTTGATCGTGATCGCCGTGTACGGCTGGTGCAGCGGGTCCGGCGCAATCGACTCAATCGTGCCCACCGGCAGCCCCCGCGGAAACACCTGGTCGCCGCCCGAGGTCACCACCTCTTCGCCCGGCTTGATCCGCGAATCCGGCGTCAGGTCATTAATCTGCACCTGCCCGCTCGACGTGCCGCGAATGATCCCGCGAATGCGCGTTTGCTCCAGCAGCACGCCCGCGCCCGAGCTTGAATCGTTGATCAGCAGCAGCTGCGCATTATGCGCAAACACATCCCGCAGCTTGCCCACCACGCCATACGGCGTAATCACCGCCTGGTTCGGCCGCAGCCCATCCGACGATCCCTTGTCGATATACAGCACGTGCGAGCGGTCCGTTCCGCTCGTCCCAATCACCTGCGCCGCCACCGTCTTCGTAATGTACTTCTGCTGAAATCCGAGGATCGCTTCCAACCGCCGTCCCTGCGCCGCGTCTTCAGCGAACGCCGCCTGCTCTTCGCGCAGCCGCGTAATCTCCTGCTTCAGTTCAGCATTCTGTTGGCGCGCGTGGCGCAGATCGATGTAGTTGCCCCACACCTGCCGAGTGTCCAAACTCGTTCCGTGCACCAGACGCTCCACCGGCGTCACCAGCGCCACCGTCCACCGCCGCAGCAACGTGATCTTCCTTCCGTCCGGGATGCTGCCGGGCATCGCCCCATCCACCGGACGCTGCACCTGTACCGCCAGCGCCACCACCTGCAGTAGCACGATGACAATCAGGACCAGCGCGTTTCTGAATCGGAAGAAGAAGGAATCCATTGCTGCGAACGACCGGGGGCTCTAGCACCTATTATTCCATTCTGCGGCCCCCGAAGAGGCACGCATATCCCCTGCTAGCATCAAGGCCGTGACCCTTCACGAGACCATCGCTCTCGACACACCGGTGAAGTTCGTCAAGCGCGTCGGCCCGCGCATCGCCGCTGGTCTCAGCGAGCGCGGCATCGAGACCGTCGAGGACCTGCTCTATCACCTGCCCTTCCGCTATGAGGATCGCCTACATCCCAAACCACTTTCCTCCTACATGCCCGGCGAGATGGCTTCCGTCGTCGGCGAAGTCCGCGGAACCGTGCTCCTGCGCACCCGCTCCGGCCCCATCTTCGAGATGACCGTCGGCGTCGCCCCGATCCCACCCACACCCAACAACAACCCCGTCATTCTGAGCGACGCAGCGCCACCCCAAAATGCTGTCATTCTGAGCGAAGCAGCTCGCTCGCGAGCTGCGAAGTCGAAGAACCCCGAAGACGTCCAGCCAACCAACACCGCTTCCACCTTTTCAACCACGAACCCTCCGGACGGGTCCCTCGCGGGCCAACGGCCCGAAAAAAGCGCCAATGGCGCGCCCTATACCAGCCTGGGGCGAACGGTCGATCGCGAGCAAAGCTCGCCGGCGACCGGTAGTCCAGGGAACTCGCCCCAAAATGAACAGAGGGCTGAAGGCCCGGCCTATCCCCAACCCGAAATGTCCGGTCTCCTTCGCCCTCCGCCCATCTTCGAGACCATCAAATGCCTCTGGTTCCACGGCGCCTACCTCAAAGACAAGTTCCACGCCGGCCAGCGCATCGCCCTCTACGGCAAGCTCGAAGGCTCGCGCGGCGGCAACGCCCTGAACGCGCCGCCGGGCTCGACTAAATTCAAAATGGTCCAGCCCACCTTCGAAATCCTCCCCGACGCATCCGCCACAGAAGAAGACGCCGAGTTCACCACGCTCGAAATGGGCCGCATCGTCCCCGTCTACCCCTCCGTCGGCGGCACCACTCCCTGGGGAGCAAAACTTACCTCGCGCTGGCTGCGCCGCGTCCTGTGGACCATCTTCAAAGAGCTCCGCGAGTCCGGCGCACATGCAGACGAAACTCTCCCCGCCGCGCTCCTCGACCGCCTCGGACTTCCCTCCCGCATGGCCGCGCTCGAAGCCATCCACTTCCCTGCCGCCGGCACATCGATGACCGAGCTGATGTCCGCGCGCACCCCCGCGCATCGCCGCCTCATCTTCGAAGAGCTCTTCTTCCTCGAGCTCGGCTTGGAATTGAAACGCCGCCGCCTGCGCGAGCGTGAAGGCACCGCGTTCATCACCAACGATGCAGTCCGCGCCGCGCTCAAACAAATCCTTCCCTTCAAGCCCACCATCGCCCAGAAGCGCGTTCTGGCAGAGATCGTCGCCGACATGCGCTCTCCGCGTCCCATGCGCCGCCTCCTGCAGGGCGACGTCGGGTCCGGCAAAACCATCGTCGCGCTCGAAGCCGCGCTGGTCGCCATCGAAAACGGCTATCAGGTCGCGATGATGGCGCCCACCGAAATCCTTGCCACGCAGCACTTCCTCTCCGCGCGCAAGCTGCTGCGCAACGCCATCTCGCCCAGCACACATCGGCCCTATCGCATCGCTCTGCTCACCGGCTCGCTCGACGACCGCGCCAAGCGCGATGCCCGCGCCCGCATCTACTCGGGCGAAACCGACCTCGCCATCGGCACCCACGCCCTCGTCGAAGAGAAGGTCGAGTTCGACAACCTCGGCCTCGTCATCGTCGATGAACAACACCGCTTCGGCGTCCAGCAGCGCTTCAAACTCATGCGCAAGCAGAAAGCAGATGCGAGAAGCGAGATACGAGAAGCGAGAAGCGAGATACGAGACTCGAAGCAAGCGGGGCTCTCCGATGAGCCCACAACCGACTCGCATCTCGAATCTCGTATCTCGAATCTCGTCGACCCCGGGGTCCCCGGCGGACGTTCTTCGTCCGTTGGGGTGCTAGAGCCCGGGGCCCCCGGCGGACGTTCTTCGTCCGCTGGGGTGCTAGAGCCCGACGTCCTCGTGATGACCGCGACACCGATCCCGCGCACGCTCGCATTGACGATCTACGGCGACCTCGAAGCCAGCGTGCTCGACGAGCTCCCGCCCGGCCGCACGCCCATCGTCACGCGCCGAATGCCCGAAGAACGCGCCGGCGAAGTCTGGGACTTCGTGCGCAAGCAGGTCGCCGCTGGCCGCCAGGCCTACATCGTCTATCCCATCATCGAAGGCGATCGCGACGACCAACCTGAACTCGACTTCGCGCAGGACGCTAGTGCCGCGACCACTCCGGGTGGCCCATCCTTCGCGCTCGACAGCGCCCAGCCCCGCGAACCATCATCCCGCGCGAAGGGTGGGGTATCGCGTGCGAAAAGCACGCGAGGAAAATCTCAACAAGCCTCACTCTCTCCTGAGTTGGAGACATCTCCCAAACGGACACCCAACCGCGCCAAACTCCGCTCCGCCTCCGAGATGTTCGACGAGCTCTCCACCGGCGCACTCCACGGCCTCAAGCTCGGCCTCCTCCACGGCCGCATGTCCGCAGACGACAAAGACGTCACCATGGCCCGCTTCCAGCGCGGCGAAATCGACGTCCTCATCTCCACCACCGTCATCGAAGTCGGCGTCGATGTCCCCAACGCCACCGTGATGGTCATAGAGCACGCAGACCGCTTCGGGCTCGCGCAGCTCCATCAGCTCCGTGGACGCGTCGGCCGCGGCGCCGCGAAGAGCTACTGCGTTCTGCTCACCGGAAAGAAGATCTCGCCCGAAGCCGAGCTCCGCCTCGACGCCATGGTCCAGACCCAGGACGGTTTCGCGCTCGCCGAGATCGATCTCGCCCAGCGCGGTCCCGGCGAGTTCTTCGGCACCCGCCAGGCCGGCCTGCCCGAGTTTCGCGTCGCCAACCTCGTCCGCGACCGCGACCTGCTCGAGCTCGCCAAGAGCGAGGCCGCGCGCTTCGTCCAGTCTCCCGATCCTGCCATCTCGCAACAGGAGCGGGACGTGATCCGGACTCGCCTGAAGCATCAATGGCAGCGGCGCTATGGGCTCGTCGAGGCCTGAGTTTTGGCCGATCATCGCTCAGAGCGGCTTCATGATGGCCGGTAATCGGTCAAATAACATGCGTCAAAATACGCTCAAAATCGCTTAAAACGCGTTAAAACCGCTTAAAATGCAACTTAATTTTTGACGCGAAAAAAGGGCGGGACTCAGGCAAATCCCGCCCTCGTTACTGCTGATCTAGGTTTAGCTTGCGACCGCCACGGCCGTCTGTCCGTCGGCTGACGGAACCGGTATCTGCTTCTTGGGGCCGCGTTTACGGGCCACTAGAATGCGAATCCGGTCCAGCATCTCGGCCGGCGAGCAGGCGCCCTTGGGAAGAAACGCGTCGGCCGCCGCCGCGCGATCGAAGTTCGAGACCGTCCCCGAGACCAGCAGCGTCGGCAGCCCCGGATGAAGCTGCTTCGCCCGCCGAACTAGTTCATTTCCATCCATTTGCGGCATGATCACGTCGGCCAGCAGAAGGTCAACGGAACCCGGCATGGCGCCGCGAAGATAGTCCAGCGCCTCCGCTCCCGAGCCCATCGCTAACACCCGGTAACCACGCGTCTCCAGCAGGAACTTCCGTACGGACAGAATCTGTTCGTTATCTTCAACACAAACAATGGTTTTTCTCGGGCGCATCGTCGATCTCTCGCTTCTTGCCGGGGGTTGCCGGCCCTTGGGGCTGCTGCGTTTCTTGTCCGCGTTCCCCGTTTTGGGAACAACCTTCCATTCGCTGGCCGCAGGATTTCTACGCGTGCCTAGGAAGCACTCGTGGAAACTGCGGGTTATGGCGCCGCGGTGCTTGCCCTGGGGTGAGTGGCTGTGCAGGTCGTGCGCGGTCGAGACCGGCGCACTTCCGGGCGTGCGAGCTTGAGGAAGCGGTGGAAAAGCAGTGTCCCTGCACTCCCATTCCGACCAGGCCTCAGCGCGCATCACAGCACCACTCCACTCTGCGGATCGACAGACCCAATCTTGGGCAGATCCGAGAGAGAGGCGAAGAACCTAACCCGGTGTCCCGGTGCGCGACAGTTTTCAGGCCGCGAGGGGACTTGAGGCGGACGGATCCGCTCTCCGGGTTCAGCGCAAAATTGTCCGAAAAATCAGGCGAAAAACTTGTTCGTCTCCGGGAAGTGCCCATTGACGATTTGCTGAGCATACGGAGGTGAACCTTGCGCAGCAACCGCGAAATTCTGGCGAAAACCCAACCAATTCGGTGTCGCGCATCCACTGGCCGGTGTGGAGTGCGCGTCAATGTTGAGGTTTGTTGCAAGTCGTCCTGTGTAAATCTTCGTTAAACGGGCAGGAAAAAGGCACCCCCTGCCACAGGGATGGTGCGGCCCGATACCGTTATGGAACCGACGCCCTTTGCCTGCGTGACTGCGCGGACTACGAGGCGGCTCGGGCGCTTGATTTCAAAGCCCTGATTCAGCGTGACTTCTTCGCCGGAGGGAACGAGGCCGTGATGCACGAGCCAGGCGATGGCGCAGCCTGCGGCGGAACCGGTGGCGGGATCTTCTCCTGAGTAGAACTGCATACGAGAGCGCCACGACGTGCGATTCGCGGGCTCCGGAGCGATGCAGTAGAACCAGCGCGTGTGTTTGCGGGCGAGCCACTCGGAGGATTCGCGCGGCGGGATGGCGAGGCGATGGAGCGCGTCAAGCTTCAGCGCGACGACGCAGAAGGGATTGCCGGTGGAGACGGTTTGCGGATGAGTGTCTTCGAGCAGATCCGCTGCTGTGAGGCCGAGAACGCGCGCGACCTCGGCGCGATCGTGCAGGTCGCCGAAGACGGCGTCGTTCTGCTGCATGGTGGCGAAGACGCCATCCTCGGATGTCTGCGGCGGTGCGATGCGAACTTTGATGGGACCGACGTTGAGCAGCAGCGTGAGATCCGTTGCGTTGGTGAGCGGCGGGTGATGAAGATGCAGCCAGCTGGCCGTGCCGAGCGTGGGATGACCAGCGAAGGGAAGCTCTTCCTGCGTGGTGAAGATGCGCACGCGCACACCTTCTGTGCGGTCGCGTTCTGCATTGCCTGAGGGAAGGACGAACGTGGTTTCGGAGAGATTGGTCTCGCGCGCGATGGCCTGCATTTGTGAGTCGGAGAGGCCGCGGCCATCGTGAAAGACAGCGAGCGGATTGCCTTCGAGCGGATGCTCGGCGAAGACATCGAGGATGGAGTAATCGAGCTGGCGAGGCATGGGGCCGATGGTACGCCAATGCAGCCTAGAATCAAGGCATGAACGCAGTCACGAAGATGGTTTGCGCTCTCGCTTTTCCAGCAATGGCTTGTGCTCAGAATCCTGCGAGGCAGATTCACCTCGAAGGCGAGCAGGCGCGAACATTGATCTCGCTGGTGGCCAACGGCAGCACCGAGATCAATCGGCGCTTGGACCAGGAACATGCAACCGAATTCAGGCTCGCCGAGTTGAACGCAGTGAAGGCGTCAACGTTCAAGTACGATGCCGACGATCCGTACTTCAAACTGGATATCTATGGCGGCAACCTCAAACTGGCCGACGCCGATAGTTACCTGCCGTTGAGCGATGGCCGGTCGATGTATGAGTTTCTAGAACGATTAGGCATGCCGCATGATCTGGCCATGGAAGGCGACTATATCGAGGCCGCAAAGGTGGATTGCACGATTCACACGAAGATTGCGTTCGGGAATGCCAAGCGATTTACGTGCGACCTGGAGCGACCGTTTTAGCCGATCAGCGGGACGCGGTTTATCTCACGAGCCGAAGCCTGCGCGTTCTTCGGGGCTTGATGCAGCGCGGCTGAACTGTCGTCTCAAATTGCGCTTGAGTTGACATGGCGTTGAGGCGGGACGTACCTTGAAGTCAGCCGCAGTTGAAGCAAACCTGCTTCCATGCTGGCGCAAAGGCGCCAGCGGCGGTAAAGATTGAGAGGCTCATTCGGATGCTCCGCTCGACCATGAATGCGATTTGCCGCTGCATCTGCTGCTGTGGTTGCTGCTGCTGTTGCTGCGGCCCGAGCCGGGTGAGCGGATGAGCGAGTCGAGGCGATAACGCCGGAAGAACAAGACCCCCTCAGAACCCACCCAGGCCAAGCCGGGTGGGTTTTTCAGTTGGACAGGACCAGAGGGCGGTCAAAAAATAAACGCTGGCGAATTTTCAAACAGATAAAGGCAGGTACAGACGATGTCACTTCGGATTAACGACGTAGCTCCTGACTTCACGGCCGAGACGACGCAGGGACCGATTCATTTTCATGAGTGGATTGGAGACGGATGGGCGGTTCTGTTCTCGCATCCGAAGGACTTCACGCCTGTGTGCACGACGGAGCTGGGCGCGGTGGCGCGCATGGAGGACCAGTTTGCGGCGCGCGGAGCGAAGGTGATCGGGTTGTCGGTCGATCCGGTGGAGTCGCACAAGAAGTGGGAAAAGGACATTGAGGAGGTTGGCGGCCATCCGGTGAAGTATCCGGTGATCGGCGACCCGCAATTGAAGATTGCCAAGCTGTATGACATGCTGCCGGGGGATGCGGGCGAGAGCTGCGAGGGACGGACGCCGGCGGACAACGCTCCGGTGCGCACCGTGTTCGTGATTGGACCGGACAAGAAGATCAAACTTCATCTGGCGTATCCGATGACGACGGGAAGAAACTTCGACGAGATTCTGCGTGTGCTGGATTCGATGCAGCTGACAGCGAAGCACAAGGTGGCGACGCCGGCGAACTGGAAGCAGGGCGACGACGTGATCATCACGGGCGCGGTCTCGAACGAGGAGGCCGACAAGCTCTTCCCGGGATACAAGACGGTGAAGCCTTACCTGCGCACGGCGGCGCAGCCGAAGTAAAGGCGGAGAATAGAGATTGGAGATGACGAGGCTGCAGGCGTGATGCGAATCGCCTGACCTTTGAGCTCTGATCTCTGAAAACATGGGCACCGGTGGCGAAGTGGCTAACGCGCTGGTCTGCAAAACCAGTATTCGCCGGTTCAATCCCGGCCCGGTGCTCCAATAAATTTCGAGTAGGGTGACGATATTGTCATCGCATCGTCATGTTGCTCTCCGTGAGTTTTCTCACGGATGGATGCCGCTTGGGGAAATTGCGAAATCCCTTTCAAATAGGGCTTTTTGTTTGCTTTGCGGCTGAGCGCGGCGGGCTGTTCGTTTTTGTGACGGACGGCCCTTTATTCGTGTTGAGCGAACCGCAATCTGTTTTATAGTTCGGGTAATCGATTCATTTCTCCTCACAGCCTCGCGTGTGTGGCGGGCAACGCCATGGACGCGAGCGGACGTGTATTACCCGGAGGATCCAATGAAATACAGATTCATCGTTGCATTTTTGGCTGCGACATCGGTTGCGGCGTTTGGCCAGTCCACAGCATCCCTTTCAGGAGTTGTTACCGATCCCACGGGAGCAGCAGTTCCAGGCGCGCATGTGATCGTTCACTCGATCGCGACGGGAGCGGACCGCGCGGTGGAAACGGATGGCGCGGGACTGTATGCAGTGCCGGCGCTGCAGCCGGGCGACTATTCGGTGAAGGTCACGGCTGCAGGGTTCGGAACCGATTCCGTTCCCAAGGTGACGCTGAACGTCGACAGCAGAGTCGCGCTGAATCTCAAGCTCTCCGTTGCCTCGACCGGCGAGACGGTGCAGGTGGAAGGCGAAGCGGCGAACCAGATTGAGACGAGCACGATTACTGTCGGACAGGTGATCGACAACCGGCAGGTTCAGGATCTGCCGCTGAACGGGCGGCACTTTCTGGATCTGACGGTGCTGACGCCGGGCGGCGTTGTGGCTCCGACGGACGGCAGCCTGACGGCAACGAGCCGTGGGTTGGGAGCGAACTCGTTTATCACGGCGGGCAATCGCGAAGACTCGGTGAACTTCCAGATCAACGGCATCAATCTGAACGACATCAGCCAGAACCAGATTACGTTTCAGCCGTCGATCAGCACGACGAGCGAGTTCAAGGTCGACAACCAGACGTTCAGCGCAGAGTACGGGCGCAGCGATGGGTCGATTGTGACGGTGGCGACGCGGTCGGGAACGAACCAGTTTCACGGCGAGGCGTTCGATTACTTCCGCAATGAGGCGCTGGATGCGCGCAACTACTTCAACCGCAGCTACAACCCAGCGACCGGCGTGACGCTGCCGTTCGGTACGGGAGCGAAGGCACCGCTGAAGCGCAACAACTTCGGCGGCAGCGTGGGCGGACCGGTGTGGCGCGACCATACGTGGTTCTTCTTCAGCTATGAGGGGCTGCGGCAGCACCAGGGCATTCTGCAGAACAGCAACGTGTTCACGCCGACGCAACTGGCGGCGTTCATTCCGGGCACGGTCGGCGCAAAGATTGCTGCGCTGATCCCGGCGCCGAACAGCGGAAGCACGTATGTTTCATTCACGCCGGGGCCGGTGCAGATCGACCAGTACACGGGCGACGTGCTGCAGAAGCTGGGAGAGAATGACACGCTGCACGCGTTCTACGCGTTCCAGAAAGACGTTCGCACGGAGCCTGCGCTGCAGGGCGACACGCTGCCGGGATGGGGCGACCATCGCGCAGCACACCGGCAGATCGGAACGCTGCAGTATGTGCACATCTTCTCGCCGAGAGTGACGAACGAGGCGCGGCTGGGATTCAATCGCATCTCGATCTCGTTCAATCCGGCGAACCTGCTCGATCCGACGAGCGTGGGCCTGGGCGATGGACTGAGCGGACCGGTTGGGCTTCCGCAGATCACGATCACGGATGACAGCTTCACGTTCGGCGGGCCGTCAGGCTTTCCGCAGGGACGTGATACGACAACGGGTGTGCTGGCCGATACAGTCACGATGCTGAAGGGCAACCATCAGATCAAATGGGGCGGCGAGTTTCGGCGCTACCTGCTGTATAGCTTCGCTGGCAATATCGGAAGCATGAGCTTGAGCTCGGCGAACCTGGCGGCGAGCGTGACGCCGGTGTTTTCGATTCAGCCGAACGTCATCGACTATCGCATCTATGCGGATGCGGCGGCGGGTTTCGTGCAGGACAACTACAAGGTGCTGCCGAACCTGATGTTCGAGTATGGCGTGCGCTTTGAGTGGAATGGGACTCCCCTGGAAGGCGAGAACCGCATCTCGATCTTCCAACCTTCGACAGTGACGCTGGTGCGCGCGGGAACCAATGGCATTCCGGCGGACGGAGCGTACAAACAGAACTACAACCTGGAGCCGCGGCTGGGCTTCGCGTATGACGTGTTCAACAATCAGAGGACGGTTGTGCGCGGCGCGTATGGATATCTTGTCGACCAACCCGTGGCGGGGACGGTGACGATTCTTACAGGGAACCCGCCGTTTACAACTGCGGTTTCTTACAACAACAGCGCGAGTCCGCAGCCGCTGAGCAATATCTACGCTGCGGCGCAGGGAGCGTCAGGGTTTGCGCTGGGATATGTGAATCCGAACTTCCGCAATGCGTATGTGGAGGACTTCAACCTGAACGTGCAGCAGGCGCTTGGATGGGGCCTGGTAGGCTCGATCGGGTATTACGGGTCCACGGGACATCATCTGCTGATTGTCACGAATGAGAATCAGGCGACGGGTGTACCGGGAAGCGCTCGGCCGTTCACCAAGCTGGCATCGAACAGCCCGATTGCGCCGGGAGTGTCGATTGCTTCGAACATGAGTGAGCGGAACAGCATCGGCTACTCGAATTACAACGCGATGTGGGTGACACTGGGCAAGACGTTCGGGCGCGGACTGCAGTTCAATGCGAACTACGAGTGGACGAAGTCGATGGACATCAACACGCTTGGGTCGCAGGGCGGAGCGGTGCTGCCGGACAGCAATAATCCGGCGGAGAACTATGGGCTGTCGGACTTCGACGTGCGTCATCACTTCGCAGGGACTGCGATCTATGCGCTGCCGTTCCATCGGAACCGCTTTGTTGATGGCTTCCGGCTGGAGAGCATCGTGCAATATCAGACGGGGAATCCGCTGAACATCGTGGCGTCGAGCGATGGATACAACGGCAACACGGGACTGATTCGACCGAACCTTCTGGGCAAGATTCAGCGCGAGAAGGTGCAGGTTCCGGGGCAGTCGTATATCCAGTACCTACAGAATCCGGGAGGCCTGGCTTACGGCGGCAACGTGTGCGACCTGACGAATGTGACGTCGGCCTGCACGCTGGAGATCGTCGGGACGCAGGCCTCGGCGACTGGAGCGACGGCGCCGGCGACGTATACGGGGCTTGGCAACATCCAGCGCAACTATGCTACGGGGCCCGGCTTTGCGGACTTCGATCTCTCGGGCGAGAAGGAGACGCGAATCAAGGAGAACCTGGCCTTCACGCTGCGCGTGGATGCGTTCGACATCCTGAATCATCCGAGCTTCAGCCAGCCGACAGGCAATGTGCAGTCAGCGGCTTTCGGACAGATCACGGCCACGAGGTTTGCAACCAGCGACGGAGGATCGTCGCGGCAATTGCAGGTCAGCGGCAAGTTCACCTTCTAAGCTGCAAGAGATAGAGGCCGCGGCATCCCTGCGATGCGGCGGCCTTTCGTTTTTCAGAGGAACCATAAACTTCCTGCGAAATCTCGATTTCACAGGATCGAACGCAGAGCGAGCTCTTGCGGCCGATTCAAACTGCTCGCTTTCTCGGGCGCTGGCTATCGAGCAAAATGCGCCCGAAGCATCCATTGATGGCATGAATAGGACGAGATTCGGAATTCGGCAGCTCTCTTTCGCTAACTATTGAAATCATTCTTATTGCTGACGGTAGTTAAGGCTTCCGCGTTGAAGAAGGAATTTGATGAAACTGCAAGTGAAGATCCAGCGAGGGAAAAACGGAACCCCATGAAGCAACCTTTGTGGTCACCAAACGGATTTCGGTGCGTCAAAGCGGGAGTACCGGCAGACAACTTATTGGCACCGGCTAACAACTAAGAGCGGTCTGTTCCACAGAGCAGACGCCTTATACTCGAACCATTGCCCACGGGCCTATCCTGTCGATGTTGAGCGCCCCCGTCACTCAACATCTAATGACAGGTTTGTAAGACTCCTGCCAGATGGCATTTGCTGAGTTTGTTCATCAGCACCCATCTCCATGAGAGGTCGTTTATGAAATGCGTATTGCATCTGTAGCCACCGCGTATCCTCCGTATCGCTATCCCCAGTCCGTTATCACAGAGGCTCTAAAGGGGTTCCGCAAACACAAATCTACAGAATCGAATGAATCGCGGTTGATGGACCGCCTGCACTCGAACTGCGGCGTTGAGTTCCGTCATCTGATGTTTCCGATTGACAGCTATGGCCGTTTCTCCGGATTCGGAGAGACGAATGACGCCTGGATCGAAGGAGCGATCAAGCTTGGCGAACAGGCAATTCGAGGCGCGCTCGATCGTGCCGGGCTGCAGCCGCCGGACATCTCCGCAATTTTCTTTGCATCGACGACAGGATTGGCTACGCCGAGCATCGATGCCCGGCTGACGAACCTGATGAACTTCCCCACGAATATCAAGCGCACCCCGATCTTTGGCCTGGGATGCGTCGCGGGGGCTGCAGGTATATCGCGCGCGGCCGACTATGTGCGTGCGTATCCGAAGCAGTATGCGCTGTTGCTTGCGGTTGAGCTTTGCTCGCTGACCTGGCAGGAGAGCGATGAGTCGGTTGGCAACCTTGTGGCGTCGGGCCTTTTCGGAGATGGCGCAGCGGCGGTGATTCTGGCCGGCGACGAGACGCCGCACGCTTTGATTCCGCGAAAAGAGAACGAGTTTCCATGTCCGCGCGTGATGGATACGCGCTCGACGTTGTATCCCGGCACGGAGCATCTCGTGGGATGGAAGTTTAAAGACAACGGATTTAACGTTGTTCTTTCCTCCGAGATTCCCGATCTGGTGAATAAATATCTGCGCACTAATGTGGATGAGTTTCTGGCGGACAACGATTTGTCGGTGCAGGAGATCTGCAGCTTCATCTTTCATAGCGGCGGACCGAAGGTGCTGGAGGCGATGGAGAAAAGTCTTGAACTTCCGCCGGGCGCGTTGGAGTCTTCGTGGAGCAGCCTGCGCGAGTTCGGGAACCTTTCGTCTGCATCGGTGCTCTCGATCATGGAAGATTACGTTCTGAACAAGCCGGGTAAGCCGGGGACGCACAGTATTCTGGCGGCGATGGGGCCGGCGTTTTGCTCAGAGCTTGTTTTGCTGCAGTGGTAGATTTTTGCGCTGCACCTTAATGACGAAACATTAGAGCTAGTGGGCCGCGCGGTTGCATGACGAGAATGCAACCGCGTCCGCACTTAGTCTCCGGACGGTTGCGGGCGGGGCTGGATGTTGCCGGCGTTCGATGCGGCCGCGCCCCCGAGCGAGAAATCAGTATTGTCTTCACTGCGGCTCATCACTGGATCCTGCTGGGTGTGCGCTTCGGATTGGGCGCGGGATTCCACGTGTTGTTGCACGTAGCTGAAGGCTTGAGACAACGGAATCGAGCCGTTTTGCTGCTCAAGCGCCTGCACGAGATAGTAGGTGAAGTAGCCGTGCTTGATGGCGTCGCTCTCGAGCGACTCCTGGTTGACGCCGCTGGCGGCAAAGATGATGCGCCCGGTTCCCTGGCGGATCTGATTGAGCGTTGAAGGCGAGACAGAACCTGTAGCGAGGCCGGGAACCATCAGTCTCTTATCGGGCTGGGCAAGATTGCCGCTGAAGCAGGTGTCCAGAAAGATGGCGGTGCGCTCGGCGCGGACGCGCGTGGCGATGGCGTTGGCGAGATCCACCATGGGAAGCGCGGTTGCATAGAGGCTGTCGATGTCGGGGTTGTCGGGATCGGTGCCTATATCGGTGTCGTGCGTGATGATGTAGCTGACGCCGGCGGTATCGACCTCGCGCGGCGAGCCGTGCGCCGCGACGTAGACCACGACAATATCATTCGGAGCGGCGCTGCGCGCGAGCCAGTTGAGCTGCTCTTTGATGTGGCGCGTGGTGGCCTGCTCATTGAGCAGAATGTGCACGTTTTCCGGCTTGAACTGACCGTACTTTGGGCTGAGCAGTACGTCGGCGAAACTCTTCGCGTCGCTTGCCGTGTAGCTCAGCGGAGGGATGACCTTGTCTTCAAAGGAAGCGATTCCGATGACGAGCGCCCACTTTTGCGGCGGCCCATTGGACGGCGTGGGCTGGCCGGGTGTCGATGCGGTTTCGAGACCGCGGGCGTGTGGCGTGGAGAGAACGAAGGGATTCAGACCCTCGTTGAGAGCGTCCGAAGGAAATAGCTGCGCCTGCTGCATGGCGTAGGCGGCGACTTGTGTGTGGCCGAGTCTGGCTTCGACGAGCGAGCGGTAGTACCAGGCTTCGCCGAGGTCGCTGCAGAGCTCGATGGCACGCTTCAGAAGTTGGTCGGCGTCGCCGAGCTGGTCGGGTCCGCTGTTGGCTTGGACGCGTTCGAGAGCCTGAACGACGAGGTCTTTGCCTGCACCGCAGCGTGCCTGCGCGTGCGCGACATTGAAGGCGGCGTTGCCGAGGAGACCGGCTGCCAGCAGAACGAGGGAGGCCCTAGCGATTCGTTGCACCGATGATGACTCCCGTAGTGCCGAGGTTCAGCGCGACGCGCGATGCGCAGGGGACGCGCCGCGAGCCCGGGTTTTCATCGCAGTGAGGATGCGGCCGTTGACTCCATGCTGCGAGAGGTAGACCTGGCCCTGCACGGAGAGATCGAATTTGATCTCGGGCGCATGCTGAATGTTGTCGATGATGTTGGCGTCATCCATGTGCGCGGCCACCATCTCGATGACCTGATCGTTGGTCATGGCGTCGCCGGGCGGGTCGCCGGCGCTGGAGGACGCGCGGGACGATTCGGCTGGGGGGACGCGGGTGGAGGCGGATTCGACGCGAGGAGACTTCGACTCGTCGCTGAGCATCTTGTAGTGGGCCAGCGCGGTGTCAATGCGGTTTTGCGGCTCGAGAAAATTTTTCTCGGTTGGCTTGGCATCGATCGCCTTGCCGTAGTTGATCGCAGCTTGCTGGAGATAGGTTCTGGCCTGGTTGACGTCCTCGGTGGTGTAGGCCAGCGCTTCATCGGCGACACCGATGTCGTAGAGACGATACGCATCCTCTTCCGGAGTGGGGAAGGGCGGCGTCATCATCAGGGTCTCCTGGGCGCGGGAGTAGAGCTTGTTCTCCATGAGCTTGTCGGGCTCGTCGAGCGCACCGCCGCGGGCGAGATTGACGGTGACCTGCTCGGTGGTGTTCACCAGATGCGAGGCGATCTGCATGGCAGCATCTTTGATCAGCCGGTCGTGCAGTTCGATCGGCGTGGGCGGGGTTTCCTCTTCTTCTTCCTTGTTTCCGCCCTTCGTGACATGGCTGGCGGCGGAGCCCATCGAGTGGAAGATGCTGCTGGTGAGGCCGGTGGACGTGCCGGTGTTCGAGGTGACGTTGAAGTCGCGGTCGTAGGTCGCCTTGACGTTATCGGCTGCGAGCGATCTGCCGGCGCGCGATGCGGCCTTGAAGCCAACCGTGAGAGTGCCGGTGACGCGCTCCACATATTGCGGCTGCGCGGGCTTGTTCTTGTTGAGCGAAACGGTCTGCTGAGCCGTCCGGGTCGGGACGGGCTGGGCATAGCTGGTCACCGTGCAGGTGATGATGGTGTCCGGATGGACATCGTCACTGCGAAGTCGCGGATCGTTGCGCAGCAATATGTCTTCGAGGTCGGACTTGAGCGTGGCGGCGACGTCTCCCTGAAAGCCGACGGCGTTGACGACAACCTTGATGCCGGCGCCGTCAATGTGGCCGGTGGGAGGCAGTTTGCGATCCAGCACGATGCGCTTGTGAGTGAACGCCGAGCCGAAGTTCTGACCGTACGATGCGGCCGGAATCAACATCGCAGCCAATGCAAAAAACGCGAGGCCTCTCTTGTGAATGTTGCTCATACCAGATCTCCCATGGAGCCCAATCGGTGCGTCTGCTTCAGCTCTTTTTCTTTCCACTGCTCTTGCCGGACCCGCTGCTCGGTGCGGCGCCGCCGCCAGAGGAACCCGGACTGCCGTCTTCGGCGACGGGCGCCAGCTTCAGGTTGGCGGTCACGTAGGTGATGTCGGGCGTCATCTTGCCGGCGAGATCGTAGATGGAGGCGTTGGTGCTTGCTCCCTTGGCCACGAGAAATCCCTGGCGCAACTCGAGCTTGTCGAAGTAGGGCTCGAGCTGGGACGCGTAAACGTGCGGCACGAGAACGTAATCGCCCTGAACGATGTTCAACCCGTTCGAGGTGTTGGCCGAGGCGCGCGATCCGCGGGTTGCATAGGCCTGCTGCGGGAAGCCGTTGAGCAGAAATGTGGTGCGCTGCTCCAACGAGCCGTACAGTGTGCAGAACGAGTTCAGTGCCGTGGTGCTGATGGCGGGAAGGCCGAGGATCGGAGCGAAGCGGTTGATCTCGCTGTTGACGCTCTTCAGAACGGCGACGAAGGTGGACTCTTTGTGCGCCATCGAGACGTTGACGGCGATCTGCCCTGAGCCGCCGGGAAGAATGATCTTCTGCATCTTTTCCCAGGAACTTCCGGGGTCGAAGCTGAGATTCTGGAGCGGAGGAAGCTGGCCGGCTTTGTCCGGATAGAGCGCGGCGAGGCACGTCCACGCCATGGGGTCGAGCAGATTCAAAAGCGACTTTTGCTGCAAGACATCGATGCGCAGCTGCGCCGACTGCAGCTGTTCAAACTTCGCCTGGTCCTCGCCGGCCATGCGGAAGCCACCGACGTTGACGCTTGCGGTGATGTCGGTTTCAGCCGGATACTCGAGCAGCTCACTGGGGTCGATCGCAGAGGCGTAGCGGAGACCTTTTTGAGGGTCGTATTGCAGCCAATCGAGCTGCCGGTTGACGTCAGCCGCACCAGTCGTGGCTTTATGCGAGCTGAACAGACCGCGGCCGTGGACCCCACTCGCCGGCTGCTGCGCGGCGGGAACGAAACTTGTCCAGAAGTTTTTGGAGTCGTGTTCGCCGGGAGGCGGAGCGTCGTCGCCGGCCTGGAGAGCACTGAGCAGCGCTTCGGCGGTGGAGGGACGCGCGGCGAAAAAGCCTCCCAGCGCCCCGGTGAATAGCATGTCCCGAAAGAAATTCCGTCGGCTCGCGTTCATCATGTGCGACCTCAGCTACGCAGCATAGACACGTACGATTGTCAAGTGTTCTGGATGATACCTTAGAACCATCACCTGCGAAGGAAATTTGGTTTCGTGCAATCGAGCGAATGGAGATGGCTGCGCTTCGAAGTCGTGCTTTGGGCCTTCGGTTGAAGCCTTGGCGTAGCTACGAAAGTAACCGAATCGGCGGTGCCTTGAAGCAATAACGAAGGTCTGATTCGCGGGGCGTAAGTGATTGCGGCTGAAGGGCTAAGAGGCCTAGCCTATGAATGGGTAAGGAGGGGTGCTCCTCGCACCTTCTGGTTGCCTGTACCACTTTTGTGTCGTGGCTTTTTTTGTTCGAATTGCCGATAACCAAACTAGATCAATGACGGAATTTCGGGGCCCTTCAGAGCAAGTACAGCCCAAAAGGCCGTCCTTGATTGTGGCTTCACGAAAACGCCATGGCCATTCAAGTCATTCTCTTTCTCGGTGCGGTCGTCCTAGCCTGCGGCAGCGTGGGCTTCCTTATCGTTCGGCTGAGCAACCCGTTGCTGCGAGGGCTGGGATGGCTGGGAGGCTCGTTTGCAGCAGGCGCGATAGGAGCTCTGCTGCTGGGCAGCTACGGCCATCTTCCCCGGTTGGCAACTGTCCCGCTGGCCGATGTGCTGGTGCTGGGCTCCTTTGTGCTGCTCTATGTGGCGGTGCTGGAGCTGTCGGAGCGGTCATCGTTATTCCCGACGTTCGGCGTCGCGCTGCTGGTGTTCCAGGCCGCCGTTGACCTGACATTGATGTACACTCCGTCGGGATTTAGCCCCTCGGGTTCGCGAATCGTCATTGCCGGACTGCTGATCGCCATCGTATGCGGCCATACCGCGTTCACCCTGATGAGATTTGCGCGACGCGCGATTCGTACGGCCGCGCAGTTTACGGCGTCGCTGCTGATGGTTTTCATGGTCTACAACATCCTGCGGTCCTTGGCCGTGTGCTTCGGGCTGCTGAGCCATCCCACCGCCTTCTACCGCGAGGAGACGATCACATTCGGGCTATACGTTGCGGTGGCCATGGGCATCGCATTCGGCTTCTTCTGGATGACGACCTCCATGCTGACGACGGGCCTGGAGCAGATGGCAAGCACCGACCCGCTGACGCGAATTTACAACCGGCGAGTGTTTCTGATGTGGGCGGAAAAGGAGCTGACGCGCGGACAGCGCACGGGAACTCCATTCTCTGTGCTGATGGTGGATCTGGATCACTTTAAGCAGATCAACGACTGCTTTGGACATCAGGCAGGCGATCTGGCGCTGTGTGCGGTGGTTGAGAAGATGCAGGATTCCGTGCGCGGCATCGACGTGCTGGGACGATGGGGCGGCGAGGAGTTTGCCGTCCTTCTGCCGGGCGCCGCCGCGGATGCTGCGCTGCTGGTTGCGCATCGCGTGCGACGCAACATTGAGCGAATTCTGCTGCCCGGAACGGGTATCCGGAACGGAGAGCGCGTGCAGATGATCAGCGTCACGGCAAGCGTGGGCATCGCTACATATCGCGGCGTGGACGACAATGTGCACACGATGATCGAGCGCGCGGACATGGCGCTGTACCAGGCGAAGGCCGCCGGGCGTAACTGCGTCCTCGCAACTGCATAAGAGCTGCGAGCGTGCGACAACATAACGACGGTGCATCGTCATCCCACTCAACATGGGACGACCGCCGTTCAATCACACCCCAGCCTTATCTGAGATAGCCCGTTCCGCTCAGCCTCTGCCGTTCGTGGCGCAGGAGGAGTATGACGCTCTGCTTGCGAGCATCGGCAGCGCACGCGTCGTCCTGATCGGCGAAGCCTCGCACGGCACCCATGACTTTTATCGAGAACGCGCGCGGATTACGCAACGACTGATCGAGGAGAAGCAGTTCGGCGCTGTGGCGATTGAAGGTGACTGGCCCGACGCCTTTCGCATTCATCGTTATGTGACCGGACATAACGGTCCGGACGCCGACGAGAACGCGAACGATGCGCTGGCCGGCTTCCGCCGGTTTCCGGGATGGATGTGGCGGAATATGGATGTGCTGGCGTTCGTGGAGTGGTTGCGCGATTTCAATCGCCGCCGGAACTCCGCTGTCGGATTTGTTGGCCTTGATCTCTACAGTCTGTACAAATCCGCGCAGCAGGTGCTTCGATACCTGGACGAGCACGATCCGGAAGCGGCGCAGCGAGCGCGGTACAGGTATAGCTGCTTCGACCAGTTCGGAGAGGACTCGCAGGCTTACGGATACGCCGCGGGATTTGGCTTGGCGGAGAGTTGCGAGCGGGCCGTCGTCGATCAGCTGATGGAGATGAATCGGCAGAGGACGATAGACCGGCCGAGCGGCTCTGCGCTGGACACGCAATTTTCGGCAAAAGAGAATGCTTATCTGGTGCGCGATGCAGAGCAGTACTATCGGACGATGTTCGGTGGACGCGTGAGCTCGTGGAACCTGCGCGACCGTCACATGGCAGAGACGCTCGATCGTGTGATGGCCGATCTTGGGCCGGAATCGAAGGTCGTCGTGTGGGCGCATAACTCGCACCTGGGCGATGCGCGCGCGACGCAGATGGACGAACAGGGCGAACTGAACCTCGGCCAACTGGTGCGAGAACGTTTTCGCGACGCCGTATTCTCGGTGGGCTTTACGACCTATTCGGGCGAGGTGACCGCCGCGTCAAACTGGGACGAGCCTGCGCAACGCAAGATTGTTCGCCGCGCGGTGCCGAACAGCTTTGAAGCGCTGTTTCACGAGACGGGTCTGGGAGATTTTCTGCTGTTATTGCGCGACGACGCCGTTCGCGCGGCGCTTTCGAAGCCGATGCTGGAGCGGGCGATCGGCGTGATCTACAGGCCAGAGACGGAACGCGTCAGCCATTATTTCCATGCGCGCCTGCCGGAACAGTTCGATGCCGTGATTCATATCGATCGCTCGCGGGCACTGATTCCGCTCGACGCAAGTGTTTCCTGGCATCAGAACGAAGAGGTCCCGGAGACGTATCCTTCGGCGGTCTAATCCGCACTCCAAGCTTTGCCACAACATCACGGAGAAATCATGGCGCCGATCGCAATGGAGGTTTCACGCAGCCTTTCCTCGGAGCTGGACGAGCAGCTGCGCAAGCGCACGGAGGCCGAGGTTCGCTTTGACGCGGGCTCGCGTGCAATCTATGCGTCCGATCTTTCGCATTACCGCCAGGTTCCGATTGGAGCCGTTATTCCTCGCTCGATCGACGACGTCGTTGAGACCGTCGCTGTCTGCCGCGAATATGGTGTTCCGATCTTTGGGCGGGGCGCGGGCACGAGTCTGGCAGGACAGACGTGCAATGTGGCGGTCGTGATTGATTTCTCAAAGTATCTCAACCGCCTGATCGAGCTGAATGCGAAGCAGCGCTATGCCTGGGTTGAGCCGGGCTTGATCAACGATCAGTTGCGTTCGGCTGCAGAGAAACACGGCTTGACCTTTGCTCCCGATCCGGCCACGCACGCGTATTGCACGATTGGCGGAATGATCGGCAACAACTCGTGCGGGGCGCACTCCGTGCTGGGAGGCAAGACATCGGAGAACATTGAAGAGCTGGAGATTTTGACTTACGACGGCCTGCGATTGAGTGTCGGCGCCACGAGCGAGCGCGACCTGAAGAGAATTGAGAGAGAAGGCGGCCGGGTCGCCGAGATCTATCGAAGACTGCAGTCGCTGCGCGACACCTATGGCGACGAGGTACGAAAGCGCTTTCCGAAGATTCCCCGGCGCGTTTCAGGATACAACCTTGACTACCTTCTGCCGGAGAAGGATTTCAACGTCGCGCGGGCGCTGGTTGGCACAGAAAGCACGTGCGTGCTGGTGCTGCGAGCAAAGACCAAGCTGATACATAGTCCAGAGCATCGCGTGCTGCTCCTTATTGCGTATCGAGATACCGCGACGGCGGGCGATCATGCTCCAGAGCTTTCCGACCTGAACCCGATTGCGATCGAGGGCTTCGAGCAGCGCATCATTCAGAACGAAGAACTCAAGGGGAAGTCACTGCCGGGACTGAGATTGTTTCCGAAAGGAGGAGCATGGCTGCTCGTCGAATTTGGGGCGGACAGCGAAGAGAAGGCTGTTGCTCTTGGCAAGAAGGCAAAGCGCTGGGTGGAAGCGGACGATCGCGATCATCTCGGCTTAAATCTGCTGATCGATAAAGCCGATCAACATAATGCGATGGATGTGCGTGAGCGCGGGCTCGGCGCGAGCCGCGTGCCGGGAGAGCTTCCCGAGACGTGGCCGGGATGGGAGGATGCGGCTGTTCCGCCGGATAAACTCGGGGCCTATCTGCGCGACTTCGATGCACTGTGCAAGCGATACAACTACTACTCCGTGATCTACGGTCACTTCGGGCAGGGATGTATTCATGCGCGCATGGATTTCGATTTGAAGTCTACCGAGGGAGTGGCGAAGTATCGCCGTTTTGTTACGGAGGCCGCGCATATCGTCACCGGTTATGGAGGGTCGCTGTCCGGGGAGCATGGGGACGGCCAGTCGCGCACGGAGCTGTTGCCGATCATGTTTGGCGACCGGCTGATCAACGCATTTCGCGAATTCAAGGCCATCTGGGATCCGGCGTGGAAGATGAATCCCGGCAAGATGGTGGACCCCTATCCGCTCGACTCGAATTTGCGGACGGGGCCGGATTACAAGCCGAAACCGGTGCTGACCATCTTTCAGTTTCCGGAGGACGGAGGCAGCCTGGCGGCGGCGACGGAGCGCTGCTTTGGCGTCGGTAAATGCCGCAAGCTGGACGGCGCAACGATGTGTCCGAGCTTTCAGGTAACGCGCGAAGAACAGCACTCCACGCGGGGACGCGCACGCATGCTGTTTGAAATGCTGCGCGGAGACGTGATTGACGATGGATGGCGCGACCCCCACATCAAAGAGGCTCTGGATCTTTGCCTGGCGTGCAAAGGATGCAAGGGCGATTGTCCTGTCAGCGTCGACGTTGCGACCTACAAGGCGGAGTTCCTGGCGCACTACTACGAGGGCCAGACGCGGCCCGCGGCGGCGTACAGCATGGGACTTATCGACAAATGGGCCCAGATTGCGTCGCATACCCCGGCGCTGGCGAACCTTGCGACACAGACTCCGGGGTTTGCAGCGATCGCGCGCAAGCTCGGCGGCATTACACCCCATCGCGCTTTGCCGCCACTTCCTCCGGAGACATTCAAACAGTGGTTCGCGAAACGAAATGGATCCAGCAGTAACCCCACAAATATTCGCGGAGAGGTGATCCTTTGGGCGGATACCTTCAACAACTATTTGTTTCCGCACACATCAAAGGCGGCGGTCGAGGTATTGGAAGATGCAGGATTTCGCGTAAGAGTTCCTGAACAACATCTTTGCTGCGGACGGCCGCTGTATGACTTCGGAATGCTTGACTATGCGAAAGAGTATTTGCGAACGATACTGGGGTCACTTGCGGAAGAGATTAAGAGCGGGATTCCGATCGTGTGTCTCGAGCCAAGCTGCGCATCGGTATTCAAAGATGAGCTGGTGAACCTGTTTCCGAAAGACCCAGCAGCGAAGCAGCTGCATGAACAGGTTCTTCCTTTTCCGGATTTTCTGGAAAAGGTCGGCTATAAACCGGCGCAGCGCAATCCGCGACTGAATGGACGCAAGGCTGTGGTGCATGGGCATTGTCATCACAAGGCGCTGTGGAACATGTCTCCCGAAGAGCACCTGCTGCGCGAGGCGGGACTCGAGCCGGAAGTGCTGGATTCGGGGTGCTGCGGATTGGCGGGATCGTTTGGCTATGAAACTGAGCACTACGATATCTCGATGAAGATCGGCGATCGTGTGCTCTTTCCGAAGGTGCGGTCGGCTGACCGCGAGACTGTGATTGTGGCGGATGGATTCAGTTGCAGGCAGCAGATCTCGCACGGAACTCCGCGCCATGCCATGCATCTTGCCGAGGTTTTGCAGATGAGCCTGCGAGCCGATGGGCGGCGATCGAAACGTGGATATATCGAGGAGGGCCATACGGAGCCGAAGCATGGTTCGTCGGCTCTCGGACTGCTGGCGGTGGTCGGCGGGGCGGCAGCGCTTGGGTTCTATCTCTTGTCATCGAGGGGCCGGAAAGATCGCTCCAATGAGACACCGGCGAGCTGACGGGCAATATCTCCGCAGGCTGGGATGAGCGGACCGACCCCAGCGGGCGGCTTGCTATAATCAAGGCCTACCCCGCAGGAGAGTTGGCCGAGTGGCTGAAGGCGGCGGTTTGCTAAACCGTTATAGGATCAAAAGTTCTATCGGGGGTTCGAATCCCCCACTCTCCGCCAGACATCTCCGAGGCAATGATGGGACCTCCTCGATTCTGTTGAAATAGGCACGATCCGCGGCTCTTTGAGGGATTTGTCGTGTCGGGGAGAGAGTTCCTTATCTCCTGTCGGCTTTGGAAGTCCAGCAATTCTCTGATCCGGGAAATCCAAGAAACCGGCCATTTTGCGATCGCGCTGGAGAAGTGCGCTGCTGCGGCGATTATCCCGGAACCTAACGAAGCAGGCGGGCGTGACCGCTCGGCTAGCGGGGCTGGTTCTGAGCGGTGCGGGGCGGAGGGCGATGTAGACGCGGTCGTCGCCGTTGGCGTCGCCCCAGGTGCATTCGTCGGACCCCTTGGCCACACCCGGCTGACCGGGCTCGACCGGCGAGTTGATGACGGCTTTGATCTGGTCAGGCGTGAGGAGACTGCAGGGGTCCTGCGCCCGCGCGGCGACCGGGATGAGCGCGGCTGCAGTGGCGATCACGAGAGCCGCGCGGATCATCTTGGGCTCCGCGGAGGTTAGACGGGGGTCCGGGCATTGGGAAGGCAATTCTGTCGTTTCGCATGGATCAAGCCCTGAGCGAGTGGCTATCCCCGTCTGCTGTGTCGGTAAAATCGGCCGCCCTTGACATCGCAGCGCGATTAGGATAAAAAAGGACAAAAGTAATTCCTGATAGGACCTTGTTGTTGGGCCGCGCTTCTCCAAATTCAGTTTCGGCGAGGTGTTCATGGCAGTTTCAGAGACTTGTCCATATTGTGGCGCTCCAATTTCGCACGCGAGGCTCGTTGAGATCGAGTCTTCGATCCGTGTTCAGGAGCAGGCGAAATTCGAGAGTGCCAAGCGCGATTGGCAACGGGAACAGGAGCGCGGGCTTCAACTTCAGGTCGAAAAAGCAAAGGCGGATGTTCTGCGACAGGCTAGGGCCGACTCCGCCGACCTCATCGCGGAGAGACAGGCGCTACAGGGGAAACTTAAGGCGGCAGAGGAGCGTGAGGCCTCCGCGCGGAAACAGTATGAAGCTGAGGCGCGGCAACAGCTAGAGAAAGATCGGCGCGCGTTAGAGAGAGAGCGTGACCTGGCGCTGCTGAAGAAGGACAGCGAATTCAACCGCGAGCGTGAGGGATATCAGAAGAGGCTCAAACTCATGGAGCATCAGCTTCAGAAGAAAACGGCGAACGAGCTTGGCGATGGGGGTGAGGTCGACCTCTTCGAAGAGCTACGCTCTAACTTCTGCTCTGATCGTATCCGCCGCGTCCCCAAAGGAGTAAATGGCCCAGACATCATTCAGGAGGTAATACACAATGGCAAGTCCTGCGGTTCAATCGCTCTTGACTCCAAACATCGTCAAAGTTGGCAAGACGGATACGCCACCAAACTGCGTCAAGATCAGATTGATTGTCAGGCTGAGCACGCAATTTTATCGAGCACCGTTTTCCCACGCAATCAGCGTGAAATGTGCATCGTCGGCGGCGTTATTGTCGTCAGCCCAGCACGCGTGATCTACGTAGTTGAGATCTTGCGGAAAGCGATGATTGCTATGCATGTTCAAGGCCTGAGTATTCAGGAGCGTGGTTCCAAGAAGGAGCGGCTCTACGACTTAATGACTTCCGAAACCTATCGTCAACGGTTCGCTCAAGCGGTGGTTATCGCGGACCAGATACTTGAACTGGACGTGGATGAGAAAAAGGCTCACGATTCGGTCTGGAAGAAAAGAGGCATTTTGGCGCAAAAGGCAAAGTCGTTGCTCCGAGAGCTTGACACCGACGTCTCGTCCATAATCGAGGCTGTGCCGACGGCTACCTCGCCTCGCAAGGCTCCGTTGCCGGCGCAGGTGGCGGGATCGCCAGGAGAGTTACGTGGAATCGGAAATTAGCTTTCACGAAAGACGCCTAGGTCGGACCTTGCTGCGCACTTATCGTGCAACGGTGGATTTGTACGAGGTCCTGCCCAATGACAAGCAGCCACGCCAAGGGCCCAAAGATGATTTGGAGCTACAGCGTCAGATTGAGGCGAACGAGGGAATTTTTGAGCCGCTTCTCGTCGAGCCGCATCCGGATCGTCCCGGCAAGTTCCGGATCATTGATGGTGACCGTCGTTGGACAAATTCGCAGACCCTCGTAGAAGTTCACCACAAGGATCAGTACAGGGCTCTCCCTGTCGAGATAACAGACCGCACCTTGACTGACGATGAGCGACTTAGAGTCTGGATCTACATTCACAGACAGAGAAGAGAGTGGGAAACCAAAGAGAAGGAGATGGTGGCCTATAGCTTGGTTGATCTTGTTGGCCGCGCGAGCGCGGCAAACATTCTCGGCATCACAGTACGCGAATTGGACAAGCTCGTTGACGTCTACCAGTTCTCTAGCAAGTTCACGAACCTCGCTGAGCCAGGGGCATCTATAACCTGGGCGCGTGAAATTAGGAGCGTCAACAAAGCTCTCCTTACGCCCTCAGTTCTTGATGTTGTTGTAAAGAAGGTGAACGAGAAGCAAATTACCAATTCTAAAGATGTAAGAAAGCTTCGGAGTATCCTCAAGGACCCAGTAGCGAAGGAAGAGTTTCTAAGCGAGCACGGGACAGTTGAGAGTGCAATGCAGAAAATATCTCCTGCTAGCACGAAAAAGGCCGACGGCTTGCTGGGCGACATCGAAGGATTGTCAGAGTCGATCAAACACTATTCATGGACGGCTCTCGCCGATTTAAGGGGTGATCCCCAGGTGTTGGCGAAGCTCGAAGAGGCTGAAAAGCTGTTGAAGGAGTTGAAGAGGACGTTGTCACGGTGATCAGTTCAAACCAGATTGACGTCTTAAGCACAACAGCCGACGGTGCGCTAACACCATCGGCTGTACCTATCACGCGAAGCGCGACAGTATGGTGAATCGACTTTATGCGACCGCGCTCCGTGTGTCAACCGCGGCGCCACCTAGGTGGCACAACAAAGGAGCTTCGCATGAAGGCAGTTCGTTTTGCTGTAACGGTCCTCTTCTTTACCCTGGTCGGTCCATTGCTTGCACAGTCGGGCCAGCCGCAATCACAGAGTTCAACACCTCAAGTGATCGACCTGCATCGCGGAGAGTGTCCCGAGGTCCATGTCGGGTCGAAGATCCGTTTTACCTTCCGCATGTCCTTCGATGGGCCGGTGCCGGATGCTTCACCCGAGACGCGGCCTTCCTTTGTGAACGTGCAGGGACGAGAACTCGGCCTCGATAGCATGTCCGCTAAGAAGCTGGCCGAGCCGGATCTTTGGGAGTTTTCTGGCGTCGTTTCCAATTTGTCGAGCAAAGGCGAATACCAGATGACCGGCCTTTGGTCACGGTTTTACCTCGGTTCTACTCCCGGTACTGGAGCCATCTTTGCGAACGCCAACCTCACCCCGGAGGCACAACAAGAGATTCGGTCCTATAAGGTTTGTCTGGTCGATGGTGCAGGTCCGGTACCCGTGGGTAAGATCACCAAGGTCGGGCCGCCGGAGAAGTGAGGGGCTGGGCTAAGGCTCGGGCTGAAGCCCGAGCCTTAAGTGTTTGGGTGGTCGCGTTGCGGCACGGCTGAAGCCGTGCCCTTAACGAGACTGCTTACTGCACTAATGTGCCGGTTTCGCCGTTGGTTTTGGGGTCTTCGGGCACATTGGCGATTATGCACTCATCGAGATACCAATTGACGAGAAGCGCGTTTATAGAGATTAATGGCTCCAAACGGACCCAAGCCACGTTCAAATGAGTGCATTGGGTAGCCCGTCACCCGGAAGCGATCCGGATCACTCCACGCTAGCCGACTTGTCAGGACCTAAACTGCGTTCGCCACGACGGTGGGCTCGATCTTGTTCTTCTGCCTGGGCGGCAGCAGGCGGGTTGAGTTCAGGATGAAGGTGAGTTCTGAGGCGACGTGGATGAACGTGGCCAGCAAGGGATTCAGAAATCCGGCGGCGGCGAGGCCGATGCCGATGGTATCGACGATGAGCGTTCCGTAGAAGTTTTGCAGGATGATGCGGCGGCAGTTCCGCGCGACACGAACCGGCTGCGAAGCAATCGCATTGCGCGTTCCCCGTCGAGGAGCGGAAATGGGTATCCGTACGGCTTTACGCGATAGTGGAGCACAAAGGCGGCTATGCCATGTGTGTTCAGCCACACGGCGATCGGCCAACCCTCGTTACTCATAGCAAGATAGTGATAACCCCCACCGGGGCATACCAGCACGCCCGTGTGAGTGGGATTCTTTTCGGGCAGGTAAACGTCGATACGCGGGATATCAGCAACCGTCTCTCCTTCGGCCCCCGGCGCTGCGCTGTCCCATAGCCTTATGGACTGCGAAGGCGACTGCGGTGAAGGAATGCGAGTCATCGGCTGCCCCATACTCCGCAGCGCCGACGGCGGCAGCGTTAGGGCGGTAGCCAGCATGACTCTCCATGCAGTGCTCCTTTTGCGGATGCGGTATGCTGGTCCACTTCCACTCCACAGACGGTTGTACGGCCTTGTCTGTTGCTCTTCCATATCGCAATGCTCCCATTCCGGTCTATCTGAATATCGATAGATCAATTGAATCTGCCATGGCTTTGTACCCGGCGTCGGTGGGATGGCCGTGATCTCCGGAGTCGAAAGCGGGAAGGAGTGTTTGTGGATTTTGAGGGTCTGCGGTGGCTTTATTGAAGTCGGCCACGGCATCGAAGGTGTTGGAGGTGCGTACCCACTCGTTATATTGCTCGATGAGCGGGCGGATGCGCGACCAGCCTGGCCGGTTGGGCATGATCTTCGGTCCGAAAGGCGTGAGCGTGGCTCCAATCACCTTCACGCCGTGCAGGTGGGCCCGTTCCACCAACTGGGTGGCGGCGAAAATCAAATCTTCAGCAGTGAGGTCCCTCTCCGGCGACGCCGCTCGAGTCACCTGACCGATATCGTTGATGCCCTCTAAGTAAATTACGTAGCGCACCCCTGGCTGCGCCAGCACGTCGCGGTCGAAGCGCTCTAGTGCGCTCGGCCCGTGGCCTTCGTACAGCACACGGCCGCCCGCGATGCCTGCGTTCAGCACCGCCAAGTGTGCGGTCTTCTTGTCGGCGTGAAGACGCACCGCAAGGTCATCCGGATAACGGTGGTTGGTATCAAGGCTGGAGTGCGCTCCATCCGTGATCGAATCGCCCAGAGCCACTACTGCAGCCGCCTTCTTGTCCGTGCTCTGCACGATCACGCTCTGAAGAAAGCATGTCGAGGTCATCGTCTTCGCATCGGTAAGCTCGGTCTGAGTGGTGGCATCCCCGGGTTCCATATACGTCGTCGACAATGCATACTCGTGACAAGTCGGCTCCGTCACCGTCTGCTGTGGCAGATAAACGCTGATGGCCAGGTCTGCAAAATCGCTCACCGGCAGCGGAACAGGATCGCTCAGCACATAGCTGCCTGCTGGAATCGACACTGTCGCCTGGTGATTGAATGTCAGCGCGTGGTCTGTGTCCGCCTGCACTTTGCCCGCTCCCGCCGATAGACCTACGTGCGCCGACCCGATCTGCAACGGCGTCGTCCCAAACTGGTTGGTCAGTTCCACACGCAACGCCGTTCCCCCAAGACTCAAGTGCGCCACCGAACGAAACGTGCGGTCCCCTACCCCATCCTTAAGCGGCATCGCCGTCGGTGCCGTCAACCAACTCCCTACCCACACCCCGCCCAACGGATTGGATGC